>Ga0233423_10000005_pt1 | contig 371059 bp, 318 predicted proteins | sample Watercolumn_Mata_FD_180713 | JGI IMG/M metagenome (GOLD analysis project Ga0233423, IMG submission 180713) | Freshwater microbial communities from Lake Matano, South Sulawesi, Indonesia - Watercolumn_Matano_2014_112_MG | ecosystem: Environmental > Aquatic > Freshwater > Lake | place... | reverse complement strand
ATCCTCGGGACAAGCCCGAGGATGACGCACTTTCGGGAAGCATCAAAACCACCCTCACAGCGGAATATTATCGTGCTTCTTCCAGGGGTTCTCCTGGGCCTTGTTCTTCAGCGTCCGCAGCGCCTTCACCAGCCGCCGCCGCGTCCCGTGCGGCATGATGACGTCGTCGATGTAGCCCAGGCCCGCCGCCACGAACGGATTGGCGAACCGGTCCTTGTACTCGGCCTCGCGCGCGGCCAGGGCCTCGGGATCGCCCGCCTCCTTGCGGAAGATGATCTCGACCGCGCCCTTGGCGCCCATGACCGCGATCTCGGCGGTGGGCCAGGCGTAGTTGACGTCGCCGCGCAGGTGTTTCGAACTCATCACGTCATAGGCGCCGCCATAGGCCTTGCGCGTGATCAGGGTCAGTTTCGGAACCGTCGCCTCGGCATAGGCGAACAGCAGCTTGGCCCCATGTTTGATCAGGGCGCCGTACTCCTGCTTGGTCCCCGGCATGAAACCCGGCACGTCCACCAGCGTCACCAGCGGAATGTCGAAGGCGTCGCAGAAGCGCACGAACCGCGCGGCCTTGCGGCTTGAATCGATGTCCAGCACCCCGGCCAGCACCTGGGGCTGGTTGGCGACGATCCCGACCGTCTGGCCGTCCAGCCGGCCGAAGCCGCAGATGATGTTCTTGGCGAAGTCGGCCCCGATCTCGAAGAAGTCGGCCTCGTCGACCACCTTCAGGATCAGCTCCTTCATGTCATAGGGCTGGTTCGGATTGGCCGGGATCAATGTGTCCAGGCTCGGCTCGTCCCGCTCGGGCTCGTCATAGCTCTCGCGCACCGGCGGCTTTTCGCGGTTCGACAGGGGCAAAAAGCCGATCAGGCGGCGCACCTCCGACAGGGCCTCCAGGTCGTTCTCGAACGCCCCGTCCGCCACGCCCGACTTGCCGGCATGCACCCGCGCGCCGCCCAGGTCCTCGTGGCTGACGACCTCGTTGGTGACGGTCTTCACCACATCGGGGCCGGTCACGTACATATAGCTCGTGTCCTTCACCATGAAGATGAAGTCGGTGATGGCCGGCGAATAGACGTCGCCCCCCGCGCACGGCCCCATGATCACGCTGATCTGGGGAATGACGCCGCTGGCCAGGGTGTTCTGCAGGAAGATGTCGGCGTAGCCGGCCAGGCTCTCGACCCCCTCCTGGATCCGCGCCCCGCCGGCGTCGAACAGGCCGATGATCGGCGCGCCGGTGGTCAGGGCCATCTTCTGCAGCTTGACGATCTTGGCCGCATGGGCGCCCGACAGGCTGCCGCCGAACACCGTGAAATCCTTGGAGAAGACATAGACCAGCCGCCCGCCGATGGTCCCGCGCCCCGTCACCACCCCGTCGCCGGGGATGCGCTGCGTCTCCATCCCGAAGTCGTGGCTGCGGTGCTCGACGAACATGTCGGTCTCCTCGAAGGAGCCCTCGTCCAGCAGAACGTCGATGCGTTCGCGCGCCGTCAGCTTGCCCTTGGCGTGCTGGGCGGCGATACGCTTTTCCCCGCCGCCCAGTTTCGCGGCGGCGCGACGGCGCTCCAGTTCTTCAAGGATGGCTTGAGTCATGATCGGTTTCGGCCTCTCGTTCGAACGGCAAGGCGTGGCGCCTTCATCACAAAATGGCAAACGCAACTTTGCAAAAGATGCGGAACTGCGCGGACTTGCAAAGGCGGCGGCTGTGAACTGCAAACTTGCGAATGGCTGAGAAGCTTTTTCTGGGACCCAAGCTGCGCAAGCTGCGCGAGGCGCGCGGCTGGACGCTGGAGGCCTGCGCCGAACGTCTGGGCCTGTCGCCCTCCTATCTGTCGCAGATCGAGACCAATCAGCGCCCGGCCACCGCCCGCGTCCTGATCGCCCTGACCCGCGCCTTCCACATCGACGCCAGCCTGTTCGATCTCGAGGGCGACGCCCGCCTGATCGCCGACCTGCGCGAGGCCACCACCGACATCGCCGGTCCGGTCAGCGGCGGGGCCGAGCCCCCGACCGCGGCCGAGCTGAAACAGGCCGTCGCCAACACCCCGCGCCTGGCCCATCAGTTCCTGGCCCTGCACCAGGCCTTCCGCCAGCTGGACGAGCGGGTGAAGGCGCTGGACGACACCCTGGGCCGCGACGAACTGGGCGCCCGCGTCGCCCTGCTGCCCTATGAGGAGGTCCGCGACTTCTTCCACTACCGCGACAACTACGTCGACAGCCTGGACACGGCGGCCGAGGCCCTGGCGGCCGACATCCCCCAGGACGGCCCGATCGAACGGGCGCTGGAGACCCTGCTGGCCGACCGGCACGGCGTCCGCACCGTCTATGTCGCGGGTCAGGAGGCGCTGCGCCGCTACGATCCCGCCAGTCGCATACTCTCCCTGGACGCCTGGCAGCCGGGCGCCACCCGCTCCTTCCAGCAGGCCCACCAGCTGGCCCTCATGTCCTTTCGCGACCTGATCGAGAGCGAGCTGGACCGCGCCGCCTTCCGCACCCAGGCCGCGCGCGACGTGGCCCGCGTCGGCCTGGCCAACTACGCCGCCGGCGCGCTCCTGTTGCCCTACCGCGCCTTCCTCGAGGCGGCGCGGGCCGAGAAACACGACATCGACCGCCTGCGCACCCGCTTCCAGGTCAGTTTCGAACAGGTCTGCCACCGGCTCTCGACCCTGCAACGGCCCGGCTGGCGCGGCGTGCCCTTCTATTTCGCCCGCGTCGATATGGCCGGCAACATCACCAAGCGGCACAGCGCCACCCGCTTCCAGTTCGCCCGCTTCGGCGGCGCCTGCCCCCTGTGGAACGTCCACGAGGCCTTCGCCACGCCCGACCGGATCGGGGTGCAGCTGGCCGAAATGCCCGACGGCTCGCGCTACATCTCCATCGCCCGCTCCGTGTCCAAGCCCAGCGGCTCATACCTCGCCAACGACCGCCGCTACGCCCTGTCCCTGGGCTGCGAGATCGAGCACGCCGGGTCGCTGGTCTACGCCGCCGGTCTGGACCTGAACGGCCCCGCCGCCCGGATCGGCGTCAGCTGCCGCATCTGCGAGCGCACCGACTGCACCCAGCGCGCCTTCCCGCCCCTGGACCGCCCCCTTCACGTCCCCGAGAACGAGCGCGGCGTGGTGCCCTATGTGCTGGATGGCCCCCGCCCGGACCGCTATTGATCGGGGCATGACCTCACATGCACCCATCGGCGTCGCCGTCGTCGGCTACGGCCTGGCGGGCCAGACCTTCCACGCCCCCCTGATCGAGGCGACCCCCGGCCTGACCCTGTCCGCCGTCGTCTCGTCGCGGCCGGATGCGGTCCACGCCGACCGGCCCGGCGTCGAGGTTCTGCCCGACCTGGATGCGGCCCTGAGCCGTGACGGCATCGGTCTGATCGTCGTCGCCACCCCCGACGCCCTTCACGCCGAACAGTCGATCGCGGCGCTGAAGGCCGGAAAGTCCGTGGTGGTGGACAAGCCCTTCGCCGCCACGCTTGAGCAGGCCGAGGCCGTCGCCGCCTTCGCGGCTTCGTCGCCCGGCGTCTTCAGCGTCTTCCAGAACCGGCGCTGGGACGCGGACTTCCTGACCCTGCGCCGGCTGATCGACCAGGGCGAACTGGGCGAGATCGCCGTGTTCGAAAGCCATTTCGACCGCTTTCGCCCCGCCGTCGCCGACCGCTGGAAGGACAGGCGCGACGGCGGCGTCTGGGCCGACCTGGGTCCGCACCTGATCGACCAGGCGGTGCAGCTGTTCGGCCCGCCCCTGGCCGTCTACGCCGATCTCCAGCCCCAGCGCGTCGGCGCTGCGGCCATTGACTACGCCCACGTCCTGCTGCGCTACGACCGGCTGCGGGTCATTCTGAACATGGGCCACCTCGTCGCCGAGTCCGGCCTGCGCTACCTCGTCCACGGCACGGGCGGCAGCTTCATCAAACACGGGCTGGACGCCCAGGAGGGCCAATCCAAGGCGGGCCTGCGTCCCGGCGACGCCGACTGGGGCCTGGACCCGTCGCCCGGCGTGCTGACCAGGCAGATCGACGGCGAGATCGTCCGCACCACGCCTGAGCCCGAACGCGGCGACTACCCCGCCTTCTACGCCGCGGTCCGCGACGCCATCCGCAGCGCGGCGCCCGCGCCCGTTCCCGCCGACCAGGCGCTGGTCGTCATGCGCGTCCTGGACGCCGGCCTGCGCAGCGCCGCAGAACGTCGGGAAATCCCCCTGTGAAGACGGTCTGAAAGCCGGTTTGAACCGAACGCGGCAATGGAGTCCGCAACCATGGCGGAACTGTCACGCTATAGGTCCATGCTTAAGACCAAGATGAATCCGCGCGTCTTCTGGGGCGCAAGCCTGATCGTCGGCCTGCTGCTGGCCCTGGCCGTCGCCGCCCCCGGCGAGTCCGACCGTCTGTTCCAGGCCGCTCAAGGCTGGGTGATCGACACCTTCGGCTGGTTCTACATCGCCGCCGTCGCCGGATTTCTGCTGCTGATCCTGTTCCTCGCCCTGGGGCCGACCGGGGCCCTAAAGCTGGGGCCGGACGATTCGGAGCCGGACTTCCCCTATGTCTCCTGGCTGGCCATGCTGTTCGCCGCCGGCATGGGCATCGGCCTGATGTATTTCGCCGTCGCCGAGCCGATCCAGCATTACGCCAGCCCGCCCGAGGCCCAGCCCCGCACCTTCGAGGCGGCGCGAGAGGCGATGGTGATCACCTTCACCCATTGGGGCGTCCACGCCTGGGCCGTCTATGCGCTGGTCGGGCTCAGCCTGGCCTATTTCGCCCATCGCAAGGGCCTGCCGCTGACCCTTCGCTCGGGCCTGTCGCCCCTGTTGGGCCGGAGGATCAACGGACCGATCGGCGACGCCGTCGACGTCTTCGCCATCTGCGGCACCCTGTTCGGCATCGCCACCTCCCTGGGTCTGGGGGTGTCGCAGATCAACAGCGGGCTTAACGATTTGACCGGCCTGCCCAATACGCCCTGGGTGCAGGTGGGGCTGATCGCCTTGGTCATGGCGTGCGCGACCGCCTCGGTGCTGACCGGACTGGACAAGGGGGTCCGGCGGCTGTCGGAGCTGAACCTGGTGCTGGCGGTGCTGCTGATGCTGTTCGTCCTGGTCGTCGGGCCGACCGGCTTCCTCTTGAAGGCCCTGGTCCAGAACTTCGGCCTCTATCTGGACCATTTCTTCATCCGCACCTTCAACCTCTACGCCTATGAGCCCCGCGGCTGGATGGCGAACTGGACCCTGTTCTACTGGGCCTGGTGGATCGCCTGGTCGCCCTTCGTGGGCATGTTCATCGCCCGCATCTCACGCGGCCGCACGGTGCGGGAGTTCGTCATCGGCGTGCTTCTGGTTCCCACCGGCTTCACCTTTTTGTGGATGACGATCTTCGGCAATACGGCGGTCAATCTCGATATGGGGGTCGCGGCGGGGGCCATCGCCGATGCGGTGACGGCGGACCTGTCCACCGCCATATTCCGCTTCTTCGAGGAACTGCCGGGCGCCGCCGTCACCTCGACCCTGGCGGTGCTGCTGGTGGCGGTCTTCTTCGTCACCTCGGCGGATTCCGGCTCATTGGTGATCGACACCATCGCGTCGGGCGGGGCCGACGATACGCCGCGTTGGCAAAGGGTCTATTGGTGCTCGCTGGAAGGGCTGGCCGCCGCCCTGCTGCTGTTGGCCGGGGGCCTGGGCGCGCTTCAGGCGGCGACCCTGGTGGCCGCCCTGCCCTTCGCCGTCATCATGATCCTGCTGGCCGCCGGACTGGTGCGGCAGATGAACGCCGACCTGGCCGGACGCGCGGTCGAGACCGAAGGCCCGCCCCTGTCCGAACAGCTCAAACGCATTCTGTCGCCCGCGAACCGGCGCGACATCGACCGCCAGCTGGACCAGGCCGGAGCCCCGGCCCTGGAGACGGTTCGCGCGGCCCTGTCCGCCGAAGGACTGGAGGCCGAGGTGGCGCGCGAGGCGACAGGCCTGGTCCTGACCGCGACCGGTCAGAACGGGCCGACGTTCCATTATCGCCTCGCGGCGCGTGAACGTCCGCGACCCGCCATGACTGCGCTGGATGCGCCCGAGAAACGCCGCGCGATGGAATGGCGGCTGTCCGCCTATTCCGACGCCGCAGGGCGGGCGCGCGATCTGACGGGGTTCACGCGGGAACAGATCGTCGCGGACGTGCTTGAACATCTGCGTCTGTGGCGCAGGGGTTGACGTCGCCCGGACGAGGTCGGCGATACGGATAAGCGATCGGAACGGCCATGCTGAGCCAGGTTCACGCCTTCATCCAACCGTTTGCGGTGCTGCTGGAATTGGCCGGCGCCGGCATCATCGTGGGCGGAGTCCTGCTGGCGACCGGGCTGTTCGCCCTGCACGGCGTCCGGGATCGAAACTGGCGCCAGGCCTATACCACCTATCGGGCGAACCTGGGCCGCGGCATCCTCCTCGGCCTGGAACTCCTGGTCGGGGCGGACATCATCAGCACCATCACCGCACCCCTGACGCTTCAAACGGTCGGCCTGCTGGGTCTGGTGGTCCTGATACGGACCTTCCTCAGCTTTTCGCTGGAAACGGAGATCGAGGGCTGCTGGCCCTGGCGCCGGGCCGCGAGGGCGGAGGCTGGGCGAGCCCCGAGGGCGGAGCCTGGGAGAATGGACAGGCGCTGACGCCGGCAAACCCCCTCAGTCGACCTATTCGTCGACCGGCTGGTGGGTGAAGCCCTTGACCCCGCTCAGGGGTTTGGCGTCGCGGCCGATTTCGACCTCGCTCTCGGCATAGGCGATCAGCAGACGCGTCAGGTCCGCCAGGCCGGTTTCGTGGATTCGCTCATAGCCGTGGCTGGCGTCCACGCCGAAGGTGATCAGGGCGGTGCGGATGTCCGCCCCGGATTCCAGCGCGGAGGCCGAATCCGAGCGGTAATAGCGGAAGACGTCCTTCTGATGCGCGATGTCGTGGTCGCGCGCCAGTTGGACCAGTTTGCGCGACAGGTGCCAGTCGAACGGCCCCGTCTGGTCGGCCATGGCGATGGTGACGCCGAACTCCGACGAATTCTGGCCCGGCGCGGTCGTGCCGTTGTCGACGGTGACCATGGCCGCCACGTCCGGGATCAGCACGGACGAGGCGCCCAGCCCCACCTCCTCGGCGATGGTGAACAGCCACCAGGTGTCGACCGTGGGGGTGCGCTCCTCGCGGATCATGCATTCGAGAGCGGCCAAAAGGACCGCGACCCCCGCCTTGTCGTCCAGATGGCGCGAGACGATGAAGCCGGTGTCCGTGAACTCGGGCTGGGGGTCGATGGCGACGATGTCGCCGACGTCGATCCCGAGAGCCAGGGTGTCGTCGCGCCCGTGGGTTACGGCGTCGATGCGCAGCTCGACCTGACGCCAGCTGACCGGCTGGGTGTCCACCTCCTCATTGAAGGTGTGGCCAGAGGCCTTCAGCGGCAGGATGGTGCCGCGCCAGGCGCCGCCCTCCGAAAAGACTGTAGCCCGCGCCCCCTCGGCGAAGCGCGACGACCAGTGGCCGATGGCCACAAGTTCCAGCCGGCCGTTGTCCTTCACCTGTTTGACCTGGGCGCCCAGGGTGTCGACGTGGGCCACGACCGCGCGGGCGGGTTTGGAGGCCCGGCCCGGCAGGCGGGCCCGGATCGCGCCGCGCCGGGTCAGTTCATAGTCCAGCCCCAGCCGCTGCAGCTCTCGGCACAACCGCCACACGGCCTCATCGGTATAGCCGGTGGGGCTGGGCGTGTTCAGCAGGTCGGCGAGGCGGGACTTCAGATAGTCGAGGTCGATCGCAGGACGGGCCAAGGGGCCTCCTTCAGACGTCGGCCCGAACCACGGCGCGCGCAGAGGTCGGGGCGGACAGGGGGAACAACAGGTCGATGAAACGCTCGGCCGTCGGCTGGGGTTCGTGATTGGCCAGGCCGGGGCGTTCATTGGCCTCGATGAAGGCGTAGTCGGGCTCGCGCGGCGACTTCACCATCAGGTCTATGCCGGTGACGGGGATGTCGATGGCGCGGGCGGCGGCGACGGCGGCGCGGATCAAGGTCGGATGCACCTCCTCCGTCACATCGTGGATGGTGCCGCCCAGGTGCAGATTGGCCGCCTTGCGCACCAGAACCTCGACGCCCTCGGGCGCGACGTCGTCCAGGCCATAGCCGGCTTCGCCCAGGGTGCGTTCCGTCTCTTCGTCAATGGGTATGGTCGATTCTCCGCCGGTGGCGGCGGCGCGGCGGCGGCTCTGATGCTCGATCAGAGCCCTAAGCGGGGTGCGCCCGTCGCCGATGACGCGGGGCGGACGACGCAGGGCGCAGGCCACGACCTTGTAGTCGATCACGACTAGACGCAGATCCTCGCCCTGGACCTGTTCCTCGATCAGCACTTCGGAACAGATGCGGCGCGCGCGGACCAGGGCCGACTGGACGGCCTTCATGGTCGTCAGACCCACGGCGACGCCCTGCCCCTGTTCGCCCCGCGCCGGCTTGACCACCAGGGCGCCGAACCGCTCCAAGGCCGCGTCGATGGCGGAGGGATCGTCCGGATCGACCCGCTCGGGCACGCGCACCCCGGCCGCCTCGACGATGCGTCGCGTCATCCGCTTGTCGTCGCAGATGCTGAGCGCCACGGCCGAGGTCAGCTCCGACAGGCTCTCGCGGCACCGCACCGACCGGCCGCCCCAGTTCAGCCGGAACAGTCCGCCCTCGGCGTCGATGATCTCGGTATGGATGCCGCGCCGCCGCGCCTCGTTGACGATGATCCGGGCATAGGGGTTCAGGTCGTGATCGTCGGTCGGGCCGACAAACAGGGCCTCGTTGATCGGGTTCTTGCGCTTGACCCCGAAGAAGGAGACGCGGCGAAACCCCAGCTTTTCGTACAGGGCGATGGCCTGGTCGTTGTCGTGCATGACCGACAGGTCCATGTGGGCCAGGCCTTGGGTCTTGAAATGCTCGGCCAGCCGCCGGACCAGGGCCTCGCCCACGCCCGGCTGGGTCGCCTGGGGATCGACCGCCAGACACCAGAGCGACGAACCGCATTCGGGATCGTCGAAGGCGCGCGCGTGATTGACCCCCGTCACCGTGCCGATGACGGCGCTCGTCGTCGCATCTTCGGCGACGAAATAGGTGATCGTCCGGTCGTCGCGACGGGACCAGAAGAAGTCGGGCGGGACCGGCACCATCCTGCGCTTGGCGTAGATGTCGTTGACCGCCTGGGCGTCCGCCTCCGACGTCAGACGGCGCACGGTAAAGCCTCTCGGCTGGCGACGACCGGCGCGATAGGTGGCCAGTTCCAGCCGATAGGTGTGCGACGGGTCCAGGAACAGCTCCTGCGGCGCCTGGGCCAGCAGGACATGCGGATTGCGGACGTAGAAGGCGATGTCGCGCCGGTCCGGCCCCTCGGCGCGCAGGGCCTCGACCAGGGGCTCGGCCGTCTCGAAGGTCTGGGCGAACAGCAGCCGGCCCCAGCCGCAGTCCAGCACGGCGTCAGGCCTCGGTCCGTCTCCGGACTGCACCGGCGGCTTCAGCCCTTCGTGACGCAGCCGCTTCAGCCGGTGCGCCTTGGACCGTTCGGGTCGCACGTCAGACGCCATGCTGTTGCATCCACATCTCGAGCACGGCGACCTGCCACAGTTCCGACCCGCGCAGCGGCGTGATCTGCTGGGTCGGATCGGCGAACAGGGTGTCCAGATACCCCCTGTCGAACAGGCCGCGGTCGCGCGCCGCCTGATTGGTCAGGGCCTCGCGCACCATCTCCAGATACGGACCCTGGATGTATTTCAGCGCGGGGACGGGGAAATAGCCCTTCTTGCGGTCGATCACATCGGACGGGATCACCAGGCGCGCCGCCTCCTTCAGCACCCCCTTGCCCCCCTGAGCCAGCTTGTGCTCCGGCGGAATCCGGCCGGCCAGTTCGACCAGCTCGTGGTCGAGGAAGGGCACCCGCGCCTCCAGCCCCCAGGCCATGGTCATGTTGTCGACCCGCTTCACCGGATCGTCGACCAGCATCACCTGGCTGTCCAGGCGCAGGGCCTGGTCGACCGGCGTATCGGCGCCCGGTTGGGCGAAATGGGCCTCGACCAGGGCGCGGCTGACGTCGGTGTCGGCCATATAGGCGCCGTTCAACTGGGTCTTCAGCGTCGCATGGCTGCGGTCGAAAAAGGCCTTGGCGTAGGTCTCGACCGGGTCGGTCGCCTCCATCATCGGCGGGTACCAGTGATAGCCGGCGAAGACCTCGTCCGCCCCCTGGCCCGACTGCACCACCTTGATATGTTTAGAGACTTCCTGGCTCAGCAGATAGAAGCCGACGTTGTCGTAACTGACCATCGGCTCCGACATGGCCCCGATCGTCCCCGGCAGGGCCTCCATCAGCCGCTGGTGCGGCACGAAGATCTGGTGGTGTTTGGTCCCATAGTGTTTGGCGATCAGGTCGGAATAGACGAACTCGTCGCCCTTCTCGCCATTGGCCTCTTCGAAGCCGACCGAGAAGGTCAGCAGATCCTTCTGGCCCAGCTCGGCCAGCAGGCCGACGATCAGGCTGGAGTCCACCCCGCCCGACAGCAGCACGCCCACCGGCACGTCCGCGACCATGCGACGCTTCACCGCCTCGCGCAGACTGTCCAGCACCCGGTCGCGCCAGTCCTCGGCGGTCAGGGCCGCGTCCTCGGCGTGGCGGGTCATGTCGGGCCGCCAGTACAGCCGGTCCTTGGCCGTGCCGTCCGCCTCGATCACCCGGATGGTCGCCGGGGGAAACTTCTTTACCCCCTTCAGTATGGTGTGGGGCGGCGGAACGACCGCATGGAAGGTCATATAGTGGTGCAGGCCGACCGGATCGATGGTCTTGTCCACATCCCCCGCCGCCAGCAGGGCCGGCAGGGTCGAGGCGAACCTCAGCCGCTTGCCGCTCTCGGCCAGATACAGCGGTTTGATGCCGAACCGGTCGCGGGCGATCACGGTTCGGCCCGTGTCCCGCTCGTGCAGGACGAAGGCGAACATGCCCTTGAACCGTTCGACGCAGGCCTCGCCCCAGGCCTTCCAGGCCTTGATGATGACCTCGGTGTCGCCGTGCGAGAAGAAGCGGAAGCCCAGCCCCTGCAATTCTGCCCGCAATTCCGGATAGTTGTAGATGCAGCCGTTGAAGGCCAGGGTCACGCCCAGGTCGGCGTCCACCATCGGCTGCTGCGCCGCCTCGGACAGGTCGATGATCTTCAGCCGGCGATGCCCCAGACCCACCGGGCCGCGCATCACTATGCCGGAGCCGTCCGGTCCCCGAGGCGAGAGCGCATCCGTCATGCGTTGCACGGCGCCGGCGTCGGCCGGGCGTCCGTCGAAATTGATCTCGCCGCTAAGACCGCACATGGGGCCTCCTTGAATTGTGGATGCAGCGGGTACAAATGTTTCGTGTACGAAAGAGTTCAACCCTATGCGTGATTTTTCAGCGGCGCCGTTTCGAGAGGAGCCGACAGAGCCCATGGCGTCTCTGGTCCGCTCCGTCCGGCGAATCGCCCAGGCGATTGACGTCCGATCGCGGGAAGTCGCGCGCCTGACGGGCCTGACCCTGCCCCAACTTCTGGTGCTGCAGTCGATCCGCGACCTGGGCGAGGTCAGCACCAGCGCCATCTCGCGCGACGTCTCCATGTCGCCGCCCACGGTGGTCGCCGTGCTGGACAAGCTGGAGGCCAAGGGGATGGCCGTGCGTTATCGCTCAACGATCGACCGTCGGATCGTCCATGTCCGGCTGACAAAGGCCGGGCGAGACGCCCTGGCCTCCTCGCCCGGCCTGTTCGGCGACGGCTTCATTTCAGGTTTCGGCCGACTGTCGGCGGACGACAGGGCGGCGATGGCGACGGCCGTGGATCGGCTGGCGACGATGATGCAGCCGCGCCCACCTGCGTTTTCAGAAGACGGCGAAAAGGGGCTGAGGACAACCGCCGTCAGCCGCCGCGCCACTCGCTGAGCAGCCTGCCGCTCGCATCCTCAAAGGCCACGCGGTCCAGGCGAACTGCGCCGATACAGACCGGCCGCTGATCGGGGCCGGCGGCGCGGCAGCGGATGGCGCGGCCGTCGGCGAAGGCGGCCATTCGCCCTTCCAGCACCAGCCGGTAGCCGCCGGACGGCGCCGGGGGCGGCTGGTCCCCTTCGCCCCTTACGACATATTCGTAGGCGCGACCGTTGCGGCGGCCGGTGCGCGGACCGTCCTGGTCGAAGACCGCCGCCAGGCCCACGGTCTGGGGAGACGGGGCAACGGGGCCGCCGGCCAGGGGATCGCCCTGGACGCCGGGGCAGCCCTCGGTCCTCAACCAGGGACGGGTCAACCAAAAGCCCTCGGCGGCCTCCCAGCTGTCGGCGCCCCCGGCGATCAGTGCGGAGTCGGTCCAGTCGCCCGGCGCCAGCGTCAGCTTCAGAGTTCGGCGCCGATCGCCCCAGGACCAGCGGGCCAGGCCGTCGCCGGACGCAGCGTCCGCGGCGGGCGGCGTCGCAGGCCCCGTACAGCCGAAGACCTGACGCACCGCAAAGCGCCGACCGACCAGATCGGCGCCGCCGACCTCGCCCCCCGCCGCATAGGCCGAAGCGGCCACGTCCATGGCCTGCAGCAGGCCCGCCCGATCCAGGGTCGGCGCAGGCGCGACCGAAACGACCGGGGCCTGGGTCTGGGGTTGGGGCTGAGACGGAGCGGCTTCAGGCGCCGGCTCCTCGCGCTGGCAGCCCGCCAGGACGGGACCGAGGAGGAGGACAGACGCCGCGAGCGCGACGACCGACGGGCGAGGCGACGCGATCGGTTCGAGCATGAACCAAGCCTAGCATAAGGTCGGTCGCTTTTGGGGCGATCTTGCGAAAAAGGTTGACGAAGGGCGCGGAGAACGGTCTGCACGGCCTATGACTTTCGACCAGATGGTTGCCTTGGCGGTGCTGATCGGCGTGGTCGGCGTCCTGATCCACGGCAAGCTGCGTGCCGACGTCGTCGCCCTGAGCGGCGCGGCCGTCCTGCTCTTGCTCGGCGTCGTGCGGCCCGTCGAAGTGCAGAGCGCCTTCGCCAGTCCGGCCGTCATCGCCCTGGCCGGCCTGTTCGTGATCGCCTACGCCATCGAACTGTCGGGCCTGCTGGGCCTGCTGATCCGGCAGGCGACCGGTCTGGCGGCCCGCGTCGGGGCCCAGGGCATCTGGATCGTCATCGGCCTGTGCGGCGCGGTCGGGGGCTTTTTGAACAACACCCCGGTGGTCGTCCTGGCCGCGCCGGTGATCCGCGACGTGGCCCAGTCGCTGAAGCTGTCGCCCAAACGTTTTCTGATGCCGCTAAGCCACGTCACCGTCATGGGCGGGCTTCTGACCTTGATCGGCACCTCGACGAACCTGTTGGTCAACGACATGGCGCGCAACGCCGGCCAGCCGGTCTTCGGCCTGTTCGAGATCACGCCGGTGGGTCTGTTCATCGCGATCGTCGGCGGCCTGTGGCTCTATTTCTTCGGGGCGCGACAGCTGGGTCGTTCCGTCGCCCAGGACGAGGCCCAGGCCGCGCGGCTGGCCGAGATGGAGGCGGCGCGACGACGCGCCGAGGCCGAGGCGGCGAAGCGGCGCAAGCGCATCATCCCCTTCGGCCTGCCGCGCCTGGGCGAATCCCGCAATCAGGCGGACGGGTCGGGGGACGCCCATCTGGGCGACGTCACCCTGTATGAGGCGGCGGACCGCCCCTTCCGGCTGCGCCCGGCCATGATGTCCCTGGCGGTCTTCGTCCTGGTGATCGCCTCAGCGGCCCTGGGCTGGGCGCCGATCGCCGCCTCGGCCTTCGCCGGGGCCGTGGCGCTGATCCTGCTTCGGGTCATCACGCCGGAGGAAGCCTACGCCGGCCTGAGGCCGGAAATCCTGCTGCTGATCGCCGGCATGGTGGTGGTCGGAACCGCCATTGAGGTGACCGGCCTCGCCGCAGCCGGCGCCGAGCGACTGATCGACGTCATCCGCCCCATGGGGCCGTTCGGGGCCCTGGTCGTGCTCTATGGCGTCACCCTGTTTGCGACGGAGCTTCTGTCCAACGCGACCGTAGCGGTGCTGATCACCCCCATCGCCGTCGCCCTGGCGGAGAGCCTGGGCGTCGATCCCCGGCCCTTTCTGGTCGGGGTCATGATGGCCGCCTCAGCCGCCTTCGCCACCCCCTTCGGCTATCAGACCAATGTGCTGGTCTTCAACATGGGCGGCTACAGCTACATGGACTTCGTTCGCGTGGGGCTTCCGTTGAATCTGGCGACCTGGGTCGCGGCCATGGTGGCGATCCCGATCGTCTTTCCGTTCTGATCAAGCCTCAGGCCGCGGCGGCGTAGATCCGGTCCAGAGTCCGGGCCACCTCCACCAGCCGCTCGACCTCAGGGTCGTATCGCTTCCCTTCCGCCAGGGCCTGAGCCCAGGCCTGAGCGGCGCGGCCGCCCCAGTCGTCCGGCGGCGACGCCAGAACGCGCCGCGTCACCCCTTCAAACGCCGTGGCCTCGAAATCATAGAAGGAGCCGCCGAGATTGCGCAGGGCCGCCCCGCCCCGCTCGCCGTAAAAGGCCGCTTCGATCACCGCGTCCTGGCCCGCAGGCAGTCGCCATGAACAGGCCAGGCGGACCACCGCGCCGGATTTCAGGATCAGGGTCGCGACGGCGTAGTCTTCCGCCTCCTTGCGACCAGCCAGGGGACGACCCTGTCGCCGCAGATGCGCCTCGACCCCCGCCACCGCGTCATCCAGCAGCCACAGACACAGATCGACCAGATGGACGCCTAGATCCATGACGCATCCGCCGCCAGAGAGAGCCGCGTCGTAGAACCAGGGCTTGTCCGGTCCATAGGCGTTATGGAAGGTCAGATCGACCGCATGAACACGGCCCATGGCCCCCAACTCGAGCTGGGTCTTCAGAGCCTGAACGGCTGCGGTGAACCTGTAGCTGAGGTCCACCGCCAGCAGCCGGTTCGCGCGGCGGGCGGCGGCGATGGCGGCCTCGGTCTCCTGCGCGTTCCGGCCCAGCGGCTTTTGGCAGAAGACGGCGACGCCGGCGTCCAGGGCCCGTTGCGCCTGATCGGCGTGAAGCGCGCTGGGTGTGGCGATCACCACACCGTCCAGATCCTGGGCCAGCAGATCGTCGAGGTCGGCGCAGACCGTCGCGTCAGGGGCGAGAACCAGGGCCTCGCGCGCCATGTCCGGGTCGGGCTCGGCGACGGCGACCGCCTCGATCCGGCCCGCGTCCAGCATGGCCGCCATCCGATGCCGCCCGATCCAGCCCACGCCCAGGAATCCCACGCGCGGGCGACGCAGTTCAGACGACGCGCCGCGTTGCAGAAGCAGATCGGTCATCGCATCCTCACCACCGCCTTCAGGAAGCCGTCCGGTCGGTCGCGGGTGGCGTCCAGCGCCTGGTCCAACTGTTCCAGCGGATAGGCGTGGGTGATCAGGTCGTTGAGGTCCAACTGCCCTGAGCGCACCGCCTCCACGGCCTCGCGCACCCCTTCAGCATAGACGGCGGGGTCGCGCTCATGGGCGTTGACGACATCCAGGCCGCGCCAGTTCCACAGCTGCATGTTGATCTGCCGCGGGCCGTCCTGGTGATAGCCGGCGATGACCAGCCGACCGCGTTCACGGGTCAGTTCGGCCGCCAGGTCCAGCGGCCAGGCCTTGCCGACCGCCTCGATCACCACATCGCAGAACCGCCCCTCCGTCAGTTCGGAGACCCTGGCGATCAAGGCGTAGTGGTCGTCCAGCGCCAGGGTTTCGACCGCCCCCATGCGACGGGCGACGTCCAGAGAATAGGGCCGCCGGGAAAGGGCGATGACGCGGGCGCCCGCATCAGTCGCCAACCGTGTCAGGATCGCCCCCAGAAAACCAATTCCGACGATGGCGACGGTCTGACCGGGCGAGATCCCGCTGCGCCGAAAGATGTTCATGGCGCAGCCCAGGGGTTCGCCCGCAAACGGCAGGCCGTCCAGTTCGGACGGCAGGGGCACCACCGCCGCCTGATCGGCGACGTCATATTCGGCGAAACTGCTCTGGGACAGGGCCGCGACCCGGTCGCCGACCGCGACACGCGATACGCCCTCGCCGACCGCATCCACGACGCCCCACCCTTCGTGGCCCAGCCCGCCGGGCGGCGTTGGAAAGGTCATCCAGTCCGGCCCCGCCCAAGGCGTCAGATTGGAGGCGCAGACGCCGCAGCCCTCCAGCCTGATCCGGACCTGACCCACGCCGGGTTCAGGCCTGGGCACGCGCTGCACCTCCAGTTGACCGGGGCCTGTGACGACCGCCGCGCGCATGGTGTGCGTCTGGTCAAGAACCTCTGTCATCGTCTTCCTCATTTGATCGCGTGATCTGATCGAGAACGGCGTCCGGCGCGACGTCGCGGCGCAGCTCGTCCAGGTGCGGGTCCGTCTCCGAAAGTCCCGCGTGCGCGGCGAGGCGACCGACCAGATCAATCAGCCGGGTGATTTCGTGTTCGGCCAGCAGATTGATCTGCAGATCCAACTCCGCCCGCCCGTGCTCCGCCGCCGCCATCCGGTTCTGGCTGATCAGGACGAAGGTCGACAGGAAGATGGCCTCCACGGAGGCGGCCATGGCCAGGACGACCAGGGTCTCGTCGAAACGCCACGGCTCCGGAGCCAACAGGTTCCAGAGGATCCAGCCGCCGAAAATCAGCAGGTGCAGCAGCACGAACCCCATGCTCCCCGCGAATCCGGTGATGCGCTGGGCGAGCCGTTCCGGCCATGGCGCCGCCTCGGCCGCCTCTTTTCGCTGCGCACGCATGGCCTCGATATTGCGCCGCAGAACCTCCGCCATGTCGCCGTCGGCCCGCACCTCAGGCGCTGAGGGCCGGACGGTCGCTGACCACAATCGGGCGATCGGCGTCGAACCAGTTGATGGTGCGGCGCAGACCGTCAAGCAAGGCGGTGGTCGGGCGCCAATCCAGGACTGCATCGGCCTTGGCGATGTCCGGACGGCGACGCCGCGGGTCGTCGGCGGGCAGCGGTCGGTGGACGATTCCGGAGCCGGAGCCGGTCAGATCAAGAATGACCTCGACCAGTTCGGACACCGTCAGCTCGACCGGATTGCCGAGGTTGATCGGTCCCGGCTGCGGTCCCTCATGCTCCATCAGGGCGATCAGGCCGCCGATCATGTCGTCCACATAGCAGAAGGACCGGCTCTGGCTGCCGTCGCCATAGATGGTGATCGGCGCGTCCGAAAGGGCCTGGGTGATCAGGTTGGAGACGACCCGACCGTCGGCCGCCGACAGGCGCGGCCCATAGGTGTTGAAGATCCGCGCCACGCGAACCTCGGCTCGCCCCGCCCGATCATAGTCGAAGACCAGGGTCTCGGCCGCCCGCTTGCCCTCGTCATAGCAGGCGCGCGGGCCGATCGGATTGACGTTGCCGCGATAGGTTTCCGGCTGGGGATGGACCTCCGGATCGCCGTAGACCTCGCTGGTGGAGGTCAGCAACAGACGCGCGCCGGTCTTCTCGGCCAGTTGCAGCAGGTGGCGCACGCCGAGGATGCAGGTCAGCATCGTATGCTCGGGATCCTGCTGATACTGCGGCGGCGAAGCGGCGCAGGCCAGGTCGTAGATGCGGTCGAACCGGCGGGCGGTGATCCGCTCCGGCAGGGGATCGACGATGTCGTGGCGCACGAACTCGAACCGCGGCTGTTTCATCGCGTCCTTGAGGTTCGCCAGGTCGCCCGTCTGCAGATTGTCGAGGCAGACGACGTGGCGACCTTCCGCCAACAACCGGTCGCACAGGTGCGAACCGAGGAAACCGGCGCCGCCGGCGACCAGGACGGTGCGGGTGTCGGATATGGACTTCATAGGTCGGTCCTTCGTCTTGGCCCGTAGAGCCGCGATCAACTCACGCTCCAGAGTGTGGGCGCGGTGGGAGGGGGTGTGTTCGGACAGGATGCGGCGGCGCGCGGCCTCGCCCATCGCCCGAGCCTGATCCACAGGCGCGGACAGCGCCTCGATCACCGTCTCGGCGGCGTCGGCCAGCAGGATCTCCTCGCCGGGGGTGAAGAGCGTCTCGATGCCGGGCCAGGCGTCCGAAATGATCGGGCAGCCGCAAGAGCCGGCCTCGAACAGCCGGATCGAGGGGCTGTGCCCGGCCGCCCGCATGTCCGCGCGAGTGACGTTCAGGGTGAAGCGGCTGGCGGCGTAGAAGGCCGGATGGTCGGCCGGGGGCAGATGGTCGATCCGCTCGACATTCTCGGGCCAGTCGATGTCGTCGGGATACTGAGGGCCCGCCACCACGAAGCGACGATCCGGCATACGCCGCGCCGGCTCCAGCAGCAGGCGCTCCAATGTCGGCTGACGATCCGGGCTGTAGGTGCCGAGATAGGACAGATCCCACCGCGGAGCGACGGCTTGCGGTCGATAGGCCTCGGGGTCCGCCGAACAATAGAGGGCGCGGGCCGCCGGCGCGCCGTGGTCGCGCTCCAGACGCTCAAGCGTCGCCCCGCCGGTGAAGGAGAAATAGACGTCGTAGTTCGCAATCTGGTCGGCTCGCAGATAGTCGCAGTCGTCTTGCGCCAGGCGGGCCAGGGTTACAGGGGTGTCGATGTCGTAGAAGGCGACCACGCCCGTCGCCGTGCGACGCGCCCACCGGCCGACCTCGATCCCCTCGGGCACATATGAGCCGACCAGGACGGCGTCTGCGCTGCGCACCTCGTCGGCGAAACGCTCCAGATCCTGCAGATCCGAATAGAAGTCGAGGCGGCAATAGTGCGGGTCCGACACATCGCGATGCGCCGCATACCAAGGGGTCTCCCGCTCCAGGAACACCACCTCGTGTCCCCGGTCCGCGAAGGCGGACAGCAGGGCGCGGAAGGTCACGGCGTGGCCATTGCCCCAGGCGGACGACAGGCTGAGCCCCAGCACGACCAGCTTCATGCCGCGCTCCTTTCGCGGCGCGCCGCAAGCCGTTCGCGGAACAGGGCGTCCACCGCCTCGGCCCGCTGGGCGTAGGTATGGTCCACCAGGACGCGGTCGCGCGCCGCCCGGCCGATGGCCTGCGCCCGTTCCGGCGTCAGGGCGGCCAGATGCGCCGCCACGTCCTGGCCGTCGCGCGCCACCAGCACTTCGACGTCCGGCTTCAGAAACTGTTCGACGCCTTCCCAATAGTCGGTGATCAGGCAGGCCCCGGCGCCGGTGGCCTCGAACACCCGCGTGGCGGGCGAGAAGCCGACCTCGGCCATGCTGTCGCGGGCGACGTTCAGCACCGCCAGGGGCGTACAGTTGAAGGCGTTGTGCTGGGCCGTGCCCACATGACCGATGGTCTGGACATTTGCCGGCATGGCCTTGTCGGCCCAGCCGTTGCCGCCCAGCAGAAAGCGGCGTTGCGGCAGGGCGGCGGCGGGCTCCAGAAAGAAGGTCTCGATTCGGCGTTCCCGATCCGGCAGTCGATTGGCCAGGAGCGCGAGGTCCGCGCAGAAGGCGGGGTCCGACTGGACGGGATGATGGGTGGCGGGATCGAGTGCATTATAGATCGGACGGCAGTCGCGGGCGCCGAGCGCTTGGAACGCCTGCACGACCGGAGCGCCGCCGCCATAGGTCAGGACGTGATCGATCTGCGGCAGGACCCGCCGCAGCGGATGATCGGGCGCGGCCTTCACCTCCGCCAGGGTGGCGGGGGCGTCCACGTCCCAGTAGACGGTCAGGGCGTCGGGGCGCGCCAAGTCGAATACGCCCAGCAGGACGTCGTCGAACACGCCGACGCCGGAAGCCTTGACCACTACGTCGGCCTCCACGGCGCGCGCCATGGCTGTCTTGCAGCCTTCGACGGTGTTGTCCCACACCACCACCTCGGCCCAGTCAGGCGGATCAATGTCGCGATGCTGCTGCCGGTCGAAGGCGTCGGGTTCCAGAAACAGGATGTCCCATCCGCGTTCGGCCAAGGCGCCCAGCAGGCCGCGATAATAGGTGGCCGCGCCGTTCCAGTAGGACGACAGCAGGCTGGAGCCGTAAAAGGCGATCTTCATTCCGCAATCTCCATGACGGGGTGGAAGGTTGGAACGGGATCTGCGGCGGGCGCGCCGAGCCGCCCCAGCACCGCCATCAGTTCATCGACCCGGTGTGCGCAGGTGTGGCGGGCGCGGATTGCAGCCAGTCCGTGGTCGGTCAGTTCCGCGCGCAGGCCTGCGTCCGACTTGACCGCCCGGAGCGCCGAGGCCATTTCGCTGCCGGACCGCACCATCAGGAAGTCACGACCGACCTCGAACAGGCCCTCGCTGTCCGTCCACGGCGCGCTGATCAGGGGGATTCCACAGGCCAGGGCTTCGAAAACGCGAATGGTCGGAATGCCCGGAAGCGTCTCGACGTAGAAGCGGCGCGGGACGTGAACGGTCGCCAGGCGCCGTGCGAACACCCCCGGCGCGGCCGCATTGGCCAGCCAGCCGTGATAGCGGACGTCGTAGCGGTCCAGCAGGCGCCGCGCCGCCTCGGGATAGCGGACGCCGTAGAGATCAAGGGCAAGGCCGCTCGCCGCCGCCGGGGCGAACAGAAATCGCTCCAGCTCCGCAGTCCGCTCCCCGTCGCCCCAGTTGCCGACCCAGACCAGTCCTTCCCGGCCCTGCTGCTCAAGCGGAGGATGGAACAGGCGGACGTCGGCCGCCTCATGCCAGACGAAGACGCGATCGCCCCAGCCCCATCGGCGGTACACCGCCGCCAGGGTCTCACCGAAGGCGAGCACCCCGTCATATTCCGACAGGTCGAAAGCCTGCATGGCCTCCGGTTCGCTGACGGCCCGGTGGTGGGTGTCGTGAAACAACAGAGTAAAGCGGCCCCGCCCCCGCGCGCGACCGACGGCCGCCACCAGCGCCGGATCATTCCATTCATGCACGATGACCAGGTCCGCCCCGTCCAGCGCCCGATCCACATCAAGGGGCGGATGGAAGCGGCGGCTGACCAGTTCGGGATAGGCCTGCCGATAGGGTGCCAGTCCTTCTTCGCCATGGTCCGCGACCAGATTGGCGCGGCTCCAGGCGTCGTGCGGCTCCCACGCCTCGACCTGATGGCCGCGGGCGATCAGTTCGCGCAGCACCCCCCGCAGGAAATGCACATTGCCGTGGTTCCAGCACGACTCCAGCGAATGGGTGAAATAGACGATCTTCACGCCGCCGCCTCCCCGAAGGGGGCGCGCTGGGCCAAGGCCTCGGCATAGACGGCCAGGGTTCCCTCGACCATGGCCTCGAGGCTGAACTGTTCGGCGCGCTCGGCCGCCAGCCGTCCCAGGCGGCGCGCGCGGTCGGCGTCTTCCAGCAGTTCATCCAGAACGACCGCCAGCGCGGCGTCGTCTTGCGGAGAGACGAACAGCGCCGCCCCCTCCCAAAGCTCGCGGAAGGTCGGAATATCGGCCAAGACCAGGGCGCATCCCGCCTGGGCCGCCTCCAGAATGCCCAGCCCAAAGGGCTCGTAAAGCGACGGGGCGCAGAATATTGACGCCAGTCGAAGCCTTTGCTGCAAGTCGGTGGGGCTCAGCGCGCCCAGGGCCTGGATCCGGTCCAGATGAACCGACTGACCGTTCGGCCCCTCAAGCGGACCGGCGGCCTCGACCCGGCCCCGCATCCGTCGGGCGGCCCGTTCGAGGGTCGCAATATTCTTGCCCTCGTCCCACAGCCGGCCCGAGGTCAGAACCTGCCGGCGCCGGGGAACCGGGCGGGTTCCAATGGGACGGCGGCCGTTTCGAACCGTAGCGGGCAGGACGCCGTAGCGCGCCGCCGTCGTCTGCATGAAGGCGAAACTGGGGGCGATCAGACGGTCACAACGCCGGTAACCCTGGGCGAGCCGCTCCGTCCGCCAGACGAAATCCTCCGGCAAGGCCGTTCCGCGCACCGCGTCCCACCAGGTCGCCACGCAGGAGTGACAAACCCCGACCACGGGCGCGCCCCAGTCCTCGTCGCCCCGCAAGGCGGGGCTGTTAAGGTGCACCAGATCCACGCCGTTCTGAGCCGCCAAACCGCGCAGGGCCCGCGCCGTCTGGTCCAGCGGGCGGGGACCGTCCGCCAGCCAGTCGAGCGTCCCCCCCGCCTCGACCAGCGTGAGCCCCCCAATCTGTTCGGCGGCTCGTCGCTGTGCGGGACGAGGCGCAGGTCCCGACACGGCTAGGGTGATGCGGACGCCGCGCGCCGACAGGCCTTCCGCCAGATCCAGCGCATAGGTCCAGACGCCGCCCACGGCGTCGGTGGTCATCAGCACGTGACGGGGGACCAGATTCATGCCGCCGCCGAGCCGATGCGGGCGTCCAGTCGCCGTTCCGCCCGCAGCCAGTCCGCCAGGTCCGACACGCCCGACCGCCAGGACTTGACCGCGCCCAGCCCCAGGGCCCGATGGGCTGCGGTGGCGTCGGCGACGAAGTAGCGCTGATCCCCGGCCCGCCAGTCCTCAAACTGCAGTTCGGTCGTGCGACCGAGCAGTCGGTCGATATGAGCGATCAATCCCCTCAGGCTGACGGCGTTCTCGGGCCCGCCGCCCAGGTTGAAGACGCGGCCCGACACGGCCTCGATCCGCTCCCAGGCCGCGACATAGGCGTCGACAGCGTCGGACACGTCCAGAATATCGCGCACCTGCCGGCCGTCGCCGTAAAGGGTGATCGGGGCGCCTTCCAGCGCCCGGATCAGGAAATGGGCGACCCAGCCCTGGTCCTCCGTACCCATCTGACGGGAACCGTAGATGCAGCTCATCCGCAGCACGCAGGTCGGCACGTCGTAGCTGCGGGCGTAGTCCAGCACATACTGATCGGCCGCGCCTTTGGAGCAGCCGTAGGGCGTGTGGAAGTCCAGCGGCCGCCGTTCGTCCACGCCCCGCGTCCGCAGGGCCGCATCCGTCGGCAGCCAGGCCTCGTTCTGAACGCCCAGCTCGATGTCGCCCAGGTCGCCGTAGACCTTGTTCGTGCTGGCGAAAACGACCGGAGTGCGTCGCCGGCGCGCCGCCTCCAGGACGTTCAGCGTCCCGACCAGATTGACGTCGAAGTCGTTGCGGGGATCAGCCAAACTGGTCGTCACCGCCACCTGGGCGGCCAGGTGGAAGACCACGTCCGCCTGGGCGACCGCCGTCTCGACCGCCTCGGCCTGGCGGACGTCAGCCGCCAGATGCCGGACCTGTGCGCCGTGGCGCAGCAGCAGCCATTTGAGGTTTCCCTCCACCCCCGGCCGCGCCAGGGTGTCCAGCACCACGATCTCATGACCCTGGCCGGCCAGGCGGTCGGCGAGGTTGGAGCCGATGAAACCGGCGCCGCCCGTGATCAGGACCCGGCTCATGCCACCAGCCCCCGACGTTCCAGCTCGCCGCGCGCCTGATCGACCCGGTCCTGGGCTTCCTGGCGCGCCACCCATTCGGCCAGTTCCTCAAGACCTGCCGCGAAGTCCTGAAGCGATTCATAGCCCAGTTCCTCGCGGGCCTTCGTCAGATCGGGAATATTGTGGCGGATGTCGCCCGCCCTGGCCTTGTTGGTGATCAGGGGTTCGATATCCGGCCGCCCCATCGAGGCCGCCTGCAGCCGCGCCACGTCCTCGACGGTGCGGTCCTCCCCAGAGCCGATGTTGAAGACCTGCCCATTCGCGTCCGGCTTCTCCAGCGCCAGAAGGAAGGCGCGCGCCACGTCCGAGACATGCACGAAGTCGCGCCTCTGACGGCCGTCCTCAAACACCATCGGCGCCTGACCGTTGGCGATGCGGGAGGCGAAGATGGCCAGGACGCCGGTGTAGGGATTGGAAAGGGCCTGCCCCGGCCCGTAGATGTTCCAGAGCCGCAGGGCGCAGCTTTCCATCCCGTATTGGGCCGTCAGGGTCAGGGTGAGCCGTTCCTGAACGAACTTGTTGATCGCATAGACGCTCTTCAGCGCCGGCGACTTGGTCTCTGGCGTCGGCACGGGGATCAGCGCCCGCCCTTGGTCGTCCGTGGGGTCCCATGAGCCGTCCGGGTTGCGGGCGCCGCGCACCACCTCCTGACGCAGATCGCCGTCTTCAGTGCGGTACAGGCCCTCGCCGTAGATGCTCATTGAGGAGGCGACGACCACCCGCTGCACGGGCTGGTCGATCAACTGCTGGAACAGCACCGCCGTGCCGTAATCGTTGACCGAGGTATAGCGGTCGATCGCATACATGCTCTGGCCGACGCCGACCTCCGCGGCGAGGTGAACGACCTTGTCCACCCCCTGAAGCGCCGCCCGGACCCGGTCCTCGTCGCGAATGTCGCCGACCACCAGTTCGACCTCGGGGTCCAGTTCGTCGGGCCGCGCGCCAGTGGGGTGAACCTGCTCGATCAGGCTGTCCAGCGCCCTCACCCTGTGGCCTTGTTCAAGCAGGGATCGGGCGAGATGACGGCCGACGAAGCCCGCGCCGCCGGTGATCAGGACAGTGTTCGCCATGGGGATCTCCGGCTCAGCGCTGCACGAACTTGGAGAAGCGGCTCATCTCGCCGCCGCTCGTATGGTCCTGCGCAAGCAAGGCCAGGTCGCTGTCTTCGAAGATGCGGAAGAACTCGTCCCAGGAGATCTCCTCCAGCGCCTCTTCCTTGTCGCCGAAGTCGAACCTCAGCACCCCGCCGCCGTCGGCGTCGGCCGTGCTGGCCACGCGAGAAGGCCTGGCGCCGCGGGCCTCGGCCCAGGCGCGGATGTCGTCATGATCAGTCAGGCGGTTCGCTTCGGACATGGTGCAGCTCCGGCAGGTTCACCCGAGCAACAGCTTCTTCTACCCATCTGTTCCGATATTCGGAGCGTTCAATTTTGAACATATTGCGCTAGCACTTCCCTTTCCGCCTTTTCTTTCAATGTTCAAAATTCGACACAAGAACATATATCGTCCGCTTCGATCCTTGATCTGACGGATACTTGGCCATTTCACGGAACCGGGAGCTTTGTAGATCCTTCCTCTTGCTGCGGCCGATCGGGTCGCGGAACGGCGAAGGGACCAGCCAATGCAGCGAAAATCCGTTCGGATCGGCGTCGTGGGCGTGGGCAACTGCGCTTCGTCCTTCGTGCAGGGCCTGGCCCATTACGCGGCGGCCCCCAGCAACGCCCCTCCGCCCGGGCTGATGAACGTCGAACTCGGCGGTTATCGTATCGAAGACATGGAGATGGTCAGCGCCTTCGACATCCATGCGGCCAAGGTCGGCCGCGACCTGTCGGACGCCATCTTCGCCCCGCCGAACAACACCTTCCGCTTCGCCTCCCCCGGCCCCTCCGGCGTCACCGTCCAGCGCGGACCGACATTAGACGGGATCGGCCGATACACGATCGACGACCTGGAAGAGAGCGCCGCTCCCCCCGTCGATGTGGCCCAGGCCTTACGCGACAGCGGAACCCAGGTGCTGGTCTCCTACCTGCCCGTGGGATCGCAAAAGGCCACCGAATATTACGCCGAACAGGCGCTGCGGGCCGGCTGCGCCTTCGTCAACTGCATTCCGGTCTTCATCGCCTCTGACCCAGGCTGGGCGAAGCGGTTCAGCGACGCCGGACTGCCGCTCGTCGGCGACGACATCAAGAGTCAGGTCGGCGCCACCATCGTCCACCGGGTTCTGGCCAATCTGATGCGTGAGCGGGGCGTGCGCGTAGATCGCACCTATCAGCTCAACTTCGGCGGCAATTCCGACTTCAAGAACATGCTGGAGCGCGAAAGACTGACGTCGAAGAAGATTTCCAAGACCCAGGCGGTCACCAGTCAATTCGAGACGCCCCTGGCCGACGACGACGTCCATGTGGGCCCCAGTGATTTCGTCCCGTGGCTGACCGACCGCAAATGGGCGCACATCCGTCTGGAGGGCACCACCTTCGGCGACGTGCCGATCAGCATGGAGGTCAAGCTGGAGGTCTGGGACAGTCCCAACAGCGCCGGCGTCGTCATCGACGCCGTCCGATGCGCCAAGGTGGCGATGGATCGCGGCGTGTCAGGGCCTCTGATCGGGCCGTCCAGCTGGTTCATGAAATCCCCCCCGGAACAGTTCACGGACGAGGAGGCGCGCGAACGGACGCTGCGTTTCGTCCGCGGCGAGGAGCCCGCCCCTGCCCCGCGCGCCGCTCGCCTGGTCTCGTGACGATCATCCACCTGATCCGACACGGAACCCACGATCTTGTGTCCCGACGGCTTTGCGGACGCACCCCTGGCGTGGGTCTGAGCGACACAGGAAGACGTCAAGCCGAGGCTTTGGCGCGCGTCCTCCCCCGACTTGATCGGGTGCTGACCAGCCCCCTGGACCGGACGCGAGAGACCGCCGCCGTGATAGCCGCCGCCCACTCTGGGCGGCTCGAAGAGGAAACCGCCTTGAACGAGATTGATTTCGGGGACTGGACCGGCCGGGATTTCGCCCAACTGGACGCCCTGCCTGAATGGCGCCGGTGGAACGCCGCTCGAGACCAGGGGCGGGCGCCGAACGGCGAGTCGATGCTGGAGGTCCAAGGCCGCCTGTCCCGCTGGCTGGAGACGATGGCGGCCGCCGACGCCGGAGCCGTGGCGGCGGTCAGCCACGCCGACGTGATCAAGTCGGTCGTAGCCCTGACTCTGGGGCTTTCGCTGCGACACCACGATCGGTTCGAGATCGCGCCGGGCTCGATCACCACCGTCTCGGCGACGCCGGAACACCTGTCCCTTCTTCGCCTGAATGAGGTTCCTCATGGCTGAACTCAGCGCCGCGCAGGTTCGCGCTCGGGTGGCCGAACTCGGCCCCTGGTTTCACAGTATGGAGCTGAAGGGGGTTCGCACCGCGCCGGATCACTTCCTCCACGACTATCCCGCCAACAAGTTCGCCCGCTTCGCCCATGTGATCCCCGATGATCTGAGCGGCCGCAGCGTGCTCGATATCGGCTGCAACGCCGGCTTCTACTCGCTGGAGATGAAGCGGCGGGGGGCGGACCGGGTGCTGGGCGTCGATTTCGACGACCGCTATCTGGACCAGGCGCGGCTCGCCGCCGAGGTCGAAGACGCGGATATCGAGTTCCGCAAACTGTCCGTCTACGACCTGGCCAAACTCGGCGAACGGTTCGACCTCGTCATCTTCATGGGCGTCCTCTACCACCTGCGCCACCCGCTGCTGGCGCTGGACCTGATCCACGAGCACGTGGCCGACGACCTGCTTCTGTTCCAGTCGATGCAACGCGGCGCAAACGACATCTTTGAACCCGAAATCGACTACGACTTCAGCCAGACGGCCCATTTCGACCGGCCCGACTATCCGAAGCTGCACTTCATCGAGCACCGCTACGCCGGGGACTGGACCAACTGGTGGGCGCCCAACGCCTCGGCCAGCGCGGCCATGCTGCGTAGCGCGGGGTTCCAGGTGCTGGATCGACCGGAGGAGGAAGTCTTCCTGTGTCGCCGCACAGAACGACCGACCGAGGCCGGCGCCGTCTATCCCGCCCGCTCGCCCCTCAACGGCCATGACAAGACCAAGGAGCCGCGCCGATGATCGAGGCCGTCAAGATCTGGAACGAACCGAACAACAAGTCCCACTGGGACCCCCTGCTGGACCCCGAATGGGCGCGTTTCGCCGAGATGACGCGGCTGGCCGGGGCCGCTGTCCGGGCCGAGAACTCCACGGTGACCCGCGTCCTGGGCGGGATGTCCCCCATCGACCCTTCCTTCGTTCGGCGACTGGAGGAGATGGGGGTGATGGAGGCGATCGACGTGGTCGCCGTCCATGGTTTTCCCCTGGACTGGAACCTGTGGCCCATCGACGAATGGCCCGCGCGAATTGACGAGATCAAGGCGGTCACCGACAAGCCGGTCTGGGTGACGGAGGTCGGGGTCTCCGCCTTCGGCTCCGAAGAGGTCCAGGCTTGGGGTGTGAAAAAGACCGCCGAACTGCTGATCGGCAAGGCGCCCCGCCTCCACTGGTACAGCCTGTACGACCTGCCCCGCACCTGGGAGGCCACGACACGGCATCGGGAGGCTGAGGGGTCGTCCTACTACCGGCACTTCCACATGGGCCTGTTGCGCGAGGACGGCTCGCCCAAGCCGGCGCTGGAGGCCTTCCGGCCCTATGCGGCCGACATGGGGGTCTGCCAGTGGTTTCACTTCCAGGATCACAGGCTGGACGATGCGGTCCGATGGCTGAAGGATCTGGGCGTGCGTCGGCTGCGCACCGGCCTGTCCTGGGCGGACCGTTATCGCGACGGCGCCCTGGATTGGTTCGACCGGCAGATGGCGACCTTAGCCGACTTCGACGTGACCGTGACCTTCTGCTTCACGCCCGAGCATCGCGGCCTGGAGCCCCACCACACCAGCCCGCCGCAGGTCGCCGAAGAGTTCGCAGACTTCTGCGCCGAGATGACCGCCCGCTATGCGCCGGCCAGACCGCAGGCTGCGGCGATCAGCCCAGCACGGCTGATCGCGTGATGCGCCCGGCCTCGTCTACAGACAGGCGGCGCCCCCTCCCGAAGTCGGCGGCGCCCGGTCCGGTCGAGCCGAAGGTCGCGAAGCGCGCCTCCTCCGGCTGAAGCATGGTGCGCGGATTGCCGTCGCGCCCCGTGTACCACATCTCCGTCCAGCCCTCCCGGGCGATGTGGTCGTCCATCCAGCAGTCCACAAAGGCGGCCGCGCCGACGTAACGGGGATCGCCGTATCGCCCATCGGGAAAGGCGCTGGACGGCCGCCAGGGTCGGCCCAAGAAGACGGAGCCCGGACGAACATCGGCGTCCTTGGTCAACCGGCAGTCTTTGAAGACGAAGCCGAACGGCTGATCGATCGGGGTGCTGGGCGCGGTGACGTAACCCTCGATCGGATCGGCCGGACGTGTGCGCGATCGGATTTCGCAGCCTTCGAACCAGGCGCGCCCGCCGCCGAAGATGAAGTCATAGCTGCCCGTGATCAGACAACGGTCGAACAGGGTCGATCCCGCATCGGGGAACAGGGTGTCCTGATAGCTGAGGATGTCGCAGGCGCGCACCACCGCCCGGTCGGAGCCCTTGTCCATCATCAGGGCGACCGCCTGAGGACCGGCGCCGTTGTGAGAGTGCAGGCCGTTCGACTTGGTCATCTCCGCCAGGCCGTCGAAGGCGTTGTTGATCGTCAGGGTCTCGGCGTGAAAATCCGGGGCGCGGACGAACAGAGTCGCCGTGCGGAAGGTGCCCCAGGGCCGCCCGTCCGGCGCCGCCAGTCCGGAGGCGGCTAGGTGGTTGATCACTGAACCGCTGCGGTCTTCACCGATCAGATGAACGAAGGGCTTGTCCACCACCACCTGTTCGGTCCAGATCCCGCGCGTGATCAGGATGCGGAACGGCCGCGTCCCGTTCGCCGGGGCGGCGGCGATGGCGGCCGACAGGCTGGGATAGGCCGGGGCGGCGAAGGTCCGCCCCGAGGCGGGTTTGGCGACCACCGCATCATAGGCCCGCGCCCTCGACCAGGCGGGCGGACCGACCGTCGCGAGCGGCAAGGCGGCGCCGGCGGCCAGGACAGAACGACGATGAAGCAGCGGGTTCATGGCGTCTCCGAATGAAAAGCGGGCGCCGACCGGCGAACCGGCCGACGCCCATCCTCGGGAGGGGAGAGGATGACTAGAAGCTGTAGCGGACGCCGAAGTTGTACTGCCGGCCGGTGTGCGAATAGACGTAGATGCTGTCGCGACGGCTGTCCGTATATTGCTCGTTGAAAGCGTCGGTCAGGTTCAGCCCTTCGAACGTCAGCTTGATGCGGTCGTTGAGGGCGTAGGAGGCCGAGGCGTCCACCGTGACGATGTCGCGCACCCCGTCGATGTCGTTGGTGCTGGTCCCGCTGGGCACGGCCGTCAGATAGCGGTCGCGATAGGCGGCCGAGACGCGGGCGCTGAACCGATCGTCCTCGTAATAGAGGGTGGCGTTATAGGCCGTTTTCGACAGGCCGATCAGGTCGTTCTCGACAAAGCCGGTCGGGGACCGCGACGAGATATAGCTGATCTTGGAATCGACCAGGGTGACGTTGAAGATGGCGCCCAGATTGTCGAAGGGTCCCGGCAGGAAGCTGAACGGCTGCTGGTAGCTGACTTCGATCCCCTTCAGCGGACCGCCCTCGGTGTTGACCGGCTGGCTGAACAGGAAGACGTCGCTGGGCGAGACCCCCAGGCCGTTCAGCAGTTCGAGCGGCAGACCCGACTCATTGAACGGGCGCGAGGTCCTGGACGTCTGAATGTAGCTGTCGATGTCCTTGTAGAACAGACCGACCGACAGCAGGGCTTCCGGCGCGAAATACCACTCAGCCGAGAGGTCGTAGGTGGTGGCCCGGATGGGGTCCAGATAGGGGTTGCCCGAGCTGACGCTGAAGACGCCCACGGTGCTGAGGCTGCCGCCGGGCGTGACACTGCCCAGGTTCGGACGGGTCATGACCTTGGCCGCGCCGAAGCGGACCAGGAAGTCCGGCGTCACTTCAGCAGTGACGTTCAGGGCGGGCAGGACGTCGTCATAGTCGCGGTCCACCGTCGTCTGCTGCGCCGCTCCGGCGACCAGCTGATAGCCGGTCGAGCTCTGTTCCGTCTTCACATAGCGCACGCCCACGTCGCCGCGGATCGGCACGCCGGCCAGTTCGGTGGTGAAGTCCAGTTGCAGATAGGCGGCCGAATCCTTCTCCGTCACGCTGCGGATATTGCCGCGCGCATTGCTGTTGGACGCCCCGCTCAGCTCGAACAGGCCCGTGTTGCTGTAGATGTCGAACAGGTCGGCGAAGGCCTGAAGGTTCGGCGCGATCCAGCTGGTGACCGTTCCGGCCGGCGCATCCAGGTTCCGGCCGAAGCCGCTGACCAGTTCGGTCAGGCTGGCCAGGGTCACCCCGGCCGGCAACTGGGGCACCACGCCTTCATTGACCCGCGCCAAGGCCCAGGAATCGAACTCATATTCCTTGTAGTTGACGCCGGCCTTCAGGGTCAGGGACGGATTGAAATCATAGCCGGCGTCAAACTGGGCCGTCTTGATGGTGTTGGTCACGCCCTGAGGCCGCAGACGGATCTCCGAGCGGGCGGCGCCGAAATTATAGGCCAGCGGATCGGTGACATCATAGCCGAAGCCGATCAGCGGCGCGTTCCGGTTCTCACGGTAGTCGTAGAAATAGTTGTCCGAATTCTCGCGGTTCAGGATGACCGTGGTCTGGATCGGATTGTCGAAGTCCGACTTGGAGTAGCCGACCAGACCCTTCACCCGGAAGCGATCGCTGAAGTCGTGCTCCAGGCTCAGCGTCGCCTGGGTGTATTTGGTGTCCAGCTCGTCAAAGCGGGTTTCGGTCTCCACATCGACGTCGTCGAACAGACCATAGACCATGTCGCCGTTCGCATCGATGACGCCGTCGCGAACGATGATTTCAGGCCGGCCGCCCTGGGAAGCGTTGCGGGCGAAGGACAGGGCTTCCAGCCAGTTCTCCTGACGCGTCGCCTTGAAATCGGAATAGAGGAGATCAAGGTTGATCAGCGTCTGTTCCTGCGGGCGGAACTGCAGCGAACCCGTCAGGCCCAGCCGCTCCTGATCATGGGTCAGACGGCCGTAGCGGGGAAAGCGCGGCGAATAGACGTCCGCCCGGCGCGCATCGGCGAAGGGTGAAGCCGGATTGTATCCGCCCGCCTCGGTTCCGTTCAGCCAGCCGCCGGACCCGTGGCCTTCCTCCAGCAGACGCCGCTTGGTGTAGGCGACCGAGACCAGGGCGCCCAGGCGGCCGTCCATCCAGGTGTTGCTGGCCAGGGCGGCGAACCGGGGGTCCCATTCCTGCGACAGATCATTGTAGCCGTATTGACCCGACAGGACCAGGTTGGCGCCGGCGTAGTCGAAGGGCCGGCCGGTCTGCAGATCCACCGTCGCCCCGAGCGAGCCCTCCTCCGTCTCGGCCGAGGCCGTCTTGCGCACGGTGATGCTGTTGAAGAGTTCCGAGGCGAAGACGTTGAAATCGAAGGCGCGGTTGCGGTTGGCGCCGCCCGAGCTGTCGGTGCCCGAGGCCGTGCTCTGACCCTCCACGCCGTTGATGCGCACACGGGTGAACTGCGGTCCCAGGCCGCGCACGGTGATCTGTCGGCCCTCGCCGGCGTCGCGGGCGATGGAGACGCCCGGCACCCGCTGGATGGACTCCGCCAGGTTTGCGTCCGGGAAGTCGGCCATGTCCTCGGCCTTGATGACGTCCACGACGCCGTTGGCGCGGCGCTTGGTCGTCAGGGCGCTGCTGAGCGAGGCGCGGAAACCGGTTACCACAATCGAGTCGACTTCAGAGACCGGATCCTGCGTCTCATCCCCCTGGGCGACGCGGGTGTCGCGGGCGAGGACGGCGGTCCGTCCGTCGTTGGACGCGACGACGAGGTTGGTGCCGGCGAGCAGTCGGTCCAGGCCCTGCTGCACGGTCAGGACCCCCTGAACCGCGCCGGTCTGCTGCCCCGCCACGGCGTCGGAGGACGCCAGGAGCTGTAGATCCGCCTGCCGGGCGAAGGCCGGCACCCCGGTCGCGGCGGGTTGGGCCGGCACGTTGAACTGCCGCGTCTGGGCGTGGGCGGCTCCGGCCGAAGCCAGGGCGATGGTGCTGACGGCGATCATGAGCGACGCGCGAGCGTCGAATTTTGGCGCGAATGGCATGCGCAGGCCCTCCCTTATCTGTTTCCTGTTCCCGGACCCTTCTGACGAGGGTTCCATTCAAGCGATGCTCAGGCGCGGACTTTCCGTCACGCGCCCGTCATTTTTCTTCTTCAGCCGCCCAGAACGATGACGGTGTCGGAAACCTGGACCGATGCGCCGTGCGCGACGGCGACCGCCCGTGCGAAGCTGTCGGGCTCGTTCGTGCGGAACCAGCCCACCACGCGGCGCCCCTCCAGGGCCGGGTCGCTGATGATGATCTTGCGGCTGTTGTAGCGATTGAACTCGGCGGCGGCGGCGGCGACCGTGTCGCCGTCAAGCACCACCTGACCGTCGCGCCAGGCCAGGGCGCGCTCCGCCTCCAGGGGGCGGCTGACGGGACGCGTCGCGCCGGCCTTGTCGCCGATGAAGACCTGTTCGCCCGCCTTGACGCGCCGCCGCGCGCCGCCGGGGTCGTCGACGCTCCAGACCTCGACGACGCCTTCGGTCACCATGACCTGGGCGCCGATGCTCTTGCGGCGCACGGAAAAGGCGGTGCCGACCGCCTGCACCCGCACCGCGCCGGCCTCGACGACGAAGGGGCGGGCGGCGTCCTTGGCGACCTGGAACCAGGCCTCGCCGCGCTCGATCGCGACCTCGCGGCGGCGCGGCTTCAGGCTGACCTCGACCACCGTATCGGTGTTGATCGCGGCCAGAGATCCGTCCTCCAGGGGCACCCGTCGGATCTCGCCCAGACGAGTGGACAGTCGCTGGCGTTGCAGGGCCGAGACGAAGACGCCGCCGGCCGCCAGCGAGGCGGCCAAGCCGGCCGCGCCCGCCAGGACCCAGCGCCGGGCCGGCCGCCCTGTCGGCGTCCCGGGTTCAGCCGCCTGGGCGGGCGCGGCGGCTAGACAATAGGCGGCCTGCGCTCGCGCCAGCGCTCCGCGGTGACGCCGATCCTGGGCCAGCCAGGCCTCCAAGGCCGAGCGTTCGCGATCCGGCAACGGGCGATCCAGCTTCACCGCCCAGGCGGCCGCTTCCGCGTCGATCGGATTCAGGTCGGAAGCGCTCATGCCTTGCGCCTCGTCATGGCCGGCGCCTCCTCGGCGGCCAGGGCGGCCAGGATCGCCTTCAGCCCACGCGCGGCTTCGTTCTCGACCACATTCTCGCTGACGCCCAGTCGGCGTGCGATCTCCCGCTGCGACAGACCCAGAATGCGCCGCATCTCGAAGATGCGCCGGCATCGGTCGGGCAGACGGCTGATGATCTGCATCACGCGTTCAAGTTCCTTGCGCCCGGCCGCAATACGCTCCGGAGACGGTTCGTCCCACTCGATGTTCAGACCGTCGATTTCCGTCACGGTTTCGAAGCGGACGACGCGTTGCCGGCGCAGCTGTTCGAGAACGATCGACCGGGCGGTCTGGAAGAAGTAGGCGCGGGGGCTGCGGATGCGGCCTGGATCGTCCAGATCGACCAGTCGGCAATAGGCCTCCTGAATCACATCATCCGTTTCGGAGGCGGCGACCAAGGACTGGGCCAGCCAGCGGCGGACGTCCGCCTCATGCGGCAGAACCTCGCGCGCCAGCCAGCGCACGGCCTCCTCGCTTGGAATGCTCAGTCTGGTCGCCACAGGCCCCTCCATCTGATGACGATGAGCGGCGCGGCCGTTTCCGTCAAAGGCCGCCGAACGAGGGAGAAAAAAGTTCGACGGCCGGACGCCCCCGATCAGCCGTTCTCCGCCGACCAGACGGCGTACAGATCAAGCGCCCGTTGCGGCGAGGTGATCCACCAGGAATAGCCGTTGCGCCGCCCGATCGAAATCTCGTTCACGTCGTCGTGGATGGTCTGGTCCTTGTCGCCGAAGATCGGCCGTCCGATCACCAGATCATAGTTGCGCGACCAGATCGGACCGGCGCCGGGCTTTTCGATCAGTTTGCGGCCCTGATCCGTCATTTCGAACGACTTGTCGTAGACCCGGACCGCCTCCAGCCAAGCCGCCGCGCCGCGCACGGCCGCTTTGACCTCGGCGGAAGGATTAGGCTCGCGCATCAGGAAGATCAGGATGTCGGTGGTTTCGCCGCTGGCGATGGAGCGAGGCTCATAGTTGCGGGCGCTGGTCGGAACGAGACGCATCGGCTCCACCTGCTGAGGCCAGCCCAGCAGGCGATCGCCCTGACGCACCTGGGCCGCCAAAATGACTTCGACCGCCTTGTGCGTCGCCTCCCCTGCACGGGACTTCAAATCATTCGAAACGAAGTCGAAGCCCTCGCGTCCCTGCGACACGTCCCGCAGCAGCATAGCGGCGTTGGCGACAGCGTTGTCGTTGAAGGTGATGGAATCGTGGAAGCCGCCTTCCAGAGGCCAGATCTGCGGCCAGCCGCCGTTCGGATATTGGGCGTTCAACAGATAACGTACGCCGCGCTCGATACTGGCGCGCCAGGCGTCGCCCTGGGCGCCGGGGGCGTGGGCCGCGACCTTGGCCAGGAAGCGCATCTCCGTCCAGGTCGCCTCATTGTCGAGGGTGCCGACGAAGGTCCAGAACCGGTCCGCGGGCGCGTCGAAATTGGCCGGATTCTGCTCCATGGTCTCGGCGTCGTTCGAGAACCGCTGACCGGGCAGACGGGCGATCGTCCGATCCTGGTTCTTGCTCCACCCGCCGGCCGGCGTCTGGAAGCTGACGATGGCGTCGGCGATCCGGCGGGCCTGCGCCGATCCGTACCAGTCCGACGGTCGGTCCAGAGGCATGTTGTACTGGCTGGGCCCCACAGCCTGAGGCGGCGGCGGCGGAATCGCGCCAGGCGGCAGTTCGGCGGCCAGAGCCGCCCGGTCCGCCAGATGCTGGGCCTGGGAACGAGCCAAATACTCGACCCAGGCGCCGCGCTCCCCATCCGGCAGGGCGCCGATCCGATCAATGGTCAGACCGACGGCCGGGGTGTTCAGGCGAAGAACCTCGGCCTCAGCCGGCGCTCCGGCCATGGCGACCAGGGTCAGAGCCCCCAAGGCGGCGAAGGATCGGGTAAAAACAGAACTCACGAGCGTACTCCCAATATTTTGGGAAACACTTCTACATAATGAAACATGAGACGCAACCGCCCACGGTCGGGCGGGCCATGCGCCGTCACGCCACGATCAGAGTGCGATCCAGGGCGGAGACGGACTGTGCTCCCGTCAGCGTCATGGCGACGCGCATCTCCTTTTCGAACAGATCGAGAAGGTCACCCACGCCCGCCTGCCCACACGCCGCCAGGGCGTAGATGAAGGCGCGCCCCAGCATCACGGCGTCCGCGCCGAGCGCCAAGGCCCGCGCCACATCCAGGCCGTTGCGAATGCCGGAATCCACGAGGATCTTCAGGTCGCCCTGAACCGTGTCGGCGATGGCCGGCAAGGCCCGCGCCGAGGAGAGGACGCCGTCCAGCTGACGCCCGCCGTGGTTGGACACGACGATCCCGTCGGCGCCGAAGGCCATGGCGTCGCGCGCATCCTGGGGATCCAGGACGCCCTTGATGATCATGGGGCCCTCCCAGGCGTCGCGGATCCACTGAAGGTCCTTCCACGAGATCGACGGATCGAAATTGGCGCCCAGCCAGCCGATATAGTCGGCCAGACCCGTCGCCTTGCCCAGATATCGGGACACATTGCCCAGGTCGTGCGGCCGGCCCCTCACCCCGACGTCCCAGGCCCAGGCGGGATGGGTCATGGCCTGGATCATGCGGCGCATCTCGGCGTTGGGCCCGCTCATGCCGGAATGAGCGTCGCGGTAGCGGGCGCCGGGGGTGGGCATGTCGACGGTGAAGACCAGGGTCTTCACCCCCGCCGTCCTGGCCCGCTCCAGCGCGTTCTTCATGAAGCCCCGATCGCGCAGCACATACAGCTGGAACCACATCGGTCGGTCGATGGCGGGCGCCACCTCTTCGATGGGGCAGACCGAGACGGTGGACAGGGTGAAGGGCACGCCGCGCGACGCCGCCGCCCGGGCCGCCTGCACCTCGCCGCGCCGGGCGTACATGCCCGTCAGACCGACCGGCGCCAGGACGATCGGCAGGCGCAGTGTTTCATCGAACAGCCGCGTCTCCAGACTGAGGCTGGACATGTCCTGCAACACCCGCTGGCGCAGGGCGACGTCGCTCCAGTCCTCGACGTTGCGGCGCAGGGTGTGTTCGGCATAGGCGCCGCCGTCGATGTAGTAAAACAGGAAGGGCGGCAGCTTGCGCCGGGCGGCCTCGCGGTAATCGCTGGGCGACGAGATGATCATGGGCCTGTCTTACTGAAAGTTGGCGAAGGCCCCGCCGTCGACCAGCAGGGCGGCGCCGGACATATAGCCCGCCATGTCAGACGCCAGGAAGGCGACCACCGAGGCGACGTCCTCGGGCCGACCCAGCCGCCCCAGCGGAATCCGCCCTTCCATATAGGTCCGCTTGGCGGGATCGGACAGGTCGTCCTTATTGATGTCGGTGGCGATGGTGCCGGGCAGGACCGAGTTGCAGCGAATGCCGTATCGGCCCAGGGCCACGGCGCAGGATTGCATCAGGCTGTGAACCCCGGCCTTGGTCGGGGTGTAGTGGGTCTGCATCTCGCCGCCGACCAGGGCGGAGATGGAGCTGATCGCCACGATGGCCCCGCCGTCGCCCTGCTTCACCATCTGGTTGGCGGCGGCCTGGGTCATGAAATAGGCCCCGTGCAGATTGACCTCCATGGTTCGACGCAGGGTCTCGACCGGCATGTCCAGGAAGGCGTGGAAGGGGCAGATCCCGGCATTGGAGACGAAGACGTCCACCCGGCCCAGGGCCTGGACCGACCGGTCGATGAAGTCGGCGGCGCTGTCCGGCAGGGCCACGTCGCCGTCGACGGCGACGGCCCGGCGGCCCAGCCGCTCGATCTCGGCGACGACCTCGGCGGCCGCCTCGGCGTCGCGATAGGTGTTGATCGCCACGTCGGCGCCCTGGCGCGCGGCCTCGATCGCGGTCGCCCGTCCGATGCCTCGCGACGCCCCGGTGATCAGGACGACCTTGTTCTCAAGCAGCATGGGGGCTCCAGCGGTTCTGTGGGTTTGGATCAGGTTTTGGGCGACCAGCCGAGGTCGGCGCTGATGGCGTCAGCGGCCTCCGTCACCGTCTTGGTCAGTTCGCTCATCCGCGCGTCGGACATATATTGAGCGGCCGAGGACACGCTGAGGGCCGCGACGATTCGGCCGTCGACTGAGCGGATCGGAGCGGCGACGCAGCGTATCTGGTCTTCGTTCTCCTCCAGATCGAAGGCGTAGCCCTTCTGGGCATAGCCGCGCATCCGCTCCAGCCAGACGGCGCGGGCGGCCGAGTCGAACTTGGCGTCCGGCTCGGCGTAGAAGTCGATCCACTCCGCCTCGGTCTTGTCCAGGATCAGCGCCTTGCCCAGGCCGGTCGAGGCGATGGGGTGACGTTCGCCCAGGCGCGAACCGATGTTGATGCGGCGACGTCCGGCCACCTTGTCCAGATAGAGGGCATGACGGCCGTCCAGCACGCCCAGATGCACGGTGTCGTCCGTGGCGGCCGACAGCTGCTCCAGCCAGGGTCGGGCGACGCGCGGCAGATGCATCTGCTGGCTGGCGGCGTGACCCAGCTCCAGTAGTTTCGGCCCCAGGGAATAGCCCTCGCGCGGCCGGAACGACAGCAGACGACGCTCGACCAAGGCCGAGGCCAGACGGTGGGTGGTGCTGCGGGTCAGATCCAGCTTTTCCGACAGTTCGGCCAGCGGCAGAGAGCCTTCGATCAAGGCGTCGATGACATCCAGACCGCGCAGCAGGGTCTGGCTGCCGGACGCCTTGGCCCCCGCCTCGTCTTCACCTGCGACCTGCATGGTCTTGATTGACGCCGTTCGTCCCATTTCGTAATCCTCATTCTCAGAATGTAGCAAAACGCGCAAGTCGTCCAAAGCTATGCAGGGAACCTTGGCGTGTCGCAGGGAGGAAAGCCAGTGAAATCCCGAAATATGGGAGCGGATCGCCGCTTTTTGGCTGGTCCGCAATGAGCCGCCTGCCCCGGATCAAGCATGTCCGCGCCTTCGTCGTTAAAAACGACGGGACCGGCGGCGGCGCCGACTATCACGATCAGGGCGACGGCCACTGGATCGACGACCATATCGCCACGCCCATGGCGAAATATCCCGAGTATCGTCAGAGCCGCCGCAGCTTCGGCATCAATGTGCTGGGCACGCTGGTGGTCGAGATCGAGGCCGAGAACGGCGTCGTCGGTTTCGCGGTCACGACCGGCGGCGAACCCGCCGCCTATATCGTCGAAAAACACCTGGCCCGCTTCCTGGAAGGCCGCGATCCGTCCGAGGTCGAGAAGATCTGGGACCAGATGTATTTCTCCACCCAGTATTACGGTCGCAAGGGTCTGGTGGTGAACGCCATCTCGGGCGTCGATCTGGCCCTGTGGGACCTGTTGGGCCGTCTGCGCCAGGAGCCGGTCTTCGCCATGCTGGGCGGGGCCGTGCGCGACGAACTGACCTTCTACGCCACCGGCGCCCGGCCCGACAAAGCCAAGGAACTGGGTTTCATCGGCGGCAAGATGCCCCTGCACCACGGCCCTGCCGAGGGCGAGGAGGGCCTGAAGAAGAACCTCGCCGAGCTGGAGGCCATGCGGAACGCCTGCGGCGACGACTTCTGGCTGATGTTCGACTGCTGGATGGCGCTGGACCTGAACTACGCCACCCGCCTGGCCCATGAGGCGCACAAACTGGGTCTGAAGTGGATCGAGGAGGCGCTGAGCCCCGATGACTACTGGGGCTATCAGGCGCTGAAGAAGAACGCCCCCAAGGGGATGCTGGTGACCACCGGCGAGCATGAGGCGACCCGCTGGGGCTTCCGCATGCTGCTGGAGATGGAATGCTGCGACATCATCCAGCCGGACGTCGGCTGGTGCGGCGGCGTCACCGAACTGCAGAAGATCTCCGCCCTGGCCGACGCCAAGGGCGTGCTGATGATCCCCCACGGGTCCAGCGTCTATTCCTACCACTTTGTGGTCACGCGCCATAACAGCCCCTTCGCCGAGTTCCTGATGATGGCCCCCGGCGCCGACGAGGTCGTGCCCATGTTCCATCCGCAGCTGATCGGCGAACCCGTGCCGGTCAACGGCAGGCTCAAGGTTCCCGACACGCCAGGCTTCGGCGTGGAGCTGAACCGCGACATCGCCCTGCACCGCCCCTACGTCCGCTAATCGAGAGTCCCCCCCGTCTCATGAAACTGCTTCGCTACGGCCCCAGGGGCCAGGAAAAGCCCGGCCTGCTGGATGCGGAGGGCCGCATCCGAGACCTGTCCGGCGTGGTCGCCGACATCACGCCCGACCAGCTGTGGGGCGAAGGCCTGGCTGCGCTGAAGGCGATAGATCCAGAGCGCCTGCCGCTCGTCGAAGGTCAGCCGCGCTACGGCGTGCCGGTGAACGGGGTGCGCAAATTCATCGCCATCGGCCTGAATTTCGCCGACCATGCCGAGGAATCCAACCTGCCCATTCCGTCGGAGCCGGTCGTCTTCGCCAAGGCGGTCTCCTGTCTTCAGGGGCCGAACGACACGGTCGTGATCCCGCGCGGCTCTGAGAAGACCGACTGGGAGGTCGAGCTGGGCATCGTCGTCGGCAAGCGCGCGTCTTACGTCGAACAGGCCGACGCCCTGGATCATGTGGCCGGCTATGTGCTGATCAACGACGTGTCCGAGCGCGCCTTCCAGACCGAGCGCGGCGGCACCTGGGACAAGGGCAAGGGGTGCGACACCTTCGGCCCGGTCGGCCCCTGGATCGTCACCCCGGACGAGGTCGGCGACGTTCAGAACCTGGACATGAGGCTGGACCTGAACGGCAAGCGGATGCAGACCGGCAACACCCGAACCATGATCTTCGGCGTCGCCGAGATCGTGTCCTACGTCAGCCAGTTCATGACGCTGGAGCCGGGGGATCTGATCACCACCGGCACCCCGCCCGGCGTGGGCCTGGGCCAGAAGCCCGAACCCTTCTACCTCAAGGCCGGCGACGTGATGGAGCTGGGCATCGACAAGCTGGGCAGCCAGCGTCAGGCCGTGGTCGCCTGGTCCAGGGATCTGGTCGCATGAGCGCCTATGAAGGACGTTTTGCAGGCCGGGCCGCCGTCGTGACCGGCGGGGCCTCGGGCCTGGGCAAGGCCGCCGCCGCACGCATCGTCGCCGAGGGCGGCCGGGTGGTGCTGTGGGATCTGAACGCGGACACGCTTAAGGCCGCCGCAGCTGAGGTCGGCGCCGTGACGACCGTGGCCCTGGACGTGGCCGATCCCGAGGCGGTCGCGTCGGCCGCCGAGACTTCGAACGCGGCCCTGGGCGGCCGCATCGACATCCTGGTCGCCTCCGCCGGCGTCACGGGCGCCACCGCGCCGGTGCAAGAGTTTCCGATCGACAGCTGGAAGCGGGTCGTGGACATCAATCTGAACGGCGTCTTCTACTGCTGCCGCGCCGTCGTGCCCTTCATGCTGGCGAACGGCTACGGCCGGATCGTCAATGTGGCCTCGGTCGCGGGCAAGGAAGGCAATCCCAACGCCAGCGCCTATTCGGCGTCAAAGGCGGGGGTGATCGGCTTCACCAAGTCTCTGGGCAAGGAATTGGCCGGCAAGGGCGTCATCGCCAACAGCCTGACCCCCGCCACCTTCGAAAGCCCGATCCTGGAGCAACTGCCCCAGAGCCAGGTCGACTATATGCGCTCCAAAATCCCCATGGGCCGCTTGGGCGAGGTCGAGGAAAGCGCCGCCATGGTCTGCTTTATGGCCTCCGAAGAGTGCAGCTTCACCACCGCCTCGACGTTCGACACGTCCGGCGGGCGCACGACCTACTGAGTGTACGCCGTGGGCTCGGATCTCCGCATCGTCGATTCGCACGTCCATCTGTGGGACCTGTCACGGGCGCGCTACGGCTGGCTTCAGGACGATCCCCTGCCGAATAATCCCGCGGGGGATATGTCCCCCATCGCGCACAGGAACTATCTGCTTGACGACTACCTGGCCGACACGGCGGGCTGGCGTGTGGACAAGATCGTCCATGTCGAGGCCGGTCAGCCCGTCGGTCAGCACCTGACCGAAACCGACTGGCTTCAGTCCCTGGCAGACGCCAGGGGCCATCCCCAGGCCATCGTCGCCGGCGCCGACCTTCTGGACCCCGATCTGGACGCCTTGCTGGAGGCCCACGCCGCGCGGCCGAACGTGCGCGGAATCCGCCAGATCGTCTGCTGGCACGAGGACCCGCTGAAGACCTACAATCCGCGCGATCTGCTGCGTGATCCGAAATGGGTCGAGGGCCTTTCGAAGCTGGCCAGACACGGCCTGTCGTTCGATCTTCAGCTCTATCCGTCGCAGATGGCGACGGCCGCCATCATCGCCGCGCGTCACCCCGACATTTCGATGATCGTGAATCACGCCGGACTGCCGACCGACCGTGACGCGGCGGGAATGGAGCGCTGGAAGCGGGGGCTGCGCCTGCTGGCCGCCCAACCCCAGGTCTCGATCAAGATTTCCGGCCTCGGCATCACCGACCGCGCCTGGACCCCCGACAGCATCCGCCCCGTCGTCCTGGAGTGTATCGACGCCTTCGGGACCGAGCGGGCCATGTTCGCCTCCGATTTCCCGGTCGAGCGGGTCCACGGGACCTTCGACGCCTTCTATTCCGCCTTCGACGCGATCACGGCCGACTTCTCGGCTGAAGAGCGCGACCGCCTGTTCGCCGCCAACGCCGAGGCGATCTACCGCATCTGACCCCCACCCGCCGAGGCCGCGAGAAGACGGCCAGGCCCGCGAGAAACACCAGGAGAGCCCCAATGGTCATCGAGACCGACGCCGCCCACACCCCCGGAGGTCTGGCCCAGCCTTCAGTTTCGGGGCCTGCCGGTTCCTTGAAGGGTCCGCTGGCCTTCGCCATCGCCTGCTTCCTGATCTGGGGCCTGGCCTATGGCCTGCTGGACGTGCTGAACAAGCATTTCCAGGAGACGCTCAGCATCAGCCAGGCCGACAGCGCCTGGCTGCAGATCGCCTATTTCGGGGCCTATCTGCTGCTGTCGATCCCGGCGGGCCTGTTGCTGCACGCCCGGGGCTACAAGTTCGGCATCGTGTCGGGCCTGGCGGTCACCGCGATCGGCGCCCTGCTGTTCATCCCGGCGGCGGGCGCAGGGGCCTTCCTGCCCTTCGTCGGATCCATGTTCGTTCTGGCCGCCGGCCTGTGCATTCTGGAAACCAGCGCCGACACCTACGTCAACGTCTTGGGCGATCCGGCCAAGGCGTCTCAGCGGCTGAACCTGGCCCAATCGTTTAACGCCCTGGGCGTCTTCTTCGGGCCGCTGATCGGCGGCGCCGTTTTCTTCAGCCCGACGACGACCCAGGCTCTGGGCGGGGCGACCCGCTCGATCCAGATCGTCTACGGCCTGATCGCCGTCGGGGTGATCCTGTTCGCCCTGGCCGTCTGGCGCGCCCGCCTGCCGGAGACCGGCCTGTCGGACCACGGCTCGGCCGAGGGCGACGTTCCCGCCCTGCCCCTCTCGAAACAGCCGCACTTCGTCGCCGGCGTGATCACCCAGGCCCTTTATATCGGCGCCCAGGTCGGCATCGGCGCCTATTTCATCAATCTGGTGACCCACAACTGGCAGGGCCTGACGTCGCAGCAAGGCGCCTTCATGCTGTCGCTGGCGGCCATCGGCTATCTGGTCGGCCGCTTCTTCGCCACCGCCCTGCTGCTGAAGATCAGGCCGCGCGCCCTGCTGACGGCCTATGGCCTGATCAATGTCGTCCTGACCCTGGTCGTGGCGGCCGGGATCAATATCGTCTCGCCGGTCGCCCTGATCGCCGTCTTCTTCTTCATGTCGACCATGTTCGCGACCATCTTCGCATTGGGCACGACCGGGCTGGGCGCCGCCACCAAGCGCGCCTCGTCCCTGATGGTCATGGCGATCGGCGGCGGCGTGCTGCTGCCGTGGCCGATGGGCAGGATCGCCGACCTCTACGGCGCCAACGTCGCCTTCCTGATGCCTGCGGTCTGTTTCGCGGTCGTCGCCTGGTACGGATGGAAGGGCGCGGGCTTGGGGCTGAAGGCGGAGGCGAAGTAATGGGTTTCCGCGCCGCCCTTCTCGCCTTCACCCTGCTGGCCGGCCCCACTGCGGCCTGCGCCCAGACAGTCGCGCCCGTCGCCGTCGCGCCCGCCGCGCCGATCGACCGACACGCCCTGGTCACGCGCCATAATGTGACGCTGACCTCGATAGACCCTCATGCGCCGATCATGCTGGGCAATGGGAACCTGGGCTTCACCGCCGACATCACGGGGTTGCAGACCTTTCCGGAACAGTATTCGGAACTGTCCCCCCTGCTGACCATGGCGCAGTGGGCCTGGCACAGCTTTCCCAATCCGAACGGCTATACCGAACAGGACGGCCTGATCGACGTGCCCGTGCCGGGACGGGGGGAACAACCCTATGCCTGGATGAAGTCGTGGGCGGTGGCCGAAACCCAGCCCGCCTACACCTGGCTGCGGGCCAATCCGCATCGGTTCTCTCTCAGTCGCATCGGCCTGACCTTCGCCGACGGCGCGCCGCTGGAATTCGCCAAGGTCGCTCATACCCGCCAGACGCTGGACCTGTGGTCTGGGACCCTGACCACCCGCTTTACCTATGACGGCCAGCCGGTCGAGGTCGTCACCCGCGTCCACCCGACCTTGGACATGGTGATGGTCGAGATCGTCTCCCCCTTGGTCTCCACGCGAAGCCTGGGCGTGCAGGTCCGCTATCCAAGCGTCGCCCCCGCCATCAATCCCGATCCGACGTCGTTCGACGCCTCGGGAGCCCAAAGCCTGACCGTTGTCGCTCAAGACGCGGGCGACGTCCGCATTCGCCGCACCCTCGACGACACCCGCTATTATTCCGGCATCACCGCGTCCGGTGAGATCGAGCAAACCGGCGCCGACGCCTTTCGAGCGGTCGCCGCCGGTCGCGACCGGCTGACCGTCATGGTCCGCTTCGATCAGCAGGACCGAGCGCCCGCGACACCGGCCTACAGCGCCGGCGTCCAGGCGACGGCCGCCCACTGGAACGGTTTCTGGACCCAGGGCGGCGCCGTGGATTTCAGCGGTTCCACCGATCCCCGCGCATCCGAGTTAGAGCGCCGCGTGGTCCTGTCGCAATACCTCTCGGCCCTGAACGGCGCCGGCGAACTGCCGCCCCAGGAAGAGGGTCTGTTCTCCAACAGCTGGTACGGCAAGTTCCACCTGGAAATGCACCCCTGGCACGCCGGCTGGCAGGCCATGTGGGGCCATGCCGACATGCTGGAGCGGAGTCTGCCCTGGTATGTCGGCCATCTGGATCAGGCTCGCGCCGAGGCCGCCCGCCACGGGGTCAAGGGCGCCTGGTGGCCCAAGATGGTCGGACCCGAGGGGCGCAACAGCCCCAGCCTCGTCTCGCCCTTCATCATGTGGCAGCAGCCGCATCCGATCCTGCTGGCCGAGCTGGTGTGGCGATCTGAGAGGGATCCCGCCGTACTGGATCGATACGGCGAATTGGTCGAGGCCACCGCCGACCTCCTGGCCTCCTGGCCCATAGAACGCGACGGCCGGCTGAACCTGGGACCGCCGATGATTCCGGCGCAGGAAAATTATGATCCCCTGACCACGGTGAACCCCGCCTTCGAGGTGGAGTATTTCCGTTGGGGGCTGGAAACCGCGCAGGCCTGGCGCGAGCGCAAGGGCCAGGCCCGCCGCGCCGACTGGGATCAGGCCCTGGCCAAGATGGCGCCGCCGCCGATCAAGGACGGCCTCTATCTGCCGGTCGAAAACGTGCCGGACTTCTGGGAGACCGCCATGTCCGACGCCTGCCGCAGACACGCTGCGGCGGCTCAATGCAAGAACCGCGACCACCCCTCCTTCCTAATGGCGTACGGCTTCATCCCAGGCGCTCGCATCGACCCGGCCGGCATGCGCCGCACCTTCGAAGCGGTGGAGCGGAACTGGGACGTGCGCCAGACCTGGGGATGGGACTTCCCCATGATGGCCATGACCGCCGCCCGGCTGGGTGAACCCGACAAGGCCGTGGACTGGCTGTTCGCGGACCTGAAGAACAATCAGTGGGGCGTCACCGGCATGACGCCGCGCGTCCATCTGGACGAGCACGCCGACGAGCTGGTGCCCGTCTCGGCCGGCGCCGGCGGAGTCCGGATGGCCGTCAATCCCGACGGCCCCGGCTATCGTCGCGCGGCGGAGACCTACTTCCCGTCCAACGGCTCCTTACTCATGGCTGTCGGCCTGATGGCCGCCGGATGGGACGGGTCCAGCGGCCATGCGCCCGGCTTCCCCAAGGAGGGCTGGACCGTGCGGGTCGAAGGCCTGACGCCCGCCCCCTGAACCCGAAAGACAGGATCGCCCCCATGACGACCTCCAGACGCTCCGCCCTGAAGGCCCTGTTGGCCGCCCCCGCCGCCGGCGTGCTTGCCGGCCAGGCCCAGGCCGCGACGACCCAGGCCGGGCCGGCCGGCGCGCCGGTCTTCCCCGCGCCCAACACCGCCCCGCCCATTCATCAGGCCAGCGAGGCGCCGCCGCCCTGGCCGACCTGGGAGGGGCCGGTTCCGACCGACTGGATCGACCCCAAGACCGGCCATCGCATTGTGCGCCTGTCCGGGGACGAGGGCGGCAGCAAGCTCTACTTCTACCGCAACAGCTTCACGCCCCAGGGGGATGTTCTGCTCTTCTCCTCGCCCCAGGGCATCATCAAGGTCGAGCTCGACAACGGCTTTCGACGCTCTGTGCTGGTGGCCGACCCGGACGCAGACCTGATGGTCACGGGCCGCAAGACGCGGACCGCCTACTATACTGTCTCTGATGCCGGCGAAGGCCAGCCCACCGATCGGCCGCGCACCCTGTTCGCCGTCGATATCGACACGGGCCGCACCCGCCGTCTGGCCCGGATCGAACAGGGCCAGTTCAGTTCGATCAACGCCGACGAGACCCTGGTGGTCGGGACGGTGGCCTATGGCGACGCGCCGCTCCAGCCCGACGCCGCCGATCCGCGCAATCGCCGCGCAGGACAGGCCGAGTACGCCGCCGTCGGCCCCGACGGCCGTCCGCTGAACTTCGCCAAGGCCAAGGGCGTGCGGATGCTTCAGCGCTGGGCCGCGCGCGTGCCGATGGAGTTGTTCGTCATTGATCTGCGCACCGGTGAACGCCGCGTCGTCCATGCGGCCAGAGACTGGCTGAACCATCCGCAGTTCTCGCCCACAGACCCTGAGCGCATCATCTTCTCGCACGAAGGGCCCTGGCACCGGGTCGATCGCATGTGGACGATCAAGACGAACGGCGCGGACCTGCGCAAACTGCACCAGCGGACGATGAATTTCGAAATCTTCGGCCACGAGTGGTTCAGTCCTGACGGACGCCAGGTCCTGTACGATCTGCAGACGCCGCGGGGTCAGGTCTTCTGGGTGGCGTCCGTGGACCTGGAAACCGGAAAGCGCGTCTATCGCCGGCTGGAGCAGAACAGCTGGTCGGTGCACTTCAACAGCTCGCCCGACGGGAGCTTCTTCGCCGGCGACGGCGGCGACGCGGACATGGTCGCCCATGCGCCGGACGGCAAATGGCTGGTGCTTCTGCGCCCCGAACCGGTGGTCGATCATGACCCCGAAAGCGATCAGGACGACCTGATCTCGGTCGAATATCTGCGGACCGAGCGGCTGGTGGACATGGGCCGCCACGACTATCGGCTGGAGCCCAACGTCACCTTCACGCCGGACGGACGGTGGGTGCTGTTCGTCTCCAACATGCACGGTCGCAATCACGTCTATGCGGCCTCTGTCGCCCGAGATTGAGAGGGCGCAAGCCGGTCTTGCCCGGCTAAATCCGCCACGTATTGCAAAATACGAGAAGCTGTTGCACAAAACGGTACGTTGCGCGTCCGATCATGTGCGACGCCATACCAAGAAATGACACCGGTGCCACAGACGCCGGATGGGGAGAGAACAGGATGCAACGGATCAACCTCCGCAATTCGTGCGCCGTCGGCGTATCCCTTGCGGCGCTGTCTTTGGCGCTGCCGGCCGTCGCGCAAACGGCGCCGCAGGAGCCCGTGCCGACAGGGGTCGCCGATCAGCCCGCAGCCCAGGTCGAGGACATTGTCGTCACCGGCTTCCGCTCCAGCCTTCAGCAGGCGCTGAACATCAAGCGCAGCGAGGCCGGCGCCGTGGACGCCATCCTGGCCGAGGACATCGCCGATTTTCCGGATCAAAACCTGGCCGAAGCCATCCAGCGGCTGCCCGGCGTGACCATCGACCGGGTGAACGGCCAGGGCACGACCATTTCGGTCCGGGGCCTGAGCTCGGACTTCACCCGCACCCGCATCAACGGCCTGGAAGCCCAGGCGGCGTCCGGCGGCAGTCGCAACCGCAGCTTCGACTTCTCCATGTTCGCCTCGGAGCTGTTCAACAGCATCAAGGTCCGCAAGACTCAGTCGGCTGAGATCGAAGAGGGCTCGCTAGGCGCCACGGTCGATCTGCAGACCGGCCGGCCGATGGACTTCGGCGGCAGCGGCCTCAACTCGGCCCTGTCGGTCCAGGGCTCCTACAACGATTTGTCCGAAAAGACGGTGCCGCGCCTGGCCGGTCTGTTGAGTTGGACCAATGAAGACCGCACCTTCGGCGCCCTGATCTCAGCCGCCTATTCCGAGCGGTCGCCGATCCTGGAAAGCTTCAACACCACCCGCTGGCAGCGGGGCGACGCGAGCCGGCCCTACGGCGTGGGTCAGAACCTCGGCGGCTGCATCCCTTGCACCACGGCGGCCCAACGCGCCGAGGTGCTGAACGCCTTTTATCCGCGCATTCCGCGCTACACCTTCGGCAACACCCAGGAGGACCGCCTGGGCGTGACCGCCGCCCTTCAATGGCGGCCCAGCGCCCGCACCGAGGTGGCGCTGGACCTTTTGTGGTCGCGCCTGAACTCCGAACTCGAAAGCCCGAACCTGGAGGCCTGGTCTTTCAGCCGCGCGGCGGTGAACAGCGTCGTCGTGCGCGACTATGCGATCGACGCCTCCAAGAACGCCTTCTCCTACGGCGTGTTCGACAATGTCCTGGTGCGGTCGGAAAACGGCTTCACGCGAAATGAAAGCACCTTCGCCCAGGCCTCGCTGAACGTCCGCCACGACTTCACCGACCGGTTCCGCGGCAATCTGAAGCTGGGCGCCAACAAGTCGGAGGCTCGCACCCCGCTGAACGTCGCCTACGCCTTCGAGCAGTCGGATGTGGACGGCTACACCATCGACTTCCGAGGCGACGACCGTCTGCCGCTGATCAACTACGGCTTCGACACCACCTCGGGCGAAGACTTCACCCTGATCCAGGCGACCCGCAGCACCAGCGGCGGCGACTTCGACAACCAGGTCGCGGCCGGCGCGCTGGAATACGACTGGTCCGACGCGGTCACCTTCAAATTCGGCGGCGAATACCGCACCTATGGTTTCAGCAACTTCGGTGTTTCGCGGGCCAACACCGCAACCGTCGGCGCGGACCGTCTGACCGGGGTCGACTCCATCGGCAAGATCGTCAGCATCGACGGCAAGATCGGCGTGCCGGCGGGCTCCAGCCTCAACTTCATCGTGCCTGACATCGGCAAGATCGCCGACTTCCTGAGCGTCTATGACGACCCATTGACCCCCAACCGCAGCGAGCGGGAAGTGGACGAAACCGATCAGGGCGTCTTCGTTCAGACCGACTTCAACACCCAGCTGGGCGCCGTGACGGTGCGGGGCAACGTCGGGGTCCGCTACGCCCGGACCGAGGTGGAATCCAAGGGCTGGCAGACCATCACCACCCCGGCCGGTCCGACCTATGAATACGTCACCGCCAACAATGACTATGACGACGTTCTGCCGTCGTTCAACCTGGCGATCGAGCCGCGCGAAGACTTGGTGATCCGGCTGGGCGCGGCCAAGGTGATGTCGCGGCCTTCGCTGGGCGATCTGACCCCCGGCGGCGGCGTTTCGCCCACCACCCGCACCGTCTCCTACGGCAATCCGCTGCTCGATCCATTCCGCGCGACCAACTACGACATGTCGGTCGAGTGGTACTTCCAGAACGAGGGCCTGCTGGCCGCCGCCGTCTTCTACAAGGACATCGACAGCTTCATCACCTCGGTGACGGAATCGATCGTGTGGAGCGACCTGGGCCTGCCGGACGAACTGCTGCAGGGGGCGGCGCGCCCGACGGACGTCTTCCAGGTCACGCGCAAGCTGAACGGCCAGGGCGGCACGCTGCACGGGCTGGAGATTCAGTATCAGCAGCCTTTCACCTTCCTGCCTGGCTTCTGGTCGAATTTCGGTTTCATCGGCAACTTCACCTATGTGGACTCCGAGGTCGATTACGGCGCCGCCGGCAAGAACCGCCTCACGGGCCAGTCCAAGAATACGGTCAACGCCACCCTCTATTACGAGAAGGGCCCCTTCCAGGCGCGCACCTCGGCCGCCTATCGCAGCAGCTATCTGATGTCCTTCCCAGGCAGCAACGGCAACTCCGAGGAGGGCATGAACGACACGGTCTATCTGGACGCCTCGATGTCCTACGACATCACGCCCAACCTGACCTTCTCCCTGGAAGGGATCAACCTGACCGACGAATACAACGATCGCTATGTCGATGTGGCGGACCGCGTGTCCGACTACCGCCACACCGGCCGAGAGATCGCCGTGGGATTGCGCTGGAAGTACTGACCTTCCCTCTCTGACCTCTTCAGCGCAATTGACTGGGCCCGGAGCGCAATGCTCCGGGCCCGTTTTTTGTCGCCTGGCCTGACGGTGGGAAGCTGGGTTCAGGCCCTGTCACTCAGACCCGTGACGCGCGCCGAATCCGTCACACGCGGCGCCTTGCCGTCCAGGGTGTCGATGTTGCAGTCGACGAAGCGCCAGTCCTCTGCGTTGGCGATGGTCCCGGCGTCGTGGACGTCCCAGTCCAGGCGCTCGAACAGGAAGTCCTTCAGCGGCGCCTCGGGATAGGCGGCGGCCTCGAATCCAACCTTGCCCCCCACGGCCTTGATGTCGGACAGGCGGACGTCGTGGATGCGCGGCACGCCTCGGTCGCGGGGCACCGGCGTCGCCAGCGCCCGCCAATAGTCCGGGACGTCCGCGACGCCCGGCGGAATCCGGGCGTAGCTGTAGTTGGGGTACCAGTTCAGGTTGACCCGGAACAGGGTGCGCACGTCCTGCAGATGGATGTCGCGCAGGCGGATGTTGGAGATGACGCCGCCGCGCGTGTGGCCCGATTTGAAGAAGATCCCCAGCGGCACCGGATATTCGATCCTGAGGCCCGAAACCTCGATGTCCTCGAACCCGCCGGAGGTTTCGCTGCCGAAGGTCATGCCGGCCAAGGCGTCGCGCACGACACAGTCCTTCACCCGCACCTGACGGCAGGGCCGGGCCACGCGCAGCCCGTCCCAGTCGCGCCCGGCCTTGATGCACAGGGCGTCGTCATTGACGGCGATGTCGCACCGCTCGACCAGCACGCGTTCCGAGGAATCGATGTCCACCCCGTCGGTGGACGGGCCGCGCCCGCCGATGTTGTTGCGGATGATCAGGTCCGAAACGGTGACGTCGCGCGAATAGCAGACGTGGACGGTCCAGAAGCCCGACCGCGCCAGATTGAGGCCCGAGACCTCCGCCTGATCCGCCTCATAAAGATGGATCAGACGCGGGCGGCGGCAGTCATAGTCGGCGGCCCAGCGCAGATCGCGCGGATCATAGTCGCGCCGCAACGCCCAATAGCTGTCCCAAAAGACCTGGCCGTCGCCGTCCACCAGCCCCTCGCCGGTGATCTTCGCATTCTGCTGACGATAGATGTTGAGCAGCGCGGCCGGCCAATCCATCTCGATCCCCGCCACGCGGGTCCGGATCATCGGATAGGCGGCGATGTCCTTGAGGCCCCGGATCGTCGCCCCTCGCCCGATCATCAGGGTCACGCCCGACTTCACGAACAGCGAACCCGACAGGTAGAGGCCGGGCCTGATCACCACCGTGCCGCCGCCCTCGGCCGCCGCAGCGTCGATGGCCGCCTGGATCGGGCGCGTATTGATCGTCTGGCCGTCTCCGACGGCGCCGAAGTCCGCCGCATCATGAATTTTTCCGCCTTGCGCTCGGGCGACGGCGGGCAGAAGGGCGGGCGCGGCCGAGGTCAGGACGCCGGTCAGGCCGAGGTGAAGAAGGGATCGACGATTCATGGCGGGCCTTTTCGCACTCTGCAGAGGGAGGAAACGGGCGCGGCCATTTGACCGCAGAAAGCCGATTCCCATATTCTGCTCTTCCGTCTCACGATAGCGGACGGTATGGTCCTGGCAAGCCGAAGCGGCGCGTGCGGCCGTGCGCCGCACAGGAAGGACACCGGTTACCACGCGCGCCGGCGCAAACGACAACGAAGAGAGCGACGCCTTCACGCGCCGCCGGAGGAAAGCCAATGCCCCTGCCCTCGCGCACCCGTCTGGCGCTGACGACCGCCCTGACCACCGGCCTGACCACCGCCCTCGTCCTCACCGGCCCGGCCCTGGCCCAGACGGCGTCCCAAACCCCGGCCACGGCCGCGTCTGAGGCGATCGCCTCGAGCGCAGCCGCACTGCCGCCCGGCGTCGAGGCGGACTGGCTGAGCCCGCGGCCCCGGCCGACCCTCTATACGGAAGCCGCTGGCCTGCCCTCCCGCCGCGATACGATGGCGGCGGTGGACTATGTCGCCTCGTCCCAGATCGCCGCCATGGCCGCCGAGCCGATCGCTCTGTCGACCGGCAGCAATCTGACGCAGATGTCGTCCAACTGGGTGGCTGCGACCTTCTATGTGGGGGCGGCGCGCCTGGCGCGGGTGACGGAAGATCCGAAGACGCTGCGGTTCCTCAGCGCCGTCGCCGACCACTATAACTACAGCCTGCGCGGGGCCCGGTCTGGCAAGACCCTGCTGAACGCCGACGACATCGCCATCGGCGATCTGTACGAAGAGCTTTACGCGCGACGCGGCCAGGAAGGCGTTCTGATGCCTCTGCGTCAGAGGCTGGACTGGCAGATTCCCCATCTGGCGCGGGCGGAGGAGACGCCCGCCCTGGTCTGGTGGTGGGCCGACGCCCTCTATATGGCGCCGCCGGTTCTGGCGCGCATGTCGGCCATCACAGGCGACCCCAAATATCTGAACGCCGCCGACAAGGAGTGGCGGCGCACGGCCGATCGGCTTTGGGTCCCAGAGGAGCGCCTGTTCCTGCGCGACGAACGATTCAAGGACCAGGACCACCGCGACGCCGACGGCGACCGCATCTATTGGTCGCGGGCCAACGGCTGGGTCATGGGCGGGTTGGCGCGCTGGCTGGAATCGGTCCCGGCCGACCTGCCGAGCCGCCCCTTCTACGTCGATCTGTTTCAGACGATGGCGGGACGGATCGCCGAGCTGCAGCAAGACGACGGGCTTTGGCGCGCCAGCCTTCTGGACCCGGGGGCCTATCCGGAGGCTGAAACCTCCGGCTCGGTCTTCTACGTCTACGCCCTGGCCTGGGGCGTCAATCACGGCCTGCTGGACCGAGAAGCCTATCTGCCCCACGTGCTGAAGGGCTGGGCCGCACTGAACCGTCATGTCCTGCCCAGCGGCCTGTTGGGCGCCGCCCAGAAGACAGGCGACCAGCCGGTCTCGACGGCGGCGGACGACACCGGCCTCTACGCCACCGGAACCTACATCCTGGCAGGGCTGGAGATCGCTGATCTGAACGGACCGGCCCAGTCCCTGCCCGAGCCGGAGCCCGCGCGAGACACCGCTGAGGTGATCGCCGCCACCACGCCGACGCCGCCCGCTCCGGTCACCGTGAGGGGACCGGAAGAGACCCGCCGCCGCGAGGCCGAGATGCGGGCCACCGCCGCCCTGTCCTATGATCCCGCCGTCCTGGGCCGCCCCTCGACGATCGCGCCGCTGGCCCCGCCGCCGGCGGATCTGCAGACGCCGCGCGCCGTCGCACGCTTCGCGCCCGATCGGCTGGACGATCTGTTGTGGGAGAACGACCGGGTCGCGCATCGCATCTATGGTCCGGCCCTGGAGGGGCGTGAACCGCCGTCCGGGTCGGGGATCGACGTCTGGGCCAAGCGGGTCCGCTATCCCTTCATGGACCGCCAGCTGAAGTTCCCGAACTACCACGTCGATCGGGGTGAAGGGCTGGACTATTACGACGTCGGCCGCGGGCGCGGCGCAGGGGGCCTGGGCGTCTGGTACGACAACAAGCTGTGGACCAGCCGCAACTTCTCCACCCACGCCATCACCCGCACCGGCGGCGATGAGGCCCGGTTCAGCGTGACCTACCGCCCCTGGCCGGTCGATGTGGTCCGCAACGTTTGGGAGACGCGGGCGTTCAGCCTGCCGCTGGGGTCGAACTTCACCCGGATGACCTCGACGCTCAATTCGAACTCCGACGCCCCGCTGATCGTCGGCATCGGCATCTCAAAGAGACGGAACGCCAACGGCGCCGGCTTCGTCACCCGCGACGCCGCAAGCGGGCGGATGATGTTCTGGGAGCCGGAAGATCCCGAGCACGGCAGCCTGGGCATAGCCGTCGTCGCCGACCCGTCGATGGTCGAAGGCTTCGCCGAGGATGCGGACAACTATCTGATGCTGGTGCGGGTCACGCCGGGCCGGCCCTTCGTCTACTATATGGGCTCGGCTTGGTCCCGCGGCCTCGACTTTTCCGACCGCCGGTCATGGGAGGCCTTCGCCGCCGATCAGGCCTTCGACTTCCGTCCGGCGCCCTGAACGCGGCAAATCCCACCCCCGAACCGAGGCAGAGCGACATGTACGACAAGATGTACGACAAGGTTTATCAGGCCACTCATCCGGACATGGTGGACGGCGCCACCAATGAGCAGCTGCGCGACCGCTATCTGGTGTCCGGCCTGTTCCAGCCCGGCCGGATCAGCCTCAACTATTCGCATCATGAGCGGCTGATCATCGGCGGCGCCGTGCCGACCGACGCGCCGCTGGCTCTGCCCCGCCACTCAGAGCCGGCCTCCCTGGCCGGCAAGCCGTTCCTGCACGCCCGTGAACTGGGCGTCGTCAACATCGGGGGCGCAGGCTCGGCGATCATCGACGGCGAGACCGTGCGACTGGGCTTCCGTGACGGCCTCTATGTGCCGATGGGCGCCGCCGAGGTGATCCTCGGCTCCGACGACGCGGCTGATCCGGCACGGTTCTATCTGGTCTCAACCCCCGCCCACGCCCGTTACGACCTGGTCAGGATCCCCATCGAGGCGGCGACGCCGCTGGAGATGGGCGCGCTGGAGACCTCCAACGAACGCACGATCTACCAGTATATCGTGCCGGGCAAGGTCAAGTCGTGCCAACTGCTGCTCGGCGTTACGGTGCTGAAGACCGGTTCGGTGTGGAACACCATGCCGCCCCATCTGCATGACCGCCGATCGGAAGCCTATCTCTATTTCGGCCTGAGCGAGACGGACCGAGTGTTCCACTTCATGGGCCAGCCCGACAAGACGCGCCACATCATCGTCCAAGACGGCGAAGCGGTGATCAGCCCGCCGTGGTCCATCCACATGGGCGCAGGCACCTCCAACTACACCTTCATCTGGGGCATGGGCGGCGAGAACCTGGACTATACCGATATGGACAAGCTGGATCTCTGCCAGCTGAAGTAGCCGCCTGGTTGGCGTCTCCGCAGGCGGCCCTGCGACCTTGTTCGGCTGACGCGCCATTGAGGCCCCGCCGCAGGTCGCAGGCTTACTGGGCGGCGATCATCCGATGGGGTCGCAGACGTTAGGCGTCGGCGGCAGGGGCAGAGGGTTCATGTGGGACGGACGCGCATAGCTGAGGCCATAGTCGCGGGCGAACTGCACCACTTCGCCCTCATGCTCCCCGGTGCTGCAAGCCGACCCCGGCCAAGCGAAGGACAGACGACCGGTGAAGTCATAGGGCCCGCCGGACAGGACGTCGGCCAGCCCCGCCCCCTCCGTGCCCGGCAGGAAGGCGGCGACGAAGGCGTCGGACAGGTTGATCAGGTCGTTCACATAGGCGGGACGGCCCGAATAGAGCACCGACACCACTGGAACCCCCTTGCCCGAGACGGCGTGCAACAGGGCCAGGTCGTTCGGGCGGCGATGGCTGTACTGGACGGGCGCCGGGAAGCGTACGTCGCCATGGTACTCGGCATAGGGCGTCTCGCCCAGGACGACCACCACCTTGGCGAACCGGGTCACGTCCACCCCGACCGCGTCGCGGGAATAGACGATGTTCTCGGCGCCGAACTGGGCCGTCAGGGCTTGCAACAGGGTGGCGCCGGTGGCGAAGTCGGCGTTGACGTTTTCGGTCCCCTGCCAGGTCAGGGACCAGCCTCCGGTCTGGTTGGACAGGCTGTCGGCGCTGTCGCCCACGACCAGGATCTTCTCGCCCTGGACCAGAGGCAGGGCGGACTCGTTGTTCTTCAGCAGGACGACCGACTTGCGCACCGCCTCGCGCGCCAGGTCTGCGGCGGCGACGGCCTCCGCCCGGCCGTTGTAGCGGCTTTCCGACGGGGCGTGCTCGAACAGGCCCGACCGCATCTTGACCCGCAGGATCCGCGTCACGGCGTCGTCGATGCGCGACATTGGAATGCGCCCAGCCTCCACATCGGCGATGGTGTTCTGGATGAAGGCCTTCCAGTCTTCGGGGACCATGACCATGTCGATGCCGGCGTTGATGGCCTGGGCGCACTCGGCCTTGGCGCAGCCGGGCACCTGTTCGATCCCGTTCCAGTCAGACACCACCAGGCCGTCGAAGCCCAGCCGGTCCTTCAGCACATCGGTCAGCATCTCGCGGCTGCCGTGCATCTTGCCGTAGTCGTGGCCGGCGGCGACGTCATTCCAACTGCTGTAGGAGGCCATGACCGTCTGCACGCCCGCCTCTATGGCCGAATAATAGCCGGCGGCGTGGCGATTGATCATTTCCGCGCGGGTGGCGCGGGTCTCGCCCTGGTCCTGACCGTTATAGGTGCCGCCGTCGCCCATATAGTGTTTGGCCGTGGCGACCACGTCGCCGTCGCCGGTCAGGTCGCCCTGAAGCCCGCGGACCAGGGCCTCGCCATATTCGGCGACCTGCTGAGGATCGCTGGAATAGCTCTCATAGGTGCGGCCCCAACGGCGGTTCTCGCCGACCGCCAGGGTGGGGGCGAAGACCCAGGTGATGCCGGTGGCGCGCACCTGGCGCGCGGTGGCGCGGCCGATCCGCTCGATCAGATCGGAGTCGTGGGCGGCGCCCAGGCCGATATTGTGGGGGAAAAGCGTGGCGCCGGAGACGTTGTTGTGGCCGTGCACCGCGTCCGTACCCCAGATAAGCGGGATCTTCACCGCCATGTCGGTGGCGAGGGCGGCGTCGTGATAGCGGTCCGACAGGGCCGCCCATTCGGCGACGGTCGCGTGCTTGTTCATGGCGGGCCAGGCGCCGCCGCCGTTCAGCACCGAGCCGATGTAATACTGGGTCACCTCTTCGGGCGAGATGTAGCGGACGTCCGGCTGGGTCATCTGACCGATCTTCTGCGCCAGGGTCATGCTCGCCACGATCCGGGCGATCCGCGCCTCCATGGCGGCGTCGGGCGCACGGGCCGGCGTCAGAGTCGGCCAGTCCGTGAAACTTTGCGCGGCGGCGCTATGATCGGCGACGGCGCTCATCGGCGCAAGGGCGCATCCGGCCAGCAACAGCAGGGATAGAAGCTTGGTCTTGCGAAGGGTCATGCGCCGTTTCTCGATGCTACAGAGGCCGAATGAGCGAATAGAGAGGGCGGGACGGCCAAGCCGCCCCGCCCAGGATCCAGGGCCGTGGGAGGGGCGCCCTAGAACCGGTAGTTGACGCCGAACAGGAACTGGCGACCGTACTCCTCGTAGGTCTCAGGCAGGGCCCCGCCGTCTGCTGTCGTCGTGCCGCCGCTGTCCAGACCCAGGCGGGTCCGATAGGGCGAGTTGGTCAGGTTGTTGACCTGGAACAGGACGCCCAGTCCCTCCAGAGGGCCTTCCTCGAAGGTGTAGCCGATCTGGGCATCGATCTGCTCGTCGTCCAGGATTTCGGTGTAGCCGCGCGTCGCGAACAGCTGCACCACCTCGCCCTTGAAGGCTTCGCGGAACCGCTTGCTGATCCGCGCCTGGAAGCCGCCGCGTTCGTAGTAGGCGGTGACGTTGTAGACCGTGCCGGACAGGCCGGGGATGCGAACCGTCTGTCCATCCGGAGCCGGATTCAGATCCGACTCCGTGAAGGAGATGCTGCCCAACAAGCCCAGTCCATCCAGCGGCGCCCACACCGTACCGAAGTTCAAGGCGCCGCTGACCTCAAGCCCCTGAACCGTTCCACCATTGCCGTTGGCCGGCAGGCTGATCTGTCCGATCGGGCTGATGTTCACACCCGCCGGAATAGAGGACGCCGTCGACGGCAGGGGTATGCCGGTGAAGTCGAAGGTGCCGTTCTGGACATAGATGTAGGTCTCCAGATCCTTGTAGAATCCGGCGATCGACAGATAGGTGGTGGCGTCGACGTACCATTCATAGGCTAGGTCGAAGGCGTTCGCTCGCCAGGGCTCCAGGTTCGGATTGCCGCCCGAGGCGGACCAGGGATTGACGGTCGAACCCGGCGGACAGGTCTGGCCCGTGCAGACCAGGGCGTTGAAGCCGGGCGTCACATTGGCCCGCATCTCGTCCATGCGCGGCCGCGCCATGGTGCGTGACGCAGCGAAACGGAGACGATGCCCGCCGCCCAGATCATAGATCAGGTTCAGGCTCGGCAGGATGTCCAGATAGTCCGCCCCCTTGGTGACGGAAATCGGCGTGATCGGCGCGCCGGGCTCGGTGCCGTTGATCACGACGCCGGTCGATTCCTGGTTCTGGACGACGGCCTGCATGCCGACATTGCCGCTCCAGCGACCACCCATGAAGTCCAGCTTCACGAAGGCCGTGGTGACCTGTTCTTCGATATCCCAGTTCTTGTCGAAATAGTTGGCGTCGAGGATCGGCGCGCGATCGTAGTACACGTCAAGCGCGCGGCTCAGATCGACGGCCAGGACATTGCCGAAACCGGCCCAGTCCAGCGACACCGGCGTTTCCAGATACTGAGCGTCAACATAGACCTGCTGCCGGCCATTCTTCAGGAACAGGTCATAATCATCGACCCTCTTGGACTTCTCGCGCTTGGCGTAGTTTACGCCGGCCGTGAAGGTGTTGAAGAAGCCCTCCATGTCGCGCTCGATCTTCAGATCGGCGGACTGGATGGTCTCCTCGACGTCGGGGAAGCGAATGGCGCCGTCGTGGCCCCAGCCGCCCCAAGGCGCCCGGTCACCCAGCGACACCTGCGAGGCGTCCGCATAGTCCAGACCTTCGGCATAGGTCGGATAGCCGTCGTCGTTCACCGTGAAGTCAATGACGTCCAGGGTGCGGCCGACGTTCGGCGTCGATGGCGTCACGCCGCCCGTCCCCCGTCCATAGCCGGCGTAGGTTTCCAGAATGGTCTCGCGGCGACGATTGTTCGAATAGGACAGGTCGGCGACGAGGCGGGTCCGGTCGTTCAGCTCGTACTGGGTGTTGAAGCCGACCGAGAAAATCTCGTCTTCGCGGGTGTTGCGGTCGTTGCGGATGATGGGAACGGCGTTGTGGATCGTGCCGCTGCGGCCGAACGACGAGCCGCCGCGATCCTCGGTCACGACCCCCGTAAAATAGGCGTCGTCAGCCCAGGCGTTCGAAAACCACTGCGCGCCCCGCGTGGTCTCTTCCTGCTCGAATTTCGAATAGTAGAGATCGAGGATCGAATGGACCCGCTCGTTCGGACGCCATTCGACAATGCCGATGACCGCGTCGCGCTGATTCAGGCGTGACGTCGAGAAGATTTCCTGTCCGTTCAGCAGCAGGGCCGTGTCGGCGCTGTCCGGTTGGACGGAATCGACAGTGCAGGTCGATCCGGGCGCGCTGGGTTCGCAGACCCCGCCGAACGACTCATAACCATAGGCCTTGTAGTGTTTGTTCTGCGACGGGGAATCCAGGTGGGCGTATCCGAGCGCAATGCCAAGCGTCCCGTCCGCCAGCTGGTCGATATAGCTGACCGAGAAACGTCCGCCATAGTTGCGGATATCATCGTTGAGGGCGTCGCCTTCGGTCATCTCGCCGCGAAGGTTGACCGCCACGGCGCGGTCGCCGAACGTCAATGGCCGCACGGTCCGCAGATCGGCCGTGCCGGACAGCCCCATGCCCGAGACCTCGGCGTCCGGCGTCTTATAGATGACGACGCCGGACAGCAGTTCGGACGGGTATTGGTCGAATTCCACCGCCCGGTTGTCGCCCGAACTGGCCTGTTGACGCCCGTTCAGCAGGGTGGTGGTGAAATCCGGCGCCAGGCCGCGGATCGAAATCACCTGGGCGCGGCCGTTGACGCGCTGAGCCGCCAGCCCAGGCAGACGGGCGATGGATTCCGCAATGGAGACATCGGGCAGCTTGCCGATATCCTCCGCCGAGACCGCTTCGACGATCGAAGTTTCCCGCCGTTTGATGGAAATCGAATCCGCCAGTCCTCGCCGAAGACCGGTGACGACGATCTCCTCGACCTCCGTCGGAGCGGCGTCGGCGCCCGACAGCGGCGTCTGGGTCTGGGCGACGGCGACCGTCGGCAGGACGGAAGCCAGCGCCAAGGCCGAAGCCGTGACGCGGAGGCGACGGCGACCCTGGTTTGAACGAATGGAACTGCCCCCAGCGAATGCGCTGCGCATTTGATCTCCCCTCACGTTTCCTCGGCGCAGCGCCCCTTGGGCCTGCGTCCTTCTTTGTTGGCGCTTATTGGAAGCGCTTCCAACACGCTACCACCTTTTGCATTTTTGACAAGATAGGCCTTAGCGCGGGCTGCTCCATACGTAGGTGGCGGCGCTGGAGGCCGGCAGGAGGACCTGGGCCCGCCGGCCCGCTTCGCCGACATCGAAGCGCGCCTCAACGTCCGCCGGATTCAGGACCACCAGCACCCGTCGCCCATCCGGATTGACGAAACCGACCGCCTCAAGCCCCTCCGGTTTCGCCACCGCCACGCGCCTGGCGCCTTGGCGTACAAATCGGCTGGCGTGCCCAAAGGCGTAGTATTCTTGGTTCTTCTGAACGGCGCCGGTTCGGCTGTCGATCGTCACCACGCCGCGGCAGTCACTGCATCCGCCCGCGTGCGGACCATGGTTTTCGTCCAGGGCGATGTTCCACATCAGAACGCCGCGCGCATGGTTTTCCACTGCGCCGATGATCAGGCTCTTCATGGTCCAGACGAAGCTGTCCTTGAAGGCGGGGGCCCACTCGCCGCCGGAGCATTCCGTGAAGAAGACGTCCTTGTCGGGATAGGCGTCGAACACTTTCGACTGGGCCGAGACGTCGCCTGCATAGCAATGCCAGGCGACGCCGGAGACATAGGCCCGGGCCTCAGGGTCGGCCAATACGCCCAAGGGCTGCTCCGGCTTGTCCCAGTTGTGATCCCAGTCGAGGATCTTCGTCTCCACCCCCGACCGCTCCAGTCGGGGTCCCAAGTCCCGCCCGATGAACGTCGCGCGCCCCTGTGGTCCCCACCGCATGCCGGGATAGGAGTCGGGCTCGAAGTCAGGCTCGTTCTGAATGCTGATATAGTGGGTCGGCACGCCCTCTGCCGCAGCCTCTGCAATATAGCGCGTCAGATACTCGGCATAGGTCGAATAGTATTGGGGCTTCAACTCTCCCTGGATCAAGGAGCCCGTCGTCTTCATCCAGCCCGGCGCGCTCCACGGCGTGGCCATGATCTTGAGCTGAGGATTGATCGCCAGGGCCTGGCGAACCGTGGGGAACACCTCCGCAGCCATGGGGGCGACCGAAAACCCCGCCAGCGAGGGATCGGCTTGATCTGCGAGGCTGTAGTGGCTCCGCGAAAAGTCGGACGCGCCGATCGTCACGCGCGTGAAGTCGAACCCCAGCCCGCCGTCCGCCCGGCCGAACAGGTCGCGCATCAGGGCGTCGCGTTGAGCGGGCGTCATCCGGCTCTGGATAAGATACGCCGACGCATCCGTTATGGCGGCGCCGAAGCCGACCATGGTTTGAAGCGGCGTCTGCGGGTCAAGAAGCACCGCCTGGCCGGTCGCCTGAACAGCCGCCCGCCTCATCATCAGCGGTTCGTGTTGCATGAGGCGGGACTGGTCCCCGGTCGTGATCCAGCCGCCATCCGGCGCCGAGGCGCATCCTGCCGCGCCTGAAGCAGCCAAAAACAAGCCGCAAATCGCGGCCGTGTGAGCTTTCATGCCTTCCTCCCTGCAGACGTCTGACGCGCCTGTCGATTTATTGGAAGCGCTTCCATAATGACGGTGCGGCTGCGCGCGTCAAGGCCTCCTGCCTTCTATCCCGCCCAGCTTCCCACCGACTCCCGCGCGACCACGGCGTGCGGCAGGGTGCGGAAGGTCCAATCGCCGGCGTCTCTTCCTGCGATCCGACCCGAGAGCAGCCGGACCGCCTCTCCGCCCATCTCCTTCAGCGGTTGGTGCACCGTCGTGAGCGGCGGCCAGACGATGCCCGAGACGGGCGTGTCGTCAAAGCCGGAAATCGACAGATCACCCGGCACCTGAAGGCCGCGCGCATGGGCCACCGACAGGGCGCCTGCGGCCATATCGTCATTGGCGCAGATCAGAGCGGTGGGGCGAGGGCTGAGCGAAAGGAGGCGCGAAGCGATTAGCCCGCCCGATCGAAAGGTGAAGTCGCCCGGCTCCACCACCAAGGCCGCCTCATCCAGCCCCGCTTCTCGCATCGCGCGCCTTACGCCGTCCAAACGGCTCTTGGCGGACAGATGGCCCGGTATCCCACTGAGATAAGCGAGCCGTCGATGCCCCAGATCGATCAGATGGCGGGCGATGTCCCGTCCTCCCGCCTCGTCGTCGATGCCGACGGCGTCGATCAGCCCCCGTCCGTCGCCACCGGGCGACACGGCGGCTAGATGAACGCCTCTGGTCCTGAGTTGCCGGATCAGATCGACGTTGTCGCAAAAGGGCGGCGTCAAGATCACCCCCTGGCACCTCTGACTGGTCGCGATCTCCAACAACTGCTGGACCGCCGCAGGATCGTCCTGCGGCACGTGGCGGGTGATCAGTTGAAAGCCCGCCAGCAGGCATTCCCGTATCGCGCCAAGCTCCAACGCAGAGGCGTAGAAGGAGTTGGGCTCCGCATCGAGGTCCGAGGCCAGGATCAGGGCCAGAACACCGCTGGCGCCGCCGGCCAGCGACCGCGCCTGAGGATTGACGCGGTAGTCCAGGGCCTTCACCGCCTCCAGCACCTTGCGTCGCACCGGATCGCGAACATTCGGGCCGCCGTTGAGCACGCGCGACACCGTGGTCCGCGCAACGCCCGACAGCCGCGCCACATCGTCGATTGTGGGCTTCTTGGGCGCCCGCCCATGCTCCGGTGTCCGCATCGTGTCTGGATGGCTCATGGCGGCGCTGACTGCAAGGCCGCCCGCAGCGATCGAGGGCGCCCAGGCCAGAGTTAAGTCCAGACCTGTCGAGCCGGTTCGCTCGAGAACAACCTCACTTCAGCTGCTGGGACGCTAATCGTGGGGGTCGGGCTGGGGCGAGGCGTGCCTGTAGGTTCAGACAGCAAAAACCCGCTAGATCGTTGATCTAACGGGTTTAAAACTTGGGTGCGGGAGCAGGATTTGAACCTGCGACCTTCAGGTTATGAGCCTGACGAGCTACCGGGCTGCTCCATCCCGCGGCAGGGGTGGTTTGTGGAGGAAGAGGGGTTCGATAGGTTTTTCATCATCGGCTGTCCGCCTGGTAGACCCGGCGGCGACCTACTCTCCCGCGCCTTGAGACGAAGTACCATTGGCTCTGGAGGGCTTAACGACCGAGTTCGGAATGGGATCGGGTGGGGAACCTCCGACATAGCCACCAGGTCAACGAGGCGGACAGCGGATGATGAGAAGACATTGTCGTGACGATCATCGGGTGATTGATGATCATCGAATGAGTTTTGCTGAGAAACGATCAAACCGATCGGATTATTAGTACCAGTAAGCTTCACGCGTCGCCGCGCTTCCACACCTGGCCTATCAACGTGGTAGTCTTCCACGATCCTCAGCGAAGCCTTGTTTTGAGGTTAGTTTCCCGCTTAGATGCTTTCAGCGGTTATCTATTCCATACTTAGCTACCCTGCTGCACAGCTGGCGCCATGACAGGTACACCAGAGGTATGTCCATCCCGGTCCTCTCGTACTAGGGACAGATCCTCTCAAGCTTCGAACACCCACGGCAGATAGGGACCAAACTGTCTCACGACGTTCTGAACCCAGCTCACGTACCACTTTAAATGGCGAACAGCCATACCCTTGGGACCTGCTCCAGCCCCAGGATGTGATGAGCCGACATCGAGGTGCCAAACTTTGCCGTCGATATGGACTCTTGGGCAAAATCAGCCTGTTATCCCTAGAGTACCTTTTATCCGTTGAGCGATGGCCCTTCCACTCGGGACCACCGGATCACTATGGCCGACTTTCGTCTCTGCTCGACTTGTCAGTCTCGCAGTCAGGCGAGCTTATGCCATTGCACTCGACGAGCGATTTCCGACCGCTCTGAGCTCACCATCGCGCGCCTCCGTTACACTTTGGGAGGCGACCGCCCCAGTCAAACTACCCACCACGCCATGTCCCGGGACCGGATAACGGTCCTCGGTTAGACGTCAACGACAGTAAGGGTGGTATTTCAAGGACGACTCCACCAGAGCTGGCGCCCCGGTTTCATAGTCTCCCACCTATCCTACACATACGGTCGCTAACGCCAAGGCGAAGCTATAGTAAAGGTTCATAGGGTCTTTCCGTCTGACCGCGGGAACCCCGCATCTTCACGGGGAATTCAATTTCACTGAGCCTGTGCTGGAGACAGTGGGGAAGTCGTTACGCCATTCGTGCAGGTCGGAACTTACCCGACAAGGAATTTCGCTACCTTAGGACCGTTATAGTTACGGCCGCCGTTTACCTGGGCTTCAGTTCGGAGCTTTCACTCCTCCCTTTAACCTTCAGGCACCGGGCAGGCGTCAGACCCTATACGTCGCATTGCTGCTTCGCAGAGCCCTGTGTTTTTGCTAAACAGTCGCTACCCCCTGGCTTGTGCCACTCAGTCCTGGTTGCCCAGGGTGAGTCACGCTTATTCCGAAGTTACGCGTGCAATTTGCCGAGTTCCTTCAGCACAGTTCTCTCAAACGCCTTGGTATGCTCTACCTGACCACCTGTGTCGGTTTCGGGTACGGTCTCTGCTGGAGTTATTTCCTGGGACGACGCCCCTGCACGGACAATCCAATAAGCCCGTACAAGTTATGCCATCCGTCACTTCCAGCTGGTGCAGGAATATTTACCTGCTTCCCATCGACTACGCTTTTCAGCCTCGCCTTAGGGGCCGACTAACCCTGCGCAGATTAGCTTTACGCAGGAACCCTTGGTCTTTCGGCGAGAGTGTCTCTCACACTCTTATCGTTACTCATGTCAGCATTCTCACTTCCGATACCTCCAGCCAGGCTCACGCCTGACCTTCACCGGCTTACGGAACGCTCCGCTACCGCTTGCACAAAGTGCAAACCCATATCTTCGGCGACTGGCTTGAGCCCCGTTACATTTTCCGCGCAGGATCGCTTGATCAGTGAGCTGTTACGCTTTCTTTAAAGGATGGCTGCTTCTAAGCCAACCTCCTGATTGTCAAAGCAATCCCACATCGTTTCCCACTTAGCCAGTACTTGGGGGCCTTAGATGATGGTTAGGGTTGTTTCCCTTTTCACGACGGACGTTAGCACCCGCCGTGTGTCTGCCCGATAGTTCTCTTAGGTATTCGGAGTTTGGTTAGTATTGGTACCGCTCGCGCAGCCCGCAACCATCCAGTGCTCTACCCCCTAAGGAATTCGTCGGACGCTCTACCTAAATAGATTTCGCGGAGAACCAGCTATGTCCAAGTTTGATTGGCCTTTCACCCCTATCCACAAGTCATCCGAGAATTTTTCAACATTCACCGGTTCGGTCCTCCAGTTGGTGTTACCCAACCTTCAACCTGCTCATGGATAGATCACTTGGTTTCGGGTCGTCATACGTCGAACTTAGCGCCCTATTCAGACTCGCTTTCGCTGCGCCTACACCTAACGGCTTAAGCTTGCTCGACACATGAAGTCGCTGACCCATTATACAAAAGGTACGCCGTCACCCCGCTTGGGGGCTCCGACTGCTTGTAGGCTTCCGATTTCAGGATCTGTTTCACTCCCCTTGTCGGGGTGCTTTTCACCTTTCCCTCACGGTACTTGTTCACTATCGGTCGTAGAGGAGTACTTAGGCTTGGAGGGTGGTCCCCCCATGTTCAGACAGGATTTCACGTGTCCCGCCCTACTCGAGTCTCTTGCTGTTTGATGACTACGGGGCTTTCACCCACTATGGCCGACCTTTCCAGATCGTTCGTCTTTATTTCACAAGAGCACTGGCCTGGTCCCGGTTCGCTCGCCACTACTACGGGAGTCTCGGTTGATGTCCTTTCCTACGGGTACTGAGATGTTTCAGTTCCCCGCGTTCGCTTAATGAAGCCTATGTATTCAGCTCATTATACCTTTCAACAATCCGCCAATCGCTGACCCGACCGAAGCCGGAACAGAGTTGGAAGACTGTAAAGGTGGGTTCCCCCATTCGGAAATAACCGGATCAAAGGGTGCTAGCGCCTCCCCGGTTCTTATCGCAGCTTGCCACGTCCTTCATCGCCTCTCTACGCCAAGGCATCCGTCAGAAGCCCTTCAACGTTTGATCGTTTCTCAGCAAAACTCATGCTTGGTTTATTCCACCCGACTGGAAAGGCGCCGGGGGACCAAGCCTGATTTTTGTCAGACAATGTCTTCTTATCGAACCAGACCTAAAAGCTCAGGGGAGCCGGTCTCATTCTTCCTTCACAATATCAATGCACATCACCCATTCAGGTAACGGCAAACTTGTATGCGATGCGCGCCTCAGGTCATTCGCCTCTCGCCGCTCGGCGAGTGGTGGAGCCAGACGGAGTCGAACCGACGACATCCTGCTTGCAAAGCAGGCGCTCTACCAACTGAGCTATGGCCCCTTCTCAGGGTCAAGCCAGGAGAGCTGTCGACGAACCGTCCAGATGGATCCTAGAGGGCTGGTAGGCCCGGGCAGACTCGAACTGCCGACCTTACGCTTATCAGGCGTACGCTCTAACCACCTGAGCTACGGGCCTAGGGCAGCGCGACAGCCAGGAGTTCCGGGCTCGCGATCGCGTCACCAACTCCACGACCCGTATGGCCGAGGCGTCGATGACGAAAGTGGAAAGAGAAACGGAGACGGCGGCATCCCGCCGTTTTGCTCAGAACGCTACCGCCTTGCGGCGACTTAAGCGTTCTTCGCTTGATCGGAGCCTCAATAGTCTCGTGAGAGACTGGAGAAGCATCCTTAGAAAGGAGGTGATCCAGCCGCAGGTTCCCCTACGGCTACCTTGTTACGACTTCACCCCAGTCGCTGACCCTACCGTGGTCGCCTGCCTCCTTGCGGTCAGCGCAGCGCCTTCGGGTAGAACCAACTCCCATGGTGTGACGGGCGGTGTGTACAAGGCCCGGGAACGTATTCACCGCGGCATGCTGATCCGCGATTACTAGCGATTCCAACTTCATGCCCTCGAGTTGCAGAGGACAATCCGAACTGAGACGACTTTTAAGGATTAACCCTCTGTAGTCGCCATTGTAGCACGTGTGTAGCCCACCCTGTAAGGGCCATGAGGACTTGACGTCATCCCCACCTTCCTCCGGCTTAGCACCGGCAGTCCCATTAGAGTTCCCAACTGAATGATGGCAACTAATGGCGAGGGTTGCGCTCGTTGCGGGACTTAACCCAACATCTCACGACACGAGCTGACGACAGCCATGCAGCACCTGTGTCCCAGTCTCCGAAGAGAAAGCCACATCTCTGTGGCGGTCCGGGCATGTCAAAAGGTGGTAAGGTTCTGCGCGTTGCTTCGAATTAAACCACATGCTCCACCGCTTGTGCGGGCCCCCGTCAATTCCTTTGAGTTTTAATCTTGCGACCGTACTCCCCAGGCGGATTGCTTAATGCGTTAGCTGCGTCACCGAAATGCATGCATCCCGACAACTAGCAATCATCGTTTACGGCGTGGACTACCAGGGTATCTAATCCTGTTTGCTCCCCACGCTTTCGAGCCTCAGCGTCAGTAATGAGCCAGTATGTCGCCTTCGCCACTGGTGTTCTTCCGAATATCTACGAATTTCACCTCTACACTCGGAGTTCCACATACCTCTCTCACACTCAAGACACCCAGTATCAAAGGCAATTCCGAGGTTGAGCCCCGGGATTTCACCCCTGACTTAAATGTCCGCCTACGCTCCCTTTACGCCCAGTAATTCCGAGCAACGCTAGCCCCCTTCGTATTACCGCGGCTGCTGGCACGAAGTTAGCCGGGGCTTCTTCTCCGGGTACCGTCATTATCGTCCCCGGTGAAAGAATTTTACAATCCTAAGACCTTCATCATTCACGCGGCATGGCTGCGTCAGGCTTTCGCCCATTGCGCAAGATTCCCCACTGCTGCCTCCCGTAGGAGTTTGGGCCGTGTCTCAGTCCCAATGTGGCTGATCATCCTCTCAGACCAGCTACTGATCGTCGCCTTGGTGAGCCTTTACCTCACCAACTAGCTAATCAGACGCGGGCCGCTCTAAAGGCGATAAATCTTTCCCCCGAAGGGCACATTCGGTATTAGCACAAGTTTCCCTGAGTTATTCCGAACCTAAAGGCACGTTCCCACGTGTTACTCACCCGTCCGCCACTAAGTCCGAAGACTTCGTTCGACTTGCATGTGTTAGGCCTGCCGCCAGCGTTCGCTCTGAGCCAGGATCAAACTCTCAGGTTGAGTTGACTTCTGACCTAAAGCACTAAGACCATCCCAAGGGACGTCTTGGCGTTAGTTCTACGTATTTGTTTGACGAGTTCCCACCCGTCGATCCTAAGACCGACGCATGGTATCTTTTCAAAAAGACCGCAGATAGTCAGTGTCGTATGATAGCCCCTAGGACTATCGCAAGGACACCGCCGCCTGCGTTTCTCTTTCCATATCAACAATGTCAAAGACCAGAACCGCCAAAGCGGCCCGACTTGTTTAGCGCCTCGTCGTCGGCGGAGGCGGCGATTTAGAGACCGCCGAACCTCATGTCAACCGCTCTTTTCAGAGATTTTGCAGATCCAAGACCAAGGCCTCAAAACCACAAAAAACCACCGCAAGGAAAACCAAGAGGCCTTCCTCTTAACCGTTCGGCGATTCGATTGGAGCGCGGAACCTATTGAAACCAACCCAGGAAAGCAAGAAGTTTTTCAACCCCTCAACTCCCCCAAAACTCCCGAAACCAAAGTCCCAAAAGCCTCAAAGGCCGGCCCGTCTCCGAGCGAGGCAGCCCTATACGGGCCACCCTCCTAACCCGCAACCAGATTCTGAAGGCGGAGGAAAGATTCTCACCGACTCTCGGTCGGTCGAGCCGCCGCCCCGCCGCTCAGCCCGCCGCTATATAGGTCTTGAGGCTTTCGGCCTCGCGGGCGTGTTCTTCGATCTGGCGTTTGACGAGGTCGCCGATCGAGACGACGCCGACCAGGGTCTCTCCGTCCAAGACCGGCAGATGGCGAATCCGTCGGTCCGTCATCCGGCTCATGACGACCGACAAACTTTCGCGCGGCTGGGTGAAGATGACCTTGGCGGTCATATAGTCCTGAACGGGTCGGGCGAGGGCGTTTGGGCCGTGGGCCGCCACGGCCTTGACCACATCCCGTTCCGAAAAGACGCCCACGACGGCGTCTCCGTTCTGGACCACCAGAGCGCCTACGCGTTTGGCGTCCAGCGCCTGACAAGCCTGGGCCACCGTCACATCGGCGGTAATGGAATAGACGGCGTTTCCCTTGGTCTTGAGGATCTCGGCGACGAACATCGCGGCTCCTTCTCTCTGTTAGGAGACGACCGCAGGGCCGGGATGGCGACAGGGCCGCTCGGACCGATGATCGCTCAGGGACGCCGGGGAATCAAATGGCCGAATCGGCGCCGCCTGAGCGTCCCGCGTGCGACGTCGTTCCGAAAGCGCGTCCCAGGGGTCCGATCGCCAAAAGGCCGGCGAAGAAGCCGAAGGCATGGGCCTCCCAGGCGATTCGCGCGCCGTCGGCGCCGGGGGCATAGCCGATCAGGCCGGTCACGGCGTTGACCGCCATCCAGGCGATGGAAGCCGTGATCACACGCCGGTCGAACAGGCTGAGGACTCTGCCGCCCCTCCCGCCCTGTGGCGCTCCCATCAGCCGTGTCGCCCCGCCGATCAGCCCAAAGACGGCGCCCGACGCTCCCACCATCGGATCGGAAGATCCCCAATGCACCAGCCCGTAGCCCAGGGCCGCGATGACGCCACACCCTATATAGAAGAGCAGAAAGACGCTCGATCCGAAGCGTTCGCCAAAAAGCCGCGCGACCGGCGCGCCGAAGGCCAGGGCGCCGACCGCATTCATCAGGGCGTGGGCCCATCCACCGTGCAGCAGCATGGCGGTGAACAGCCCGCCCCAACGGCCGTTCTGCAGGTCGATCGGCGCAAAGGCCATGCTGGCGCCCATGTCGGGCAATTGGCGCTGAAAGAAGAACAGCACCGGCATGGACAGGGCGACCACGACCACCGACAGGGGCGCGTTGAATACAGCCTCTGATTTGGGCGGATCTGAATGCGGGGGGCCGTCGAATCGATCGTCAGGTTCGGACATGGTTTTCAATGGGTGACGATTTCGCCGATCTCAAGCGCTTCTTAATAACCTTAACCCAGTTTAGCGGGTGGATCGCGGTTCGATCCCTTGGTTCGTCGACGCGCAAGGAGTCCCCATGCCGGTCCAGAGGCCGATCGCCCCCCTGACGATGGCGCTTGCGGTCGTCCTGGCGGTCCCGACGCTGGCGGCCGCCCAGACCACGGGCTCGGCCGGCGTGGCGCGCTTTCAACAAGGCTATGGGGCGGCGCGAAGCGCCACCCAGGCCGCCGCGACCGGCTCGACACGCGACGCCAACGGCAACCGCATCATCGTCAACGGCCTGATCCAGTCCGGCGCCTCCTCCTATTCCAGCCAATCCGGCGGCGTAGCCTCGGCCTATGCTGGCGCCGGCGCATCGAGCAGCGGGGGCGCGGCCATCGGCGGCTCGACCGCCGTCGGCAATCAACTGAACGTGGTGGTTCAGGGCAGCCACAACACCGTCATCGTCAATTCGAAACAGACCAACAACGGCGACGTCACCGCCGGCACGGCTCTGAACGGAAGCCTCACCCTGCCATGAGCCGACCTGTCTTCATTCGCACCGGCGCTGCGTCGATTGCGGCCGCCCTGCTGCTGGCCGGCTGCGTCAGTCCGGTCGCAGGGCCGTCGGGCCAGTATGCGACGCCGATCGGCAATGCGCCGGTCACCGCCAACCCAACCCCCTATTCGACCGCCCTCTACTGCCTGGCCGACTACGCCCGCCGCTATAATCTGCCCTCGCCGCGCATGGCCGTGGGGCGGATCAGCGACTATACGGGCACCGTCTCCTCCGACGGCGGGCGCCAGATCACCGGCGGCGCCTCGCTGATGGCCAACTCGGCCCTCGCCAAGGCCGGCGCGCGGATCGTCGAACGTTACGACACCTCGGTGTCGGAGCTTGAGCTGCGCTACGCCAACAACAAGCTGATCGGCGACGCCACGCCCGAAGCCCAGGGGCCGGAAGACACCCAGTACCGCCGCATCCTGGCCGGCCAGGTGCCGGGTTCGGACTTCTACATCGTCGGCGGCATCACCGAGGTAAACTACAACATCCGCTCGGGCGGATTCGACGCCGCCGTGGGCGAGGTGGACAGCGACCGGCCCGGTTCCGGCATCGCCACCCACCGCACCTATGTGATGAACATCGCCATGGATCTGCGGCTGGTTCAGACCACGACCCTGGAGGTCGTGGACGTGGTCTCCTATCAAAAGCAAATCATCGGCCGCGAGATCTCGGCGGGCGTGTTCGACTTCCTGAACGGCAATGTCTTCGACATCTCGGCCGGGTCCGGCGGGATGGAGCCGGTGCAACTGGCCGTCCGCGCCCTGGTCGAACGGGCCACGGTCGAGTTCATGGCCAATCTTTACGGCGCCCCCGGCCCCGAAATCTGCCTCAACGCCGCCAACGACCCGCTCGGCGATTCCACCGTCGGTCCCACCGGCGGCTATTACCCGGCCTATCCCACTACGGAGACGAACAATGGCCAGACTCGCGCCGATCCGTCTCGCTGGCATGATCGCCGCGACGGCGACGTTCGCCGCTCTCGCTACTGAGGCGAGCGCCCAGCAGACGCCGCTGTGCGACCCGGAGACCGGGTCCTACTGCTCCAGCGACCAGACCCAGTCGGGCGACGTCACCGGGGCGGTGGACCTGAACGTCACGGTCGACCAGCTGGAGGTGACCACCTATGCGACGGGCAACCTGCTGACCGGCGGGATAGAGGCGACCTCTGGAGCCCTGACCTCGCGTCAGGGCCGGGCCGGCGCGGCCCGCGCCCGGACCGCCGTCGTGCTGAACGGCCAGTCGGACGGCGTGGTCGGCCTGACCACCGAGGCGCGGGGCAACCACCTGTCGGCCTCTACCGACGTGGCGACCTTCGCCCTGGACGCGGCCCAGACGGCGACCGGCGAAGAGGTCACGGCCCGCACGGCCCTGAGCGCCCCGACCGGCCATATGCTGGGCGGAGGCTTCGCCGCGACCACGGCCGTGGCCAACGGCGTGGCCCTGGGCGGGCCCTCGTCCTCGATCACCGGGACCGTGGACCAGTCGGCCCAGACCACCGTCCTGGCCGAGACGGTCGCCGACGTGCAGTACATCCCCGCCTCCGCCGACTTCGCCGCCCAGGCCGTGGCCAACGCCGTCCAGGCCTCGACCACCGGCGCCTCGCACCAGGACCTGTCGGTCGTCCAGACCAATGCGCCGTCGACTGTGGAGGCCCGCACCGACGTCTATGTCGACAACGCCTGGAACCTGGCCGCGCGCGCCAACGCCGGGGCCAACCAGACCATCCTCTACAACGCCGGCGGCTCGCTGGTGGCGGCGACCGACCAGACCAACCAGGCCCGGGTCCGCGCCGTCGCCCAGGCCCAGACCAATCTGCAGGGCCAGACCACCGTCGCCGCCCGCGCCGTGGCCAACGAGACCATAGCCGGCAACCAGGACATCTATCTGGAGCTGGACAACACCCAGCTGAACACCGGCGGGGTCGAGGCGACCGCGACCTATTCGGGCGTCAGCGGCTATGACGCCTATGTCGGCGCCGAAGCCGTCGGCAACAGCGTGACGGGGTACGCCTGTTCCCAGTGCGGCGGCGAGGTTCACGTGACGAACAGCCAGACCAATGACGCCAATGTCACCGCCACGACCAGTGCGACGATCGGCGCCGGCCGCGCCGCCGTCGTCGGCGCCACCGCCGTGGGCAACAGCGCGACCTTCTACGTCAGCCGACCGGGCGGTTGAGCGCATAAGGTCCGAGATCAGGCTTCTCGCCAAAAGGGCCCCGCCGGCTGAACCGACGGGGCCCTTCTTAACATCTATCGGTCGTCAACTCAGTTCGGACGAACGCTGCCGCCAGCCGAAACGCCGACCGAGGCCGAGGCGCCGTTGCGGTTCGCAGACGCCGACCCATTGGCGTCAGCGTCAGCTGAGGCGCGGCGCGTGGGTGTTTGGGTCTGGGCCTGGCCTTGCCCCGAGCCCGAGGCGGAGCCGCCGCTGCTGGACAGGGCGCTGTTCAACAGGGCCGAACCCTGAGCTTGGCCTTCGCCTTGGGCGGGGCTCGCAGCGTTGGCGACGCCGTTGACGGTTCCGTTCAGCGCGCCTTGGGCCCGCCCCTGGGTGGAGGCGGCGGTCGAAGCGACGCGGTCACGGGTGTTCACCGCAGCATTCTCAGCCCCGGCGCGGTTGCGTTCGGCGGCTGCGGCGGCGCGGGCCTGAGCCTGCTGGGCGCGGCGCTCTGCGCGGGTCAGGGTCTGATTGGTGGTTGAGGCGACGCCGTCACGAATGCGCGAACTGTCGATCGCGCCCGACACGCCTCCGGTCAGAGAGCCGGCGCCACCGATCTGGCCGCCGGTCATGCTTCCGACCTGGCCGCCCAGGCCGCCGGCCAAACCACCGGTCAGGCCGCCGGAACCGCCCAGGACCTGAGCTTGCGATGCGCCGGCCAGAGCCAGGCCGAAAGCGACGGTCGCGGTCATCAAGGTCTTCCTCATCGTCAATCTCCTGCATGTCTCGGGCATCTCGCCCTCGCAGTGTCCAACGACCGGCCGTCGAGATTTCATCCCGACCCTTCGATATTTTATCGAGCCAGCCGTCCGCGCGCACCCATCGTCTGCGGCGCCACGCGAGATCCGACGCCCACCAAGCCCTGGCCGTAGACGGCGTCGCGGCCGCGCGCCCCCAAGTCGGCGGCGCTGCGCGCCAAGGCGGCCTGACCCTGGCGCGCGACAAGTCCAGCCACGATGGGGGCGGCGAAGGAGGTTCCCCGCACGCTGGTCCAGCGGCCGGCGGGCGCCGCGGCGGCCATGTCGGCGCCCGGAGCGGCGAAGGCGACCTGGGGGCCGCGCGCCGCCTCCGGCAGAACCTGGTCGCGGGCGTTCACGGCCGTGACGCCGATCACCCCGTCATAGGCGGCGGGATAAAGCGGCGGGGCGGCCGGGCCGTCATTGCCCACCGCCGCCACCACCGTCAGACCCCGCGCCTGGGCCCGCTGGATCGCGCGTTCGACCAAGGCGTTGCGCGGGCCGACCAGGCTGACGTTCACCACCCCGACCCTCTGTTCGATCATCCAGGCCAGGGCCTGGGCCAGGGCGGTCGATGAGCCGCCCTCCGCTTGGCCGCCATAGATGTCGGCGACGCGCAGATCGGCGCCCGGCGCGCCGCCAGCGAACGGGCCGCTGCGCCCGACCATCAAGGAGGCGACGGCCAAGCCATGCGCGCCCATGCGCGGCGGCCCGGCGAAACCCCGCTGCACGACCTGCGATCCGACGAGGGCCGGATGGGTCGCCTCGACGCCGGTGTCGATCAGACCCAGCTTAGGGCCGGCGTCTCCGCCAGCGCTTGAGGATTGCTTCGCGAGCCCGCCCTCCTCCGATGACACGGCGCCGGCCGTGTCGTGGATATGGTTGAAGGTCACGTCAGCCTGTGGGTCCAATCTCTTCAAACGCGCGACAGCCCGCGCAAGGGACAGGCCGCGCGGCGGGGAAAGGACCAGGCTGGTCAGTTCAAGAGCCTCAAGCCGCTCCTCCCGCAGAACGGTGAAACCTGCGCTCGTCGCCAGAGCGCGGGCGGCGGGCGACAGGTCCAGGGCCACGATCTCGCCACGCACCACGGGCCAGCCCTGGGGGTCGGCCTCCAGCGCCCCGTTGGAACGCCGCACGAGTTGCGTCAGACGCGCCGGCGCCCTCAGGGCTTGATCGATCCCCTGGCGTCCCAGGCGATCAACCTCGTCCAGACCCGGCAGCCGCTCCGTCAGACGGTCAGGCAGACGATCCGGCATACTTTGCCCCACGCCCGGAATTGTGGGAACCGGCAAAGATCCGATCAGGGCCTGGGCCGGTGCAGCGGTGGTCAGCGGCGTCAGCCCCAGCGCCGCCAGGCCGATCAACGCCAAGGTCCGTTTCCACCGCATCATCCACTCCTTCCGGCCCCGCGCCACTTCGTCCTTGCGTCGGGCGGCGTTCCGTTCTCGATATGCCATGGATGAAACGCCTGGGCTCGTTCGTTTCATCCCGCATGGAAAAGGACGACACGTGGACGATTTTCAGACGGGGCTGGTGGAGCTTCTGCCGCGCCTGCGCCGATTCGCCCGCGTCCTCCGCCCCCACGACGCAGACGCGCAGGATTTGGTGCAACAGACGGTGGAACGCGCCCTGGCGTCGCGGCGCGGTTTCAAGACCGGCACGCGGCTGGACAGTTGGACCTTCACCATCATGAGACGGATCGCCATAGACCACGGTCGCGCACGCCAGCGCTGGGGCCGGGTCCTGACGCCCGAGGACGAGGCCACGGCCCGCGTGCCCGACGCCGCCCAGGCGGACGAAGGTCTGCGCGCCGACGCCCGGCTGGTGCGCGACGCCATCCACGCCCTGCCCGAGGATCAGAAACATGCGGTCGCCCTCGTCCTGGTCGAGGGCCTGTCCTACGCCGAGGCAGCCCAGGTTCTGGGCGTGCCCGCCGGCACCCTGACCAGCCGTCTGGTGCGCGGCCGTCAGACCTTGATGCAGACGTTGGCCGAGCAGGGAGTGACGGGATGAACATCGACGATGAAACCCTGATGCGTTGGACCGACGGCGAACTGGCGCCCGATGCGGTCGCACGGCTGGAAGCGGCGGCCCGGACCGACTCCGCCCTGGCCGAACGGATGGCGACGGCGCGACGGTTGCGCGCGGCGACGCAGGCGGCCTTTCTGGTCCAGGTCGATCCCCGCGACCGTGATCTGTCGCGCCTGATCGCCAATGGCGGCCACGTCCGCGCAGCGCCGTTGGCGGGTTTGAAAGCCTGGTTGTCCCAAGCCCTCGCGCCGCGCCAGGCGCCGATCTGGGGCGGGCTGGCTGCGGCGGCCTTCGTCGCCGGGGTGCTGATAGGGCCGGGCCTGAACAGCGGCTCCGGCATCCGTGTCGCCGAGGACGGCGTCCTTGCCGACAGGGATCTGGTCAAGGTCTTGGATCGCCGCCTCGCGTCAGAGGGGGCGGACAACGCCGGTCGGGCCGTCGGTCTGACCTTCCAGGACGGCGAGGGCCGCTGGTGCCGCACGTTCCAGGCTCGAGACGACGGGCTGGCGGGCCTGGCCTGTCGCCGGTCGGACGGCTGGACCGTCCAGGCCCTGGCGCCCCTGTCGAGTCCAACCGGCGAAGTCCGCACGGCCTCGTCCGACACCCCCGCCGCGGTCCTTGGCGCGGTCGATGCCCTGATCGCCGGTCCCTCCGCCGACGCCGTCACTGAGGCGCGCGCCCGCGACGAAGGCTGGCGCTAGTCCGCGAACGGATTCCCTCTTCAAATTCACCGCTTGCAAAGCGCCTTCGACCCCGGAGGGGGCGTCGGGCGGTGCAAAAGGTCGCCTTGCCCTCGCCCCCACGCTCCCCTACTGCGGACAAAAGCCGCTCCGTCGGGGGTTGCGGCGTTGGGAGTGAGTTCATGCGTTCTGCGCGTCGTCTGCTGCTGCTGGCAGCCTCCGGGTTGGCTTTGTCGGTGGGGGCGTTCAACGCACCGGCCCTGGCCTTTGCGCCCGCCGCCGTTCAGGCCGGGGCACAGGTTGGGGGCCAGGTTCCCCCGTCCGACCCCTGGGCCCAGACGGCCAGCGATGTTCCGGCCGATCCGGCGGTGCGGTACGGCCTTTTGCCCAACGGCATGCGCTACGCCCTGATGCGCAACGCCACCCCGCCGGGTCAGGCCTCGTTCCGGCTGCGGATCGACGCGGGCTCGCTGATGGAGCGGGACGACCAGAAGGGGCTGGCCCACTTCATGGAGCATATGGCCTTCAACGGGACCAAGGACATCCCCGAGAATGAGATGCTGCGGATCCTGGAGCGGCTGGGTCTGGCCTTCGGGGCCGATACCAACGCCTTCACCAGCTTCGACCAGACCGCCTATATGTTGGAGCTGCCCAACACCCAGGACGAGACGGTCGATACGTCGCTGCGGGTCATGCGGCAGATGATGGGCGACGCCCTGATGGCGTCTGACTCCATCGACGCCGAGCGCGGCGTGATCGAGGGCGAGGAACGCAGCCGCAACAGCCCGCAGATGCGGGTGCTGAAGACCCAGCTGGCCCTCTTGGCGCCGGGCCAGCGCCTGTCGCAACGCCTGCCGATCGGCGACCTGGAGGTGATCCGCACCGCGCCGCGCGAGCGCTTCGTGGACTTCTATGACGCCTACTATCGCCCGTCGCGGGCGACCTTCATCGCCGTGGGCGACTTCGACCTGGACGCCATGGAGACCAAGGTGCGCGGCGCCTTCGCCGACTGGACGCCCAAGGCGGCGGACGGGCCCGAGCCCGACCTGGGCCAGGTGCAGCCGCGCCAGCCCCAGACCAGCATCATTGTGGAGCCGGGCGTGCAGTCGTCGATCCAAATCAACTGGATCAAGGCGCCGGACCTGGACCCCGACAGCTTCAACGAGCGGGCCGAGGACATTCGCCGCAGCCTGGGCTTAGCCGTGCTGAACCGACGGCTGGGCGAGATGGCGCGGGCCGACAATCCGCCCTTCCTCGGCGCCGGCGCCGGCTATCAGTCGCTGTTCGACAGCCTGGACGCCGGCGTCCTGTCGGTCAGCTTCACCCCCGGCCAATGGAAGCGGGCCCTGGAGACCGTCGAACAGGAGGCGCGCCGCCTGACCCAATACGGGGTGACCGCGCCTGAACTTCAGCGCGAGATCACCGAATACCGCACCTCGCTTCAGAACGCCGTCGCCACCGCAGCGACCCGCTCCACCCCCGCCCTGGCCGGCGCCCTGCTGAACGCCGTCAACAGCGACACGGTCTTCACCGCGCCCCAGCAGAGCCTGGACCAGTTCGAACGGATCGTGGCCGACCTGACGCCTGAACAGGTAGACGCCGCCGTCCGCCCGGTATTCGAAGGCCAGGGGCCGCTGGTGCTCTTCACCAGCCCGGTCCCGGTCGAGGGCGGCGAGGCCGCCGTCACGGCCGCCCTGGAGGCGTCGCGTCAGGTGCCTGTGGCGGCTCCGGCCGATCAGGCGGCCCTGGAATGGCCCTACGCCGACTTCGGCGCGGCGGCGGCCCCGTCTTCGCGCACCGAGGTGTCGGACCTGGGGGCCGTGCTGGTGCGCTTCCCCAACGGCACGCTGCTGAACATCAAGAAGACCGACTTCCGCGACGATCAGATTCTGATCAGGGCCAAGACCGGCATCGGCTCCCTGGGGCTGCCGACAGACCGCTTCTCGCCCCTGTCCCTGGCCGATACGGTGCTGAACGCCGGCGGCCTGGGCAAGCTGACGGTGGATGAGGCGGATCGGGTCCTGGCGGGTCATGTGATCAACACCTCGGTCAGCCAGGGCGAAGACGGCTATGTCTTCAGCGGCTCGACCCGGCCTGAAGATCTGGCGCTGGAGCTTCAGGTGCTGACCGCCTTCCTGACCGATCCGGGCCTGCGCCCCGCCCCGCTGCAGCGCGCCCAGGCGGCCTATCCCCAAACCCTGGAGCAGCTGACGGCCACCCCCGGCGGCGCCTTTGCGGTGAAGGGCGGCGCGATCCTTGCCGGGGGCGACAAGCGCGCCGCCACGCCGACGGTCGAGGAGTTCCAGTCGGTTCAGATCGAGCCGCTGCGCGAGCAGATCAAGGCCGCCCTGGCCTCCGGCCCGGTCGAGATCACCGTCGTCGGCGATGTGGACGTGGATGCGGTGATCGCGGCCGTGGGCTCGACCTTCGGCGCCCTGCCCGCCCGCGGCGCGGCGCCGACGCCGCCGGCCGGTTCGGCCGAACGGCGCTTCCCCGCGCCCACGGCGACCCCGGTCCGGCTGACTCACACCGGCCAGGCCGAACAGGCCCTGGGCGTCGTGGCCTGGCCGACGACGGACCAGATCGGCGACCGCACCACCTCGCGTCAGCTGTCCCTGCTGTCGGCGGTGCTGCAGCTGCGGCTCAACGAAGACATCCGCGAGAAGCAGGGTCTGGCCTATTCGCCCAACGCCGGCTCCAGCACCTCCGACGTCTTCCCCGGCTACGGCTATATGGTCGTGGCGGCCGAGACGGCGCCGGAGTCCCTGCCGAAACTGTTCACCGCCGTTGACGCCATCGCCGCCGATCTGCGCGACAATCCGATCGGTGAGGACGAACTGAACCGCGCCCGCCGCCCGGCGCTGGAGCGTCTGCGCCGCAGCATGGCCGACAACGGCTATTGGCTGACCCAGTTGTCCGAGGCCCAGTCGGACCCCGCCTCGCTGGACCAGACCCGCAACAATATCGCGGTACTGGAAGCCGTCACAGCGGCCGACCTGCAACGGCTGGCGCAGCATTATCTGAAGCCGGACACGGCCTGGCGCGCCGAGGTCGTCTCGGACAAGCTGGCCCAGTAAGAAAAACGGCCCCGGTTCGAAAGAGCCGGGGCCGAGCCCTTTCCAGGGCAGTTTTCAGGATCATCGACGGAGACGTCGACGCCCCCATATCTCGCACGCGGCGCCTGAGCCGAGGCTGAACGGGGCGTGTCAGCTCCGGTTCAGAAGACCCGGCCGCCGACGCCGCCGTCCAGGGTGATGGCGCCGGTGACGACCGTCGCGCTCTGCACCTCTTCGCGGTATTCGGTGTATTCTTCCTCGCGATACATCGTCAGGATCTTCACCCCGGCGCCGTAGCGACGCAGCAGGGAGCGCTCGTTGCAGTCGCGCTCGGGCTTTTCGGGGCGGCATTCCAGCCGACCTTCGCCGCCGAACCACAGGGCCTCGTGCTTGTTGCAGGTCAGGGTCGTGCCGTGGTCGAATTTGATCTCACCCTCATAGTCGGCGATCGTCGCCTGAAGCCAGGTGCCGGCCAGGCAGCGGTAGATTTCGCCCTCATAGCCGTCGGCGATCTCGCGGTCCGGCTTCACCTGAGAGGCGGGATGCGGCACCTGGCGATCGTCGATACAGACGGCCTGGATCACCACGCGCTTCATCATCCGGCGATAGGCGGTGAAGGGCGTCCGCACCGTCTGGGCCAGACCCTCGACGGCCAGGCCCTGAATGGTGGTCGGATAGGGTTGGTCCACGGTCACATAAGCCGCACCGCCGCCCCCGCCGTAGCCATAGCCGCCCGCGAACCCGCCGGCTCGCGCGTTGATATAGGCCCGCGCGCCAGCGTTTGCGTTGGCGCCGGCGTTGGCGGACGCACCGGCGTTCACATTGACGTTCACATTGACATTGGTGTTGGACGACCAGTGGCCCCCGCCCCCGCCGCAGGAACCGCCGTCTCCGCAAGAGGGCGGGGGCGGGGGCGGCGGCGGCTCGCAGCAGGGCGGCGGCGGCGGCTCGCAGGCCGGTTGGCCGCAGCTCTGGGCGGCAGCCGCGCCGGCGACGCCCAGCATGGCCGCGCCGGCCGCCAGACCCAGCATCCAATTCCTGATCCGCTGCCGCATCGGCGGGACTCCCGAACGAATTCTCATCTCGCCCGAACAGACTTCCGGACGATCCAAACTTAACCAAGACGGCAAAAGCCTTTCGTTTCCGTTGAGACGCGGCGGTGTTCGGGATGGCGCAATGCCGCATCCGTCTGCTAGACCGCCTCCACAATGACCGTCCGCGTCCTCATTCGCCTGATTTCGATTAGCCGCCCGGCGTAGCGCCTCTGGGCCCTTGGCCCCGTGCACGCCGGGAACGACCGCCCCTAGAGGGTGAAACCGCCCTCAAACAGCGCGGAGCGCGATAGGGCGAACGAAGACAGCGAACGCTCACCCCACGACGCCGAGACGACCCATGGCCGACGCCACCGACACCACCGACACCCCCTCCGGCCGCGACTATCGCGACACCGTCTTCCTGCCCGAAACGCCCTTCCCCATGCGGGGCGGCCTGCCGCAGAAGGAGCCGGCGATCCTGGAGCAGTGGGGCGACCTGTACGGCGCCCTGCGCGCCGAGCGGCAGAAGCAGAACGCGCCCCTGTTCGTCCTGCACGACGGCCCGCCCTACGCCAACGGCGACATCCACATCGGCCATGCGCTGAACAAGACGTTGAAGGACTTCGTGGTCCGCAGCCGTTTCCTGCTGGGCTATGACGTCGACTACGTCCCCGGCTGGGACTGCCACGGCCTGCCGATCGAGTGGAAGATCGAGGAACAGTTCCGCGCCAAGGGCCGCCGCAAGGACGAGGTGTCCAAGGACGAGTTCCGCGCCGCCTGCCGCGACTACGCCGGCAAATACATCGACCTGCAGCGCGACCAGTTCCTGCGCCTGGGCGCGGTCGGCGACTTCGCCAACCGCTACGCCACCATGGACTTCAAGTCGGAAGCGGCCATCGTCGCCGAGTTCCACAAGTTCAAGAACTCGGGCCAGCTGTATCGCGGCTCCAAGCCCGTCATGTGGTCGCCGGTCGAGCGCACCGCCCTGGCTGACGCCGAGATCGAGTACCACGACCATGTGTCGCCGACGATCTGGGTCAAGTTCCCGGTCACGGGCGCATCCGACGACCACCCCGACGATCTGCTGTCCTTCCGCAGCGGCACGCCCTCGGTCGTGATCTGGACCACCACCCCCTGGACCATCCCGGCCAACCGCGCGATCAGCTACGGCCCCGAGATCGCCTACGGCCTGTACGAGGTCACGGCCATGGAAGAGGGTCTGGAGTTCGCGCCCTGGGCCAAGCCGGGCGACCGTCTGATCGTCGCCGACAAGCTGGCGGAAGACGTGTTCAAGGCCGCCAAGATCGCCGCCTGGACCCGCGTCTACGACATCAATCCATCGGGCCTGGAATGCGCCCACCCGCTGGCCGCGCTCGACAGCGGCTACGGCTTCTCCGTGCCCCTGCTGGCCGGCGACCACGTCACCGACGACGCCGGTACGGGCTTCGTCCACACGGCGCCCGGCCACGGCGCCGACGACTTCGAGGTGTGGAGGGCCCACGGTCATCACGAGGTGCCGGACACGGTCGATCCGGACGGCGCCTATTACCCCCACGTCCCTCTGTTCGCCGGGCTGAAGGTTCTGGAGACCGAGGGCAAGAAGACCGGCAAGTTCGGTCCCGCCAACGGGGCGGTGATGGAGAAGCTGATCGAGGCCGGCAATCTCCTCGCGCGCGGGCGGCTGGAGCATTCCTATCCGCACTCCTGGCGGTCCAAGGCGCCGATCATCTTCCGCAATACGCCCCAGTGGTTCATCCGCATGGATCAACCGCTCGCCTCGGGCGACACCCTGCGCGAGACGGCGCTGAACGCCATCGACGACACCGCCTTCCATCCGGCGGCGGGCAAGAACCGCATCCGCTCGATGGTCGAGGGCCGCCCCGACTGGCTGGTCAGCCGCCAGCGCGCCTGGGGCACGCCGCTGGCCATGTTCGTCGACAAACAGACCGGCCAGCCCCTGCATGATCCCGAGGTCGACGCCCGGATCGTCAAGGCCGTGGCCGAACACGGCGCCGACATCTGGTTCACCGCCCCCGACAGCGACTTCCTGGGCGCCCATGACCCGGCCCGATACGAAAAGGTCGAGGATATTCTGGACGTCTGGTTCGATTCCGGCTCGACCCACGCCTTCACCCTGGACCCGCGTCTGCCCGAGCACGGCTATACGGGCGACCGCCCGGCGCACTGGCCGGCCGACCTCTACCTGGAAGGGTCGGACCAGCACCGCGGCTGGTTCCAGTCGTCCCTGTTGGAAGGTTGCGGCACCCGTGGTCGCGCCCCGTTCAAGGCGGTCCTGACCCACGGCTTCACCCTCGACGAAAAGGGGGAGAAGATGTCCAAGTCCAAGGGCAATACGACCGACCCCCTGACCATCATCAAGGAGAGCGGCGCCGACATCCTGCGCCTTTGGGTCAGCCTGGTCGACTATTCCGAGGACCAGCGGATCGGCAAACAGATCCTCCAGACCACGGTCGACGCCTATCGCAAACTGCGGAACACGGTCCGCTATCTGCTCGGCGCCCTGTCGGACTTCGACGAGGCCGAGCGGATCACCCAATACGACCAGTTCCCGCCTCTGGAGACGTTCATCCTGCACCGCCTGTGGGAGCTGGACGCCCATGTGCGCCAGGCCTACGCCGAATACCGGTTCCAGGACGTGGTGCGGCCGGTGCTGGAGTTCTGCTCCAACGACCTGTCGGCCCTGTATTTCGACATCCGCAAGGACAGCCTGTACTGCGACCGCCCCGACGCCCTGCGCCGTCGCGCGGCCCGCACGGTGATGGACGAGGTGTTCGCCCGCCTGACCGCTTGGCTCTCGCCGCTGACGCCCTTCACCATGGAAGAGGCTTGGACCACGCGGTTCCCGGAAGGTGGAAGCAACTGCCTGCGGGTGATGCCGGAAACGCCGGCGGAGTGGGAGAATGCGGCCGAGGCGGCTCGGTGGGCGAAGATCAACACCGTCCTGGAAGTCGTCAACGAATCCCTGGAGGCCGCCCGTCGCGACAAGCGGATCGGCGGGGCGCTGGACGCCTGGCCCACCGTAACGGCCCCGGCCGGGACCTTCGACCCGTTCGACGGCCTGGACGCGGCCGAGATTTTCCGCACCTCTGGCGCTGAACTGGTCGAAGGCGAGGCCCTGGCCGTGACCGTGAACCTGGCCGACTATCCCAAATGCGCCCGCTCCTGGCGGCGCGTCCCCGACGTCGGCTCCGACCCCGACTACCCCGACCTGTCGGCGCGCGACGCCGATGCGGTCCGGTACTGGGACCAGACGCGACGCTGACCTCAAGACCCTCCCCCGCCTGCGGAGGAGGTGGGCCGGCGTCCGCGCAGCGGACCAGGCTCGGAGGGGGAGGTGTCGCCTGAAGGAAGACCTCCCCCATCGTCAAGCGTATTGCTGTGCGCCTCGACCTGCTGCTCCCCCCGCAAGCGGGGGAAGGTCTGAACGCGACACTGCGTCATCTTGAAAAAGCGGCCTGCGGCCACCAACTGCGACGTCTCCGAACAGCGCGCCCTTCCCCTTCGCAGGAGCCCCGATGACGCATGCCGACAGCCTGATTCTCACCTTGGTCGGAGGCTTCGTCCTCGCCTTCGTGTTCGGCATGTTGGCCAATCGTCTGAAACTGTCGCCTCTGGTCGGCTATCTGGTCGCGGGGATCGTCGTCGGTCCCTATACGGCGGGGTTCGTCGCCGATCTGGAACTGGCGCCCCAGTTGGCCGAGATCGGCGTGATCCTGCTGATGTTTGGAGTCGGTCTGCATTTTTCGCCCAAGGATTTGATGCAGGTGCGCAAGGTCGCCGTGCCCGGCGCCCTAGTCCAGATCGCCGCCGCCACCGCCCTGGGCTGGGTCCTGGGCCGGACCTTGTTGGGCCTCGGCGACGTCGAGGCCCTGCTGATGGGCTTCTCCCTTTCGGTCGCCTCCACCGTCGTTCTGCTGCGGGCGCTGGAAGAGCGCAAACAGGTCAAGGGCGAAATCGGGCGGATCGCCGTCGGCTGGCTGATCGTCGAGGACATGGTGATCGTCATCGCCCTGGTCATGCTGCCGATGATCCTCGTCCCGGCCGGAACCCAGGCCGACCTGGGCGCCCTGGGCATGAACATCGGCTGGACCCTGTTGAAGGTGGGCCTGTTCGTCGCCGGCATGCTGGTGGTCGGCGGGCGTCTGATCCCCTGGCTCCTGGTGCGGATCGCCCATACCCGGTCGCGCGAACTCTTCACCCTGGGCGTCCTGGCGATCGCTCTGGGCATCGCCTGGCTGGCCTATTATCTATTCCATTCGTTCGCCCTCGGCGCCTTCCTTGCCGGGCTGGTCATGAACGCCTCTCCCCTTGGGCATAATGCGGCCGAACGGTCCCTGCCCCTGCGGGACGCCTTCGCCGTCCTGTTCTTCGTCTCGGTGGGCATGCTGTTTGACCCGATGATCCTGGTGCGCGATCCGCTGGCGGTTCTGGGCGTCCTGGCCATCGTCATCGTCGGCAAGTCGCTGGCGGCCCTGGTCATCACCCACGGCTTCAAGCTGGATCGCTCGACCGGCCTGACCGTCGCGGCCTCCCTGGCCCAGATCGGCGAATTCTCCTTCATCCTGGCGGCCCTGGGCGTCTATCTGGGGGCCATGAGCCGAGAGACCCACGATCTGATCCTGGCGGCGGCCCTGCTGTCGATCTCGCTGAACCCCTTCGTCTTCCTGCTGACGGATCGGATGGGAGGGCGGCCCCGCCCGCCCGTCGCAGGCTCGCCCGAGGCCAAACAGGCGGCGATCGACCACGCGGCGGAAAAGGCCGCATCGAATCCGGCCACCGCCTGAGCCGACGCCTCTTGGCGGGCGCTCGGGATCGTCGTTAACTGCGGCCATGGACGAGACCCTTTCAGCCCAGGCGGTGCTTCACTACGGCGACGGGGAGTTCGCGGTGCTGAAGCCCGGCCGTTTCGTGCGCTGCGCCGTGACGGAGAAGCCCATTCCCCTGGAGGTGCTGCGGTACTGGAGCCCCAGCCGGCAGGAAGCCTATTTCGGCCCAGCCGAGTTCATCGCCCGGATGCAGCCTGAATGATCGGCCGCCGGCCGCTGCTGCTGGGCCTGGCCGCTGCGGTTGCGACGCCCCGCGGCCTGGGCGCCGCCGCGCGCGGCGAGACGCCGTCCGCCCTGCCCCTGGCGATGAACGGCGCCTGGCGACAAGGCGGCTACGCCCTGGGTCGCACGGCGCCGCGCGCCCTGATCTTCGTGGACGGAGATGCCTTGAGCACCGCCTCCGCCGACGGCCTGTTCATCGTGGGCTTTGACCGAGACGCCGCCGCAGAGGTGGACATCGAAGCCCGCGACGGCGCGCAATCCACCCGACGCCGCATCGCCGTGGCCCCCTATGACTTCCCCTCGACACGGATCGACGGCCTGCCGCCGGCCACGGTCGAGCCCAGCGATCCGGCCCTGCTGGAGCGCATTCGCCAGGAGGTCCTGGTCAAGACCGAGGCCTTCGCCAGCCGGGCTGATACGGACGACTTCCGCGACGGCTTCGTCTGGCCGCTGGAGACCTATCGCGTCTCCAGCGCCTGGGGCGCCCAGCGCGTTTTGAACGGCACGCCCGCGCGGCCCCATTACGGCGTCGATCTGGCCGCGCCGATCGGAACCGTCATCCGGGCGCCGGCCGACGGCCGCGTCATCTTCACCCGGCCCGACATGCATTTCGAGGGCGGTCTGACCCTGATCGATCATGGTCAGGGGCTGATCAGCGCCTATCTTCACCAGTCGCAGATCGACGTCGCGGCCGGTCAGACCGTTCGTCGCGGCGATCCGATGGGGCGGGTCGGCATGAGCGGCCGCGCGACCGGCCCGCACCTGTGCTGGCGCTTGAAATGGCGCGACCGCAACCTGGACCCCTCGCTTCTGATCGGCGCCCGGCCGCCCGAGCGCCTGGCCTGATTCGCGGCCGCTTGCCTGCCTAAGGGAAATCCCTTATATTGCGCCTTCGTGCTAGGCGGGGGGCCGAATGCCGCATCTTCAATCGCTGAATGTGCTGCTGGTCGATGACAATCAGCACATGCGCACCATCGCAGCGGCCGTCCTGCATTCCGCCGACATCCACCGGGTGTATGAGGCCGGCGACGGGGCGGAAGCCTTCGAGGTTTTGCGCCGTCAGCCCATCGACCTGGCTCTGGTCGATTACAACATGTTCCCGATGGACGGGGTCGAGTTCACCCGGCGGGTCCGGAACCGCCCCGACAGCGCCAACATCTATCTGCCCATCATCATGATGAGCGGCCATGCCGAGAAGCACCGCGTCTACGCCGCCCGCGACGCCGGGGTCACCGAGTTTCTGGTCAAGCCGATCACGGCCAAGGCCATTCTGGACCGGATCAACGCCGTCATCTTCCGACCCCGTCCGTTCGTGAAGACCGCCACCTATTTCGGACCCTGCCGCCGTCGCCGCGAGGCCGACGACTACTGCGGCCCGTTCCGCCGTTCCGCCGACGGGGCGGCCGCTTCCAACGCGGCGTAAACCCGGTCGGGCCACCGTTTGTGGACCCAGAACCAGTCTTCGGGAACTTCGCGCACCCGGTCTTCGACGAAGCGGTTGGCGGCCTGGATTCCGGCCAGGACGGCGGCGGCCTTGTCTTCGGTTTCACGCACTGTGATCGGCTCGTGGGCGGTCACGCGAAAGCGCGCCCCAGGCAGCCGCACCACCGACAGCGGCTGCATCACGGTTCCGAACTTCAGGGCCAGCCGCGCCGCGCCCGGCGAGGCGTTGACGGGCTGACCGAAAAACTCGACCTCCGGCCCCTGATTGTATTTCTGGTCGACCAGCAGGGCGATGGAATCGCCCCGCTTCATCCCGGCCATCAGATCGCGCGTCCCGTCCCCCTTGGGCGCGAACAGCCGGATGCCGTAACGCTCTCGGCTCTTGCGGATCTGGGCGTCGACATAGGGATTGTTGGCGGCGCGATAGGTGACTTGGCACGGCACGCCCGAGGCCATGATGACCGCCGCCATGACTTCGAAATTGGCCAGATGGCCCGAGATCAGGACTGCGGGGCGCCCGCTGTCGCGCAGAGCGTGCAGCCGCTCCATCCCCACCACCTCGACCCGCCCACCGGCCGGGGTCAGCTGATCCATCACCGCCAGTTCGGCGAAGGTGCGGCCCGTGCGGTCCCACTGTTCGCGCGCCAGGGCCTCGCGACGATCCGGCGGCATCTCGGGAAAGGCGATGCGCAGATTTCGCATTACCGTCTTCTGCGTACCGGTCAGCGGCCCCAGGGTCCTCAGCAACCAGCCCCCCAGGGCCGAGGCCCGCTCGACGCCCAAAAGGCGCAGGAAGGCGAACAGGGCCTGAAAGCCGACGGCCTCTAGGCGCCAGATGACGTCCTGCTTCCAATCTGTGGCGCGACCGCCCCTTGGGCCGTCTGCGCGCGTGTCTTCACCAGGCAATCGTCAATCCGCCGTCCACCACCAGGGTCTGTCCGGTCACATAGGCCGAAGCAGGGCTGCACAGATAGACCGCCGTGCCCGCGATTTCATCGGGCTGGCCGATCCTTTTCAGCGGCGCCGGCTCAGTGACGGTCTTCAGCAGCTCCGGATTCTCCCACAGATATTTGGCGAAGTCGGTCTGGACCAGGCCCGGCGCAATGCAGTTGACGCGCACATTGGACGCCCCCCACTCCACGGCGAGATTGCGCACCAGCTGCATGTCGGCGGCCTTGGAGATGTTGTAGGCGCCGATCAGGGCGTTGCCGCGCAGGCCTCCGATCGAGGAGATCACCAGGATGGCGCCGTCCTTGCGCTCCACCATCTGGGGGGCGACCATCTGGATCAGCCAATGGTTGGAGATGACGTTGTTCTGAAGGATCTTTTCGAACTGCTCGTCGGCGATCCCGGCCATCGGCCCGGCGTAGGGATTGGTCGCGGCGTTGCAGACCAGGATGTCGATTCGGCCGAAGGCGGCGTTGGTTTCATCGACCAGCCGTTGCAGGTCTTCCTTGGAGGCGATGTTGGCCGGAACCGCGATGGCGCGGCCGGCTCCATACTTTGCGTTGATCTCGGCGGCGGCCTCATCGCAGGGTCCGGCCTTGCGCGAGGATATGACGACCCGGGCGCCGTGTTCGGCCAGACGCTCGGCTATGGCCTTGCCGATGCCGCGCGATGAGCCGGTGATGATGGCGACCTTGCCGGTGAGATCGAACAGTTCCATTGCGTTTCCCTTGAGTTTCGCCGGGTTATTTGCAGCCCGGCTCTAGCCGAACGCCATTGATAGCCTGATACTCAGGCGATTCCATCCGGGAGTGGCCACCGCCAGCCGATGCGCAACCTGACCACGGGCTTTCTCTACTTCGCCTATCTGTTCCTCGGCATGACCGTGGGGGCCTTCCTGTGGCGTGCGGGTTTGGGCGCCGGCGCAGGCGTGGCGGGGGCGATCGGCGCCCTGGGCCTGTTGGGCGCCTTCCACGGCATCGTCACCGGCATGGCGGCGCGCCGCGCTCTGAAGAAGGAAATCGATCAGGTCCGCGAGGCGCATCGGCTGCTGGCCGATGCGATGGAATCGACCCAGGGCGCCCTGACCGAACTGGCCCAGGCCATCGAAAGCGGCGCCTTGTCGGATACTGACGCCCTGACCGGCGAGGTTCGGATGCTGGAGACCCTGGTCCAGCAGATGAGCGACAGCATCGACCAGCGTCTGGCCAGCGCGCCCAATCTGGGCGTCGAGACCTTTGAAGGCCGCCGCCAGGCCCAGTCCAACGTTCTGCTGCGGACCATCCACGAGGCGCTGAGCCAGGGGCGGGTCGATCTCTATCTCCAGCCCGTCGTCTCCCTGCCGCAACGCCGCACCCTCTTCTACGAGAGCTTCACCCGTCTGCGCGACGCCTCCGATCGGGTGATGATGCCGGCGGAGTATCTGTCCCTGGCGGAGGGCGAGGGCCTGGTGCCCGCGATCGACAATCTGCTGCTGTTCCGCTGCGCCCAGATCGTGCGCCGGTTGTCGCGCCAGGACCGCAAGGTCGGGGTCTTCTGCAACGTCGCCCTGACGTCTCTGGGCGACGAGACCTTCTTCCCGCGCTTCCTGGACTTCCTGAACGAGAACCGCGACCTGAACCAGGCCCTGATCTTCGAACTGGGTCAGGCGACCTTCGACGCGCGCGGCGCGGTCGAGGCCCGCAACATGGCCAAGCTGGCGGACCTAGGCTTCCGCTTTTCGCTGGACAAGGTCCAGACCCTGGACCTGGACTTCGCCGATCTGCAGCGCTCGGACGTGAAGTTCATCAAGGTGGCGGCCGATCTGCTGATCGAACAACTGCTGGACCTGGACGGCGGGGCGCCCTTGCGCTCCATGCCCGACATTCAGGCGGCGGACTTCGCCGCCCTGACCCGCCGCTACGGCGTCGAGGTGATCGCTGAAAAGGTCGAGGCGGAACGTCAGGTCGTCGACATCCTCGAACTGGACGTCGCCATGGGCCAGGGCCATCTGTTCGGCGAACCCCGCGCCATCAAGGAACAGGTGCTGGCCGAGACCGACCCTCCGGCCGACTTCATGCGCTCGACCCTGCGCACGGCGGAGCAGCGGCGTCGGTTCAGCTGATCGCCCCATGTCTATCACCTCCCCATGACATGGGGAGGTGGCGCGGCGCGCCTTCCGCGCCGTGACGGAGGGGTTCTTCCGCACCCCAGGCGCCTCTGCGGCGTCAAGAGCCCCTCCACCGCTTCGCGGTCCCCTCCCCATTTCATGGGGAGGAGACTTTCGTCAGCCCGTCGGAGCAGCTACTCAGCGCCCATGACCCTCCCCCACGCCCTGCCCCATCTCGAAGCCGTCGCCGGCGACTACGACATCCTGCTGTGCGACGTCTGGGGAGTGATCCACAATGGACGGGAGAGCTGGGCGGGTCCGTGCGAGGCCCTGACCCGGTTCAACGCCCAGGGCGGCCATGTGGTGCTGATCTCCAACTCGCCGCGTCCGGCTTCTGACGTCGTCGCCCAGCTGGACGGGCTGGGCGTGCCGCGTGAGGCGTGGAAGGCCTTCGTCACCTCGGGCGACGCGACCCGCGCCGAACTGGCCAAGCGCGCCCCCGGTCCGGCCTGGATCGTCGGGCCCGAACGCGACGCTCCCCTGTACGCCGGCCTGAACCTGGCGCGGACCGACAGCGCCGAGGACGCCGCCTTCATCTCCGTCACCGGGCCGGTCGACGACACGGTCGAGACGCCGGAGGACTATCGTGAACGACTGGCTGTCGGCGCGGCGCGGAATCTGGAGCTGATCTGCGCCAATCCGGATCGGGTGGTCCAGCGCGGCGATCAGCTGATCTATTGCGGCGGGGCCTTGGCCGACCTCTATGAGGCTTTGGGCGGCCGGGTCGTCATGGCCGGAAAGCCTTTCGGCCCCATCTACGACCTGGCCTTGAGAGAGGCGGAACGTCTGCTGGGACGGCCCGTGGACCGGTCGCGCGTCCTGTGCATCGGCGACGGGGTCGTGACCGACGTCATGGGCGCCAACGCCCAAGGCCTGGACTGCCTGTTCATCGCGCAAGGGATCCACGGCGACCAGGCCAGGGGCGAGAACGGAAGCCTCGATCCCGCCCGCGCCGGCGAACTTCTGAAGGCTGAAACAACATATGCGCGCTACGCCGCGCTCGAACTGGCCTGGTAAGGCTCGCCATTTTGTCGCACCGCCGCTAAAGCCTGATCCATGGTCGAATTGGTTCAGCAACATCCGTCCGGCGGCTACATCCTGGACGAGCTTCACATCGGCATGGCGGCCGAAAAAATCGTCGTGGCGACGGAGGACCGGATTCGGCTGTTCGCCGAGGCGTCCGACGATTTCAACCCCGTGCATCTGGACGAGGCCTTCGCCTCCAAGACCGCCTACCGCGGTCGCATCGCCCACGGCCTGCTCAGCGCCTCCTTCGGCTCGGCCGTGGTCGGCACCATCCTGCCGGGGGCGGGGTCGATCTACATCTCCCAGACCCTGGCCTTCCATCAGCCGGTGCGGATCGACGATGTGGTCCGTATCCGGATCACCGTGATCGAGATCGAGTCCGAGAGCGCACGGGTCAAGCTGAGCTGCGAAGGCTTCGTCGGCGAGACGATGATCATGGACGGGATCGCCGTGGTTCGCGTTCCGCGCCGGCGCAAACCGTCCCAGCGCTGATGCGGAGTACGCGTATTTGGCGCGACTGGCGCGACCTGCCGGACGCCCTGAGGGGCGCGGCGGTCGCGGTCGGCGCCTTCGACGGCGTGCATCGCGGGCACCAGGCGGTCATTGCAGGGGCCAGGGCCGCCGCCGAACGGCTGGGCGCCCCGCTGGGCGTGGTCAGTTTCGATCCCCATCCGCGCCGCTGGTTCCAGCCCGAGGCCGCGCCCTTTCGCCTGATGACCGCCGACCAAATGGCGCGGGCTCTGGCGCCCCTGGGGGTCGACATCCTTTATCTGCTGCCGTTCGACGGCGAGATGGCGGGCATGAGCGACGCCGACTTCGCCGAACAGGTGTTGGCCCAGGGTCTGGGCGTGCGACACGCCGCCGTCGGCTTCGACTTCACCTTCGGCAAGGGGCGTTCCGGCTCGCCCGAGGCGCTGCGGGCCTATGGCGAGCGGCTGGGCTTCACGGTCTCGGTGGCCGAACGCCTGGACGACGCCGACGGGCTGAAACTGTCGTCCAGCGCCGTGCGCGAGGCCCTGAAGGCCGGAGATATGGACCGCGCCGCCGCCATATTGGGCCGCCCCTTCGCCATCCAGGGCGAGGTGATCCACGGCGACAAGCGCGGCCGCACCATCGGCGTGCCGACCGCCAACGTTGCTCTGGGCGACTATATGCGGCCGGCCTACGGCGTCTATGCGACGCGCAGCCGCCTGCCTGACGGCCGTGTGATCGACGGCGTCGCCAGCCTGGGCGTTCGGCCCATGTATGCGCTGGAGAGCCCGCTGCTGGAGGTCTGGCTGTTCGATTTCGACGGCGACCTGTACGGCCAGATCATCGAGACGGAACTGGTCGCCTGGCTGCGCGGCGAGGAAAGCTTCGACGGGCTGGAGGCCTTGAAGGCCCAGATCGACGCCGATGCGGCGGCGGCGCGGAAGATCCTAGCCTCCTAACTTCCGCTTCCTCCCGGCGGGATCAGAGCGGGCGCAACTCCGCCGCAAATCGCTTCCAGTTCTGGACATAGTGTTCGGCCGACATCTGCAACACGGCGATCTGGTCGGGATCGCGTTCGCGCACCACCTTGCCCGGCTGGCCCACCACCAGACTGTTGTCGGGGATGATCTTGCCCTCGGTCAGCAGGGCGTTGGCCCCGATGATGCAGTTGCGGCCGATCTTGACCCCGTTCAGCACCACCGCCCCTATGCCGATCAGGCTGTAATCGCCGATCTCGCAGCCGTGCAGCATGGCCTGGTGGCCGACGGTGACGCCCCGGCCCAGGGTCAGGGGCGAGCCCATGTCGGTGTGCAGCACGCTGCCGTCCTGAATGTTGCTGTCGGGTCCCACGCTGATCGGCTCATTGTCGCCACGCAGCACCGCCCCGAACCAGACGCTGGCGTTGGCGTGCAGAATCACGTTTCCAATCACGGATGCGTTCGGCGCCACCCAGTATTCGCCCTGCGGCGGAAACTGAGGTTTGCTGTCGCCTAATGCGTAAATGGTCATCAGAATGCCGCCTAATCTTCGAAAATTGAGGGCTTTAACAGATTTCTAACCACGATAGCATCTAACTGTTGATGCGATTCGAGGGTCGCCATTTCGGCCCCGGATCCGAAGCCGGATCAAGCCCGATCCGGTCAATTGTCGGGGCTTTCGCTTGGCGCGTTGGGATCCTGGTTCGGTTGTTCGGGAACGGGCCCATCCCGTTTCGGACGGCCCGGCCGTTGATCCCGGTGGTCGCCGCGGCGCAGGCCGTGACCCCTTCCTCCCCAAGACCAGCCAAGGCGGAACCCGTGTGGGTCCGCCTTTTTTCATGCCCTGGAGGCGTCCATGACCAAGCGTGCGGCAATGAAGCGTCAGTCCCGTGAAAACGGACTCCTGGATTCGCGAGAGTTCATGGAGGAATCAAAGGTGCGGCGCCTGCACGCCCCCCACAACGAACGGTCAGGCTGGTCGCCCTATCCCAACAATGACGACCGGGACCAGGGCTATCTGAAGACGCTGAAGCCCAAGTCGGACGGTCAGCACGAACTGATGGCCGCCATCGACGCGCACAATCTGGTCATGGCCCTGGGACCGGCAGGGACCGGCAAGACCTATCTCGCCGTCGCCAAGGCGGTCGAGGCGCTTGAGGCCGGCAAGGTCGGCCGCATCGTCCTGAGCCGCCCCGCCGTCGAGGCCGGCGAATCGATCGGCTTCCTGCCGGGCGACATGGAGGACAAGCTGGCCCCCTATCTGCGCCCGCTCTACGACGCCCTGTCGGACCGGCTGTCGATGAAACGGGTCAAGGCCCTGATGGCCGAGGGCCTGATCGAAATCGCCCCCATCGGCTACATGCGCGGCCGCACCCTGAACAACGCCTTCATCGTCGTCGATGAGGCCCAGAACTGCACCTATGTGCAGCTGAAGATGCTGCTGACGCGCCTCGGCTGGCATTCGACCATGGTGGTCACGGGCGACCCCCACCAGTCGGACCTGCTGCCCGGCGTGTCCGGCCTGGCGGATATTTCCGCCCGGCTGGAGGCGGTCGACAACATCGCCGTGGTGCGTCTGGCCGAACGCGACATCGTCCGCCACCCGCTGGTGGCCTCGATGATCGGGGTGCTCTGAACGCCCTGCGGGTCTGAGTAGAGGGAGGGCCGGCGTCCCAGCGCGCCGGCCCTCTCTTTTTGCGCGCCCTCTCTTTTTGCGCGCCCGTCGCCCCATCCGCAGAAGGGCCCTGAAACGACATGTGAACTGGGGGTGTCATAACCACGTTCGATCATGGCCGTTTCATGTTGTGAACGCTCTCAATCCATGCTTACCTGTTCATGCGAGGGGCCGAAGAGTCTCCGCACAGGGAGCGGAAAGTTGACGGCCTCTCCAGGTCGTCGAACCTCGGCGTCGAAGACGCTATCCGCAAACAGGATCGAAAAGCCTGCGACAGCAGGCGATGCTGTCGGCTGCCCGCCGCCATCATCGATCCTGTGCGGCGCATCCCAACTCTTGTCCTGACGGCGGTCGCCGTCGCGCAATCGGTTCGGGGCGTCTCTTGAAGTTTTCCAAGTCCTTGATGATCAGCCGTCTCGCCCTGGCCTTCGCCGTGGGCGTGACGCCCGCCGGCGCACTCGCGCAGCCGGCGCAGTCCGCCCCCCAGACGGAGACGGCCGCCGCCCAATCGCGGGCGGACGCCCTGCTGGCGCGAATGACGCAGGACGAAAAGCTTCAGCTGATCCACGGCTATTTCCCGCCCATGGCGGCGCGGACGCCGGGCGCCCCAGTCGCCGACATGATTCCCTCGGCTGGCCACATCCCGGGAATTCCCCGCCTGGGCATACCCAATCTGCGCGAAAGCGACGCCAGCCTGGGCGTCGCCAACCAGGTCGAGCAGCGCAAGGGCGACGTCGCCACCGCCCTGCCCTCCAGCCTGGCGACCGCCGCCACCTTCGATCCCGAGATCGCCTACGCCGGCGGGGCCATGATCGGCTCGGAGGCGCGGGCCAAGCGGTTCAACATCCTGCTGGCCGGCGGGGTGAACCTGACGCGCGATCCGTGGGCCGGACGGAATTTCGAATATCTGGGCGAGGATCCTCTGCTGGCCGGGGTCATGGCCGGGGAGCATATCCGCGGCGTCCAGTCGAACAGGATCGTTTCGACCATCAAACATTTCGCCTTCAACGCGCAAGAGACGGGGCGGATGATCATGGATGCGCGGCTGGACGAGGCGTCCCTGCGCGAAAGCGACCTCTTGGCCTTCCAGATCGCCATAGAGCGGGGGAACCCCGGCTCGGTCATGTGCGCCTACAACAAGGTCAACGGCGACTGGGCCTGCGAGAACGACGTCCTGCTGAACCAGGTGCTGAAGCGCGACTGGGCCTATGACGGCTGGGTCATGTCGGACTGGGGCGCGGTCCATTCGACCGAGAAGGCGGCCCTGGCGGGGCTGGACCAAGCCTCGGGTCAGGAGCTGGACCGGGCGCTTTATTTCGACGCGCCCTTCCGGGAGGCTCTGGAAGCCGGACGGATCCCACAGGCGCGGCTGGACGACATGGTGCGCCGCCTGCTGGTCGGCCTGATCCGGACCGGGGTGCTGGACGCGCCCGTGGTGACGACCGAACAGCCGATCGACTACGCCCGCAACGCCGAGGTCGCCCAGCGCGCGGCCGAGGCCGGAATCGTGCTGCTGAAGAACGACGGCGGGGTCCTGCCCCTGGCCAGGACGGCGAAGCGGATCGTGCTGATCGGCGGCCATGCCGACGTCGGCGTCCTGTCGGGCGGCGGATCGTCCCAGGTGCGGTCGGTCGGCGGGGCGCCGGTCGAGATTCCCCTGACCTCGGGGGCCGCAGCCTCGTTCGCGCGGATCACTTGGCATGCGTCCTCACCGCTGAACGCCATTCGGGCGATCGCGCCGGAGGCGACCGTGACCTATGTCGACGGCAAGGATCCGGCGGCTGCGGCTGCTGCGGCGCGAGCGGCGGACGTCGCCGTCGTCTTTGCGACCCAGTGGACCACCGAGGCCCAGGACGTCGAGACCCTGTCCCTGCCCGACGGACAGGACGCCCTGATCGAGGCGGTCGCCGCCGCCAACGACAAGACCGTAGTGGTGCTGGAGACCGGCGGGCCGGTGCTGATGCCCTGGCTGGAGAAGACCCCGGCGGTGATCCAGGCCTGGTATCCCGGCCAGCGCGGCGGCGAGGCCGTCGCCCGCATCCTGTTCGGCGAGGTCAATCCGTCGGGCCGTCTGCCGATCACGTTCCCCGCCTCGGCGGATCAGGCGCCGCGCCCGACGCCGCCGGGCCTCGAGGCGCTGAAGAGCGCCGAGGCCGCAGCCGCCGCCAATCCCGGCGCACCCCAGGCCGGCGAAATCCAGGGTTTCGCGGTGGACTATGCCGAAGGCTCGGACGTCGGCTACCGCTGGTACGAACGCGAAGGCAAGACGCCCCTGTTCCCGTTCGGATACGGCCTCAGCTACACAAGCTTCGCCTATTCCAACCTGGCGGCGTCCAGCGCAGACCAGCTCAGCGTCAGCGTCGATGTGACCAATACCGGCGCGCGGGCCGGCGCCGAGGTTGCGCAACTCTATGTCGCTTCGGGCGATCGGCCCCGCCGTCTGGCCGCCTTTGCGCGGGTGAACCTGGCGCCGGGCGAGACCCGTCGCGTCACCCTGACGGCCGAGCCGCGCATCCTGGCCGAATACGACACCGCCCTGCCCGGCTGGCGCATCACGCCGGGCGATTACCGCATCACCGTCGCCCGTGACGCCGCTGAGCCGGGGTTGAGCGCGACCGCCACGCTTTCAGGGTCGACCATCAAACCTTGAACCAATGCCGCACAACAAAACGCGGCGCCACCGAGGAGGGAGAAAGAGATGAGAATCCACAAGAGGCCCATGGTTGCGGCCTTGCTGGCGAGTTCGGCGCTGGTCGCGCCGGCCTACGCCCAGACGGGGCCCCAGACCGCTGAACCGGCGGCGACGCAGGAGCCGACCGAGGTCGGCGAAATCGTCGTGACCGGCATCCGCGCGTCGCAGACCCAGTCGATCAACGTCAAGCGCAACGAGACCGCTTTGGTCGATGCGATTTCGGCGGAAGACATCGGCAAACTGCCTGACGTCACCGTCGCCGACGCCCTGCAACGCATCGCCGGCATCCAGATCCGCCGCACCGCAGGTGAGGGCTCCACCGTCAACATCCGCGGCCTGCCGCAGGTTGTGACCCTGCTGAACGGCGAACAATATCTGAGCCCCGGCAACCTGGGCAGCGCCCAGCCGAACCTGAACGACGTGCCGTCGCAGCTGATGAGCTCGATCGTCGTATTCAAGTCGCAGGACGTGACGAACGCCCTGTCCGGCATCTCCGGCACCATCGATCTGCGCACCCGTCGTCCGATGGACTTCAGCTACGGAACGACCGTCACCGGCGCCGCCGAATACCAGACGGGCGAACGCACTCGTCAGGACGACTACCTGATCAACGGCCTGCTGAACTGGCGCGGCGACCGCATGGGCGTCATGGTCTCGGGCGTGCTCAGCAATTCGAACCTGGGCAATAACTACGCGGGCACCGCCGGCAGCCTGTTCGGCAGCAACGACTGGGGCGGTTCGGGCAACGCTTGGCTGGCGCCCCACGGCTACGAAATGTTCAACCGCGTGGTCGAGCGCGAACGGGTCGGTCTGAACGCCGCCTTCCAGTTCGACATCGAAGACGGCATTCGTCTGACGGCCGAGGCCTTCTACACCAAACAGGACGAGTACAATCGCGCCGCCGGCCTGAACGTCTCCAACCGCTGGAGCGGGCTGGGGTGGACCACCCCGACCGAGTCGACCGACACGGGCCTGGGTTGGCTCGACGTCGAGGAATATGATCTGGACGCCTGGTGGGTGAACTCCTTCACCGTCAACCGCGTCACCAACAATGAGTCCAAGAACTTCAACCTGGAGCTGGACTACGACAAGGGCGGTCCCTTCACCTTCAATGCGCGGGCGATCAAGGCCGAGGCCTCGCTGCTGAGCATGAACGGTCAGGTCCAGGGCGACCTGTCCAACTGGGAGTACGGATCGGACCGCGCCTTCACCCTGTTCCGCCAAGCGGCGGACCGCACCCGCGGCACCTTCTACCCCGCCTCGATCGCCGCCCTGTATCCGGCCTCACGCTATTCCAACAACGTCGTCGGCAGCCAAGGCGGTCGCTACATCACGCCCAACCCCTTCGGTTATGGGGCGGACCCGCAACTGCATATCGATACCGGCGGTTCGAAACTGGCCTGGAGCGGGTTCGAAAACAACATCGTCGGCGGCTTGGGCAATGTGCCGCTGAGCCAATATATGTCGAACCTCGATTCCTATACGGTCGGGGCCTATTCATCCGAAGGCAACCAGCGCAACAACTCGGATCTGACCGTTGTCCGTTTCGACGGCTCGTATGAGTTCCAAGAGCGCCCTGCTTTCGGCTTCCTAACCCGCGTCGACGCCGGGGTTCGCCACAGCGGTCGCGAGGTGGAGATCACCAACTTCCATCTGTTCTCGGACTTCTACGCCAATGCCGGCGCCGGCAACCAAGCGGGCTGCTCGGCCCAGTGGAAGGCCATCGACGTCGTGATGGACAATCCGCAGTGCCAGTCTGGCGAGTTCGTGACTAACCCCGGGTTCAATCCGGCCTTGGCGGTTGCGACCACGCCCAGCAGCTGTACGGCCGGCACGGTGGCCAACGCCCCCACCTGCTTCCAGGGCTATACCGTCAACCGCCCCACGCTGCTGCGCGAAAACAACAATACCTACTTCCTGACCGACTTCGGCTCGGTCGCCTCGGGCATTCCGGGGGTGTGGGTGGCTGATCCGCGCGATTTCGACGACCCCCGCGCCTTCCAGCAACGGGTCTTCGGCAACGCCTATGACGTCATCATTCCCGGCAACTCCTATGACGTCGATCTGTATGAGGACAGCGCCTATCTGAACGGCGCCGTCGAGTTCGGCGCCCTGCACGGCGACGTGGGCGTGCGGATGGTCCGGACCGAGCTTCGGGTCCGTCAAAATCAGACCGGCGACGTGCGCGCCTATGGCGACACGAACAACGATGTCGGCGACACGATTTCGAGCCGCAGCTACACGGACTGGCTGCCGTCGGTGAACCTGGCCTACGACTTCAGCGACAAGCTGCGTCTGCGGGCCGCCTACGCCAAAACCATGATCCCGCTGGATCTGGGCAACTACGGCGGCGGCGTCACCATATCGACGGCGGACTCCCAAGGTCCGACGCCCGCCGATCCGACCGCTCCGCCCGTCGGCGTTCGTCGGGTGACCGGGGCCACCCTGTCCGGAAGCCCGGACCTTGACCCTTGGCGTTCGGATAACTTCGATCTGGCGCTGGAGTACTATTACGGCCCGGCGACGATGTTCAACATCGCGGCCTTCCGCCTGAACATCGATAGCTTCGTCACCCGCGCCACCGTCCCCCAGAGCGGGTCATATGCGGACGGCGATGGCGTCATCCGCAGGCTGGTGGACGTCAACCGTCCGGTACAAGGCGACGGCGGCCAGCTTCAAGGCATCGAAATAGGCGCCAAGATCGGTCTGTCGGATTTCATCGACACGCCCATCTGGTCCGATTTCGGCTTCGACGGCAGCTACACCTTCTCGGACAGCTCCTCCAACTCGACGGCCCTGAACGGGGACGAACTGCCGTTCCAGGACAACTCGAAACACTCGCTGAACGCCGCCGTCTGGTACCAGGGCGACAAGCTTCAGGCGCGGGTCGCCTGGAACTATCGCACGCCGCGCCTCAACAGCACGTTCGGCAGCATCCCGATCTATCAGGATACGTCGCAATACGTGGATGTGAACGTGACCTATGACGTCAACGACATGGTCACGGTTTACGCCAACGGATCGAACGTCCTGGGCGAAATCGAGGAGTACTACCTCGAGTTCAAGCCGGGTGCGGAACAGTTCCAGAGCCGCAACGAGTTCGAGCCGCGCTACACCATCGGCGTGCGCGCTCGCTTCTGATCTCTTCCTGAGCAGACTGGCCGGCGGCATTCGTGTCGCCGGCCTCTTTTTTCGCGTATTGGGATCAGGCCATGGATGAGATCGACGATCCTCGCATCCGTTCCGTCGTCATCGTGGGCGGCGGCACCGCCGGCTGGATGACGGCTGCGGCCCTGGTCCAGCATTTCCGCAGCACACCGCTGAAGATCACCGTGGTCGAGTCCTCCGACATCGGCACGATCGGCGTGGGCGAGGCGACCATTCCCACCATCCGTCGGTTCTATGGGCAGCTGGGTCTGCGCGACGACGACGTGATGCGGGCCACCCAGGCGACCTGCAAACTGGGGATCCGCTTCATCGACTGGTCCGGGCCGGGCTCGGACTTCATCCATCCCTTCGGCCTGTACGGGCAGGACGTGAAGGGGATCGGTTTTCATCATTACTGGCTGAAGCAGAAGCGCGCGGGCGACCCCGCGCCGCTGGCGGCCTATTCCTTGGGCGCGTCCCTGGCCGCCGGGGGCAGGTTCATCCAGCCCTCGCCCAATCCGCCGTCCCAGCTGTCGGTGTTCGACTGGGCGCTTCATCTGGACGCCGGCCTGTTCGCCCAACATCTGCGCGCCTATGCCGAGGCCGGGGGCTGCGCCCGGATCGACGCCCGCATCCGCTCGGTCGAACTGCGGCCCGAGGACGGTTTCGTGCGCGCCCTGACCCTGGACGACGGGCGCGAGGTCGAAGGCGATCTGTTCGTCGATTGCTCGGGCTTCAAGGGGCTGGTGATCGGCGAGGCCCTGGGCGTCGGGTTCGAGGACTGGGGCCGCTGGCTGCCGTGCGACGCCGCCTATGCGGTGCAGAGCGCCAACCGCCCCGGCGACGCCCCTGCCCCCTTCACCCGCGTCACCGCCCGATCAGCCGGATGGCAGTGGGGGATTCCGCTCCGCCACAGGGCCGGCAACGGCCTGGTGTTTTCCAGCGCCCATCTGAGCGACGATCAGGCCCTGGCCGAGCTGATGCCCCATCTGCTGGGCGATGCGCTGACGGAGCCCCGGCGTATTCCCTTCCGCCCCGGCCGGCGGTCGCAGGCCTGGGCCAAGAACTGCGTCGCCATCGGCCTGTCGTCCGGCTTCCTGGAGCCGCTGGAGAGCACCAGTATCGCCCTGATCGAGACCGGGATCGAGCGGCTGAAGGCCCTGTTTCCCGACCGCCGCTTCGCCCAGCCGATCCTGGACGAGTTCAATGATCAGACCGCGCGCGAGATGGAGCGGGTGCGGGACTTCATCATCCTGCACTATAAGCTGAACCGGCGGAGCGACACCGGCTTCTGGCGCGACTGCCGCGAGATGGCCGTCCCCGAGACGCTGGAGCGCAAGCTCGCCCTGTGGACCGCGCGGGGCCAGTTCGTCCGCTATCGGTGGGAGATGTTCCATCCGGCCAGCTGGCTGGCCATCTATGACGGCTTCGGCCTGTATCCCGACCATTACGACCCCGCCGTCGACGCCATGGACCCGGCCTATCTGGCGCGCAGCCTGGCCGAGATGCGGACCAATATTGCCGACTTCGTCGCTCGGACCCCCGATCACGCCCAATTCCTGGCGGGTCTCGATCCCGCCGCCTCAGCCGCATGAGACCCGAGATGGACCAACCCCGCCGTCCCCTGAAGAAGATCTGCATCGTCGGCGGCGGGACCGCCGGCTGGATCGCCGCCGCCCTGATGGCCGAGCATTTCAAGGGCCGGATGGCCGAGGTCGAGTTGGTCGAGTCCGACGACATCGGCACGATCGGGGTCGGCGAATCCACCGTGCCCCCCTTCCTGGAAATGCTGAAGAAGCTGGGGATCAACGAGCAGGACTTCATCCAACAGACCCAGGCCAGTTTCAAACTGGGCATCCAGTTCGACGACTGGACCGAGAAGGGCGAAAGCTATTTCCACCCGTTCGGCGCCATCGGCGTGCCGGTGGACGTCAGCGACTTCTATCCGGTCTGGCTGAAGGCGCGGATGAACGGCTATCAGCGCCCGCTGATGGACTTCGCCTCTGCGGCGCGGATGGCGGCCCACGAAAGGTTCATGCTGCCGTTCAAGGCCCAGCGCAGCCCCATCGGCGGGGCCTCCTACGCCGTCCATGTGGATGCGAAGCGGGTGGCCCGCTATCTGCGCGACTTCGCCGAAGCGCGGGGGGTGAAGCGGACCGAAGGCCTCGTCGAGGATGTGATGACGCGGCCCGACGGCTTCGTCACCGGCGTGAAACTGAAATCGGGCCAGACGGTCGAGGCGGACTTCTTCATCGACTGCACCGGCTTCCGCGCCCTGCTGATCGGCAAGACCCTGGGCGTCGGCTATACGGACTGGTCCGAATGGCTGATGTGCGACCGGGCCATCGCGGTCCAGACCGAGAATGTCGGGGCGCCCAAACCCTATACATTGGCCCAGGCCCAGGACTGCGGCTGGCGCTGGCGCATCCCGCTGCAGCACCGGACCGGCAACGGCCATGTCTTCTGCAGCCGCTACATGTCGGACGACGAGGCGACGGCGCGCCTGCTGGCCCAGGTCGAGGGCCGGCCCGTGGTCAATCCGATGGTGGTGCCGTTCAAGACCGGGGTGCGGCAGAAGATCTGGGACAGGAACGTCCTGTCCCTGGGTCTGGCCAGCGGCTTCATCGAGCCGCTGGAATCGACGGCCATCCATCTGATCTATCGCGGCATGGACTTCTTCTTCCGGCTGATGCCGGACCTGGACTGCGATCCGAAACTGGCCGCCGAATACAATCGGCGGATGACCGTGGATTACGAGGAGATCCGCGACTTCATCATCCTGCACTACGCCCTGACGCGGCGGGACGACACGCCCTTCTGGCGGGCATGCCGGGACATGGTCCTGCCCGAGGGGTTGCAGCACAAGCTGGACGTCTTCCGCGCCAACGGCAGCCTGGTCGAGGCGCTGGACCCCCTGTTCCGCAATGTCAGCTGGTACGCGGTGATGGACGGCATGGGGGTGAGGCCCCGGTCCTATCCGCCGCTGGTGGACCGGATCGACTTCACCGGCCTGACCGCCGAGATGGACCGGGCCGCCGATATTCTGAACGCCTTCGTCAAGGACCTGCCGTCGCATCAGCAGTTTCTGCAGGACAACTGTCCCGCCCCGCCGGTCGACCTGGCGCCGGTCGCCCCGGCCGCCGTACCCGCTTGATGCCGGCGCGCTTGCCTTGTCGCCGCCGAGCCTGACAGTATGAGGCGGGGATAAGGAACCAGAGTTTGCGCCGCGCCGTCACCATCAAACACGTCGCCGCCGAGGCGGGCGTTTCGCTGCAGACCGTGTCGCGGGTCATCAACAACGAACCGAACGTGCGGCCCGTGGTGCAGGAGCGGGTGCGGGCGGCCGTGGCCAAGCTGGGCTATGTGCCCAGTCTGGCGGCCCGACGGATGGGGGGCTCGCGCTCTTATCTGCTGATGGCCCTGAACGACCGGGACCGGACCATCGAGGGCTGGAAGTCCGGCGAGGGCACCGACTGGGTCGACCAGATGCTGATGGGCGGCATGCTGAAGTGCGAGTCGCACGGCTATCGGATGATCTTCGAACTGGTCGACACCCATTCCGACCATGTGGATCGCGCCGTGCGCGCCGCCCTCGCCGCTCTTCACCCCGACGGCGTCATCCTGACCCCGCCGCACAGCGAAAACCCGGCCATCACCGGCCTGCTCAGCCAGTTGGGCCTGCCCTTTGCGCGGATCGCGTCGATCGCCGAGGGCGACGGGTTCGCCGTATCGATGGACGACGCCGAGGCCGCCGCCCACGCGACGGATCATCTTCTCTCCCTCGGCCATAGGCGCGTCGGCTTCGTCACCGGCAGCCCGCAATACGCAGTCAGCGACGCCCGACTGTCCGGCTATCGCGCCGCCATGAGCGCTTCGCCCCATGGGCTGGACGAGACCCTGATCGGACGCGGCGACTTCTCCTATGAGTCGGGTGTCGCCGCTGTTGACGCCCTGCTCGATCTGCCGTCGCCGCCGACGGCGGTCGTCTGCAGCAATGACCGCATGGCCCTGGCGGCGATCCGCACCGCCCAGCGACGCGGTCTTTCCACGCCGTCGGACCTGTCGGTCGTCAGTTTCGACAATACGCCCCTGGCGCGGTTCGCCGACATGACGGCGGTGATCCAGCCCGTCGCCGAGATGAGCGCGGTCGCCGCCGACCTGCTGATCCGGTTCAAGGCGGGGGAAACGGACCTGCCGTCCCAAAGCAGGGTGGCCTTCGGCTTTGCGCCTCGCGGCTCGACCGCCCCGCCCCGGTCTGGCGGCTCACGCTAGGCGACAGTCTTTTCGCGGAGGCCTTAATAAGTCCAGCAGCGCCCGGATCACATGATATAGGGCCGTCTCTCCTGTTCGTTTGAGGATGTTAGGATGCGCGTCGCGATGATCGGCACCGGCTATGTGGGCCTGGTGTCTGGGGCCTGTTTCGCCGATTTCGGCCACGTCGTGACCTGTATCGACAAGGATCCCTCCAAGATCGAGCGTCTGGAACGCGGTGAGATTCCGATCTTCGAGCCGGGGCTGGATGATCTGGTGGCCGCCAACGTCAAGGAAGGTCGGCTGTTCTTCACCCTGGACGGGGCCGAGGCGATCCGCCGGGCCGATGCGGTCTTTATCGCCGTGGGCACCCCGACCCGCCGCGGCGACGGTCATGCGGACCTGTCCTACGTCTATGCGGCGGCCGAGGAGATCGCGGGCCTGATCGACGGCTTCACCGTGATCGTCACCAAATCCACGGTCCCGGTCGGCACCGGAGACGAGGTCGAAGCAGTGATCCGCAAGGCCAATCCGAACGCGGACTTCGTCGTGGTCTCCAATCCCGAGTTCCTGCGTGAGGGCGCCGCCATCGGCGACTTCAAACGCCCCGACCGGGTGGTGATCGGCGTCAACGACATCGAGGGCGAGACCGGCGCCCGCGCCAAGGCGGTGATGAGCGAACTGTACCGTCCGCTGAACCTGAACGAGAGTCCGCTGCTCTTCGTCGGCCGGCGCACGTCCGAACTGATCAAATACGCCGCCAACGCCTTCCTGGCGATGAAGATCACCTTCATCAACGAGATGGCGGACCTGTGCGAGGCGGTGGGCGCCGACGTGCAGCAGGTCGCGCGCGGCATCGGCCTGGACAAGCGCATCGGGTCGAAATTCCTGCACGCCGGCCCCGGCTACGGCGGCTCCTGCTTCCCCAAGGACACCCTGGCCCTGGTCCGCACGGCCCAGCAATATGAATCACCGGTGCGGTTGATCGAGACCACGGTCGAGGTCAATGACGCGCGCAAGAAGGCCATGGCCGGGCGGGTTGAAACCACCCTCGGCGCCGCCGTGGCGGGCAAGACGGTGGCCCTGCTGGGTCTGACCTTCAAGCCGAACACTGACGACATGCGCGACGCCCCAAGCCTGGACATCGCCCAGGCTCTGATCGCCGCCGGGGCCCAGGTCCAGGCCTTCGACCCCGAAGGCATGCCCGAGGCGGCCAAGCTGCTGCCGGACGTGAAGATGAAGGCCAACGCCTATGACGCGGTCGAGGGCGCCGACGCGGTGGTGATCGTGACGGAATGGGACCCGTTCCGCGCCCTGGATCTGGACCGGATCAAGCTGCTGATGAAACAGCCGGTGCTGATTGATCTGAGAAACATCTATCGTCCCGACGACATGGCGCGGCGTGGGTTCAAATACTCCGGGATCGGCCGCGGATGAGCGAAGGGCCGATCCTCGTCACCGGCGCCGCCGGCTTCATCGGCATGCATACGGCCGAGCGATTGCTGGCGCGGGGCGAGACGGTGGTCGGGATCGACAACTTCAACACCTATTACGACCCGGCCCTGAAGGAGGCCCGCGCGGCGCGGCTGCAGGCCCGCGAGGGCTTTCGCCTGGTTCGGGCCGACATCGCCGAACATGAGCAGGTGCTGGCCCTGGTGCGGGATCAGGGGATCAAGCGGATCGTCCATCTGGCCGCCCAGGCCGGGGTTCGTTATTCGCTGGAGAACCCCTTCGCCTATGAGCGGTCGAATCTGGCGGGGCATCTGTCGATCTTAGAGGCGGCGCGTCACAACGCGGTCCAGCACCTGGTCTACGCCTCGTCCAGCTCGGTCTATGGCGATCGGCCGCTGGAGGGCTCCGGCTTTCGCGAGGACGATCCGACCGTGACGCCGGTCTCCTTGTACGCCGCCACCAAACGATCCTGCGAACTGCTGAGCCAGAGCTACGCCAAACTGTACGGCTTTCCCCAGTCGGGTCTGCGCTTCTTCACCGTCTATGGCCCCTGGGGCCGGCCGGACATGGCCTATTTCAGCTTCACGCGGAAGATCGCGCGCGGCGAACCGATCGAAGTCTATGGCGAGGGCCGCATGGCGCGCGACTTCACCTATATCGACGACATCGTGGACGGGATCGTCGGGGTCTTGGATCATCCGCCCGCGCCGGGCGGTCATGAGGTGTACAACATCGGCGACAGCCGGCCCGTGGGCCTGATGGAGATGATCTCGACCCTGGAACAGGCGCTCGGCGCCGAGGCTGAAAAGATCATGCGCCCCATGCAGCCGGGCGACGTCACCGCCACCTATGCGGACGTCTCCAAGCTGAACGCCCTGATCGGCTATCGGCCAAAGGTGCCTCTGAAAGAGGGGCTTGAGAAGTTCGCCGCCTGGTGGCGCGGGTATGAAAACGGCTGAAGATCGAGGGCTGAGGCCGGAACGGACGGCGCTGAAGGCGGTTTTCAGCCCATGCCCAGACGCGCCCCCAAACCCCCGATCCTGAAGAGCAAGCGCGGCGTCGCCATCCTGCTCCTCGTCTTGGCCCTGATCTTCGGCCTGCTCTACTTCGGCGTCGGCGCCACCGCCTTCCTGCGAACCCAGCCGCCGATCTAGGCGGGCGTGCTCAGCCCTCGTTCAGATCATCTACAGCCTCGTCCTTGGCGGTGGTCGGGACGGGCGTGCTGGGATCGCCGCTGATCGGCCCCTGGGGCAGGTCGCCTTCGGGGCGCTGGTCGTGCGGCGTCTTCTGAACCGCCAGCGTATTGGGATCAGGGCCGATCTGGCCGCCCGGACCGACGCCGCCGGCCCGTTCCTGCAGCGCCTCGGACGGGGTGTTCAGCGACCGCCCGCGCGCCACGCCCGGCGGCAGGGCCGCCTCGGCCTCTTGTTCCTTGTTCATGTCGAACCTCCATCCAATGGGACCAGGAGGTAACCGACCCCTGCCTGCCCGGTTCCTGCATCGTGTCAGGGCGTCGGGCTCCGGCCGCAAATTGACACCGGTAGCAAACCTGACAAGCTGTCCGCAAAACTGGGACAAGGGAAACGCCCATGAGGTTCATCGACCGTCGCACCGCACTGACCGGCCTTCTGGGCGGGGTCGCCGCCTCCGCCCTGCCGGTCCGGAGCGTCCTGGCCCAGACGCTGGAAGAGGCCGCGCCGCTCGGCCGCGAATGGGCGAACATGAAATGGCGTCGCGGGATCGAAAACCAGCGGATGGCGGATTTGGGCGACGGGACGTTCCTGAACCCGATCCTGTCCGGCGACCACCCCGACCCTTCGATCCTGAAGGACGGCGACGACTATTACATGACCTTTTCGTCGTTCGAATCCGTGCCGGGCATCCATATCTGGCATTCGCGCGACCTGGTGAACTGGCGACCCGTCACTGCGGCCCTCACCACCAATATCGGCTCGGTCTGGGCGCCCGAGCTGATCAAACACGAGGGGCGATTCTACTGCTACATCCCCGCCCGTTTCCCGGAGTACCGGTCGAACTACGTGATCTGGGCCGATCGTATCGAAGGGCCCTGGAGCGCGCCGATCGACCTGAAGCTGCCGGCCCATATCGACCCCGGCCACATCGTCGGCGAAGACGGCAAACGCTATCTGTTCCTGAACGGCGGCGACCGAGTCCGGCTGACCGACGACGGCCTGGCGGTCGATGGTCCGGTCGAGGAGGGCGTCTATGACGCCTGGCGCTATCCCGAGGACTGGATCGTCGAAGGCTTCGCCCAGGAAGGCCCCAAACTTCTGAAGCGCGGCGACTATTTTTACATGATCACCGCCATCGGCGGCACGGCGGGGCCGCCGACGGGGCATATGGTCATCGCCGCCCGTTCCCGGTCCATCCATGGCCCGTGGGAGGACTGCCCGCACAATCCGATCGTCCGCACCCGTTCCGGCGCTGAAAAATGGTGGTCGCGCGGTCACGCCACCCTGGTCGAAGGTTCGGCCGGCGACTGGTGGATGGTCTACCACGGCTATGAGAACGCCTATTGGAGCCTGGGCCGCCAGACCCTGCTGGATCCGATCGAATGGACCGACGACGGCTGGTTCCGCGCCAGGGGCGGCGATCTGTCGCAGCCGAGCGCCAAGCCGCGCGGCGGGCAGGCCGTACCCCACGGCATGGCCCTGTCGGACGATTTCTCGACCGACAAGTTCGGCCTTCAATGGAGCTTCTATGATCCGCAGCCGAACGAAAAGGACCGTCTGCGGCGAGACAGCGGCGTGCTTCATATGCGCGCTAAAGGCAGGGCGCCGGCGGACTGCTCGCCCCTGACCTTCGTCCAAGGCGAGCAAGCTTATGAAATTGAATGCGAAATCGAGATCGACCCCGGCGCGGTGGCGGGGCTGATTCTGTTCTACGATCGCGCCCTTTACGCCGGTCTGGGATTCGACGCTCAGCGCTATGTCACCCACCAATACGGAATCGAACGCGGCCGCCCGGCCAATCCCCACGGACGGCGCATGTTCATCCGCCTGACCAACGCCTATCAGAACCTCTATTTCGACACCTCCGGCGACGGCGTGACCTGGCGACGGTTCGATCGAGGCATGGAAGTTTCCGGCTATAATCAAAATGTTAGGGGCGGCTTCATGATGTTGCGTCCGGGCCTCTACGCCGCCGGAGAAGGTGAGGCGCGGTTCAGGAATTTCCGCTTCCGCGCGCTCGGCGCCTAAGCCGACCGGGCAGCGTCGATGGGCGGGGATCGCCTCGTTCTTTCCCGGCCCCTTCCAATCAAACGCTGATTTTTGCCCTGGCGTTCGCCACATTTTCACCATATGACACCGGTGACATTGTCATGCCTCGCAACGGCGGGGGGACGAATTCAAGACGATCCCCTCATCAAGAGGGGGACAGAGGATGTCGGCATCCGGCCCGCCAGAGGTCGGAGCGCGACAGCAACGGAGGGAACGGATGCACAACCAAACCACAGGACAACTGCGCGCGGCGGCGTCCCCGGCGGCGCTTCTGATCGGCGCCCTGCTGCTGGCGGCGCCCACTTGGGCCCAGGCTCAACAGGCCGACGATCAGGAGGCCACGACCGTCGATGAGATCGTCGTCACCGGGATCCGCGCCTCTCTCGCCAGCGCCCTGAGCGAAAAGCGTCGGTCGAACACCATCGTCGACGTCATCAACGCCGAAGACATCGCCGACTTCCCCGACGCCAACCTGGCGGAGTCGCTTCAGCGGATTCCCGGCGTCTCGATCGACCGCGAAAACGGCGAGGGCAATTCGATCTCTGTCCGCGGCCTTGGCGGCGACTTCACCCGGGTTCGGCTGAACGGGCTGGAAACCCTGTCCACCTCCGGCGCCAGCAGCGCCGACGGAGCCCTGCGGCGCGACCGCGGCTTCCAGTTCAACACCTTCGCCTCCGAGCTGTTCAACTCCCTGAAGGTCCAGAAGTCCGCAGACGCCCAGACGGACGAAGGCTCCCTGGGCGCGACCGTCGATCTGATCTCGGGCCGCCCGTTCGACTTCACCGAACGCCGTCTCGCCCTGACCCTTCAGGACGCCTATTACGAGAACGGCGGCAACCACAGCCCGCGCGTGGCCCTGTTGGCGTCTGACCGCTGGACCAGCAAGATCGGCGAGTTCGGCCTCTTGGGCTCGGTCGCCTACAATGAGCGTAAACAGGTCATCGACAGCTACGCCCGTCAGGTGGGCTCGATGGACTACGCCTATCGCGGCGCGACGTTCAATAACGCCGGCGCCAACGCCGCAGGGGACCCTCAAGGCTTCGCCCTGCCGATCGGCACGCCCAACTCGGCCCTGCCGCGCGTCACCAATCCCGAGGCGCGCAACTATCTGATCGGCTCGAACCCGGCCGCCTATGCCCTGATCAACGGAACGGGGAACCGCGGCTCTCTGGTTCGCATCCCGGCCCTGGCCACCCTGAATCACCGGGAGGTGGATCAGGATCGCCTAGGGGTCACCCTGTCCGGCCAATGGCGGCCGACGGAGCGGACCACGATCAACTTCGACAATCTCTATTCGGAGATGACCCAGACCTCGACCAACTATCAGATCGGTCCGGTCGGCCTGAACCGCAACAACACGAACGGCAACCGCACCGCTACGGCCTTCAGCTATCAGACCGCGACGACCGCCAGCAACTCCAACAACAGCTACAATAACCGCCGCAGCGTCTACGCCAACTGCACCGCCCAGGCCGCGACCGAGTTTCGCGACGCCATCGACTGCGGGCAGTCCCTCTATGGCAATACGCCGATCTTCACCACGGCGCCGGGCGCCACGAACCAGACTCTGGCGCCCGGCGTCGGCAGCTTCAATCCGAACAACCTGGACGTCTACGACTACTATAACCAGCCCGGCTCGGTCGGCTATGTCGCGCATCCGCAGTATCTGGCCATGCGCGGCGCCTTCATCGGCCGGCCCTCGGTGCGCCTGATCGACGCCGGCCTCAGCGAGACCGGGGCCAACGCCAACTATCTGGTGCTCGGCAACGTCGACATGCGCTCGGCGGTCGATCAGGGCTCCTATACGACCAAGTTCCGCCAGAACTCGATCAATATCGAGCATGACTTCAGCGACCGGTTCAGCATGTCCCTGCTGGTCGGCGATTCCGAATCGACCAACGAAAACATGGGTCTGCTCGCTGACTTCATCCGGCTGGACTCCGGCCAGGGCGTCGCAGGAAACGACTACTTCGTCTATGACGACCGCGCGGGCGGCGACATGCCCTTCATCGACTTCGGCTTCGACGTCGCCGATCCCAACAACTGGGACTTCGTGAAGGGCTATTCCGCCCTGCGCGCCTTCCGCACCGTCACCGAAAACGGCTATCAGACGGCCAAGGCCGACTTCCGTTGGGATTACAACGACTACGTCACCCTTCGTTTCGGCATCGGCAAGCGGAAGTTCGACTTCTACTATACGCGGTTCGAGCGGCTGGTCAGCGACACCATGAACCCCAGCCTGCTGGAGGGGGTCCGCAGCGGCCTGGCTCAGGCCACGACAGTGGCTGACATGGGCCAGACGGTCAGCTGGGGAGACGGTCTGAACGTGCCTGACGGCATGCCGACGTCCTTCTTCGCCCCCAATCTTCAAGCCTTCCAGAACCGCTTCGGCTTCGACTGCGACTGCATCAACGAATGGGGCGACTGGCGTCTGTCGGACCTTCGCAACGGCGGGGTCAACACCTTCTGGGTCGATGAAGAGAGCCTGTCCTACTACGGCCAGATGGATTTCAACCTGCCTCTGTTCGCCGGAACCCTGCGCGGCAACGCCGGTCTGCGGAGAGCCGAGACCAGCGTCGACTCACGCGGACGTTCGCCCAGCGGCCGCCCCATCAGCAACGACAACGACTATAACGACACCCTCCCCTCGCTGAACCTGGCGTGGGAGGTCAGCGACAGCCTGATCCTGCGCTTCGCGGCGGCCAAGGTGATGGCGCGCCCGCAGATGATGGCCTTGCAGCCCGGCGTCACCTCCTTCACGGTGCCTGTGGGCGTCGCTGGGGCGGCGGCCGAGTTCGACGGCTCAAACGCCCAGATCAGCCTGGGCAACACCAAGCTGAAACCGTTCCGAGCCACCAACCTCGACTTCAATGTCGAATGGTATTTCGCCAAGGACGCCTTGTTGTCCGTGGCCTATTTCCACAAGGAAATCGAAAGCTTCCCGCAGGTCGTGCTGCGTGAGGGCAGGCTGAGCGAGGTTTTCAGCAGCGAGCAGATCGCCAATCTTCGGGCCGCCTATGACGACCTGACCGACCTGGCCTCCGACAGCCGCCGCGCCTATATCGACGCCGATCTGCCGTTCGTCCTGCGTCAATACAATGACGCGCCGGGCGGGACCCTGTCCGGCTTCGAGGTCGCCTATCAGCAGAACTTCACCTTCCTGCCGGCGCCGTTCGACGGTTTCGGGGTTCAGGCCAACTACACCAACATCGAATCCGAGCTGGAATACATCCTCGATCCCGCGCGGAACCTGACCGGAACGGCCCCCTTCCTGGGCGCCTCGCCGGAATCCTTCAACGCGACCGTCTTCTATGAGGTGCCGCGGTGGAGCGCCCGCGTTTCGGCCGCCTATCGGGCCGCTTACCAAACCACCTATCCGCTGGCCTCGGGCGGCTGCGATCCGGGCCAGTGCGACTCGCCCCTGATCAACGACTTCATCGGCTCCAATGAGACGCTGAATGTGGACGCCGCCTTCACCTACAAACTGACCGACAACGTCACGATCACCGCCGAGGCCCTGAATCTGACGGACCAGCCGGACGAGCGCTGGGCCTATCAGGCCGATCCGCTGGTCAACAGCTATGGCAGCACAGGTCGCCAATATTTCGTCGGCGCCCGCTTCATCTTCTGAGGTGGGCCGACGCTCCCTGCCCCCTGAAGGGACGTCGCCCCGGCGACGTCCCGCTTTTTTTTGCCCTTCGATCCAGGAAAGCGCCATGCTGAGAGCCACCCTGATCCTAAGCCTGACGGCGATCGCGGGCGCCGCCTGCGCCCAGACCCCGCCGCCCGCGTCCCAACGGGTTGCAGCGGCCTCATCCATGGTCTGGGGGTCTTCGGCCGTCAGCCGTCCGGCGGGCTGGTACGGCTCGGATGAGGCGCGTCGCCTGGCCCTTCAGGTCATCGCGCATCAATCGCCCCAAGGCGGCTGGCCCAAGAACACGGATCTGTTCGCACCGCCCGCGCCGGATGCGGATCCGGCCCTGACCAACACCATCGACAACAACGCCACCACCCTGCCCCTCGCCTTTCTCGCGCGGGTGATCGAGGCCGGCGATTCGACGCCGCGCGCCGCCTTCGACAGGGGTCTCGACTATCTGCTGGCCGCCCAATATCCGAACGGCGGATGGCCCCAGTACGCTCCGCTGCGGGGCGGCTATCACGACGCGGTCACCTATAATGACGACGCCATGGTGCGGGTGCTGCGCCTGCTGGACGAGGTCGCCCAGACCAAACCGCCTTACGGCTTCGTCGACGGCGCGCGGCGCGAGCAGGCGGCCCAGGCCGTGCGGCGCGGCGTGGACGCCCTATTGAAATCCCAGGTGCGACAGGACGGCCGACGGACCGTCTGGTCCGCCCAGCACGATCCCGTCACCCTGGCGCCCGTCGGCGCCCGCCGGTTCGAGCCGGCGTCTCTGTCGGGGCAGGAAAGCGTGGGCCTGGTGCGCTTCCTGATGGGGATCGACCCGCCCGGTCCTGACGTGATCGCCGCGGTCGAAGGCGCCGTGGCCTGGTTCCGCGCCACGGCCCTCTACGACATCCGCATCGAGTCCTTCACCGACGCTGAGGGACAGGCGGACCGACGGGTCGTGCCGGCGCCGGGCGAAGGCCCGCTCTGGGCCCGTTTCTACGGGCTCGAGGACAATCGCCCGCTGTTCACCGGCCGCGACGGCGTTCCGCGCCCGGCCCTGGCGGACATCGAGCGGGAGCGCCGCGCCGGCTACAACTACTATGGCGACTGGGCGAAGACGCTGCTGGAGCGGGACTATCCCGCCTGGCGCGCGCGCCTTGCCCGGCCGAAATGACAGGGCCGGCGAAGCGAAGGCCTCGCTGGCTCTAGAGCATGATCGTTTCGGACGGAACCGCTTCGCGGTTCCGACAGAAGCGTGAATCATGCTCTCGCTTTAAGCTGGAGCCTCAGAACCGCTTGGTCAGCTGCACGCCGTAGGTGCGCGGCTCGTTGACGAAGGCGGTCAGGTTGTTGAAGTCGATCGCGCCGATGACGTTCTCTTCGTCGGTCAGGTTGCGGACATAGGCCGCCGCTTCCAGGCCGCGGCCCAGGTCGCGCCAGCCGGCCCGCAGACCGCCCTCGAAGTGCGTATCCTGCATGAACTCGACCGATTCATAGAGGAACAGGTTGAAATCCTTCTGCATCGCCCAGTCGGTCGAGGCGAAGAACTCGGTGTCGGCGCTCAGCGGCAGGACGTAGTTCAGCGTCAGATTGGCGGTGTATTCCGGCGCCTGCGGGAAGGGGTTGCCGTCGACCTTGGCGCGACGGGTCGCGCCCACGGTCACGATCGGGTCGGTGACGGTGCAGTTGGAGCCGCAGATGGCGACCAGCAGGTCGCCGTCCTTGATCTCCGTGTGGTTCCAGGCGGCGCCGGCCGCCAGGCTGAAGCCCGCACCCAGATACAGGTCGCCGTCCAGCTCCAGGCCGTAACCCTCGCCCTTGTCGGCGTTGATCAGGCGGTTGGTGTTGTCCGCCCCGCCGATGGCGGTGAACTGCATGTCGCTGACCTCATAGGCATAGGCCGTGCCGTTCAAACGGCCGCGGCCGTCGAACAGACGGGCCTTGAAGCCGGTCTCATAGGACATGACGGTTTCGGAATCGGCCGTGGTCAGGACCGGCAGGTTGCGGCCCTGGATCGACGGACCGCGATAGCCCTTGGCCACGCGGGCGAACAGGTTGAGGCTGTCGTTGACCTCATACAGGGCGCTGACGTCCCAGCTGACCTGCTCGTCGCCGACCGAGACAGCGCCCGTCCCGCCGGCGCCGGCTCCCAGGACGATCTGGCCGAAATAGTCGCGGTTATCATCGGTATAGCGCAGACCCGCCGTGACCTTCAGGGCCTCCGTCAGCTTGTAGCTGCCCTGACCGAACACGGACCAGGAGTCCGACTTCTGCACGATGTCGGTCACGCGCGTCGGCTGGGGATTGCCCACGCCGTTGAAGGTGCCCGAGACCAGATTGATCCGCTCGTCCCAGTAGAAGGCGCCGATCTGCCAGCCTAGGCGCGCATCGCCGTTCGAGGCCAGGCGCAGCTCGTAGGTGTTCTGCAGCAGATCGCTGGACAGGGTGCCGGTCTCGGAGTTGAACGGCGTCTTGTAGGAGGCCGTCGCGGGGGCGCTGGCCACGCCGCCGTCGATGTCGCCGTCGCCCTGCGACCAACCCTGGTAGGAGCCGACGATGCCGGTCAGGGTGGCGGGGCCGAAGTCATAGGCCACGCGCAGCGACTGGGACGTGGTCTTCTGCTTCTGGAAGTTGTTGCGGCCGCCGTCGTAATAGACGGTGTCCCGGTCGAAGTTGTCGTTCAGCTTGTTGGAGCCCTTGGTCAGGGCGTTGGCGCGGTTCATCGTGCCCGTGCCTTCATAGTCGCGAGCCTGAAGGGTCAACAGGGTCGACAGACGCGCGGTCGGGGTCCAGGCGACATGGACGCGGCCGGCGATGTCGTCGAAATTGCCCAGGTCGTCCTTGTCCGGATTGGCGAAGGACGGGTTGTAGGCGTTATTCACCCAGTCGTCGCGGTGGTTCCACAAGAAGGCGCCGCGCACCTGGAGCGTCTCGGACGCCGGCAAGGTGACGGCGGCCTCGGCCCGGGTCGAACCCAGGTTGCCGTAGGTCAGGGAGCCGAAACCGGTGAATTCGTCCGACGGCTTGACGCTGTCGATCTTGATCACGCCCGCCGGGGTGTTGCGGCCGAACAGGGTGCCCTGCGGTCCGCGCAGCACTTCCAGCTGCTGCACGTCGAACAGGGGGAAGCCCTTCAGATAGACGCTTTCCAGAACCACGTCGTCCAGCACCACCGAAACCGGCTGGGAGGCGGTGAAGTCGAAGTCCACATTGCCCAGGCCGCGGATGTAGAAGCGCGGCGCATAGCGGCCGTTCGAGCTTTCGACCTGAAGGCTGGGCACCCGGCCCGACAGGGCCAGAACGTCGGCGCCGCCGGCCGAGATGTCCTGCAAGGTCTGGGGCGTCAGGGCGGAGACGGCGAAGGGAACGTCGCGGATGTTCTCGCTGCGACGCTGGGCGGTGACGACGATGTCATCAACGCCGGCCGGTTCGGCGGCGGTTTGGGTCTGGGCCTCGGTCTGGGCCTGGGTCTGAACCTGGGCCAGGGCCGAGCCGGCGCTCAGCAGGGCGATGCTGCTGACGGTGGCGGCCAGAAGGGCGGGACGAAGCATGGCTGAACTATCCTTGGCGTCGTGGGGAGGAACGATCGCGCGACGCCGTAAAGCTTCGAAAAGGGAATCGCCAGCGTCAGACGGGCCGCTTTGTTGAAGCTTTGAAGACGCGGACACAGTGGTGTGACAATCGGCCTCAGACGGGGCGCCGCGCGGGCCCCCAGTCTTGTTCGAACAAGGTTGAAGTGCGACGATGTAAGGGTGCGTCTCTCCGCTGCGCGCCCCTTCCCCATTATCCTGGATTGCGCATGTCTCTCGTCAGGCCTTCCCGCCGCCGTCTTCTGCAACTGGCCGGGGCGACGACGCTGGCGCCGGGCCTGATCGGCCTGAGAGCGAAGGATCAGACCAAGACGATCGGCCGGGTGCTGGCGGTTTCGGACATGCATTCGGCCTATGAACGCACCGCCCAACTGCTGGCCGCCTTTGAAAGGGAGGTGCGGACCCATCCGATTCCCCATGTGATCGCAGTCAACGGCGACCTGTTCGAACACGGCAACGCCGTGGCCGTGCGGTCCGGCGGTGTGATCGACTGGGCGTTCGTCGAGGCCCTGCCGCGCCTGGCGCCCACGGTGTTCAACCTGGGCAATCACGACAACGACCTGACCCCGGACCTGGCTGAGGTCGTGGCGCGGCTGCGGACCCTAGGCGTCCAGGTCGTCACCACCATCGGCGACCGACGCACGGGCGAAGGCTACGCCCCCTCTTCGACCACCCTGCCCTTCGGCGCCCGAACCTTGCGTGTCGTGGGCATAGGAACCGACGCCCTGAACACCTATCCCAAGGTCTCTCGCGATCAGTTGGACATTCCATCTCCTGCGGTCTGGGCAAGGGCCCAACTTGGAGCCGCATTGTCGGGCGCCGATCGGGTTCTGATCCTGAGCCATGCGGGTGTCGCGGCCGATCGCGACATCCTGCCCCTGCTGCCCGACGGCAGCCTGATGATCGGCGGCCACAACCATCTGCTGTTCCAGCATCAACAGGGCCGCAGCGCCTATGCCCACACCGGCTCGTGGACAAGCGCCTATACGGTTGGCGAATTCCGCGCCGACGGCTCGGTCACGGCCGCCTCTCACCCGGTCGCGCTGGACGCCGCGGCCGATCAGCCCCTGGCCGAACGGATCGCCGCGACCCTGGCCGCCCAGATGACGGCGGAGGAGCGGGCCCTACTGGGCGTCAGCCCCCGCGCCCTGTCCCCGGGCGACACTGGACGGCGGGTCGCGGCAGGCCTGGCCCAGGCCGCAGGCGTCGATGCGGGCTTCATCGGCCACACCACCCTGGGCGCCGGCCTGCCCGCCGGGCCGGTCAGCCGCTACGTCTTCGACGCCGTCGTGCGTTTCGACGGCCGGCTGATGACCGCCGTCGTCCCGCGTGATCGGTTCGACGCCTTTCTCGCCCGCGCCAACCAGGACCGGCCGATGCCGCTCAGCGCGCGCAACGGCGACTTCCTCTACGCCGCCGGCGCCGCGCCGACGGACGGCCCCGTGCGCATCGTCACCACCGACTGGTGCGCGACCAATCAGGCCGAATATTTCGGCGTCGCCGACCTCGTCTTCGCCGAAGCGCCCGGCCTGACGGTCAAGACAGCGGCGGCGGCGGCCCTGTTGGAGCCGCATTGACAACGGCCGCCCAGCCGGAGCCAAGATGGATCATGGCGATGCGCTCGATACTGTCGACCATCCTGGCGCTGGCGGCCCTGGGACAGGCTGGGACTGCGGCTGCGCATACGACGGGGCGTTGGACCGTCGATCAGGCCTACGCCGTCATCGACTTCCAGACCCGCCACGACGGCCGCAGCGTCGCCCAAGCCTTGGAGCGCCATCTTCGCCGTCAGGGCTTCCGGGTCGTCACCCGCCGCCAAGCCTCCGGCGCCCCGCCCCGCACGCCCGGTCGTTTTACCCTGGCGGACCCGGCCGCGCCGACGGGTTTCGGGCTGGAGGGTCCGACGACGCGCGCCGCGGCGGGCTGGCTGCGGCCGGTCCGCACGGTCGTCTGCAACGGCGCCGCCTGGCGCGCCGAAGTCAGCCCGCGTCAGGTCGGGCCGGTCGAGACCCGCTACACCCTCTGTCTCTTTCCCTATCGCGACGGCGCGCGCCAGGGACTTCAGCTCGACATCTACGCCGCCGCCGTCCTGCACGGCGATCCAGAGACGCCGATCGCGCCGCAGTCCGAAGCCGTCTCGCCCGAAGCCTTCATGCGGGGCGCGGTTCAGGCGGTCGAGCAAAGGATCGGTCAGCCCGGCGCCTGGATTGAACATCGCCCGACCAATCGCGACCGGCCCTTCTTCCTAGACGACGACGCCCTGTCCGCCGGTCCCCACTGAAGCCTTTCGACTGAGACTGAAAGGATCGCGCCCCCGACGGAGCCGTCGGGGGCGCGAAAGTCAGCGTTCAGGCGGGAATCAGAACTTGACGCTGAACCGGCCGAAGATGCGGTTGTCGCGGTACTCGTCCTTGTAGAGGCCAGTGTAGCCCATCTCCAGCGCGGTCCGTTCGGTCGCCTGGACGGTGAAGGCCAGGCCGCCGGAGATGACGTCGTCCCCCGGATTGGCGCCGTTAATCACGAAGCCGGGTCCATCGGCGAAGGCGGCGTCGAACACTGGCCCGTCGCCGTTCAGATCGTGGGTATAGGCCAGGTGGGTCACCGCCGACAGACGCGGACGGCCCTGACCGCCGGCCAGGACGGTGCGGGTGCGGAAGCCGGCCGTGACCAGATCCGCCGTCTGTTCGACTTGGCCCGACAGGGCGGCGTCTCCGCCGACCTCGACCACGTCGGCGTCGTATTGGACATGGCTGAAGGCGCCGTAGGGTTCGAACATCGTCGCCCCGACCGCCCGGCTCCAGGCGAGTTCGCCATAGACCTGCCAGACGTCGCCGTCATAGTCGCCGGCCAAGGCGTTGCTGAACTGGTTCAACTGAGCGGTGCGGTCGGTGCGGACGTCGGCCTTGGCCCAGGATCCGCCGACACGGACCTGGAAGTCGCCCAGGGCGCCGCCGCCGTAGACGCCGATCTGTTCGCTGTTGACACGACCCGTCGAGTTCAGCCGCGCCGACCGCAGTTCCGAACGGCTTTCGCCCAAGGCCAAGCCGATGTGAACATCGTCCGACAGCGCCTTTTCGGCCCCGACCAGATAGCCGGACGATTCGCTGCGGAAGGCCGCCAGGCCGTCATGACGCGAGCCGCGGCCGTCGCCGAAGACGCCGCTGCCCCAGACCGAAACCCCGTTGCCCGCATAGGTCTGACCGCCGGCCTGACCCCGGCCGCGGTCCGACATGGCCTCGCGGATCGCGCGCGTGTCGGACACCGCCAGGCCGGCCAGAGAGGCGTGAACCTCGCCAGTCAGGCTGGGCAGGGCGGCCTGAACCGCGGGCACGCTGGCGTCCAGCAGGGCGTTCTCCAGCGACAGGTCGCGGCTTCCGCTGGTCGCCGATCCGTTGATCATCACGTCCAGGGCTGCGCCCGCCGACTTCTGGTTCGAGTTGGCGCCTAGAGACGCCACCGTCACGTCGTTGCGGCGCACCGTCAGCGTGACCCCGTTGGTCGAATAGGTCAGGACCGGCGTCAGGAAGGCCAGATCGCTCTGCGCCCCGGTGAAGGCGCCGGTGACTGCGCCCGTCGATTGAATGATGTTCATCCGCGAGCGCAGGTTCCACTCGCCGCTGTCGGCCTTCAGCACGACCTGACCGCCCTCGAGGCGCGTCGCCCCGCCGACGTTCAGCCGCGAATAGGCGCCGCCGTTGACGCTGGAGCGGATCCACAGGAAGGAGCCCGGCTTGAAGTTGACGTCGCCGGCGACGGTCAGGGTTCCGAACGGATTGGCTCCGTCGCCCGGCGCGACCACGCCGCCGCTTTCCGCCGTCAGGTTCAGCAGACGACCGACGCCGCCGATCATGCCCACGCCGCCGACGGTGGCGTTCGAGCGCAGCAGGCTGCCGTTGACGGTCAGAAGACCGCCCTCGACGCGGGTCAGGCCGCTGTAGTCATTGGCGCCGGTCAGGATCAGCTGCCCCCCGCCCTTCTTGACCAGACCGCCGATGTCATTGCCGAAGTTGGCCCGCACCTCGGCCGAATAGCGGTCGCGCGCGTCGCCGATGTTGTTGCTCCAGACATCGACGGTGCCGACCGCCACGGTGACGTCGCGGGTCGCCCGCAAAGCGGTCGGGCCGCCCAAGGCGACGTTCATCTGGGGCGCGCCCCAGCCGGACTTCAGATCGACGCCCGGCGTGTCCAGATCCCGAGAGCTGGACACCAGAATGTCCGAAATCAGGGCCGTGGAATATTCGGGGAAGTTCTCCATCAGGAGGGCGGCGAAGCCCGACACGTTCGGCGCCGCCATCGACGTGCCGGTATAGGCCGCATAGCCGGCGCCGGTGTAGCGGATGTACTGGTTCAGCACCCGCTGCAGTTCGGCGTTGGCGTATTCGAGCACGGCGCCGGAGAAGGCCGGGGTCAGGATCGCCATGTTGTTGGTCGAGACCAGCAAGCCCGCCAGGGTGGAGGTGAAGCTGTCGGGATCGCCCAGGCGGGCTCCCGCAACCAGGGTGATAGCCGCCGCTTGCCGAGCCACTTCGCGCCGTTGCGCGTCCTCGTCATAACCGGGTCCGCCGGCTTCTCGCGCGTCGAGATAGTTGTTCAGCACGACCAGAAACTGGTTCACGGCCGCAGATTGCAGGGCCGAGACGGTGGTCGCAGCATAGAGTCCCGTATAGTTCGCCCGGGGATATAGGGCCAGGATGCCGGCCCGGTCCATCGTATAGGCGGGCACGGACGAGACGACGGCCGAACCCGGTCCGGCGACGCACCAGGTCGCCGTCTGACCGCAGAAGCTGGTCGACGGGTCGGCGGCGGCAAAGCTGGAATAGTTGGCGACCGACAGCCAGTTGGAGCGCAGGCGCGGATCCGACAGGGGCGCCACGGCGTCGATGCTGGCGTGGACGCCATAGCCGTTGCCGGCCGAGAAGACCACCAGCACGTCATTATCCAGAACCGGCTTGTAGTAGTCGCCGTAGTTCCGATTCATCGACGCCAGAACGGTCGACAGCGACGCATTGTACGGCAGGGACGTGCCGCTGCCCCAGCTGTTGTTGATGATGCGGACCTGCCCCGTATTGGCCAGATCGACGATGTTCTGGTTCGAGGTCGCGACGATGTCGCCGTCGATATAGACGTCCTTGAACCACAGGAAGTCGCCGGCCGCGAAGTTGGTGGTGGCGGCGTACAGCTTGGCGTTGAAGGCGTTGCCGAACATGGGCTGGCCCGGGACCCGGTCGCCGGCGATCGTTCCCGCCACATGGGTGCCGTGGCCCTCCCATCGACGACGCGGATTGATCCGTCCGTCATTGCCGTAACCCTCGACGACCTGGGTCCGCAGCCCCGTCACCTTGCCCGCCGATCCGAACAGGGGGTGGTCCATATAGACGCCGGCGTCATTGACCCCGATCGTCTGACCCCGCCCGGTCAAACCCATGGCGTAGGCATGTTCCAGCCCCAGGAAACGCTTGGAATAGTCGACCGAAAACTGGGCGTCCGACCGCCACGAGGCCAGGGCCGTCTGATAGTTGGTCGTGCGCGTCCCATTGGCCATATAGAAGCCGCCGGCCGGCGGGGTCGGCGCGGGCGCCGTCTGGGCGACGGCCGCTCCCGCCAGCAATGACACGCCCGCCGTCGCGGCCATCAGGCCGAGTTTGAAACTGAAAGCCACTTCTTCCCCCTTTCGGCACTCGGCCGAACGCTTAAGCTTGCAACCCCACGGCGCAATTCGAACAGCCAATCCATAGCGCGCCGACGCCGCCGTCAACACATTTCGGTCAAAAAAACCTCCATGCCAACCAAGCGGTTTTGTCAGGGCAACGCAAACCTGTCTCCACGGGGCTCGCCGCCCGGCCGCGGCCAGGAGAGCATGGCGGCCAGCTGGGCGTCAGCCCCCGCCAACTGCGACGCCTGCTCGACGAGTTAAAGACCGCAAACTATCTCGAGATCGAGGTCCGCAAGGGACGGGGGCCGCACCAAGATCTGTCGCGCAACCGTTCCCGACGAAGCGGCCGAGGCGCCGCAAAACCGGCCATCCGCGACCGACCCAACCTGTGAAATGCGGCCACAGGCGACCGCTCAAACGCCAGACAAGCGGACATCAGCGACACGAAAACCGGTCACCAGTGACCGACAATACCTTACCTTTATGAACCCATTAAAAGATTTCGCGCCGCCGAAAGCCGACGACCAGATGGCTGCGTGGGGACGCTGGCGCGGCTCATCCCGTTCGCCCAGGCCGACATTCGCCAGGCGGTCGTCAAAATCGCAGGGGAAGACGCGGCGGTAAGCTACCTGGATCACGCCAGATGGGAGCCCGACGAGCGGCGCATCCTCTGCACCAGCCCCACGGCGTTCGCCCGACTGAAGGATCGCGTCGGTCGTCCGCTCGCGGCGAAAGGCGTGTCCATCGCATTGCAGCGCTGTAAATCCCGTCAGCTCGCGGCCTGATTAAAAAGCGTGCGGCGATACTCACAACATTTACCGCAAATGTTGCGTCGATTACCCTTACTGCGAACAGCCGATAAGGTTGCCGGCCTACTTCGGGGACCGCTGCCTTTGTCGGCTGCGCTAGCGAGGGTTAGAGCTGCGCACTCGCTCGAGGGCATCTTAAGCAGCTACGGGCCAATACGGCACGTTTACTGAGTACCAACAACGCGAGGTTCAGAGCGCGTTCCCCGTGCGGCCTTTAACCTCCATATGCCCAGGGCGACGAGCGCGCCGAGAGCGAGGACGACGACGGACAGCAGGGGACGAACGACCAGCCAGGCCGTCGCGATCGTCAGGGCCGAGAGGATTGCGCCGAAGATGAAGGCGAGGGCGACGACGCCGAACCCGACGATCGCGCCCGCCGGGGGGAACACGTCGGCCGCTACCTTGGCCGGATTGAGGATCAGGGCGAGGCCCAGGATGATCGCGACCGCGCCGCCGAGCCGCACAAGCCAGGTCAGGACCTGGTTGGCCGCCTTGGCGTCCTGCAGCATCGTCTCGGCGTCGAGCCGTCCGGCCCGCACCTCGTAAAGGCGGCCGTGGCGCGTGGCGTAGGGAACCAGATCGGCGCCCTGCTGGCCGGCGATGACGCTGATCGGCCCCCAGGGAGCCGCCGCATAGCGGATGCGGGCGTCGCCCGCGGCGGGCAGGGCCGGATCTGCGCCCACATAGAGGGCGTCGCCGCTGACGACGACCTTGCGGCCCAGGCGGCGTTCCGCCTCCTGGGCGTCGCCGGCCAGAAGGACGACGGTTTCCGTCGCCGGCAGCCCCGCGGCCGCCTCTGGCCCGAGGCGCCGCCGCCCCAGCCTGATCTGCGGCGTCGAAAAGTCCTGATCCTTCAGGATCGGTTCGGGATTGACGTGTCCCTGCGGCTGCTTGAACCCGTCGGAATCCACCGGAAGCGACGACCATTCCAGCTGGTAGTCATAGGTGGCGACCGTCTCCTCGCCGCCGCCCAACCGCGTGCGCGTCTCGGTGCGAACCGTCTCAACCCACTGATAGAGTTCGACCTTCCGGACCAGCCTGAGGCCGGAGATTCTGAGACCTGTGCTCTCGTCGCTCAGCGGTCCGGCGGCCTGGGCCAGGCCGACGACGTGAACGGGCCGCCCCTCCTGGGCCGGGTCGATCCTGTCGGGTGAGGCCGAGGTCGCCAGACGTCCGCCCTCGTCCAGCGTCTGGGCCGCACGCACCGCGCGGCCTTCGTTGCCGAACAGAAGCGTCAGGCCTCCCAGCACCAGGATGACGCCGACCGCCATGCCCGCCAGGGCGCCGCCCAGCCGTTGCAGCCAGGAGGCGTGGGTCGTCACGACGAGGGGATCTTGGCTCATGTCCGGCTTCACGGGGTTTCAGTGATTTGCAGGACAGCCGGCGCCGTGCCGCCGCCGAAGACGCCGACCCAGATGTCGTAGACGCCGCTGCGCGGCGCGTTCAGGCGGATCTCTGCGTTGGTGCCTTCGCCGCCGTCGTCGTCGCACAGCCACTCGCCGTCCGGCGTATTGACCATCAGGGTGACGTCGCGGTCGGCGTTCGCGCGAATCGCCAGCGGCATGCCGGCCGCGTCGTAGGTCAGTTCGAAACTGGGCGCGATCGCCGTAAAGCCGGAACAGCCGTTTTCGACACGCGAGGCGTCGACCGTCCCTCCAGCGGTCACGGCGCGACGGAAGGGATCAGGCGTAAAGCCCGCGCGAAGCCGGCGCGAGCCATAGGCGGCCGGTGCGGCGTGATCGGGAGCGTCCCGGCCGTCGTCGCTCGCCTCGGGGCCGTACCGGCCGCCGCCCAGCATTTCCGAAATCCGGACCTCGCCGATCGGGCGAGGCTGACCGAAGGCGCCCAGCCAGATGCGGTATGTCCCGGACTGGGGGCTGGAAATGACGATGCGCGCGTTGCGGCCGTCGAGGCTGTCGTCGTCGCAACGCCAGCGCCCGTCCGGTCCCTGGACGACCAGGCTGGTGTCTGCAGGGCTGTCGCTGGTCAGGACGAGCGGGGAGGCGCCGGCTTCGTAGCGAAGCTCGATATTGGCGCGACGGGCCACCATGCCGACGCATCCGGGCGCCAGGGATGCGGCCGACCGGGCGCCGCCGGCGCGGAGCTGCACGACCTCGGGATCCGGCAGGAAGCCGGATTCGAGCTCGACAATCTGGAAGTCGGGCCTGTGCTGAAAGGCCTGGGCCGAGACCTGACCGGCGGCGAAGACCAGGCCGAAGCCGATGAGAATGGATCGAAAAGCCATGGGACTGAACGTTCGGCGCGGCCCCGGATCGATCCGGGGCCGCGCCTCTTTCTTCAGGGGGTTTCGGTGATCTGCAGGGTGGCGCTGGTCGTGCCGCCGCCGAAGGTGCCGACCCAGACGTCGTAGGTTCCGCTCTGCGGCCGGTTGAAGCGCACCATGGCGTCGCCGTCGCCGTACGAGTCGTCGTCGCAGTGCCAGCGTCCGTCCGGGCCGTTGATGATCAGGGTCGTGTCTTCCGACGAGACCGTGCGGAACACCAGCGGCAGGGAGCCCGCCTGATAGGTCAGCTCAAAGTCGGGGGCCTGGCTGATCATGCCGGTGCAGGCGCCCGGCAGACGCGCTCCGTCGACCGATCCGCCCGCCTGGACGCTGACGCGGTAGGGGTCGGGGGTGAAGCCGGAGCTGAGCGAAATCTCGCCGAAGTTGGCGGTGAGGCTGGCGTCCTGGGCGAGCGAGACGGTCGGGGCGGCGGCGGCCAGCAGGGCGGCGGCGAGAAGACAGAGTTTCAAGTTCGTGGTCCTTCCAAATGGGCCCGCCGTCGAGACCGGAGCCGGTCGGAGGCGGGTTCGACAGAAAGCTTGACCGTTGGGGGAGGCGCTTGAAATACCATGGGCGGGCGAGCCGCCTCCCATGATCATGGGATGCGGTCCGGCGCCTTCCCGCTAAGCTTTGCGGTCGTTTATCAGGAGAGGGCCGTGCCCCACCGCATCGCCGTCATCGAGGACGACCCCTTCGTCCGTCGCCACCTGGCCCGCCTGATCGACGCCCATCCCGAGCTGCAGCTGATGGGCGAGGCCGGCGGCGTCTCGGCCGGACTGGCGCTCGCCGCCAAGGGCGCCGACCTGATCATCGTCGACCTGGGACTGCCCGACGGCTCCGGTCTGGAGGTCATTCGCACGGCGGCGGCCCTGCCGTCCCCGCCGCGCTTGCTGGTGCTGACCGTTTTCGGCGACGAGACCAGCGTGGTCGAGGCGGTCGGCGCCGGCGCGGACGGCTATCTGTTGAAGGACAGCGCCGACGAGACCCTGTGCGCCGACATTCTGGAGACGCTGAACGGCGGGTCCCCCATATCGGCCTCGGTGGCGGCCTATCTGCTGCGGCGCATGCGCCGCGCGCCGCAACCGGCCCAGCCCGAACCGTGCGAGAGCGCCGCCGCCGTCACCCCGCGCGAGGTCGAGCTGCTGAATTTGCTGGCGCGCGGGCTGAGCTATCGCGAGGTCGCCTCGGCCCTGTCGATCTCCCACCATACGGTGGGCGCCCATGTGAAGGCCATCTATCGCAAGCTGGCGGTCAATTCGCGGTCCGAAGCGGTGTTCGAGGCGGTCCAGACGGGCCTCATCCAGCTTTGACCACGCCCCTGCTCAACCTGGATCTCGAACGCCGTCCTGTCGCCGGCGGTCTGATTCTTACGGTCATCATCCAGGCGCTCTTCTGGGCCTTCGCCTTCGCGGCCAACCGGCCGGCCCTGCCGCCGGCCCAACTCGCCGCCCTTCAAATCTCAAAGGCCTATGTGGCGCCGGTCCCCGGCCTGGAGCCGGAACCGATCGAACGGTCGGGCCGCACGCTGAAACGCCTGCCCTTCAACACGCGCGAGAGCGACGCCTCTCCCTGCGTCCGTGGCGCGCGCTTCTCGGCCTATCAGCTGAGCGCGGACGTCAGCCTTCCCGATCCCGACGTGGTCTACGGCGTCCATGTCAGCGGGATCCGCGACAATTACGCCGTCTGGCTGAACGGTCGAATGGTCGCCACGCCGCGCGGACGCTTTTCATCCCAGCCGACCCGGGAAGGCAACGAGCCCCTGACCCTGGGGCTGACGCCCGAACTGATCCAACCGGGCAAGAACCGGCTCGACATCGTCGCCGTCGCCAACGGTTGCCATCCGAATTTCGGCCGGATCTATGTCGGGCCGGAAAACGTCCTGCGGCGCCTTCAGCAGCAGGAAAGACTGACGAAAACCGTCCTGCCCTTCATCACGGTGATCGCCTCCTCGACCCTGGCCCTGACCGCCGTGTTCCTGCTGCCGCTCAGCGGTTACAGCGGCGTCTTCTTCAGCCTGGCCGCCTTCATGATCTCGCTGGCCGTCCGGGGCTGGACCTTCATCTGGTACGACGCCGACATCGACCGCGCCCTGAGGGACGTGGCGGCCTATTCGATCTCGGCGACGGCCATGGCGAACGCCGCCTTCTTCCTGAACCGCTGGACCCAGGCCCCGGCGCGCCATCTGGTCTTCGTCTACGGCTGGTGCCTGGCCTGCATCATCGGCCTCTGGTGCGGCTGGGCGGCCAAGGTCGTCTGGGTCCCGCAGATCACCGAAACGGGCGGCATCGTGCTGTGCGGCCTTTATTTCATCTGGCGGATGACCTGTCTGGCCAAAGCCCGGCGGGCCGTGGCGGCGCGCACCTTCGCCTTCCTGTCCGTCGCCCTGACGGCGACGATACATGATCTGATCATCGCCCTTTTCGGCCTGCCCCGATGGACCATGGCGGGGCTCTATTTCCCCTTCGTCCTGATCGGCGCCATCGCCTGGGAGATCATCATCAGGGGCATAGATCTGTATCGCGGCGCCGCCATGGCGCGCGACAGCCTGGCGGAACAGGTGCAGCTCAAGGAGGCCGAGATCCGCTCCACCTATCTGCGCCTCAGAGAGCAGGAGCGGATGATCGCCATCAACGAAGAGCGCCAGCGCCTGGTGCGCGACATGCACGACGGAGTCGGCGGCCATCTGGTCTCGCTGCTGGCCCAGTTGAGAGGCGGCGCGCCCGATGTCGAAACCCTGCGCGAGGGCGTGCGGATCGCCATCGACGATCTGCGGCTGATCATCGATTCGATGGACGGCGTGGATGACTCGCTGGAGGTGGCCATCGCCATCTTCCACGAACGCATGGCGCCCCGCCTGCGTCTGGCGGGGATTGAGCTGACTTGGTCGGCCGAGCCGGGCGCGCCCGTCGAGGGTTTCGGCCCGGAGGCCAGGATCAATATCTACCGCATTCTTCAGGAGGCGATCACCAACGCCGTGAAACACGCCAAGGCGTCCAGAGTCGATATTCGCTTGAAGATGGAACGCGACGCCGTCGTTATCTCGGTCTCGGACAACGGTGTCGGACTGCCCCAGTCGCTGCGTGAAGGCGGCAAGGGCCTGCCCAACATGAACCGCCGCGCGGACCGGATCGGCGGAACGCTGGATCTGGTCCCGCTGAACCCCGGACTTTCAGTTCGGCTGCAGGCGCCTCTCCCTTCTGCGCCGGAACCAGGGCGTTAGGAGGCGAAAGCGAGCCGAAGAGAGCCCGTAACACCAGGCGCTGGCGGACAGAGAGGGATTCGAACCCTCGGTAGGCTTTCACCTACACACGCTTTCCAAGCGTGCGCGATCGACCACTCCGCCACCTGTCCGTTTCACGCCAGCTCGTGCGCGCCGCCGGAGGTCGATCCGGCGGGAGGCGGGCCTGATAGAACACCATGGCCCCCTCGGCAAGCGCCTGTGACGTCCCCATATGGGGGCGGACGACATTTTCCTTATTGGGGAACCCCATGCTGCTGACCAAGACCGCCGAACTGCCCACCGCCGAGACCGCCCTGCCCGGACGCGCCGAGCCCCTGGCGACGGACGAAACCCATTTCGTCAGCGGCCATCCGCTGAAGGGGCCCTATCCCGAGGGTTTTGAAACGGCGATCTTCGGCATGGGCTGTTTCTGGGGCGTGGAGCGGGTCTTCTGGTCCCTGCCGGGCGTCTGGGTGACGTCGGCCGGCTATTCGGGCGGAATCACGCCCAATCCGACCTATGAGGAGACCTGCACCGGCCGGACCGGGCATGCCGAGGTGGTCAAGGTGGTGTTTGACCCGTCGGTCATAACCTACGGCGACCTGCTTAAGGCTTTCTGGGAAAACCACGACCCGACCCAGGGCATGCGCCAGGGGAATGACGTCGGCACCACCTATCGGTCCGCCATCTACACTCTGAACGACGATCAGCAGCGCGAGGCCGAGGCGTCGCGTGACGCCTATCAGGCGGCCCTGACCGCGGCCGGGCGCGGCGCCATCACCACCGAGATTCAGCCTGCCGGCGAATACTATTACGCCGAGGGTTATCACCAGGGCTATCTGGCCAAGAATCCGGCCGGCTATTGCGGCATCGGCGGCGCCGGCGTGGTCTGTCCGATCGGGATCGGCGTGAGGGCCTGACCGACGTCCTTGGATGACGGTCGGGCGAAATGTCCTGTCCGCCTCCGGCTAGGCGTCGGCGGCGGACAGGCGTAGGGAAGCCGAAAACGCCCAAGGGAGAGCCGCCATGTCCGCCTTCGTCCATCCCGATGAGATCCGCAGCCGTTTCTCGGCCGCCTTGTCGGCCATGTACCGAGCGGAGGTGCCTCAGTACGGGGAGCTGCTGACCCTGGTGGCCGAGGTCAACGCCGAGGCCTTGAAGGCCGATCCGGCGGGGGCGGACCGGCTGGCCGCAGCCGGCGAACTGGCGCGGCTGTCTGAGGAACGGCACGGCGCCATCCGCGTCGGCACGGCGGACGAACTGGCCACTATCGCCCGCGCCTTCGCCGTCATGGGCATGGCGCCGGTCAGCTATTACAATCTGGCCCCCGCGGGGGTGCCGGTCCATTCGACCGCCTTCCGCCCGGTCGATCCGGCGGCCCTGGCGCGCAATCCCTTCCGGGTCTTCTGCTCCCTGCTGCGGCTGGAGCTGATCGAGGATCAGGACCTGCGTCAGGAGGCGGCCGCGGCCCTGGCCCGGCGCGACATCTTCACCCCGGGCGCGCGGGCGCTGATCGAGGCGGCCGAGGCCGCCGGCTGCCTGGACGAGGACCAGGCCGACCGTTTCGTGTCCGAACTGCTGGAGACCTTCCGCTGGCACGCCGAGGCGACGGTCAGCGCCGCAACCTATGAACGCCTGGTCGCCGCCCACCGGCTGATCGCCGACGTGGTCAGCTTCAAGGGGCCGCACATCAACCATCTGACGCCGCGCACCCTGGACATAGACGCGGCCCAGGCCGCCATGCCCGAACGGGGCATCACGCCCAAGGAGACGATCGAGGGGCCGCCCGCCCGCGCCTGCCCGATCCTTCTGCGCCAGACCAGTTTCAAGGCCCTGCAGGAGGCCATCGCCTTCCCCGGCGCGGACGGGGCCGTCCAGGGGGTGCACACCGCCCGCTTCGGCGAGATCGAGCAGCGCGGCTGCGCCCTGACCCCGACGGGACGCGCCCTGTACGACGCGGCCCTGGCCAGCAAGGACTTTTCGGCCCTGCCCGACGACTGGTCGGCCCTGCGCCGGAACGGCCTGGCCTGGTTCCGCTATCGCGCGACGCCGCAGGGCCTGGCCGGGCGCGCCGAGACGACCGATCTGGAGGCCCTGATCGCCCTGGGTCACGTCGTCGCGGAGCCGATCACCTATGAGGATTTCCTGCCCGTCAGCGCGGCCGGAATCTTCCAGTCCAACCTGGGCGCCGAGGTGCGCGAAGCCTATGCCGTCGATCCGGCCAAGGCCGATTTCGAACGGGCCCTGGGCCGGGCCGTGCTGGATGAGATGGCCCTGTATCAGGCGGAGCAGGAAGCCTCGATCAGCGAGACGTTGAAGGCCTTGGGTCTGACCGAGGCCGTGGTCTGAGGAGATCCGAGACCATCCGCCGTATTGCCTGACGCCCCGCGCCGGATCATAGACGCGGCCGTGCCCCCCTCCGCCCCCTCGTCCGCGCGCCGTTATGATCTGGACTGGATCCGGGTGGGGGCGTTCGGCCTGCTGATCGTCTATCACGTGGGCCTGGTCTACGGGGTCTACGGCTGGCACGTGCACAGCGTCCACACCTTCGAGTGGATGCGCGAAGCCATATTGATCACCAATCCGTGGCGGCTGACCCTGCTGTTTCTGGTGTCGGGCGCGGCCCTGCGGTTCATGACCTTCCGGCGCACGCCGCGCCAGGTGGCCCGGGCGCGGTTCGAACGCCTGGTTCCGCCCCTGCTGTTCGGGGCCGTGGTCCTGGTGCCGATCCAGTCCTGGATCGAGGCCATGGACAAGGCCGGCTGGCCCAATGGCCTTGCCGGCTACGCCGCCTGGATGGTGCGCGAGTTCAGCTTCAGCGGCCTGGCCGACGGCGTGCCGGTCAACCATCTGTGGTTCATCGTCTATATCGCCGCCTACAGCGTCGTCACCATACTGCTGTGGCGACGGCCGGGCCTGATCGACCGGATCGGCGCGTGGCTGGAGAAGTCTCTGGTCGGGCCGCGCCTCCTGATCCTGCCGATCCTCTATCTGATCGCCATCCGCATCCTGCTGTTCCCCTGGTTCGGGGTGACCAATGTCCTGCACTGGGACTGGTACAATCACGCCCTTTCCCTGGCGGCCTTCATCTTCGGCTTCAGCATCGTGGGGCGAGAGAGCATCTGGCGCGACATGGAGCGGTATCGCTGGGTCGCCCTGGGGCTGGCGGCGGTCGCCCTGCCGATCATGATGGCCCAGGTCTGGCACCCCGGGGGCCGGGCCTTCTGGGGCGTGCCCAAGGCCATGGTCTACGGCCTGGACCAGTGGGCGACGATCGTCGCCATCCTGGGCTTCGGCAGCCGGCATCTTCGGTCACGCGGCGGGCCGGTTCTGACCTATCTGACCGAGGCGACCTTCCCCCTCTATCTGGCGCACCAGACCATTCTGGTGGCGGCGGTCTGGATCATTCGGCCTGCCCATCTGCCGGCGGGTCTGGAGGCCCTGTCCCTGCTCCTGATCACCTTCCTGGGCAGTTTCGCCGTCTATGAGGTCGTAAAGCGCATCCCCGCCATCCGTCCTCTGTGGGGTCTGAAGCCCGCCGACGGACGGCCCTGGCCGCTGGATCTGGAGGCCTTGCGACGTCCCGCCGCCCGTTATCACCGCCGTCGTCGCCTGCTGGCCGTCGGGATCGCCGCGCCGCTCCTGGCCCTGACGGTGGTGGCGGCCGCCATCGCCGCCTATCCCGGCTTCGACAACGCCACCCAGTATCTGAGCGAGCTGGGCGGTTCGACGGCCCAGGCGCCGATCATCTTCAACGGCGGCGTCTTCATCGCCGGCATAATGGCGGGCGTGGCGGGGATCGGCTTCGGCCTGGCCGTCTACGCCCTGACGGAGAAGCGGATCGCGGGCGCCGTGATCGCGGCGGTCTTCGTCCTGGCCGGGGCGGGCATGTCGGCCTCGACCCTCTACCCCTGGCCGGACCCGCGCCACATGATCATCAACCTGGCCCTGGGCATTCAGCTGGCGCCGGTGCTGCTGCTCTGGGGTCTTGCGTCGCGCCGGGATCTGCCCCGGCTCAAAATCTTCCTGACCGCCATCTTTGTCATCATGGCGTGTCTGACCGTTGTTACAAAACACATGGTCTTTCCCGGCACGGTCAACGACGCCAACGTCGGCTGGTGGGAGCGGGCCTACGCCCTGGTGCTGGTCGGCTGGGTCGGCGTCGCCGCCTGGCTGCTGGACCGCAAGTTGTTGCAGGAAGCGGCAAAATCCCCGTCTGGCGGGTCCGTCGCCCAGGTCGCGGCGGCGGGTGAGTAAAAAAACCCCGAATTTTTCGCCCCTATCAACATTGCGTGATTGAAAATCGCGCGAATGTGATCGACTATAGGGGTCGTGCTGCGATGCAGCGCGCACCGCCTTCCTGCCTTCGGAAGCGCGGCTGGTCAACACGGGGGCGCTCAGAGCGGCATGAACAAGCTGGCGATCCGGCCTGTCGAACAGGCTGAAATCGAGACCCTGAACCCGGCGCCGCAGGGCCCGGCCTGGTCCTGGCTGCCCGACGAGGCGCCCCTGGCCATGCCGGTTCAGTCCCTGAGCGCGCCCGAGGCCGTCGCCGAGGCCGTTCCCGCCACCTCCCCGCGCACGGTCGCCGTGCGCCGGCTGATGCTGCTGGCCGGCACCCTGGTCCTGACCGGCCTGTCCGCCATCGCCCCCTTCTACCTCTACGCCCGCAAGGGCTGGGACGGGACCGAAATCCTGGCCTTCGGCATCTTCATGGTGCTGATCACCGCCATCTCCTGCTGGTTCGTCAGCGGCCTGATGGGCCTGTTCGTCATGCTGCGCGGCAAGGACCAGGCCGACCTGGCCTTCGCCCCCCATCCGGCCCTGCCCCGCACCCGCACGGCCCTGCTGATGCCGCTGTACAATGAGGACGCCCGCGCCTCCTTCGCCCGCCTGGCGATGATCGACGCCTCGCTGACCCGCCTGGGCGCCGCCTCGGCCTTCGACATCTTCGTGCTGAGCGACTCGACCAAGGACGAGGCCGCCGCCGATGAGCGTTCGGTCTTCCAGGCCTTCCGCCAGACCGCCGGCTGCAAGACCTTCTATCGTCGCCGCACCGAGAACAGCGAGCGCAAGGCCGGCAATCTGGCCGAATGGGTCCGTCGTTTCGGCGGCGCCTATGAGACCATGATCGTTCTGGACGCCGACAGCACCATGGCCGGCGAGACCCTGCTGCGCATGGTCGACGCCATGGAGCGCAATCCCGGCGTCGGCCTGATCCAGACCGCCCCCGTCATCATCAAGGCCCGCACCATCTTCGCCCGGGTGTCGCAGTATTCGGTGCGCCTGTACGGCCGCGTCGCCGCTGCCGGCCTGGCCTACTGGACCGGTTCGGAATCCAGCTACTGGGGCCACAACGCCATCATCCGCACGCGCGCCTTCGCCGCCTGCTGCGGCCTGCCCCACCTGAAGGGCAGGAAGCCCTTCGGCGGCCATATCATGAGCCACGACGTGGTCGAGGCCGCCCTGATGCGCCGCGCCGGCTGGGCCGTCCACGTCAGCGCCGCCCTGGACGGGTCGTGGGAAGAGACCCCGCCGTCGATCACCGACTTCATCCGCCGTGACCACCGCTGGTTCCAGGGCAATCTGCAGCACCTGGGCCTGATCACGGCCAAGGGCCTGTCGCCGATGAGCCGCCTGCAGCTGGCCATGGGCTGCATGGCCTATCTGTCCTCGCCCCTGTGGCTGGCCTCGCTGATCGTGGGCCTGTTCATCCAGATGTTCTATCCGGTCGACTGGACCAGCTTCTTCTACATCCTGAACCCGCAGTTCACCCCCTTCATGCTGGCCTCCTTCCTGTCCGGCGTCCTGCTGATCGGGCCCAAATTCATGGGCGCCGCCCTGGTGCTCAGCCGCCCGGCCGAGCGGCGCGCCTTCGGCGGACGCCGCGCCATCGCCAAGGGCATGGCCGCCGAGATCGCCCTGTCGGCCATCCTGGCCCCCATTCTGATGGTCGCCAACACCAAGGCCTTCATCCAGATCCTGTCCGGCCACGACACCGGCTGGACCACCCAGCAGCGCGAGGCCGACGGCCTGGCCTGGTCCGACGCCTTCCGCGCCATGCGCTGGCAGATGGTCGCCGGCGTGGGCTTCATCGCGCCCCTGTGCGTCCGGCCCGACCTTGCCACCTGGTTCGCCCCCATCGTCCTGCCGCTGCTGCTGGCAGCCCCCATCGCGGTCTGGACCTCGCGCGTCCGTTCGGGCGACGCCCTGGCCAAGAAGGGCTTCCTGGTCACCCCGGCCCAGGACGGCGTCAGCGTCAATCCGTCGGTCCTGCACACGCCCCGTTCGCCCCTGCGCGCGGTCGCCGGCGGCGTCCTGGCCCCGGCCGCGGCCCCGGCCATGGTCCCCGCCCGCGCGCCGGAGCTGTAAGCGCCTCTCCACCGGCCGCGACCGATGCAAGGCGGCCACAGAACCGTCATAACCGCTACAGCCACGCTCGACGCAGGGCTCGGTCTTGATCATCTTCAGTCATCAGCTCTGCTGAGGACCGATTCCATGACCAAGAAGACCAGCGCCGATTCCAAGCCCGAGCTGCGCATCGTCGGGACCGAGGCGGCCGTCTATGACCTGATGCGCGCGCCCGAGACCACGGCCGAGCGCGTTAAGCGCCTGCAGATGGAGGCGCATGCCCTGGCCCTGGAAGAGATCGACCAGTTCGAAAAACTGCTGACCCAGGCGGCGCAAAAGGCCAAGGACATCGCCTCGGGCGGCGACGCCTATCCGGTCGGCGTTCGAGAAGTCGCCACGCGTATCGCCGCCGATCTGCCGACACGGGCCGAGACCATACGCACGATCGTGGGCCGTCTGGGCTGATTACGGCCCCCGTCCGCCTTCTAGGCCAGGACGTCGTCGTAATCGGGGTGGCGCTTGTGCCAGGCCACGGCGTAGCTGCACTGGGGGAACAGTTTCAGCCCCTGTTCGCGTGCATATTCGGCCATCGCCTGCATGAAGCGCCCGGCGGCGCCGGAGCCGCGCAGGCTCTGGTCCGCCTCGACGTGCAGGATCATCCGCGCCCCGCCGCGCACGGCGTAGTCGGCCCAGACCCGTCCGCTTCCGCCCTCGCCGTCGAACACCTGTTCGAAGCGGTTGTCGCCCCTGGCGTCGGTGAACGGTCCCATGCTCAACTCCCTTTCTGCCTCAACAGCTTGGGGCGCCGGGACGTTCCATCGGCGAGTGCGTCAGATCGGCTTGTTCTGCAACAGATTGATCAGGCCCAGCACGCTCTTCACCGTGAACCAGACACTGAGCAGGAACCAGATCAGCAGGAACAGCAGCAGGAAGGGAATGCCGATCAGCACCACCGAGGCCAGGGCGCTGACGAAGATGCCGACCCAGGCGGCGATGGTCCACCAGAAGACCGACCAGAAGAGGCGGATCTGGGCGTCGATATGTTGCCGGGCCACGCCCGCGGCCGTGCTGCGCGTCACATAGGCCACCACCAGCCCGACCAGGACCAGCACATTGGCGCTGGGGATGGACAGGATGAACAGGGCCCAGGCGATCAGGGCGCCGACCTTGCCTTCCGGCTCCTGGCCGGGGGTGAAATTGGGTTCGGTCGTCATGGTCGTCCTTTCAGAACAGCCAGCTGCGCGGATTGTCGATCGGCCGCCCGGCCTTCAGACGCATCACGCCGAAGACGCCGCGCGCCAGGATCCACAGGGCCGACAGGAACAGGACGAAGACCCCGATATTGACGATCACCAGCAGGCCGCCCAGCACCACCGCGACGGCGGCGATCCACAGGGTGCGCCTCTGATACAGGAAGTGGCTGGCGGCCAGACGCTCCTGCGGGCCTTCGCGCCCGGTCACGGCCACCAGGGCCAGAAGCGCCGAAACCCCCAGGGTCGGCACGGCCAACAGGATCAGCACATAGACGGCGTAAAGGCTCATCGGCGCGGGCGGCTGTTCCTTTCGGCGCCCCAGACTGTCGCGCAGGGCGTCCACCGGGCCGGGCCGGGCCGACCGTTCGAAGGGCCCCGGCTGGGCGGGGGCGGGCGCCGCAACGGGCTGGGGCTCGGGCGGATCGAACAGATCGGCTTCGCGCTCAGGGGCCGGCGTCACGGTTTCGGCCCTGGTCGGCGCAGCCGGCGTCGCCTCCGGCTCTCGGCGCCGCCCCGCCAGCGAAGCCGCCGAGACGAAGCCGACCAGGGCGTCGTGATCCTGATCGTCGGACGCGGCCTGGGGCTGTGCGGACTCTGAGCCTTGCGGATCGCCGGGTTCGGCCATGGACAGGATACGCTTCTCTCGCGCCGCCGAGACGGCTGGACTGTTAAGGACAATGGCCGCCCAGGCGGGCGGACGCAACCTATCGCGCCAGAACGATCTCGCATCCCGGCGCGATCACGGCCGACAGGGCGCCGGGCTTTTCGATCCGCACCCTGGCCCGCATCACCCGCCGGTCGTCCAGACAGGCCCGCGCCAGCCGGTCGGCGAAGGTCTCCACCAGTCCCACATGGCCCTCGGCGGCGATGGCGCGGGCGGCCTCGGCGACGGTCTCATAGTTGATGGTGTCGCCCAGCCGCTCGATCGGCCGGGGCTCCAGCTCCAGGGTCACGTCGATCACCAGGGTCTGCAGCCGCCCCTGTTCGTGGTCATAGACCCCGATCCCCGCCTGAACCTCCAGCCCGCGCACGAAGACGCTCAGCCGCTCGCAGCGCAGCGGTTCGTCCGCCGGAAACGGCGACACCGACGACGACTGAACCACGCGACCTACTCCTGGATGTCCGGGGTGCGCCAGGCCAGATGCTGGCCCCCATCGACGGCGATCATCTGGCCCGTCACCATCCGCGCGTCAATGAGCCACAGCACGGCCTCGGCCACCGCCTCCGGGCTGCCGGGCGTCTGCAACAGGGTGGCGCGCGCCTCGGCGGCGAATTCCTCGGGGGTCTGGTGGATCGACGGCAGGGTCGGCCCCGGCCCCACGCCGTTGACCCGAATGCCCGGCGCCAGGGCCTGGGCCAGGGTCTGGGTCGCCCACCACAGGCCGTTTCTCGACAGGCTGTAGGAGAAGAAGCGCGGGTCGGGCTTCAGCACCTTCTGGTCCAGCAGATTGACGATCGCCCCTTCCACCGTCTGGGCGGCAAAGGCCTCGGCCAGAACGATCGGCGCCCGCAGATTGGTCTCCAGATGCTTGTCCCAGCTGTCGCGCGTCAGGCCGCCGATCCGGTCGTCCTCGAACACCGAGGCGTTGTTGACCAGCACCGTGACCGGTCCCAGGGCCTCGGCCGCCGCCGGAACCAGGGCGCGCACCCGCGCCTCGTCCGTCAGATCGGCCTGCAACAGACAGGCGCGCCGCCCCAGGCCGCCGATGACCTCGGCCAGATCCCGCGCCGCCTCGCCCGAGGCGTGATGATGGATCGCCACATCGAACCCGGCCCTGGCCAGGGTCAGACATATGGCCCGCCCGATCCGCCGCGCCCCGCCCGTGACCAGGGCGACGCCCCGGCCCGAGGTCGCCGATTCAGTCAACCCGACCGAACTCGACGAAGTTCATCAGGGCCATGACGGCGATGAAGCCGAAGATGATGCCGAGCGCCAGCATGGTGATCCTCCTGTTTCCCCAAGGCTTAGAGGCAGGCGGGGCGCGGTTCAAGCGGGGATGGGGGAGAGTTTGGAGCGCAAGTTGACTCGTTGCTGCCGTCCAAAACGTCTGCTTTGCGGCCTGAGGAGCTCAAAGGTTTCACCAGCGCATCGCCGACATCCAGATAAGCAAAGGGAGCTGACGCATGTCCGAAGTCACGTTCGCCTCTCTGGCGGTCAGATCGACACCCTGTCCGCCGATGTCGCCGCCGCATTGATGGACAGGGCCACGGCTGCCTCGGGACGGAGAACGGCGCAAAGAAGGCGGGCGATGCGGCGGTTGAATTATTTACTGCAAGGGTGGCGTGCCTCTGCAATCATGCAGTGGGAGGCGGACCATGAGCAGCGAAATAGACGAGGCCCACAAGCGGCTAGTGAGCCTTCAACCAGAGCTTGGCCGGGCTGCGGTCCCGCAGCTGAACGAAGCCAGCACCCGCTTTCATCTCTTGGACCGCGTCCTGATCGAATGCCTCGGCTGGCCTAACGACCAAATTGGGGTGGAGGAAGGTGCCGATGAGGGGTTCGTGGACTACACGCTACGGTCGATCAACGACCGTCCCCTTCTGGTAATCGAGGCGAAGCGCCTTGGCAGTCTTGACTTAAGTTCAGCCACGCAGGCTGCAACGGAGGTCGCCCTTAACGGCAAGCTGCTGCGCCCGCTCCGACAAGCAATACGACAGGCCGTCGGTTACGCCCCTATGCAAAGCGTTTCGATCGCCTGCGTTACAGACGGCAACCTCTGGCTGTTCTTTCAGACAAACCGACGTGACGGCCACAACCTGCTTGAGGGGAAGGGCATCCTATTCCCCAGCTTACAGTCGGTGCTGAGCCGTTTCCCAACCTTCCATGATTTAATCTCGCCCAGCGGCCTTCGCGAAGGCCTCGGGATGGTGCAGCTTAACAGGGCGGAGGGCATCCGTGTCGCAAACGAAGAGGACCAGAGGACGGTTTCGCCGCCGGACGAAGCGCACATGCGGCCACGCGATAGCTTAGCGCACGACGCTTCGCTTTTGTTTCGTCAGTTCTTTGCAGGTATCGGATCCGATAGTGATCCTGACATGCTTCGCGAGTGCTTCGTCGAGACACCTGAGAGCCAGAAGGCGGACCTTGAGCTCCAAAAAATTGCCCAGAAGCTTTTGAGCGGGATTGAGACCCTAGATACCGGTGCCGGCGCAGCTCTACAGGACCAACTCGAACGCGCCGTCTCGGCTATGCAGTCCGAGACCGTCTTATTAGTCGGGAACAAAGGGGCTGGAAAAACTACCTTCCTTAGCCGCTTCTTTGGCGGCGTACTGCCAAGCCACCTCCAGAAGCAGTGCTATGTGATCAGGGTGCCACTGGACGCGATACCTGAGGTCGATAAGGAACGCGCGGCATCTTGGGCCTTAGTCCAGCTTAGGGACAGAATCGAAAGGGCTCTCTGCGGTAACAGGGCACCCACCTATGACGAATTACGGGGGGTGTTTTTCAGCGAGTATAACCGCCTGAAGGACGGTCCCCTGGCTCCGCTCTATAAGAGAGACCCAGAAGAGTTTCGCCATCAGTTCGGGCTGTCCCTCGAACAGATGCGCGCGAACCAACCGGAGGCTTATGCTCTCGCTTTTTTGAGGCGCGCGGTCGCGAACGACCGAAGGTTGCCAGTCATCATTTTCGACAATGCTGACCAATTTCCAGCGGGCGTCCAAGACAACATTTTCCAGCTAGCGCATTCGTTCACAATAGCGACACCTGTCCTCAACATTGTCCCGATCACAGATCGGACAGTCTGGCGACTCTCCAGGCATGGCGCTCTGCAGAGCTACACGTCTCGAAGTTTCTACCTCCCGGTTCCTGAAGCAAAGAAGATATTGCAGAAGCGAATTGACTACGTTTATAAAAAATTAAACACAGATCCAAACACAGCGCGCACATACTTCTCGTCGAAGGGATTTCGAGTTGAGCTGAAAAATCTCGACCACTTCGCACAAGCCGTTGAGAGAATATTTGTTCAAAATGACTTTGTATCAGGCCTCATTGGGCGGTTAGCGAACTTTGATATTCGCCGGATGCTTTTGGTCGCCGAGCGCATATTTCTTTCTCCTGAAATCCGGATTGACGAAGTATTGAAGGGTTCGTTCGGCTTCAACCCGGGCAAGTCAGAGATACTGCAAATTCACCGCGCGCTTATAAAAGGCGAGTACGACCGTTACTCCTACAAGGAGAACGAGTTCGTTTATAATATCTTCTGGACCGACCAGTCTTGGCCAGCCTCTCCGGTTCTTGGGCTACATATTCTTTGGATGCTCAAGGCGAGGCTGGCGAAGGCGCGCAGTGAAAGCATCGATACACGCCACTGGACAGCCAACGAAATCTGCCAGTTTCTTGAGCCAACGGGCGCTCATCCGGATCAGACGATGGTGGTCTTGAAGCGACTTATCGAGCGCGGGCTGATCGAACCGCTTGATCCGTCGGTCGAGGTGGTCGCAACCAGCAGCCGAGTCGCCATCACCGACAGTGGCGTCGCACACATAGATTTGGTTCGGAATTCTGACGTCTACATGGAGCAGATGGCGATGGCCACGGGGCTCAACAGCCTGCGGGTCTTCGAAGAAATTAGGAACGAACGGACAAAGGCAAACGCGGCATCGTTTGCCAAGATACGACAAATCTTCGCGCAGTATCTCTACGAGCTCGACGTTGATCGGATGAAGCTGCCTAAGGCTAAAGAGTACGAGGGTCTGCGGGAAGCCCGGCTCATCATCCAGGGCCTCATCAGCCCCACACCTCGCGGCACATGGGACACGCCAGTCCGCTCGTCTCCTGCGGAAAGTATCGGGATCGCCGCCGTTAGCAGGAAATGGGTCTGAGCGCATTGGACGCTTAGTCCCGGCCGTCGGAGTTCGCGGAAAGGCCGGCAGCTGTCCGAAATTCGTCGAGTTTTAGAGTCGTGTTTTTAGGCGAAAGGTGGATGTCTGCTCCTGGCGCAATGCAGCCCTGCTCCCCTTTCAAAGTAAGCCAACATCGCTCCCCCACCGCCCCGAACGACCGACACACCCATGACCTGGCGCATCCACGTCGAACCCTTCACCCGTCCGCTCTTCTTCGCCTGGTCGCGGCTGACGCGGGGCAAGACGCTGGGCGTGCGGGCCGTGGCGACGGACGCCCAGGGGCGGGTGCTGCTGGTGCGGCACACCTATCTGAAGGGCTGGTGGTTGCCGGGGGGCGGGGTGGATCGGGGCGAGACAACCCATCAGGCCGTGGCGCGCGAACTGCGTGAGGAGGCCGGGCTGATCGCGCGGTCGGCGCCGCGCCTGGTGTCGATCCATTCCAATGAGCGGTTCTTTCCCGGCGATCACGTCGCCGTCTTCGTCATCGACGCCTTCGATCCGGGCGAACCGACCAGTCGCGGCGAGATCGCCGAGGTCGGCTGGTTTCCCCCCGCCGCCCTGCCCGCCGACGTCAATCGGGGCTGTCGCGCGCGGCTGGCCGAAATCTTCGACGGCGCCCCGGTTTCCGACCTCTGGTGAGACGGAAACGATCCGCTGATCCGTTTCAGAACGGCCAAGCCTGTTCGGAAAGGATCCTTCTATGCCCGTCTCCCGTCGCCTGGCCCTGATGGGGCTGGCCCTCGGCGCCGTCCTGCCCAATGCTGCTCTGGCCCAAACGCGCGGAGATCGGCGGCGCCGTCGAACGGGGCCGTCCACGGCGACCCCGGCGCCGTCCCAGACCGTCGCCTTCGGCCCCGATCCGCTTCAGGCCTATGATCTCTACGCCGACCGGGGCGCAGGACCGGTCCTGATGTTCGTCCACGGCGGCGGCTGGTCGCGGGGCGAGCGGACGCGGGTCAATGAGCTGCCGGCCTATGCCCGCCGCCACGGCCTGACCCTGGCCTCGACCGGCTATCGACTGGCGCCCGCCGTCAGCGCCCGCGAGTCGGCCATGGACGTCGCCGCCGCCGTGGCCGACCTGAAACGCCGCCTGCCCGGCCGGCCGCTCTATCTGATGGGCCATTCGGCCGGGGCGCATCTGGCCGCCCTGGTCGGAATCGACCCCGACTATCTGGGCGCGTTCGGGCTGAGGCCGTCGGATCTGGCGGGGGTGATCCTGCTGGACGGCGCCGGCTATGACGCCACGGCGCCGCGCGGGGACGGCCGCATCGACCAGTGGCTGGGCCAGACCTATGACCAGGCCTTCGGCAACCAGGCCGCCGCCCTGTCGCCCACCCTGCGCGTCCGCCCCGGCGTCGCCTATCCGCCCTTCTTGATCTTCCACGTCGCCCGGCGTCAGGATTCGGCCGTCCAGAGCCGGGGCTTGGCCGAGGCCCTGACCCGCGCCGGCGGCCGCGCCGAGGTCGTTCCCGCCCCCGACGACAGCCACATGACGATCAATCGCGGCTTCGGCGCCGCCGGCGATCCGGAGGGCGAACGCGCCGCCCGCTTCATCTCGGGCTAACAAAAGGCCGGCGGCGTGCTAGCCAGGGGCCATGAACCCGTCGCTCCTCGCCATCCTCGTCGTCGTCCTGGCCGGGGGCGCCACCGCCCTCCAGGCGCCGACCAACGCCAAGCTGGCGACCGCCGTCGCCTCGCCGGTCAATGCGGCCTTCATCTCCTTCGCCGTGGGCACGACGGTGCTGGGCATCCTCGCCGCCCTGATGCAGACCCGGCCCGACATGGCCGCCGCCCGCGCCCTGCCCTGGTACGCCTGGCTTGGCGGGGTCTACGGCGCCTGTTTCGTGGTGGCCGCCGCCTGGGGCGTGCCGCGCCTGGGGGTGGCCATGACCATCACCCTGATGGTCGGGGGCCAACTGCTGCTCAGTTTGATCCTGGATCATTTCGGCGCCCTGGGGGTGCCGCGCCAGCCGCTGAACCTGGGCCGGATCGCCGGTGTGGGCCTGGTTCTGGCCGGCGTCCTTCTGGTTCGCCGCTCGTAAATCCAGACCCTCTCCCGCTTGCGGGAGAGGCAGCGCGTCGATCGCGCAGCGATCCAGCGACGGAGAGGGAAGTCTTCTTCCCTGAAGTGAAACTCCCCCATCGTCAGCCGTCTCGCTACACTCGACGAGCTGACACTTCCCCCGCAAGCGGGGGAAGGACATGCGCCGCCTCGCGCGAAGCCCTATATCCATCCCGATGACCGAGGAGACGCTCGATTCGACCCTGAAGGCCGCCGCCCTGATCGCCGACGAGGCCCGGCGCGCGCCCGACAAGCCGGGCGTTTATCGCATGTATGGCGAGGACGGCTCTTGCCTGTACGTCGGCAAGGCCAAGTCGCTGAAGAAGCGCATCGTCCAGTACGCCCAGGGAAGGTTCCACACCCAGCGGATCGGCCTGATGGTCTCGCTCACCCGGTCGATGGAGCTGGTGGTCACCGCCACCGAGACCGAAGCCCTGCTGCTGGAATCCAACTTCATCAAGAAGCTGAAGCCGCGCTTCAACGTCGTGTTGCGCGACGACAAGTCCTTCGCCGAACTGATGATCCGCAGCGATCACCGCGCCCCCCAGATCCGCAAGCATCGCGGCGCCCACACCACGCCGGGTCAGTATTTCGGGCCCTTCGCCTCGACCTGGGCGGTGAACCGGACCCTGAACACCCTGCAGAAGGCCTTCCTGCTGCGCTCCTGTTCGGACAGCGTCTATGAGACCCGCACCCGGCCTTGCATGCTGCACCAGATCAAGCGCTGTTCGGCGCCCTGCACCGGTCTGATTTCGCTGGAGGACTACGGCGAGCTGGTCGACGAGGCCGAGGCCTTCCTGCGCGGCAAGTCGCGGGCCGTCATCAGCCGCCTGTCGCAGGAGATGCAGGCCGCGTCCGACGCCATGGATTTCGAACAGGCCGCCCGGGTGCGCGACCGCATCCGCGCCCTGTCCGCCATCTCGATGGAGAACTCCGTCAGCGCCGACAGCGTGGCCGAGGGCGACGTCTTCGCCCTGCACACCGACGGGGGCCAGGCCTGCGTCCAGGTCTTCTTCTATCGCGCGGGCCAGAACTGGGGCGGCCGCGCCTACTTCCCCCGCGTGGACAAGACCGACACCGACCCGGAGATCCTGGCCGCCTTCCTGGGCCAGTTTTACGAGGACAAGCCGATCCCCCGCCTGATCCTGTCCAACGTCCGGCCGCACGAGCTGGAACTGCTGGAAGAAGCCTTTTCGATGAAGGCCGACCGCAGGGTCGAGATCGCCAAACCCCAGCGGGGCGAGAAGCTGGCCCTGGTCGACCACGCCCTGACCAATGCGAAGGAGGCCCTGGGCCGCCGTCTGGCCGAAAGCTCCGCCCAGGGCAAGATCCTCGACGAGGTGTGCGAGGCCTTCGGCCTGGAGGCCCGGCCCGAGCGGATCGAGGTCTATGACAACGCCCATATCCAGGGAACCAATGCGGTGGGCGGCATGATCGTGGCCGGCCCCGAAGGCTTCCAGAAGTCCCAGTACCGCAAGTTCAACATCCGGGGCGAGGATCTGACGCCCGGCGACGACTACGGCATGATGCGCGAAGTCATGCGCCGCCGCTTCGCCCGTCTGGTCAAGGACGAAGAGGAGGGCGAGGAAGTTGTGCGCCCGGACCTGCTGCTGATTGACGGCGGCGCGGGCCAGCTGGCCGAGGTTCTGGCCGTCATGGCCGACCTGGGCCTGGACGACATCGCCGTGGTGGGGGTCGCCAAGGGACCGGATCGCGACGCGGGGATGGAGAAGTTCTTCATGCCCGGCAAAGCCCCCTTCATGCTGCCGCTGAAGTCCCCGGCCCTCTATTATCTCCAGCGGCTGCGCGACGAGGCCCACCGTTTCGCCAACGGCGCCCACGCCAAGCGCCGCTCGATGGACATCCGCAGGAATCCGCTGGACGAGATCGAAGGGGTCGGCCCGGGCCGCAAGAAGGCCCTGCTCCACGCCTTCGGCTCGGCCAAGGGCGTCGGCCGCGCCTCCGTCGCCGACCTGGTCAAAGTGGACGGCGTCAGCCAGGCCCTGGCCGAACGCATCTACGCCTTCTTCCATCCCCAGGCGCGGTGATTCAGGGCTAGGCGCGATCCGGCGCACGCTCCAGGCTTCGAAACACCTCCTGCGCCAGCAGCTTGGCGGGACCGCCCGAGCCGCGCGCTGACACCAGGGCGATCTCGCTGTCGTGCAGGGCGGGCAGGGTCTTCACCACCGCCAGATCGCGCGGCGCCATGGCGGCCGGCAGAACTCCGACGCCCAGCCCCGCCCGTAGCGCCGCCATCTGACCGGCAAGACTGGGCGAGGTGAAGGACGCCCGGAATCCGATCCCCGCCGTCTCCAACGCCTGTAGCGCGCGCTTGCGATAGATGTCCGGCGCAGGCGCGATGATCAGGGGCAGCGGCGAGGTCTCCGCGACCGAGGCGTCTTGGGCCACCCAGACCAGCGGCTCGCTCCACACCTTCAGCCCCAGGTCGGCGCCCCCGGCCTCGCGCTTGACCAGGGCCAGGTCCAGCAGTCCGCGCGACAGCTGATCCAGCAGATTGGCGGTATAGTCGCATGTCACCGACAGCCGGATGCGCGGATGGCTGCGCGCGAAGGCCCCCAGTATGCCCGGCAGATGAACCGTGGCGATGTCTTCCGGCGCCCCGAACCGCACCTCGCCCTCGGGCTCGCCGTCGCTCAGCGTGGCGATGATTTCGTCGTTCAGCTTCAACAGCCGCCGCGCCTGGGGCAGCAGGGCCGCCCCCTCGGTGGTCAGCCCCACCCTGGCGCCGCCCCGGTCCAGCAGCGGCGCCCCGAGCTGCTGCTCCAGCCGCCGCATCTGCAAGCTGACGGCCGGCTGGGTCAGGCCGCGTTGCTGGGCCGCCCGGGTGAAGCTGTGGGTTTCGACCACCGTCACGAAGGTCCGCAGCAGATCGATGTCGAGACTGGTCATGCCATAACTGTTCGTTATGCCGCACATCAAGTCAATAAACTGGCGCGTCAGGGGCGGTGCGGGCAAAGGGCCCGCCACTGAGTTTTTGGAGTCCCCATGCCCGATATCACCGCCAGTCTCGGACTGCTGTCCTCGCCCGCCATCCTGTTCTTTTTCGTGGGCGCGGCTGCGGCTTTTGCCCGGTCAGACCTGTCCATACCGGAGCAGGTCGCCAAGGCGATCTCCCTTTATCTGATGCTTTGCATCGGCTTTCGTGGGGGCGTGGAAGCGCGGGCCGCCGGGCTTCAGGCCGACTTTCTCACCGCCGGGGCCCTAGGTCTGGCGCTCAGCGCCTTCATGCCGCTCCTGGCCTTCATCCTGCTGCGGTGGACGTCGCGACTGGATCGTCCGACCCTGTGCGCCCTCGCGGCGACCTATGGATCGGTGTCGGTGGTGACCTTCGCCGCCGGTCAGCAGCATCTGACCGACCTGGGTCTGGCGCCCGGCGGCTATATGGCGGCGGTGCTGGCCCTGATGGAGACGCCGGCGATCCTGACCGCCCTGGTCCTGATGCACGGCGCCGGCCGCGAGCCGTCGACCGGCCGGGGCGTCGTCCTGCGCGAAGTTCTGGTCGGGGCGGCGACGGTGATGCTGCTGGGCAGCTTCCTGGTCGGCCTCATTTCAGGCGAGGCGGGGCTGAAGAAGCTGGACCTGTTCGTCAATCCGCTGTTCCAGGGCGCCCTGTGCTTCTTCCTGCTGGACCTGGGTCTGACCGCCGCGCGCAGCCTGATGGCGGATCGGCGCAAGCTGACCTGGCCGGTGATCGGTTTCGCTCTCGGCTTCCCCGTCCTCTCGGCAGGCGTCGCCCTGGCCCTGGGACGACTGGCGGGTCTTGGACTCGGCGACGCAGCCATGCTGGCCGTCCTTGCGGGCTCGGCCTCCTACATCGCCGTGCCCGCCGCCATGCGGGTCGCGGCGCCCAAGGCCGATCCCGGCGTCTTCGTCACCGCCTCCCTGGCCGTAACCTTTCCCTTCAACCTCGTGATCGGCATCGCCCTCTATACGGCGGCCGCAGTCTGGCTGTGGGCCTAGACGCCTGACCCACGGAGGTGCGGAACCGGAGAGGCGACGGCGATTTTTCCCGCTTTCACCTCTCCCCCGTCCCGAGATTGGGTCCTATACCCCCCCCATGTCCGATCCGTCCAAAGACCCTCTCCTGTCAGGTTATCGCCGCTTCCGCGCCGAACACTGGCCCGAGGCGCGCGCCGAGTACGAAACCCTGGCTGAAAAGGGCCAGACGCCGCACACCCTGATCGTCGCCTGTTCCGACAGCCGCGCCGATCCGGCCCTGATCTTCGACGCCAAGCCGGGCGAGTTGTTCGTCGTCCGCAACGTCGCCAATCTGGTTCCGCCCTATGAACCGGACGGCAAGCTGCACGGGGTTTCGGCGGCCCTGGAGTTCGGGGTCAAGGTTCTGGGCGTCAAACGGATCGTCGTCATGGGTCACGCCCACTGCGGCGGGGTCAACGCCATGATCAACGGCGCGCCGGACGTCGTGGCCGACTTCGTGGCCCCCTGGATCGCCCAAGGCACGCCGGTGGTTCAGCACGTCGCCGAAACCGTCGCGCCGAACGAACTGGAGCGCGCCGCCGAAGAGGCCGTGGTGCGTCTGTCGATCCGAAACCTGCGCACCTTTCCCTGGATCGCCGAGCGTGAAGCCAAGGGCGAACTGGAGCTCAGCGGGCTTCATTTCGGAATCGCCGACGGCGTCCTGACCGCCCTGACTGACAAGGCGAGGTTCGAGCCGTTGGGGTGAGTTGCATAAAATAGTGAAAAACACTACTTTATGCGCATGGAACGGACCATCACCGCCACCGAAGCCAACCGCGACTTCTCGCGCATCTTCCGCGAGGTGGCGTCCGGCGAATCCTATGTCGTCACCGCCCACGGCAAGCCTTTGGTGCGGATCACCCCGGCGGTCACGGACGAACAGAAGAACGATGAACGGGTCGCCCGACTTCACGCGCTCGTGGAGGATTTGACCGCACTGCCCGCTCGCGCGCCCGGACGCATCACACGCGAAGACGGCTACGCTTGAAGCTGGCGCTGGACACCAATGTCCTGGGATACGCCGCCGGCATTGGGGACGACGGCGCCAAGCGGCGACGGGCCGGCCGGCTGATCAAGACCCTCGCCGACCACAGCCTGGTCATCCCGACCCAGGTCGCGGGCGAATTTTACAATATCCTGACCCGCAAGGGCGGCCATCCGCCCAAAATCGCGCGAAAGATCGTTCTCGATTGGAGCGCAGGCGTCGGCCTGACTGCCGCCTCGGCCGCAACCATGGACGCGGCGCTCGAGGCCGCGGCCTTCTTCAATCTTCAGATCTGGGACGCCCTGATCCTGACCGTCGCCGCCGAAGCCGGCTGCGGCCTTCTGCTTTCCGAAGACATGCAGGACGGCTTCGTCTATCGAGGCGTCACCGTCGCCAATCCGTTCGCGGAGACGCTTCACCCCCTGCTCGCGTCCCTGCTGGAGATCCCGTCATGACCGCGCCCGCCCTCCGCGCCAATCCGATCCCCAACATCCTGACGGGCATCCGCCTGTTCGCCGGGGTGGTGATGTTCGCCATGCTGGCCGGCGCCGCGCCGGGGGCTCTGGACGCCTGGCTGTCGCCGGAAACCCAGCTGAAGTTCGGCCTGTGGGCCTTCTGGATCTTCGTCATCGCCGCCTCGACCGACTGGGTGGACGGCTTTTTGGCGCGGCGCTGGAACGCCACCACCCGCTGGGGCGCCATTCTGGACCCGATCGCGGACAAGGTTCTGATCACCGGGGCCATTCTGGGCGTCTTGGCGTCCGGCTCCCTGCCGGGCATCGCCCTGCCCTGCGGCCTGATCCTGTTCCGTGAGTTCGCGGTCTCGGCCCTGCGCGAGACCATGGCGGGGCGCATCGAACTGCCCGTCACCCTGGCCGCCAAATGGAAGACCACGGTCCAGATGGTGGCGCTGGCGGCCCTGCAACTGACCCTGCTGTGGGACGCCTTCGGCCTTCAGAACGAGGACGGCTCGCCCCTGTCCTGGCAGCCGGCCTTCGAATCCTTCGCCGTCTTCCTGATCTGGTTCGCCGCCGTCATCACCCTGTGGACCGGCTGGCAGTATTTCCGCGAAGCTCGGCGTCAGATGCAGGATCTTTAGGGCCTCAGCGTCAGTCCCGCAGGCGTCGCCTCGAAGGCCGACAGCCGCCCCAGATAGCTCATGCCCAACAGGGAATAGGCCAGCCCATCTTCGACCACCAGGGCCTGGACTCGCTCGACCCGCGCGCCTGCGACCGAGACCGCCGCCAGTTCGACGGGCGCGGTGCGGGCCAGGCCCGAGGCGGTCTGCACCCGCCCCGTAAAGGCGTCCGGCTCCGGATCGACGCCCAGCCGTCGCGCATCGGCCCGCGTCAGGGCCACCACGCTGGCGCCCGTGTCGATCAGAACCCGCACGGCCCGCCCCTCGATGGTCGCCTGCGCCCAGTAGTGACCGTCCGGCCCCTTCACCACCTGGGTCGCGGTCCCAGAAGCCGGGGCGGGCGCGACGACGAGGCGTTCCGGCTGGGCCGCCGCCAGGGCGGGCTCGCCGCCGTCCAGGTGACGGATCGCCAGGGCCGTCGCGAACGAGGCCGCCAGGGATGCGCCCAGCACGACGACGGACTGAAGATCGATGCGGATCATTCCTTCCCAATAGCGGTCGCCCGTTGGGATGCGGTGAAGCGACGTGGCTGACGAAGTCTTAAACGCCCATCCCCTCTACCCGGTCCCCTCAGCCCAGTTTGGCGGGGTCGATCCGGTCGCGCCGCGCGGGCAGTTCCGCCATGATCCGCGTCCGCTCATCCTCCCCCAGAGCGCGCCAGCCGGCGATCTCCTTCAGGGTTCGAAAACAGCCCAGACACAGGCCGCTTTCGCCGTCGACGGCGCACACCATGACGCACGGCGTGGCGATCGCCTGGGGCGGGCGGCGGGGCGGGGTCGCGGCGCTCAATACGACATCTTCATAAAAAATACTCCGGTTACTGACTTAAAAATTTGCACTTTGCGGAAAGATGGTTATCTTGGTCATCGACGCGAAACGACTGATGGTGAGATCCCTAGGTACGACGCGTCTCTTTTCATCGTTCTGCGAAAGGAGACGCCAAGATGAACGATAAGGAGCGCAACCTCCAACACGCCATGATGTCCTTCGCCCTTTGGGGCGGGATGCTGGTCAACAGTCGGCACATGCCGTCTAACTCGGGACGGGCGGCCAGCCATCCGTCCAACTTCGTACCCTATACGCCCAAGAAACGCTGACGGCTTCGCGAGCCGGACGTGCAGGAGCCCCGGTCCCGACCGGGGCTTTTGCAATTCCGACCTTGCCTGACGCGACGGCGGCGGACGATGAGAGGGGGAACAAGGGAGACGACCCATGGGGCTGATTGCCGAAACCCGCCAAGGCGCGGTGCTGATCTGGACGCTGGACCGTGAGGCCCGGCTGAACGCCCTGCCCGACCTGGGCGACGGCGATGAATTCGCTGAGGCCTGCGCCCGCGCGAATGCGGACATGACGGTCAAATGCGTCGTCCTGACCGGGGCGGGGCGGGCCTTTTCAGCTGGGGGCGATCTGACCGCCATGCGCGACCGACGCGACCTGTTCGAAGGATCAGGCGCGGAGATTCGCGTCCGCTATCGCCGCGTCGTCCACCGGATCGTCCGCAGCCTCTATGATCTGGAGATTCCGCTGGTCTCGGCGGTCAACGGCCCGGCCATGGGCCTGGGCTGCGGCATCGCCGCCACCGCCGACATCCGCATCGCCTCGGACCGGGCCAGCTTCGGCGTGCCGTTTCTGAAGCTGGGCATTATCCCCGGCGACGGGGGCGCCTGGCGGCTGCCGCGCGACGTCGGCTACGCCCGCGCCGCTGAAATGCTGTTCACCGGGCGCAGCATCGACGCCGAGACGGCCGAGCGCTGGGGTCTGGTCAACCGCGTGGTTCCCCACGACCGGCTGATGGACGAGGCCCTGATCACCGCCGGTGAAATCGCCGCCCAGCCGGCCCAGGCCCTGCGCATGGCCAAGACCCTGATGCGCCAGGGCCGCGACCAGACCTTCGAACAGATCCTGGAGCTGTCGGCCGCCATGCAGGCCCTGGCCCATATGACCGACGACCATCAGGAAGGCGTCGCCGCCGTGCTGGAAAAGCGGCCGGCGGATTTCACCGGCCGCTGATCCGATCCCTTACTTCTGTCCCGCTGCGCGCATGGCCTGGGCGGGACCGACGCCGGCGGCGACCGGACGGGCGACGCCGGCCTTCTGACCGGGCTTCATGAACTTCACCAGGACGCGCTGGCCGATCAGGAAGGGGGTGTCGTCGGCCGAGACCACGACCTCGACCACCCGTTCGTCGGTGCGGGCCGACGGGTCCTCGGACTGCAGCTGGCGGGCGCCGAAGACGGCGGCGCGGCGCAGGACGCGGCCGACCGAAATCTTGGTGGGATCGCCTTCGGGCGTCAGCTCGACCTCCTGGCCGACGGTCACGTTGGGCAGGTCGGCCTCGACGATCTCGGCGCGAACGATGCGGTCGGTCTCGGGCTCCAGATCGAACATGGCCGTGACGTTCAGGGTCGAGGCGCCGGCGCCTGGCTGGGCGTAGCGGCGGGCGATGCGGCCGTTCATCGGGGCGCGGATCACCGTCAGCTCCTGATTATAGCGCGCCTCGTCCAGGCGGGACTGGGCGGTCTGGACGGCGGCGTTCTGGGACGACATCCGGGCCTCGGCCTGGGCGATCTGATCGCGGGCCTGGTCCAGACGCTGGGCGGCGACGAAGTTGGTCGCGGCTAGTTTCGACAGCCGCTCATATTCGCGGCGGGCCGTCGCCAGCTCCACCCGCGTCATGCCCAGCTGGGCGCGCGCCTCGGACACCGCAGCCGCCGCGCTCTGGGCCGCCAAACGGGTCTCGTCGTCTTCCTGGCGGGCCAGGATCTGGCCGGCGACCACCTTGTCGCCTTCATTGACGAAGACTTCGCGGACCACGCCGCCGCGACGGGCGGCGACCTTGATCACCCCGCCCTCGACGTCAGCCTTGCCGTTGGCGATGGCGGCGTAGGGGCTGTCGATCTTCTGGGCGGCGGCCTTTTCGACCTCGGCCTTCTTGGCCGCGCCGGCCTTGCTGAAGGCCATGAAGCCGACGACGAGGACGACGATCAGGATCAGGCCGATCCAGAGCCATTTGTTTTTGAGAAAGGCGGGCATGACGGTTCAGTCCGTTCGAAAAGAGCTTAGTGGGACGCCAGCTGGGCGTCGGGATCAGGGGTGCGGCGTTGATCGTCCAGGATCTTGCCGTCTTCGATGTGGATGACCCGGTCCGCCCAGGCTTCCAGGCGCGGGTCGTGGGTCACGCAGATCACGGCGGCGCCGTGTTCGGTCGCCGCGCGGCGCAGCAGGCGGATGACCACCTGGCCGTTCTCGCCGTCCAGGGCCGAGGTCGGCTCGTCGGCGAACAGGATCTGCGGATTCTTGGCCAGGGCGCGGGCGATGGCGACGCGCTGCTTCTCGCCGCCCGACAGGGCGCTGGGCCGCTGGTTCAAGCGATGGCCCAGGCCGACCTCTTCCAGGGCGGTGGTGGCGCGCTTCTTGGCTTCCGACGGCGACAGGCCCTGATATTTCAGGACCGTCATCACCTGTTGCAGCGCCGTCAGCGACGGAAACAGGTTGAAGCCCTGAAAGATGAAGCCGCAGTGATCCAGCCGGAACTTGTCGATCCGGCCCGAGCCGTATTTCCACAGGTCGTCGACGTCCAGAATGTCGACCCGCCCCTCTTCAGGCTTCAGCAGGCCGGACAGATTGGCGATCAGGGTCGACTTGCCCGAGCCGGACGGCCCCATGACCATGGTCAGGTCGCCGTGCCGCGCATCGAAATCGACGCCCTTCAGCACCTCGACCCAGCTGCGGCCCGTCTTGAACCGCTTGACCAGACCCTTGGCCTCGATGGCGAAGTCGCCGTGCTTGCCGTGGACTTTGGTATGAACGCTCATCGCAGCAGGTCCGCAGGCTGGCTCTTCTTCAGGACGCCCAGCGACAGGAAGCCGGACACGAGGGCGATCACCACCAGCATGGCCGAGACCATCATCACCATGGTGGGCGGGAAGGACATGGTCAGGCCCGAGCCGGCGGCCAGCAGGCTGACGGCCCAAGTCAGGACGAAGGCCGCCAGGACCCCGGCGATCCCGACCCAGAAGCTGAGTTCCAGGACGATCCGCCGCAACGACCCCATGGAGACGCCCAGGGCCCGCAACGAGGCGAACTCCTTGATGTTCGCCATGATGGCGCCGCGCAGCGTCTGCCAGGTGATGGCCACCCCGATCAAAATGCCCAGGAACAGCGAGAAGCCCAGCATGATGGCGATGAAGCTCTCCTTCATCATCGCGCCTTCATTGGCTTTCGCCAGATCCTGACGCGTCCAGGCCTTGAACTGGCCGTTGGAGATGGCGTTCAGCTGGGCCACCACGATCGGGGCGCGCGAGGGATCCTTGATCTGGACCATCAGCGGCCCGACCCGTTCGCCGGTATTGGCCTCGCCCAGCATCCGCAGGGTGTCGCGCGACATGACGACCGTGGCCTGCATCATATTGGGATAGCCCTGGGTCACGGCCGCGACCCGCACGGTCTTGCCGTTATAGGTGGCCTGGTCGCCCAGTTTGACGCCCAGCCGTCCCAGGGCGGTCTGGTCCACCGCCACCGCATAGGGCTGGCGCAGGGCCTCGACCAGATCGTCGGAATAGTCGACGGGCACCGTCACCGCGCCGGGCATGGCGTCGATGGTGGTGACGTTGACGAACTCCATCTTCTTGGCGCCGGGGGCCGCAGGCTCGGCGCCCGGCTCCTTGTCCTTGACGATGTTTTGCCAACGCCCGCCGGACCCGTCCAGGTCGGCGACGGCCAGGACTTCGGGGTGCTGATAGACCACCGGCATGATGCGCCGCGGCACGCCCGAGGGGCCGCCGTTGAACAGGGCCGTGGCCCCGGGGCTCAGGATCATGATGTCGGCGCGGGCGCGGTCGATCTGGGCCGTAAAGGCCTTGCCGATCCCCATGAACATGCCGACCTGGGCCAGCACCAGCAGGCCCGAAAAGGCGAGCGCCACAATGGCGGCCATGTAGCGGCGCCACTCGTAGAGCAAGGTTGATAATGCAAGCGACATGGTCGTCGATAAACCCCCGGTATGGGGTCTATCTGACCGGCGCGTGCCTCAGCGCCAAGTTAAATCGGGGTAAGGCTTCGCATCGGCGCGATTGCGAGAGACCGATCGCCGGGCTATCGGCGTCTGGCTCTTGGCGGCGTCGATGAAACGGCGCTAGTTACAAGATAACAGGCGGATCAGCCCGGTCCCGCGCTCTGGAGGAAGTTTCCAAATGTCCCTGCCGTCCCTTCGTCTCACCGCCTCGCTGGCCGCCCTGGGCGCCGCGACCGTCGTCCTGTCCGCGCCTGCGACTCCCGCCAAGGCCGATGAGGGCATGTGGACCTTCGACAACTTCCCCATCGCCACGGTGAATGAGAAATACGGCACGAACCTCGACCAGGCCTGGCTGGATCGGGTGCGCAACGCCGCCGTGCGTCTGCAGGGCTGTTCAGCTTCGCTGGTTTCGGGCGAAGGCCTGATCCTGACCAACCACCACTGCGTCGTCAGCTGCGTTCAGGACCTGTCGGACGCCCAGAACGACTACGTCAAGAACGGCTGGATGCCCGCGACCCGCGAGGAAGAGAAGAAATGCCCCGGCCAGACGGCCGAGATCCTGACCGACATCACCGACGTCACCGACCGCGTCACCGCCGCCGGCGCCGGGCTTGAGGGCGCCGCCTTCGTCCGCGCCCGCGCCGCCGAGATCGACAAGATTCAAAAGGAAGTCTGCGGCGACGATCAGAAGCTGACCTGCCAGGTGATCAGCCTCTATCGCGGGGGTCAGTACAAGCTCTACAAGTTCCGCAAGTACGAGGATGTGCGTCTGGTCTTCGCGCCCGAGTTTCAGGCGGCCTTCTTCGGCGGCGATCCGGACAATTTCAACTTCCCGCGCTACGCCCTGGATGCGGCCTTCCTGCGCGCCTACGAGGACGGCAAGCCGGTCTCCACGCCGAACCACCTGACGTGGAACCCCAATGCGCCCAAGGAAGGCGACGTAACCTTCGTCGCCGGCAACCCCGGCTCGACCTCGCGCCTGTTGACCATGGCCCAGCTGGAGGTCCTGCGCGATCAGCAGCTGCCGATCACCCTGATCCAGACCTCGGAACTGCGCGGTCGCCTGCTGGAATATGCGACCACCAGCGAAGAGGCCAAGCGGGTCTCGGTCGATCCGATCTTCGGCCTGGAGAACAGCTTCAAGGTCTATTACGGCCAGCAGGGCGCCCTGACCGACCCCGCCTTCATGGCCAAGAAGCGCGCTGAGGAGCAGGAGCTGCGCCAGCGCGTCGCGGCCGACCCCGCCCTGGCCCAACGGATCGGCGACCCCTGGGCCGAGCTGGAGCGCGCCGCCGCCGCCCAGCGCGACCTTTACCTGCCTTATCGCCAGCTGGAATCGGGTCCGCGCTCGCAGCGGTACAGCTACGCCAAGGCCATCGTCCGCGCCGCCAAGGAGCGGGCCAAGCCTGCGGCCGAACGCCGCGCCGGCTATTCCGAGGCGGACATCGCCGCTCTGGGCCGCCGCCTGGCGCAGGACGCCCCGATCTCCGACGACATCGAGAAGATTCAGATGTCGTTCTGGCTGTCCAAGACCCGCGAATATCTGACGGTGGACAATCCCAGCGTTAAAGCCCTGCTGGGCAAGGAAAGTCCCGAGCAGATCGCTGAGCGCACCGTCGAGGGCACCCGCCTGGCCGATCCGGCCTTCCGCGCCGAAGCCTTGGCCATGACGCCGGAACAGCTGGCCGCCTCGGGCGATCCGATGATCCAGTTCGTTCTGGCCAATGACGACGCCGCCCAGGCCGTCCGCACCCAGTGGGAATCGGCCGTGTCCGGCCCGACCAGCCGCGCCGCCGAAAAGATCGCCCAGGCCCGGTTCGCGGTCTACGGAACCAACCTCTATCCCGACGCCACCTTCTCCCTGCGCCTCTCCTACGGCCAGGTTAAGGGCTGGACCTATCGTGGCGTGACGGTGGAGCCCTTCACCTATATCGGCGGTCTGTACGAGCGGAATACGGGCGCCGAGCCCTTCAACGCGGCCGAGGACTGGCTGGCGGCCGAGGGCAAGGTGAACAAGTCGACCGTCTATGACTTCGTCTCGACCAACGACATCATCGGCGGCAACTCCGGCTCGCCCGTCATCAACGCCAAGGGTGAAGTCATCGGCGCCGCCTTCGACGGCAACATCCACTCGCTGGGCGGCAGCTTCGGCTATGACGGCGAGCTGAACCGCACCGTCACCGTCTCGACCGCCGCCATCACCGAGGCGCTGCGCACCGTCTACAACCAGCCGCGCCTGCTGCGCGAACTGGGCGTGCGGCGGTAAGGCCGGGTCATAAAGTCTCCTCCCCGCTTTGCGGGGAGGGGGACCGCGTAGCGGTGGAGGGGCTCTTCACCACCGCACCGGCGCCTGTCATGTATCTCAGAGCCCCTCCGTCACGGCGCGAAGTCGCGCCGCGCCGCCTCCCCATCGCGGAGCGATGGGGAGGAGACTTCAAGGACCATCCCATGCGCCTCGCCCTTCTCGCCTCCGCCGCCGTCGTCGCAGTCGCCTTCGCCACTTCGGCCGGCGCCGAAGAAGGCATGTGGACCTACGACAACTTCCCCATCGCCCGCGCCAATCAGACGCTGGGGACCAATATCGACCAAGCCTTCCTGGACCGCGTCCGCCTGTCCTCGGTCAAGTTCGGCGGTTGTTCGGCGGGCGTGGTCTCGGGCCAGGGCCTGGTGATGACCAACAACCACTGCGTCGCCACCTGCGTCGCCAATCTGTCCACGCCCCAGGTTAACTACGCCGAGACCGGCTTCCTGCCGAAGTCGCGCGAGGAAGAGCTGAAATGCCCCGGCGCCACCGCCGAAATCCTGACCGACATCACCGACGTCACTGAGCGGATGCACAAGGCGGGCGAAGGGCTTGAAGGCCAGGCCTTTACCCAGGCCCGCGACGCCGAGGCCGGACGGATCGAAAGCGAAGCCTGCGGAACCGACCCCAAGATCCGCTGCCAGGTCGTCAGCCTGTACCGGGGCGGCCAGTTCAAACTCTACAAGTACCGCAAATATTCCGACGTCCGCCTGGCCTGGGCGCCTGAGGATCGGGCCGCCACATTCGGCGGCGATCTGGACAACTTCTCCTTCCCCCGTTTCGCCATCGATGCGGCCTTCATCCGCCTGTACGAGGACGGAAAGCCGGTCGAGACCCCGACCCATTTCGCCTGGAACCCGAACAAGCCGACCGAGGGCGAGGCCGTCTTCATCTCCGGCAACCCCGGCGCCACCCAGCGCCTGCTGACCATGGATCAGCTGACCACCATTCGCGACGTGGTGCTGCCGCTGGACCAGTTGATCGCGTCGGAGCTGCGCGGCCGGCTGATCCGCTATTCCGAAGAGGGCGAGGAGCAGGCCTTCATCGCCATGGACCCCATCGTGGGCCTCGAGAACACCTACAAGCGCGGCCGCGGCCGCATGGCCGCCCTGATCGATCCGGCCTTCATGGCTCGTAAAGCCGAGCAGGAAGCCGACTTCCGCGCCCGCGCCGCCGCCTCCGGCGTCGATCCCTGGTCCAGCCTCAGCGCGGTCCAGCCGGTCGCCCGCGAACTTTATCCCTCCATGGCGCTGCTGGAGGGCGGCACGGGCCTGGGCACGACCTCGGTCGCCGGGGGATCGCAACTGTTCAGCTATGCCCGCACCTTGGTGCGCGGCGCCCAGGAGCGGGCCAAGCCGTCCGACCAGCGTCTGCCCGAGTTCGCCGACAGCCGCCTGTCGGGCGTCGAGTCCCGCCTGTTCGCCGAACGCCCCACCTATCCGGAACTTGAGCAGATCCGGCTGGAATGGTGGCTGTCCAAGACCCGGGAGTGGCTGACGGTCGACAACCCTTCCGTCCGCACCCTGCTGGGCAAGGAAAGCCCCGAGGGCCTGTCGGCCCGCCTCGTCGCCGGCACGACCCTGGCCGACCCGGCCGTGCGCCGCACCCTGTGGACCGGCGGTCTGGCCGCGATCCAGGCCTCGACCGATCCGATGATCCAGTACGCCCTGGCGATCGACGCGGACGCCCGCGCCGTGCGCGACGCCTGGGAGACCCGCGTCCAGGCCCCGACCGACCGCGCCTCGGAACAGCTGGCCGCCGCCCGCTTCGCCGCCTATGGCGACGCCGTCTATCCCGACGCGACCGGCACGCTTCGCCTGACCTACGGCCAGGTCGAAGGCTCCGACGTTCCGGGCCAGAGGTTCGCCGCCTTCACCACCTTCGCCGGCCTGTGGGACCGCGCCACGGGGGCCGAGCCCTTCGCCGTCGCGCCCAAACTGCTGGCGGCCAAGGACCGGATCGACCCGAACGCGGTGATGGACATGGCCGTCTCGACCGACACCATCGGCGGCTCTTCCGGCTCGCCCGCCATCAATGCGAAGGGCGAGATCATCGGCGCCAACTTCGATTCCACCGTCCTGACCCAGCGCAACGCCTATGGCTATGACCGCGCCGTCAACCGCAGCGTCATCGTCACCACCCAGGCCGTCACCGTAGCCCTGCGCGACGTCTACGGCATGGATCATCTGGTGCGGGAGCTGGGCGTTTCCCAAGACCGGGAGCGGTGAGCGAGATCGCCTTCCGCGCGGCGACACTCGACGACGTCGCCGCGCTTCATCCCCTGATCGAGCGGGCCTATCGGGGCGAGACGGCCAAGGCCGGCTGGACCCACGAGGCGGACCTGCTGTTCGACACCCGCACCAGCGCCGAGGAACTGTCGGCCCTGATCGCCGATCCCGACCGGGTCATTCTGCTGGCCCACCGCAACGGCGCCCTGGTCGGCTGCGTCCAGGTGGCCCGCGTCGGCGACGGCCGGACCTACCTCGGCATGCTGACGGTCGAGCCCATCCTGCAAGCCTCCGGCCTGGGCCGCCGTCTCCTCGCCGCCGCCGAGAGCGAGGCCGTGACCCGCTTCGCCGCCCGCCGCATGGAGATGACCGTCATCCATCGCCGCGTCGAACTGATCGCCTGGTACGAACGGCGCGGCTACCATCCCACCGGCGAAACGCGCCCCTTTCCCATCGACCCGCCCCGGCCGGATCTGGACTTCGTGGTGCTGGAGAAGGGGCTCTAATTCCTTCCTTCTCCCATTGAGAGAAGGTGGCCCGAAGGGCCGGATGAGGGCCCGCCGGCGGGCCGGTTCGCACCACCGCGCCCTCACCCTTTGGCTGCTTCGCGGCGCCCTTCGGGTGGCGCAAGACTGATCGCTACGCTCTCAGGCGCTCAAGCCCTCTCCCGCTGGAAGAGGGATGTTCGAACATCTCCCCCTTGCAAAACGGACACCCGTGTCCATTTAAGCGCGTCACCATGTCGCGCCCCGCCCCCAAAACCCTCCGCAAGGACGTCATCCACAACCGCGCCGCCCTGCTGGACGCCGCGCGCGCGGTCTTCGCCGACCACGGCCTGGACGCCCCGCTGGACCTGATCGCGGAAAAAGCCGGGGTCGGCCGGGGCACCCTGTATCGTCATTTCGCCGACCGCACCGAACTGGCCCTGGCGGTGCTCGAGGCCGACGTCGCCGACCTGGGCCGCCGCACCGCCGAACAGGGCGAGGCGCCGGAGACCTTCTTCTGGTTCCTGGACCGGTTGGCCGAGGACATGATCCGCAACGCCGGCCTGGCGGGCCTGGTGCGGAACGTTCGGTCGCCCGACGCGCTTACGCCCCTGCGGCAAAGCTTGATGGAGGCGGGCGCCGCCCCTCTGCAACGCGCCCAGGCGGCCGGTCTGGTGCGAAAGGATCTGCGGCCGATGGACATTCGCCTGATCGCCACCCTGCTGGGCGCTGGCTTCCAGGGCGCCGATGAAGCCGAGCGTCAGGCTGTGTCCCAGCGCACCCGCGCCCTCCTCATGGACGGCCTGCGCCCCCGGGCCGAGGCCTCCTGATGGCTCGTCGCGCCGATCACAACTGGCATCTGCCTTGGGACCAGTATCTGGCGACTCTGAAACCCCACGAGCGCCCGACCCTGCCCGGCTCGCCCGCCACGCCCGACCACACGGCCTGGCTGAGGCTTCAATACGCCCTGACCGGCGTCCTGGTGGCCCTGGTCGGCAGTCTGGGCAATGCGGCCGTCACCGCCAACCTCTCCAATCTTCAGGGGTCGTTGGGGATCACCCCGAGCGAGGCGGCCTGGTTGCCGGTCGTCTTCGTCATGACCAACGCCTGTATGAACCTGATCCTGTTCAAGTTCCGCCAGCAGTATGGCCTGCGCCTCTTCACCCAGATCTGCCTGACCGCCTTCGTCGTCACCTGCGCCGCCCACCTGGCCGTCGACAACTATGAATCGACCCTGTTCGTCCGGGCCGTTGCCGGCATGGCGGCGGCGGGGCTCAGCAGCCTGGGCTTCCTCTATATGATCCAGGCCTTTCCGGCCCAGCACCGGTTGAAGGGCCTGGTGATCGGCATCGGCCTGTCCAGCTTCGCCGTACCCATCGCCCGCCTGATCATGCCCAGCCTGCTGGAGCTGAACGACTGGCGCGCCTTCTACACCTTCGAACTGGGCATGGCGCTTCTGGCCTGGGCGGCGGTGCAGGTGCTGCGCCTTCCACCGTCAGAACGACTGAAACTGTTCGAGCCGCTGGACTTCGTCACCTTCGCCCTGTTCGCCCCCGGCGTGGCCCTGCTGGCCGCCGTTCTGGGCCTGGGCCGGATCGTCTGGTGGACCGAGGCCGCCTGGATCGGCTGGGCTTTGGCGGGGGCGATCCTGCTGCTGACCGCCGCCTTGACGGTCGAATACAACCGCAGAAATCCGCTGATCAATGTGCGCTGGCTGACCGGCCCCGACATCCTGCGCCTGTTCGGCGCCATCCTCTTGATCCGCCTGACCCTGTCGGAACAGACCTCGGGCGCCGTGGGCTTTCTGACCGTTGTGGGTCTGGGGCCGGATCAGCTGCACGGCCTGTTCCTGGTGATCCTGTTGGCCATGATCGCCGGCACGGCGGTCGCCGCCCTGACCCTGGACATGACGCGGCTGAACCTGCCGATCGCCATCGCGCTCGGTCTGATCGCCGTCGGCGCCTTCATCGACAGCCACGCCACCGTCCTGACCCGCCCGGCCCAGCTCTATCTCAGCCAGGCCCTGATCGCCTTCGCCTCGGCCCTGTTCGTCGGCCCGGCCCTGCTGATCGGGGTGGGCAAGGTGCTGCAACAGGGCGCCCGCAACATTATCAGCTTCATCGTCATGTTCAGCGTGCTTCAGAACCTGGGCGGCCTGGCCGGCTCGGCCCTGATCGGCACGATCCAGGTGGTGCGCGAGAAGTTCCATTCAAACCAGCTGGCCGCCGACATCACCAGCCTGGACCCCCAGGTGGTTCTACGCCTGCGCCAGCTGTCGGGCGCCTATTCGTCCACCATCACAGACCCCGCCCTGCTGAACGCCGAGGGGGCGGCCCTGCTGACGCGCCAGGTGACGCAGCAGGCCAACGTCCTGGCCTATAACGACGTCTTCCTGATCATCGCTGTGGTCGCCGGCCTGGGCTGCGCCTGGGTGACGGCGGTCCATCTGCGCCCCCGCCTCAAGGCGCGCCGTCAGGCGAAACGGGAGGCCCGAAACACGCCCACGCCCGACGCCGCAGCTGTCGCCGCCGCCGACTGATCTCCGAAAGCCCCGAATCCGATGACCGACACAGCCCCCGCTCCCCCCGCTCCCTCCGCTCCGCCCGCCTCTGCCGCCCCTGCCGCGCCGGAACCCCGCAAGCGCGTCCTCTGGGCCGTGGTGGCGGCCATCGTCGCCGTCTTCGCCGTCGGACTGGTTCTCTACGCCTGGCGGCTGCCGCCCTTCACCGGCCATGTCCAGCGCACCGACAACGCCTATGTGCGCGGCCAGGTGACGATCATCAGCCCCCAGGTCAGCGGCTATGTGACGGCCGTGCCGGTCCAGGACTTCCAGAGGGTCCAGCAAGGCCAGCTTCTGGCCCAGGTCGACGACCGTATCTACCGCCAGAAGCTGGAACAGGCCGAGGCCGCCCTGCACTCCGCAGAGGCGGCCCTGTCCAACTCGACCCAAAGCCAGGCGTCCGCGCGCGGCGCCGTGGCCCAGCAACGCGCCTCGATCGCCGCCGCCCAGGCCGCCCTGACCAAGGCCCAGGCCGACGCCGACCGCGCCCGCACACTGAAGGCCGGCGGCTGGGTGTCGCAATCCAATGTCGATATCGCCGTCGCCGCCCTGCGCAGCGCCCAGGCCCAGCTGGCCCAGGCCCAGGCCGCCGAGGGCGTGGCCCAGACCGGCGTCACCTCGGCCGTGGTCAACCGCGACAGCCTGGCCGCCTCGGTCGAGAACGCCCAGGCCGCCGTCCGTCTGGCCCAGATCGACTTGGCCAACACCCGCATCATCGCCCCCCGCTCCGGCCGCCTGGGCGAGATCGGCGTGCGCCAGGGCCAGTATGTCACCGCCGGAACCCAGCTGATGGGTCTGGTCCCCGACGTGGTCTGGGTCACGGCCAATATGAAGGAGACCCAGATGCGCGACATCCGCATCGGCCAGCCGGTCGAGATCACTGTCGACGCTCTGGGCGGTCAGAGCCTGCGCGGCCGCGTCGAACGCATCGCCCCCGCCGCCGGCAGCGAGTTCAGCGTCATCCGCCCCGACAACGCCACCGGCAACTTCACCAAGGTCGCCCAGCGCATCCCCATCCGCATCCGGCTGGATTCCGGTCAACCGGCCCTGGAGCGCCTGTCGCCCGGCATGTCGGTGGTGGCCAGGGTGGATACCGGTCGCTGACGGAACCCGCCTGCGCGCCCCGCGCTCCCTCATCAGCAAGGGAGACCATCATGGATGACATTCAGACCGAGGGCCGCAAGAAGAACGGCGCTGAGCCGTTGGGCAAGCCGGACGCCCTGACGCCAGAGGCAGACGTGAAGAAGGTGGGCGACCAAGAGCGGCGCAGCGCCGGGCCCGACGGGCCTGATGCGGCCGAAGTGGGCGACACCTTCAAGCGACAGCCCTGATCGTCCCGGCCTGATCACTCCGGTTTGATTTCTCTCATGACCGGCCGGACGACAGGCGCGCGGCCAGCAGATGCACGTCGTGCGCCCGCATCCGTTCGAAATTGCCCAGACCCAGGGCTAAGGCGCGCATCACCTCGGTCTGGCGGGTGTGTTCGGGATGCTGCGGCAAGGACGCCTCGGCCGGCGCCAGCTCCGCATCCAGCTCGGCCATCATATCGGCCAGAATTCCGTCATTCATCTGATCCTCCGTCACGCCGCCGACCGCCGCAGTCGGTTTAAGCACGAGGAGAACAAATTAGGAACACGACACGCCGACGTCCTTGTGGACGATTGTGACTCTCGACGCACGAACGCCGGCGGCCCGAAGGACCGCCGGCGGCCTGCCTTCACTCCCCCCAAGGGACGGAGGATTTTCTCTCGTCAGCTCTCGGCCTGCCAGCCGCCGGCGAGGGCGCGGAACAGGGCGATCTGGTAGGTGGTGACCAGGGCGTCGGACTGGGCCAGGGCGGCGTCGGCGGCGGCCTGGGTGCGTTCGGCGTCCAGCACCACCAGGAAGCTGTCGGCGCCGGCGTTGAAACGCTGACGCGACAGGGTGGCGGCGCGGGCGGCCTGGTCCCGCGCCTCGGTCAGGGCAGCGCGGCGGTCCAGTTCGTTGGCGTAGTTGCTGAGCGCCGTCTCGGTCTCCTGCAGGGCCGTCAGAACCGTCTGGTCGAAGGTCGCCAGGGCGGCGTCCGAGCGGGCGCCGGCGGCCTGGATCTGGGCGCGGGCGGCGAAGACGTTGGGGAAGGACCAGCTGATCAGCGGACCGAAGCTGAAGCGATAGTTCTGGTCGTCGCCCAGTTCGCTCGACTCCAGCGCCGTCGAGCCGAAGGAGCCGCCCAGGCTGATCTGCGGATACAGGTTGGCGGTCGCCACATTCACGCGGGCGGCGGCGGCGGCCAGATTGGCCTCGGCCTGACGCACGTCGGGACGACGCGCCAGCAGGGCGGCGCCGTCTCCGACCGGGATCGGCCGGCTGAGTTGCGGCGGCCGGACGCAGGCGGCGGCGGCCCGGTCAGCCTCGGCCGGGGTGCGGCCGGTCAGGGTGGCCAGGCGGAACAGGGCCTCGTTGCGCGACGCCCGCAGGGTCGGCAGGGTCGCCGCCGTCTGGGCCAGGGCCGCGCGGGCGCTGGCCACGTCCAGGCCGGTGCCCGCCCCGCCGTCGAGCAGGGTCTGGGTCAGGTTGGCGGTATTGCGCTGCAGCTCCAGCGTCCGTTCCGCCACCGCGATCTGGGCGTTGGCCGAGCAGACGTCGGCATAGGCGCGGGCCGTCTCGGCCGCGACCGAGACCTGGACCGTGGCCAGGGCCGCCTCGGCCGCGCGGGCGTCGGCGCGGGCGGCGCGGATGGTGGATTCCACTCGGCCGAACAGATCGACCTCGTAGCTGGCCGACAGACCGACGTCATAGGTGTCGATCTCGGGCGCGTCCTCGCCGGCGGGCAGGCCGGTGACGGTGGCGGCCGAGGCGCGGCTGCGCTGGGCCTGGGCGCTGGTCGTCGTGCTGGGGAAACGGCCGACGCGGGCTTCGGACAGAGACGCCCGAACCGCGCGCAGATTGGCGAAGGCCGCCTCCAGCTCGTTGTTCTCGGCGAAGGCCTGACGGATCAGGCCGTCCAGGGTCGGATCGTCGTACAGCCGCCACCAGTCGTCGCGGGCCGGGGCCGCGGCGGTCACGGCCGGATTGGCCGCGCCGACGAAGCCGCCGGTCCCCGAGGTCGGCAGAGCCGCCTCGGGCGCCTTGGGCCCGACCGCGCAGGCGGCGAGCAAGGCGCCGGCGGCTGCGGCGGTCAGGAAGCTGAGGGTCTTGGTGCGGGTCATCAGATGTCCCCTCCCCGACCCGTGGCCGGAGCCGGCGCATTAGGATCGGTCAGGCTGGAAGTTTGGTCGTAACGGACGGTCTCGGCGCCGGTGGACGTCGGCGTCTTGCCCTGCGGCAGTTTGGACGACAGCCAGCGGGTGACGACATAGAAGACCGGGGTGAAGATCAGGCCGAAGAAGGTCACCCCCAGCATGCCGGAGAAGACCGCCGTGCCGAGCGACTGGCGCATTTCGGCGCCGGGCCCGCTCGCCAGCATCAGCGGCACGACGCCGAGGATGAAGGCGAAGGAGGTCATCAGGATCGGGCGCAGACGGGTCCGGGCCGCGGCCACGGCCGCGTCGAACCGGTTCATGCCCTGCTCTTCTTCGGCCTGTTTGGCGAACTCCACGATCAGGATGGCGTTCTTGGCCGCCAGCGCGATCAGAACCACCAGGCCGATCTGGACCAGGATGTTGTTGTCCAGCCCCCGCAGGTTCACACCGATGATGGCGGCCAGCAGACACATGGGCACGATCAGGATGACCGCCAGCGGAAGCGTGAAGGCCTCATACTGGGCCGCCAGCACCAGGAAGACGAAGACCACGGCCATCAGGAAGATCATGGTCGCGCCCGAACCGGCCGCCTTCTGCTGGTAGGCCAGCTCGGTCCACTCGTAGGTGAAGCCTTGCGGCAGGGTGCTGGTCGCCATCTGCTCCATGACCTGCAGGGCCTGGCCGGAGGAGACCCCCATGGCCGGGTTGCCCTGCAGCTCGGACGCCGGGAACAGGTTGTAGCGGACCACGCGCGACGGGCCGGAGTCATTGACCAGATTGGCCACCGACCCGATCGGCACCATGGCCCCACTGGAGGAGCGGGTCTTCAGGTTGGCGATGTCGGCGATGTCGTCGCGGTACTGGGGCTCGGCCTGGGCGGTCACCCGATAGGTGCGGCCCAGAAGGTTGAAGTCGTTGACGTAGGACGAGCCCAGATAGACGCCGAGTGTGTCGAAGACGGCGCTGGGCTGGACGCCCATCATCAGGGCCTTGTCGCGATCGACGTCGGCCGAGATGCGGGGCGAGCCGGTGTTGTAGGTCGAGAAGACCTGGCTGACCTGATCCGGGGCCTGGGCGGCGGCGCCCATCATGGCGAAGGTCGCCCCCTCCAGCGCGCGGTAGCCGGCGCCCGAGGTGTCCTGGATCATCATCTTAAAGCCGTTGCCGTTGCCCAGACCCTGGACCGCCGGCGGGGCGATGACGAAGATCTGCGCGTCCTCGATCTGACCCGTGGCCTGGGTGATGGCCCCGGCCAGGGCGGCGGCGGCCTCTTCCTTGGAGCGTTCTTCGAAGGGATCGAGGCGCACGAAGATGGTGGCGGCGTTCGATCCGAACGAGAAGCTGGCGCCGTCCAGGCCCGCGAAGGCCACGGTGCCGTTGACCCCGTCGGTGCCCTCGATGATCTGACGGGCGCGGGTCATCACCGCCTCCGTCCGGTCCAGGGAGGCGCCGGCCGGCAGCTGAATCACGCCGATCAGGAAGCCCTGATCCTGTTCGGGAATGAAGCCCGAGGGGGTGTCGACCAGACGCCAGGCGGTCAGGCCCAGCAGGCCGGCGTACAGGATCAGCACGATGCCGACCGTGCGCACCAGACGCGCCGTCAGACGACCATAGCGGTCCGACAGCCAGTCGAAGCCCTCGTTGAACTTCCGTCCGCCCCAGCCGACGTAATAGACGGCGGTCCCCAGGACGCCGGGCTTGCGCACCGGGCCGTGGTCCTTGTCGTGCGGCTTCAGCAACAGGGCGGCCATGGCCGGCGACAGGGTCAGGGAGACGAACAGGGAGATGACCGAGGCCGAGGCGATGACCACGGCGAACTGGCGGTAGAAGATGCCCGGAATGCCCGGCACGAACATGGTCGGCACGAACACCGACACCAGCACCAGGCCGATGGCGATCAGGGCGCCCGAGACCTCCTGCATCGATCGATAGGCGGCTTCCTTGGGCGACAGACCCTCGCTGATCGCCCGCTCCACATTCTCGACCACGACGATGGCGTCATCGACGACGATGCCGACCGCCAGAACCAGAGCGAACAGGGACAGGGAGTTGATCGAATAGCCGAGCGCCAGCTGCACTGCGAAGGTGCCGACCAGGGCGACCGGGATGGCCACGATCGGAATGATGGCCGCGCGCCAGGTCTGAAGGAAGACCATGACCACGATCACGACCAGGACCACGGCCTCGATCAGGGTGTGCTGAACCGACTCAACCGAGGCGGCGACAAATTCGGTGGGGTTGTAGGGCACCGAGACCTGCATCCCGGCCGGCAGTTCGGCCTTGACGGCCTCGACCTCGGCCAGGACCCGATCGGCGGTGCCGAGCGCATTAGCGCCCGGCTGCTGCACGATGGCCAGGCCGACGCCGCGCTGGCCGTCAAAGAAGCCGCGAATGCCGTAGTCCTGGGCCCCCAGTTCGATCCGCGCCACGTCGCGCAGATAGGTGACACGGCCCTCGCTGTCGGTCTTCAGAACGACGTTGGAGAACTGGTCGGGATCGGTCAGACGGCCTTGGACCTGGACCGGCAGTTGGAAGGCCGAGGCGCTGTTCGGGAAGGGCGGCTGGCCGATGGAGCCGGCGGCGGCCTGGACGTTCTGGGCCCGCAGGGCGGCGACGATGTCCGGCCCGGTCAGGCCGCGCTCGGCCGCCTTGGCCGGGTCGATCCAGACCCGCATCGAATAGTTGCCGCCGCCGAAGACCTGGACCGCGCCCACGCCTTCGATCCGCAGCAGGCGGTCCCGCAGGGTCGAGTTGGCGTAGTTGCCGACATAGTCGTTGTTCAGCGAGCCGTCGGGCGAGGTCAGCCCCAGGATCATCAGGAAGCCGCTCTCGGCCTTGTTGACGACCACGCCGGTTTGGCGGACCGCCTCGGGCAGACGCGGTTCGGCCAGGGCCACGCGGTTCTGGACGAGCACCTGGGCGGCGTCCAGATCGGTGCCCGGCTGGAAGGTGACGGTGATCGCCACCGCCCCGTCCGAGGTGGACGAGGAGGTGATGTAGAGCATGTCCTCGACGCCGTTCACCTCCTGCTCGATGGGGGCGGCGACGGTCTCGGCCAAGGTTTCGGCCGAGGCGCCGGGATAGGCGGCGTTGATGGTGATCGTCGGCGGCGCGATCTCCGGATACTGCGACAGGGGCAGCAGCGGATAGGCGAAGACGCCGACAATGGTGATCACCACCGCGATCACGGCCGCGAAGATCGGCCGGTCGATGAAGAAGCGGGATATGTTCATGGCTTAGTCGCCGGTCGAAAGGCTGGTGGCGAACGAGGCGGTGGAGGCCGGGGCCGCCTGGGTGACCGGGGCGTCCGGCGCCTGTTGGGCGACGGGTTGGATCTTGCCGGTCTTGGGCGTGACCTTGGAGCCCGGCTGGGCGGCGCGTTGCAGGCCGGCGATGATGACGCGGTCGGTCGGGGCCAGACCCGACTTGATCACGCGCAAACCTTGGACGATCGGACCCAGTTCGACGGGCTTGGTCGTGACCGACCCGTCGGCGTTGACGACCGAGACGACGCGGCGCGCCTGATCGGTGCCGACGGCGGTGTCGGGCACCAGCAGGGCGTCATAGGAGCCGGCGCCGGCGACCTGGGCGCGGCCGAACAGGCCGGGCCGCAGGAAGCCGTCGGCGTTCGGCACAATGGCGCGCATGCGGATCACGCCGGACGAGGTGTCCAGGGCGTTGTCCGAAAAGTCCAGCCGGCCGGTGCGGGTGAAGCCGCTCTCGTCCTGCAGGCGGATGCGAACCGGGGAGCCCTGGCTGGCGCCGCCGTCTCGCATATATTTCAACAGCACCGCTTCCGAACCGTCGAAGACGAAGTGGATCGGACCGCCCGAGACGATGGTGGTCAGGACGTCGCCCGCCGAGGAGCCGCCGGCAACCAGATTGCCCGGATCGACGCGACGATCCGAGACCCGGCCCGAGGTCGGCGCCGTGACGCGGGTGTATTCCAGGTTCAGCTGGGCGGTGCGAACGGCGGCGTTGGCCGCCGCGAGATTGGCCTGGGCCGCATCGACCGCCGCCTTGTTGGCGTCATATTCGGCCCGGGAAACGGCCTGGGAGGCCAGCAGGGTCTCGCTGCGCGCCAGATTGGCGCGGGCCAGGGTCAGCTGCGACTGCATCTGGGCGACCTGGGCCTGGGCCTGGGCCAGGGCGGCCTGGGCGGGGCGCGGGTCCAGGGTGAAGAGCAGCTGGCCCTTCTGGACCATCTGGCCGTCGCGGAAATGGACCGCCTGGATATAGCCGCCGACGCGGGCGCGGACATCCACGCTCTCGATCGCTTCGAAGCGTCCCGTGAACTCGTCCCAGTCCACCACCTTCTGCTGCAGAGGCGTGGCCACCGTCACCGGCGGGGCGCCGCCGGGCGCCTGGCCCTCGGCCTTGGGGGAACATCCATAAAGCGCGCCCGTCACCATGACGGACACGGCCGCAATCTTCAGCCCGCGCATCTGCGCAATCTCCCTGTCGGAGGTAAATCCCTGTCGTGCGGATGAGGACCGGTGGGGAGCCGGCCTTGTCAACGCATGGTGACTTAATGGGTGGCGTCGTGACGCTTGTCAACAGGCGTTGACAAAGCCATATGGAGGCTACGGTTATTCATTCTGGAGTGTCGCCCCCTTGTTATGTCCCGGCCCCCGCCCGAGGAACGCCGCCGCCACCCGCACGGCCATCCTCGAAGCAGCACGCGACCGTTTCGCGGCCGAGAGCTATGACGATGTGGGCATGCGCGACATCGCCCGCGACGTCGGCGTCGATGCGGCCCTGATCAGCCGCTATTTCGGCTCCAAGGACGATCTGTTCCTGGCGGCCCTGGACAGCTGCAGCGACGGCAGCACCCTGATGTCGGGCGACAAGTCCGAGTTCGGCCGGCGCGTCGCCCACGAGATCGTCTTCGAGCCCAAGAAGGCTGAAAAGCTGAAGGGCATGGCGATCATGCTGCGCTCCATCGGCTCGAACAAGGCCGCTGAAATGGTTCAGAACACCTGCACGGCCCGCTTCTTCGGCCCGCTTGAGGAATGGATCAGCGGACCAGACGCCCGGGTCCGCGCCCGCCTCTTGGCCGGTTTCATCATGGGGATGTCGGTCAGCCGCGAACTGGGCGGCGGCAGTTTCAACATCGACCAGGCCGACTGCGAAAAGATGCGCGACCGCCTGGCCCCGATCCTTCAGGGCCTGATCGACGGCTGACCGTCCGCGCGGAAATGAAAAGGGCGCGGAGATGGCTCTCCGCGCCCTTTGTCGTGTCTGAAGACCGGCCTCAGTGCGAGACGGTGGTCGTCACCTCGGTCTTGGCCTTGGTGCGGATGCAGGCCACGGCGAAGATCGTCAGGCCGACATAGCCCAGCATCGGCACGACGAAGGCCGGCTGAAGCGCGCCGGCGGCGTCGGCGATGCGCGCCGCCACCTGGGGCAGCAGGGCGCCGCCGATGATGCCGAAGACCAACAGGCCCGAGGTGGCCGAGGTGGGGGCGGTGGACCGCTCCAGGGTCAGGGTGAAGATGGTCGGGAACATGATCGAGTTGAACAGGCCGATCGACAGGGCCGCATAGGCCGCCGTCGGTCCGCCGATCCGGCTGACGACGAAGCAGAGGACCGCCGCCGTCACGGTGCAGACCGCCAGGACGATTCCCGGCCGGACCTGGGTCAGAACGAGCGAGCCGATGAAGCGGCCGACCATGGCGCCGCCCCAGTAGAGGGCGACCATCTTGCCCGCCGTCTCGATCGGCGCGTTCAGGGTCTCGGGGCTTTCGAGGAAGTTGGTCAGCATGCCGCCGATGGCCACTTCAGAACCGACGTAGAGGAAAATGGCCAGGGCGCCGAAGATCGCCCAAGGCGAGGTCAAGGCCTTCAGCGGCGAGACCGCCTGGGTGGCGGCCGGCGCCGCTGCATTGATCTTCTTGCGGGCGGTGAAGATGAAGAAGGCCACCACGGCGAAGAAGGCGCCCATGCCCAGGAAGGCCATGTCGATGCTGCGCAGCGACTGGGTGCGGGTGGCGGCCGTGACCACGGCGCCGGCGGCGAAGACGCCGCCCGTCAACAGGACGTGCGACCCCAGCCACGGACCGACCGTGGTGCCCAGGGAGTTGAAGGCCTGGGACAGATTCAGACGGCTGGAGGCGCCCTTGGGCGCGCCCAGTTCAGCCACCAGCGGATTGGCCGCGACCTGAAGCAGGGTGACGCCCGAGGCGATGACGAACAGGGCGATCAGCACGCCCGGATACCAGTCGGCGGCCGTCGCGGCCGGCACGATCAGACAGCCCGCCACCATGACGACCAGGGCGCCGATGATCGAACGGCTGTAGCCCAGCCGGCCCAGCACCGCCGCCGCCGGCAGGGACATCAGTCCATAGGCGATGAACCAGGCGAAGGTCGTCAGAAAGGCCTCGGCATTGTTCAGATCGAACACCCGCTTCACCGCCGCGATCAGCGGATCGATCAGCGAGGTGGCGAAGCCCCAGGCGAAGAAGAGCGTGGTGACATAGGCGAAGGCCAGGCCTGTGCCCTGACGTCTTGCGGCCTCTGGTGCGGACATGAATATTCCCCCTTACGGATGATACGAAGACGCCGCGCTGTGCCCGCGCGGTTCTGATCGCCTTGGTTCGGCCATAGCGGACGCGCCGTCCAGCGGAAAAAAGGCGCCTGTAACCAAACTTTGGCGCCGCTGTCAGCGACGACAGCCCCAGATTGTGTCAAACCATCCCCATGCCGACACCAACAATCACCGCCGACGTATGCGCCCGAATGGTGGAAGCCGCCACTCGCCCTTGTCAGCCCCTGCCTGCCCCGCCGCCTGAAGCCGCAAATCCGAACTGGGACGCGGTGGCGGTGTCCCTTACCTCGCAAGCCAATGCGATCTCCATCGGCGCCGCCGCACTCGCCGTCGGAGCCTTGCTCGGGGGCATTGCTTGGGGCCGTATTATTGGGCGGCAAGCGGAGCGCGAAGCCCGACAAGTGGCGGAACAAGAAGTTGAAAAATGGATCAAGGACGAAGGTATTCCAATGCTTCGTCGCGAGGTCGCCGAGTTCCAGCAGACATTTCCGCGTGAAAGACCTATATCTGAAGCGGACGTAGAAGCGATGGTCGCTGCTGTCGGCGAGAACGGGAAGGAGGGCTTCGATGGAAAAGAGTGAGATGGCCGTCGTGGCCCGCCACATGAAAGACGCCCCCGTCGATCTTGAAGCCATCTTCAAAGAACTCGGCATCGAGTATCAAGAGCTGTGGTTGGAGGACGCTTCGGGATCGATCACGCGCAACGGCGACAGCTTCACGATCGCCGTGAACGCGCTCGAGTCCGAAAATCGCAGGCGCTTCACAGCGGCTCACGAACTCGCCCACTATCTGATGCATCGCGACCTCTTGGGAGACGGCAAGAGGATGCATCGGCACATCGATAATCTCTACGGCGGTGAGCAGCCCGAGGATCTTGTCTTCAAACGGGCTCATGAAATCGAAGCCAACCGGATCGCGGCGCAAATCGTGATGCCGAAGAAGCTGATCGAAAAAGAGCACGCGCAAACGACCGACGTCACCGAGCTGGCCGCCAAGTTCGGCGTATCCAAGGCCGCCATGGAAATCCGGCTCAAAACCCTGGGGTTAGCCGGCTAGCCTCCGCTGAGGCGTCAAGCCCTCATCAGACTTTTCCAGCTGAAGGCGTTGTCGCCTCCCCAAAGAAGAAGGCCGCCTCGTTTCCGAGGCGGCCCGAGTTTGCTCAGGGGAGAAATCAGAAGCGGTAGTTCATGCCCACCGCGAAGGTCCGGCCATAGCTCTGATAGTCGATGGTCCGGCGCTCATCGCCGTTTTCGAAGGTCTTGAACGGCTCGTCGGTCAGGTTGTTGACCTGGGCCAGGATCGACAGGCCTTCCAGCGGACCGGACTGGAACTCATAGCCGATCTGGGCGTCGACCACGGTTTCCGCCGCGACCGACCGCAGGGTGCGGCCGTTGCCGAAGCCGGCGACCTCGCCCAGGAAGTCCGACCGGTAGCGACCCGAGACCCGCGCCTGGAAGCCGTAACGCTCATAATAGAGGGTGCCGTTGACCACCGTCTCCGACAGGCCCGGCAGGGTGGTCGGGGCCTGGGTCGGGTCGGGCTGGACCTCGCTGTCGGTCGCAGACGCGCTGAACACGCCCCCGAAGCCTTCAAGCGCCGGAAGGAAGATGTCGAACGGAGCCGACACCGAGAACTCCAGACCCTTGATCCAGCCGCCGTCGCCGTTGTCCGGCGCACCGACCAGACCTTGGCGCAGAGCCGGTTCGGGGTTGGTCGGCGAGATCACGCCGATCGGATAGCCGCTGAAGTCGAAGATCTGGTTGCGGTTATAGACGTAGCTTTCGAGGTGTTTGTAGAAGCCGGCCAGCGAGACATAGCCTCGGCGGTTGGCGAAATACTTCTCGAACGACAGGTCCGCGACGTCGGCGATATAGGGCCGCAGTTCCGGATTGCCGCCGCCGCCGCCCCACGGCGAACGGTTGATGTCCGTCGATTGGGCCAGGCTGGTGTTGTAGCTGTAGTTCCGCGAGGCGCGCATGTCGTCCATCCGCGGACGCGCCAGGGTGCGCGAGATCGCAAAGCGGGCGAACAGGTCGTCGCCGACCTCCAGGATGAAGTTGGAGCTTGGCAGGATCTCCAGATATTCCGCACCGCCGTTGACGGCGACCGTTTCAGCCACGCCGGGGCCGACCTGCCGCGCCGAGAAGCCGCTGGAGCTCTGATCCGTATAGACGAACTGCATGCCGACATTGCCGGTCAGGGGCATGCCGAACAGTTCGTGGTCGATGTTGGCGCGGATGTAGGCGGTCGAGACCTTTTCGGTCACTTCCCAGTTGCCGGCGGCGACGTCGGCGTTGGGGTTGCGAACCCGATCCAGCAGGCCGCTGTTGACCACGCCCAGGGCGTCATAGCTCAGCACCTGCGAGATGCCGAGATAGCCCAGGTCGGTCGGGGCCAGCAGATATTCCGACGGCACGAACAGATCGCCGCCGCCGGGGACGCCGATATAGTACTGGTCGTTGACGAAGCTCTTGTTGCGCTCGGTATAGTTCAGGCCGAAGTCGATGGAGCTGAACGGGCTCTGGTGCAGAGTCCGCTTGGCGGTGATGCGGGCCGCCTTCAGCTCGTCCTCGATCGAGGGCGTGTTCATATAGCCGACCTGGCCGCCCGGAATGACGTCCGACCCCCAGCCCTGGGCCGAGGTGATGCGGATCAGGCTGGCGTCGGCGTAGTCGAGCCGGCTGTTGAACCGGGTCACCCCGTCGTCGGTCAGTTCGAAGCCCAGGGTGTCCAGGGCGCCGTTGATGTTGCGGCCCGTCCCGGCGTTGGTCTCCAGGATGATGTCGTTACGCTCGACCTTCGAATAGCTGAGGTCCAGACCCAGGGTCCAATCGTCATTGGCGACGAATTCGGTGTTCCAGCCCAGGGCGGTGATGTTGCTGTCGCGCTTGTTCAGGTCGTTGCGGACCACGCCCTTGATGTTGTCCCAGGTGCCGGCGACGATCAGACCGTCCTCGACCGTGTAGCCGGGGCGCAGCGACGGCGCCGGACGGCAGACGGGCGAGGCGACGTTGACGGTGCAGTCGCCCGACGATCCGCCCCAAGCCAGCGGGAATTCGATGCCGCGCAGAACCTGGGTGTTCTTGAACTCGGAATAGAAGGCGTCGATCGTCGAATGGATGCGGTCGTTCGGGCGCCATTCCAAGACGCCCATATAGCCGTCGCGCTCCAGCTCCGAAGACATGACGTAGGGCTTGACCCCGCCGGTCAGCAGATTGCCGTCGGAATAGGTGGGATAGCCCCAGGCGTTGAACCGCTCGGACTGATAGGGCGAGCTCATGTGGGCGTAGCCCAGGGCGACGCCCAGGGTGCCGTCCATGAACTGGTCGATGTAGGAGACGGTGTAGCGGTCGCCGCTGTCGGTCGTGCCCGAGTTCAGGGCGCCGATGTCGTTCCACTCATGCCGGTAGTTCACCGCGATCGCCTGACGACCGTAGGCCAGGGGGCGCACGGTGCGCAGATCGACCGAGCCCGCCAGACCCTGACCCAGCAGGGCCGCATCCGGGGTCTTGTAGACGACCACGCTGCCCAGCAGTTCCGACGGGAACTGGTCGAACTCGACGCCGCGGTTGTCGCCGGTGGTGACCAGTTCGCGGCCGTTCAGCAGGGCGGTGGTGAAATCCGGGCCCAGGCCGCGGATGGAGATCTGCTGGCTGCGGCCGTCAAGGCGCTGCATCGTCACGCCGGGCAGACGCGCCAGGGATTCGGCGATCGAGACGTCCGGCAGCTTGCCGATGTCCTCGGCCGAAATGACTTCGACGATCGAGGTGTTGTTGGCCTTGGCCGAGATCGAGGCCTCGATCGAGCGGCGGATGCCGGTGACGACGATTTCGCCGACTTCGGTCGGCGCTTGGTCAGCCTGAGCGGCGGTGGTCGCGGTTTGAGCCTGCGCCGCCCCGACGGCGACGAAGGCGGCGGCGCCGACAGCAGCGCCCGACAGCAGGCGCACGCGCCGGTTAAGACGTTGAGACATGGTCATCCTCCCTGGGGCCGCCGCGATTCTGAATGTCGCAGCCGAAGCCTTCGCAAAAATATGCAAATCTTCGACAAGGTTGCAAGCCGTTAATGTGGACGACGCATTTTCGTCGCACACGCCGAGGCCGCGAAAGCCCCACATACGCGGATTTACGGATCGATACGGCCAAGCTGTCGCTGCATCGCAGCATTCTAATCCGCGTTGACAGGCAGGGCTTGGGCTGCAAAATCTTGCAAATCGATCTGGAAGGCTTTGCACTTTCCAGACAGGAGGACCGACAGGATGAGCCTTGCCCCCCGCAAGACGAACCGCGCCCGCGCCTTGGCCGCAGCGACGGCTCTGATGGCGAGCCTTTCGGCCCTGCCCTTTCAGGCCCAGGCCGAGCCCCAGGCCGCGTCGCCCGCAGCCGACGCCCTGACGGCGCTGCGTCAGCGTCCGCCACAGGACGAGGTCATTTACTTCCTGCTGCCCGACCGGTTCGCCAACGGCGATCCCTCGAACGACCACGGCGGCTACACCCCCGAGCGGCTGAAGAGCGGCTTCGATCCGTCGGACACCGACTTCTACCACGGCGGCGATCTCGCCGGAGTGACGCAGCGGCTGGACTATATTCAGGGCCTGGGCGCCACCGCCGTCTGGCTGGCGCCCGTGTTCAAGAACAAGCCGGTGCAGACGCACAACGGCTACACCGGCGCGGCGCACCACGGCTACTGGATCACCGACTTCACGGCCGTCGATCCCCATTTCGGCGACGAGACGGCGATGCGGGCCCTGGTCGATGCGGCCCATGCGCGGGGCATGAAGGTCTATCTGGACATCGTCGCCAACCACACGGCCGACGTCATCCGCTACCGCGAATGCCCGGACCGGCCGTGCGAATACCGCAGCCGGGCCGACTATCCCTACACCCGCCGCGGCGGGGTGGACGGGGCGGCGATCAACGCGGGCTTCGACGGGCGGGACTTCTCGCGCCTGACCCGGCCCGACTACGCCTATACGCCCTATGTCCCGACGGGCGAGGAGAAGGCCAAGGTCCCGGCCTGGCTGAACGACCCGATCCACTATCATAACCGGGGCGACAGCACGTTTGCGGGCGAAAGCTCGCTGGACGGGGATTTCGCCGGTCTGGACGATCTGCTGACCGAAGACCCCGTCGTGGTCCAGGGCATGATCGACGTCTTCGGCGGCTGGATCGACAAATACGGGATCGACGGCTTCCGCATCGACACCGCCCGCCACGTGAACCCCGAGTTCTGGCGGGCCTTCATCCCCGCCATGCTGGAGCGGGCGCGGGCCAGGGGCATCCCGAACTTCCATATCTTCGGCGAGGTGTTCGACGCCGATCCGGCCGTCACGGCGCGGTTCACGCGGGAGGACGCCTATCCCGCCGTGCTGGACTTCCCCTTCCAGAAGACGGCGGTGGAGGTCGCATCCGGCAAGACGGGGACCGACGCCCTGGCCCGATTGTTCGCCGCCGACGCGATCTACGCCAAGGGGGCGGAAACCGCCGCCGTCCTGCCGACCTTCCTGGGCAATCACGACATGGGTCGGGCCGGCTTCTTCCTGAAACAGGCCAATCCCGACGCCGACGAAGCCGAAATCCTGGCGCGGGTGAAGCTGGCCCACGCCTTGATGATGTTCAGCCGCGGCGTGCCGACCCTCTATTACGGCGACGAACAGGGCTTCGCCGGCGCCGGCGGCTATGGAAACTCGCGCCAGGACATGTGGCCCAGCCGCACCCAGGTCTATGCGGCGGAACAGCCGGTCGGCGGACGGCAGACGCCCTATTCCACGACAGCGCCCCTCTACACAGCCATCGCGGAAATGGCCCGAATTCGCGCCGCTGATCCCGCCCTGCGCCGGGGCCGACAGGTCGTCCGAGCGGCGGGCGACGCGCCCGGAATCTTCGCCCTGTCCCGCCTGGATGAAGCCGGCGGGGAGACCCTGGTCCTCTTCAACAGCTCGACCGCCGAGGCGACGGCCCAGGTCGAGGTGGAGCCCGGTTCGCTGCGGTGGCAAGCTGTGCGCGGCGACTGCGCGCGCCAGGCCTCCGCTCCGGCCAGCTACGCCGTCCGCATTCCTCCTCTCGACTATCTGATCTGCAAGAGCACGCCCCAGTGAACGCCCACAGCCTCGACCTCGCGACCGCCGCCCAGCCGGCGACCGCCCATCACGAATGGTGGCGGGGCGCCGTTCTGTACCAGATCTATCCCCGCAGTTTCGCCGATGCGAATGACGACGGGGTTGGCGATCTGAAGGGGATCACCGCTCATCTGGATCACGTCGCCTCGCTGGGGGTGGACGGCATCTGGCTGTCGCCCTTCTTCACCTCGCCGATGAAGGACTTCGGCTATGACGTCGCCGACTATTGCGACGTCGATCCGATCTTCGGAACCCTGGCCGATTTCGACGCCCTGGTGGCGCGCGCCCACGCGTTGGGCCTGAAGGTGGTGATTGACCAGGTCTTCTCCCACACCTCGGACGAGCACCCGTGGTTCCTGGACAGCCGCGCCTCGCGCTCAGGCCCGCACGCCGACTGGTACGTCTGGGCCGACGCCAAGCCGGACGGATCGCCGCCGTCGAACTGGCAGTCGGTGTTCGGCGGCCCGGCCTGGACCTGGGACGCGCGACGCGGCCAGTATTATATGCACAACTTCCTGGCCTCGCAGCCGCAGCTGAACGTCAGGAACCCCGAGGTCCAGGACGCTCTGATCGCGGCGGCGCGCTTCTGGCTGGACCGGGGCGTGGACGGCTTCCGGCTGGACGCCATCAACTTCTCCATCCACGACCTGAAGCTGACCGACAATCCGCCGATCAAGGACGGCAAGAAGCGGACCCGGCCCTTCGACTTCCAGGACAAGATCTACAACCAGAGCCAGCCGGAGATCCTCGGCTTCCTGAACCGGATCCGCGCCCTGACCGACAGCTATGAGGGGCGGTTCACCGTGGCCGAGGTCGGCGGCGATCATGCCGATCGCGAGATGAAGGAATACACCGCCGGGACCGATCGCCTGCACTCGGCCTATGGCTTCCTGTATCTGTACGCCGACACGCTGAAGAGCGAACTGGTCGCGCGGGGCGAGACCATGTGGCCGGATCAGCAGGGCGAGGGCTGGCCGTCCTGGACCTTCTCCAACCATGACGCGCCGCGCGCCGTGTCACGCTGGGCGCAGGGGCGGGACCGCAAGGCCTTCGCCGAAATGGCCCTGATGCTGCTGGTCTGCCTGCGCGGAAACGTCTTCGTCTATCAGGGCGAGGAGCTGGGCCTGCCCCAGGCCGAGGTGCCGTTCGAGCGGCTGGTCGATCCCGAGGCCATCGCCAACTGGCCCGAGACCCTGGGCCGCGACGGCGCCCGCACGCCCATGCCCTGGCATGCGGATCAGGCCAACGCCGGCTTCTCCACCGTCGAGCCCTGGCTGCCGGTCGACGCCCGCCATCTGCCGCTGGCGGTGGATGCGCAGGAGGCCGACCCGGCCGCGACCCTTCATGTCGCGCGGCGGATGATCCGGCTGCGTCATCAGCATCCGGCCCTGCGCTTCGGCGCCATGGCGCCGATCCAGACCTCGGACCTTCTGGTGTTCGAACGCCAGGAGCGCGGCGGCGGCGAAGAGCGGCTGCTGTGCGTCTTCAACCTGGGTCACGCGCCGGTCGACTGGAGCCCGCCCGCAAATGTGACGCGGATCGAGGCGATCAACTGGACCGAGGCCGACGGCGCCGCCCTGCCTCCGCTCGCCGGCCTGGTCTTCAGACTGGCATGAGCCGTTCAGCCGCCACAGGTCTCGCGCACGATCAGGTCGGTGGGCACCCGTTCCGACCGACCGGCCGTCGCGCCCCCGTGGTCCAAAAGCTTGGACACCATCAGCCGACCGGCCTTCATCGTGTCCTGGGCGATGGTGGACAGGGCCGGGCGCGAATAGCGGCTGAAGGGCACATTGTCGAAACCGATGACGGAGACGTCGCCGGGCACGGACAGGCCGGCATGCTGCAGGGCCCGCACGGCGCCCAGGGCGATCTGGTCGGAGGCGGCGACCACCCCGTCGAACCGCACGCCCCGACGCACCAGGGCGTCCACGGCGGCCTCGGCGGATTCGACCTCGAAATGGGCGGGCACGATCAGGTCGGCGTCGACCGACAGGCCCGCCGTCTCCAGCGCCTCCAGATAACCCCGGTGCCTCTGCATAGCCTCGGGCGGATCGAGGTCGCCCAGGAACACGATCCGCGAACGCCCCAGCCGCGCCAGATGCGAGGTCGCGCGGCGACCGCCCGAGAAGTTGTCCGATCCGATCGAGCAATAGTCCTGCTCCGGCAGGTCGGCTCCCCAGACCACGAAGCGATGGTCGCCCGCCGCCAGGCGGTTGAAGGCGCCGTGCAGGCTGGACTGGCCCAGGAAGATCACCCCGTCCGCGCGACTGGTGTTCATCGCCGCCGCCAGTTCGTCATAGGTGGCGGGCGAGATATGGCTCATCAGCAGGTCGCAACCGCGTTCGCGCGCCGCCTCGCCCACCCCGGCCAGAAGCTCCAGGAAGAAGGGGTCCGAGATCCGGCCCTCGCGCCCTTGGGGTCGCGGCGTCACCAGGGCGATGGTGCCCTGAGCCCCGATCGGACCGGCGGGCATGTAGCGGCGGAACGGATAGTCGTGCTCCTTCGCCAGCTTCCAGATCAGCTGTTTGGTGCGGTCGTTGACGGCGGGGCTGTCGTTCAGCGCCCGCGAGGTGGTGGCGACGGAGACGCCGGCCAGGCGCGCGATGTCTTCAAGTCGGGTTGTCTTGCGGCTCAAGGTCGCGGGTCCTCAGCACAGGCTTTCGAGCCTGCAAATTTTTCTGCAAACGTTTCAGCCACCGTTCGCAGCGGTTGGCAAGAGGCGGCGTAACGGAGTTCACAGATGAAGCGCAGATCCTTCCTGGCCCTCGGCGGCGCCTCGATCCTGGCCTTCGGCGCGACGGGCGTTCGCGCCCAGACCGCGCCGACCCACGCCCGCGCCAGTTCGCCCGGCGGCGTCCTGACGGTCGAGGCCTTCACCGACAACGACGGTCGGCCGATGTATGCAGTGCTGCGTCAGGGGCGGATGGTCGTGGCCCCCTCCAAGCTCGGCTTCCTGCTGACCGACGCCCCGGCGATCGAGCGCGGCCTGGCGATCACGGCCGGTCAGCCCGTGACCTTCGACGAGACCTGGGAGCAGCCCTGGGGCGAGCGCCGCTTCATCCGCAACCATTACAACGAGTGGCGGGTCCGCTACGCCGAGACCGGCGGCCTGCAACGGCGCGTCGATGTCGTCTTTCGCCTGTATGACGACGGCCTGGGCTTCCGTTACGAATTCCCGGACCAGCCCGCCCTGAAGACGGTCCGCATCGGTTCGGAGATCACCGAGTTCAATCTGGCCGAGGACGGCGAGGCCCTGTGGTGCCCGGCCTGGGAATGGAACCGCGAGGAATATCTCTACAGCCGCACCCAGATCAGCGCGGTCGGCAGCGCCCAGACGCCAATGACAGTCAAGGGACGGTCGGGCCTGCACGTCTCGATCCACGAGGCCGCCTGCATCGACTACGCCGGCATGAATCTGCGGCGGTCGGAGGAAACCAGGTTCCGCGCCCAGCTGACGCCCGGCCTGACCAACGCCGCCGTGGTGCGCCAGGCGCCGTTCAACACCCCTTGGCGGACGCTGCAGATCTCGGACAGCGCTGCGGGCTTGATCGAATCAAGCCTGATCCTGAACCTGAACGAACCCAACAAGCTGGGCGACGTGTCGTGGTTCAAGCCGATGAAATACGTCGGCGTCTGGTGGGAGATGCACCTGGACCTGAAGACCTGGAACTCCGGCCCCAAACACGGCGCAACGACCGAGAACGCCATCAAACACATCGACTTCGCCGCCGAGCACGGCCTGGGCGGGGTGCTGGTCGAGGGCTGGAACAAGGGCTGGGACGGCCAGTGGTTCGCCAATGGTTCGGACTTCAGCTTCACCGAAGCCTATCCCGACTTCGACATCGAGGCGGTCTGCGCCCACGCCCGGTCCAAGGGCGTCCAGCTGATCGGCCACCACGAGACCGGCGGCAACGCCTTCCACTATGAGCAGCAGCTCGAACCGGCCATGGCCCTGTACGAGCGGCTGGGCGTCCATTCGGTCAAGACCGGCTATGTCGCCGACGCAGGCGGCGCTCGCGTCGCCGGGCCGGACGGCCGGATGGTGATGGCCTGGCACGAGAGCCAGGCCATGGCCCAGCACCATATGAAGGTCGTCGAGGCGGGCGCACGGCACAAGGTGGCGATCAACGCCCACGAGCCGTTCAAGGACACCGGCCTGCGCCGCACCTATCCGAACATCATCAGCCGCGAGGGCCAGCGCGGCATGGAGTATTCGGCCTGGGGCAATCCGGGCAATCCGCCCGAGCACGAGCCGAACCTGGTCTTCACCCGCCTGCTGGCCGGGCCGATGGACTATACGCCCGGCATCTTCGGCATGGAGACGCGCAGCCCCGGCGGGGTCCAGACCACCTGGGCCAAACAGCTGGCCCTCTATGTCGTCATCTACAGCCCGATCCAGATGGCCGCCGACCTGCTGGTCAACTACGAGGCCAATCCCGGCCCCTTCCAGTTCATCAAGGACGTGCCCTGCGACTGGGCCGAGACCCGCGTGCTCGCGGCCGAGATGGGCGACTATGTCGCCATAGCGCGCAAGGATCGGACCTCCGACGTCTGGGCCCTTGGGGCCATCACCGACGAGCATCCGCGCGTCCTTACGGCGCCTCTGGACTTCCTGGACCCCGGCCGGCGCTACCGGGCCGAAATCTATCGCGACGGGCCGGACGCCGACTATCGCGGCAAGCGCGAGGACATCGTCATCGAGCAGCGCGAGGTGACGTCGGCGGACACGCTGACGCTGGCGCTCGCGCCCGGCGGCGGCCAGGCGATCCGGTTCGTGCCGTTCGGGCGGGGGCGTCGGTGATGGGCGACTTTCAGATCCTCTCCCGCTTGCGGGAGAGGTGGCCCGTCGATCGCGCAGCGATCCAGGGTCGGAGAGGGAAGTCTTCTGACAGAAGGCTGAACTCCCCCCATCGTCACGCGTGTCGCTGCGCGCCACGACGCGACACTTCCCCCGCAAGCGGGGGAAGGTCATGAGCGCCGCCGCCCCCCTCCTCTCCCGCCGCCCGCGCCTGTCCGGCCTGGCGATCTGGAACATGTGCGTCGGCTTCTTCGGCATCCAGATCGGCTTCGGCCTGCAGAACGCCAACACCAGCCGGATCTTCCAGACCCTGGGCGCCGAGGTCGACAGCCTGGCCATCCTCTGGATCGCCGCCCCTCTGACGGGTCTGTTGGTCCAGCCCCTGGTCGGCCATTTCAGCGACAAGACCTGGACCCGGTTCGGGCGTCGCCGCCCCTATTTCCTGGTCGGGGCGATCCTGACCACCCTGGCCCTGATCGCCATGCCCAACAGCCCCGGCCTGTGGTTCGCCGCCGCCATGCTGTGGATCATGGACGCCTCGATCAACATCACCATGGAGCCGTTCCGCGCCTTCGTTGGCGACAATCTGCCGGAGGAGCAGCGCACCGCCGGCTATGCGATGCAGAGCTTCTTCATCGGCGCAGGGGCGGTCTTCGCCTCGGTCCTGCCCTGGCTGCTGTCGAACGTCTTCGGCGTGGTCTCGACGGCTGAGGCGGGCGTCGTGCCCCTGTCGGTCAAGATCGCCTTCTACGTCGGCGCCGCCGGCCTGTTCACGGCCGTGCTGTGGACGGTGCTGAGCACCCGCGAATACAGCCCCGAACAGCTCGCCGCCTTCGAACGCGCGCGCCTTGAAGCCCTGGGCGCCGCCCCGGCAGACGATGCGCCGGAGCCGCCGGCCCGCAGCGTGCGGGGCTGGATGGGTTCGGGCCTGGTCTGCGCCGTTCTGGGGGGGCTCGGCCTGGTGCTGATCGCCGCCTTCGATCTGGAGAAGGAGCTGCTGGTCCTGGCCGGCTTCTTCGTCGGCTTCGGCCTGTTGCAGATCGCAGTGGGCCTGATGCAGCGCCGCCGCATCGCCAACGCCGTGACCGAGATCCTGAACGACGTCTATCGAATGCCCCAGACCATGCGCGACCTGGCGGTGGTCCAGTTCTTCAGCTGGTTCGCCCTGTTCGCCCTGTGGATCTACACCACCGCCGCCGTGACCAGCGTCCATTTCGGCACGGCCGACACCACCTCGGCCGCCTACGCCGCCGGGGCCGACTGGGTGGGGGTTCTGTTCGGGGTCTATAACGGGGTCGCGGCCCTGGCGGCCTTCACCCTGCCGGTTCTGGCCAGGCGGATCGGCCGCAGGGCGACCCACGCCCTGATGCTGATGCTCGGCGCGGCGGGTCTGTTCGGCGTCTTCCTGATCCGCGAGCCGGGCCTGTTGTGGCTGCCCATGGTCGGGGTCGGCTTCGCCTGGGCCTCGATCGTCTCCATGCCCTACGCCATCCTGTCGGCGGCTGTGCCGGCGCGGAAGATGGGCGTCTATATGGGCGTGTTCAACATCTTCATCGTCGTGCCCCAGCTGCTGGCGGCCACGGTTTTGGGTTTGATTCTGACGCACTTTTTCAGCGGTCAGGCGATCTGGGCCCTGGTGCTGGGCGCCGCATCCTTCCTGCTGGCGGCCTTCAGCGCCCTGAGGGTGCGGGAGCAAAGGGCGTGAACCGCCGAGCGCTCCTGGCCCTGGCCGCCGCCCTGCCCTTCGCCGGCGCCGCACGGGCGCAGACGGCGGCCGGCCGTCTGATCCTCCACGAGGCCGTGACCTCGGCCCATGTGAAGGCGAGGAACGTCTCCGTCTGGCTGCCGCCCGGCTATGAGGCGTCGGATGCGGCCTATCCCGTCCTCTACATGCACGACGGACAGAATCTGTTCGATCCCTCGACGGCCAACTTCGGGGAATGGGGGGTGGACGAGCATCTGACGCGGCTGATCGCGGGCGGTCAGGTGCGCGCCCCCATCGTGGTCGGCGTCTGGAACACGGATCTTCGCCTGCGGGAATATGTTCCGGCCGATCTGATCGCGGCCCTGGCCGAGGACATGCGCGGCGATGTTCAGGCCGTCTATGGCGGCCCGCCCCTGTCGGACGGCTATATCCGCTTCCTGACCGAAGAGCTGAAACCCTTCGTGGACCGGACCTACCGCACCCTGCCCGGCCGCGAGGACACCCTGATCAGCGGCTCCAGCATGGGCGGGCTGATCTCCCTGTATGCGGTGATGAAGCGGCCGGGAGTCTTCTCCGCCGCCGCCTGTCTGTCGACCCACTGGCCGCTGCGGGTCACAGGTCTGGACGGCCCAGGCCTGGAGGCCTGGCGCGAACGTCTGGTCGCCGCCTGGACCGGGGTGATCGAGCGCGGCCTGCCGGCGCCCGGCGCGAACCGCTTCTACTTCGACCGGGGCGATGAGACCCTGGATCAGTTCTACGCCGCCTTCCAGACCCAGGTGGACGCCGTCTTCCGCCGTCGCGGCTACGGCCCCGGCGATTTCCAGAGCCTGGTCTTCCCCGGCGCCCAGCACAATGAGGCCTCGTGGAACCAGCGGCTGGACGTTCCCCTGAGCTTTCTTCTTTCCCCCGCCCCCACGCGCAACCCGTGAGGACCACAATGCGTCACTTCCGTTCCTTCTGCCTCGCCGGCGCCGCCGGCCTGGCGCTCGCCTCGGCCGCCTCGGCCCAGTCCGGGATCGCTCCGGGCGCGCCGGGTGATCTGCCTACCTGGTCCAGCGCCGCCAAGACCGGCGCCGGGGCCTCCTATGAAGCCTATGTCGACGGCCAGTACCGTGACGGCGGCCCGACCGGCGCGGTGTCCAAGGTCTGGTTCTCCATCGCCGACGGCGTCCTGACCGAGACCATGTACGGCCTGATCCATGAGGCCCAGATCAAGGCCCTGCGTTTCGCGGTGGTCACGCCGGACGGCCTGGCGGTCGAGGGGCCCGACACCACCGAGCGGACCGAATATCTGCATACGGACGCCCAGGGCCGCTCCCTGTCGCCGGCCTATAAGGTCACCACGCGCGACAAGGCCGGCCGGTTCGAAATCGAGAAGCGCATCTTCACCGATCCGGACCGCAACGCCCTGGTGCTGCGGGTCCGGATCACGGCCCTCAGCGGCGCGGCGACCCCCTATCTGCTGCTGGAGCCGCACATCGCCAACACCGGGGTGGACGACCGCGGTCAGGTCACGCGAGACGCCTTCCACGCCTGGGAAGGCGACACCCATCTGGTGCTGAAGCCCAGCCAGGCCTTCGCCGCCGCCGGCGTCGGCTTCGTCGGCGCCTCGGACGGGCTGACCGACCTGAAGGACGGCCGGATGGACTGGACCTACGCCTCCACCGGTGAGACGGCGGGCAATACGATGATGACGGGCGCCCTGCCGCGCCTGCGTCAGGGGCAGAGCCTGAGCCGAGATTTCGTGATCGGCTTCGGCTCCAGCGAGGCCGAGGCCCAGGCGGCGGCGGACGGCGCCTTCGCTGTCGGCCTAGACGAGGTCCTGGCCCGGTTCAACGGCGAGGGTGATCGCATCGGCTGGGAGGACTATGTCGCCTCCCTGACCGAACTGCCGCGCATCGCCGAACAGGCGACGGACGGCGGCAAGCTGGCCTACGCCTCGGCCCTGATGCTGAAGGTGCAGGAGGACCGCACCCATGCCGGCGCCCTGATCGCCTCCCTGTCCAACCCCTGGGGCGACACGGTGGACGCGTCGAAATCTTCGACAGGCTACAAGGCCGTCTGGCCGCGCGACTTCTATCAGGTGGCCATGGCCCTGGCGGCCCTGGGCGACAAGGAGACGCCGCTGGCGGCCTTCAACTATCTGCCCCAGGTCCAGGTCGGCCCGGACACGCCCGGCAATACCGGCGTCGGCGGCTGGTTCCTGCAGAAGACCCATGTGGACGGCGAACTGGAATGGGTGGCGGTCCAGCTGGACCAGACGGCCATGCCGATCATGCTGGGCTATCGTCTGTGGAAGCTGGGCTGGCTGTCCGACGCCCAGATGGCCGACCACTATCGTTCGATGCTGAAGCCGGCGGCCGACTTCCTGGTGGACGGCGGCAAGATCGGCCTTCTGTGGAACGACGCCGAGATCAAGCCGCCCTTCACCCAGCAGGAGCGCTGGGAAGAGCAGCAGGGCTATTCCCCCTCCACCACCGCCGCCGTGGTGGCCGGGCTGACGGTCGCGGCCGAAATGGCGCGCGCCTCGGGCGATGCGGCGGGAGCGACCCGTTATCAGCTCGCCGCCGACAGCTACGCCTCTAAGATCGAAGAGCGGATGTTCACGACCAGCGGCGACTTCGGCGACGGCCGCTATTTCATCCGCATCACTCAGAACGAGAACCCGAACGACAAGGCCCCGATCGGCGCCGCCAACGGCCAGATCGCGCCTCAGGAGGACCGGGTCGTGGATGGCGGCTTCCTAGAACTGGTCCGCTACGGGGTGCGCAAGGCCGACGATCCGCACATCGTTTCGACCCTGCCCGTGTATGACGACCAGAGCCTGGAGGACCTGTACCGGGTCCGCTACGACTTCGGGCCGGAAGGCGACCAGACGCCGGGCTGGCGCCGCTACGGCGTCGACGGCTATGGCGAGGATCATGTCACGGGCGCCAACTATGGCGTCGGCGGGCAGATGAGCCCTGGTCAGCGGGGTCGGGTCTGGCCCTTCTTCACCGGCGAGCGCGGCCACTATGAGCTGGCCCGCGTCAGCCTGAACGGCGCTCCGTCCGCCGCCGACATCGCCGCCATCCGCCAGACCTATGTGCGCGGCATGGAGCGGTTCGCCAATGACGGGCTGATGCTGGCCGAACAGGTCTGGGACGGGGTCGGCAACCCGACCGCGCGCGACTACGCCCTGGGCCAGAACACCGATTCGGCCACGCCCCTGGCCTGGACCCATGCCGAATATCTGAAGCTGCTGCGGTCCTTGGCCGACGGCAAGGTATGGGATCGGTACGAGCCGGTCGAAAGCCGCTACGCCCGCTGATATGAAAAAGGCCCCGGAGCCAGTGCTCCGGGGCCTCGTTTTTCACCGAAGACGGGCTCAGTAGGTCAGCTTCAGACCGACCACGAAACGGTCCTCGGCCGCGGGCACCCCGTCCACGTCCGTGTCGTAATAGCGCGCATCCGCCGACAGATTGTCGCTGAGGGCATAGCCGACCCCGGCGTTCCAGGTCAGGTAGTCGTCGGACACGTCCAACCACTGCTGACCCACGGCGCCGGAAATCGTCCACTTGGGCGCCGGCGAGAAGGCGGCGTTGACCTCGGCGTAGGTCGCTTCCTTATCCGCCGCGCCGAAGAAGTCGGGCGAATAGTAGACGGCGGCGCCGAAGGTGGCCGGGCCCACGGCGCGCGAGGCCGCAGCCTTGAACTCCGCATAGTTGTAATCAGCGCCGTCCGGTTCGCCGGCATAGAGGTAGCCGATCACGCCGAAGTCCAGGGCGAAGCCGCCCGCCTCGGTGCGGTAACCGCCATAGACATCGACTTCCGCGTCGGTGTCGTCGCCGAAATCAACGTTGGAGGCCCAGGCGCCGGCATAGAAGCTGCCGGCCGTCAGGTCGACGCCGCCTTGGATGGCGGGATCTTCGTTGGTCTGGCTGTAGCCCCGGAAGACATAGTCGCTGGTCACGCCGACGTTGAAGGCCACCTTGGCGTCCTGAGCCGAGGCGGGCGCGGCCAGGCCGGTCAGCCCCAGAGCCAGGGCCGCAGCGGCGGCCGTACCGAACAGTTTCATTCTCATTATCTATCCCCTTGGTTTCGTTATTTTTGTTCCAGCACCCGATGGGATCGCCGGAAGGGAGGGCGCGGCCGGCGGGCCGCGCCCTCTGGTTTCAGTGTTCCAGCGCCTCGCCGTGCAACGAGGTGTCCAGACCGGCGGCTTCTTCCGCCTCGCTGACCCGCAGACCCGTGGTGAACTTGCAGATCACCAGGATGATGAAGGTCCCGACCGCGCTGTAGGCGATCGTCCAGGCCAGGCCGATGGCCTGGGCCCCGACATTGGCGCCTTCCGACAGGCTGTTGATCGCCGTGGTGGCGAAGACGCCGGTCAGAAGGGCGCCGATCAGGCCGCCCGCGCCGTGGATGCCGAAGGCGTCCAGCGAGTCGTCGTAGCGCAGCAGCTTCTTGATCCAGACCGACGAGATGTAGCAGACCGGACCGGCGATCAGGCCGATGATGACCGCGCCCTTGGGATCGACGAAGCCCGCCGCAGGGGTGATGGCGACCAGGCCGGCGACCACGCCCGACAGCATGCCGATCAGCGAGACCTTCTTCTTTTCGATCAGTTCGATGATCTTCCAGGTCAGGGCGGCGGCGGCGGCGGCCAGCACCGTGTTCAGCAGGGCCACGCCCATCAGCTCATTGGCGGCGCCCGCCGAACCGGCGTTGAAGCCGATCCAGCCGACCAGCAGCAGAGAGGCGCCGATCATGGTCAGGACAGGGTTGTGCGGATTGATCGGCTCGACCCCATAGCCTTTGCGGCGGCCCAGGAAGATGGCGCAGACCAGACCGGCCACGCCCGAGTTGACGTGAACCACCGCGCCGCCGGCGAAGTCCAGCACGCCGGCCGAACCGAGGAAGCCGCCGCCCCACACCCAGTGACAGATGGGGGAATAGACCAGCAGCGACCACAGGGCCGTGAACAGCAGCAGGCCCGAATATTTCATCCGCTCGGCGAAGGCGCCGGTGACCAGGGCCGGGGTGATGATGGCGAAGGTCATCTGGAAGGCGATGAACAGATATTCCGGAATGCCGGTCAGCAGGCTGTTGGCCGTGGCGAGGCTAACGCCGTTCAGGAACAGCATGTCCAGGCTGCCCACATAGGGCTGGAGCGCGGCGTCGGCGTTGGCGCCGAAGGCGATGCTGTAGCCCGCGATGAACCAGACCAGGGAGACGACGGCGAAGACGCCGACCGACTGGGTGATGGTGGCGATGACGTTCTTGCGCCGCACCATGCCGCCGTAGAACAGGGCCAGGCCCGGCAGGGTCATCAGCAGGACCAGGGCCGTGGACGTGCCCAGCCAGGCCGTGCCCGCGCCGTCCAGTTCCAGCGCCGACTGGTGCGCCAGCAGGGCGGGCGCCGCCTCCGGCGTCTGGGCGAAGGCCCCGCCGGCGTAAAAGAGCCCGATGGTCAGAAGCAGGAGCGCAGCGACCCCCGGAAGTCGATTCCAAACGTGCGACATAAGCAAATACCCCCTTGGCAATCTCGCAAGTGCGAAGGTTTTACTGCAATCGCGTTCGACGCAAGGGGGTCAGGCTGAAACGGTGCAACTTTCTTGCAACGGTCCTGTCAAAAAAGTTAAGCCTCGCATGATCCATTCGTCGTGCGAGGCTTAAGGTTCAGATTCATGTTTCAAGGAACGCTGTTCCCGGCATGAAATTCAGGGGCGGCGCGACGCCCTCAGGCCCAGTGCATCTGCACCCGGTGCGCCGTCGCCCAGTGAATGGCGCGGATGGCGTCGATGACGGCCTCGGTCGCCCCCCGCGTGCCCAGGGCTCCGCCGAGATCGGCGGTCACGGCGCCGGCCGCCAGGACGGCGGCGACGGCGGCCTCAATGGAATCCGCCTCGTCCTCCAGCTTCAGACTGTGACGCAGCAAGAGGGCCGCCGACAGAATCGTGCCGACCGGATTGGCCAGATCCTGACCGGCGATGTCCGGCGCCGACCCGTGGATCGGTTCGAACAGGCCCGGCCCTTCCGTGCCCAGCGACGCCGACGGCAGCAGGCCGATGGAGCCGCCCAGCACCGAAATCTCGTCCGACAGTATGTCGCCGAACATGTTCTCGGTCAGGATGACGTCGTATTCGCGGGGCTTCCTGATCAGGTGCATGGCCATGGAATCGACCAGGGCGTGCTCCAGCGCGATCTCGGGGAACTCCTCGGCATGGATGCGGGTGACCACTTCGCGCCACAGGCGGCTGGTCTCCATCACATTGGCCTTGTCGACCGAGGTCACCTTGCCGCGGCGTTGGCGGGCCGTCTGGAAGGCGGCGCGGGCGACGCGCTCGATCTCAGGGACCGTATATTCGCACAGGTCGGTGGCGCGGTCGGCGGTGCGGGTCTTTTCCCCGAAATAGACGCCGCCGGTCAGTTCGCGGAAGACGATCAGATCGACGCCCTCGACGATCTCCTTCTTCAGCGGCGAACGGTGCGCCAGGACCGGCGAGACCTGCAGCGGCCGCAGATTCGCGAACAGCCCCATGGCCTTGCGGATGGCCAGCAGGCCTTCCTCAGGCCGGCGCTTGCCGCCGTCCCATTTGGGACCGCCCACCGCGCCCAGCAGGACGGCGTCCGCGGCGACGCAGGCGACCCGCGTCGCCTCCGGCAGGGGCTCGCCCGTCTCGTCGATGGCGGCTCCGCCGATCAGATGTTCGGTGAAGTTGAAGCTGTGGCCGTAGAAGTCGCCGATGACCGCCAGCACGTCGCGCGCGGCCCGCGTCACCTCCGGCCCGACGCCGTCGCCGGGCAACAGGACGATCTCATAGGTCTTGGGGGCGGCTTGGGTCATCAGACGGTCTCTCTCGAACGCTCGAAGGCTTCGATCTCTGGCAGGTTTGATTGCAGCCAGCCCAGGGTGTCCACCCCGTTCAACAGGCACTGGCGTGCGAAGGATTCGACCTCGAACGGCACGGGCTGGGCATTGCCGCGCCGGATCTGCCGGGCTTCGAGGTCGATTGTGACCGGCTGGTCGGGCTGCGACGCCAGATCGTCCCAGACATCCTGGCTGACGACGACCGGCAGCAGGCCGTTTTTCAAGGCGTTAGATGTAAAAATGTCAGCGATTTCGGTCGAGATCACCGCCCGGAACCCATAGTCGTACAGGGCCCAGGGGGCATGTTCGCGCGACGAGCCGCAGGCGAAATTCTTGCCCGCCAGCAGGATGCGATGCTCGGCCGGATCGATCCGGTTCAGAATGGCTTCGGGCTTTTCCGAACCGTCGGCCTCATAGCGCCAGTCATAAAAGGCCGCCTTGCCCAGCCCCTCGCGCGTGGTGGTGGTCAGGAACCGCGCCGGAATGATCTGGTCGGTGTCGATATTGGCCTGGCTGAGCGTGACCGTCTTCGAGGTCAGGGTGGTGAAGGGCTCAGACATCAAAAACTCCGCTCATCCCGGCGAAAGCCGGGACCCAGTTCTGTGGGCGATAGGCGTCACCCGTCGCGCCCTGTCGGCGATCCCGCGCATTGTGCTTCGCGAAAGCACTGGGTCCCGGCTTTCGCCGGGATGAGCGGAAGGGGGTGTCGCTACGCATCCACGACCTCGTTCAGAAAGACGCGCGGATCGGTCAGCACACCGGCCACCGCCGTCGCCGCAGCCGTCGCGGGGCTGGCCAGTATGGTGCGGGCGTCCTTGCCCTGGCGGCCTTCGAAATTGCGGTTGGAGGTCGAGACGGCCAGCTGACCGGGCGCGACGACGTCGCCGTTCATGGCGATGCACATGGAACAGCCGGGAATGCGCCATTCGGCCCCGGCGGCGATGAAGACCTCGTGCAGTCCTTCCGCCTCGGCGGCCCGGCGAACGGCCTCCGAACCGGGAACCACCAGCATGCGCAGGCCCGGCTTGACCTTGCGGCCGCGCAGAACCTCGGCGGCGGCGCGCAGATCGGGCAGGCGGCCGTTGGTGCAGGAGCCGATGAAGACCACGTCCACCGGCTGGCTGGTCGTCGCCTCGCCGGGGGTGAAGCCCATATAGGCGATGGCCTTGCGGTCGCTGTCCGACTGGGGCTGGGGCACGGGCGCGCCGATGGGGGCGCCGGCGTCCGGCGTCGTGCCCCAGGTCGCCATCGGCCGGATGGCGGCGCCGTCGATCACGACTTCCTTGTCGAAGGTCGCGCCCGGATCCGTGGCCAGCTTCAGCCATTCGGCGGTCGCCGCCTCATAGTCGGCGGGGACATGTTTGCGGCCCCGCAGCCAGTCGATCGTGGTCTGGTCCGGGGCGATCATCCCCGCGCGGGCGCCGGCCTCGATGGACATGTTGCACAGGGTCATCCGCCCTTCCATGTCCAGCGACCGCACCGCCTCGCCCGCATATTCGATGACGTAGCCGGTGCCGCCGCCGAAGCCGATGGCGGCGATCACGGCCAGGGCGACGTCCTTGCCCGACACGCCCGGCTGTAGTTCGCCGGTCACCGTCACCCGCATCGCCTTGGGCTTGCGCTGCAACAGGCATTGGGTCGCCAGCACATGGCCGACCTCGGAGGTGCCGATGCCGAAGGCCAGGGCTCCGAACGCCCCATGGGTGGCGGTATGGCTGTCGCCGCAGACGACCGTCATGCCCGGCTGGGTCAGGCCCAGCTCCGGCCCCATGACATGGACCACGCCCCGGTCTTCAGATCCCCAGCCGGCCAAGGGAACCCCGTGGGCGGCGCAGTTTCGCTCCAGCGTATGGACCTGGGCCTCGGCCTGGGGGGTGACATAGGGTTTCAGCCCGTTCAGCCCCGCCGGCAGGGTCGGGGTCGAATGGTCCAGGGTGGCGTAGGTCCGGTCGGGCCGGCGCACCTTCAGGCCGCGGGCCTCGATCTCGCTGAAGGCCTGGGGACTGGTGACCTCATGCACCAGATGCAGGTCGATATACAGGACGCCCGGCGTATCGGCCGTTTCCGGCCGCACCACATGAGCGTCCCAGACCTTGTCGAACAGGGTCTTTGGATCAGGCATACTGGGCCACCGTCTCCTCAACGCCGTCGACGCGATCAATGATGGCGATCAGTTCGGCGTCGCTGATCTCGCCGATCTGGTCGGCGCGCTGTTTGAAGCCGGCGACGACGGCCGCCAGACGCTCGCCCTCGATCGGACGGCCGATGGTCTCGGCCCGCTTGGCGATGGCGTGGCGGCCCGAGTGCTTGCCCAGAACGAACCAGCTGCCTTCGAAGCCCACGTCCTGGGGCCGCATGATCTCATAGGTGCGGCTGTCGGCCAGCATGCCGTGCTGGTGGATGCCCGCCTCGTGGGCGAAGGCGTTGATGCCGACCACCGACTTGTTGCGGGCGATGACCGTCTCGGTGATTTCGCACAGGATCTTGGAGGCGCGGACCAGATGGCGGCTGTCGGCGCCGATGGCGACGCCATAGCGGTCTTCGCGCACCTTCAGGGCCATGATGACCTCTTCGATCGAGGCGTTGCCGGCCCGTTCGCCGATGCCGTTGATCGCCCCCTCGACCTGACGCGCCCCGCCCTGGACCGCAGCCAGGGAGTTGGCGACCGCCATGCCCAGGTCATCGTGGCAGTGGGCCGAGAAGATCACATGGGGGTGGCGCTTGTGGATCCGCGCCGCCAGGGCGCGGAAGGTCTCGCGCACCTCTTCCGGGGTCGCATAGCCGACGGTGTCGGGCACGTTCAGGGTCCGGGCGCCGGCGTCGGCGGCGGCCTCCAGCACATCGGCCAGGAACTCAGGCTCGGTGCGGAAGGCGTCTTCGGCCGAGAACTCGACGTCGTCGAACAGGGTGCGGGCGTATTCGACCGCGCGGACGGCCGTGGCCAGAACCTCGTTGGTCGACATCTTCAGCTTGGCGGTGCGGTGGATCGGGCTGGTGCCGATAAAGGTATGGCAGCGACGATGGGATTTCGGCGCCGGCTGCAGGGCGCGGAAAGTCGCGTCGATGTCCTTCTCGTTGGCGCGCGACAGGGAGCAGAAGACCGGCCCCTCGACCTCGCCCGTCACGCGGCGGATGCAGTCCTCGTCGCCGGGCGAGGCGGCGGCGAAACCGGCCTCGATAACGTCGACGCCCAGGTCCTTCAGGACCTGGGCCATCTTCACCTTGGCTTGGGCGGTCATGGAGAAGCCCGGCGCCTGCTCCCCGTCCCGCATCGTCGTGTCGAAGACGATGACCCGGCTGGGGTCTGCGGCGATCTCCTCAGTTCGGGATACGCCGGACACTCGTACTTGTTCGGCGGTCATCACGCGGCCTCAGATTGAATAATGTCGTTGCCGATGCGGCGGACGCCGAACAGGCGGTCGATCTGGCGACCCAGGTTTTCGATGCAACGGCCGGCGTCGCGGCCGCGGATGGTCAGGGCGATCCGACGGAAGGCGCCTTCGTCGGCCATGTTGATGCCGTCGATGTGGAAGCCCCGGCGCTCCACAAGACCGATGAGACGCTGAAGCGAACCGTCCGCACGGTCGATCTGGATGTGGATCGTGTTGCTCATCTCAGGAGCCCTCCATCATTTCAGCATTGCTCTTGCCCGGCGGAACCAGCGGCCAGACATTGTCTCGGGGATCGATGACCACATGGGCCAGGCAGGGGCCTTCGGCGGCCAGCAGGCGCTGGATGCCTTCGGACACCTGATCGCGGCGATCGATACGGAAGGCCTCGATGCCGAAGGCCTCGGCCACCTTCACGAAGTCCGGATTGTCGGACAGGTCGATCTCGGAATAGTTCTCGGCGAAGAACAGCTCCTGCCACTGGCGCACCAGGCCCAGCGAGGAGTTGTCGATCAGCACGATCTTCAGCGGGATGCCGTAACGCTTCAGCGTCGCCAGCTCCTGGATGTTCATCATGAAGCCGCCGTCGCCGGCGATGGTGACGACGGTCGCCGACGGATCGGCCAGCTTGGCGCCGATGCCGGCGGGCAGGCCGAAGCCCATGGCGCCCAGACCGCCCGAGGTGATGTGGGCCTCAGGTCTGGAGAAGCGGCAGTGCATGGCCGCCCACATCTGGTGCTGGCCCACGTCGCAGGCGGCGACGAAGGCGTCTCCAGCCGCTTCGGACACTTCTTTCAGCAGGGCCGGGGCGTAGACCCCCTCGCCCGGCGCATCATAGCGATAGGCGCCGGTCCGGGCGGCGTCGACGCACGCCTCGACCCAGGGTTGGATGTCCAGGGCCGGGCCGCCGGCCATGCGCGTCGTCAGGGCCTCGATCCCGTCCTTCAGCTCGCCGACCACGGCCACATTGGCCGCCCGCAGCTTGCCGACTTCAGAGGCATCGATGTCGAAATGGACGATGCGGGCGTTCGGCGCGAACTCGGCCAGCTTGCCGGTGGCACGGTCGTCGAACCGGGCGCCGACGACGATCAGCAGGTCGCTGTCCTGCACCGCATGATTGGCCGCGCGGGCGCCGTGCATGCCCAGCATGCCCAGCATGCGCGGCGCGTCGGTCGGGACGGTGCCCAAGGCGTTCAGGGTCGAGACCTGGGGGATCCCGGTCGCGGCGACGAAGGCGCGCAAAGCCTCGGTCGCGCGGCCGATCTTCACCCCGCCGCCGATATAGACCAGCGGCTTCTTCGCCGCCCGGATCGCGGCCTCGGCTGCGGCGACGGCGTCGTGGTCGATCCGCGAAGTCTCATTGGGAATGTGGAAGCCGTAGTCGTCGCTGGTCGTGGCGAACTGCACGTCCTTGGGCAGATCGACCAGGACCGGACCGGGACGGCCCGAGGCGGCGATATGGAAGGCTTCCTCCACGGCCGCCGGAACATCGGCCGCATCGCGAACCAGGATCGAGTGTTTCACGATCGGCAGGGTGACGCCCAGAATGTCGATTTCCTGGAAGGCGTCAGTGCCCATCAACCCTTGCGCCACATTGCCGGTGATGCAGACCATCGGCACCGAATCCATCATCGCATTGGCGATGCCGGTGATCAGATTGGTGGCGCCCGGGCCGGAGGTGGCCATGCAGACGCCGACCTTGCCGCTCTTGCGCGCATAGGCGTCGGCGGCGAAGGCCGCGCCCTGCTCGTGGCGAACCAGGATGTGTTTCAGCCTGGATCCGGCCAGGGCGTCATAGACCGGCATGATGGCGCCGCCCGGATAACCGAACACCACCTCCACGCCCAGCCGCTCCAGGGTGGAGACCAGCAGGCGCGCCCCCGATTGGGGGGCGGCCTCGGCTGAGGATTTGAAGGCGGCGGCGGTCATCAGGGTCATCCGGTCTTTCGCTCTGGCTCAGGCCGCTTCGGACTTGGGCGTGTTCAGCCAGGCCATCCGCTCGCGCAGACGGGCGCCGACCTGTTCGATCTGGCTTTCGCGGTCGGCCTTCAGCCAGGCCTCGTACTGGGGCTTGCCGGCCTCGTTCTCGGCGATCCAGTTGCGCGCGAAGGTTCCGTCCTGGATCTCGTCCAGAATGGTCTTCATCCGGGCCTTGGTCTCTTCGTTGACGACGCGCGGGCCGCTGGCGACGGCGCCGTATTTGGCGGTTTCCGAGATGAAGTGGTGCATCTTGGAGATGCCGCCTTCGTAGAACAGGTCCACGATCAGCTTCAGCTCGTGCAGGCATTCGAAATAGGCGATCTCGGGCTGGTAGCCGGCCTCGACCAGGGTGTTGAAGCCCTGCATCACCAGTTCCTTGGCGCCGCCGCACAGGACGGCCTGTTCGCCGAACAGGTCGGTTTCGGTCTCTTCACGGAAGGTGGTTTCCAGCAGGCCGCCGGTCGCGCCGCCGTTGCCCTTGGCGTAGCCCATGGCTCGGTCGCGGGCCTTGCCGGTCGCGTCCTTCTCGACCGCGAACAGGCTGGGCACGCCGCGGCCGCGCTGGAATTCGCGACGGACCAGATCGCCCGGTCCCTTGGGCGCGACCAGGATGACGTCCATGTCGGGGCGCGGGGTGATCCGGCCGTAGATGATCGAGAAGCCGTGGGCGAACAGCAGGGCGGAGCCCTGTTTGGCGTTCGGCTCGATGATGTCGCGATAGACCTGATCCTGAACCATGTCGGGGGTCAGGATGGCGATGATGTCGGCGCCCTTGACCGCTTCGGCCGGCTCGGCGGTCGGGACGCCGTCGGCGGTGGCGTGTTTCCAGCCCGTGCCGCCGTGACGAACGCCGGCGACCACGTCATGGCCGCTGTCCTTCAGGTTCTGGGCGTGCGCCCGACCCTGCGAGCCATAGCCGATGATGGCGATGCGCTGCCCGGCGATCGCGCCCGGCTTGATGTCTTCGTTGGTGTAGATGGTGATGGCCATGAGAATTCAGGCGTCCTGAGCAGCAGCGGATTTGTGAGAGGCCGGGATTTGCGCCGGCGGCGGGTTGGGGATGGTGACCGCGCCCTGGGCGGCCGAGGCCACGGAGGCGCGGTATTTGGCGAAGACGCCTCGCGCCGGGCGGACCACGTGGGGCGTGAAGCCCGCCCGGCGCGTCGCCAGATCGACGTCCACATCGATCCGGCGGTTGGTGACGTCGATGGTGATGCGGTCACCATCGCGAATGAGGGCGATCGGGCCTCCGACGGCGGCTTCCGGCGAGATATGGCCGGCGACGAAGCCGTAGCTGGCGCCCGAGAAGCGGCCGTCGGTCAGCAGGGCGACATTGTCGATCTTGCGGCCCTTCAAGGCGGCGGTGACCTGCAGCATTTCGCGCATGCCGGGGCCGCCCTTGGGCCCTTCGTAACGGATGATGATGACGTCGCCCTCGCCGACCGAACCGTCCTGGACCGCGTGGAAGGCGTCTTCCTCGCTGTCGAAAACGCAGGCCGGACCTTCGAACTTGTCGACCTTGTGGCCCGTCAGCTTGATGACCGCGCCCTCAGGGGCGACGTCGCCATAGATGACCGCGAAGCTGCCGCGGTCCATCACGGGGGCGTCGAAGGTCGTCACCACCACCTGGCCGGGCGTCTCCTCGGCCTCGGCCGCCTCGGCGAACAGGCTGCGGCCGCTGACGGTCGGGGTGTTCACGATCTTGCCGGCCTGGGCCATCCGCTGGGTCACCAGACGGGTGCCGCCCGCGGCGTACAGGTGCGAGGCCAGAAAACGGCCGCCCGGCTTCAGGTCGCAGATGACCGGCGCCTCGACGCAGGCCTGGTGGCAGTCCTCGACGCCGAAATCGACGCCGGCCTCGGCCGCGATGGCCGTCAGGTGCATGACGGCGTTGGTCGAGCCCCCCGAGGCCGAGACGGCGACGGCGGCGTTCTTCAGGCTGGCGCGGGTGATGTATTTGCGGGCCGTGTCGCCGGCGAAGACCCGCTCGACGATCAGCCGGCCGCAACGCTCGCCCTCGGCCGCCTTGCCGGGATCGACCGCCGGCACGTCATTGGCGCCCATGGGGCTGATGCCCATGACCGACAGGGCCATGGCCATGGTGTTGGCCGTGAACTGGCCGCCGCAGGCGCCGGCGCCGGGACAGACCGCGCTCTCGACCGCCTTCAGGCCTTCGTCGTCCAGCGTTCCCGCCGAATGAGCGCCGATGGCCTCGAACACCTCCTGGACCGAGACCTCCTTCGAGCCGATCACGCCCGGCATGATGGTGCCGCCGTAATAGACCAGGCCGGGGATATCCATCCGAGCCAGGGCCATGGCCGCCGCCGGAATGGTCTTGTCGCAGCCGACGATGCAGACCACGCCGTCCAGCTGGTGCCCCTCGATCGCCAGTTCGATCGAGTCGGCGACGACCTCGCGGCTGATCAGCGAGGCCTTCATGCCCGCCGTGCCCATCGAAATGCCGTCGGTCACGACGATGGTGTTGAAATCAACCGGATAGCCGCCGGCCGCGATGATCCCGGCCCGCACGTCCTTGGCCAGACGGTCCAGGTGCATGTTGCACGGGGTGACCGTCGACCAGGTGTTGACGATGCCGATCATCGGCTTGTCGAAATCGGCGTCCTGCATGCCGGCGGCGCGCAGATACGATCGGGCCGCCGCCCGGTTCGGGCCGACCGTCACCGCCGCGCTGCGCGCGTTCGGCCTTCTGGGCTCTGAGGTAGAATCTTGCGTCATCGGTCCGGTTCGTTTCGAACCGCCAAGCACGAAAAACCCCGCTTCCTTTCGGGAGCGGGGTGGTGCGAGGCGATCCTGAGTGTGTTTAGGTCAGGTCGCGTGCATCCACGCCGCTTGCGTAAGCAGGCCGAGGAGTACGAGGAGAATGAGGATTACAGGGCTTTCCAGGCCGATCCGCGCGCGAGCGGCCACGACCGCGTCAGCGGTGCGTCCCTTCGTCATCTCGCGCGTCATCACAGCCACGGGCGGCTCCCTGTTCTGACGCCAAGAAACCATATGGGCCGGAGCCGCACAACCCCTGTCGCAAAAATTTTGCGCAAAAGGCCGACGACGACCCCCATGGGGGTGTTTCTTACCTTGCATCCGCAAGTCTCTCCGCCGGCCGTAACGGTTCCTAACCGCTTGTTAGGGCCGCAGGCCCCGCGCGGGGTTGAAACCGGGCCGCGACAGTTCCATTGAGACCGCCAACAACATAATCGTTCAGAGGAGCCCCCCATGACCGTTCGCGTCGCCATCAATGGTTTCGGCCGCATCGGCCGTCTCGTCCTTCGCTCGATCATCGAGCACGGCCGCACGGACATCGAGGTGGTGGCGATCAACGATCTGGGCCCGGTCGAGACCAACGCCCACCTGTTCCGCTATGATTCGGTGCACGGCCGCTTCCCCGGCACGGTGACCTCGGGCGAGGACTGGATCGACGTCGGCACGGGCAAGATCAAGGTCACGGCCGAGCGCGACCCCGCCAACCTGCCCCACGCCGAGCTTAAGGTGGACATCGCGCTGGAGTGCACCGGCATCTTCACCTCCAAGGACAAGGCCAGCGCCCACCTGAAGGCCGGCGCCAAGCGCGTCCTGGTCTCGGCCCCGGCGGACGGCGCCGACAAGACCATCGTCTTCAAGGTCAACCACGAGACCCTGACCGCCGACGACATCGTCGTCTCCAACGGCTCGTGCACCACCAACGCCCTGGCTCCGGTCGCCAAGGTGCTGAACGACCTGTTCGGCATCGAGCGCGGCTATATGACAACCATCCACTCCTACACCGGCGACCAGCCGACGCTGGATACGATGCACAAGGATCTGTACCGCGCCCGCGCCGCCGCCTTGTCGATGATCCCGACCTCGACCGGCGCCGCCAAGGCGCTCGGTCTGGTTCTGCCGGAACTGAAGGGCAAGCTGGACGGCTCCTCGATCCGCGTCCCGACCCCGAACGTCTCGGTCGTGGACCTGAAGGTCGTCGCCGGCCGCGAAGTCACGGTGGAAGAGATCAACGCCGCGCTTCAGGCCGCCGCCGACGGCCCCATGAAGGGCGTCCTGTTCACCACGACCGATCCGCTGGTCTCCAGCGACCTGAACCACATCGCCGCCTCCTCCACCGCCGCCCTGCCCCAGACTCAGGTCGTCGACGGCAAGCTGGCGCGTGTCCTCAGCTGGTACGATAACGAATGGGGCTTCGCGACGCGGATGAGCGACACGGCGTTGCAGATGGCGAAGTTCCTGTAAGAACCGCGCGTCTCCTCCCCGTTCGCCTCTTGGCGAATGGGGAGGTGGCTCGAAGCGTAGCGGAGAGACGGAGGGGCTCTTTCTGCGCGCACGAAGGACCCCCTCCGTCACGGCGCAAGAGGCGCCGCGCCACCTCCCCATCGTTTCGCGACAGGGAGGAGACAGGGAACCGATCAATGACCTTCCGCACCCTCGACGACGCACACGACCTCGCCGGCAAGACGGCCCTGGTCCGCGTGGACTTCAACGTCCCTATGGAGGGCGGCAAGGTCACGGACGACACCCGTCTGCGGGTCGCCCTGCCGACGATCCAGCGTCTGCGCGACGCCGGCGCCAAGGTCGCGCTTCTGGCTCACTTCGACCGTCCCAAGGGCCAGCGCGTCCCGTCGATGAGCTTGAAGCCGGTCGTAGATGATCTGGAGACCCTGCTCGGCGCCCCCGTCCGCTTCGCCGACGACTGCATCGGCCCGGACGCCGTGGACGCCATCCGCGAACTGGACGCCGGCGGCGTGGTCCTGTTGGAGAACGTCCGCTTCCATGCGGCGGAAGAGGCCAATGATCCGGTCTTCGCCCGGAAGCTGGCGGATCTGGGCGATCTCTATGTCAACGACGCCTTCTCGGCGGCGCACCGCGCCCACGCCTCGACCGAGGGGATCGCCCACCACCTGCCCGCCTACGCCGGCGAATCCATGCGCCGCGAACTGGACGCCCTGGACGCGGCGCTCGGCAATCCGCAAAAGCCCGTCATCGGCATCGTCGGCGGCGCCAAGGTCTCGACCAAGCTGGACCTCTTGAAAAACCTGGTCGGCAAGCTGGACCGCCTGGCCATCGGCGGCGGCATGGCCAACACCTTCCTGTACGCCCAGGGCATCGACATCGGCGGCTCCCTGGCCGAGCGCGACATGGCCGACACGGCCCGCGAAATCATGGCCGAGGCCGAGGCGCGGGGCTGCAAACTGCTGCTGCCGGTCGATTTCGTGGTGGCGACCGAGGTCAAGCCGGGCGCCGCCGCTCGCCCGGTCGCCGCCGGCGCCGCCCTGTCGGCCGACGACAAGATCCTGGACGCCGGCCCGGCCACGGTCGCGCGTCTGCTGGAGGCCCTGACGGCCTCCAAGACCCTGATCTGGAACGGCCCTCTGGGCGTGTTCGAGGTGCCGCCCTTCGACGCCGCCACCGTGACGGTCGCCCGTCATGCGGCGGCCCTGGCCAAGGCCGGCGTCCTGACCGCCGTCGGCGGCGGCGGCGACACGGTCTCGGCCCTGAATCACGCGGGGGTGTCGGACGACATGACCTTCGTCTCCACCGCCGGCGGCGCCTTCCTGGAATGGATGGAGGGCAAGCCCCTGCCGGGGGTCGAGGCCCTGCGCGCCTGAACCCTGACGCAGCGGAAACAACTGTAACACGGCGTGACTTTGAGCGCGCCGCCCGCTAGTCTCGCGCCCAATCAAAAAAGACTTTCGGCTCAGGAGACTTCATCATGGCGCGCATCACGCTGCGACAGCTGCTCGACCACGCGGCGGAGAACGGCTACGGCCTTCCCGCCTATAATATCAACAACATGGAGCAGGGCCTCGCGATCATGGAGGCGGCCCATGAGGTCAATGCGCCCGTGATCATCCAGGCCTCGCGCGGCGCCCGGAACTACGCCAACGACATCGTCCTGGCCAAGCTGATCGACGCCCTGGCGGAACTCTATCCCGACATCCCGGTCTGCATGCACCAGGACCACGGCAACGGCCCGGCGACCTGCGCCACCGCCATCCAGTACGGCTTCACCTCGGTGATGATGGACGGCTCGCTGGAAGAGGACGCCAAGACCCCCGCCTCCTATGAATACAATGTCGAGGTCACGCGCCGCGTCACCGAAATGGCCCACGCCTGCGGCGTCTCGGTCGAGGGCGAACTGGGCGTGCTGGGCTCGCTGGAGACCGGCATGGGCGAGGCCGAGGACGGCCATGGCTTCGAGGGCAAGCTGGACCATTCCCAGCTCCTGACCGACCCGGATCAGGCCGTCGAATTCGTCGCCGCCACCAAGGTCGATGCCCTGGCCATCGCCATGGGCACCAGCCACGGCGCCTATAAGTTCACCAAGAAGCCGGACGGCGACATCCTGGCGATGAACGTCATCGAAGAGATCCACCGCCGCCTGCCCAACACCCACCTGGTCATGCACGGCTCGTCCTCCGTGCCGCAGGAGCTTCAGGACATCATCAACCAGTACGGCGGCGAAATGCCCCAGACCTGGGGCGTGCCGATCGAAGAGATTCAGCGCGGCATCCGCCACGGGGTGCGCAAGGTGAACATCGACACCGACAACCGGATGGCCATCACCGGCGCCATCCGCAAGGTCCTGGCCGAAAAGCCGGGCGAGTTCGACCCGCGCGCCTATCTGAAGCCCGCCAAGGAGGCGATGAAGAAGCTCTGCAAGGAGCGCTATCAGCAGTTCGGCTGCGAGGGCCAGGCCTCGCGCATCCGCCCCTTGTCCACCGCCCACATGGCCAAACGCTACGCCTCGGGCGAGCTTGACCCGTCCTTCCGCAATGCGGCGGTCAAGGCGGCCTGACGACCGCCCCTCCCTGATCAGACCGGGTAGCGGCCGCTCAGTTCGAACCGCACCCGGTCCTCTTGCCAGCGCGCCCGGTCCAGCTCGTCCCTGGCGTCGCGGGCGTTGCGGCGAGCGTCGCGGATTTCGCCCCGCACCTCTTCGATTCGGTTGCGGATCCGCTCCTTCTCCTCGTCGGTCAAGCCGTCCTGACGCAGTTCGCGCTGTTTGGCGTCCAGCTTGTCCTCGCGGTCGTCGATCCGCGCCTCGGCGCTTCTCAGCGCGCTCTCGGCCGCCTCCACCGCCGCTGCCGCCTCATGCAGTCGCCGCCCGTCGTTATAGGCCGGGAGGAAGGCCGCCTCCTCCTCGGGCCGACAGACGCGGTAATAGGTGTTGCCCGCCCGCCCCTCGATCCAGCCGCGCTGGAAGGTGCAATAGCCGCGCAGCCCGTCCTCGCGGGCGCGGCTGTAGGTCGCCGGATCGGGCGCGACCTGATATTTGGCGCAGGCCTGGGCATGGTCGTCCAGCCGGCTCATCGGATAGCCCGCCGCCCCATCGGCGTAACCCTTGTCGCCCCAGGCGCCGGCCAGACACTCTTCCTGGCTCATGGTCGAGCAACTGCCCAGCAGAACGGCGGCGGCGGCGACGCCGCTCGCGATCATCAAGGTCTTCATCACGGTTCCCCACGCCCCCAAGCGCCACTATTCACGTCAGATCAGGCCCGACGCAAGCGCCCTCGCTGGAAGCCGATCTTCCGATGCTTTACGGATAGAGGGTGTCCGACCCCGAACTGATCGACGACGAAAACCCGGCGCCGGCCGCCGAGACCCTGGAGGCCCGGATCGACCTGTCCGGCGTCCGCCTCGACAAGGCCCTGGCCGAGGCCTTTCCCGACCTGTCGCGCGCGCGTCTCCAGGCCCTGCTGGCCGAGGGGGCGGTGCGCCGTGACGGGGTCGTCCTGACCGGCGGCTCGGCCAAGGCCCAGCCGGGCCTCTATCGGGTCGATCTGCCGCCCGTCGCCCCCGCCGCTCCCCAGCCCCAGGTCCTGCCGCTTGCGGTCCTCTATGAGGATGCGGACCTGATCGTCATCGACAAACCCGCCGGAATGGCCGCCCATCCGGCGCCGGGCACGCCCGACGGCACCCTGGTCAATGCGCTGCTGGCCCGTTGCGGCGACAGCCTGTCCGGCATAGGGGGCGTCGCCCGACCGGGCATCGTCCACCGGCTGGACAAGGACACCTCGGGCGTCATGGTCGCGGCCAAGAGCGACCGCGCCCACCAGGGCCTGTCGGCCCTGTTCGCGACCCACGACATCGAACGCACCTATATCGCCCTGACCCGCGGCGCGCCGACCCCGCTCCAGGGCCGGATCGAGACGCGCATCGGCCGCTCGACCGCCGACCGCAAGAAGATGGCCGTGCTGAAGACGGGCGGGCGCGAGGCGATCACCGACTATCGGGTCCAGCGGACCTTCGGCGAACCGGCCCGCGCCGGCGGCGCGCCCCTGGCGGCGCGTGTCGCCTGCACCCTGCAAACCGGCCGCACACACCAGATCCGGGTTCATCTGTCGTCCAAGGGCGCGCCCATCCTGGGCGATCCGGTCTATGGCTCCGGCAGCCCCGCCCCCCCGGTCCGCGCCGCCCTCGCCGAGGTCGGACTGACGCGCCAGGCCCTGCATGCCGCCGTCCTGGGCTTCGTCCATCCGATCACCGGCGCGCCCCTGCGTTTCGAAACCGACCCGCCCGCCGACATGGCGGCCCTGGAAATCCTGCTCTCCACCCTGTGAGGCCGCTGATGGACCCCGATATCCACGACAATACCGCGCTCAACCGCTACGAATTGCCGGTCGACGGAGAGACGGCCGTCGTCACCTACAATCTGTCGCCGCCCAATCTGATGATCACCGAGACCCTGGTGCCCGAACGGCTGGAAGGCCAGGGGATCGCCAGCCGCCTGGCCCGTCACGTCCTGGCCGACGCCCAGGCGCGGGGCCTCTTGATCCTGCCGGTCTGCCCCTTCTTCTCCGCCTATCTTCAGAAACACCCCGAACACGCTGAGGCGGTGCATCCGACCTATCGCGGCATACTGGGGATCTGACCGCCCCCTAGGCGCCTCGTCCCCGATGCGCGTCTTGAATAGCAACTGACTAAGTTCTATATTGAGCCGGTCGGCGTGAGTGGCGCCGGGGTCACGGTCACGCTTTCGTGTGACGATCCGCCCCTAACAATGGCGGCAACCCATCGCTACTTCACCGGTTGAGGGGTGAGGCGTCGGCGCACATGCCGTGGCCGACGGCGAAGCGCCCGCTCGTTCTAGACGGTCGGAGGGACCATATGGCTGCCAATAGCACGCTCGCGGTGATGTCGCCTGAACAGGGCCTGTCGCGTTATCTGACGGAAATCCGCAAGTTTCCGATGCTGACCAAGGACGAGGAGTTCATGCTCGCCAAGCGTTGGTCCGAGCATCAGGATCCGGAAGCCGCCCACCGTCTCGTCACCTCCCACCTGCGCCTGGTCGCCAAGATCGCCATGGGCTATCGCGGCTACGGCCTGCCGATCGGCGAGGTGATCTCCGAGGGCAACGTCGGCCTGATGCAGGCCGTCAAGAAGTTCGACCCGGACAAGGGCTTCCGCCTGGCCACCTACGCCATGTGGTGGATCCGCGCCTCGATTCAGGAATACATCCTGCGCAGCTGGTCCCTGGTGAAGATGGGCACCACGGCTGCGCAGAAGAAGCTGTTCTTCAACCTGCGCAAGGCCAAGAGCCAGATCTCGGCCTTCGAGGAAGGCGATCTGCGCCCCGAACATCTGTCGGCCATCGCCACCAAACTGGGCGTGTCGGAACAGGAAGTCACCGACATGAACCGCCGTCTCGGCGGCGACGCCTCGCTGAACGCGCCGCTGCGCGCCGACGGCGAAAGCGAGTGGCAGGACTGGCTGGCCGACGACACGGCCGTCTCCCAGGAGACCCAGCTCGCCGACGACGAGGAAAAGGGCATCCGCATGAGCCTCCTGCAGGAGGCCATGGAGGAGCTGACGGATCGGGAAAAACACATCCTCACAGAGCGCCGCCTCAAGGACGACCCCGTCACGCTTGAGGAACTCGCCGGCCATTACGGCGTCTCGCGCGAGCGGGTGCGTCAGATCGAGGTCCGCGCCTTCGAAAAACTGCAAAAGGCCATGCGGGCCGCCGCCGAAGAGCGCAATCTGGTCGACGCCTGATTTCCTCGGGTATCAGGACGCCCGGGCGACCGGCGCGTTCGACGCCGGCGTCTGGGTCAGGGCCAGTATGGCCCCGACCGGCTGGGCCAGACCGGCCTTGGTCACGCCGCCGCCGTCCATGAATGCCTCCAGCCCACCCGCCGCGATCGCCAACCGAGCGTCGCCGCTCTTGATCGCCACCGCCTTCAGCGTCTGCGCCTGCTGGCGGATGGCGCGGGTGGCCTGGGCCGGGTCCTGGTCGAACTGGGCCATGGCCGCAACGAGGATCCGCATCGCCTGATCCTTTATGTCCAGCCCGCCCTTGGCCGACGCATCGGTGCGGCGCTTGGGCGCTCCGGCGTATTCGCCCGAGTTGAAGCGCCGACGATCCGGCCCGACATAGCCGACCGCCTCGATCCAGGGGCGGGGCTTCAGGGCGACGTTCTCCACCCGTTTGAACAGATCGCCGGTCGTATAGGGTTTTCTCAGAAACTCGTGAACGCCCGCGTCGCGCGCCCCCTTGATGGCCGCCGCCGTCGCCTCGTTCGTGACCATGATGATCGGCGCCATGCGACAGACCATGGAGGAGCGCCGCACCCGCCGCGCCAGCCGCTCCCCGCTCAGGGTCGGGCCGGCGTATTCGGTGAAGATCACGCCGGGCTCGACGTCGCGCAGCAGCTCCACCGCCCGCTCCTCGTCGCTCTCCACATAGATTTCCCGCGCGCCCAACCCCTTGATCAGGTCCGACATCAGACGCGCAGAGGCGGCGTTGGGTTCGATGATGGCGACGCGCCGCACCGTGGGCTCGATGCGGCTCAGGGTCTTTGCGTACGCAGTGAACAAGGGGTCGGCTCCGTTTGACTCCTCGACCCTATCTGACCGCCGTTAAGACTCGCTGAATTGCTCAGCCCTGGAAGGGATCGCGCATCAATATGGTGTCGTCCCGCTCGGGGCTGGTCGACAGCAGGGCCACCGGCGCCCCGATCAGCTCCTCGATCCGACGCACATATTTGATGGCGTTGGCGTTGATGTCCTTAAAGCTGCGCACGCCTCCGGTGCTCTCGCTCCAGCCTTCCAGCTCCTCGAACACCGGCTCTGCGGCCGCCTGATCCTTCAGGCTGGACGGCAGATAGTCCAGCACCTCGCCGTTGACGCGATAGCCGACGCAGATCTTCAGCGTCTTCAATCCGTCCAGCACGTCCAGCTTGGTCAGGGCGATGCCGTCGATGCCGTTGATCGCCACCGACTGGCGCACCAGCACGGCGTCGAACCAGCCGCAACGCCGCGCCCGTCCGGTGTTGACCCCGACCTCGCGGCCGACCGTCGCCAAATGCTGGCCGACCGCGTCGTCCAGTTCGCAGGCGAAGGGCCCTTCGCCGACCCGGGTCGTATAGGCCTTGACGATGCCCAGCACATAGCCGACGCCCCGAGGCCCGATGCCCGACCCCGCCGCCGCCTGCCCCGCCACCGTGTTGGAGCTGGTCACATAGGGATAGGTGCCGTGATCCACATCCAGAAACGCGCCCTGCGCCCCTTCGAACAACACCCGCTTGCCCGCCTTCTGCGCCTGGTCCAGCACCCGCCAGGCCGGCTTCACATAGGGCAGGATCTTGGGCGCGATCTCCAGCAGTTGGGCCAACAGCGCCTCCGGATCGATCGGCTCCAGGCCCAGACCGGCGCGCAGCGGATCGTGGTGCGAGCGCAGCCGGTCGATCTTGACCTTCAGGTCGTCGGCGTTGGCTAGGTCGCAGACCCGAATGGCCCGTCGCCCCACCTTGTCCTCGTAGGCCGGGCCGATGCCCCGCCCGGTCGTGCCGATCTTGGCCCCGGGCGCGCTGGCCGCCGCCTCGCGCGCCACGTCCAAGGCCGGATGGATGGGCAGGATCAGACAGGCGTTGTCGGCGATGGTCAGGATGTCGGGGCTGATGGTCACGCCCTGGGCCGCGATCTTCTCGATCTCGCCGACCAGGTGCCAGGGATCGACCACCACCCCGTTGCCGATGATCGACGGCTTGCCCTGGACGACGCCCGAAGGCAGCAGCGCCAGCTTATAGACCTTGCCGTCCACGACCAGCGTATGGCCCGCATTGTGCCCGCCCTGGAACCGCACCACCATGTCGGCGCGGTTGGACAGCCAGTCCACGATCTTGCCCTTGCCCTCGTCGCCCCACTGGGCGCCGACCACCGCCACGTTCGCCAAAGTCCGTACTCCGCCTCGCGTCCTCGTCGGAGAACGCATCAAAACCAGCAGGCGCCGCAGCATTGCGACGGTCTGAATGCGGGCGCAGCCTATAGCGGGGGAATCGTCCGGTGTCGTCCCGATCCGTCGTATTTTACGACAGTTCCCCCACCGCCGTCTCGAACGCCCATTCCAGCCACGGCGTCGCCGCCACTACATCGGCCGTCTCGACGGTGCAGCCGCACCACAGCCGAAGGCCCGGCGGCGCGTTCCTGTGGGGCTCCATATCGAACACGGCGCCCTCGCCTTCCAGCAGGGCCTTGAAGCGTTTGACGAAGCCCTTCTGCCCCGCCTCGTCCAGGCCGGTCACGCGCGGATCGACGAACTTCAGACAGACTGAGGTGGTCGAGCGGATCTCGGGCCTCTCGGGCAGGAAGGCGATCCAGTCGGTCCGCTCCACCCAGTCGGCCAGGGCGGCGAAGTTGGCGTCGGTGCGCCGGATCAGTTCGCTCAAGCCCCCGATCCCTTGCGCCCATTCCAAGGCGTCGATCCAGTCCTCGATGGTCAAAACAGAGAAGGTGTTGATCGCCACCCCGTCGGCCAGGGCGCGATCGAACCCCTTGCCGTCGGTCAGGCGCAGCAGTTTCGGCACGGGCCGTTCGGGCCGATAGGAATCCAGCCGCGCCACCGCCCGCGGCGACAAAACCATCACCCCGATCCCCGCCTCGCCGCCCAGCGCCTTCTGGAAGCTGAAGGTCACCACATCCAGCTTGTCGAACGGCAGGGGCATGGCGAAGGCGGCCGAGGTGGCGTCGCAGATCGCCAGCCCCTCGCGATCGTCGGCGATCCAGTCGGCGTCCGGCACGCGCACGCCCGAGGTCGTGCCGTTCCAGGGGAAGACCACGTCCTTGGACCAGTCGGCCCGGCTCAGGTCCGGCAGCTCGCCCCAGGGCGCCGTCAGGGCCTCGGGCTCCAACCCCAGATGATCGCGCACGTCCGCCAACCAGGTCAGGCCGAAATTCTCGAAGGCGACCACCTGCACCGGCCGCTGCCCCAGCATGCCCCACAGGGCCGCCTCGACCGCCCCGGTGTCCGATCCCGGCGTATAGAGCAGCACATGGCTGTCCGGCACTTCCAGCACCGCCCGCGTCAGCCTCAGCCCGTGGGCGAACCGCTCCACCACCTCGGGCGCGCGGATGCCCCGGCCCAACAGATCCTGCGGCAGGCCGCCCAGGCTGTAGCCCGGCCGTTTCGCCGTCGGTCCGGCCGAGAACCACGGCCGCGCCGGTTTGACATCAGGCTTTGCGATCATGGTCTCTTCCCCTTGCGCGACCGCGCGTCACCCGGCCCAAACGCCGCTCAACGCCCCGGCGTATAGGGCCGCTTGGCCCGCCAGTCTTCGGCGAACTTGATCAGGGCCGCATCCGGCGTCTCGGGCAGGGTCACGACGATGCGGGCCAACAGATCGCCGCGCCGCCCCTGGGCGAAGGCGCCCCGTCCCTTCAGCCGCAACAGCTTGCCCGAGTTGGAGCCCGGCGCGATCGTCACCTGCACCTCCCCTTCCGGCGTCGGCGCCCGCACCTTGGCCCCCAGAACCGCATCGGGCACCGAGACCGGCAGGTCCATCGTCAGGTCCGCCCCGTCGCGCTTATAGATCGGGTGCGGCTCGATCTTCAGCTCGATCAGGGCGTCGCCGTTCTCGGCGCCCCGCCCCGGCGCCCCCTGGCCGCGCAGGCGGATGGTCTGGCCGTCCGACGCGCCCTTGGGAATGGTCACGTCCAGGGTTCGACCGTCGGAGAATTGGATTCGCCGGGTCGCCCCCGAAATGGCGTCCTCCAGGCTGATGTTCAGGCTGGCGCGCACGTCCTGGCCGCGCGCGGTGAAGTCGCGCGGACCCCGCTGGCGGCCCGCGCCCCCGAACATGCCGAACAGATCGTCCAGGTCGATGCCTTCGAAGTCGGCCCGACCGCCCGGTCCGCCGCCGCCGGAAAAGCCGCCCTGGCCGAAGGGATTGCCGCCCGGCCGTCCGCCCCCGCCGAAGCCGCGATACTGTTCATTGCCGTCGGCGTCCAACTGGCCCGCGTCATACTTGGCCCGCTTTTCCGGATCGCCCAACAGGTCGAAGGCCGCCGTCACCCGTTTGAACCGTTCCTCGGTCTTGACGTCGCCGGGGTTCTTGTCGGGGTGCAGTTCCTTGGCCAGTTTGCGGAACGCCTTCTTGATCTCGTCCGCGCTCGCGCCCTTTGAAACGCCCAGTTCCTTATAGGGGTCGCCTGCCACGTCCGTTGCCGCTCCAACTGAAAACACCTGAGAGGCCGTCAGTTAAGCCATGCCCCCGCCCCCGCAAAGGGCCGGACCCGGATATTTGCTCAGGCCAGAGCCTGATCCGTTGAGGAGGAACCGCTTCGCGGTTCCGCTGAAACGGTGAATCAGGCTCCAGATTAGAGCGAGAGCCTGATTCACGCTTCTGTCGGAACCGCCGCGCGGTTCCGTCCGAAACCATCAGGCTCTAAGCCGATTTCCGCCTCGGCGCCCCAGCCGAACCCCTCGCCCCACTGGGCCACGGCGATCCGCGCCGTCCGCGGCGGCCCGCCGGGACAGTCCGCCGCCGCGTCCGCTGCGGCATAAATGGCCGTCGCCCCATCGACCTCCATCGTCCGCACCACCGCGCCCCCGTTCGTCACCCGGACGCGAAAACGCATCGGATCGACCGGCGTCGGCTCGCCGTCCCAGCCGTCGCCGTACAGCCGCACAGGCAGGCGCGCCTCATGGAAGGCGTCCATGAACACTCTCCTGTTGTGCAATGCCGCCCACCCGGTCCAAACCTTGGCGGCGGCGCTTATGCCGCGTCTTCCCGGGACAAGGCCTTGCGCGGCGAAATCCTCAGCTACGACCCAACGACCGGCGACGGCCTGATCAGCGGCGACGACTTGCAGCGCTACGCCTTCACCTCGACCGCCGCCGGTCTCGAACCCGGTCGCCGCGTCGATTTCGTGGTCGAGGGCAAGTACGCACGAGACATCATAACCCTATCGTTCACTCGCCCCGCGACGGCGCCGAAGTGGGTTCGGGCCGTCGCCAAGTCACCCCTCTTCAGGCAAAATCACTTCCTATCGTTCAATGGTCGGATCGGTCGCGTCCATTTCTGGGCTGTACGAGGACAATCCCGCCGCCCTCTTCGCCATGATGAGCCCGGGCGTCGGCGCCTTCGTGCTGGCGGCCCTGGTCCCCTTGGCCTTCCTGCTGTGGATCGGCCTGGTCGAGGGCGACAAGGGCGACAACCGCTTCGGCCCCAACCCCAAGGGCGAATAGCAAGACAGTGACGAGTGGCGAGCGGTCAGTGGCGAGACAGGCCGCATCCGCATCGCCGCTCGTCACTCGCCACTCGCCCCTCGCCGCTCGCCACTCAAAAAAGCCTACCTCCCCCGCGCCCCCAGGCTGACCGCCCGCGCCAGCATCTGGGCGATCTGGGCCTCGGATCGCAGCAGGGCCTCGGCCCCGCCGTCCACCGCCACATGGACGGTCACAGCCCCGCCCGTCGCCGGTCCGATCTCGCCGCCGACGCTCGGGCGAAACACCTCCGGCCCCCGTTCCCCGACCAGATAGGCGCCGCCCCCCAGCACCGGCCCGCCGTCGGCCCTGGCCCCGCCGAAATTGGCCCCGCTGAAACTGGACGCCGCCGCCTGGATGGCCGCGCTCAGACCGCTTCCCGATCCGCCGGACCCGGCCGCCGCATTCACCGCCTTCAGCACCGCCTGGGCCAGTTCCGACAGGGACACCTCTCCGTCCGCCGCCGCCCGCGCCAACGACCGGGTCAGGCTTTCGCCCGCCCGGCCGAAGGCCGCCTCTATGGCGTTCGCCGCCTCCTCAGCCGGCCCCTTCAGCGCCTCCAGCGCCGCCCCCGCCTCGGCCGCCTTTAGCGGCAGGTCGTCGATCCCGTCCCGTCCGAACTCATCCGTCATCGGGCCAGTCCTCCATCAGTTTCGCCAAGCCCGCCCGGCCCATCGGCGCCGTCCCGCGCGGCGCCTCGGTCAGCATCCGCCATTCCTTCAGCGACAGCCGCCAGAAGGCCTCGGGCGCAATCCCCATCCGCATCGCCGCCCGCATCATCTCGCCCCAGGGCGTCGCGCCCTTCATCCTCCGGCTTGACCGGAGGAGGCCTCAAAGGCCGCCGCCACGGCCCGCGCCGCCTCGCGCGGATCGACCGCCTCGACCTCCGGCCGGGCCTCGCCCCCGCCGCGCAGCACCGCCGCCAGGACCACCATCAGATCCCGCGCCGACAGGGTCTTCATCCGCTCGGCCGCCGCCGCCAGACCCTCGACGCCCAGCCCGGTCTCGATCTCGGCCAGGGCCCCCAGGGTCAGACAGACCCTGCGCCGCACCCCGCCCAGCATCACCGCCGCCTCGCCCCGCGCCTGGTTCATCGTCGATCCCGATCTGAAGTGAAAAGGGCCAGGGCCAGCGTCAGGGGGAGTAGGAGTGGGAGTGCTAGTGCTAATGACCGCTTACTCAGCCGCCCACCCATTTCGTCCTCTTCACTGTCCTGTTCCGGCCTGCGCCCGGCCTTGATCCGGCGGCGGATCGCATCGACCGCCAGGGCGGCGCGCGCCACCACGCCGGCGCGCCGCGCCAGCGTCTCCGCATCCCCCTTTTCCTCGGGATCGTCCTTGGCCAGTACGGCGGCGGCGCGCTGAACCGCCCCCTTCAACTGCTCGAACAGCGGCGCCAGCCAGTCGCCGCCCGCCTCGCTCTCTTCGCTTTTTCCCGTCATGCCCAAACCCTAGCGCACCAGCGTCCCCAGGCCGGAAGTTCGCACTCAGAAAGGCGTAAGGGTTTGGAAGTACGAGATTTCAGGCAGCGTCATCGCAAGAGTCGCCGCCGAGCGCACACCATCGGACAGGGGCTCACCCCCGCTCGACCATCCATTCGGGCGCCTCGAAGTCCAGGGCGTCTTCCGGCTCGGCCAGGGCCAGTTCCGAGATCGTCTGCCCCCGGACCGAGACCCCGGCCGTATGCACCGTCTCGGGATCGCCCGAGACCAGCGGATGCCAGGCCGCCAGCGGCCGCCCCTCGTGCAGCCGGCGATAGGCGCAGGACAGGGGCATCCACTCCAGCGCCTCGATATTGTGCGGCGTCAGCTTGATGCAGTCCGGCACATGGGCCTTGCGGTTCGCATAGTCCGAACAGGCGCAGGCGTTCGGATCGAACAGCCGGCAGTGGACCCGTGTCGGGATCACCTCGCCCGTGTCCTCGTCCTCGAACCGGATGACGCAGCACAGGCCGCAGCCGTCGCACAGCCCCTCCCACTCGGCCGGGGTCATCTCGGCCAAGGTCTTGGTTTCCCAATAGGGTCGGGGGGAAGCGGGCATCATCGGACGGGGCGCCTAATCGACGGATGCGGCCATCAGATGGCGGCCGCGTCCTGGACCAGGCATCCATACCACCCCAGACCCTGATAGGTCTCATAGCCCGGCGTGCGGGCGTAGCCGACGGTCCGGTCCCCCTTGGCGTAGCTGCCCATGACGCCGCCCGCGACGTCCAGCTTGACCGTCTCGCTCAGCACCCCGACCCCGTCCGAGGCCGCCAGGACGCGGTGCTTCTGGTCCAGCAGCAGCACCCGCGTCCGGGCCTTTTCGTCGGGCGTCAGCCGCACCCCGTCCACCACCGTCTGGGCCTGGGCCTGCCAGTCGAAATGGACGCCCAGAACCCCGATCACCGCCCCGTTCGCCAGGCCGCCCTGGCGGATGGCGGTGGCGTAGGTCGCCGTCGGCGCCCCGTTCAACGGCTCCAGCCGGGCGACGTCCGCCACGGCGAAATCCTCGCCCGATCGGGTCGCCAGGGCGTCGCGGAACCAGGTCATCTCCCGCGCCGACCGCCCCCGGACCGGATAGCGGTCGGGCCGGCCGTTGGCGACGATGGTCCCGTTCCTGTCGCAAATCCACAGGTCCAGATAGACGGTGTAGGCGTCCAGAATGACCTTCAACCGGCGGCTGGCGTGTTCGGCCTTGGCGGCGTCCGGCTGGGCGACGCAATCCACCACGGCGCTGTCGGTCGCCCACCAGCGCACGTCGCAGGTCCGCTCATAAAGGTTCCGGTCGATGATCTCGATGGCGTTCAGCGCCAGGTCCGCCAGCCTCTGGCCCCGCAGCTGGCCCAGGATCGCCCCGCCGATGGCCGACAGCTCGCTCAGGTCGCCCCGCACCTGCTGCTCCAGGGCGCCGGCGATGTCGTCGATCTGGCCCGAGATGCGCTTGAACTCCTCGGCCACCACCATGAAGCTGCGCCCGGCCTCGCCGCTGCGGGCGGCCACCACCTGGGCGTTGACCACCAGCATCTTGGAGGCCCGATTGACCGAGGCGATCTCGCCGATCTTCTCGCCCGCCACGGCGTTCAGCCGCTCAGACAGTTCGAGAATACGCTCGGGCCTGACGCCCGCGTCCGCTTCACTCATGGAGACCCCCGTCCCGCCCGGCGCGCCACAAGGGGAGGCGGGCGAACCGAGGCAAGCGCGAAGGCTAGGACGATAAAACTTAACGCCAGATAACCACGGCTCAGTGAGCCATGCTCTTGGAAAACAACTGGATCACCACCACCCCGCCGACGATCAGGGCCAGGCCGAGCATCGCGGGCGCATCCAGCCTCTGGCGAAAGGCCACGGCGCCGATCACCGAGATCGCCACCACCCCCAGGCCGCTCCAGATCGCATAGGCGATCCCCACCGGCATCTGCTTCAGGGCCACCGACAGCAGATAGAAGGCCAGGCCGTAGCAGACCGCCGTCCCCGCCGTCGGCCAGGGCCGGGTGAACTGCTGCGAGGCCTGAAGCAGGCTGGTCCCCGCCACCTCGCAGGCGATGGCGGCCAGGAGGGCGGCCCAGGTGACGGGGCTCACGGCTCGTTGGCCGTGATCGTATGCCCCGGCGTCAGCAGGGACAGCAGGGCCTTGCGCTGCTCGTCCGAGACCTGATGCAGGCCGAACAGGTCCGACATCCACAGGCCGTCGGCGATCAGCCGCAGCATAAGGGCGTCGTCGGCGCCGACGGGATCATCGGGATCGTCTGTCTTGATCCGCTCCATCCAGGCCTTCCAGCGCAGCACCAGGCTGGGATCGAGGGCGAAGGCGGCCAGGACCACCCGCCCGATGCTGACGTCCTGCAAGGTCACCGGCTCATTGACCGTCACCCTCAGATAGGCGCGGGCGTTGCGGCCGTAGGGCTCCGGATCGCGCGCCGCCTCGGCCAGGACGCTCTCCACATGCATGGCCCCCAGATGATCGATCATCCCCTCCAACAGGGCGGTCTTGCTGGGAAAGTGGTGCAGCAGGGCGCCCTTGCTGACGCGGGTGCGCGCCGCCACCGCATCCAGAGTAAAGCCCGTCGCCCCCAGTTCGGCGGCGACCTCCAGGGCCTTGTCGATGATTTCGGCGCGGGTCTGATCGGGCGCGCGGCGGCGGGAGGGGGTGTCCATAAACGCTACATACCGGCCGGACGGTAACTGTCAAGCTGAGCGCCGATGGACGATCTTTCCGGTGGCGTCTCGGCCCTCCAGCCCTTAGATCAACGCCCTTCCCGCCCCTTCCCCGCCCGTACAGCCTCCCCAGGGAGGATCGAAAGTCAGATGGCCGCCAGACCCCCTCTCGTCGCGCTCAAGGACGTCCGCCTTCAGGACGGCCCCCGCCCCCTGTTCGACGGCGTCGATCTGGCGGTCGAACCCCGCAGCCGCGCCGCCCTGGTGGGCCGCAACGGGGCGGGCAAGTCCACCCTGATGAAGGTGGTCATGGGGCTGATCGAGCCCGACAGCGGCGACCGCTCGGTCCAGTCCGCCACCCGTTTCGCCTATGTGCCGCAGGAGCCGATCATCACCGGCGAAACCTTGCTGGACTACGCCTCGTCCGGCGAGGCCGAGCCCTGGACCGCCGAGGCCTGGCTGACCACCTTCGGCCTGGACCCGGCCAAGTCCACCCAAGGGCTGTCGGGCGGCGAAACCCGCCGGGCGGCGCTCGCCAAGGCCTTCGCCGAGGAGCCCGATCTGCTCCTGCTGGACGAGCCGACCAACCACCTCGACATCCTCGCCATCGAGCTTCTGGAGACCGAGCTGATCTCGGCCCGGTTCGCCCTTCTGGTCGTCAGCCACGACCGCGCCTTCCTGAACCGCGTCACCGACACCGTTCACTGGCTGGAGGGCCGCCGCGTCCGCACCCTGAACAAGGGCTTCGTCGAGTTCGACGACTGGGCCGCCAAGACCCTGGAGGAGGAGGCGGAATCCCTGCGTCGCCTGACCAAGACCATCGAGCGCGAGACCGAGACCTTCTACCGCTCCATCACCGCCCGCCGCAGCCGCAACGAGGGCCGCGCCCGCGCCCTCCAGGCCATGCGCGCCGAACGGGCCGAGAAGATGAAGGACGTCCCGCGCGAACTGTCCCTGGGCGTCGATTCCGGCGCGACCTCGGGCAAGCTGGTCGCCGAGATCAAGGGGGTGTCGAAGGGGTTCGACACAGTGGCGAGTGGCGAGTCGCGCGTGGCGAGCGACGGCTCCGCCGCCCCGACCGCCGAGCAGGACCCGTCGCTCTCGCCACTCGCCACTCGCCACTCGCCACTTCCTGCCCGCCGCACCCTGTTCAAAAACCTGACCACCCGCATCATGCGCGGCGATCGCCTGGGCATCGTCGGCCCCAACGGGGCGGGCAAGACCACCCTGGTCAAGACCCTGCTGGGCGAACTGCCCCCTGACGAAGGCACGGTCCGCCTGGGCGCCAATCTGGAGCCCGTCTATCTGGATCAGTCGCGCGAGGGGCTGAAGTCCGACATGACCCTGTGGGACGCCCTGACGCCCGGCGGGGGGGACTCCATCCTGGTGCGTGGCGTGTCCAAACACGTCGCCGCCTACGCCAAGGAGTTCCTCTTCTCCGAGGCCCAGCTGCGTCAGCCGATCTCGACCCTGTCGGGCGGCGAACGCAATCGCCTGCTCCTGGCTCGCGCCCTGGCCAAGCCCGCCAATCTGCTGGTCCTCGACGAACCGACCAACGACCTGGACATGGACACGCTCGACAAGCTCGAAGAGCTGCTGGAGGGCTATGACGGCACCCTGATCCTGGTCTCCCACGACCGCGACTTCATCGACCGGCTGGCGACCTCCACCCTGGCCCTGAACGGCCGCGGCGAAATCGTCGAAACCCCCGGCGGCTGGACCGACTTCATCCGCCAGAATCCGGGCTTCCTACAGAATTCTCCCTCCCCCTCGGGGGAGGGCAGGCCGCGAAGCGGCCGGACGGGGGCGGCCGAGGAGACCGTGTCGCCCGCCCCTCAAAAGAAGACCGCCAAACTCTCCTACAAGGACGCCCGCCGTCTGGAAGAGCTGGAAAAGCTGATCGAAACCCTGCCCGCGACCATAGCCCGCCACGACGCCGCCCTGTCGGACCCCGACCTCTACGCCCGCGACCCCAAGGCCTTCGACGCCGCCATGAAGGCCGCCGAAAAGGCCCGCGCCGAGCTGGAATCCGCCGAGATGGAATGGCTGGAGCTGGAAGAGAAGAAGGCGGCCCTGGCTGGGTGAGGCGCGCCGCTTGAATCGGATGCGCCAAACCCAATCTCATGCTAGGGTGAAGCCCTGAAGGAGACTCCATGTCGACGATGCAGATCGCTTCTGAAGAGACCCTGCGCGCCGGTCGCAGGATCGTCGAACAGTACGGCAGCTGGTCGGCCGCCATCGCCAAGGGCGAGCGTCGCGACGACGGCGTCGTCATCCTGCCCGCGCCGCCCTCTGTCGCGACCACCGCTCAGGCCGAGGCGCCCGCCCAGGCTCAGGCCAAGATGCAGGCCAAGACCCCGGCGCGCGCCGTTTGACCGTCACGCTCGGGGTCGCCTGGGCGCTGTTCATCCTGGCTCCAGGTCTGGCGGTGTTCGCCGCCCTCTACACCTCGGGCGGCGGCAAGGTGGGGGCGCCCGCCCCACCTGCCCCCAACTCCTTCACCGCCCTGTCCATCGTCATCTTCGGCGCCCTGACGGCCCATGCGGCGGCGGCCTTGCTGCTGATCGAACGGTCGCAGATTAAGAATGTGGCGCTTCAGGTCGTCTTTCAGCGCAAGCCCAGTCCTCGTCCGGCGGACGGAACGGTCGTCTAGCCCTGCGCCGGTCCGCCGTCCTGATCCTGGGGCGGCGTCTTGCCCTGGCCCCGGTTCTGCATCACACCGACCACGATGAAGGCGACCAGGCCGAAGGCGAACCACAGGCCGAACTTGCCGGTGAGCAGGCCGATCAGGCCGAAGATCAGCAGGACGCCGAAGGGGGTGAGCTTCTTCATGGGGCGGACGTTAGCCGGGTTTCTTTCGGCTGACGAGACGTTCCGAAACCTCCGCCCTTGAAACCAAAGCCGCGCTTACCCACTCCAGCCTCATGACCCTTTCCACCCATGTCGTCGACTTTCCCCCGGCCCAGCAGGCGGCGGTGCGGCGGATCAACGCCGTCCTGGCCCGCGCCCCGCGTCTGCGGACCGACCCCTGGCGGATCGAGGCGGGCCAGCGCCTGTCCCTGTGGTTGGACGCGGCCGCCGGGGCCGTCACCGTTCCCCGCCTGCGCAAGCGCGGCGTCACCGTCGAAATCCGCCAGACCGACGGCGAGACGCCCGTTCCCTTGCGCATCCTGCGGCCCGAAGGTCCGCCCCGCGCCGTGGTCCTGGACATTCACGGGGGCGGCTGGGTTCTGGGCAGCGCCGGGCTGAACGACCGGCTGAACGCCCATCTGGCGCGCCACGGCTTCTGTGTCGTCTCGGTCGATTACCGCCTGCTGTCCGAACGGCGCGGCGTCTATATAGACGCCGCCATCGCCGACTGTCTCGCCGCCGCCCACTGGACCGTGACCCATGTCGATGATCTGGGCGCCGCGACCGTCTTTCTGACCGGGGAATCCGCCGGCGGCCATCTGGCGGCCCTGACCGCCGTCGCCCTGCGCGACCAGGGCCTGATCGACAAGGTCAAAGGCTGCGTCTTCACCTATGGGGTCTTCGACCTGTCGGGAACCGAGGGCGTCCGCTCGGCCGGGCCCGAGACCCTGCTGTTCAACGGACCGACCATGCAGGCGGATCTGGCGCGGCTGGCGCCCGATCGGGACGAGGAAGCCCTGCGTCGGCCCGACGTCTCGCCCCTCTACGCCGACCTGACCGGCCTGCCGCCGGCCCTGTTCCTGGCGGGCGAATACGACCCCCTGTTCGAAGACAGTCTGCTGATGGCGACGCGCTGGGGCGAGGCGGCCGAGGCCGATCTGATCCGCGTCCCCGAGGCGCCGCACGGCTTCCTGCATTTCGGCGGCCCGGCCGCGCGCGGGGCGCGGGCGGCCGTCCGCCACTGGCTCAACAGACACCTGAAGTCATAAGGAAAATTCCCGATTGTGGGACTGAGGGATTTCCCTTACCTCACGAAGCGTCACCACCGCGCGATCCGGACGCGGGAATCGGGGAGAAGTGAGGCTTTGAACCCGGTCCTGTTTCGCCGTCCCCTCTATGGCTACGGCCTGGCGGTCTGCGCCTGGCTGACCGCGCTGGGTGTGCGCATGGCCCTGGCCGACTGGTTCCCGCCGGGCTTCCCCTATCTGACCTTCTTCCCGGCCGTGGTGGTGATCGCCTATTTCTGCGGACTGGGACCGGCGGTTCTGACCGCCGTCCTGTCGGGCCTCAGCGCCTGGTGGTTCTGGATCGGGGCGCCGGGGTTCGACTGGAGCGCAGCGACCGGCCTGGCCCTGGCCTTCTACGTCTTCGTGGTGGCGGTCGACATCTTCTTCATCGTCGGCATGAATGCGGCGACCGACAGTCTGAAGCGCGAGGTGGCGCGCAACGCCGCCCTGGCCGAGAGCCGCGACCTGTTGCTGAAGGAGGTCCAGCACCGGGTGTCCAACAACATCCAGGTGGTCTCCAGCCTGCTGCGGCTGGAGGCCGGCATGACCCGGGACGAGACGGCCCGGCGCGTCCTGTCGGAGGCTGCGGCCCGCACCGCCCTGATCGCCAAGGTGCAGCGCAGCCTGTTGGACGCCGACGGCGCCGCCGCCCCCTTCGACGACCTGGCCCGCCGCCTGGTCGCCGACGCCCTGGAGGCGACCGGCCGCACGGATGTGACGATCGAGGTCGAGCGCGCCTGCCACGCCCTGACGGCGGAAGAGGCCACGCCGGTCGCCCTGATCCTGCTGGAATGCGTCAACAACGCCCTGGAGCACGCCTTCCCCGGCCGCCCCGGCCGGATTGACGTCCGTCTCTATGAGGTGGACGGCGAACGCCGGCTGGAGGTGCGCGACGACGGCGCCGGTCCGCCGCCGGCCTTCGACCCCGGCCAGAGCCGCAGCCTGGGCCTGCGGATCGTCCTGGGCCTGACCGAACAGCTGCGCGGTCGGTTCAGTCTGGTCGACGGCGCGCCCGGCGCCCTGTGCCGCCTGACCTATCCGCGTCCCGCCGATCACTGATCGACCGGCCGCCGTTTCTGTGGACAGCGCAAAGCCCTGATCCGCAAAAGCGAATTTGATCCGTCCACCGATATTCACAGGCTTGTCCACCGCCGCCGGGCCGGTCATGCACATCGGGGCGAGTTCGGGCGCTTGCCTCATACCGGCTTTCGCGAGAACGTCAACAGGCCGAGGGACACGGCGGCGCGGAAAACGGGGGAGACCCCGGCTTCAAGCGGACCGGCCCGGCTCTCCGACCCGGCGTAACGGGCGATCTTCAGGATCGTAACGGGCGTCAGGCGGGATCCAGGCTTCCGGCCTTCGACGGTCTTTCAAGACCGGCGGACGCAGGGAGAACCGGATCGGGATCGACGGACGACGCGGACGCAATCCGCGGGACGCCTGAGACCAGGAGCACGACAGGATACAGCCGACCGTCTTCGCGGGCTCCCGCCCCGACGACGCCCAGGCCGAGGTCCGAACCCACCCGGCCAAGTCCAACCCGGACTTGGCGAGGGGACGAAGCACACGGGCTCCCCCGCACGCTTCGTCCCCTCGCTCAATTGGGACGCTGCGCGGTCGCCGCCGTCGGATACGGCTTCATCGCTCCCCCGCCTTCCCAAGGCCGCCTTCCGCTCGTAAAGCAGGGCCATGATCCAGCGTGGGAATCGCCTGCTGAGCCGTCGCCGCGCCCTGCTCGCGGGCGGGGCGGCCGTGGTCGCGGGGGCGGCCCTGGGCTTGAGGGGCTGCGGCCGGTCCGAGGCGCCGGTGGACGAACAGGGCCGGGTGCGGCTGCGCTTCGCCACCGACTGGCGCGCCCAGGCCGAACAGGGCGGCTTCTATCAGGCCCTGGCGACCGGCGCCTATGAGAAGCGCGGGCTGAACGTCCAGATCGTCCAGGGCGGGCCGGGCGTGAACGTGCCCCAGCTGCTGGCCTCGGGCGCCGTCGAACTGGGCATGGGGTCCAACAGCTTCATCCCGATGAATCTGGTCGCGGCCGGGGCGCCCGTTAAGGCCGTCGCCGCCTTCTTCCAGAAGGACCCCCAGGTCCTGATCGCCCACCCCGATCCGGCGCTTGAGACCATCGCCGATCTGAAGGGCCGGCCCTTCCTGCTGGCCGACGCCTCGATCAACGCCTTCTGGGTCTGGCTGAAGGCCAAATACGGCTTCACCGACGATCAGGTGCGCAAATACACCTTCAACCTGGCGCCCTTCTTGGCCGACGAGCGGGCGGTGCAGCAGGGCTATCTGACCAGCGAACCCTACACCATCGAACAGGAGGCGGGTTTCGAGCCCAAGGTCTTCCTGCTGGCGGACGAGGGCTATCCCTCCTACGCCGCCATGGTCCTGGCCCCCAATGCCTTTGCGCGAGACAACGCCACGGCCCTGCGCAGCTTCATCGCCGCCTCGGCGGAAGGGTGGCGCGACTATCTACGGGGCGATCCGGCGCCGGGCGACGCCCTGATCCGCAAGGACAATCCGGAAATGACCCAGGCCATCCTGGACCAGGCCCGGCAGAAGCTGCGCGACAACGCCATCGTCGACGGTGGCGACGCGGCCCTCTACGGCCTGGGGGCCATGACCCCCGACCGCTGGCAGGCCTTCTTCGACGTGACCAGTCAGGCGGGCGTCTTCGATCCGGGCCTGAACTGGCGCGAGGCCTTCACCGACAACTATCTGCCGGGCCGTGGCTGAGCCCATCGCCGCCCTGCGGGGGGCGTCGGTCGATCTGGCCGGGCGCGGCCCGCTGGGGCCGCTGGATCTGACCGTGGCGCGGGGCGAGATCGTGGCCCTGGTCGGCGCCTCGGGCGCAGGCAAGTCCACGACCTTGCGCCTGCTGGCCGGGCTCCAGTCGCCCAGCGCCGGAACCGTCGCGCGCGCCGTCGGACCGGGCCGCACCGGCTTCGTCTTCCAGAGCCCGACCCTGACGCCCTGGGCCGACGCCCGGGCCAACGTCGCCCTGCCGCTGGAGCTGGCGGGACGACCCCGCGCCGAGGCGCGCGAGCGGGCGGCCGCCGCCCTGAGCGCCGTGGGCCTGGGCGACCGGCTGGACGCCCGGCCGTCCGAACTGTCGGGCGGCATGGCCATGCGCGTCGCCCTGGCCCGCGCCCTGGTGACGGGGCCCGAGCTTCTGCTGCTGGACGAACCCTTCGCCGCCCTGGACAGCGTCACCCGCCGCCGTCTGATCGAGGACCTGCACGCCCTGTGGGCCGCGGCCGATCCCCGTCCCGCCGTCGTCTTCGTCACCCATGACGTCGAGGAGGCCGTCTATCTGGCGCAGCGGGTCGTGGTGCTGGAGGCGGCGACCGGCCGGCCCGTCGCCGATCTGCCCACGCCGGGCGCCCCGCCGCGCCCGGCCCGCTGGCGCGCCGATCCCGCCTATCGTCAGGCCGTGGAGACGACGGCCGAGGCCCTGGAGGCGGCGATGACGTCTCAGACGGCGGAGACTGCGGCGTGAGGCGGTCGGCCGAGCTGATCCCGCCCCTGCTGCTGGGCGTCGTCCTGCTGGCGGCCTGGGAGGGGGCCTGCCGTCTTCTTGACCTGCCGCCCTATTTCCTGCCGCCGCCCAGCGCCGTGGCCGCCGCCCTGATCGAGGCGGGGCCGCGTCTGGTCGCCTCCGCCTGGATCACCTTCGTCATGGCGGTCCAGGCCCTGATCGTCGCGGGCCTGGTCGGGGGCGGCCTGGCGCTTATGGTGTCGCTTCACGCCTCGGCCGAGCGGGCGGTGCGGCCCCTGGCGGTGGCGCTTCAGGTCACGCCGGTGGTGGCGGTCGCCCCCCTGGTCCTGATCTGGGCCGGGCTGGACCACGCCGACCGGGCGGTGGTCGCCCTGGCCGCCCTGGTCGCCTTCTTTCCCCTGTTCTCGGGCGTCCTGACGGGGCTGAAGTCGGCCGATCCGGATCTGGAGCGGCTGTTCGACCTCTATGGCGCCACGCCCCTGCAGCGGCTGTGGCGGCTGCGCCTGCCCTCGGCCCTGCCCTTTGCGCTGGAAGGTTTGCGGGTCGCGGCGGGCCTCGCTGTCATCGGCGCCGTGGTGGCCGAGTTCGTCTCGGGCTCGGGCGCGACGCAAGGCTTGGCTTGGCGGCTACTGGAGGCGGGAAACCGGCTGAGAACCGCCGAAATGCTGGCCGGGGTTCTGTGCCTGACCCTGCTGGGCCTGGCGCTGAACGCGGCCGTGAGATTGGTCGAGCGAATCGTGACGGTGCGAATCCGGGTCCGCCGTTAGCGGCGGATTAAGCGATGGCCGCCTAGGCTTGCCCGATGTCATTCGCCCGAGGCCGTCTCTTGCGCCCTGTCCTGCTCCTGTCCAGCGTCCTGTTCGCGGCCCTTATGGGCGCGGGCGCGGCTGCGGCCCAGGTCGCCACGACGTCCGAGGGGCTGCGCTATCTGTCCTGGCCCGGCAAGCCGCCGGTCGCCCGCGGCCCCGACGCCCGCGCCTCGTCCGCTCAGACGACCGCTCCGCGCGCGACTCTTGCCGCGCTTCCCCTGGCCCGGCTGGACGCCCCAGCCTCCACGGCCGTCGCTGCCCGGCGGGGCCTGACCCCCGCCAGCGACTGGCTCTCGCCCGCCGTCGCGTCCCAGCCGGTGTCGCAGCCCCGCCCCTATGAGGCGACGACGCCCCAGCCCGCTCCCGTTCAAGTCGCTTCTGCGCAGCCGGAACCTGTTCAAGCCCCAGTCGTCCAGCCCCCGGTCGTCAAGGCCCCAGTCGTCCAGGCCGCTGCGGACCGGAGCGCGCCAGCCCCCCAGAACGCGCTCCAACCAACGCCCCAGGCCGACGCCCCCGGCGATCCCATGGCGCCTCGCCGCGACGCCCCGATCTTCCGCCTGACGCAGACAAGCATGGCCGCCGCCGCCCCGGCCGCGACGCCGCCGGTTCAGACGGCCGCCGTTCAGGCCGAGGCGTCGCCGCTCGCCTCTGTCCCCTCGGCCGTTCCCCAGGGGGCCCGCTTCTATTCCGTCCATCGCCAGGCGGGTCATCGTCCTGACCCCATCCCCCAGGCGCAACCGGTCTATCTGGACGCCCTGCCGGTCGAGATGAGCCAGACGCCGTCCTCGGCGGACCTGGCTCAGCCCGACGGCCCGCCGGCCCTGATCCGCAATCGCGACGGCTCGGTGCGAGCCGCCCCGCCGTCGGCGGGCGGGTCCGACGCCGTGGACGAACGCTCATGAGCGAAGCCCTGCCCCCCGAAGACGCCGAGGCGATCAAGGCCTCGCGCCTGCCCCAGCTGATCGCCCTTGCGGAAGAGGCGTCCAGCGAGAAGCGCCGCCTGCTGCTGCGCGAACTGACCGACCAGTTCTTCGGCGACGTCGAGCATAGCGCGGCCGAGACCGACCTCTACGGCGCCGTGCTGGAAACCCTGTGCGAAGACATGGAGGTCGCGGTTCGGGCCGAGCTGGCCGCGCGGTTCGCCGTCGCGCCCGATGCGCCCCACAGCCTGATCAAACGGCTGGCCCATGATGCGATCGAGGTGGCCGAGCCGGTGCTGCGCCGCTCCACCGTTCTGACCGACGCCGATCTGATCGGCGTGGTCTCCAAACACGGCCAGGACCATATGCGCGCCGTCTCCGGCCGGGTCGAGGTGCCCGAGGCGGTGTCCGACATCATCGTGGCGCGCGGCGACGACCACACCCTGGGAACCCTGTTGCGCAACGACGGCGCCCGGCTGTCGCGCGCCGCCTCAGAGACCGCGGTCGAGCGGGCCAAGGTCAACCCCGCGCTTCACGCCCCGGCGGTGGAGCGCAAGGGCCTGCCGATCGACCTGCTGAACGACATGTATTTCGTCGTGGAGGCCCGGCTGCGCCACCAGATCCTAGAACAGAACGCCAGCCTGGACCCGGCCCTGCTGGAGGCGGCCCTGGCGGCTGGGCGCACCCGCGTCGCCACCAGCGACGGCGCCCTGCCGCCCGACTACGCCGAGAGCCAGGCCTATGTCGAAGAACTGCATGCAGCCGGCCAGCTGACGCCCCAGGTGCTGATCCGTTTCCTGCGGTCCAAGGGCCGGACCCCTTTCCTGGTCGCCCTGTCGCGCCTGGCCGACATCGACTTCCACACCGCGCGCGGCATCGTCGATCGCCGCGACCTGGACGCCCTGGCCGTGGTCTGCAAGGCGGCCGACATCGACCGGGCCATCTTCCTGACCTATGCGGTGTCGCTGCTGGGCGCGGATTCCAACCCGATGGGCAAGGCCGCCGCCTATGGCCGGATGTACGGCGAACTGACCACGGAGGCCGCCGGGCGCACCCTGCGCTTCTGGCGCATGCGCCGCGTCGCCCAGGCGGCCTGATTCCGACAGGTCGCTCTCCCTTTCCCTGCCGGGAGTGAGAGATGCGCCTCATCCAAACAAAAACGCCCGCCTCTGGAAGGAGGCGGGCGTTCTATACCGATCAGTCCGGGCTTACTTCTTGGCGCGCGGCGCGCGGGCCGGCTTACGGCCGCCCTGGCCCAGGCCCATCTGCTTGGCCAGTTCGGAACGCGCCTTGGCGTAGTTCGGCGCGACCATGGGATAGTCCTTCGGCAGGTTCCACTTGGCGCGGTATTCTTCCGGGCTCATGTCGTATTTGGTGCGCAGGTGGCGCTTCAGCGACTTGAACTTGCGGCCGTCTTCCAGGCAGATCAGGAAATCGGGGTTGATCGACTTGCGAATGGGCACCGCCGGTTCCTTGGGTTCCGGCTCGGCCTCGACCGGACCGCTCGAAACACCCGACAGGGCGGCGTGAATATTAGCGATCAACGCCGGAAGGGCCTCAGCCGTAACGGTGTTGTTGCCGACATAGGCCGATACGATGTCGGCGGTCATCTCGAGCAGTTCGGGCTTTTCTTCCATGCCTTGCGTCGCTTTCTGATTCTATTCAACTCGACTGAAACGCCAGCCGCGTTTTCGCACCAGTCTCATAGAGTTATTGGTCGGCAAAAGCAATCGCAGAAGGAAACGCCGATTTTTAGCGGAAAAGCTTCGCGGAAAGCTGACAGGGATCAGCGGCCGAAGTCTTCGGCCAAGGCCAGCATCGCCGCTCGTTCCGGGGCTGAATATTCATCGACCTGTTCATCATCCCCGGCGCGAATAGCCTGCAACAGAGCCGGCGTAAGGGCCGATGACAGCGACCAGTTCCAGTAACGCAATACCGTCTGGGCCCGATCAACCGCCAGCAGGTCATAGGTGATCTGAACCCTCTCCCAGTCGGGATGAACCGAGCCGTCAGGCTGAACCTCGGGGCGACGCATGGATCTCCACAAGTTGTGGACGTCGGTCTTGGACAGACCGGTCGCCTTACACAATATGGCCAGGGGTTCGCCCCCCGCGTCGCCCAGGATCTTGGCCCCCGTCAGGGGTTTGATCCCGGACAGATAGGCGATTTCACTGGCGATCTCGCGCGACAGGCCGTCGCGGGCGGCCGTGGCGACCGCCTGTTCCAGACTGTCGAAGGGGCTCTTTTCGATAGCGGCGCGGTTGCGCTGGCGCCGTTCGATGAACTGCAGGGCCTTGCGCGCGACCGGATCGGCCCAGCCCTCGCTCGCCGCCATGGGAAAGACGTCCTCAGCGACCTCCTGCATGACGTCGCGCGAGACGCCGAAGCGCTGGAGGATGGTGCGCCGATCATCCGCGCCGCACCACCAGAACATCACATAGGCCCCCGACGGCCGCAGTTCCGGCCGCTTCAGAAGCAGGCCGCACAGATGCGGCTGGGTGCGACTGAGGCCCACCACCGTCTCGATCCCGGCCTGGGACAGGCGGGCGGTCGAGTTGCGCAGCAAGGTCTCGATCACCTCCGGCTCGCCGAAACCGACCAGGGTCTCGCAGACGATCTCCGACAGGCCGCGCCGCGCGGCCATGACGCGCCGGTGCTCGGAACCCGCGTCGCGGGCGCAGGCGACGAGGTCGGCGTCGCTGAGGGCGGCGCACTGTTCGATCAGCACCTGAGCGATCTCGATCTCGTCGCGCAGCAGCAGCCGGGCCAGGGCGTCGGGCAGTTCGGCCAGGGCGGCCAGCCGCCCCGCCACCCGGCGACGCTCCTCCGGCGAGGCGAGGCGCAGCATGTCGACCAGCAGGTCCCCGACCACCGACCGTTCGAAGGCGTTGATCCGGCTGGCGGGCAGGGAGACCACGTCGGCCAGCCGTTTCAGCAGGGCCCGGCGCGCCCTCAACGGCGGCGGCCCGGCCTCCTCTTCCTCGATCAAGGTTGGCGGCTGGCTCATGGCGCCACCCTAAAACCTGGCGGGTTAAGCCGAAGTATCGCCGATCCTCACAGGCCTTCGAACAGGGCGGTCGACAGATAGCGTTCGGCGAAGGAGGGGATGACCACCACGATGGTCTGGCCCGCGCTCTCGGGCCGGGCCGCCAGACGGAAGGCGGCGACCAGGGCCGCGCCCGAGCTGATGCCGACCGGAATTCCCTCCAGCCGGGCCGCCTTGCGGGCCATGTCGAAGGCCTCGTCGTTCGACACCTGCTCCACCCCGTCCACCACCGACGGATCATAGATGGCCGGGACGAAGCCGGCGCCGATGCCCTGGATCTTGTGCGGGCCCGGCGCGCCGCCGGACAGGACGGGCGAGGCCTCGGGCTCGACCGCGATCATGCGGATCGAGGGCTTCTTGGCCTTCAGGGCCTGGCCCACGCCCGAAATGGTGCCGCCGGTGCCGACGCCGGCGACCACCACATCCACCGCCCCGTCGGTGTCGTTCCAGATCTCCTCGGCCGTTGTGGCGCGGTGGATGGCCGGATTGGCCAGGTTTTCGAACTGGGACGGGCTGACGGCGCCGGGCGTGGAGGCCAGCAGCTCCTCGGCCCGGGCGATGGCGCCCTTCATCCCTTTTTCAGCCGGGGTCAGCTCCAGCTGGGCGCCCAGCAGGGCCAGCATCTTGCGCCGTTCGATCGACATGCTCTCGGGCATGCACAGGATCAGCTTCAGCCCCTTGGCGGCGGCGACGAAGGCCAGGGCGATGCCGGTGTTGCCGCTGGTCGGTTCGATCAGGACGGTCTCGGGCGTGATCTTGCCCGCCGCCTCCAGCGCCTCGACCATGGCCACGCCGATCCGGTCCTTCACAGACGCGATCGGGTTGAAGAACTCCAGCTTGGCCAGGACCGTCGCCCCTTCGACCGGCGCCAGCTCGGCCGACAGGCGCGGCAGCCGCACCAGGGGGGTGTCGCCGATGGTGTCGACGATGGTGTCATAGACCTTGCCCCGGCCCTTCTTCACGTGACGGGACGCATCATAGTGGAAGTCGGACATGGGGCGGGCTCCGGGGTAGGGGACGGGTCGTTCAGGATGCGTAACAGATAGACGGCGCGTCCGATCCGCAAGGGGTCAGAGGCGATGATTTCTCTTGCCCGCGCTCAGTTCCGGCGCCGCCAGCCAGCCCTCGGCCCGCAAGGGGGCGACGCGGGCGCGTGAGACCGGGGCCGTCAGCCCGCCCTTCAGCTTCAGGACCAGATTGCGGCCGTCCTCCACCACCCCGACCACGGCGGCCGTCGCCACCCACCAGGAGCGGTGGGTCTGACGCCCGTCCAGATCCGCCAGGCCGGCCATGGCCTGGGACAGGGACATCAGCACCAGTTCCGAACCCAGCGGGGTGTGGAGGCGGACATAATGGTCCTCCATCTGCAGGCACAGAACCTCGCGCCCCAGGCGGGCGGGCAGGCGGTCGCGGGGATCGGCCGAGGCGGGCGCCGGGCCGGACTCCCGCCGGACGTCCTGGTCTCGGATCGGCCGCCGGGCCAGCAGCCACAGGATCGCGCCCGTCGCCACGGCCCCAACGATCAGGCTTTGCCCATACCATTCCAACAGCCCGACCTCGAAGGTGCGGCCCCAAACGAGGCGCGCCAGTCCCCGGCTGATCAGGGTCATCGGCGCCGCCAGGCCGGCGACCGCCAGCGGCGCCCACAGCCAGGGCGAAAGACCTCGCCTGAACGCCCAGCGCGCGATCAGGGGCAGGGCCAGGCCGAACAGAAGCCAGCCCGCCCACAGGCTGGCGGTCCAATAGACGATCCGCACCGTCGCCGGTCCGTTCATATAGGAGCCGAACGGGCCGATCAGGCCCAGCAGCACGCCCAGGGCCGTGGCGACGCCCAGCCCCAGCCGCGCCGCCCGCCAGACGTCCGTTCGCGAATCCCCGATCTTCATCCGTCTGTTCTAACCCCGGAACGGCCTTTGCGGAATCGGCCGACCGCCTGCGCCCGTTCGCCCGGCGGCGAACCCGTTCGCCCATTGGCGCAAAGCCGGATGCGGACCACCCTCGCCCCGGCCAGAAGGCGGACCGCAACCGCCGCAAACGAGGCTCCGACATGCTCCTGACCGCCGCCCTCCTGACCGCCGCCCTGACCCTTCAGGTCCAGCCGACGCCCCCGGTCCCACAGCCCCCGACGCCCGCCGCACCCCCGTCCGAGGCCGCCGTCGCCTTCGCCCGTTTGGAGATCCCGGACGGCGCCGGTCCGGCGATCGAGGCGGGGGTCTGGACGCCCGGCGCAGACGGCGGCGCCCGACGCCCCCTGATCGTCATTTCCCACGGCAACGGCGGCGATTTCCGCAGCCATGAGGCGACGGCGCGCGCCCTGGCCCAGGCGGGCTTCGTCGTCGCCGCCCTGACCCATACGGGCGACAACTGGCGCGACCAGAGCCGGGCGACCGACGTGGCCCAGCGCCCGCGCCAGCTTCGCGTCCTGATCGACTATCTGCTGAGCGACTGGACCGGCCGGACGGCGATCGACGCCGACCGCATCGGCGCCTTCGGCTTTTCCGCAGGCGGCTTCACCGTCCTGACCGCGGCGGGCGGCGAGCCCGACCTGGGCCGGATCGGCGACCACTGCATCGCCCACCCCGGCTTCTACGACTGCGGCCTGATCGCCGCCCGTGGCGCGCCGAAGACGGATCAGACCTGGGTGCACGACCGGCGGATCAAGGCCGTGGCCGCCGCCGCCCCCGCCCTGGGCTTCGCCTTCACCCGCCAGGGCCTGTCGGGGGTCGCCCAGCCGGTCCAGCTGTGGCGGGGCGAAAACGACCGGGTCCTGCCCAGCCCCTTCTACGCCGAACCGGTGCGCGACGCCCTGCCCCGTCCGCCGGAATACCGGTCGATCCCCGGCGCCGGCCATTTCGACTTCATGCCGCCCTGTTCGGCGCGCCTGGCCGAACTGGCGCCGGCCATCTGCGCCCCCACTCCCGGCTTCGACCGCGCCGCCTTCCAGCAGACCTTCAACCGCGACCTGATCGCCTTCTTCCACCGCACCCTGACGGCGCCGGGCGGCGGGCGCTGAGATAAAAAAATGGCTGCGGACCGTGAAGTCCGCAGCCATAGAAGTCCTATAGACAATCTTTAAGACAACTTAGATTATGCTCAAAAAGGTGAAACGCATCGCGAGTTCCGTTCTTCTACACATTCAACCCACGCATCGGAACCACGAGGACCAGCGGAAATTTCGCAAAACCTAGCATTTCTTCGTAAACAAGTATAGTAATCGTCCCATTCGGGCGGGTAGCTACCGTCCCACGGGCTTTGCTGAACCCCCACGAACGATTCGCCAACAATATTGAACCCGTCATCACTGCCGATAAAGGCGAAAACTGAGCAAAGAGCTGTCACAAATAGCAAACTTTTCTTCATATCGACCTCGTTGAATGCCAGTTGTACAAATTTTTACTATAAACTTACATTATTAATGTATATACATACTCTGCACGGCCGGCAACTGGAACTTCATATCGAAACCGTACTTGGCGCGACGACTGTTAGCTGCTGATCACGCCGTAGTTCTGGTTGGCCGAAACACCGCCTGTGGAGCCCATATTTGCGTCCCCATCTCTCAAGACGCTCACCCGCTCAGGAATGAATGCTCGGACCTCCACATGCAGGCTCAGGTGCTGCTCGAACGCTATGACAAGGTCGGCTTCAATGCATCAAAAATTACGCCAGCGTAATGTTAAAGACGTCGAGGTATCGCATGATTGCCACTTTTCAGCCTCAGTCGTTAGCGCAGCAAGCGAAATCGCTCCCATGCGGTGATGGGGGAGCCGCCCCGGCGATCTCGCGACGGCTTGGCGGCTGAGAGACGATTGTGGTCGGCTCGGATCTCTGACGGACGGATAAGCAGACGGTCGTCGATAGGGTGGAGCGGGAGCGACCCGCGTCGATGGAAGGACCGAGTCGCCTCAGAACGCCTCCCAGCCGTCCTCGTCCGGGGCGGCGGAGGGGGCGGGGGCGGCGCCGCCGCGGCCGACGCTCTTCAAGGCCGTGACGGCGGCCGAGGGGGACGGCGGGGGCGTGACCGCGACGGGCGTCGGGGTGGAACTGCGGGCGGCGGCGGGGGCGGCGGCGCCGACCTTGAAGCGGGCGACGGCGGCGTGCAGGCCGTCGGCCTCCTGGGACAGGGCGTGGCTGGCGGCGGTGGACTGTTCGACCATGGCGGCGTTCTGCTGGGTCATCTGGTCCATCTGATTGACGGCCGTATTGACCTCGGCCAGGCCGGTGGCCTGTTCGGCGGCCGAGGCGGAGATGTCGGTCACCAGGCTTTCGATCTGGGCGACATGGGCCACGATCCGGTCCAGGGCTGCGCCGGTCTCGGTCACCAGTTTGACGCCCGATCCGACCTGGGCGGTCGATTGGGTGATCAGCCCCTTGATCTCCTTGGCGGCGTCGGCCGAGCGTTCGGCCAGGGCGCGCACCTCGGAGGCCACCACGGCGAAGCCGCGGCCGCTTTCGCCGGCCCGCGCCGCCTCGACCCCGGCGTTCAGGGCCAGGAGATTGGTCTGGAAGGCGATCTCGTCGATGACGCCGATGATCTGGCTGATCTGGCTGGACGAGCGTTCGATCTCGCCCATGGCGGCGACGGCGTCGCGCACCACCGAGCCGCTCTTGTCGGCGTCGTCGCGGGCGGCCTGAACGGCGCCGGCGGCCTGGACCGCGCCTGAGGCGGTGGCGCGCACCGTGGCCGTGACCTGATCCAGGGCGGCGGCGGTCTCCTCCAGGCTGGCGGCCTGCTGTTCGGTGCGGCGCGACAGGTCGTCGGCGGCCTTGGCGATTTCGGCGGCGCCCGCATTGATGGCGCCCGTATTGGCGGCGATGGTGGCGATGGCCTGTTGCAGCCCGTCCACCGCCCCGTTGAAGTCGGTGCGCAGCCGTTCATAGGCCGCCGGGAAGGGATCGACGATGCGATAGGTCAGGTCGGCGCGCGCCAGGGCCTCCAGCCCGTGGCCCAGGCCGGCGACGATGGCGGCCTGTTCGCGGGCGGTCGCCTCGCGCATCGCCTCGTCGGCGCGGCGGCCCTCTTCGTCCTTCAGCCGCAGCTGTTCGGCCTGATCGGCCTCGGCCCGGACGCGGGCGGCGATCAGGGCCTGGATGTCGACCACGGCGCGGGCGATGTCGCCGATCTCGTCCTTGCGGGCGGCCTCGCCCAGCTTGACCTCGGTCCGGCCCTGGGCCAGGGCGCGCAGATCGTCGGTCAGGCGGCGGATCGGCGCCACCATGCCGCGCACCCCCGCCAGGATCAGGCCCGCGCTGATCAGAAGGGCGGCGATGACGGCCGCGATCATGACGATGCGGCTGACGGCGGCCGTCGCCTTGGCGGCGGCGGCGTCGGACTGGGCCTCGGCCTCGATCTTCTCGGCGGCGGCGCCCATGGCGGTTTCCAGCACGCCGAACTGATCCTGGAACTCGGCCATGCGCCGCTGGGCGGCGGCGGGATCGGTTTCAGCCAGATCGACCATCTGGCCCGCAGCCTGGACATAGGTGCGAAGCGGCGCCTCCACCTCCAGAAGCGCGGCCTTCAGCTCGGGATCGGTGGCCAGCCGCGTGTTTTCGGCGACGGCGGCCTCGAACGTCTCGCGGTGCTCCTTCATCCCGGCCTTCATCTCGGCGGGATCGACGCCGTTGGCCGGGTCCGACGACAGCAGCGCGCCGAAGACATCGGAGCGCAGGGCGTCGTGCATCATGTCGGCCTGCATATGGTTGCGCAGGATCGAGGCCGAGACCGTCGCCCGGTCCAGGGCGTCGCCCAGGTCGGCGTTCATCTTCAGTCCCAGACCGGCCGTGCCGACCGAGAGAAGGAGGATCGCGCCCCCCGCCGCCGTGACCTTCTTGCCGATCGTCCAGTTCATCGCGCGCGCTCCCACACAATTCCGAACGGGGTTACGGGAGTTTGGGTTAACGCGCCGTTGCCGGTCCGATACGGCTTGCCCCCAATGCAATGCGAAGGCCCGTGTTCACCTTCCGAAGCTAGGCTGGAGGTTCAACATCACGGACTTCCGGCCATGCAGAACGCTAAGCCCCGCTCCCTTCTCCGCCGTCTGGCGGCCCTGGCCGGTCTGGCCGCCGTCGCGGCGCCGACCTTCGCCCTGGCCCAGGCCGAGACGGAGATCGAACCGACCTGGGCCTTCGCGGCCGAATACACCGCCGACGTCACGGGCGTCGTCTCGGGCGCGGCCGCGCGGGCGGGCCGCTATCTGGACAATCTGAGCGTCAGCCTGGACGGGGATCTGGAACGGGCCTGGAGCTGGCGCGGCGCGCGGCTGCATCTGTCGGGCCTTTACAACGGCGGGGGCGAGCCCAACGCCCTGGCCGGAACCCTGCAAGGGGTCGACAATATCGAGGTCGCCGCCCAGGGCGCGCGGCTGTACGAAGCCTGGATCGAACAGGACCTGGGCTGGGGCAGTCTGTTGGGCGGCCTGTATGACCTGAACAGCGAATTCTGCGCCACCGAGGCCTCGGGCCTGCTGCTGGCGCCGCCGTTCGGCATCGGCTCGGAACTGGCCTCCACCGGTCCGAACGGCCCGGCCATCTTCCCCTCCACCTCCCTGGCCGCGCGGCTGCGGATCGGGGACGTCGAGACCTTTTACGCTCAAGGCGCGGTGGTGAACGCCGACGCCCGCACGATCGGCGACCGGGGCGGGGTGGCCACCACCCTGGATCACGGCGTCCTGGGCATCGTCGAGGTCGGGGGCCGCGTCAACGGGGCGGGCCGCTACGCCGTCGGCGTCTGGCGCTATGACCAGCATCAGGACGACATCCGCGACCTGACGCCCGACGGCGAACCGGCCCAGAGCCTGGCGCGCGGCGCCTACGCCCTGGCCGAGGGGCGGGTCTATGGGACGGCGAACCCGGACGGGCCCCAGGTCGATCTGTTCGGCCGGATCGGCGCCTCGGACGGGGACACCACCGATTTCGAAGGCGGCTGGCAGGCCGGCGTCCTGGTCAGCCAGGTCTGGGCGGGCCGCCCCGACAGCCAGGTCTCCTTGGGCGTCCATCAGGGCTGGCTGTCCGACAAGGGCCGCGCCAACATCGCCGACGCCGGCGACGACCCCGCCCATTACGAAGAGGGGCTGGAGCTGACCTACGCCGACCGGATCGGCCGTTTCACCCTCCAGCCGGACGTCCAGCTGATCCGCTACGCCGGAGGTCTGCGCGACGCCGACACGGTGGTGGTGGTCGCGCTGCGGGTCACGACCGCCCTCTATTAATCCACCACGGCGCGGGCGGGGTCGAAGCCGACCACCTCGCGGATCACGATCATGCTGCGATAGCTGCGGACCCCCTTTTCCGGGACCAGTTCGCGGATGCCGAAGGCTTCGTAATCGGCCATGGTCGGAACGGCGACGGTCAGCAGATAGTCGGTCTCGCCCGTCACGTCCCAGGCGCCTTGGACCTCGGGACTGGCCCTCATGGCCTGCTGGAAGGCGGTCATGACCTTGCGGTCCTGAGTGTTCATCTCGACCAGGACATGCAGGACGATGCGGGGCTTGATCCGGGCCGGATCGACCAGGGCGACGTCGGCGACGATGACCCCTTCGGCCCGGAGGCGCCGCATCCGTCGCAGCACCGCCGATTCCGACAGGCCCACCGCCTGGGCCGTGACCCGCGCCGGCTCCTGATTGTCGCGCCGCGCCCGCGCCAGCAGCCGCCGGTCGAACTCGTCCAGGGTGACGAAATCCGTCATATCATGCTCTTTAACGCCGTTTTTCGGCGCAAGGAGGCCGGAAATCGGCGAGATACGCAAGCGGCTTTGGGCTATCTCTCGTCCCATGACCGCGCCCAGCCTGAGCCCGAGCCTGCAGTCCCCGCTGATCGCGCGGCTGATCCCCTACGCCGCCCTGTTCGCGGGGATGATGATCCTGGCGGGGGGCACATCCTTCGCCAAGAGCCTGTTTCCGGTGATCGGGGCGCAAGGGGCCACCGCCTATCGCGTCGGGATCTCGGCCCTGCTGCTGGTTCTGGTGTTCCGGCCCTGGCGGTTCGCCCTGACCCGGGCCGATCTGAAGGCCGTCGTCCTGTACGGCGCCGTCCTGGGGGCCATGAATCTGAGCTTCTACATGGCGCTGCGCACCATTCCGCTGGGCGTGGCCATCGCCATCGAATTCATCGGGCCGCTCAGCCTGGCCCTGATCCATTCGCGCCGGCCGATCCATTTCGTCTGCGTCGGCTTTGCGGTGCTGGGCCTGGGCCTGCTGCTGCCGCTGAAGGGCGGGACAGGATCGCTGGACCCGGTCGGCGTGGCCCTGGCCGCCTTCGCGGGCCTGTGCTGGGCGCTGTACATCATCTTCGGCAAGCGGCTGACCCATCTGCATCCGGGCCAGTCGGTGGCCCTGGGCATGAGCGTGGCGGCGATGGTGGTCGTCCCCTTCGGCCTCGCCCACGCCGGGGCGGCCCTGTTCAACCCGGCCATCGTCGTCGCCGGCCTGGCCGTGGCGATCTTCTCCAGCGCCCTGCCCTATTCGCTGGAGATGGTGGCCCTGCGCGGCATTCCCAAACGCACCTTCGGCGTGGTGCTCAGCGCCGAACCCGCCATCGGCGCCCTGGCCGGCCTGATCGTCCTGCACGAACATCTGACCGGCCAGCAATGGATCGCCATCGCCGCCATCGTCATCGCCTCGGTCGGGGCCATTGCGACGACGCGGGAGACGCCGGTCGCAGGAGATCCGGTTTAGCCCCCCTTCACCCCCCGTTAACCATGATGGCGCAAACGGTTAACGCCTGTTTCTGGGGTTCGTCTTGCATAATCTCGTCGCCGCCGTCGAAGCGATCGACCCCCTGGTCGTCACCGGCAAGGTCGCGGGGGTGTCGGGCCTGCTGATCGAGTCGCGAGGCGGGCTGTCGCGGCTGGCGGTCGGGGCGCGGGCCGAGATCGGGCGGCGCGGGCTGGAGCCCCTGCCGGCCGAGGTGGTGGGCTTCCGCGACGCCAAGGCCCTGTTGATGCCGTTCGGCCCCGTCGAGGGGGTGGCGCCGGGCGCCGAGATCCGCATCGTCGACCAGGCGGCCAGCGTGCGCCCGACCACCGCCTGGCTGGGGCGGATCATCGACGCCTTCGGCAATCCGATCGACGGCCTGGGCCCCCTGCCCCAGGGACCGGCGCCCTATCCCCTGCGCACGCCGCCGCCCCCGGCCCATTCGCGCGGCCGGGTGGGCGAGCGGCTGGACCTGGGGGTGCGGGCCATGGACGTCTTCACCACCACCTGCCGGGGCCAGCGGCTGGGCATCTTCGCCGGTTCGGGCGTGGGCAAGTCGGTGCTTTTGTCCATGCTGGCCAAACAGGCCACCTGCGACGCGGTCGTGGTCGGCCTGATCGGCGAACGGGGCCGCGAAGTGCGCGAGTTCGTTGAAGAGACCCTGGGCGAAGAGGGGCTGAGACGCGCCGTCGTCGTGGTCGCCACCAGTGACGAGCCGGCCCTGAAACGCCGCCAGTCGGCCTATATGACCATGGCCATCGCCGAATATCTGCGCGACCAGGATCTGGAGGTCCTGTGCCTGATGGACAGCGTCACCCGTTTCGCCATGGCCCAGCGCGAGATCGGCCTGGCGGCGGGCGAGCCGCCGACGACCAAGGGCTATACCCCCACCGTCTTCACCGAACTGCCCAAGCTCTTGGAGCGGGCCGGGCCGGGGCCGATCCGGCCCGACGGCACGACCGCAGCCCCCATCACCGCCCTGTTCACCGTCCTGGTGGACGGGGGCGACCATGACGAGCCCATAGCCGACGCGGTTCGAGGCATTCTGGACGGCCATATCGTGATGGACCGCAAGATCGCCGAGCGTGGACGTTTCCCCGCCATCGACGTGCTGAAGTCGGTCAGCCGGACCATGCCCGCCTGCCAGACCCCGCCCGAGCGCGAGCTGAACAAGCGCGCCCGCCAGTGTCTGTCGGCCTACGGCAATATGGAGGAGCTGATCAAGATCGGCGCCTACCGCACCGGCGCCGACCCGATCGTGGACCGGGCCATCGCCCTGAACCCCGCGCTGGAAGAGTTTCTGAGCCAGGACAAGGACGACGTCACCCGTCTTTCCGATTCCTTTACCCGGCTGGAGACTATTCTGAACCAAGGCATGATCACAGAGTGACGAAATGACCGCTTGGGCCCAATCCCTGATCCGCATCTCCAACTATGAGGTCGAAACCCTCCAGAAGCGCCTGGCCGAGGTCAGCGCGCGCCGGGCCACGGCCGAGATGCGGCTGGCGGTTCTGGACGCCGAGGTCGAGGTGGAGCGCGAGCGCGCGCGCCTGGACGCCGACGCCAATATGATGCTGGCCGCCTATCTGAACGGCTGGAAGGCCCGCCGCGCCGCCGCCGAAAGCGATCTGAGCGTCATCGACGCCGAAGAGGCCGGGGCCCGCGACGCCCTGACGGGCGCCTTCGAAGAGCTGAAGAAGTTCGAACACGTCGCCGAAACCACCCGGCTGAACAAGCTGATCGCCATCGCCAAGCGCGAAACCGCCGCCTTCGACGAGCTGGGCCTGCGGAAGCGTGCGGTCTGAGGACTCTCAGACCTTCCCCCGCTTGCGGGGGAAGTGTCAGCTCGTCGAGCGGAGCGAGACGGCTGACGATGGGGGAAGTCTTCTGTTGAGCAGCACTTCCCTCTCCGATCCTGGTTCGCTTCGCGAACGCCGGGCCACCTCTCCCGCAAGCGGGAGAGGGTTTGGTCTCTCTCGCCGCGCCGTGATCGCCTCGTCGCTGGCCCTGGCCGCCTGCGACCGCACCTCGGCCGAACCGACGCCGCCGAACCTTCCCGCGCTGAAGTCCGTCGCCCCCGCCCCGTTCGGCACGGCGATCAAGGCGATGCAGATCGACGACCCCGACTGGGTCGCCCTGGCCCGCGCCCAGGTCTCTCAACTCACGCCCGAGTGGGAGATGAAGATGGAATATGTCCTGGCCGACGGGCTGGACCGGCCCCGGTTCGACCGGTCGGACCGGATCGCCGCCTTCGCTGCCCGCAACGGCATGGCCCTGCACGGCCACACCCTGATCTGGTATTCGCAAGGGGCCGAGGCCTTTGCGGGCCTGTCCGGCGCGGCCTTCGACCGGGCCTTCGACGGCTATGTCGCCGCCGTGGCCGGCCGGTATCGCGGCAAGGTCCGCAGCTGGGACGTGGTCAATGAGCCGATTCTGGACGACGGCTCGGGCCTGCGCGACTGCCACTGGAGCGCCCGATACGGCCACGACGGCTATATTCTGCGCGCCTTCGAACAGGCGCGGGCGGCCGATCCGGACGCGGTGCTGTTCCTCAACGAATACAATCAGGAAAGCGTGCCGGCCAAGGGCATCCAGTTCCTGAAACTGGTCGAGCGGCTGTTGAAGGCGGGGTGTCCGCTTCAGGGGCTGGGGCTGCAGTCGCATCTTTGGATCGACATCCCCGAGGGGGCGATCAGCACCTTCATGCGCGAGGCGGCCCAGTTCGGCCTGCCGATCCATGTGTCGGAGCTGGACTGCACCTTGCGGACCGAGAACCGGCTGGACCTGCGCGGCGCGGGTCAGCGCACGACCTTGCAGACGGCGCGGGTGCGGGAGTTGGCGGAGGCCTTTACAGCTCTGCCGGCGGCCCAGAGGTTCGCCTTCACCGTCTGGGGTCTGCGCGACACCGACAGCTGGTATCGTCAGGGCGACAAGGACGACGGGCGCGACCGGCCCCTGCCCTTCGACGGCGCGGCACGACCGGGGCCGATGGCGGCGGCCTTGGCCCAAGGGTTCGCTTAAAGTCGGATCGCCTCAAAAAAAGGCCGGCTTCGGGCGGTCGGCCGGGAGACCGCCCGAAGTCGGATCAGGGTCTCAGGACTTCTTCTTGGCCGTTTGAGCCGGGGTCTCGGCGCGCTGATGACGGCTGTGGCGGGCCGGACGCTGCGGACGGGCGGCCGAGGTCGTCGAATGGGCGGTCGAGGCGGTCGCGGCCGGGGCGCGGCCAGAGGCAGAGGCGGGGGCCGAGGCGGGGACGGTTCCGGCGAAGGCGGCGCCGCTGCTCAGGGCGACGACGGCCAGGGCGCCCAGGACGGCGGAGGTGCGGAAGGATTTCATCTGAAGTCTCTCTGTGTTGAGAACGTCCGTTCGTTTCGGACGACCCGTTTCTCGACGCCGGCTCCGGCGGGCGATGGGCGGTTCGGTGTCGGCCCGTGTCGGCGGGGCGGAGATTTGTGTCCGACTGTGTCGGCCGCCTTTTCGCCATCAGCCGGGCGGACAGAGACGACCGACCCGCCACGCTGAACCCGCCCCATGACCGCCGCCCCGCCCGTGCTTCTGGTCGTCGACGACGACCGCGATATCCGCACCCTTCTGGCCGATCATCTGGAGCAGCACGGCTTTCGCACCTTAAAGGCGGCCGACGGCCGGGCGGCCAAGGCGGCGCTGGAGGCCGGGCCGGTCGATCTGGTGGTGCTGGACCTCAATCTGCCGGACGAGGACGGCCTAAGCCTGTGCCGCGCCATCCGGGCGACGTCGCGGACCCCGGTCATCATGCTGACGGCGCGGGGCGATCCGATCGACCGGATCGTGGGGCTGGAGATGGGGGCCGACGACTATATGGCCAAGCCGTTCGAGCCGCGCGAGCTGGTGGCCCGCATCCGCACCGTCCTGCGCCGCGCCCGCCCGGAGGCCGAGCCGGTCCAGGGGCGCTGCGCCCAGTTCGCCGGCTGGTCCCTGGACGTCGCCGCCCGCAGCCTGACGGCGCCGGACGGGCGGGTGGCGCCCTTGTCCGGGGCCGATTTCGACCTGCTGCACGCCCTGGTCCGAAACGGCGGGCGGCCCCTGTCGCGCGAGCGCATCCGCGCCCTGTCCACCGTCGCCGACGCCGACGACCGGGCGGTCGATCTGAGGGTCAGCCGCCTGCGTCAGAAGCTGGGCGACGACGCCAAGAACCCGGTCCTGATCCGCACGGTGCGCAGCCTGGGCTATATGTTGTCGGGGCCGGTGACGTGGCGCGCCTAGGCCGGGGCGTGAGGCGGGGGCTGGGCGGCGCCGTTGACGGATCCACGGTCCGGCTGTTCGCCCTGGTGCTGGTGGGCGCCCTGGCGGCGGCGGCGGTGACCTTTCTGGCGCTTCAGCTGGGCCGTCATCACTGGCTGAAACAGGCCCATGACTTCACCACTGCCGAGCGGATCGGCGACCTGGCCCAGGCCGACGACGATCCGGCCGCCGCCGTGGCCGTGGCCCTGACCCCGGCCGAGGGACAGCGGCGCGGGCCGCCCGACCCCGCCCTGACCCAGGCGGTGGCCCAGGCCCTGGCCCGACGCGGCGTGACCGGGGTCAAGGTGCGGGCCTATGAGGCGGCCAAGGCCGCCTGCGGCGCCCAGGCGGACGCGGCCCTTCGCTGTCGCATCCTGACCCTCGATCCGCAGGACGGGACGGCCGTGGCCCCCGTGGCGGTCAGCCTGCCGCCCGCCCCGCGGCCCTGGAGCCTGGGGCGCGACAGCGCACTGTTGCTGGCCGTCGGCCTGGCGACGGTGGCGGCGACGGCCTGGCTGGCCTCACGCCGGGCAGCGGCGCCCCTGGCGCGGCTGTCGGCCGGGGCCGAGGCCCTGGGCCGGGACCTGGACGGCCCGCCCCTGGCGGTGGAGGGGACGCGCGAGGTGCGCCAGGCGGCCATGGCGCTGAACGCCATGCAGACCCGGCTTCAGGCCCTGATCGCCGAACGGGCCCGCGTCCTGGCCGCCGTGGCCCACGATCTTCAGACGCCCCTGACCCGGCTGAGGCTGCGGGTCGAAAAGGCGGCGGACGAGACCCTGCGCGCCCAGCTGATTGCGGATCTGGCGGCCATGCAGCATCTGGTGCGCGAGGGGCTGGACCTGGCGCGGCTGGAGACCCGGATCGAGCCGATCGTCCCGGTCGATCTGGACGCCCTGCTGTCGGCCCTGTGCGAGGATGCGGCCGAGGCGGGCCAGCCGGTCGTCTTCGTTGAGGGCTGCGGGGCGGTGCGGCCGACCCGGCCCCTGGCTCTGAGGCGGTGCCTGACCAATCTGATCGACAACGCCGTGCGCCACGGCGGCGATGCGGCGGTCCGGGCCGAGGTCGAGGGCGAGACGGTGCGTCTGATCGTCCGCGACCACGGGCCGGGCGTGCCCGAGGACCGGCTGGAGGCCCTGTTCGAGCCCTTCTACCGGCTGGATCCCTCGCGGTCGCGCGACAGCGGCGGCTCGGGCCTGGGCCTGACCATCGCCCGCCGCATGGCCGAGATCGCCGGCGGCCGCCTGACCCTGGCCAATGCGCCGGAGGGCGGGCTGGAGGCGACGGTGACCTTCGCGCCGGACGAAAAAGTGGGCTGATCGACAGGTGTCGGCCCACCCTTGGGTTCCCAAATTGGAAACTTTTCCTTGTTTCCAGATTGGAAACATGCGATATAAACCCATGAACGTGATCGCGAAATCAGCCCTGGTGAAGTTCTGGGAGGCCCAGCCGAAGGGCAAGCCCCAGGATACGGCGAAGGCGGCGATGATCGAGTGGCACACTGCCGCCTCGGATGCCGACTGGAACAACTTCGCAGAGCTGAAGGCCACCTTCAGCAGCGCCGACTATGTGGTGGACGGCAAGATCGTCTTCGACGTGGGCGGCAACAAATACCGGATCGTCGGTCTGGTGGGGTTTCGGGCCAAGAGGATTTTCATCCTCTTCGTCGGGACTCACGCTGAATACGACAAGATCGATGTGGCGAAACTATAGGATTGGAGAGAGCGACGATGACGATGGACATAAGCACGATCCGCACCCTGGCTGACGAGGCCGAATACCAAGCGGCGCTGAAGGCGGTGCGGCCCTATTTCGAGAACGAACCTGCTGAAGGCTCCGAGGCGGCCGCCCATTACGACGCCCTGGTCCTGCTGATCGAGGACTATGAGCGCCGGCACTATCCAATCCCACGGGCCGAGCCGGTCGATGTGCTGAAGTTCGTCATGCAGGCGAACAACTATACGCAGTCAGATCTGACCAAGATCCTCGGCTCCAAGGCGCGCGCCTCCGAGCTGCTGAACGGCAAACGGGAGATCAACCTCGATCAAATCCGAAAGATCAGCCGGGCCTGGCGGATTCCGGCCGGATCGCTTGTCGGCGACTTAGCCGCCTAACACGGTCAAGGCCGCCCATGTCTTCCACACCAGGAGCACAACCAGAAGCGACATCGGTCCTGCTCACCACCAGATCGCAAAGACCGACGCCCCTTCGTCCTCGCCCAGCTGCATCCGAACGCCCGGTTCGCAGCCTCTAAAGGCTTAAAGCCCTTTTCAGGAGACGCCCGTGCCCCTTTTCCTTCGCCTTCGTCGCGGCCGTCTCGCGGCCTCCGCCTTGGCCCTGGCTCTGGCCCCCGTCCTGGCGGCGGGCCCCCTCGCAGCCCAGGATCGGGCGCCGGACGTGGCCCGAATGGACCAGATCGTCCGCGCCTCCAGCGAGGCCGACGCCTTTTCCGGCGCCGTCCTGGTCGCGCGCGACGGGGAGATCCTGCTGGACCGGGGCTATGGTCTGGCGAACCGGGAATGGGGCGTCCCCAATGACGGCGACGTCAAATTCCGCCTGGGCTCGCTGAGCAAACAGTTCACGGCCGTCGCCGTCCTGCTGTTGAGCGAACAGGGCAAGGTCGATCTGGACGCCCCGATCAAGACCTGGCTGCCCGACGCCCCGGCCGCCTGGGACGCCGTCACCCCGCGCCGGCTTTTGAGCCACACCGCCGGCCTGCCCAACTTCACCACCTTTGCCGACTATGAGGCGCTGAAGACCCGGCCGGCCACGACGGCCCAGCTGATCGCCCGGTTCAGCGGGCGGCCCCTGGACTTCGCGCCGGGCGAAGGCTTCGCCTATTCCAACTCGGGCTATATCCTGTTGAGCGCGGTGATCGAGGCGGCCAGCGGCCAGACCTACGCCGACTTCATTCAGCAGGCGCTGTTCACCCCGCTCGGCATGGCCGACAGCGGCTATGACCGGCACGACCGCATCCTGCCCCGGCGCGCCTCGGGCTATGCGACGGAGGCGTCCGGCGTGGTCAACGCCGACTATGTGGACATGAGCGTCCCCCTGGGCGCGGGGGCCCTGTACTCGACCACCCACGACCTCTTGAAATGGGAACAGGCCCTGTTCGGGGGCCGGGTGCTGAAGCCCCAGTCGCTGACCGCCCTGACCACCCCGGTCAGGAACGGCTACGCCCTGGGCCTGGCCGCGACGCCGGACCGGAAGCTGGTCTGGCACAATGGGGCGATCGAGGGGTTCAACACCTATATGGCCTATGCGCCGGACGACCGGATCGCCGTCATCGTCCTGGCCAATCTGAACGGCCAGGCGCCCGACAAGCTGGGGCCGGACCTGATGACCCTGGCGCGCGGCGGGACCGTGACCCTGGCCTCGGAGCGCCGGGCCGTGACCCTGCCGCCCGAGGCCCTGCCCGCCTACGTCGGAGTCTACGCCCTGTCGCCGACCTTCGCCCTGACCGTCACCGCCGCAGAGGGCGGGCTGAAGGTCCAGGCCACCGGCCAGCCCGCCTTCGACCTGAAGGCGCAAGGGGACGACGCCTTCTTCCTGACCGAGGTGGACGCCCTGATCACCTTCACCCGCGACGCCGAGGGCCGGATCGACGGCCTGGTTCTGCACCAGGGCGGCCGCGACATGCCGGCGAAGCGGCAGTAGGCGCAAATAGAAAACGCCCGCCGGAGGGACCGGCGGGCGTTTTCAGGATCAGGACGGAGCGGCCGTTCAGGCGGCGACGCTGTTTCCGGCCTCGGCCGGGTCGCGCAGGACGTAGCCGCGGCCCCAGACGGTTTCGATATAGTGTTTGCCGTCGGCGGCGGTGGCCAGCTTCTTGCGCAGCTTGCAGATGAAGACGTCGATGATCTTCAGCTCGGGCTCGTCCATGCCGCCGTACAGGTGGTTCAGGAACATTTCCTTGGTCAGGGTCGTGCCCTTGCGGAGCGAGAGCAGCTCCAGCATCTGATATTCCTTGCCGGTCAGGTGGACGCGGTGACCGTTCACCTCCACCGTCTTGGCGTCCAGGTTCACGGCGATCTCGCCGGTGTGGATGATGGCCTGGGCGTGGCCCTTGGAGCGACGGACCACGGCGTGGGTGCGCGCGATCAGCTCGTCCTTGTGGAAGGGCTTGGTCAGATAGTCGTCGGCGCCGCCGCCGAAGGTCTTGACCTTGGTTTCGATCTCATGGGTGCCCGACAGGATCATGACGGGGGTGTTGATCTTGCCGACGCGAAGCTGACGCAGGACCTCAAGGCCGCTCATGTCCGGCAGGTTCAGGTCAAGCAGAATGAGGTCGTAGTCATAGATCTTGCCCAGATCGATGCCTTCCTCACCCAGATCGGTCGTATAAACATTGAAGCCTTCCGACTTCAGCATCAGCTCGATGCTCTGGGCGGTGGCGTGATCGTCTTCAATCAACAGGACGCGCATTCGTGCCCCTCCAGGCAAAAGCTTTGCGGTAATCACCCTGGCGCACGACCGGGTAACCTTGTTCGCAGGTTAAGACCCGAAAACCTTAAGAAGGGTTAACGGCGAGCTATGAGTCGTTCCTAAGCTGATTTGCGAATCGGCGTCGAGAGTCCCGAGTCAATGATTCGAAAATAATTAACCATGATGCGGACCGGACTCAGCCTGCGGCTCCCCGCGCAGAGCCGGTCGGAACGCGGACCTGCCCTGACGCAACCTCAAGTCCAGTCCGGCGCCACGTCCGATTCTGACGCGGATTAGGATGATATTCCTATCACGACGCAGCGCCCGCCTAGGATGGGGCGTCAAGGTTCGTGAACGGGAGTGAGGCATGGTTGAGGCATACAGGGCGCCGGTGCGAGAGGCGGACCGGTGCAAGGCGGGGCTGGCCCTGCATCTGGTGGCGGCGCGGACCGGGGCCAGCCCGGACCGGATGACGGCCGGACGGCGGATTGATCCGCTCAACGCCCGGTCGCGCTGGCTGGCCATGTATCTGGCCCACATCGCCTTCGGCTGGACGCTGGAGCGGGTCGGCCACGTCTTCGGGGTCAACCGCAGCACGGTGGGGGCGGCCTGCCGCTGGGTGGAGGACGAGCGCGACCGCCGGGCTGTGGACGAACTGCTGTCGCAGTTGGAGGCCTGTCTGACCACGGTCTACAGCGCGCCCCGCTGGGAGGCCGTGCAATGAGCCGGACGGTGGAGCGGGCGCGCTGTCTGCTAGCCCGGCCCGGCGCCTGGCTGGGCGCCGAACAGGGGGTCTATGCGCTGCGTCTGGGGCCGGACCGGCGGGGACGGATCAGCCTGACCCTGAGCGAGCCGGAGTTCCGCGCCCTGATCGAACGGCCGGGACTGAGGCGGCGGCCGCAGGGCGGATGGACCGTGCGCGCCGGGGGGGAGGCGGCCCCCCGCAAGGCCGAAAACCCGCCGCCCGGCCGCCCCGGCTTCATCGCGGGCGAGCGGGAGTTGATCGGGGCGGACGGGCGAATGGTCCGCCACGCCGCCAATCTGGGCGAAAGCCCGATCGCCTGGCTGGCGCGGCGCAAGGATGCGGCGGGCCGACCCTGGCTGAGCCCCGCCGAGGTCGCCGCCGGCGAACGGCTGAGGCGGGAGGTCGAACAGGCCGGCGCCGGCCCGGCCCTGACCATGGGCTGGGACGCCCTGCCCCGCGCCGGGTCGGGCGGAACGATGCGGGTCGAACCCGGCGACCGCGCCCTGTCGGCCGGACGACGGGTGGAGGCGGCCCTGTCCGCCGTCGGCCCGCGCCTGAGGCCGATGCTGACGCGGATCTGCATCCACGGCGACAGTCTGAAACTGGCCGAGACGGGCCTGGGCCTGCGCCGCCGCCAGGGCAAGACGGTGCTGAAACAGGCGCTGGCCGCCCTGGCCGATCACTACGGCATCGGCTGAGGTCAGAGGTATTTCATCCAGGGCCGGTCGCTGGCGCGCTTGATCCGGGCGAACCAGCGGCAGGCGAACCAGCAGGGGACGGCGACCACGGCGGCCAGGGCCCACAGGGCGGCGACGCCCTGCACGCTGAAGCCCTGGCCCTGATTGGGACCGAACAGGGCCAGGGCCGCCAGATTCAGCAGATGCAGGCCGTAGAGGTGGATCAGATAGAAGAACAGCGGCGCCCCCCCGAAGACCGCCAACAGACCGATCAGACGGTCCGAGGCCCGCTCCAGTCCCGCCAGGATCAGGGCCCCCAAGCCCAGGGTCAGCAGCAGAAAGTCGGCCGAGGGCGGATATTTGGTAACGTTCAGCACGCTCATCGCCGTCCGCAGCGGCGTGTCCTGCACGCTCCAGGGCGTCGGGTCGCCGTACAGATTGATAGACCTGAGCAGGGCGAACAGGGCCAGGGCGCCCAGGCCGGTGACGACCAGACGCCGCAGCCGCGCCCCCTGGGGCCCGACGAACCACGGCCCGATCGCATAGCCCAGGGCCGCCACCCCGATCCACGGCAGCAGGGGATAGGAGGTGCGAACCTGTCCGCCCCAGGGCAGGTCCATCAGGCTGCGGTCGTGCAGCACGGCCCACAGCACATGGGCCGGACCTTCGGCGAAGGCGATCGGGTCCAAGAGATTGTGGCCCAGGGCCAGGACCAGGCCGACGGCGATCAGCCAGGCGCGCGGTAGATGAGCCAGGCCCGCCAGGGCGATCATCGACAGCCCGATGACCCAGATCACCTGGAGATAGAGGATCGGCGGCGTCAGGGAGAAGCCCCAGGCGAAGTTGACCAGGGTCAGCTCCAGCACCACCAGGAACAGGCCCCGCTTCAGCAGAAAGGCCGAGGCCGCCCCGGCGGCGGACCCTCCGCTGACCTCGGCTGTCTTGTTTCCGTAGAGCCAGGCGCCCAGGCCCGTCAAAGCGACGAAGATCGGGGCGCACAGATGGGCCGACAGACGGGTGAAGAACAGGGCCGGATCGGTCGCCTCGACATTCATCGGGTCCGGGACCTGAGCGTGGAAATAGAAGAACTCGCGCGTGTGATCGACCAGCATCAGCAGGATGACCAGACCGCGCAGGGCGTCGATCGAACGAATGCGCGCGGCCGGGCGGACGGCCGGAACGGCGAGGGCGGAAACGGGAAGGGCGGCGGTTGACAGCATGAGGCGCGAACGGATAGCCGCTACAGTATAACGTTTCAACGGAGTTCGTCCTTGCCCCTCCTTTCGAGCTGCGCCGGCCTGTGTCTTATTGCCGCCGCAACCGCCGCGACCCCAGTCCTGGTCCCCGTTGATGCGGCTCAGGCCGAGCCCCACGCCCTGGGCGAGATCGTGGTCCTGGGCCGCCGGGGTTCGCCGCACGACCATACGCTGGGCGTCGGGGCGATCACGGAGCGGATGTCGCCGTCCAGCCGTTCCATCGAAAGCGACCTGCTGCGCGCCGTGGGCGCCACCCGCCTGTCCGACGCCCTGGAGCTGGTCAGCGGGATCAGCCAGCAGAACAATCGCGGCGGGGTGATGGACAATTTCGCCATCCGCGGCTTCCTGGGCACGCCCGACGGCGGGGCGGAATATTATGTGGACGGCTTCCTGGCGAACCGGGGCATGGCGCCGCCGCGCGACCCGGCCACGGCCGAGCGGATCGAGGTGCTGAAGGGGCCGGCCGGCGCCCTGTTCGGGGACATCGACCCGGCCGGCCGGATCAACATCGTCTCCAAGACCCCGCGTTTCACACCCGACGCCGTCTTCACCGGCACGGTCGGCTCCTTCGGCCTGAGGCGGGGGGAGTTGGACGTGACCGGCCCGATCTCCGAGACCCTGGCTGGGCGGCTGGTCCTGGCCGGCGAGACCAGCAACGGTTGGCGCGACCATGTCGGCCTGGACCGGACGGCGGTCGCCCCCTCCCTGACCTGGCGGCCCAATGAGGATCTGCGCCTGACCTATGTGGGCGAGCTCACCGTCTTTTCGACCCTGTTCGACCGGGGCATGCCCGCGATCAACGGCGACGCCCTGGCCCTGCCGGAATCCAACTACTACGGCGAGCCCGGCGACGGCCGGACCCGGTTCCGCAACGCGCGGCACCAGATCACCGGCGAATACCGCCTCAACGACGGCTGGAGCCTGAACGGAGGGGTCGCCTGGCGGGGCGGCTCGCTGAAGGGCCTGTCCAGCGACCAGTCCCGCCTGGTCGGCGATGCGCTGTGGCGCCAGCGCCGGGGCCGGGACTTCTCGGTCGAGGACCTGTCGGCGCGGCTGGAGCTGAACGGGGAGGTCCAGACCGGCCTGGGCGTCCACACCCTGGGCCTCGGCGTGAAGGCCTATCGGCTGACCTATGGCGAGAAATGGCTGCGCATCAATCCGACGGCGGCCAATCCCTATCCGATCTCGGTCTTCAACCCCGTCTATGGGGCGGTCGTCCCGCCGACGCCCCTGCCCTTCACCGACAATCTGGAGACGCGGGACGTCGTCACCCTGTACGCCCAGGACCTGTGGGAGGTGAACGACCGCCTCAGCCTGGTCGCGGGCCTTCGCTGGGACGACTACAGCCAGACCATCCGCAACAACCGCACCGGCGCCGTGGGCGAGACCAAGGACAGCCCGCTCGATTACCGGTTCGCCGCCCGTTATCGCCTGACCGACGGCCTGACCGCCCACGCCAGCTATGGCCGGTCCTTCGTGCTGAACTCGGGCACGGGGCGGACCGGGTCCGGCTTCGCCCCGGAAGAGGGCAAGGGCTATGAGATCGGCCTGTCCGGCGCCTGGCAGGGGATCGACCTGGCGGCCACCCTGTTCGATATCGAAAAGGCGAACATACTGACCACCGATCCCGTCGACCCCAACTATCTGGCGCCGGTCGGCAAGCTGACCTCGCGGGGAATCGAGCTGGACGGGTCGGTCCGGCTGGGCGAGGCGTGGCAGGTGGTGGCCAACTACGGCTGGACCGACGCCAAGGCCGACGACGACGCCTTCCCCACCGACCGGGTGCTGAACGTGCCCGAACATTCGGGCTCCCTGTTCGTGGTCGGCCGTTTCCCCACCCCGCACGGCACGGACTGGTCGATGACGGCGGGCGCCGCCTATGTCGGCGACCGGGCCGGCGGCCTTGCGCTCGGCGCGCCCGAACTGCCGGCCTATTGGAAGGCCAAGGCGGCGGTGGACTATGGCCTGACGCCCCAGGTCACGGCGCGGGTCGAGGTCGATAATCTGCTCGACGAACGCTACGCCGCCAGCTCCTACAGCGCCCTGTGGATCTTCCCCGGCGCGCCGCGCAGCGTGCGGGCTTCGCTGCGGATCGCCCTTTGACCTGCGCCTTGCCGCATCGAACGGTTGGCGCGCGAGCGGCGGTCCGATAACACCGGACGGGATGGGGAGACGGACATGGGCCTTGGGCGGCGGATCAGAGCATGGCTGGGCGCCAAAGGCGACGTCCAGGGCGGCGCAAGGCGCTCAGCCAAGGCGCGGCGGATCCGGGCCCTGCCCGACCGGCGGGTGATGGCCGACAGCTATGTGCCCGCCCTGTCGGCCCTGGGCGGGCGCATCCTGTGGGTCGGGTGCCGTGAATATACGCTGGACGACTACGCCGCCCTGGAGGCGGGCGGGGGCGAGGTCTGGACTACCGACATCGACCCCGGCGCCGCCCGCTGGGGCCGGGCGGGCCGTCACCGGACCGGAGACGTCTGTCAGGCCGACGCCCTGTTCGCCGACCTGACCTTCGATACGGTGGTGTGCAACGGGGTGCTGGGCTACGGCGTGGATCATCCCGAACAGCAGCGTCAGGCCCTGGCGGCCCTGGCGGCGGTGCTGCGGCCCGGCGGGCGGCTGCTGCTGGGATGGAACACCGACAAGGTCGAGGATCCGCTGGGGGCGGGCCTGATCGACCAGGCGTTCGAACCGGCGCCCCTGGGCGATCGGCCGCCCCGCGTGACCTTCGAGGCGGTCACCCACGTCTACGACAGTCTGATCCGAAAGGGCTGAGCGGCCCCTCCCCTCAAGCCCGGCCGAGCGGCGGCAGGCCCAGACGCGGCAGGCTGAAGCGCGGGCGCGGGGGCGCCTCCGCCCGCCGTCGGCGCGCCTGTTCGGTCCAGGCTTCGCGCAGCCGATCCAGCTGGGCCGCCCGCGCCTCGGGGGCGTGGACCTCGGCCACGAAGGTTTGGCCGGACCGGGCCAGGGCCAGCCGTGTCTCCGGGTCCGTGATCAGCCGCTCCAGGGCGGCGGCGAGGGGGTCGGGCCCGTCCACCGCAACATAGAGGGCGTGATCGCCGCTGGCTTCACGCAAGCCCCCACGACCGGACGAGACCAGGGCGCAGCCGGCGGCGTGGGCCTCCAGAGCGGTCAGGCCCAGGGCCTCGCGCACCCGCGACGGGGTCGCCGCGATCGCCGCCCGCCGCGTGACCGCCCGCACCGCCTCCAGCGGGGCCGACTTCAGGATTTCGACCCGGTCGCCGAACCGGTCCAGCAGGCCCAGATAGGGATCGGCCCAGGCCTGATGCCGCTCCCAGTCGCCCAGGACCAGGGCCCCGCGCCAGTCGGGATGGGCGTCAAGGGTCCGGGCCAGGGCGATGCAGAACAGGTCCAGCCCCTTGTCCGCCATGGCCCGGCCGCAGAACAGGATCAGCTTCTCCTTGTCGGCGGGATCCGCGCGCCAAGCCTCGACCGCAATGGGGTTGCACACCACGCTGACCCGGTCGGCCAGGGCCGGATAGTCGGCTGCGAACTCCTGCCCCGCCGCCTCGCTGACGAAGACCAGCCGGTCGAACCGCGCCAGCCGACGTCCGTAGCGCCAGGCGTCCAGCGGATGGCGGGGCGGCTTGATCCGGGTGTGGCGGTAAAGGACATAGGTCGCCGGCGGCCCCTCGGCGGCCAGGTCCGAGGCCGACTTCAGCTGCTGGTGATATTCGACCACATCCGGCTGGAGGGTCTCCAACAGGGCCTTGATCCGCCGGTTTCGCGCCCGCCCGCCCAGGCCGGGAGGCACCGTCAGAAGCCGGGGATCGGGGGCGGTCGCCTGGTCCGCGTCGCAGATCAGGGTCACGGCCGACTGGGACCGGGCGTGGGCCGCCAGGGTCCGCACCACCGTCTCCATCGAATTGGCCCGGTCGGGGCGGAAGCCGCAACCGCGCGGCAGGACGACGGCGACACGCATGGTCAACTCTGAGACGCGGAGGGCGGAGAAAAGAGGGCCGGATAGACGTCCACGCCGGTCCGGCGCGAACCGTTCAGCCCCAGGGCGCGGCGCAGCTTGTACTGCGTCTTCAGCCAGGGCTCGGCGCGGTCGCGGCGCACCGACTTGAGGTCGAGGAAACTGACGCCGCCCGCGCCCGACAGGGTGTGCAGCCCGTCGGAAAAGCCCGCCGCCAGATCGCCCGGTTCGAACCGCCGCACCACCGTGGCGGCGAAGTTCTGGGGCGTCAGGACGTCGATCCGCAAGAGGTTGACCGCCGCCCCATAGGCGGGGGCGCAGTCCTGGACCGGCAGATGCAGGGCGCCGTCATGGACGAAGGCCGAGCCGCCCGGCCGCGAGGTCTGAAAGCCGCTCATCACCGGGCGACCGGCGTGAGGCGTCCAGGGCCCGGTCAGCCGCTCGGCCCAGGCCAGATGCAGTTCGCGCATGGCCCGGTCGTCCGGTCCCGGCAGGGCGTGGAACATCCACCATCGGCCGTCGTGGCGCACCACCGTCGCATCAATGGCCGGCGCCTGGCCCAGCCGCGCCACCGCCTCCCAGTCGTCCGGGAAGCGCCGGCAGCGATAAAGGATCAGGCCGCCGCTCTTATAGGCTTCGGGCAGCATATAGAGCTCGCCCCCGTCCTCGATCAGGGTCGGATAGGACAGGTGCCAGGGCTCGGCCAAGGCCACCCCCTGCCCCACCAGTCGGTCGTCGGCGTCATATTGGCAATAGTGGATATCGCCGCGCCGGACCCGATAGTCGAAAGCCTCGACAAAGACGGTCAGAACCCCGTCGCGTTCCAGGCCGAAGGGGTCGGCGTAAAAGGCGTGGGGGCTGCGGTCGGGCAGCCAGACGATCTCGTCGGGGCGAGGGGGCCGATCCATGACCTCGGTCAGGGGACGCCTCAGATATCCGGACCGCCAGATGTCGAACATTCGGAACTGAAATCCTGGCCCGACGCGAGACGGCCGATGGGGAAGAGGGTGACCGACCAGCCGGCCGGACTTGATTGCAAGCCGGGCCATGACGCCGTTAAGCCGCGCCTGTGTCAACTAAGCGACATTACTCTAAAAGCGTGGCGCACTATGACCTTAGCAAGCGTCAGGCCGTCGCCAGGGCCGCCTCGCGGATGCGGCCGACCATGCTGTTCAGGCCGTTGGCGCGCTGGCGGGTCAGGGCCGAGGGCAGGCCCAGGCGGTCCAGGGCGGCCTTGGCGTCGAAGGCCAGGATTTCGGCCGGGGTCCGGCCCGAATAGAGTTTCAGCAAAAGGGCGATATTGCCCTTGGACAGGGCGCTGTCGCTGTCGGCGTCGAACCACAGCCGCCCCTCGGCCGGATGAACCGCCAGCCAGACCTGGGCGGCGCAGCCCGGCACCTTGTTGGCCTCCACCCGATCGGCCGCGTCCAGGGGCGCCAGCCCCTTGCCCAGTTCGATGACGTATTCGATCCGCTGCTCCCAGTCGCCCAAGAGGTCGAAATCCTCGGCGAGGTCGGCCAGGGTCTGGTCCAGGCTGTCGGCGGGCGGCGTGCGATCGGTCATGGCCGCCAGATAGGCCGCCCGGCCGTTAACGACAACCGGCCGGTTTGTCCCCCGAAATTCATGGTGAACGCGCGGTTGCAGATCGCCTGACACGGGAGGGGCCTCGCGCCGACTCGGCGCGCCGTTTAGTCTGGGGACGACCCATGATGGCGACGGCGCTTGCATAATCACCCTCCACAACCCGGGCTGGCGGTCCCGACCGCAGCGGAGTCGGCGGCTCAGCCGTCGGCGGCGCCGGCCGCCCTGTGGCACGCGGGGTGGGCGGCGGCGGTCGCCCTGACGGCCCTGGCGGCCCAGAGCTTCGCCCGGCTGGAGCCCACGGTCCTGGCGGCCCTGCTGCTGACGGCCGCGCCGGGCGTGGCGGGCGTGGCCCTGATGGTGCGCGACACGGCGGGTCTGAGGTTCAGCCTGATGGGCGGCTGGCTTCTGGCGACCGTGGCGGCGGCGGGCCTGACCGGCGGGGCCACCGGGGCGACGCCGGGGCTTCTGCTGCTGCCCCTGGCGGCCGGGCTGGTGCTTGACGATCCCAGGATCGGCGAAGACCGGCTGATCCGGCTGGGCACGGCGGGCCTGGCCCTGCCGCTGATCTCGGGCCTGATCTCGACCCTGCTGATCGGATCGACCGCCCAGCCGCCGGTCCTGGCGGCGGCGTCGGGCCTGTTGGCGGTTCTGGCCCTGGCCGGGGCGGCCCGTCTGTCGAGCCACCGCCGCATGGCCCGTCTGACCCGCGCCGAACAGGACGGCGCCCTGGTCCAGGCCGTGCTGAACGCCCAGCCGGGCCTGACCCTGCTGCTGGAGCCGACCGGCCGCGCCCTGGCCGCCTGGGGCACGCCCCCGCCGTCCGTCTCGGTCCCGGCCCTGATGGACCAGGGGCTGATCGCCGCCGTCCACGCCCCCGACCGCCCCGGCGTCGCCGGCGCCCTGCAACGCGCCGCCCAGGGCCAGCCGGCCGAGGTGATGTTCAGCCCCCGGATCGCCCTGGACCGCCGGGTGGTGCTGATCCTGCGCCGGTACGACGGCGAGACGGGGGCGGTGGCGGGGGCGCCGCGCCTGATCGCCCAGGCCTTCGACGGCACGGCCCAGTTCGCCCGCGAGCTGGGGCTGGAAAGCGCCCGGGTCGAGGCTGAGGCCCAGAGCGCGGGCAAGACTCGCTTCCTGGCCAATATGAGCCATGAGCTGCGCACCCCGCTGAACGCCGTGATCGGCTTCGCCGACATCATGCGCCAGCGCCTGTTCGGCCCCCTGCCCGACCGATACGCCGACTACGCCGAGTCCATCCATCAGGCGGGCGGCCATCTGCTGGACCTGATCAACGACGTTCTGGACCTGTCCAAGATCGAGGCCGAGCGGTACGAACTGGCCCTGGACCTGTTCGACGCCCGCGATCCCGTTTCGGCCGCCGTGGCCCTGATCCGGCCCCAGGCCGACGAAAAAGGGGTGCATCTGGCCCCCGTCCTGCCGCCCCATCCGCTGGAGGTCGAGGCCGACGCCCGCGCCCTGAAGCAGATGGCGCTGAACCTGTTGTCCAATGCGGTGAAATTCACCCCGGCGGGCGGGTCCGTGACCCTGACGCTGGACGGGATCGGCCCCTATCTGGAGCTGGTGGTGTCCGACACCGGCGTGGGGATCGCGCCCGAGGATCTGCAAAGGCTGGGCCGCCCGTTCGAACAGGCCGGCGGCGCCGATCAGAAGGCGCAAGGGACGGGGCTGGGCCTGTCGCTGGTCCGATCCCTGGCCGAACTGCACGGCGGGCGCCTCACGATCGACAGCACCCTGGGCGAGGGCGTGGCGGCCATGGTGCGCCTGCCGGTCGCAACCCTGTCGCCCGCCATCGAAGCCGACGAAACGCCGGGCGCCGCCGTCGAGGCGTGAGACGATCCAGGCCCTAAGTCTGGCCCATCGCCAGAAAGGCGCGGCCGGCGGCGAAGTCGCCCGCCTCGAAAACCGTGCGCGCCACGCTGCCGTCGCGGAAGACGAACTCCACCGTAAAGACCTCGCGCGGATCCAGGCCGGACAGGGCGTCGGCCGCCGCCAGGGGGAAGCGCCAGGCCTGACCCGCCGTGCGTCCCTGGACCAGCAGGCCGGGATCGGCCGTCGTCACGCCCGAGGCCCAGAAGACCCGGCGCTGGGCCGCAGGCGGCAGTTCGCGCGCCAGCCAGGGTCGGGGCGCCACCGTCGTGTCGCGCATGACCAGCCGCACCCCGGTCGGTCGCGACCGCCCCTGCCAGGAGACCACCGCCGTCAATTGATCCGCCCGATCCATCGCCCCGACCAGGCCGAACCGCACCGGCGAGGCGCCGACGGCGGTTCCCTGCATCAGCCGCCAGGTCGGCCGGCTGTAGGCGGCGCGGTCGGCGCTCCAGCCCGCCCGGTCGCCGGGAAAGTTCATCCGCGCCGTGCGCGACCAGCCGGCGAAGGCGGTCTTCACCCGACCGCTGACCGTCTTCATGTCGGCGGAATCGCAGGCGGCGGCGGCCGCCCGGGCGCGGGCGCGGGCGGCGGTCTCGGACAGCTGACGCGGATCGGCGCCGGCCCGCAGGGCCGCGCCGCGCGCCTGCCAGGTCGAGGCGTTCAGGGCCGCCGTCAGCTGAGGCTGGAACAGGCCGCACCGCTCATTGGCGGCCAGGACGAAGCTGCGCTCATAGAAGCGGTCGGCCGCCCCCGAAGCCGCCCCAGACGCGGCCTGGGCCGCGACCGGATCGCCCGCGATCACCGCCCCGACCACGGCCGCGCCGATCAGGGCCGCGCCGATAGGGACTTGGGTTCGCCGGGGATAAGGCCGTAAGATCATGGGCCGAGCCTAGCGGCCGGGCCTTTGAGTCTGGTTTCCTTACAGGGTTAGCGAATTGCTTCTGTCCAGCGACCTGTGGGTCGGCGCCCTGATCCGCCGCGCCGAGATCGAAGGCGCCCACGCCGTCGTGGTGAACAAGGGCGACCCCCGCGCCGGCGCCGTGATCGTCAAGGCCTATGACACCTCGACCCGCACGGCCCGCCTCTATGCCGAAGCCTTCGGCCCCGACGGCGAGCGGCTGTGGATCCAGCCCGTGACCTCGGACAGCGAGGCCGAGTTGGACGCCTATATCGCCCGCCAGCGCCAATACGACCCCGACCTGTGGATCGTCGAAATCGAAGACCGCCAGGGCCGGCATTTCCTGACGGAGAAGGTGCAGGGATAAGGGGGCGAAATCACAACCGAAACCTGTTCCCGGCCCGCTTTAAAGTCGTCTTCCATCCCTGTTTCCGGCTAGGGTGATCCATGGCGTGCAGGCGCGGCCGGCGAGGATGCGGATGGACGATTTCGACAAGTTTGAAACGCAGCTTCGCGGCGACGCCCGCGACGTCCTGACCAAATATTCTGACCGGGTGCTGCATCTTGAGCGGTATCGGCCTTGGCTGATCGGCCTCGGCGCCCTGGGCGCCTTGATCGTGGCCCTGTCGCGACTGGATCCGACCGGCACGCCCGGTCTGGTCGCCCTGATCGCCGGTGTCATTCTGGCCTTCGTCAGCGCGGCGCTGGTAGGCGCCATGGATTTCAAGAAGATCGAGATCGGCGCCCAGTTCAAATCGACGGAGGACGCGGCCGAGCAGGCGATCAAGCTGGGCCGGGAGATTGCGGCGGACCGTCGGAAGGTCGAGGACGGCGCCACCGCCCTGGACGAGCGACGGCGGAAACGGCTGCAAGCCATCGAACAGATGCTGCAGGCCGTCGAGGCCGGGCTTCTGTCCTCGGACGAGGCGGCGAAGAAGGCGACCGCCGCGACCCTGCTGAGGCGATCCATCACCTCCATCCGCAGCGCCGTCGACTATAAGGCCGCCGACGTCTTCACCGTCTCCATCTTCCGACGCGAAGGCGATCAGATGGTGCGCATCGCGGCGGAGTGGACCGATCCCGAGCTTGCCCGGACCGGGGGGCGCAGTTGGCGAAAGGGCAAGGGTTTCACCGGCGCCGCCTGGCACAAGGCCGAGGCCAATCCAGACGGCGAGGTCATCCTGCCCGACACGGCCCAAGACTACATCCTCTCCGAATATCCCGTCCCGGACCGCGATCCCCGGCGTGAGGAACTTTACAGGTCGGTTGCGTCCATCCCGATCCTGATCCGGCACAACAACGAGGTCTGGGGCGTGGTGACGGCCACAAGCAATCGGCCGGGCGTGTTTGATCGCAGCGGTCCAGGGCTCCAGAACGTGGATGTCGTCCGCGACATCGCTCGGATCGCGGCCCTGCTCGCCGGGCTGAACGCCCCTGCGCCGCCCGGCCGCACCCGCGGCAAACCCGCAGCGGCCGATTGAAAATTGGGCTGGGATCGGCCATTGTCAGACCTGATCCCATGCCCCTCTCTAGGAGGCGAAAGTGCAAGACGACGAAACGCTCGAGCGGGAATATCGCATCCTGTCCGCAAAGGTGACCTATGCGGAGGTCGCCGGACAGAAGGTCGAGCCCGCCGATGAAAAGCGGCTGGAGGAGCTGGCCGAACTCAGGGTCAAAGCGGTGCAGCCCGACTTCCGCGATTACGCCGCCGCCTGATCCGGCCCAGACGGCGACGTCATCGGGCGGATCGGCCCCTCTTCACTTCCTCGCGTCGAAGGCCGCCCGCGCGGCTTCGATGCGGTCGATATTGGCCTCGGCCCAGGTCCAGACGCCGCAGAAGGCCTCGGCCAGGGTGAAGCCCAGGTCGGTCAGGCGGTATTCGACCTTGGGCGGGATGACCGGATGGACCGTGCGCACCACCAGGCCGTCGCGCTCCATCTGGCGCAGGGTCTGGGTCAGCATCTTCTGGCTGATGCCGCCCACCAGTTCGCCCACGCGAGTGAACCGGGTCTCGCCGTGTTCGGCCAGGACCTCCAGGATCAGCATGGTCCATTTGTCCGCCACACGCCCGATCACCTCATTGACCAGGGCCTCGACGCGCGGATCGGCGACCTCGCCGGTTTCAGGATGCGAAATTCTTGCGGGCGGATAGGCCGTCATGTCCATTTCTTTCCTGCGGGTAAGTATGGCGGGTTTCGGTGCCTACTTTCCAGTGAAGAGCGACCGTCATAACTGAGTTTCCGCACTGACGCATCCCCTGAAGGAGAGCCCCATGAACATCAGCGGAAACACCATACTGATCACCGGCGGCGGCACGGGCATCGGCCGCGCCCTGGCCGAGGCCCTGCATGCGCGCGGCAATCAGATCGTCATCACGGGTCGCCGCGCGGACGTGCTGAAAGACGCCGCCGCCGCCAATCCCGGCATGGCCTGGGCGACGCTGGACGTCGCCGATCCCACAGCCGTCGCCGCCTTCGGCGAACAGGTGGTCAAGGACCACCCCGCCCTGAACGCGGTCATATTGAACGCCGGGATCATGAAGACCGAGGATTTGAAGGGCGAACCGTTCGACCTGGCGACGGTGGAGGCGACCATCGCCACCAACCTCCTGGGACCGATCCGGCTGACGGCGGCCCTCCTGCCCCATCTGACGGCCCAGCCCCAGGCCACGGTCATGACCGTCACCTCCGGCCTGGCCTTCATCCCCCTGACGGCCACCCCGACCTATAACGCCACCAAGGCGGCCCTCCACTCCTGGACCCAGTCCCTGCGCCATCAGCTGCGCGACACGGCGGTGGAAGTGCTGGAGCTGGCGCCGCCCGGCGTGGCCACCGACCTGATGCCCGGCCATGCCCAGAACCCCGCCTCCATGCCCCTGGCCGACTATACGGCCGAGGTGATGGACCTGATCGAGCGGGGCGAAACGCCGCGCGGCGAAATCCTGGTCGAACGGGTCAAGCCGCTGCGCTTCGCCGAGGCTGACGGCTATCAGGCCGTGTTCGAGGCCCTGAACGGAGCGGGGTGAACCCCAGCCGCGGCGGCGGCTCAGCCCTGCCGCCGCGCCAGGGCGTCGCGGATGGCCTGGGCCAAGGTTTCGATCAGGGCGGGGTCGGGCGTGCGGTCCTGGGCGAAGGCGTCGTCGCAGTCGCCGGCCGCTTCGCTGATCGCTGGGAAGCCGAAGACGGCGCCGGCGCCGGCGAGGCTGTGGACCAGGCGGCGCAATTCATCGGCGTCCCAGGCGCCCCGCGCGACGTGACGGTCGATCCGCGCCAGATCGCCGACGCACCGGTCCAGGAACCGGGTCCGCAGATCGGCCATGTCCGCCGTCACGGCCCCCTCACCCGGCCTGGGCCAGGATCGTCCGAATCTCCTCCACCAGGGTCATCGGGTCGAAGGGTTTGACGATGACGTCCAGGGCGCCCAGGGCGCGATAACGGCTGATCTCGCTCGACTGAGCCCGGGCGGTCATGAAGATGACCGGCGTCGTCTCATGTCCCGCCCGTTCGCGGATGCGCGCCAGGGCTGCGGGACCGTCCAGAACGGGCATCATCACATCCATCAGGACGACGTCGGGACGAAGCCCGCCGTCCAGCGCGGCCAGGGCCGCCTCGCCCGAGGCCACCGAGGTCACCGTAACCTGGGGGTCCAGCGTCAGGGCGAAGGCGGTCACGTCGCGAATGTCCTTGTCATCCTCGACGTGCAGGATGTGGAGAGCGGTCATGCAACACCTCGGGCGCGGGGGGCCAGGCGGCGCACGGTCCGCGCCAGCTGGGTCAGGGACATGCGGGACTTGATCAGGACCGCCTGAACGGCCGGGGCGGCCTCTCGGTCCATGTCCTGAGCCGAATAGATGATGACGGGAATGGTGCGGCCGTCCTCCTCGGTCAACAGCGGCAAAAGGTCCAGGCCGTTGCCGTCGGGCAGGCCCAGGTCCAGAATCACCAGGTCCGGTCGCCGCCGCGCCAGGGCCTCGCGCGCCGCGGCCAGGCTCTCGACCGGCACGACCTCGACCGTATCCAGGGCCTGGCGCGTCACCTCCAGAATGTCGCGGTCGTCGTCGACGTGCAGAACCACCGGCTTGTCGTCGGCGCTGAACAGGGCGCGGACGGCCTGGCGCAGCCGGTCCTGATCGACCGGCTTTTCGACCCAGTCGGCCACCTCCAGCGAGCGGCCGCGCACCCGGCCCCGGGCCACGTCGCCGGAGACGACCACCACCGGCATGGCGCGCGTCGCCTCATCGGCCTTCAGCTGCCGGATCAGGCTGACCCCGTCGGCGTCGGGCAGTTGAAGGTCGATGAGGGCGGCGGCGTAGGGCGCGCGGCGGGCCAGGGTCAGCGCCTCGCGCGCCGTGTCGGCCACATCGGCCTTGAACCCTTCATAGGACAGCATCTCGACCAGGATGCGCGCGGCGTCCGGATCGTCTTCACAGATCAGCAGCCGCACCGCCTCCTCGTCATGCGCCGCATCGGCCTGGTCCAGCGGCAGGTCCAGATGGAAGGTCGCCCCCTCGCCCTCGGCGGATTCGAACCACAGCCGCCCGCCGTGGCGTTCGGCGATCTCCTTGGCGATGGCCAGGCCCAGGCCCGTGCCGCCCTTTTCACGCGCATCGGTCGAATCCGCCTGGGCGAACTTGCCGAAGATGCGCGAGCGGAACTCGTCGGCTATGCCGGGGCCGCGGTCGGATACGCTGAGCCGGGCGATCCGGGTCTCGGGATTGACCGTCACCCGGACCTCGCCGCCGGACGGCGAGAACTTGACCGCGTTTGACAGAAGATTGGTCGCCACCTGGATCAGCCGATCGCCGTCGCCCCGCACCGGCGCCGGCGGGCCGTCGTTCAGGCTGACGCCCACGCCCAGCTGATCGGCGTAGCCCTGGATCCCCTCGACCGCTCGGGCGGCGACGTCGCGCAGGTCCAGCGGGGCCAGGGTCATCTTCAGCTGCCCGGCCTCCAGCTTCTCCACATCCAGGATGTCGTTGATCAGCCGCACCAGACGGCGGCTGTTGGCGTGGGCGATGTCGATCAGTCGGGCCGCCTTTTCCGGCAAGCGTCCGCCCGCCCCGGCCGCGACCAGGCCCAGGGAGCCGGCGATGGAGGTCAGGGGGGTGCGCAGTTCGTGGCTGACGGTCGAGACGAAGGCGTCCTTCATCTCGGCGATGCGGCGGCGTTCGGTGGCGTCGCGGATCACCGCCACCACATGGCGGCCCGTCGGCAGGTCCATGGCCGCAAGAGCGACGTCGACCGGGAAGCGCGCCCCGTCCCGGCGCTTGCCGGTCAGTTCGAGCAGAAGCCCCTGCTCCAGATCGCCGTGGCTGGCGTCCAGCCGGTCCAGAAAGGCGCCCTCTCCGTTTTCGGCCAGATCATCGACCAGAAGGCCGACGTCGCGGCGCTCGATCTCCGGCGCCGACCAGCCGAACAGCCGTTCCGCCGCCGGATTCAGCGTCTCGATGCTGCCGCTGGGGTTCAGGGTCACGATGGCGTCGAAGGCGCTGTCCAGGGTGGCGCTGTGGCGGGCGGCGGCGGCCTCAAGCCGCTCCAGCAGGGCGCTGCGGGTCGCCAGATAGCGCCAGACCAGGAAGGCGGTCCCCAAGGCGGTCAAGACCAGAACCTTGAACATCAGGGCCACCAGGAATTCGGTATGCCGGGTCCGTTCGCGCGCGTCGGCCGACAGCGCCGACAGCAGGTCGGCCTCACGCTGCGTCATCCGATCCACGATCTGGCGGATATCATCCATTGTCAGCTTGCCTCGCCCGCTGATCACGAGGCTGATGGCGGCGGACGCCTGGCCGGATTCGCGCAGCGCGATGGTCCGCTGCATCTCCAGCCGCTTCTGCCGGACCCGTTCCGACAGAAGACGCTGGTTCTCGGCCTGTGGCGGGTCCTTAGCCGAAAGACCCGCAAGCTTGTTCATCTGAGCGTCCAACCGGTCGAGGGCGCGATCATAAGGCTCAAGGAAGGTCTCGTCCCCGGTGATGATATAGCCGCGTTGGCCGGTCTCAGCGTCCTGAACCAATGAGAAGACGGACTGAATCTGCAGCCGGGTGTCATAGGATTGCTCGACCGCATCGCGCAGAGCGTCCGCGCTGGAGAATTCTCGTTGCAGCGTCACCCCAGTGGCCGCCAGAAGCAGGGTCACGACCGCGCCCGCCAAGGCGATGGCCAGTCGGAAACGCCGTCTTCCGAGTTGACGCAACATGGGATTCATCCGTTAGTTCCCCCTGATCGCATCTGGAGGTTGGGCGTGAAAGTCTGCGTGATCGAGGACGATTCGCTGGTTCTGCTTCATCTGGAGGAGATGCTGAAACGGCTGGGTTGCCAAGTCCTGACCGCAGCAACGGTCAACGAAGGGTTGCGGATCGTCGAGGACTGGTCGCCCGACGCCGTGCTGGTGGACATTCTGATGCCGGACCGCGACGGGCTGAACTTCATCATGGACACCCGGCATTTGAGGGACTCCCTGCGGGTCATCGCCATGAGCGGCGGGGGACGTCTGGCCTCGTCGTCCATACTGCAGATGGCGACCGGCCTGGGCGCCCACGCCGCCCTGACCAAGCCGATCACCGAAGAGGCGCTGAGGGCCGCTCTGGAGGGATGACCGGGGATGGTCGCGAGGGGGCGGCCGAAACCTCAGTCCCGGCCCAGCGGTCCCAGAACTGGAAATAGAGGCCGTAGTTTCCGTTGAACCGCTTGTGGTGGGCGTCGTGGTGGGTGGCGGTGATCAGCCAGCGAAGCGGCGCCCGCTCCAGCCAGGCGGCGGGCCAGACCTCGCGCCCCGCATGGTTCAGGGCGGCCGTCAGCGACATCAGCGTCAGCAGGGTCAGGGCCACGCCCCAGTGGATCGGCACGATCAGGGCCAGGGCGGGCAGGAACCAGGCGGTGGCCGCAGCCTCGGCCGGGTCGAAGGCGAAGGAGGCGAAGGCGCTGGGGTCGCGCGACCGGTGGTGTTCGGCATGGGCCCAGCCGAAGACGCGCGGGTGATGCAGGGCCCGGTGCACCCAGTAGTAGAAGGCGTCGTGCGCCAGCAGATAGACGATCAGACTGACCGGCAGCCACCACAGGGGCCAGGCGTCGGGATCGCTGTAGATCGCCGTCCCGCCCCGCTTCCACAGCTCCAGCACCAGGGCCGCCGGCAGGGCGTAGATGGGGCAGGCGATCAGGGAGGCGACGATCTCGGCGCGGATGCGCTTCATCGCCGGCGGCCGCAGGTTCAGCGCCCGTCCCCGGCCCGCCCCGGCCCACAGCAGCCCATGGGCCGCCGCGCCGACCAGCAGATAGCGCAGGCCGATGATCAGGCTCAGCGCCAGGGTGGTGATGAGCAGGTCCCTCGACATGGGGGCACAGACGGTCAAATCCCTGCGGCGGTCAAGTCGTGGCGAAGGCGGATCAAACCGCCTATGCTGGGGCCATGGCCTGGCTGACGTGGATCGCGCTGTTCCTGACCGCCTTTTTGGGCATGGAGGCGTTCGCCTGGATCATGCACCGCTATGTGATGCACGGTTTCCTGTGGTCCTGGCACCGCAGCCATCATGAGCCGCACGATCACCTCCTGGAGAAGAACGACCTGTTCGCCGTGGTCTTCGCCGCCCCGGCCATCGTCATGGTGGCGCTGGGCCTGCACCTGTGGCCCTGGGCCCTGCCGGTCGGCCTGGGGATCACGGCCTATGGGATGGTCTATTTCTTCTTCCACGACGGCCTGGTGCACCGGCGGTTCCCGACGGGCTTTTCGGGGCGATCCGGCTTCTGGACCCGGCGCATCCAGGCCCACCGGCTGCATCACGCCGTGCGCACGCGCGAGGGCTGCGTCTCCTTCGGCTTTCTGTGGGTGCGGTCGGCGCGGGCGCTGAAGGCCGAGCTGGCTCAGAAGCGGGGCTCTTCCAGCAGCGGCGCCTGAGCGAGGGCCGCCAGATCGGCGGAGCCCGTGCAGAAACAGGCGAGCCGCAGCTGGGCCGCCATCAGCTCGAAATGATCGACCACCGCCTGGGTCGAGGTCAGGGCCGCCTCCAGCACCCCGGCGGCCTGGCCGACCAGATCGGCCCCCAGACGGACGGCGCGGGCCGCATCCAGACCGTCCTTGATCCCGCCCGAGCCGATCAGCCCCAGGTCCGGGGCGGCCTGGGCGCAGTCGCGGAGGCTGCGGGCCGTCGGCACCCCCCAGTCGGCGAAGGGGGCGGCCAAGGCCTCGGCCCGCCCGCCGGTGGCCCGCGCCCCTTCGATCAGGCCCCAGTTGGTGCCGCCCGCCCCCGCCACGTCCAGGGCCGCGACGCCCATGTCGGCCAGGCGCCGGGCGACGGCGGCCGACAGGCCGGCGCCGGTCTCCTTGACCACCACTTGGCCCGGAAAGGCGGCGGCGATCCGCTCGATCCCCTGGGCGACGCCGCGCCAGTCGCGGTCGCCCTCGGGCTGGACGCCTTCCTGAAGCGGATTCAGATGCAGGATCAGGGCGTCGGCGCCGATCATCTCCATGGCCCGGCGCGCCTCGTCCACCCCATAGCCCAGGGCGAACTGCACCGCCCCCAGATTGGCCAGGATCAGGGCGTCGGGCGCCCGGCGGCGCAGATCCGGCCCCAAGCCCGAGCCGCCGGACCCGCCGGCCGTCTCCAGGGCGACGCGCTGGGAGCCGACCGCCAGGGCCACGCCCAGGGCCTGGGCCGCCTCGGCCAGCCGCGCATTGATCGCCTCGGCCCGCGACGGGCCGCCGGTCATCGAACTGATCAGGAAGGGCAGGTTCAGCCGCCGCCCCAGGAAACGGGCGGACAGGTCGATCTGGTCCAGTGCCAGGTCCGGCAAGGCGTCATGGACGAAACGCACCGCCTCCAGTCCCGAGGACGCGCCGCTGAGACCCCGTCCGGCCCGCACGTGGTCGATGTGTTCGTCCTTGCGTCGGATCAGGGCGTCGTCGGGGGTGGGCATCGCAAACGCTCCTAGCGGTTCCCTCCGAAACGATCATGCTCTGGCGGGTTGCATCCGACGCAGTCGTGATGCCGTATGTGATCATAATGCGTCAGCCCAGGGTCGCAACGCGACTGTCGAAGGACATCAGGAGACCCGTATGGCGATCGTCGGCTTAAGGCCCCAGCCCGTGTCGGACCCCGAACCTCAGTCGCCCGAGAATCTGCGTGGCCTGGTGCAGGACCGGCTGGCCGAGACGGCGCCCTCATCGGACGGTCTTTTAGCCCTCGTCGCGCGCGAGGCCCTGCTGGGACCGGGCAAGCGGGTCAGGCCGGTCGTGGCCATGTTGGCCGCCGCGCACGTCGGCGGGCGGGCCGAGGACGCCCTGGATTTCGGTTGCGCGGTCGAAATGGCCCATGCCGCCTCCCTGGTTCTGGACGACCTGCCCTGTATGGATGATGCGGCCTTGCGGCGCGGTCAGCCGACCCTGCACCGCCGCCACGGCGAGGATGCGGCCGTGCTGGCGGCCGTGGCCCTTTTGAACCAATCGACCCGGCTGATTCTGCAAAGCCGGGCGCCGTCGGAGGCGCGGCTGGGCGCCCTGGACGATTTGACGCAGGCGATCGGCTTCGACGGCCTGGCCGAGGGCCAGATGCGCGATCTGCGCGACGATCCCGTTCAGCGCGACGTGGTCGCCCTGCGTCGGATCAACGATCTGAAGACCGGCGCCCTGTTCGTCGCGGCCGCGCGGGGCGGCGGCCGGATGGGCGGCGGCGATGCGGACGACCTGGCGCGTCTCGCCGCCTTCGGCGAGGCGGTCGGCTTCGCCTTCCAGCTTTGCGACGATCTGATGGACGCCTGTTCGACGACCGAGGCCCTGGGCAAGGACGTGGGTCAGGACCAGGGCGTGACCACCTTCGTGAACCTGTGGGGCGAAGGCCGGGTCCGCGCCGGCATGCGCCAGTCCCTGGCCCGGGCGGCCGAGGCGGTCGGGCACGACAGCCCCCTGACGACCTATGTCCTCCATCTCTTCCGGCAGGCCCAACTTGGACGCTAGCGTCGCGCCGGCGCTGGTTCTGAAGGACGTCGAGGCGGGCTACGGCGGGGGTCCGGTGCTGCGCGATTTCAACCTGACCGTCGCGGCCGGAGAGGTTTACGCCCTGCTGGGTCCGAACGGGGCGGGCAAGTCCACGGCGGCTCGGGTGGCCTGCGGCCTGATCCCCGTCCGGCGCGGGCGGGCGACGGCCGGCGAAGGCGCGCCCCGTCGCGGACGCATCGGCCTTGCGCCCCAGGACTGCGCCCTCTTTCCCGCCCTTACGCCGCGCGAGAACGTCGCGGCGGTCGCGGCCCTGTGCGGCCTTCCCCGTTCCAACCGCCCTGCGGCGGTGGAGCGGGCCCTGGCCCTGACCGGATGCGCCCCCAGGGCGGACGAGCCGGTTCATTCACTGTCGGGCGGATGGCGTCGGCGCGCCAACCTCAGCGCCGCCCTGGTCGGGCGCCCGCGCCTGCTGATCGCCGACGAACCGACCGAAGGGGTGGACGCCGCCGCCCGCGTCGTCCTGTCGTCCGCCCTGCGCGAGACGGTCCAGGCGGGCGCCGGCTGTCTGCTGATCAGCCACGACGAGGCCTTCGTCTCCGAGACGGCCGATCGGATCGGCGTCCTGGCCCAGGGCCGGCTGCTGGCGGAAGGACCGCCCAAGGCCCTGCTGCGTCAGGCCTTCGGCCTGGCGCGGCTGCTGGTCGTCAAACTGCCGCGGCCCGCCTCGCGCCTGGCCGCGAGCCGGTTCGCCCAGTCGGGTCTGGCGCCCTCCAAGGACGGGCTGGAATGGCGGCTGCTGTGCGAGGACGCCCTGGGCGCGGCCCAGAGGGTTTCGCCCGAGGCGGACGCCGAGGGGGGCGAGGTCGCCGTGCGTCGCCCCGGCCTGGACGACCTGGTCGCCCATCTGTCGGACGCCTCGTCATGATGGCGGTGGCGGGCGCCTGGGCGCGCGGCTTCTGGCGGGACCGTTCGGGCATGGCCCTGACCCTGGTTTTGCCGCCCCTGGTCTATCTGCTGTTCGCCGCCGTCTTCGGCGCCGGGGCGCGTGGCGACATCGACGCCAGCGTGGCCCTGCACGATGCGGCGCGCACCCCGGCCACGGCCGCCGTCGGCCAGGCCCTGTCGCGGGACCTGGGGCCGCGCCTTCGCCGTCTCGACGACGTCCAGGCGGTGGAGCGGGCCGTGATCGACGGCCGCGCCGACGCCGGCGTTCTGATCGCCCGCGACGAGGCAGGCGCGCCCCAGGTGACGGTGGTGTCGGCGGCGGGCCGAGACGTGGCGGCGGCGGCGCTTCAGGCGCGGCTGGTCCCGATCGCGGCCATGCTGGCCGGCCGGCCCGCGCCCCCGTCGCGCGACGTCCCCGTCCGCCAGGTGGGGCCGCAGGGCGACGTCCAGGGCGCCTATTACGCCGGGGCGGTCAGCGTGATGTTCGTCTTCTTCGCCGCCATGCACGGCGCCATGGGCGGGCTGGACGAGCGGCGCTCGGGCCTGCAGGCGCGGCTGGTCCTGGCGCGGGGCGGAACGACGCCGATCCTGGCGGGGCGGGCGGTCTGGCTGACGACGGTCGGCCTGATGCAGTCGGCGGCCGTCTTCCTGGCGGCCTGGCCTCGGCTGCCGGATCTTGCGTTTTGGCAGTCCGCGGCGGCGCTCCTGACGGCGGCCCTGGTGGCCCTGTGCGCGGCGGGGGTGGCCCTGGCCCTGACGGCGGCCTGCCAGTCGCGCGAACAGGCCCAGCCCCTGACCACCTTCGTCGCCCTGCTGCTGGCGGCCCTGGGCGGGTCGATGGCGCCGCGCTTCCTGATGCCCGAAGCCTTCCGCACCCTGGGTTGGATCACCCCCCACGCCTGGGCCGTCGAAACCTATCAGGCCCTGATCTGGCGCGGCGATTTCAGCGCCGGGGTCCTGGCCGGCTGGGCGGCCTTGGGCGGCGTGGGTCTGGCCGGGCTCGCCCTGGCCGTGATGATGGAGCAGAGACGCGCCGCGCGCTGAGCGTCGTCAGATGTGGGTCCAGAGGGCCGGGCGCGGCGGCGGTTCGCGCCAGACGTCCAGGGTCTTGCACCACAGGGTGATCAGGGCCCCGCGCCCCACCAGGGCCAGCTTGCCCGCCTTGTCGACCGAGGTCCGGCCGTCCCAGGCCTTGGCCCCCGACCGCGAGACGTGGCGGCCGATGGCGCGATAGACGCCCCGCGCCGTGGCGATGGCCCAGGCCGACCGTGGATTGAGATCGCGCAGACCCCAGCGCGCCGAGGCGTAATAGGGTTCGGCCGCCGCCACCAGCCGCTGGGCGGTGTGGGCGACGGCCTGACGGTGCCGGGGCTGATCGACCTGATCGCGCGGCACGCCCGCCTCGTCCAGCCACTGACCGGGCAGATAGACCCGTCCGCCCCGGGCGTCCTCGACCACGTCTCGGGCGATGTTGGTCAGCTGAAAGGCCAGGCCCAGGTCCTGGGCGCGGCGCAGGGTCGGCGCGTCCTGAACCCCCATGATCCGGGCCATCATCACCCCGACCACGCCGGCGACGTGATAGGCGTAGTCCAGCGTGTCCTCCAGGGTGTCGTAGCGGCGGCCCTCCACGTCCATCTCGAACCCCTGCAACAGGTCCATCGCCTCCTCTGCCGGAATGGCGTGGCGGGCGGCGACGCGCTGAAAGGCGGTGAAGACCGGGTCCGTCTGCGGCTCTCCGGCCAGGGCGGCGGCGGTGCGTTCGCGCAGTTCGACCAGTTTGCGCCCCGCCAGGACCGGGTCGATGCCGACCGCCCCATGGCCCAAAACCTGGCCGTCGATCTCATCGTCGCAATGGCGGCACCAGGCGTAGAACATCCAGGCGTCGTCCCGGATGGCCGCCGGAAACAGCCGGGCGGCGGCGGCAAAGCTCTTGGAGCCCTGCTCCATCGACTGGCGGCTGTGGTCCAGGACGGCGTCGGTCATGCGGTCCGCCCCGCGTCTTCGATCATCAGGCCGGCGGTGGCCTTGGCCGAGCCCACCACCCCCGGCACGCCCGCGCCCGGATGGGTGCCGGCGCCGACGAAATAGAGGTTGGGGATCTGGTCGTCGCGATTATGGACGCGGAAATAGGCGCTCTGGGTCAGGATCGGCTCCAGCGAGAAGGCCGAGCCCTGGTGGGCGTTCAGCTGGTCGCGGAAATCCACGGGCGTGAAGATGCGGCAGGTGTCCAGATCGGCCGTCAGGCCGGGAATGTAGTGCTGCTCCAGATAGGCCAGGACCCGGTCGCGATAGCGCGGCCCCTCGACCGCCCAGTCGATGTCGGCCGAGGCCAGGTGCGGCACCGGCGCCAGCACATAGAAGGCGTCGCATCCCTCGGGCGCCAGGGACGGATCGGTGCGGGTCGGGGCGTGCAGATAGAGGGAAAAGTCCTCCGGCAGGTCCGGCCCCTTGAAGATTTCGCCGATCAGCTCGCGGTAGCGGGGACCGAACAGCACCGTGTGGTGGCGCACCTCCGGGTGGACCCGCTTCAGACCGAAATAGATGACGAACAGCGACATGGAATGCCGCTTGGCGGCCAGACGCGCCCCCTCCTTGCGGCCGCGCGGCTCCTGGCCCAGCAGGCGCTGATAGGTGTGGACCACGTCCGCATTGGAGGCGACCATGTCGAAGGCCAGGGCCTGGCCGCCGACCACCACCCCGTCGGCGCGCCCGTTCGCCAGGGTGATCCGCTCGACCGGACTGTTCAGCCGGATTTCGCCGCCCAGGTCCTGAAACAGCCGCACCATGGCGTGGATCAGGGCGCCGGTGCCGCCGCGCGGGAACCAGACGCCCCAGCGCCGCTCCAGCGCGTGGATCAGGGCGTAGATCGATGAGGTCGCGAACGGGTTTCCGCCCACCAGCAGGGAGTGGAAGCTGAAGGCCTGGCGCAGATGCTCGTCCTGAATATAGCCGGCGACCTTGTCATAGACCGACCGCCAGGCCTGGAGCCGCATCAGCTCGGGCGCCGCCTTGACCATGCTGGCGAAGTCCAGGAAGGGCACGGCCCCCAGCTTCAGATAGCCTTCCTTCAGCAGGTCCTGGGAATAGGCCAGGAATTTGCGATACCCTCCCTGTCCGCCGGGTTGCGGGCGACGATCTGGCGGTCCAGCTCGTCCTGGTCGTTGACGTAGTCGAAGACGTCGCCGTCTTCCCAGCACAGCCGATAGAAGGGCGCCACCGGCAGCAGTTCGACATAGTCGGACAGCTTGCGCCCCGCGCCCTCGAACAGCTCCTCCAGCGCGGACGGATCGGTGATGACGGTGGGGCCGGCGTCGAAGGTATAGCCCTTGTCCTTATAGACATAGGCCCGGCCGCCCGGCAGGTCGCGCGCCTCGAAGACCGTGGTCTGAATCCCCGCCGTCTGCAGGCGGATGGCCAGCGACAGCCCCCCGAACCCCGACCCGATCACTGCTGCTCGCATTACGCACGTCCTCTTTCGACCAGACAGGTCAGGGCGGCGCCGATCGGCACCGGGGGTTTGCCGCTGAGGATCCGCGCCTTGTCGCCCAAGGTCGTCTCCCCCGCATAGAAGCGTTCGATCAGCGGCTGGGGCAGGCGGTAAAACCGCTCCAGCACCCTGTACCTCTGATCCGGCCGCGCGGCCCGAAACAGCATGCGGTTCAGCAGCCGATAAAAGCCTCTTTGCGCCCATACGTCGCGCGCATGGCGACGGATGACCTGGGCCAGGGCCGGGCCGTCCGGCGCCGCTTCGATACGCTCCGCCAGATGATCCGCCAGCCGCACCGCGTCCGGCAGGGAATAGCCGGTAGTCGGATGAAACAGACCGGCGCGCAGGCCGCTCAGCGCCGTCGGCCCCAGCCGCTTCAGATGGGCGGCGATGTCGCCGTCCAGGGCGACCGGCAGCACCCCCTCCTCCTCGCGCAGAACCGTCTCTATGACCCAGCCCCGCTGCGCGGCGTAGTCCCTGACGCCTTGCCGAAACACGTCGCGATCCAGGTCCGCGCCGTCGGTATAGCGGGTGTCCTCGATCAGCAGGGTCCGGTCGTCGAAGGGCAGGACATAGAGGAAACGATAGCCCCCGGCCTGATCGACGCAGGCGTCCATGACGATGGGCTCGTTCAGCCCGTGGGGCGCGGTCAGCCGCACCTCCAGGCCGACGAATTTCTGAAAGCCCAGGGCCAGGTCCGGCGCAGCGGTCGGCCCCCGGCCGTCGATGACCGCCCGGGCCGTCAGCCGGCGCCCGTCCGCCAGGACCGCCTCGGTCGGCCCGGCCGAGACGACGGCGGCGCCGGTGACGATGCGCCCCGGCAGGGCCTGGGTCACCGCCTGGGCGAACCGTTCGGCCGTCACGCTGCAATAGCCGGTGGCCAACCGCCGTTCGAACGCCGGGAACCGCACGGAATAGCCGGGCCAGCGACAGGCGATCAGCGGCGCGATCCACGCCCGCTGCGCCGGCGTCAGATCGGCCTCGAAGAAGGACCAGGTATGGATCCCGCCCAGCCGGTCGGCCGCCTCCACGATCCGGACGTCCAGTTCGGGCCGGACCTGGGACAGGCGCAGGGCCAGAAGGCCGTTGGCCAGCCCCCCTCCCAGCAGCAGAATGTCCGGCGCGGAACTGTCGGGGGCGGCGGCCTGCATCCGCGACAGGTGGCACGGGCGAGCGTGGCGGGCAAGCCGCCCGGATGCGTCCGACGCCGGCCTGGGTTAAACAAGGCCCATGACCGCCGCCGTCGCCGAGCCCCGCATCGTCCCGCGCCAGACCTGGATCGGTCTGACCCTGGCGGGGATGATCGTGGCGGGATGGGCGAGCCTGCACGTCTACGGCGTCTATTTTCACCGCTGGGGCCCGTCCAGTCTGGTGATCGCCCCGGCGATCGTCGCCGTCCAGACCTGGCTGTCGGTCGGCCTGTTCATCGTGGCCCATGACGCCATGCACGGCTCCCTGGCGCCGGGACGGCCGCGGCTGAACGCCGCAGTCGGACGCCTGACCCTGGGGCTCTATGCGGGCTTCCGCTTCGATCGGCTGAAGACGGCGCACCACGCCCACCACGCTGCGCCCGGCACGGCCGACGACCCGGACTTCCACGCCCCGGCGCCCCGCGCCTTCGCGCCCTGGTTCCTGAACTTCTTTCGCACCTATTTCGGCTGGCGCGAGATGGGGGTCCTGACCGTCCTGGTCCTGATCGCCCTCTTCGGTCTGGGCGCACGGCCGGCCAATCTTCTGGCCTTCTGGGCGGCGCCGGCTTTGCTTTCGGCGCTTCAGCTCTTCACCTTCGGCACCTGGCTGCCGCACCGCCATACCGACCAGCCCTTCGCCGACGCCCACCACGCCCGCAGCAGCGGCTACGGCCCCCTGCTCTCCCTGCTCACCTGTTTCCACTTCGGCCGCCACCACGAACACCACCTCACCCCCTGGCGGCCCTGGTGGCGTCTGTGGCGCGGCGAGTCTTGATCCAAGGCTGCGGCGCGGGCCGCCAAGACCTGTTCGGCGACCTTCGTGTCGGCGATGGGAACACGGCGGCGTTCCGGGCCTTATAGGTGAGAAGGAAGTCGCCCATGCCCCTCGCCCTGCTGTTCGCTCTTGCCGCCCTCAGTTCGACGCCGGCGCCCGCCGCCGATCTGGCCAAGGCGCAGCCCAAGACGTCCGGCGGGATCAAGGCGGCGGCCCAATCCTCTGCGCCCGTCTTGGACGACGTCAGGGTTCGACTGCGATGCATTGGGCGTGCCGACGGCCGGGTCTCGGATTGCGTCGTGCTGTCGGAGAGCCGGCCGGGCTATGGGTTCGGCGATGCGGCTGTGGCCCTGATGAACGGGACCGCGACGCCCCCCTCGCGCGACGGCGGCCGCCCGATCGACGGCCCGTTCGAACATACGATCCAGTTCACTCCTTGAGAGCCGACGCTTGGCGTTCGGGTCCGGGATGGGGGCGCGGGCTTGGGGTTTCAGGCAGCAAAAAGCCGCTAGATCGTTGATCCAGCGGCTTGATTGTTTGGGTGCGGGAGCACGCACTGGCCGGGGTAGTATATTTGGCATGATCGATGTCCCAGCCTGACCGCAGGCGCCATGCTCTGTCATTCCGCTTCGTCTGGAATGCGCCAGCAGCAGAAATTAGCGCCCGCGTTGCAAGCAGACATTCCAACTGCAGGTTGGAGTAGGCTATCAACACGTCACGGGTGCCGAACATGTAGGCGGGAGACAGGTGGGGGACCGCAATGATCGAGGACCGGCAGGCTAGGGCGAAAATCGCCCGGAGTATCGGTACTGCGCTTGATGATCTCGTCCAGGAACGCATGAGGGGGTTGGTCGAAGAGCCCGATATCACTTCCCGCATTGGGCAGCGTCTCGAGGATCGCTTTAACGGCAAGCGCCTTGGCGGCTATCGCGTGCGGGTCATCACCGAAACAATCACATCTCATGGAGGCAAGAGCCTAGAAAAACCGCTTGGGACTGATCTTTACTTCGCCTTCTCCGTCGAGGACGCAGTCGGAAACGAGACATCCAAAGGTGTACTCGTCCAAGCTAAGCGCGAACAGAACTGCGACTGGACGGAGCTTGGCGAGCAATGTCGGCGTATGAAACTGGTGACCCAAAAAGGGTCCGTCGTCTGGCTCTACAGGCCAACCGGCATTGGCGTGATCCGTTCAACCGATGTGACCAAGCGGATCTCGGCCTCAATGGATTCAACCTCGTTTTTTGACCTCGTGCTCGAATGTCGTATCGGAGACCGGCGTAAGGTACCGCACGGCCAGTTCGGCGATCGGAATAGCCTCAAGACGATGTTGAAGGACCTTGGAGCAAAAAACGCAGTCTGGCTCGATCTTGAGCAGGTTTGATTTCCATTGATGCAAAGCCGGCACCTCTGCGCCACAAGCGGAAGTAGCTCCGGGGCAGGATACAGACATTGCTGGGGCTAGCGGTCTGTCGAACAGCCTCTGGAACCAACCTCCTGGCACCACACCTTCCCACGCCGACAATTGACTATACCCGAGAAAGCGACGAACTGCAGGTTTCCGACAATATGGCCGGCGTGGCCGACTCCGCTATGATGCAATCAGCCGGGAATGGCTGTCGGATGATTGGGGCATGCCACTTACCGTGAGCGCGGAAGAAGAAGAACAGGTCGGGGGCGCTGATCCGCTGCATTTCAAGATCAGCTCAGCGCTGAAGCGCGTTATCGGTCGTGACCTGATCACGGACGAGTTCGTCGCGATTTTCGAGCTAGTCAAAAACGGTTTCGACGCGCGGGCGACCCGCGTCGATATCGTCCTCGTCGACGACACGCTCTACATCATCGACAACGGTAAAGGGATGTCCCTGCAGGATATCACCGACAAGTGGCTGTTCGTGGCCTACTCCGCCAAGCGCGACGGCACCGAAGACCTCGACTACAGGGATCGCATTGGGGAAGGCAGGTCGTTCGCCGGCAGCAAGGGCGTCGGCCGCTTCTCCTGCGACCGCCTCGGCCAGATCCTGCGAATGCAAACTCGTCGCGGCGGGAGCGGTGATGACGTCGAGGTAGTGATCGTCAACTGGGACCGGTTTGAGCAGAACGCGAAGGAAGAGTTCGCGGCTGTCCCGGTTGAGCACGACACCACCACCGAATTCGAGCTGCCGGACGATATCGATGACCTCGGGTCGGGAACCGTCCTGGAGATCAAGGGCCTGCGCGAAGGCTGGGACCGCGAGAAGCTGCTGAAGCTACGCGCGGCCTTGGCCAAGCTGATCAACCCGTTCGGCAACACGAGCGACGACTTCCAGGTCTGGCTGCACGTACCAGCGGAAGCTAGTGAAGACGTCCGCGAGATGGGCCGATCAGGGTTGGAGCCGTCACAGAACGTAGTGAACGGCCCGGTCGAGAACTTCATCTTCGATACGTTGAAGGGAAAGACGACCCACCTTGAAGTGGTCGTGTCTGACGACGGGGCCTACGTCTACTCGACGCTGACGGACAGGGGTGAGCTAGTCTACCAGATTCGCGAACCGAACGAGGATTACCACCTCCTCAAAGGAACCGGATTCCACTGCAACCTGTTCTACCTGAACAGGTCGGCCAAGATGACCTTTAAGCGCCGCATGGGCGTGAACTCAGTCCAGTTTGGGTCAATCTTCCTGTTCAAGAACGGCTTCCGCATCTTCCCGATCGGCGAAGAGGGCGTCGACACGTTCGGAATCGATCGGCGCAAGGCCCAGGGCTACAACCGCTTCCTCGGCACTCGCGATGTCATTGGGCGAATCGACGTCAGCGGCTCCGACGAGGTGTTTCGGGAGTCAACGAGTCGGGACCAAGGCCTGATCCAAACCCCGGCCTACGAGCAGTTGGAGGGCTGCTTCGACGAGAAGTGCTTCCGGCGCTTGGAGCGATACGTCGTCGGCGTGAACTGGAAGGACGCGCTTGACCTCGACGTCGACGACGCCTCGCGCCTTCGCGGTGACAGCGCCAGCGCGCGGATCACGGCGATCGTCGCTCAGCTAGCCGGAACCGAGGGCGTCGAGCTTTTGGCCTATAACCGCGACCTCGTGCGCATCCTGAACGAGCGGTCGGAAGCCTTCTCCGACACCCTGTCTAGCCTGAGGGTCCTTGCGGGTAAGTCCGGGCATGAAGAATTCCTCGAAGAGATTGACGCAGCGGCAGCTCGCTTTGCCGACCTGCAGCGCGCCGAGATTGCTGCGCGCGAGGCGGCGGACCGCGAGCGAACCGCCCGTAAGGAAGCCGAGCGCGCTGCCGCAGAAGCGGCGGCGCGCGCCGAGCAGGCGACCAAGGGCCTCGACGAGGAACGCAAGCGTAACCTCTTCCTGACTTCGCTCGGCAGCCTGGATCGCGACGTTGTCGAAATCCTACACCACCAGATCATCATACATGCCGCAGCCATCAATGAGATCGTCAACACCCAGTTCGACCGGCTGCGCGACGGTGTGGTCCCGTCCCGAGAGGACCTGATCTCCACTTTCGAGAATATCTCCTTCCAGAATCGGAAGGTGCTGTCGACGGCACGGTTTGCGACCAAGGCGAACTTCCGGCTGGACTCGGAGGCGATCGAAGAGGACCTGGCGGGGTACATCGTTGACTACATCCATGAAGTGGCCCCGATGTTCTCCGAGACCGGCATCCGCATGCTGGTGTCTTCGGAGGCGAAGGAACTCCACCGGCGGTTCAAGCCGATCGAGGTCTCTATCCTGATTGATAATCTGGTCAACAATGCCGGTCGCGCCGACGCGTCTCAGATTTCATTCCACCTGGACCAGCCCACGCCCCACGAACTCCGCATCGTCGTCCAGGACGACGGCTGCGGTTTCGATCGATCCATTGCCGAGCTTGGTCGTTTGTTCGAGAAGGGCTTCACAACGTCTACGGGATCGGGGTTGGGCCTCTACCATGTGGCGCAAATCCTCGACGATCTTGGGGGGGCGATAACGCCCGAGCGGTCCGATCAGGGCGGCCGGTTTGTTATCCGCATCAGGGGATGACCAGGAATGCAGCTCGACTATCGAATCCTTTGGTTTGATGACCAGCAACAATCGATCAAGCCGTTCGTGGAGCGGGTCCAGAACATGATCGCGCGGCTCGGGTTCGAGCCGAAAGTCGACCTTAGGATCGTCACTGCCGACGTGGCCGAACCGTTGGCGGACTTGCCCTCGCAGTCCGAAGTCGATCTGGTGTTGATGGATTACAAGCTGGGCGGGCAGCACGACGGCGCTGACCTCGCGCAAAAGCTACGCCTGTCGTTTCGTGACACCGACTTCATTTTTTACAGCTCTGAGCCGGCCACCACACTACGCCAGCTCATTTTCGACAAGGGTATCGACGGGGTCTTCTGCGTCAGCCGCCCAAACCTGAGCGACCGGGCGAACGGGATCATCCAAGGCCAACTCCGCCGAGTGCTCGACCTTAACCACATGCGCGGCATCGTCATGGCCGCGACGAGCGACCTCGACCTCGGGATGATCGACTGCCTGGAGGTGGTACAAAAGATCCTCTACGTCGGCGAGGAAGCTAATGCCGCTTATGCGAACGAAATCGCTGCACGCATCTCAAAGTCGATGCGCAAAAAGGCCGACGAGGTCGAAAAGCTTGGGAAGCAGGGGCGGCTTGCCAAACTGCTGCGCGAGCCATCGTTCGGCGCGTTCCTGCGCTTGGAGCTGCTGCAGGAAGAGATCACGAAGCTCGCCGACAAGCTCGGGGAACCGCATGTTGTCGAAGGCCTGAGCAAGTACCATGCGGAGGTCATTACTCCGCGCAACGACTTCGCTCATCGAAAGGCCCATGTAAAAGACGGCAAGCTCCACCTTGAAGGTAGAGAAGAACCTCTCGACCACGAGTCGATGAAGGCGCTTCGCCTCAGGCTCCTATCGCACGCTGACAACCTGCGGGGCTTGTTGAGCGCCCTTCACGAAATGGCCGGCATCGCCGGTCAGCCGAAGTTGGCGAAGGAAATCGCCAAGGTCGAGGCCGTTATCGAGCAAGTAGCGGAGGTAGCTGCGACCGATCCTAACCCGTCTGCGCCGGAGCGAGGCTGACCCTCAAGCAGTGGTTTTTGAGCCGGTGGCCAAGTATTTCTGCGAAGAGCGGCGGGACCGCGTTGGCGACCTGCGTGAAGCGTGGGACTTCCATGCGACGGCGGTGGCCGCCGGTGGTGTATTTGCCTTTGAAGACAAACCAATCGGGGAAGGATTGGAGCCGCGCGTTCTCCCGCACGGTAAGGGTCCGTGGCTCGGAATAGTGCAGCAGATCATCGGGCATGCTCGTAACCGTTGGCGCCGGGAGCGCTGCATCAAGCACCCTGGTTGCCATCTTGGTGATGCCGAGCTTCGCACGCATTTCGGGGCTCAGCTGGCGGTTCGAGCGGCCTTCTTCTCTGCACATCTGGATGATGTCTGCGAACCGCTCCCGAATGGCGGGGGTGTGCTTCGCGAGACGGGTATCTGATGTCCTCCCCTCGTGGCCGTCGCGCATCGCCCGCTGGTAGGGGGTGATCGGCCCCGTATAGCCGATCGCCTCAAAACCTGTGCTGTCGGGGCACGGGTGCAGGTCGTTCCGGCCGATCTCTAAGTCGGAGATGGCGTCTTGGGCCGACGTCGTTGCCCCGAGTCCATAGCCCTGCAGCACGATTGCCTTGCTCACCCGCAAGTCGGCTAGGGCGCCGCCCTCAAGCCCGAGCTCCTTCCGGGTCCCGACCAAAATGAACCGAGGCCGGTTCTGCGGGACGCCGAAGTCGCAGGCCCGGAGGATTTGCGCTTCGACTTCATAGTGCTCGGAGAGCTTGCGCGACAGTTGCGCAGCCGCGTTCTCGCGAGTGCCGCCGCCAGCGCGCGCTTTGAAGTCCAAGGTAAAGCCCCGGACATTCTCAAGGAGAATCACCTTCGGCTGGACGATTTCCACCAGCTCCAAATACCGGTCGACCATAACGTTGCGTGGATCATCAGCGCGTCGGCGACCTGCGCTAGAGAACCCTTGGCATGGCGGCCCCCCAGCCAGCAGGTCAACCTTGCCCCGCAGAGCCAACAACTGATCCCGATGCTTGGCGATCACGCCCTCGACGGTGGAGGGCTGCTGTGGCAGCCAGCTCGGCCAGTCGTAAGAAAAACGCGCCCCCTCCGTGAGGAAGTTTGCTTGGAGCGTCGCGAAGGCGAAGGCATCCTTCTCGATGGCGAATAGCCCGCGCCAACCAGCGCGATGAAGGCCCAAGCTCAAGCCGCCACAACCTGCGAAAACGTCAATATAGGTGGGGGCGAATGCACCCGATCCGATTTCGGTGCCATCTCTTTCTTTGGCTGGACCGTTCAGCATTTAGCTTTCCTGCATCGTTACCAGACTACGAATCGCGGAGCGTGACAGGACCAGGTTTATTTTTTGACTCTGGCCCCGGCGGCCCAAGGAAGGCCCGAAGCTGAGGCGACAGGACGTTGAGATCCTTGGCCTCGCACTCCCAGACCACCGCTGCGTCCCAACCCATGGCGGCCACAGCCGCGAGGTTCCTCGCGTCCCGATCCCTGTTGGTCGCGAACTTGGCCGCCCAGTAGTCTTGCCGGCTTCGCGGCAGATGTGCATATCGCGGTCTTGCTGATGACCTCAACCCGCTGAGTCAGCGCCCGCAGGTGCTCTTCGTTCGGAAATCGCATTCCCCGGGGCGGAGGGCTGCGCTAGGGTCTTGGTTCCACGGGCTCGAAGACCGCAATATGACCGAACAGCAGGAGTTCTTTCGCCCGGAGGCCGTGGAGGCATCGCGGCGTCGCATCGGGGCCCCGGTTCGCCCGGTGGGGGTAACGAGTTGGGCGATCACCGCCTTCATGGTGCTAGTTGTGGTTGTCGTCGCGGTCTTCGCCGTCTTCGCAAAATTTGCCCGTATAGAGAGCATTTCCGGATCACTTGAACCGGTGGCCGGATCGTCCCGGGTCGTCGCCCCGCGCTCGGCGGTCGTGACCCAGGTGCATGTGGTCGAGGGCCAGGTCGTGGAGGCGGGCGATCCGCTGTTCACCCTCGGCTCGGACATGGTTGTCGAAGGCGGCGCGCCGCTTGGGGACATCCTGCGTGACGTCTCTGAAGCCCAGAGCACCGCGCTGCAGACACAGGGTGCCGCGATGCGCGCCGCGCAGCAGCGACAACTCGACGAACTGGCCGCGCGCGCGGCCGGCCTCAGACAAAGAATCGAAAGGCTCAGAAGCGATCTGGTCCTCGGCGAGCAGAGGCTTGAGTTGAGCCAGGCCACCTTGCAGAGCTTCGAGGACCTGCGCCTGAAGGGCTATCTCTCGGAGATCCGGTACCGAGCCCAGCAGGCGTCGGTCCTCGATGACCGTCGCGCCTTGTCCAACATATCCGGTGAGATCGACGCGACGACCGTGGCGCTTGCCGAGAACGCCGCGGCGCGGGAACGCCTGCAAGCGGAGGGAGTGCAGTCGCTCGCCGCGTTGGAAACCTCGCGCGCGACCTTGCAGGAACGTCAGGCCACGGCCTCTGCCCAGGCGGCGGTCATCATCACTGCTCACAAGGCTGGGAAGGTCACGCTCCAGGCGCGTCAGGGATCGTCCGTCTCTGATGGCGGAGCCCTGGCCATCATCCTCCCCCCCGGCAGCCAGCTCAAGGCGCAGTTGTGGGCCAGTTCGCGGGCGGCGGGCTTCGTCCAGGTCGGCGACGAGGTCAGGCTTCTCTATGACGCGTTTCCCTATCAACGGTTCGGCGCCGGTCGTGGACGCGTCGTCGCCGTGTCCGGCGCGCCGACGGACCCGAAGGACGTGCCGTTGACGCTCACCAGCGAGGAAGCGCTGTACCGCATCGATGTCGAGCTCGACGCGCAGGACGTACAAGCTTACGGGCGGTCCTGGGCGCTCGCCGCGGGAAGCCGCCTGACCGGCGACGTGGTGCTGGAATCCCGGTCGATGCTGGAGTGGGTCCTGGATCCGATCCGGGCGATCCAGGAACGGCGGATGTGATGGCCAATCCTTCGATCCGAAATCGCCAGAATGAAGCAACCGAATGCGGCCTGGCGTGCCTCGCCATGGCCGCGAGCGTCTGCGGGTCGGAGATCGACCTGCCCTGGCTCCGGCAGAACTATCCAATCTCGCTGCGAGGCGCGAACCTGAAGGATCTCGCCGCCATCGCCGGGGGCATTGGGATGACCACCCGCGCCGTCCGGTGCGAGGTGGAGGAGCTGGATCAGCTGCGGACGCCCGCCATCCTGCATTGGGGCTTCCAGCACTTCATTCTGCTCAAGCGTGTTCGCCGCCGGCAACTCGAGGTCTTCGATCCTTCGCGCGGCGATCGCCGGATCCCCCTGGCCGAAGCAAGCCAGTACTTCACGGGGGTCGCGATGGAGGTTGCTCCAACCGCCGACTTCAAGCGGCGTAGGGAGCGGCCGCCGCTCAAACTCAGCAGCCTCATGACCTTTAGCCGCGACATCAAGAGCGGGCTGTTCCAGGCGCTGTTTCTGTCCCTGATCATCCAGCTCTATGTGATCGTGTCGCCGTTCTACATGCAGTCGGCGATCGACGGCGGTGCGCTGCAGGGCGACAGCGAACTCCTCGTCGCTCTCGCCATGGGCTTCGGTCTCTTCGCCCTGTTTAACGCCGGCGCCGAAGCTCTGCGCGGCATCGCCTTGCAAAAGGTCGGCTCCCTCCTCTCCTGGGACATGAGCCAGAGACTGTTCCATCACATGGTGCGTCTGCCGCTTCCATGGTTCCAGAAGCGTCGGCTGGCCGATGCCATGACGCGGTTTCAGGCGCTCGATCCACTGAAGGCGCTGATTGCGAACGGACTGATCGCGGCGTTGATGGACGGCATGTTGGCGGTCACGACCGTAGTGATGATGTTCATCTACGCGCCGCCGCTCGCGGGGATCACCGTGGCCGGCCTTGCACTGTACTTCATCGTCCGCCTTGTCGGGCTCCCCATAACGCTGCGCTTTTCGGCGGACGCCCTGCAGGCGTCGATCGGCGAACAGGGCAAGCGCATGGAGACCCTCAGGGCGATCCAGACCATAAAGACCATGGGCGGGGAGACCGAGCGCGAGGGCGTGTGGGCCAACAAGCAGGCCCACATGATCCGCGCGTCACAAAACAGCGGGCTAGCCAACCTTGGGTTTTCCACCGTCCAGCGCGTCATCGACGGCATCATCAATGTCGTTGTGATCTATTTCGGCGCCCGCTCGATCCTGGCGGGCCATTTCACGGTCGGCGCCCTCTACGCCTTCATGTCTTATCGGACCCAGTTCACGACCCGGGCTTCGAGCCTGTTCGAGCAGATCATCAACTGGCGCATGCTGGAGGTCTACACCGACCGCCTCGCGGACGTGGTGCTGACGCCGAAGGAAGAGGGCTTGGAAAAGATCCGCACAGGTCTGCCTGAGATAGAGGGCGAGATCGAGCTCCAGAACATCGGCTTCCGTTACGGCCCCACCGACCCGCTCGTGTTTCGCAACGTCTCGGTGCATGTCAGGGCGGGCGAGGCGATCGCCATCATCGCGCCCTCAGGCACCGGCAAGTCCACCCTGCTGAAGGTCCTCTGCGGTCTCTATCCGCCGTTGACCGGAGAAGTCCGCATGGATGGTCTGCCGCTGAGCGCATGGGGGCTGCCTCAGGTCCGGCAGGCTTTCGGCGTCGTCATGCAGGACGATGAACTGCTCCCCGGCTCGATCGCCGACAATGTGACCTTCTTCAGCGAGGAGCCCGACATGGAGCGGGTCTGGTCATGCCTCGCCATGGCCGCGATGGACGAGGAAGTCCGCGCCCTGCCGATGCAACTCGACTCCTTCGTAGGGGACATGGGCTCGGCGTTGTCGGGCGGGCAGCGACAGCGCGTCCTGCTGGCCAGGGCGCTCTACAAGGAGCCGAAGATCCTCGTCCTGGATGAAGCGACCTCGCATCTCGACATCGCCCGCGAGCGCAGTATCAACGAGGCGCTGAAGGCGCTGTCGATCACCCGCATCGTCGTGGCGCACAGACCGGAGACGATCGCGGCGGCGGATCGCGTATTCCGGCTCTCGGACACCCTGGAGGAGGTCCAGAGGCCAGCGGTGCGGAAGGCGGCTGCTCCCGCTCAGCCCACTGCGGGAGGCTGAGCGGGAGCAGCCGCCTGTTTTCAGAACGCCCCTCCCTACAGGCGCTTCGGGGTCAGGGGCTAAGCGTTGCGTCGTTTGACAGACAGTCTAGGACCACCGTCCGGACCCTCGCACCCCATTCCGCGATCGGGCCCGTCGAAGTCCTGACCTCGACGGTCTGCGCCGCGCCGTCCGAAGCGGTGTTCCGGCTTCGGAGGGTGTAGAGCGCCGCCAGAGCCGCCCGGGGCGGCGTGGCGGAGAGCGGAGACAAGACTGGGCCGATTTGGAGAGCCTCAAGCTCAGCCATCTGCGCCTCAAGCGCCGGACAGGTCGCCGACCCAACAGACTGAGCGGGTCCGCCCGCGGCGCGAGTGACCCGCCAGACCACGCGTTGCTCCGCCCGATCGGATCGCGCGATCTGACGGCTGAAGTTGAAGGTCTCGCTTGGCCGCACCGATCCTTCAGGATCGACCCGCAACGCGAGGGTCACGCCGGGTTCAAGCCCCGGGTTGGTGAGCTGGAGTGAGACGAGGAAGGCGATCAGCATGCGACCTCCAGAGGATCAGGGACACTGAGTGACATCGACGCCGTCTTCATCGTTCATATTGTCCTTGTCGAACACCTTGATCTTCTCATCGGGCGTGATCACCCACATCTTGAACTCCTGGGTTCCGCCGTTTTCCCAAACCCAGTTCTGATAGATATTGAGAAGGTCGCGATCCGGGGCGGATAAGGTACCGCCGGCGGGCTGGTTGTGGATGAAGCCCACGACGTTGGTCGGCGTCACGCCGGCGGGATTGGGGGTGACCTGCGCGCCCTCCGCGGAGAACACTGAAGGTCCAACCGAGTAACCGGTCAGGGCGTAGCTGCCGTCGTCGTTGCGGATCACGAAATAGCCGCGCTCCCGGTGCGCCAGGTGCTCGCCGCGCGCTGCGGCGTCCGCCAGGAACTGCGCCAGCGCCAAACGCACCTGGCCATCCTGAGCGCAGTCCGGATCCGGATCCTCTCCGTCCGTGACGGGGCCCGGGGTCGAGTCGCCGGCGTCGCCGTAATCTCCGTAATCCCCGTAGTAGACGTCGTCGCCGTAGTCGCCGTAGTCTCCCCAGTCGCCGGAATCGCCCCGATCACCTACGACATCCACCTCGTCGAGTTCGGTCACGCCGTCGTCACCCGAGTTGGTCCCGCCCGAGACCAACTCCAGCTCGCTCAATGTCAGCTCGCGCATAGGCACTCCTCCCTCTCGCGCTGAGAGTGTACGACCGCCTCTCGGTTGTCAATCCGGATCCTGTTGCGGACCCCGAGTGGTCGGAGCCGCCGATGTTGGATGAGCGGCGACAATCGCCGCTCGAAGAAGGTCCAGGAGGTCGCCCCAGGCTCCATGCAGTTCGGCGTCGCGTGCATAGAGGGTGAGATTGCCGGGCGGGCGGTTCCCGAGCTCGTGCAGGGGCAGATAGGCCGCATCTTGGCCGCCGTCCTCGTTCAGCACGAGATTGGCCAGGACCCGGGACACGCGGCCGTTCCCGTCCGCGAACGGATGGGCGTTCGTGACGGCGACCATGGCGACCATCGCCCGGAAGGGTGCGGGTCCGTCACGCGCCGAAAGCCAAGCGTGAAGTCGTCGCAGCCTTGTCGGGAGCGTGCCGGGGCGGGGAAAAATGACGCTCACCCCCTTCTCGTCGGGATCGGTCAGGACCGGACCCCGGCGAAGGCGCGCGGGCGACTGGGTGACCTCCGCTGCGAGCATCTCCAGAAAGCTGACGAATTCGTCTTCCCCAAGAGCGGCCGGCAGGCTGCTGAATGGCGCGCGCCCGCGCTCGAACGCCGCCGTCTCTCGAACCAGGCGGAGGTCGGAAGAGCCGGAAGGCGAAGGCGGACGATAGAAGGCGGCCAGCGGATGGGGCGCCACGGGGTCTGACCCCGAGGGCGGGCGACCGGCGGCGGCTCTCAAGCGAAGCCAGTCGTCAGAAATCGCCCTGATCTTGGGGGCGAGGTCCAGCTCTAACGCAGACCATACCGGAAACGGAAAGTAGCGGCGCTGTCGGAGATCGTTCCGGCGGGCGAAGAGACTGTGTCGAGGCTTGGACGGGCACGTCATGACGCACTTTCAGCACATCTCGGGAGCCGAATCCCTATTGAAACCAGCAGACACTTCAGGTTGTCTTGGCGCTTCGGGCGACAACCGCGCTCCATCTGACCTCAGAGACCTCACAATGACTGAGACGCTTGCCGTGACCCACGCCGAGGCGACGACTGGACTGGACCGCGATCAAATTCTGACGTTTCTGAAGGAAAAGGGCGTCGATGACGTTCGACACTCGGGCAAGACCCTGCTGGACCATCTGCTCGGCGTTGAAGAAATCGTCGCCCGCTGGGGCGCGGACGAAACAGTGAGGTTGGGCGCGCTCTTCCATTCCATTTACGGAACCGAGAACTTTCGGCGCGCCGTACTCAGGCCGACGGATAGGACGACGGTGCGCGCCGTGATCGGGGAGAATGCGGAACGGCTCGCATGGCGATTCGGAAGCCTCCGGGCCGAGAGCCTGTTCCGCGCCGCCCAACCCGGCGCCGACCCGGTCCTGGCGTTCCGGGGCGCCGTGGCGCCCATCACGGTGACCGTTGGCGATCTGCGCGCGATCGCCACCGTGTACGCGGCGAACTGGCTGGAGCAATTCGACCGGATGCGTGCGCGCTCCCGAGCCGGTCGGATGGTCGAGATGCGCGAGCTCGCCGACTGGCTGGGTGGCAAGGCCAAGCAGGATATCGACGCTGCCTATGGCTTCAACGTCAAGCCCCTCGTCTTGCCCGACCGGACCCGAAAGAACACGCGGGATGACGCCGTGGAAGTCTGGGATGGAGCCGTCCCGAAGGAGCTCCAGATCCGGCTGGCGGGCCTGATGGATCTCAACATCTGGCGATACGGCTGGAAGGCGAGTGAAGAGCAGACCGCCTACGGGTTCTGGCACTCGCACTTCGGGGGTGACGACAACGACGCGAGCGTCAAGGACTGCGAGCATGACCTCGTCGGCCGGCCGCTAGTCGCCCCCGTACTCGAGCTCTGGCGTATGCTGCAGGCGGGCCCTTTGAAAGGTCATGTGCCGGTCCGGGTTTATGCTAACGCCCACACGTTCGGCGGCGACGGCCACCTTCACCGCGACCATACGGCGCCTGGGCATTTTACGACGATCTACTACGCCCATCCGGAATGGAAGCCGAATTGGGCAGGAGAGACCGTCTTCTTCGAGGAGAAGACGGAGGAAATCACCGCGTCGGTCTTCCCGAAGCCCGGCCGGCTTGCCCATTTTCCTGGGCGACTTCTTCACGCTGCTAGGTCACCCAGTCGGGAGTGTCCCGCGCTGCGCTCAGTGATCGTCTTCAAATCGCGGGTAGAGGTTTGATCGGGCCGGCGTGCGGTTGCGCGGCATGACTTCGCCGCCGTCTTCCACCACTAGGCCGAGCGCCTATCGGGGGGTTCTGTCTGGGCGGAGGCAGCAACTCTGGACCGAACTGTTTCCTCAGGCGGAGGCAGCCGGATTTCCCCCCTTTCTGACGGAGGTCAAAGCCAGCTCCCCCCTAAACGCCAGTCCTTATGTCACATCTCTTGAGGACTTGCGGGCTGGGCGCGCTCTTCCCGCCCGCCGCGAGCAGGTTCGAAGGCTGGTAGACTATCTGACGATGCTCGCGGCCCATGGCGTCCAATGCGACTTTATGGTGCTTGGGGGAAGTCTTTTGGACGCATCTCGGACACCCCGGGACATTGATGCGCTGTTTCTCTATCGAGCAAGAGACGGGTTCGACACCGCCGGCCTTCGAGATCTCCAAATTGCTGCGGAGAAGTTCCGGATCGACGCCCGTCTTGCACCGATCGACGGAGACATGCTGCCCGCCCTGAAAATCACCCTGTTCATGGCGATGCTCTATTCGACCGACAGATCCGGCTCCCTCGCACGGGGAGTCGTGCTCGTTGATTGTCGCGGAGGCGGCGACGACTAGGATGGCAACGATCAAGCCTGCCGCGTCCAAACCGGATAGCCCAAAGGGCGGCCTACGGCGAGGGTCGGCCCGCACCTAAAGGGTCGGTTGGCCCGGCGCGGAACCCTTCCGCTTACAGATCAAACTTATGGCGCCCCGGAGGGGGCCGATTAGAGGGGTCGTTCCGGAGGTGGAACGATGCACACCTTACGCACAGCTGCGAGGGGTTAAGCGACTGAATAGGCTGAAGAAAAAAACGGCGGGAAGTAGCGTACTATACGCTACCGTCGCCTGAGCGTCCAATTTTCATGTTTTTTCAAGCACTTAACGGTAGCGTATAGTACGCTACCGGTGGAAGATTGGAGCTTGAATTCGCGGCGACCTGACCTCCAACGAACTAGCCGAATTGTATGGAACGAATCCCCTTCCGGACCTGACCGCAGCCTATCCTCGTGCGGATCTCTGGTGGTGAGCACCGCTGAACGGACCGCCCACTCTGCCACCCATTAATTCGTCGTGTCTGTCACCGACAACTCGGCGAAGGAGCGCTTGATGGGCAAGGAATGCTCTCGTGGGTCATTTCGTCGCCGAGCGAAATCATGATCGTTCCCCCTCAAATATCGACGTCGAAATGCCCAAGCGCACCGATCAGATCCTGTCCCACCAGCAAATTATCCAAGGCATGTAACGACCGTTCTTTGGCGGAGAGCGAATCAGCCCCCGCTCTGTAGAGCGAGAACGTCAGGGCCGCTTTCTTCGCTGCCTCTCAATCTCCTCGATGCGGCGAGGCATCAGCTTGGCGATCCAATAGCCGACCAGCTTTGCCGCGAGTGACAGGAGAACGAAAGCGATCGCACACATCGCGAGCATCGTCAGAAACCTCAGACCCAGGTTTTCCACACGTTCATCCTTCACTGCTCGCCCCACGGACATGGGGAATAATGCAAAGAGGCCAAGGGCGCTGCTTACCGCATCGGTTAGTGCGCTTTTGACTTGCGACGGACATCGACGATATCCGCAAACTCGCTCGCTTCCCTTTCCGAAAGCAAGGCCTGGAGGGCCAAACCCTGAAGCCTGTGAGGGCGCGTCCGGCCGCAGAATCTGTCAGCATCGAGCTCGCCGGCGCCATCGCCGGTGAGCACCAGCGCCCTCTCGTGGAGCGGTCGCATCGCCCAATAGGCCGAAAAGCAGTCGGCTAAGCCACGGGAAAGATCGGAAGAACCGTCCAGTAGGAAGCTGCCGTGCGCATTTTTCCATTCGGCTAGGTCGCGACCCAGGTCGAAGGAGAAGGCGTCCAAGTCGCCGCCTTCGCTTGCGAGATCAACAGCCTCTTCAATCTCCATCAGCATTGCCTGACAGGCTTGGCGGTGCGCCTCGACATTTCGACGCGCCCATTCTGCCGTAACCAGTTGCGTGAGCACGGGATCGTGGGATGGCAGAAGGACCGCCAAATCGATGCTGACGTTGCCCCCGCTTTTATCTCGCTGGAGCGGGAGGAACGACTGCAACGCCTCGAGGCGCTCATTCGCCTCTCGCTCGCCGAAACCCGTTTCGCGACACACTGCGGCAAGACTGGTGACAATTCGGCGAGGGTCGGGCGTGGCCGATGCGGACACTTGCCGTGACCATATCCTCATCATCGACCGAAGAACGGCGCGCAAATCGCTGGGCATGCCTAGCTGATCTTCAGCGCGGGCCAGGACTTCAATGCTGACGACTCCTATCGCGCCGGCCACATCCTCAGCAGCCAGAGACGATCGGGGGCCCAGGGTGAATTCCAAAAAGTCGAACATCCGCGCTCCAGGGTTATAAAAGCCATTCATTCACACTGATCGTGTGTAGCTCCGAGCTTGACGTCGGCGCAAGCGCGAAGGCGTGGCGCATGATAGAGACTTGGAATGGCTTGGCCGGCGTATCCGGCAACTCAGGACGTCGCGCGCCTTCAGCCAGGAAGAGCTGGCGGAGCGTTCCGGTCTTCACCGGAACTATATCGGCGGCATCGAGCGCGGCGAGCGGAACGTGGGCGTAAAGGCGCTTTTCGCCCTGGGCAGGGCCCTATCGGTGTCTCCCGCGGACTTCTTCACAGACCTCTAAGCAGGCCCGCTGCCTAGCGCGCCGCTCGTCGCCGTTAATCCGTTGGCAACACACGCCAGCGAATATGGCTGCACCCCTCTCCCCTGAAGATGTCCACCCGCGCCCGTCCGCGCGCCCGTCCGCGCACCCGTCGTGTATAACATTTTCTTATGGGACCGAGATGGTGTCGCTCAAACAAAAAATGGCCGAGGCCGACCGGCAGACCACGCCCACGGCCGAACCTTCAATTTCTGCAGATCAGGCGTGTTCAACTTCTAAAGCGGCGAAGATCGTCCTGGACCATGCCTGCGCCTTGGTGGTCGATGACGACCTGTTCCCTCATAATCGAGCGAGCGCCGCACTTGCTCTTTTAGACGATCTGGCCCGCACTCTTGCTCGAGTGGCGATCGATCTGCGACTTGAAGGCTCCTCTCACCTCCAGGAGCCCGACGGCTGATGCGCACCGCACTTTATGCTCGCTATTCGACGGACCTCCAGAACGTCACCTCCATTGAGGACCAGTTCGCCACTTGCGGCGCCTTCGCCAGGCAGCAAGATCTTTCGGTCACGACCACCTTCCACGACGCCGCCCTCTCCGGCGCGTCGGCCGCCAATCGGCCTGGACTTCGCGCCCTGATGCGAGCGGCCAAGGCGCGTTCCTTCGACCTGGTGCTTTGCGAGGCGCTGGATCGATTGTCCCGATCTCAAGCGGACGTATGGGCGATCTTCGAAGACCTCCGCTTCCACGGAATCAAGATTCGGACGATCTCTGAAGGCGATATTGGCGAACTTCAGATCGGCCTCATGGGAACCATGAACGCGCTGCAGCTCCAAGAGATCGGCCGAAAGACCCGGCGCGGGCAGCAAGGCGTCGCGCGTTCCGGTCGCCATACCGGCGGCTGCGTCTATGGCTACCAGATCCGGCGCGAGGTCAATGCTGCGGGCGAGCCGATCCGGGGGCTCCGCTCGATCGATGAAGCCGAGGCGGAAGTCGTCCGCGAGATCTTCCGACGCTATGCGGCCGGCGCCTCGCCACGGGCGATCGTCGCTGATCTCAACGCACGCGGCATTCCCGGACCGCGCGGCGGCAGATGGAACGCTTCGACCATCAACGGCAACGCCGCGCGTGGAAACGGCGTCATCCATAACGAACTCTATCGCGGCGTCCTGGTCTTTGGGCGGCAGACCTGGGTGAAGGATCGACATACGGGCAAACGGCAGGCGCGCGCCCGCTCGACCGAGGACGTCATCCGCACGGAAGTTCCGGACTGGCGTATCGTGCCCGAGCCGCTGTGGCTCAAGGTCCGGGCGCGGTATGAAGAGAACAAGCTCGGTTCGCAGAAGCGCTCATCCTTCGCCTCAGTCCGGCCACGACACCTCCTCAGCGGCAAGTTGACGTGCGGCGTCTGCGGCGGCCCCATGATCCGCAGCGGGTCCGAACAGCGTTTCATGTGCTCTTGGCGAAGGGAACGGGGCGAAGCGGCCTGTAGCAACGGCCGCGGCGTCAAGGGCGGCGAGATCGAAGCGCGCGTGTTGGCGGCTGTAAAAGATCGCCTGCTGTCGTCAGAACTCGTCGCCGTTGCGGTGGACGAGGCCCGACGATCGTCCGAGCGCGAAGCGCGAGAACTCGCCTTAGGTCGCTCCAAGCTCGAGAAAGAACTGTCCGAGGTCAAGCGGCGGGCCGAGCGTCTGATCGATCAGGTCGCCGACGGGGCTCTGACCGGCGTCGCCGTGAAGGATCGTTTGGGCATCCTAGAGACGCGGCGCGCGGAGCTCGAAGAACGGCTGTCCGCTGCGCCTTCGCCGCCTGTAGTCGCCCTGCATCCCCGCATGGCCGATCATTATCGGTCGGTCGTCGCCTCGCTGGAGCGTGTCCTGGACCGCAGCGACAGCGAAGCGGTGATGGAGGCGAGGGATTTGGTGCGTCGGCTAATCGAGACGGTCGTCGTCACGCCGTTGCCGGAGCGCGGGAGATTCTCGCTGACGGTCCAAGGCAAAATCGCCGCCCTGGTGGGCCAGGACGGCGATGATACTACGATATTGGGTGCGGGAGCAGGATTTGAACCTGCGACCTTCAGGTTATGAGCCTGACGAGCTACCGGGCTGCTCCATCCCGCGGCAGGGGTGGTTTGTGGAGGAAGAAGGGGTTCGACAAGGATTTTTCATCATCGGCTGTCCGCCTGGTAGACCCGGCGGCGACCTACTCTCCCGCGCCTTGAGACGAAGTACCATTGGCTCTGGAGGGCTTAACGACCGAGTTCGGAATGGGATCGGGTGGGGAACCTCCGACATAGCCACCAGGTCAACGAGGCGGACAGCGGATGATGAGAAGACATTGTCGTGACGATCATCGGGTGATTGATGATCATCGAATGAGTTTTGCTGAGAAACGATCAAACCGATCGGATTATTAGTACCAGTAAGCTTCACGCGTCGCCGCGCTTCCACACCTGGCCTATCAACGTGGTAGTCTTCCACGATCCTCAGCGAAGCCTTGTTTTGAGGTTAGTTTCCCGCTTAGATGCTTTCAGCGGTTATCTATTCCATACTTAGCTACCCTGCTGCACAGCTGGCGCCATGACAGGTACACCAGAGGTATGTCCATCCCGGTCCTCTCGTACTAGGGACAGATCCTCTCAAGCTTCGAACACCCACGGCAGATAGGGACCAAACTGTCTCACGACGTTCTGAACCCAGCTCACGTACCACTTTAAATGGCGAACAGCCATACCCTTGGGACCTGCTCCAGCCCCAGGATGTGATGAGCCGACATCGAGGTGCCAAACTTTGCCGTCGATATGGACTCTTGGGCAAAATCAGCCTGTTATCCCTAGAGTACCTTTTATCCGTTGAGCGATGGCCCTTCCACTCGGGACCACCGGATCACTATGGCCGACTTTCGTCTCTGCTCGACTTGTCAGTCTCGCAGTCAGGCGAGCTTATGCCATTGCACTCGACGAGCGATTTCCGACCGCTCTGAGCTCACCATCGCGCGCCTCCGTTACACTTTGGGAGGCGACCGCCCCAGTCAAACTACCCACCACGCCATGTCCCGGGACCGGATAACGGTCCTCGGTTAGACGTCAACGACAGTAAGGGTGGTATTTCAAGGACGACTCCACCAGAGCTGGCGCCCCGGTTTCATAGTCTCCCACCTATCCTACACATACGGTCGCTAACGCCAAGGCGAAGCTATAGTAAAGGTTCATAGGGTCTTTCCGTCTGACCGCGGGAACCCCGCATCTTCACGGGGAATTCAATTTCACTGAGCCTGTGCTGGAGACAGTGGGGAAGTCGTTACGCCATTCGTGCAGGTCGGAACTTACCCGACAAGGAATTTCGCTACCTTAGGACCGTTATAGTTACGGCCGCCGTTTACCTGGGCTTCAGTTCGGAGCTTTCACTCCTCCCTTTAACCTTCAGGCACCGGGCAGGCGTCAGACCCTATACGTCGCATTGCTGCTTCGCAGAGCCCTGTGTTTTTGCTAAACAGTCGCTACCCCCTGGCTTGTGCCACTCAGTCCTGGTTGCCCAGGGTGAGTCACGCTTATTCCGAAGTTACGCGTGCAATTTGCCGAGTTCCTTCAGCACAGTTCTCTCAAACGCCTTGGTATGCTCTACCTGACCACCTGTGTCGGTTTCGGGTACGGTCTCTGCTGGAGTTATTTCCTGGGACGACGCCCCTGCACGGACAATCCAATAAGCCCGTACAAGTTATGCCATCCGTCACTTCCAGCTGGTGCAGGAATATTTACCTGCTTCCCATCGACTACGCTTTTCAGCCTCGCCTTAGGGGCCGACTAACCCTGCGCAGATTAGCTTTACGCAGGAACCCTTGGTCTTTCGGCGAGAGTGTCTCTCACACTCTTATCGTTACTCATGTCAGCATTCTCACTTCCGATACCTCCAGCCAGGCTCACGCCTGACCTTCACCGGCTTACGGAACGCTCCGCTACCGCTTGCACAAAGTGCAAACCCATATCTTCGGCGACTGGCTTGAGCCCCGTTACATTTTCCGCGCAGGATCGCTTGATCAGTGAGCTGTTACGCTTTCTTTAAAGGATGGCTGCTTCTAAGCCAACCTCCTGATTGTCAAAGCAATCCCACATCGTTTCCCACTTAGCCAGTACTTGGGGGCCTTAGATGATGGTTAGGGTTGTTTCCCTTTTCACGACGGACGTTAGCACCCGCCGTGTGTCTGCCCGATAGTTCTCTTAGGTATTCGGAGTTTGGTTAGTATTGGTACCGCTCGCGCAGCCCGCAACCATCCAGTGCTCTACCCCCTAAGGAATTCGTCGGACGCTCTACCTAAATAGATTTCGCGGAGAACCAGCTATGTCCAAGTTTGATTGGCCTTTCACCCCTATCCACAAGTCATCCGAGAATTTTTCAACATTCACCGGTTCGGTCCTCCAGTTGGTGTTACCCAACCTTCAACCTGCTCATGGATAGATCACTTGGTTTCGGGTCGTCATACGTCGAACTTAGCGCCCTATTCAGACTCGCTTTCGCTGCGCCTACACCTAACGGCTTAAGCTTGCTCGACACATGAAGTCGCTGACCCATTATACAAAAGGTACGCCGTCACCCCGCTTGGGGGCTCCGACTGCTTGTAGGCTTCCGATTTCAGGATCTGTTTCACTCCCCTTGTCGGGGTGCTTTTCACCTTTCCCTCACGGTACTTGTTCACTATCGGTCGTAGAGGAGTACTTAGGCTTGGAGGGTGGTCCCCCCATGTTCAGACAGGATTTCACGTGTCCCGCCCTACTCGAGTCTCTTGCTGTTTGATGACTACGGGGCTTTCACCCACTATGGCCGACCTTTCCAGATCGTTCGTCTTTATTTCACAAGAGCACTGGCCTGGTCCCGGTTCGCTCGCCACTACTACGGGAGTCTCGGTTGATGTCCTTTCCTACGGGTACTGAGATGTTTCAGTTCCCCGCGTTCGCTTAATGAAGCCTATGTATTCAGCTCATTATACCTTTCAACAATCCGCCAATCGCTGACCCGACCGAAGCCGGAACAGAGTTGGAAGACTGTAAAGGTGGGTTCCCCCATTCGGAAATAACCGGATCAAAGGGTGCTAGCGCCTCCCCGGTTCTTATCGCAGCTTGCCACGTCCTTCATCGCCTCTCTACGCCAAGGCATCCGTCAGAAGCCCTTCAACGTTTGATCGTTTCTCAGCAAAACTCATGCTTGGTTTATTCCACCCGACTGGAAAGGCGCCGGGGGACCAAGCCTGATTTTTGTCAGACAATGTCTTCTTATCGAACCAGACCTAAAAGCTCAGGGGAGCCGGTCTCATTCTTCCTTCACAATATCAATGCACATCACCCATTCAGGTAACGGCAAACTTGTATGCGATGCGCGCCTCAGGTCATTCGCCTCTCGCCGCTCGGCGAGTGGTGGAGCCAGACGGAGTCGAACCGACGACATCCTGCTTGCAAAGCAGGCGCTCTACCAACTGAGCTATGGCCCCTTCTCAGGGTCAAGCCAGGAGAGCTGTCGACGAACCGTCCAGATGGATCCTAGAGGGCTGGTAGGCCCGGGCAGACTCGAACTGCCGACCTTACGCTTATCAGGCGTACGCTCTAACCACCTGAGCTACGGGCCTAGGGCAGCGCGACAGCCAGGAGTTCCGGGCTCGCGATCGCGTCACCAACTCCACGACCCGTATGGCCGAGGCGTCGATGACGAAAGTGGAAAGAGAAACGGAGACGGCGGCATCCCGCCGTTTTGCTCAGAACGCTACCGCCTTGCGGCGACTTAAGCGTTCTTCGCTTGATCGGAGCCTCAATAGTCTCGTGAGAGACTGGAGAAGCATCCTTAGAAAGGAGGTGATCCAGCCGCAGGTTCCCCTACGGCTACCTTGTTACGACTTCACCCCAGTCGCTGACCCTACCGTGGTCGCCTGCCTCCTTGCGGTCAGCGCAGCGCCTTCGGGTAGAACCAACTCCCATGGTGTGACGGGCGGTGTGTACAAGGCCCGGGAACGTATTCACCGCGGCATGCTGATCCGCGATTACTAGCGATTCCAACTTCATGCCCTCGAGTTGCAGAGGACAATCCGAACTGAGACGACTTTTAAGGATTAACCCTCTGTAGTCGCCATTGTAGCACGTGTGTAGCCCACCCTGTAAGGGCCATGAGGACTTGACGTCATCCCCACCTTCCTCCGGCTTAGCACCGGCAGTCCCATTAGAGTTCCCAACTGAATGATGGCAACTAATGGCGAGGGTTGCGCTCGTTGCGGGACTTAACCCAACATCTCACGACACGAGCTGACGACAGCCATGCAGCACCTGTGTCCCAGTCTCCGAAGAGAAAGCCACATCTCTGTGGCGGTCCGGGCATGTCAAAAGGTGGTAAGGTTCTGCGCGTTGCTTCGAATTAAACCACATGCTCCACCGCTTGTGCGGGCCCCCGTCAATTCCTTTGAGTTTTAATCTTGCGACCGTACTCCCCAGGCGGATTGCTTAATGCGTTAGCTGCGTCACCGAAATGCATGCATCCCGACAACTAGCAATCATCGTTTACGGCGTGGACTACCAGGGTATCTAATCCTGTTTGCTCCCCACGCTTTCGAGCCTCAGCGTCAGTAATGAGCCAGTATGTCGCCTTCGCCACTGGTGTTCTTCCGAATATCTACGAATTTCACCTCTACACTCGGAGTTCCACATACCTCTCTCACACTCAAGACACCCAGTATCAAAGGCAATTCCGAGGTTGAGCCCCGGGATTTCACCCCTGACTTAAATGTCCGCCTACGCTCCCTTTACGCCCAGTAATTCCGAGCAACGCTAGCCCCCTTCGTATTACCGCGGCTGCTGGCACGAAGTTAGCCGGGGCTTCTTCTCCGGGTACCGTCATTATCGTCCCCGGTGAAAGAATTTTACAATCCTAAGACCTTCATCATTCACGCGGCATGGCTGCGTCAGGCTTTCGCCCATTGCGCAAGATTCCCCACTGCTGCCTCCCGTAGGAGTTTGGGCCGTGTCTCAGTCCCAATGTGGCTGATCATCCTCTCAGACCAGCTACTGATCGTCGCCTTGGTGAGCCTTTACCTCACCAACTAGCTAATCAGACGCGGGCCGCTCTAAAGGCGATAAATCTTTCCCCCGAAGGGCACATTCGGTATTAGCACAAGTTTCCCTGAGTTATTCCGAACCTAAAGGCACGTTCCCACGTGTTACTCACCCGTCCGCCACTAAGTCCGAAGACTTCGTTCGACTTGCATGTGTTAGGCCTGCCGCCAGCGTTCGCTCTGAGCCAGGATCAAACTCTCAGGTTGAGTTGACTTCTGACCTAAAGCACTAAGACCATCCCAAGGGACGTCTTGGCGTTAGTTCTACGTATTTGTTTGACGAGTTCCCACCCGTCGATCCTAAGACCGACGCATGGTATCTTTTCAAAAAGACCGCAGATAGTCAGTGTCGTATGATAGCCCCTAGGACTATCGCAAGGACACCGCCGCCTGCGTTTCTCTTTCCATATCAACAATGTCAAAGACCAGAACCGCCAAAGCGGCCCGACTTGTTTAGCGCCTCGTCGTCGGCGGAGGCGGCGATTTAGAGACCGCCGAACCTCATGTCAACCGCTCTTTTCAGAGATTTTGCAGATCCAAGACCAAGGCCTCAAAACCACAAAAAACCACCGCAAGGAAAACCAAGAGGCCTTCCTCTTAACCGTTCGGCGATTCGATTGGAGCGCGGAACCTATTGAAACCAACCCAGGAAAGCAAGAAGTTTTTCAACCCCTCAACTCCCCCAAAACTCCCGAAACCAAAGTCCCAAAAGCCTCAAAGGCCGGCCCGTCTCCGAGCGAGGCAGCCCTATACGGGCCGCCATTTTACACCGCAACCGGATTCTGAAGGTTCGACGAAAAAACTGCCGAAGTGGCGGTTAACGAACGAGGACGCCTGACGGTTCCCGCCCCCGTCCCTCCGATATCGACTGGGCCTGACGCGGCGACATCGTTCGGGCGAGACGGGGGTCGTCCGGTTCAGGCGGCGCGTTCGACAGGGGCGAAGGCGGCGAGATCGGCCGCATCGCCGGTGGTGGACAGGAGCCGGGGCAGGTCGATCAGGACGACGAAGCCGTCGTCGCGCCGCACCACGCCGGAGATGTAGTCCGAGCGCCATTTGACGCCGATGTCGGGCGAGGGCTCGATCTGTTCGGCGGCGAAGCTGGTGACCTCGAACACCCGGTCGGCGACCAGACCCAGGCTCAGGGTCCGGTCCTCCAGCGGAATGTCCAGGACCAGGATCCGGGTGTTCAGGGTCGGTTCGACCGGCGCCATCCCCAGGCGGATCCGCAGATCCGCCGTGGGAACGCCCTGGCCGCGCACATCCGTCAGTCCCATCAGATAGGCGGGGCTGTTGGGGATGCGCGACGGGGGCTGGTAGGTCAGGATCTCCCGCACCAGGCCGACCGGGGCGGCGAAGATTTCATCGCCCAGGCCGAAGGTGACGTACTGGCCGGCGAAGGCGCCGCACACGGGGCTGTCGGCCGAGGTCTTTCTTTCCGCGTGGCCGGACATCAGGCGCTCTCCCGGAAATCCATGTCCTCGGCGTCAGCGCCGCCGACCGTCATGTCCAGGGCGAAACCCTTGGCGCGAGCCTGCTGGGCGTGAACCGGGGATTTGGCCGAGGACGGGGTCGACGGCGGGGCCGAAGTCGATCGGGCCGCGGAGCTGAGCACGGTGACCCTGGCGCCCGTCGCACGGTGGCGCGGCGAGGCTGAGGCGCGCGGCGCCGAACGCCCTTCGCCCGAGGCGTCGGTGCGGAAGAAGGCGATCGAGGTCTGAAGCTCTTCGGCCTGGGCCGCCAGTTCTTCCGAGGTCGCCGACATCTCTTCCGAGGCGCCCGCGTTCTGTTGCGTCACCTTGTCCAGCTGCTGGACCGCCTCATTGATCTGGTTGGCGCCGATGTCCTGTTCACGACAGGCGGCGGAGATTTCCGAGACCAGTTCGGCGGTCTTGCGGATGTCCGGCACCAGACGCTGCAGCATGTCGCCGGCTTCCTGAGCGGCCTTGACCGTGTCGCATGAGACGGTGCCGATTTCAGCGGCGGCCGTCTGGCTGCGTTCGGCCAGTTTACGCACTTCCGAAGCCACCACCGCGAAGCCCTTGCCGTGCTCCCCGGCGCGGGCGGCCTCGACCGCCGCGTTCAGGGCCAGCAGATCGGTCTGACGCGCGATCTCCTGCACGATGCCGATCTTGTCGGCGATGGTGCGCATGGCGTCCACCGCGCGGTTGACCGCCTCGCCGCTGGCCTCAGCGTCCTTGGCCGACTGGCGCGAGATCTTCTCGGTCTGGGCGGCGTTGTCGGCGTTCTGTTTGATGTTGGCGGCCATCTGCTCCATCGAAGAGGAGACCTGTTCCGCCGCCGCCGCCTGTTCTGTGGCGCCCTGGCTCATCTGTTCGGACGTCGAAGACAGTTCCTGGCTGCCGGACGACACATTGTCGGCGGCCGACAGGGCGTCGGACACCACGCCGCGCAGCCGTTCGATCATGGTGTTCAGATTGCCCAGCATGTCGCCGATCTCATCGCGGGTGGTGACGGCGACCGTCCTGGTCAGATCCCCCTCGGCCACGGCGCGGACCGCCTCATTGGCGCGATGCAGACCCCGCTTGATGATGAAGGACACCAGGGTGCAGCCGCCCAGGGCCACCAGAACCGCCGCCACGGCGGTGATGATCAGGCCGGTTCGGGCGTTTTCGAAGACGGTTGTGGTGGCCGCCTCGGCCTCCTTCATCTTCTCCCTGTCGATTTCAACGATGCGGTGGGTGGACTTCTCCAGTTCGGCCGCCAAGGTCCGGGCCTCGTTCAGCATCAGGGCGCCGGCGCCGGCCTTGTCGTTCGCCAGGGCCAGACGATGAACCTCGTTGCTGATCAGCTTGTACTGGGCCCAGGTGTCGGCCAGCTTGGTCCAGTCGCCCTTGGCCTCGGGCGAGGCGGCGGCGAGGGCCTGGTTCAGCTGATCTTCAAGGCGTCCTGCAGCCTGTTTCGCCTCTTCCGAAAAGGTCCGGACCTGTGCGGGGTCGGTCGCCAGCACCATGCCGCGTTCGCGCCGCACCACGCCGCCGAACTCGGCGTCCACACTCTGGGCGCGGCTCAGCTGCGCCGCCGGCCCCTCGATCAGTTCGGTGATGGATTGGTTTAACGTCCCCAGTCGGCTGATCGACAGGGCGACGATGCCGACGAGGGCCAGGATCAACAGGCCGAAGGTTACGGCCAGCTTGGCCTTTATGGTGAAACGCATGATCTCTCTCCGCAATGGCCGGTTAGGGGTGGGCGAGGGACGCGACCGGCCATGGGGCGTCCTGAAAATTGAAGAAGGGGCGAAGTGCGGTCAGGTCAGACCTCGCCGGGGGCGCGCAACGCCCCCTCTTGGTCGAAATAGTAACAGTCATCTCAGTCCCCTTCCGCAGCCTTAGCCACACAACCAGAAGCATCATTAGCTTGCATGGTTAAACCGGCTTCAACCCTGGGTTAGGGGGTTGTACTTAGCGCAGCAACTATACTGAAAACCGCGCAAAGAGGCTGGGCCGCGCCCTGATCGTGCAAGGCTAACCATGCAGCCCTGAGTGTTCGCCATAGACCCAGGCGGCGTAGGAACGGCCTTCGGCGGCGCCGACCGCCTCGCTCCTAGAGCCTGATCCGTTGAGGAGGAACCGCTACGCGGTTCCGCTGAAACGGTGAATCAGGCTCCAGATTAAAGCGAGAGCATGATTCACGCTTCTGTCGGAACCGCAAAGCGGTTCCGTCCGAAACGATCATGCTCTTGCCGAGCGAAAGATGCCGTCGGACCAAAGACCGCAAACGTCAATAAGTCTGCGTCTGATTCTCATCAGTAATCCGATCATCGACCAAGGTCGTAATCCATTGCACAGAGACGCAAGGCATCTATTCTCAATGGTGACCAGGACTCGACCATCGAGAAGCGGGCCGGCGTCGAAGGAGGAGGAAAGCTGTTGGAAGATTCGCTGGCGAGCAGCGTCTTTGTCGGCGCGCCGATGGCGATCGTGGCCGTCGATCGGACCGGCCGTGTCCGCAACCATAATCCGGCGGCTCAACAGCTGTTCGGCGCCGTTTTGGACGATCCGTCCCTGAGCATCGACGCCCTGTTTGAAGGCTTTAATCTGGACGACGTCGCCACCCCCGAGGCGGCCCAGGCCTTCAATGGCCGCCGCGATCCGTCGGGCCAGGCCCCCATCTGGCAAGCGCGTCGCGCCGACGGCGAAGACGCCTTCGTCGAGATCCAGGCCACCCGCTTCACCCACAAGACCTGCGACTGCGCCACCCTGTTCATTCAGGACGTGTCCGCCCGGGTCGCCGCCGAGACCGCCGTCCAGGATCTGCGGCTTCAGATCATGTACAATTGGCGGCTGAACTCGCTGGGCGAAGTGGCCTCGATGGCGGCCCATGATCTGAGCCAACCCCTGTCCGCCGCCGCGAACTTTCTGGAGGCGGCCCGGCGGATGGCTGAGGCCCGGCCGGAGGCTGCGGACGACCTCCCTCAGGCGCTGATCGCCGCCAAGGGCCAGATCGACCGGGCGACAGCCATCATTCGCCGCCTGCGCCAGATGATGCGTCACGAATCCGGTCCTCGGGTTCGGGAAAATGTGTCGGAGGTGGTCAAGGAAATCCTGCCGATCCTCAGGATGCACGCAGGGGGGACGAGGGCGGACATACAGGTGCGGCTGGACCCGGCGGATACGGCCTGGTGCGACCGCGTGCAGATTCAGCAGGTCCTGATCAATCTGATCCGCAATGCGCTCGACGCCCCGGAGAACGGCAAGCGCCGCCGGATTGAGATTACGGGCGGCCCGGTCGACGGCGGCTACCAGTTGTCGGTCGCCGACAACGGCCCCGGCGTCGCCCCTGACATGGCCGGCAAATTGTTCGAACCCCTGGCCAGCAGCAAGCCCGGCGGCATGGGCCTGGGTTTGTCGATCTGCCGCACCCTGGTGGAGGCCCACGGCGGAACCCTGGCCCTGACGCCCAGCCCCTTGGGTGGGGCGGCCTTCGCCTTCAACCTGGCCGACGAGACCTCGACCGAAGCGCCCTGCCCCGCCGAATCGAACCGGAGCGATGACTTGCTCCTGCTGGCGCGCGCCTCCAGCGGCGGCGCTGCGGTGGTCAGCCGGGCGCCGATCGGCCCGGGCGCCGTGTTTTCACGCCTGAATTAGAACCGCCCGGAACGGCAAGCGGCTCGCCTCGGTTGCGCCTCAGCCGACGAAATGGGCGTGGAAGCCGGCCGGTCCCAACACCCACAGGTCGTAGCGTCCGCCGTCGGCCGACAGGTCCCAGGCGCCCGTCAACCGTTCGCCCGCCCCCACGGTATAGCGCCGGGGCAGCCGGTCCAGGTGCAACCGGTCATAGACATGGAAGACGGCGGCGAGATCGCCCTCCGAGACGAAGGTCACCTCCGCGCGCGCCGCCGCCGCATCGACGTCGCAATGGGCCTGAAGCCGATAGCGATGCGGGCGCATGGGCCTCTGGCCCGGCTCCTGCACCGGGCGCGCCGGCCGGACGGGAGCGGTCGGCGACGGCTGTTCGGGAATGGCGGCCGCCCGCGCCCGGACCTCTGCGGTCTCGGGCAGGCGATCGACGAAAGGCGTCTGGTTCGGCGTGGCGAAGTCGAAGGCGGTCGTCAGGTCGCTGCACACCGCCCGACGCCAGGGCGAGATGTTCGGCTCCATCACCCCGAAGCGACGCTCCAGAAACCGGATCACCGAGGTGTGGTCGGCCACCTCCGAATGGACGAAACCGCCGCGCGACCAGGGCGACAGCACATACATGGGCACCCGCGGCCCCAGGCCGTAGGGCCGCCCCCGGAACTGGGCCTCGTCCCCGTCGGCGCCGGGCGCCGGCAGGCGGTGGTATTCCCCCTCGGTCGAGACGGTGGAGGCGCCGGCGAAACCGCCGGGCGCATCGGCGTCGGGCGACGGCGGGGCGGGCGGCGGGACGTGGTCGAAGAAGCCGTCGTTCTCATCGAAGTTGATGAACAGCACCGTCCGCGCCCAGACGGCGGGATCGGCTGTCAGGGCGTCGATGACGCGAGACATATAGTCCGCCCCCTGGGCCGGGCTGGACGGGCCGGGGTGTTCGGACCCCTCGGCCGTGCCGATGATCCACGACACCTGCGGCAGGCGGCCGGCCAGGACGTCGGCCTTCAGCTGATCCAGGTCGCGGGTGGACAGGGCCCGTTCCTTCAGCGCCGGGTCCGAACCCGGCTCGCCACGCCAGGCGCGGCGATAGGCCATGAAGTTCTGGACCGGGTTGTCGCCGAAATTGTCGGCCAGATTCTGATAGTGGCGCCAGTCGATCCCCGCCGCCTGAAGCCGCTCGGCATAGGTGGTCCAGTCATAGCGGGGCTGGTCGGCGTCGGGCTTGTTCAGATCGTCGTCGACATTGTCGATGACCGGGCCGCCGGCGCGGCCGTGCGGGTCGTTCGTCCCGCTGAACAGGAACAGGCGGTTGGTGTTGGTCCCCGTCTGCACCGAGCAGTGATAGGCGTCGCACAGGGTGAAGGCCTCGGCCATGGCGTATTGGAACGGGATGTCCTCGCGCCGATAGTAGCCCAGGGCGCGCTGGGTCTTGGCCTCGGGCCAATGGGCCATACGCCCCTGGTCCCACGCCGCCTGGGCGTCGGGCCAGTGGTGGGGCGTCCCCTCCATCCGCATCAGGTCGAAGTCGGCGGTCGTCGCCAGGTGGAAGGGACCGACCTCGGCGGCGGGCTGGACCGTGCGGTCCACCTGAGTCCAGACGTCGCGCGGGGCGCCGTCGGGGCCGGACGCGACGGGAATGGGATGGGGATCGCCGAAGCCCCGCACCCCGGCCAGGGCGCCGAAATAGTGGTCGAAGCTGCGGTTCTCCTGCATCAGGATCACCACATGGGCCACGTCCTCGATCGTGCCCTTGCGGACGTCGGCCGGAATGGACAGGGCCCTCGCCAATGAGGCCGGAAGCCCCGCCGCCAAGGCCGCGCCCAGGCCGCCGGCGAGGCCGCCCGCCAGAAGAGATCGCCGATCGACAGACATCAGATGTTTCCGAACAAGGCCCGCGCCGATCTTATGACCGGCGCGGGCGACAGGTTTGCGACGGTGAGGACCAAGCCCCTCAGTGACGCCAGGTCAGACCCAGACCCAGCATGCGCGGCGCGGTCTGATAGCCGATGGTGTAGCGTTCCGACTTGCCGCGCGTGGCCCAGTAGCCGGCCTCGCCCGTCAGGTTCTCGCCATAGGCGCTGAGCACCAGCTGGTCGGTCAGTTGCAGACGCGCGCCGAAGTCCAGCGTCGCCTGGGGCTGGATGTATTCATCCAGCGCATTGGCGCGCAGGGTGGCGATGTAGCGGCCGCGATAGCTGTAGCCCAGGTCGGCGTCGAACCGGTCGCGCTTGTAGCTCAGGCCGACGTTGCCCAGGACCTTGGGCGCATTCGGCAGGCCCACCTCGACGCCTTCCCGCCAGGCGATGCCGGGATCGGCCTTGCTGGGCTGATAGGTGTAGTTGGCCCAGGCTGAGAAGCCGGCGATCAGGTCGCGGCGCCCTGCAAGCTCGACGCCCCAGATGGTGGCGTCCTTGCCGTTGGCCGAGGTGGTGATCGGCACGCCGTCGGCGCCGACCATCACCTGCGAACCCGCCGACTGATAGATGAAGTTGTCGATCTCCTTGCGGAACAGGCCGACCGACAGGAAGCCCTGTTCGCCGGCGTACTGGACGCCCAGATCGAAGTTCAGGGCCTCGGCCGGCTTCAGATCGGGGTTGCCTTTGGAGATGGAGACGATCCGCGGGCCGTTGGACTCGATGTTGATCCCCTTGGAGATGTCCGTGAAGTTCGGACGGGCGAAGGAGGTCCAGACGGCGGCGCGCACGGTCCAGTCCGCGTTCGGACGCCAGTCGACGTGCAGGCTGGGCAGGACCTGGGTGTAGCTGGCCTCGGTCGTGCCGGTGGCGCCGCCGAACTCGCGCGTGACCACGCCGGTGACGGCGTCCTCGGTCGTGACCAGAGCCTCGTTGTGGATGTCGGTCCGCTCCACCCGCGCCCCGGCCGTGGCCGACCAGGCGCCCCGTTCCAGCACCGCCATGGCGTAGCCGCTGTAGCTGGTCTCGCGGCCCGAGGAGTCGTTCAGGTTCCAGGGGTATTGGTCGTCCGTCACGCGCGGCGCGGCTTGCAGCACGGCCAGGACGCGGTTCATCTCCAGGATCGTGCCGAAGCGCGTCAGGCCGCGATAGTGGTCGTCGTCGAAATGATCGATCGAGCCCGCGATCAGGTCGCTGTGGTCCGACAGGGGCGAGCCGCCAGCCAGACCCGGAATGTCGCGCGTGCCGCTGTCGACGTCCTGCTGCTGATCATAGTCCCGTTGCGACCGGCGGAAGCGGAAGCCGCCCTTGACCGTCTTCAGCACGCCCTTGTCTTCCGGCGACCAGGCCAGGTTGACGGCGGCGTAGGCCTGAGAGTCTTCGGAGATCCGGCGATACAGTTCGGCGTAGTCGAACTTCAGATTGGCCGGGTTCAGCATGGCCGACGACTGGGCCTCGCTCATGATCCAGGTCGGATGTTTGCTGTCCGAGGCGTCAAAGCCGATCGGGGTGCTGTAGATCGGCAGGCTGTCGTCGGTGACATACTCCATATACCACTGGTTCGGCGTCTCGGTCCGGCCGTAGGTGTAGGCGATGTCGTAGTCCAGCTCGAAGGCGCTGCGGACGTGGCGGCCGCCCAGGTTCAGCACGCCCAGGCGGTTGTCCTCCTGCTTCACCTCGGCGCCCATCAGGGACGAGAAGCTGTTGATGGCGCCCTTGTCGTCCTGACCGGTCTTGACGTCGATATAGTCGTGCAGCTGATCGTTCTTCCACTGGGAGTACAGGCCGCGCAGGTGAAGTTCGTCATTCGACGTCGGGCGGTATTCCAGGGTGAAGTTGCCGCCGGTGCGGTCGATGTCGTTCACGAACCGGTCCAGGCCGTGCGAGACCAGCCGCAGGGGGGTGTCTTCCGACAGGACGGTGTCGCTATCCGGCAGGAGGCCGTTCGGACGCCAGCTGGTGTTGTAGCTGATGTTCTCGTTGCGCTCGCCCGTAATGGTCCGTTCGGTATGGAAGACCACGCCGTAAAGGCCCAGGGTCCGGTCGGAATCGAGGAAGGTCGAGAAGGCGCCGGTCAGGTCGGTCGCCGTCTTGTCCGCGATGTTTTCCCGGCTGGCGCGGACCGAAAGGCTGGCCATGCCGTCGCCGAAGTCGAAGGGGCTGGGCAGGCGGAAGTCGATGGTGCCGCCGACCGCGTCGCCGTCCAGATCCGGGGTCACGCTCTTGACCACCCGCACCGTGTCCAGGCCGTCGGGCGGCAGCAGGTCCAGGGCCACGGCGCGGTTGTCGCGGCCCGAGGTCGCCAGGCGCACGCCGTTCATCGTGTAGACGTTCAGGGCGCTGTCCAGGCCGCGAATGCTGACGTAGCGGGCGTCGCCCGTGCCGCGGTCGTTGACGGTGCTGACGCCCGGCAGACGCTTCAGCGCCGCCGCCACGCTGGTGGACGGGATGGTCAGCAGCTCATCGGCGGAGATGACTTCCGAAACGATGTCGGCCTGGCGCTGCTCCGCCTCGGCGCGGCGGGTGGCGCTGCGCGAACCGGTCACGATGATGTCGGCGAGGTTGGCGGCGTCCGCCGTCCCGCCTTGGGCCGGCGCGGTTTGAGCCAAGGCGGCGGCGGGCAGGATCGCTGCGAGCGCTGCGCCACACAGCAGGGCGCGCGCGCAAAAGCGCGTGTTTGAAAGAACCATGATGACATCCCCTGACGTTTGGACGGCGCTGAGCCGTCTTCGAACGATCTACGCCGGGCCTGTGACATCGATGTGAACTATTGTGGCATTTTGTGTTTTTGTGTGGATTTTGACGAAGGCAGGCGCCACATGTCACACGAGTTGCATGACCCAAGGCACGGCGTTGAATCAGTCCGCACGGCTCGAAGCCCTATTGTCCGCCCTGGCTGATCAGGGCGCCTGTTCGATCGCCGATCTGGCGACGGCCTTTGATGTGTCCGAGGAGACGATCCGCCGCGACATCCGACGGCTGGAGCAGGAAGGGGCGGTGCGAAAGGTGCACGGCGGCGTCCGCCTGCCTGATCGCCGCGCCGAGGCGCCGTGGCGGCAGAGACTGAACATCAACGCCGAGGCCAAGAAGCGGATCGCGGCCCGCGCGGCCGAGTTGGTCGAACCAGGCATGACCCTGCTGCTGGATTCCAGCACCACCGTCTTCTGGCTGGCGCGCCGGATCGCCTCTGTGCGCGATTTGACGGTGGTGACCAACAGTCTGGAGACGGCGGGCGAGCTGGCGGCCCTGTCGGACGCCCGGATCTTCCTGGCGGGCGGGACGGTCAACCCCGCCTATCGGGCCAGTTTCGATGCAGACGCCGCCGCCTACGCCAACCGGTTCGTGCCGGACCTGGCCTTCTTCTCCATCGTCGCCGTGGACGCCGCGCACGGCTTTCTCGATCACGAGCCGGAAGAGGCGGCCTATGCCCGGGCGGTGCTGCCCAATGCGCGCAAGGCGGTCTGTCTGACGGACGCCTCCAAATTCGGGGCGGCGGGCCGCGCCCAGGCGGCGGACTGGTCCCAGGTGGCCATGATCGTCACGGACCAGCCGCCCCCCGCCGCCGTCGCGGCTGCGGCGCGCGACGGGGGGGTCGAGGTGCGGATCACCTGATCCGCACCGCCGGTCAGATCGACATGACGATCCGGCCCTCGATCTGGCCCCTGTGCATCCGGGCGAAGATGTCGTTGATGTTGTCCAGGGGCTCCACGGCGATGGTGGATTTGACCTTGCCCTGGGCGGCGAAGTCCAGCGCCTCCTGAAGGTCCAGCCGGGTGCCGACGATCGAGCCGCGCACCGTCGTGCCGTTCAGCACCATGTCGAAGATCGACAGCGGGAAGTCTCCGGGCGGCAGGCCGTTCAGGGCGACCGTGGCTCCGCGCGCCGTCATGCCCAGGGCCTGTTCGAACGCCTTGGGCGAGACGGCGGTGACAAGCACCCCCTGGGCGCCGCCGTCAGTCTGACGCTTGATCTCGGCGGCGGGGTCGTCAGAGGTCTTGGCGTTGACCGTCACCGAGGCGCCCAGACGCCGCGCCAGATCCAGCTTGGCGTCGTCGATATCGACGGCTGCGACGTTCATCCCCATGGCCTTGGCGTACTGCACCGCCAGATGGCCCAGGCCGCCGACGCCCGAGATCACCACCCAGTCGCCGGGCTTGGTCTCCGTGACCTTCAGCCCCTTATAGACGGTGACGCCGGCGCAAAGGATCGGCGCGATCTCTTCAAAGCCGATGTTGTTCGGCAGATGGCCGACGTAGTTCGGGTCCGCCACCACATATTCGGCGAATCCGCCGTTCACCGAATAGCCGGTGTTCTGCTGCTCGTGGCACAGGGTCTCCCAGCCGCCGAGGCAGTGTTTGCAATGGCCGCAGGCCGAATAGAGCCAGGGCACCCCGACGCGGTCGCCCTCCTTGACGTGTTTGACGCCGGCGCCGACGCCCGAGACGTAGCCGACGCCTTCGTGGCCCGGAATGAAGGGCGGATTGGGCTTGACCGGCCAGTCGCCCTCGGCGGCGTGCAGATCGGTGTGGCAGACGCCGCTGGCGACGACCTTCACCTGGATCATGCCGGGTCCGGGGGTGGGGATCGGCGCATCCTCGATCACCAGGGGCTTGCCGAATTCGCGCACGACGGCGGCCTTCATGGTTTTGGCCATGGTTCATCCTCGATCAGAAGGGGGAACGGGCGGACCGGAAGCAGGACACCGGCCCGCCCGCCTGGGAGCCGCTCTCCGGACAGACGGATCAGAGAGCGATCGGAGGATGGCCGATCCGGAGCCGGCCATCCTTGATGCAGATCAGAAGAAGCCCAGCTTGTTCGGGCTGTAGCTGACCAGAAGGTTCTTGGTCTGCTGATAGTGGTCCAGCATCATCCGGTGGTTTTCACGGCCGATGCCCGACTTCTTGTAGCCGCCGAAGGCCGCGTGGGCCGGATACTGGTGATAGCAGTTGGTCCAGACCCGCCCGGCCTGGATGGCGCGGCCGGCGCGATAGGCCGTGTTCATGTCGCGCGACCACACCCCGGCGCCCAGGCCGTATTCGGTGTCGTTGGCGATCTCCATCGCCTCTTCGAAGGTCTTGAAGGTGGTCACGGCCAGGACGGGACCGAAGATCTCCTCCTGGAAGATCCGCATGTCGTTCGTGCCTTTGAACACCGTCGGCTTGACGTAATAGCCGCCGGCCAGATCGTCCTGAAGCTGGGCCTGGTCGCCCCCGGTCAGGACCTGGGCGCCCTCTTCGCGGCCGATCTTCAGATAGCTCAGGATCTTCTTCAGCTGCTGGTCCGAGGCCTGGGCGCCGATCATGGTCGCGGGGTCCAGCGGGTCGCCCTGGACGATGGCCTCGACCCGGGCGATGGCCTTCTCGATGAAGGCCTCATAGATGTCTTCTTGGATCAGGGCGCGGCTGGGGCAGGTGCAGACCTCGCCCTGGTTCAGGGCGAACATCGCAAAGCCTTCCAGCGCCTTGTCCAGGAAGGCGTCGTCGGCGTCCATCACGTCCTTGAAGAAGATGTTCGGCGACTTGCCGCCCAGCTCCAGCGTCACCGGAATGATGTTCCGGGTCGCATATTCCATGATCTTCTGGCCGACGGCGGTCGAGCCGGTGAAGGCGATCTTGGCGATGCGCGGATTGGTGGCCAGGGGCTCGCCCACCTCGGCGCCCGTGCCGGAGACGATGTTCAGCACGCCGGCGGGCAAGAGATCCTGGATCAGTTCGATGACGACCAGGATGGAGGCCGGGGTCTGTTCCGCCGGCTTCATGACGATGCAGTTGCCCGCCGCCAGGGCCGGGGCGATCTTCCAGGCGGCCATCAGGATCGGGAAGTTCCACGGGATGATCTGACCGACCACGCCCAGCGGTTCATGGAAGTGATAGGCGACCGTATCGTGGTCCAGTTCCGAGATCCCGCCTTCCTGGGCGCGGATGCAGCCGGCGAAATAGCGGAAGTGGTCGATCGCCAGCGGAATGTCGGCGGCCAGAGTCTCGCGCACCGGCTTGCCGTTGTCCCAGGTTTCGGCCTCGGCCACGGCCTGGAGGTTGGCTTCGATCCGGTCGGCGATCTTGTTCAGGATCACGGCGCGTTCGGCGACGCTGGTCTTGCCCCAGGCGTCCTTCGCCGCGTGGGCGGCGTCCAGGGCCAGCTCGACGTCGGCCGCGTCCGAGCGTGCGACCTCGCACAGGACGCGGCCGTTCACCGGGGAGGTGTTCTCGAAATACCGGCCGTTGACGGGGGCGACCCAGCGGCCGCCGATGAAGTTGTCATAGCGCGTCTTGAACTTGGGCGTCGCGGCGCGGGCGAATTCGGGCTTGGTCACGAGTGCGTCTCCTTGCGGTTTCCTCGGGCGCCGATTGTCCGGCGTCGTTTGAGGCAAACTCGGTCCGCAAGGCCCGCCGCGCCAGAAGCCCGGTTCATGATGCGGCGCAAACCTGTCGCAGATTTGCGACAGATTACAGGAGGCTGTTACTGGGCGTCGTTCAGACCCAGCCGGTGCAGCTTGCGGTGCAGGGTGGCGCGGCTGATGCCCAACAGGCGGGCGGCGGCCGAGACATTGCCTCCGCTACGCGCCAGGGCCCGGCGCACCGCGCCCCGTTCCGCCTCCAACAGGTCCGCCTCGGCCGCGCCGGGCGTCAGAAGGTCCGAGGCCGGCAGCTGGGCGGCGATCCGTTCGTCGGTGATCGACAGGGACAGGCGCGCCGCCCGCGTCGCCCCGATCACCAGATCGTCGCGATCCACGGCCAGCAGGGCCGCCGCATTCCGTTCGCCCGCGCTTCCGGCCAGGACGATGCGGGCGTCGCAGAAGGTCTGACGGAAGGCCTGGGCCTCGATCGACCGGGCGGCGTCGGCCACGGCGGCCGAGATCAGACCCAGTATGGCCTCGGTCGCATCCGCCCGGCAGGACGAGACGTCCAGCGCCCCCGCCAGCCGGCCGAAGGGGTCGTGGATCGGATGGGTGACGCAGCTCAGGCCGGTGTTGCGGGCGTGGAAATGCTGGTCGCGGTGGATGGTGACGGGGCGGTGTTCGGCCAGGGCCGTGCCGATGCCGTTGGTGCCCTCATGCGCCTCGGACCAGACCGCGCCCGGCCACAGGCCCCAGCGATGAAAGGTCTCGTCGTCCGCCGCCGCCCCGCGCCGCTCCACCGGCACCCCCTCGGCATTGGTCAGCAGGACGCAACAGCCGACCCCGCCGACCGCCAGAAACAGCCGGTCCAGCACCCCCTCGGCCGCGCGGGTCATCGGCTCCATCGCCTGACGGGCGTCCTGCAGCGCCTGTTCGGAGATCGTCTCCACCGCGCCGGCCCGCGCCGGATCAAGGCCGTAGAGGGTCATGGACCGACGCCAGGACGCCGCCAGGGCGGAGCGCGCGCCGGCGCCCTCGTCCAGCGCCTGCTGGATCAGGCTGGCGTGATCGGTCTGGGACCGCAGGCTCATGGGCGACCTCCGAAAGATCGACAGTCCGCAGATCAGACGCCTGCAAAGCCTCCGCGTCAATCCGACCTTGGTCCCCCTCCCCGCCTCGCCGCCGGGTCAGCTTCAGGTTGGAAAGACGACATTGGGAACCGGCTGCTGATCCCCGGCCTTGTCTCCGCATCGCAGGAGACCCGAATGTCCATCATCGACAAAGCCTTGGCCGCCGTAACCCCCCAACCCGGCCAAGAGGCCCGCGCCGAAGCCACAGCCCAGGCGCGCGCGGCCGCCGCGCCCGGCGACTGGCTGTCGCTGGTTCTGGACCATCACGACGAAATCCGCGACGCCTTCGCCCGCGGACGCCAGGTGAAGTCGGCGGCCGACCGCCAGGCGGGCCTCAAGGCCCTGGCCCTGGTGCTGAACGGCCATTCGATCGCCGAGGAGCTGGTCCTGTACCCCGCCCTGGGACAGGCCGGCGAGAAGATGCACGCCGCCCACGCCTATCTGGAACAGACCACCGCCAAGGCGCAGATGGCCGAGCTGGAGAACATCGCCCCTTCCGACACCGCCTGGCGGGACAAGTGGGAGCATATCGAAGGCGCCGTCCTGACCCATATGTATGAGGAGGAGAAGGGCTGGTTCATCACCCTGAAGCAGAAGGGCGAGCACCAGGCGCGGCTGACCGACCGCTATTGCGAGGAATATGAACGCTACACCGGCGCCCCGGCGCGTCAGGCCGCCTGATCCGATGAGCGACCGCGACCACAGCCGCGATTCGGCCGCCTCGGGTCTGGCTCAGGGCGGGCTGGGCGGGCCTGAGGATCAGCTGCTGGAGGCGGGACAGGAGGAGGTCTTCGCCCGCGAAGAGGTCGAGACGGGGCGGATCGAACACCACTCCGACACCCAGACCTTGCCAGACGCCGAGGAGATCGAACCCTCCTCTCCGAACGCCGGAAGCGGCGCGGCAGGCGCGGCCTGACCATGGCCGAGGGTCTGCGCGACGCCGTGCCGGAGAATGCGGTGCACCTGTGCATCGACATGCAGCGGATGTTTGTCGAGGAGACGGCGTGGCGACTGGACTGGGCCGAGCGGGTCATGCCCCAGATCGTGCGCCTGTGCGAACGCCGGCCCGAACGGACCGCCTTCACCCGCTTCATCCCCGCCGCCCGACCGGGAGAAGGTCGCGGCGCCTGGCGCCGCTACTGGACGCGCTGGGCCTCCATGACCCTGGAGCGAATCGATCCCGCCCTGGTCAATCTGGCCCTGCCGCTTCAGCGGTTCGTCCCGCCCGGCCGGCTGATCGACAAACACGTCTATTCGCCCTGGGTGGGCTCGGACCTGGACGCCGTCCTGAGCCGCAGCGGGGTGGATACGCTGATCGTCACCGGGGGCGAGACCGACGTCTGCGTTCTGGCGACCGTGCTGGCGGCCGTCGATCTGGGCTATCGGGTGGTGATCGCCCAGGATGCGGTCTGCAGCTCGGCCGATGGCCCCCATGACGATCTCCTGCGCCTCTATCACGACCGCTTCTCGCAGCAGATCGAGACGGCGACGGTCGACGAGATCCTGGACGGCTGGCGCTGACAGGCGGACCGGTCAGGGACCGGTCCGCCCTCTTCGTCAGGCGATGCCCGCCCCGCCCGTGACGCCATAGACCTCGCCGGTGACGTAGCTGGCCTCCTGGGACGCCAGAAGCACATAGACGGGCGCGATCTCGACCGGCTGGCCGGGCCGGCCGTAGGCGCTCTGTTCGCCGAAATGGACCACCTTCTCCATCGGCTGGCCGCCCGAGGGCTGAAGCACGGTCCAGAAGGGGCCGGGCGCCACGGCGTTGACGCGAATTCCCTTCTCCAAAAGCTGTTTGGACAGGGCCTTGGTGTAGGCGACGATCCCCGCCTTGGTGGTTGCATAGTCCAGCAGAATGGCCGAGGGCTCATAGGCCTGGATCGAGGCGGTGGTGATCACCGCCGCCCCGGCCGGCAGGTGGGGGACCGCCGCCTGGACGATCCAGTGCAGGGCGTAGAGATTGGTCTTCATCGTCCGGTCGAAATCCTCGGTCGAGACCTCGCCGACGCTCTCGCGGTACTGCTGGCGACCGGCGTTGACCACCAGAATGTCCAGCCCGCCCAGACCCTCGACCGCCTTGGACACCAGGTCGCGGCACCAGGCCTCGTCGGTCACGTCGCCGGGCAGGCGGACGGCCTTGCGCCCTTCGGCCTCGATCAGCTGCGCCACCTCGGCGGCGTCCTTCTCTTCGGACGGCAGATAGGACAGGGCGACGTCCGCCCCTTCGCGGGCGTAGGCGATGGCGGCGGCCCGGCCGATGCCGGAATCGCCCCCGGTGATCAGGGCCTTGCGCCCAGCCAAGCGGCCCGAGCCCTTGTAGCTGGTCTCCCCATGGTCCGGTTTCGGGTCCATCTCCACCGCCAGGCCCGGCGCCGGCTGGGGCTGCTCGGGGAAGGGCGGGCGGGGGTATTGGTCGCGGGGGTCCTGCATCGTCAAACGATCGGCCATGACGTCTCCTCTCGGCTGGGTCGCGTGAACAACACGAGGCTCCCGCGCCCGTTCCGATCAAAAGCCGTCACAGAGCCCAGCGCGGACAACTGACGAAGCCCGCGTAACGCCGATCTGTGGTTGCGAAACGCAAGAAGCGGATTTTTAAGGTTTTTTCGAAATAACTGCTCAGGTCGGCCTGACAGTCGTCGCAAATGAAAGTTGAGCGGACGACGCCATGACGATTCTGAGCCGCAACAACGTCGCCGTCACGGGTCACACGGGTCCGGTTCTTCTGTTCTCGCACGGCTTCGGCTGCGACCAGGGCATGTGGAGATCGGTCGCCGATCGGTTCGACGGCGTGGCCCGCATCGTCCTGTTCGACCATGTCGGCGCCGGCGCCTCGGACAGCGCCTGTTTCGATCCCGAACGTCACGCCGATCTGGGCGGCTACGCCGACGACCTGATCGAGGTGATCGAGGCGGTCGGCCTGGGTCCGGTCGTCTTCATCGGCCATTCGGTGGGCGCCAGCATCGGCGTCATCGCCGCCGTCCGGCGACCCGACCTGTTCCAGTCCCTGGCCCTGGTGTGCGGTTCGCCCCGCTATACGGACGCCGAAGGCTACCGCGGCGGTTTCGCCCCGGCTGACATCGCCGATCTGCTGGCCCTGATGGACAAGAACATCGCCGAATGGACGACGGCCGTGGCGCCCGCGATCCTCGGGCCGTCAGCGGCTCAGGGCCAGGCCGACTGGAGCGCCAGCGTGTGCCGGGTCGATCCCGACATCGCCCGCCATTTCGCCCGCACCACCTTCCACGCCGACGACCGCGACGCCTTTGCGGCCCTGGCTCTCCCCACCCTGTTGCTGGACAGCCGCGACGACGCCGTGGCGCCGACCTTCGTCGGGGATTGGATGGAGCGCCACATCCCCCAGGCGCGCCGGGTCGTCCTGCCGACCGAGGGCCACTGTCCCCATATGACCGAACCCGATCTGGTCGAGGCGGCCCTGCGTCGCCATCTGGACCTGCCGCCGCTGGACCTGGCGGCCTAGATGCAAAGTCCGTCCGTCCTGCTGGATCTGTTGAGCCAGGCGCCGGGCGGCCTGGGCCTGGTCGATCCCCATGGTCGGTTGCTGTGGCTGAACGACTATCTGGCCGACCTGCTGGACCTGCACGCCGGAGACCAGGCCGAGGATCGCCGTCTGGTCGATCATCTGACGCCCGCCAGCCGGATCATGGTTCAGACGCGGCTTCGTCAGGAGCTGGCGATGGGCGGGCGGCTGGAGGAGCTGGCCCTGGATGTGCTCGCCTCCAACGGCGATCGGATTCCGGTCATGGTCAGCGCCGCCCAGACCCAGGGGACCGAAGGGCCGCTGATTCAACTGTGCGTCTCGCGCGCGCCCGTTCGTCGCGCCTATGAGGCTGCGGCGCCCCTGGCCGAAAAGCGCGCCGAGGCGGAACGCCAATCCGCCCGCGACGTCATCTCCGCCTTCGTGCGCCATTGCCCTGTGCCCTTGATCATGACGGATGCCGACCTGGTGGCGACCGGCGTCAGCCAGGCCTGGGAAAAGACCTACGGCCGACCGGCGCAGGACATGGTCGGACAGAGGGTGGACTCGCCGGCCAGGGCGCGCCCGGCCCAGATCGATTGGCCCAAGGTCTACGCCCGCGCCCTCGCCGGAGAGGCGATGAGCAGCGAGGGGCCCGTCCGCTCGGCCCTTGTCGACATGTGGTTCGAATGGGCGGTCATACCCTGGCGCGACGCCGAAGGGGCGATCGGCGGCCTGCTGCTGATGAATTTCGACGTCTCCGCCCTGGTCCGCGCGCGCGACGCCGCCGCCGCCGCCGACGCGGCCAAGTCGCGCTTCCTGGCCAATCTGAGCCATGAACTGCGCACGCCGCTGAACAGCGTCCTGGCGCCGCTGGAACTGCTGCGCGGACACGCCCTGCCCGAGGCGGCCCACAAGGCGCTGGAGACCGTGGCCCAGGCCGGGGCCGAGGTGACGCGCCGCATCACCACCCTGCTGGACTTCTCGCAGCTGGAAGGCGGAGGCTTCACGCCCCAGTCGTCGCCCCTGTCGGTGCGGACCCTGTGCGACGAGGTGCTGACGGAATGCGCCGACCTGATCGGCGACCGGCCGATCGTCCTGAGCGGCCCGGACACGGGCGCCGACGTCCAGGTTTCGGCCGACGGCGACGCCCTGAAGCGCATCCTGATCCAGCTGGTCGCCAATGGGGTGAAGTTCACCGAGACCGGCGCAGTTTCTCTGGATGTCCAATACGAAGACGACGCCCTGGTCTTCACCGTCGCCGACACCGGCTGCGGTTTCGACATCGACAGTTTCGACGCCCTCGTCCGCCCCTTCCATCAGCGCGACGTCACCGCGACACGGAAACACGGCGGCATGGGTCTGGGCCTGGCTCTGGCCGACGGCCTGGCCCGCGCCGTTGGCGGCGAACTGACCGCCCAGAGCACGATCGGCGTCGGCAGCCGCGTGACCTTGCGCGCGCCGGCGGTTCTGCTGTCGACGCCGGAGGCCAGGTCCGCCGCGACCGATGCGGAGCCCGCCGCCCTCCGCATCTTGGCCGTGGACGACAATCCCGCCAATCTGGCGGTGCTGAACGCGGTTCTGGCCGCTACGGGCGCGGAAGTCACCTGCGCCGAGAACGGGCTGGAAGCGGTCGAACTGAGCCGGGCGATGGATTTCGACCTGGTGCTGATGGACGTTCAGATGCCGGTGATGGACGGTTTGACGGCGATGCGGACGATCCGGGCCGAACACCCCTGTCCGCCCCCGATGATCGTCGTCAGCGCCAACGTCTCTCGCCCCGAGGTCGCCGAGGCGCGGGCGGCCGGCGCGGTCGAGGTGCTGGGCAAACCCGTCGGCGCCGCCGTGCTGTTGCAGACCGTCGGCGCCGTGCTTCAGGCGGCGGCGGAACAGGCGTGGAGAGCCGCCTGAACGGCTACTCCCCCCGCTCGGCCTTCAGCAGGAAATAGGGCAGCAGGCCGGCGACCACCTGGCGGCTGGCGTCCTCGTCCTGATCCAGCATGTCGCGCAGAGGCGGGCCGATCAGGGCCTCGCCGAAGGCGCTGAGCGCGATGAACAGAACCGCCGAGGACAGCTGTTTGGGCGAGGCGGTCATGGGATCGCCCAGCTTGTCGCGGATGGCCTCGACCAGACCGTTCACAGCCGCCCGGACCGGCTCCAGATGGGTCAGGTCGCCCTTCAGCACGATCCAGGCGGCCAGCTTGCCCGCCCCGCCTTCCGCAAAGGCGTCGAAGACGGCGTTGATCAGCTCCAGCGGCGCCCCCTCGTCGGTGCGCAGCCTGGCGATGGCGGCGTCCAGGGCGTTCGACAGATCCGCCACCATCGACCCCATCAGGGCCGATTGAAGCCCCTCGGCCGAGCCGAAATGGTGGATCAGATTGGCGTGGGTCATGCCCAGGTCGTCGGCGACGGCCTTCAGGGTGACGGAGTCCGGCCCCCCGGCCAGCAAGCGCGCGCGAGCGCAGGCCAGGACCTCCAGGCGGGCTTCTTCAGGGGTGCGACGACGGCGACGAACGCGCTCTATTGACATTTTTGTTAGTTACAGCCATGTAGATAGCACTGGTTAAGCTCAGCGCCCGGAGAGAGCAAGTGACGGCTGAACTGATGATGGACGACGCCCTGGTCGATGCGCGCCCCCGCAGCGACAGTCTGGGGCGGCCCCGGCGGATCGAAATCGGCCGGGCCTTTCGCGCCCTGCGCCGCCTGATCGCGAACAAGGAAGACACCACCCAGGTCTTCGAGATCATGAACGCCCTGGCCGGAAACTCGGTGCGGCGCGGCTATATGCGCATGCTGGAGACGCCCGAGGGCGCGCGCCAGGCCTTCAAGATGGTCGAGCTGGCGGACCGGCTGCACGACCGCCCCTGGCTGGAATCCATGCCCGCCGGATCGGTGGGCCGCGCCTATCTGGACTTCATCGACGAACGCAATCTGTCGGCCTACGGCCTGGCGAACGAGAGCCGCAAGGTGGCCGACAGCGAAATAGAGGCGGCCCATCCCTACGCCTGGTACGCCCGGCGCCTGCGCGACATCCATGACCTGTGGCACATCCTGGCCGGCTATCGCACGGACGCCCTGGGCGAGGCCTGCGTGGTCGCCCTGTCCCTGCCTCAGACGGGCAGCAAGGGTTTCGGCCTGATCGCCATCGGGGCCGCCGTCGAAATGACCAAGGCCCGCACCGGCTATCCCTGCGCCCGCGCCGTGTTCGAGGCCTGGCGCCGGGGGCGCAAGGCGGCCTGGCTGCCGGCCCTGGACTATGAGGCCCTGATGTCTGAGCCGCTGGATCAGGCGCGGGCGCGGCTGGGGCTGGGAGGGCCGACCCTCTACGACCGCATCCCGGTCGAGGTCCGCAACCGCCTGCTGGTCCGGGGCTGATGCGTCGCCCGACCTGGCCCGCCGCCCTGACCTTAGCCGGCGGGGTCCTGACCGGAGCGATGACGACCGCCGCCCCGGCCTCGGCCCAGGACAATCCGCTGCTTGGGCGGTGGCGCACCGCCGCCCAGGGCGGGGTGGTCGAAATCCACCGCTGCGGCGCCGCCCTGTGCGGCCGAGTGGTGGACGCCGCCCCCCTGCGTCGAAATCCCGATCAGACCGATGTGCGCAACCGCGACCCGGACTTGCGGAGCCGGCCGCTCAGGGGGCTGCGCGTTCTTGACGGCTTCACCGGCGGCCCCACGACCTGGTCCGGCGGCCCCCTCTATGATCCGGACAGCGGCCAGCGCGCGTCGCGCGGAACCCTGACCCTGGTCGAGAACGATCGTCTGTCCGTGCGGGGCTGTATCGCCCCCCTTCTGTGCCGCACCCAGACCTGGACCCGGCTGCGCTAGATCAGCCCGCCATGGCCCGTCCCGCCGCCCGTCCGGTGAACAGGCAACCGCCCAGGAAGGTCCCCTCCAGGGCGTTGTAACCGTGGGCGCCCCCGCCGCCGAACCCCGCCGCCTCGCCCGCCGCATAGAGACCCTCCAGCACCGTTCCGTCGGCCCGCAACACCCGGCTGTCCAGATCCGTCTGCACCCCGCCCAGGCTCTTGCGCGTCAGAACGCTCAGCTTGACCCCGATCAGGGGGCCGGCCGCCGGGTCCAGCAGACGGTGCGGTTTCGCCACCCGCGCCAGCCGGTCGCCCAGATAGCGGCGGGCGTTGTGGACCCCCTGGACCTGCAGATCCTTGGCGAAGGGGTTGGCCATCTGGGCGTCGCGCGCCTCCACCACCCGCCGCACCGCCTCGGCCTTCAGCAGGGGCGTCGGCGTCAGGGCGTTCATGCCCGCCACCAGGGTCTCCAGATCCCGGGCTGCCACGAAGTCCGCCCCCCTGGCCTTGAAGGCCTCGACCTCGGGCGAGGCGCCCTTGCCCAGCCGCGTCTTCAGCACCCGCAGCCAGTCGCCCGAGGTGATGTCGCCGTTCTGCTCCGACCCTGAAAGGGCGAACTCCTTTTCGATGATCGACTGGGTCAGGATGAACCAGGAATGGTCGTGCTCAGCCAGGTCCGGCGTGGTGCGCAGATAGCGCAGGGTGGACAGGGTGTCATAGCCCGGCAGGGCGGGGAAAGGCAGCCGCCGCCCCAGGGCGTCCAGCCACAGGGACGAGGGGCCGGGCAGGATGCGGATGCCGTGTCCGGGCCAGATCGGGTTCCAGTTCCGCAGACCCTCGACATAGTGCCACATCCGGTCGCGGTTCACGAGCCGGGCGCCCGCCGCCTCGGCGATGTCCAACCCCCGTCCGTCCACATAGGCGGGCACGCCCGTGACCATCGTCCGCGGCGGCCGCCCCAGCCGCTCGGGCCAGAAGCGGCGCACCTTGTCGTGGTTCCCGCCGATGCCGCCGGTGGCGATCAGGACCGACGGCGCCCGCAGGGTGAAATCGCCCGCGACCTCGCGGCTGGAAGGGGCGCCGCGCGGAGCCTCGCTGGGCGCCAGGCGGACGCCCGACACGCCGGTCACACGGCCCGCCTCGACGATCAGCTGATCCACCCGACTGCGGAAATGGAAGGTCAGCCGACCCTGGGCCTGGGCCTCCAGGGCGCGGGCGGCGAATGGGCCGCTGACGCCCGTGCCCGTGCCCCAGGCCACATGGAAGCGCGGGACGGAGTTGCCGTGCCCCTCGGCCCGGCCGTCGCCCCGCTCGGCCCAGCCCACCATGGGCGTCAGCCGGATTCCGTGTCGCCGCAGCCAGTCGCGCTTTTCGCCGGCGGCGAACTCGACATAGGCCCGGCCCCAGCGGGCGGCCCATTCGTCCTCGGCCAGGGCGCCGTCCAGCCGGTCCCAGCCGGCGCTGCCGCGCCAGTCGGACCAGGCCAGGTCGAAACTGTCGCGCACCCCCAGACGCCGCTGTTCGGGACTGTCGACCAGAAACAGGCCGCCGAAGGACCAATAGGCCTGGCCGCCCAGATTGGCGGCGTTCTCCTGATCCACCACCGCCACCCTGCGCCCGGCCTGGACCAGTTCGTTCGCAGCGACCAGTCCAGCCAGCCCCGCCCCGACGATTATGGCGTCGCAGTCCATCGCGCCCTCTCCCGATCCGCGCCCTCAGCCCTCGCCGAAAGTCCGAAATCACACCGTCTGCGGATGGCCGTCAACCGACACAATTGTCAATAGGTATTGACATGAGAGTGAGTAGTGCGAAGCTGGCGACAACCGCCGGTGGCCCCGCCCCGCCGAGCGGAAACATCAGGCGGGAGGAAACGCACATCAGGACGCCGTCTCCGGTCGGCGTGCTCAGGGAGGATCACATGGTTTCAGCCGTCCGCACTCGCGCGCGCCTTGCGCTCTCGGTCTCCGCCACAGCCCTGCTGATGGCCGGGGCGCCCGCCCTGGCCCAGACGACGCCGCCCGCAGCTCCAGCGCCGCAGGCCGGTCAGTCGCCGCAGGCCGCGCCCGCCGTGGTGGACGACATCATCGTGACCGCCCAGAAGCGCGAACAGTCGGTTCAGGACGTGCCCATCGCCGTCTCGGCCCTGTCGGCCGAGGCCCTGGCGTCGCGGCAGATCGAGGGGGGATCGGAACTGCTGCGCGCCGTGCCGAACGTGGCCTTCTCCAAATCCAACTTCAGCATGTACAACTTCTCGATCCGCGGGATCGGGACCAAGGCGGTGTCGGCCTCCAGCGACCCGGCCGTGGCCGTCAGCTTCAACAACACTCCCCTGATCCGCAACCGCCTGTTCGAGCAGGAGTATCTGGACGTCGCCCGGGTAGAGGTGCTGCGCGGGCCGCAGGGTACGCTTTACGGCCGCAACGCCACCGGCGGGGTCGTCAACATGTTCCCCGAACTGCCCAAGTTCCGGTCGGAGGGCTTCGCGGCCGGGGAACTGGGCAACTATGACAGCCGGCGCGGCCAGGCCATGCTCAACGTCCCCTTCGGCGACACCTTCGCCGTGCGCGGCGCCTTCGGCTTCACCCAGCGCGACGGCTTCGACTACAACAGCTTCAACGACACCCATGTGAACGACCGCGACCTGTTCACCACCCGTCTGTCGGCCCGGTGGGAGCCGACGGCGCGGTTCCGCGCCAATGCGATCTGGGAGCATTTCGAGGAAGACGACCACCGCTCCCGCACCGGCAAACAGCTGTGCACCACCGATCCGGGCCCGACCCAGGTCGGTTCGGCGACAATCACCACCCCTTACAATCAAGATCAGTTGAGCCAGGGCTGTCTGCCGGGTTCACTGTATTCCGACGCCGCCTATGGGGCGCCCAACGGTGGTTCCTTCGGGCCGATCCGGCTGCTGTCCGGTTTCTTCAGCCTGGGCGGCTTCGACGCCAACGGCGCCAGCGTCTATCCGATCCCACAGGGCTTCGACCCCTATGAGGGCGTCGTGCAGTCGCGAGACCTGCGTGAGATCGCCACCAACTACGATCCCGTCTTCCGGGCCGAGAACGACGTCGTCCAGGTCAATCTCGAATTCGACCTGACCGACACCCTGACCCTGTTCTCACAGACCGCCTACGCCAAGGACGACTATTATGCGTCGCAGGACTATGCGCGCTACGTCTCCAACCCCGCCTTCTCGGACAGCAGCCAGGTGTTCGATTTCTTCGGCGACCTGATTCCGTCGCCGGCCGCGCCCGGCGGCGTCTACACCGATCCGCAACTGGGGCCGTCAAACCGGATCCTGTCGGCCGACATCAGCCAGTCCGACAATCGACAATGGTATCAGGAGTTCCGCCTTCAGTCCGACATGGCGGGCGATTTCAACTTCAGCCTCGGCGCCAACTATTTGGACTTCAAGTCGCAGGACGATTACTACGTTTTCAACAACACCTTCTCGTACCTCGCCGAATATTTCTACAACTTCGAGCTGGGTCCGGACGGAAGTTCGCAAACCGTACCCTGCGATGACGATCGCGTGTTCGAATGCGTCTATGTCGACCCCAATCCGCTGAGCGAAATCAACGGCGAAGGTCACAACTATTTCCGCAGCAAGAACGTCGTCCACACCCGCTCCTGGGCCGTCTTCGGCGAGGGCTATTGGGACCTGACGCCGGAACTGCGGCTGACGACCGGCCTGCGCTATACCGAGGACCGCAAGGATACGACGCCCTATCCCAGCCAGCTGCTGCTGGGCGCGCCGCTCGGCGGCGGGTCCGGTCCGGGGTCGGGCGGATTCGTGCGTCGGGGCTATTACGCCCTGCCGGACATCGAACAGAAGTGGGAGGCGGTCACCGGCCGGATCGTGCTGGATTGGACACCCGATCTGTCCTTCACCGACGACACCCTGGTCTACGCCTCCTTCTCCCGCGGCTATAAGGGGGGCGGCACCAATCCGCCTCGCCTGGAGCTGGACCCCAAGGTCGTCCAGTACCAGCCCCTGGCCAGCACCTTTGATCCCGAATACGTCAACGCCTTCGAAATCGGCGCCAAGAATACGCTGATGGACGGGGCGCTGCGGCTGAACGCGACCGGCTTCCACTATGACTACAAAGACTATCAGGTCTCCCAGATCGTCGATCGCATCTCATTGAATGAGAATTTCGACGCTGAAATCTGGGGTCTGGAGCTTGAAGCGGTCTACCGGCCGACGCCCAGTTTCCAGATCGACGGCAATCTCGGCTATCTGAAGTCCCGCATCGCCGACGGCGAGCGGTCCATCAACGTCATGGACCGCACCCAAGGCGACCCCGACTGGATCACCATCCGTCCCTGGATCCAGGTGCCGTCGAACTGCATCGCCCCGCGCGCCTATGCTGAAACCATCCTCAACAGCGCTTTCGGACCCGACGCGGCCAATCTGGCTCTGAGCGCCCTGTGCGCCGGCTCGTCGCGGTTCGGCACCTTCAACCCCAACTTCGAGTCCATCCTTCCCTTCTGGGCCCTGTACGGCTTCACCTACGACCCGCTGACCGAGGCGCCGAACGGCGGACGGGGTTTCGAGGCCGACCTGGGCGGCAACGAACTGCCCAATTCGCCCAACTGGACCGCCAACATCGGAGCCCAGTACAGCTGGTTCCTGGGCGATTGGGACCTGACCCTGCGCGGCGACTATTATCGCCAGGGCGAGAGCTTCTTCCGCGTCTACAACACCGAATACGACCGGCTGGAGGGCTGGGACAATCTGAACCTGTCGGTGTCCCTGACCAATGAGGCGCGAGGCCTGAAGCTCCAGGCCTACGTCAAGAACGTCTTCGACGATGCGCCCATCGTCGACGCCTTCACCAACTCGGACGACACTGGGCTGACGACCAACGTCTTCACCCTGGACCCGCGGCTGTTCGCCGTGCGGCTGACCAAGTCGTTCTGAGGTTGACGACAGGCCGGTCTTCCCGGCCGCCCTGTGAGGCCGTCCCCGGCGTCGAGAGACGCCGATCGGACGGCCTTATGTCGTTTTATGTCATTGAAAAATATACGTATTTCTCCTTGACTCCGACCTACCTTCCGCGTTGTAAGTACATCGCCCCTAGCGGGTGAACACACGCTCAACGGGTCCGGCCAAGGACCCACTCAATGGGAGGACTATCATGATCAAGACGCTTTCCATCGCCGCTGCGGCGCTCGCTTCCGTCGCCGTCGCTTCCCCCAGCTTCGCCCAATCCTTCTCGCCCAGCTCGGGCAGCGTATCGGGATCGGGTTCTGTGACCCTGTCGCAAACGATCAGCGTCACCTGCAACGTCTCCATCACCGCAAGCCCGCTGAGCGCGACCAGCGCGCCCATCCCGACTCGCAGCATCTCGCCCGGCGGCATCGCCTGCTTGGCCGTTGCGCCGTCCGGCGCTTGGAGCGCGGCCGTGGTGCCGGGATCGACCACCTCGATCGCCCTGACCATCGGCGCCAACACCGTGGCCAACGATCCCTGCTACGGCACGGTGGTGGTCGCCTGGAACAATGCGACCAGCACGGCGACCTTCAACAACAACGTCCTGCCCCCCGTGAACGCCGGCGGTCGCAACTGCACCATCGTCAGCGGCTCGATCCGTATTCCGGGTCTGCAAATCCTCTAGGCTCGGCTGGTCCCCGGATCCTAAACCTGAAAGCCTGGCCGGGCGTCCGCGACGCCCGGCCTTTTTTCTTTCCGCGCGGTCCGGCTCGCTCCTAGATTGTCCCTGTGATCTCCCTCTGTCTCACGCTCGCCGGGTTCAGCGCCGCCGCCGTCCAGGCGACGCCGGCGCCGCAGGCCGATCCGCCCCCGGTGACCGTCCTGCCCGACGTGGAGGTGGCCGCCCGGCGAGGAGCGGCGCGCACCCCGCCCCAGTATGAATATGACGCCGCCCGCATCGACGCCCTCGCCGGCGGCAGCGTCGGCGACGTCCTGGGCCAGGCCGCGCGTCAGTTCAGCCCCGGCCAGCCGCCCGTGATCATCATCAACGGCGTCCGCATGCCGGACCCCTCCGTCTTTCTGGACCTGCCGCCCGACGCCCTGGAGCGGTTGGAGGTCCTGCCGGCCGGTTCGGCGGCGGAATACGGCGGCTCTCCCTCCGGCCGGGTCTTCAACCTGGTCCTTCAGCGCAGTTTCGCCAGCCGCGACGGCGCCCTGACGGCGGCCGCTCCGACCGCCGGAGGATTCCGCGAGCTTTCCGCCACGGCGCGCCAGTCCGGGCTCCAGGACCGCAACATCACCAACCTGACCCTGACCCTGCGCGACGTCTCTGCGCTTCTCGCCGATGATCGCCAGGCCTATCTGCGTGATCACCCCGACAGCGCGGGCGTCAGCCTGACGCCCGAGAGCCGGTTTCTGTCGGCCAACGCCGCCTTCAACCGCAGCCTGGGCGACTGGGCCGCCAGCCTGAACGCCTCGGCGAGCCAGACCTCCAGCCGATCGACCACGCGGGACGCCGACGGCCTGACGGTTCTCTCCACCGACACCCGCCGTTGGGAGGTGCGCAGCGGCCTCAGCGGTTCGGTTCTCGACTGGACCGCCCAGGTCAATCTCCTCGCCACGGCCGATGTCGTAAAGGCCGAAGGCCCGACGCCTTCCCAGACCGACCTGATGAGCTGGAGCGGCGCGGTCGCCCTGAACCGCAGCCTGCCGGGCCTGGGCGCCGGCCCGATCGCCGTCAATCTGTCCGCCGATGCGAACCGGAACCGAACCCGGACGGAGGCTGTGGGAGAGGCGGACCGGCGCGCCACGACGGCCTCCGCCTGGCAGGGGCAGATCACCGTTCCCCTGTCCCAGCCTGCGCCGCCGCCTGGTCTGGAGGACGAGGCGAAGACCCTCAAGATCGGGGGCGTGAGCCTGGGCGGCCTGTCCGTCAGCCTGGGCGCGGGGGGCCGCGACACCGACGCCGGGGGCGGAAGCAGTCTGGACCTGGGCGCCGCCTGGCAGCCGCGCGACAAGGTCAGCCTCAGCGCCAGTTGGAACCGCACCCTGACCGCGCCCAGCGACCTGGACCGCTTCACCCCGCCGCGCCAGGGCCCGAACGCCGTCGTCTATGACTTCCGCACCGGTGAGGCGGTCGAGGTCCAGACCCTGGTCGGCGGAAATCCCGACCTGACCGCCGCCCGGTCCGAAGGCGCGGCTCTAAACCTGTCGCTGGGCCCCTTCACCCGGTGGAGCGTCGGCTTCAACCAGGGCCTGTCCCTGGCCCGCACGCGCGACGGGATCTCGTCGAGTCTTCAGCCGACGCCACAGACCGAGGCCGCCTATCCCGACCGGTTCCTGCGCGATGCGTCGGGCCGTCTCGTTCGGATCGACCTGCGCCCCTTCAACGCCACGGCTTCAGAGACCCGGTCTCTGACCACCAGTCTGAGCCTGAACCCGCCGGCCGATCCGACCGAGGCCTCCGCCGCGACCTGGACGGTCAACCTGTTTCACACCTGGCGGCTGACCGACCGGACCGAGCTGGGCCGGGGCCTGCCGGTCCTGGATCGTCTGGCCGGCGACGGCGGCGGCGTGTCCGGCCAGGACCTGGGATGGACGCTCAGCCGGATGAAGGGTCCGCTGAAAATCGACGTCACCGGCCGGTGGACGGCGGGCTATCGCAGCCGGGCGACCATCGGTGAAGACGGCCCGGCCGACCTGCGGATCAGCGACTTCGCCCGCCTGGACCTGAAGGCGACCTATCGCCTCTTCCGGGACGTGTCCGGGCGGCGGGCGGAAGGGGCGCGGCTGGAGCTGTCGATCCAGAACCTGACCGACGAACGCCCCTCCGCCCGCCTCGCCGACGGCGCACCCGCCCCCGGTTACGGCCGCGACAGCCGCGACCCCGTCGGCCGCCGCATCGAGCTCACCCTGGGCAAGCGGTTCTAGATGTGGAGGCCCCACAGCGAGAGCCTGCATGTCGATGTCTATGAACACCCGCCCGGATAGCACGCCCGCCAGCAGCCCTTGACCGAAAGCTCGGGCATAGGGCCGAATCCAGCGAATTCAGCGCCTGGGGCCGGGGTGTCGGCCATCATTGGACCTCCAGCGCGTCCAGCCGTCCGCGCAGCATCTGCAGCATGGCCGAGAAGTCGCGGCCGCCGTGGCCCAGGCCGTCGAACAGGGCGTAGAGGGCCTCGGCCTGGGCGCCCAGGGGGGTGGAGGCGCCGGACTTGGCCGCCGCGTCCTGGGCCAGTTTCAGATCCTTCAGCATCATGGCGGTGGCGAATCCGCCCTGATAGCCGCGGTTCGACGGGGCGGCGGGTACGGGGCCGGGCCAGGGGTAATAGCTGGTCACGCTCCAGCACTGGCCCGAGGATTTGGAGGCGATCTCGAAGAAGCGCTCCGGGTCCAGGCCCAGCTTCTCGGCCAGGGCGATCGCCTCGCACGCGCCCAGCATCGAAATGCCCAGGAGCATGTTGTTGCAGATTTTGGCCGCCTGGCCCGCGCCGTGATCGCCGGCGCGGATGGTGATCCGGCTCATGGGTTCCAGCGCCGCCTCGACCCGGGCGAAGTCGCCCTCGTCGCAGCCGACCATGAAGGCCAGGGTTCCCGCATCGGCCGCCGCCGTCCCGCCCGACACCGGCGCGTCGGCGAAGGCGTAGCCGGCCGCCTTGGCCAGGCCCGCCACCTTGCGCGCCGTCTCCACGTCGATGGTGGAGCAGTCCAGCAGCAGGGCGCTGGACGGCGCCGCCCCAATGATCTGTTCGGCATAGACCTTATGCACATGGGGGCCGGCGGGCAGCATGGTGATCACCACCTCGGCGTCGCGCACGGCCTCGGCGACCGAAGCCGCAGGCGTGCAGCCGGCGGCGGCAGCCCTGTCCAGGGCCGCCTGCGACAGGTCGAAGGCGGCGACGGCGTGGCCGGCCTTGGCCTGGTTGGCGGCCATGCCCCCGCCCATATTGCCCAGGCCGATGAAGGCGATCTTGGTCATGGTCTCTCTCCCTATTGTCGCCCGCTCATCCCCGCGAAAGCGGGGACGCTGTCAGGGCAGCGGCGTCCATTGTTCATGTTCAGGCAGAGGCGCGAACAGGGCGGCCAGCGTCGCCTCGGTAACGCCCGACAGGTCCGCAGGGGACCATTTCGGCGCATTGTCCTTGTCGACGATCACCGCGCGGACGCCCTCCTGGAAGTCGTGGGTCCGCACCATCCGGCCGCCCAGGGCGTATTCCATCGCCATATTGTCGGCGAAGGTGGTCAGCCTGGCCCCGGTGCGGATCTGGCGCAGCGAGACCTTCAACGACTGGGGCGACTTGGTCTTCAGAACCGCCAGCTGAGCCAGGGCCCAGTCCGAACCGTCCGCCTCCAGGGCTGCGAAAATCTCTTCGACCGTGTCGAAGGCGAACAGCCGGTCGATGGCCGCGCGGTGGTCCGAAAGGCCCGGCGGAATGCGGAAATCGTAACGTTCGGCGACCGCGATCGGCTCGCCGCCGTTCACTATGTCCGCCTTCAACGCCTCGATCTGGTCGGACGGGACATAGTGGGTGTGGATGCCCAGTTCGATCGTCTGTTGCGCCTTCAGCCGCGCCCCCGTCAGCGCCAGCCAGACGCCGGTCTGGCCCGGCAGGCGCGGCAGGAACCAGCCGCCGCCCACGTCGGGGAACAGGCCGATGCCCGTCTCGGGCATGGCGTAGGTCGTCCGCTCGGTGGCGATGCGGATGGCGGCGGGTTCCGATATCCCGACGCCGCCGCCCATGACGATCCCGTCCACGATCGCCGTGATCGGCTTGGGATAGTCGAACATCAGATGGTTCAACCGATATTCCGCCAGGAAGAAGGCCCTGGCCTCCGACGCATCCCCCGCCCCGCTCTCGGCGAGCGTGCGGATGTCGCCCCCGGCGCAGAAGCCGCGCTCGCCGGCATGGTCGATCAGCACCGACGTGACCGCCGCATCGTCGCGCCAGGCCAGCAGGGCCTGGGTCATGACCTCGCACATCGGCCGGTTCAGCGCGTGGATCGCCTTGGGCCGGTTCAGGGTGATGCGGCCCACGCCGTTCTCGATGCGGGCGATGATTTCGGCTTCGGTGGTCATTCTCGGCTCAATCCCGCAAATCAAAAACATCGACGCCGACGGCGCGGCAGGCGTCCAACAAGGCAGCGTCTCGGGAGGCCAGCGCCCCCCCATTGCCCAAGGCATGAAGCAGATAGGCGGTGTCAAACAGGCTGAGTCCGTGCGTCACGGACGGACCGATCAGGGCCAACGTCGCCTCGCTGTCCCTGGGAGGCGTCACGCGAATGTCCAGCTGACCCAGCTTCTCGCGCAACGGGTCAAGATCGGCGCGGCCTCGCCCCACCCGCAATGAGATGAAGTTGCCGATCTCCCACGCGAACACATCCGGCGCCGTCCGATAAATCGCCTCGTCCAGCAGCAATCGATCCGCCGCCCGTGTGCGCTGTTCGGCGAACAGCCAGCTGATCGCGCAGGAGGCGTCAATCGTGACGGTCTTCATCGCGGATCACTTTTTTAAGCTCGTCCCAGCTCATCTCCGCCAGGGTCGAGTCTATGGGTTGGGCGTCGCGCCAGGCGATGATCTCCTCGGCTATGGCGCGGCGTTCTTCCGGCGACCGGGTCCGGCGCTGCGGCGACGCCGGCACGATCTTGACCGCCGCCCGCCCCCGTCGCGTGACCAGCACCTCTTCGCCCGTTCGCTCCACCTCAGCGATCAAGCTGGTGAACGAGGTCTTGGCTTCCAGCACTCCGATCTCACGCATGGCTCTGTCTCCTGACCATTATGGTCAGAACATAAACCGTCCAAGGGGCTGGAGCCATAGGCGGCGTCATGCCCGCCCCATCTCCCGCGCAATGATCACCCGCATGATCTCATTGGTCCCTTCCAGGATGCGGTGGACCCGCAGGTCGCGCACGATCCGCTCCAGCGGATAGTCCTTCAGATAGCCGTAGCCGCCGTGCAGTTGCAGGGCCTCGTCGGCGATCTGGAAACAGGCGTCAGTGGCCATTCGCTTGGCCATGGCGCACCATTTGGTCTTTTCCGGATGGTCGGCGTCGATGGCCCAGGCGCCGCGCAGCACCATCAGCCGCGCCGCCTCCAGGTCCGTGGCCATGTCCGCCAGCCGGAACTGCAGCGCCTGAAACTCGCCGATCGGGCGGCCGAACTGTTTGCGGGTGGCGACATAGTCCTGGGCCGTCTCCAGGGCCAGCCGCGCCCCGCCCAGCGAACAGGCGGCGATGTTCAGACGCCCGCCGTCCAGCCCCGCCATGGCGTAGCGGAAGCCCGCCCCCTCCTCGCCCAGCAGATTGGCGACGGGCACGCGACAGTCGTCGAACTGGACGATGGCGGTCGGCTGGGCGTTCCAGCCCATTTTCCGTTCCTGGGCCCCGAACGACAGGCCCGGCGTGCCGGCCTCCACCACCAGGGCGCTGATCCCCTTGGGGCCTTCGCCGCCGGTGCGAACCATGACGACATAGAGGTCGCTGGTCCCCGCGCCCGAGATGAAGGCCTTGGAGCCGTTCAGCACATAGTGGTCGCCGTCGCGCACCGCCGTGGTCCGCAGCGCCGCCGCGTCGGAGCCGGAGCCCGGCTCGGTCAGGCAGTACGAAGCGATCTTCTCCATCCCGACCAGATCGGGCACGAACCGCGCGCGCAGAGCGTCCGATCCGAACCGGTCGATCATCCAGGTCGCCATATTGTGGATCGAGATGAAGGCCGCCGTCGCCACATCGCCGCGCGACAACTCCTCGAAGATCAGCGCCGCCTCGACCCGGCCGAGCGCCATGCCGCCGTGTTCCTCGGCCGTATAGATGCCGCAGAAGCCCATCTCGGCCGCCTGTTTCATCACTTCGACGGGGAACTGCTTCTCCTCGTCCCAGCGGGCCGAATGGGGCGCCAGCTCGGCCTCGGCGAAGGCGCGCGCCGCGTCCTGGATGGCGCGTTGGTCGTCGGTAAGGGCGAAGTCCATCTATCGTCACTCCCCGCCCCGACCCCGTCACCCTCGGGCTTGACCCGAGGATCGGAGGCGGGCGCGTCTGTTCATCCGCGTCGGCGCACAAGCGCGGACAATCCGGCCCTCGGGTCAAGCCCGAGGGTGACGGCGGCGAAGGGTCAGCGCATCGTCGGAATGACGAACGAACTGTCCGAATGCTCCAGGGCGCTGTCGGGCCAGCGGGCGGTCACGGTCTTGGTCTTGGTCCAGAAGCGGACCCCTTCCATGCCGTGCTGGTTGATGTCGCCGAAGGCCGAACGCTTCCAGCCGCCGAAGGTGTGATAGGCGACCGGCACCGGGATAGGCACGTTTATCCCGACCATGCCGACATTGACCCGGGCGGCGAAGTCGCGGGCTGCGCGGCCGTTCTGGGTGAAGATGGCGACGCCGTTGCCGTACTGGTGGTTCGACGGCAGGGCCAGGGCCTCCTCGAAGGTTTCGGCGCGGACGATCTGGAGCACCGGGCCGAAGATCTCCTCCTGATAGGACGACATCTCGGGCTTCACATGGTCGAACAGGGACGGGCCGATGAAATAGCCCTTCTCATGCCCCTGCAGGCTGAAGTCGCGACCGTCGACGACCAGTTCGGCGCCTTCCTGAACGCCCTTCTCGATCCAGCCGGCGACGCGCTCGCGGTGCTGGGCCGTGACGACGGGACCGTAGTGGGCGCCGGCGTCGGTCGAGACGCCGACCCGCAGCGAGGGGATTTCGGCGACCATCCGTTCACGGAGTTCGTCCGCCGTCTTCTTGCCGACCGGCACGACCACCGGCAGGGCCATGCAGCGCTCGCCGGCCGAGCCATAGGCCGCGCCCGCCAGATCCTTGATCACCTGATCCATGTCGGCGTCAGGCAGGACGATCCCGTGGTTCTTGGCCCCGCCCATGGCCTGGACCCGCTTATGGTTGGCCGCGCCGGTCTGATAGACATAGTGGGCGATGTCGGACGAGCCGACGAAGCTGACGGCGTGGACCAGGGGATGGGTCAGGATGGCGTCGACCGCCGTCTTGTCGCCATGCACCACGTTCAGCACGCCGTTGGGCGCCCCGGCCTCCAGCATCAGTTCGGCCAGCCGCACCGGCACCGACGGATCGCGTTCGGACGGCTTCAGCACGAAGGTGTTGCCCACCGCGATCGCCACGCCGAACATCCACATCGGGATCATGGCCGGGAAGTTGAACGGGGTGATGCCCGCCACCACGCCCAGGGGCTGGCGCATCGAATAGACGTCGATGCCGGGCCCGGCCCCTTGGGTGTATTCGCCCTTCAGCGCATGGGGGATGCCGCAGGCGAACTCGATCACCTCCAGCCCGCGCTGGATGTCGCCCTTGGAGTCGGCGATGACCTTGCCGTGCTCGCTGGACAGCAGTTCGGCCAGTTCGTTCATGTTCGCCTCGACCAGGCGTTTGAAGTCGAACATGACCCGGGCGCGACGCTGGGGATTGGTGCTGGACCAGCCCTCGAAAGCGTTCTGGGCCGCCTGGACGGCGCGATCGACCTCGCCGGTCGTGGCCAGCTGGACCCGCGCCTGAACCGCCCCCGTATTGGGATTGAACACCTCGCCGAACCGGCCCGACGCGCCCGCGAAGACGGCGCCGTCGATGAAAGGGTTGATGTCGCGCATGAGCGTTCCTGCCTTTTTTATCTTGCCCAGACCTAGACTGTTCATCTACGGACTTGAACTGCGTTTTTGCGTGTTTGAGATTGCATTTCTGCATGTTCGATTGGGACGATCTCCGAGTGTTCCTCGCCGCCGCCCGCAGCGGCTCCCTTTCGACAGCGTCCATCCGGCTCGGGATTGACGCGGCGACCGTGGGCCGCCGGATCGCGAGGCTGGAGTCGGCCCTGAAGGCCACCTTGCTCGTGAGGTCCAAAAGCGGCCTTCGGCTGACAGCCGCCGGCGCCTACCTCCTCGAAACGGGCGCCCAGGCCGAGGTGGCGATGGAAGCTGCGGCGAGCGTCGGCCATCCCGATCGCATCGCGGGCACCGTGCGGATCAGCGCCGCCGAGGGATTCGGCGCCACCATCCTGGCGCCTGCCCTTTCCGGGCTTCGCCGACAGCATCCTCATCTCCGGATAGAACTGGCGGCCAGTTCGGGCTTTCTCTCTCCCAGCCGTCGCGAGGTGGATATGGCCGTCACCCTGAGCGCGCCCGACAGCGCTCGCCTGGTCGTGGAGCCGCTGACGCCCTATCAGCTCGGGCTCTACGCCTCGCCGGAGTATCTCGAGCGACACCCGACGCCCGACGACGCCAATGACCTGACCGGGCACGACATCGTCGGCTATGTCGAGGATCTGATCTATGCGCCCGAGCTCAGGTATCTCGATGAGGTTTCACCGGGTTTGAAGCCCGTCCTCTCCTCTTCATCCATCCGCGCCCAGAGGGAAATCATCGCCGGGGACGGGGGGATCGGCGTCCTGCCCTGCTTCATGGCGATCGGGCTCGAACGCGTGCTTCCAGACCTCTGGATAGAGCGTCGTTTCTGGCTGAGCACCCACAGGGAGGTCCACGGCAGTGCACGGATCAAGGCTGTCCACGCCTGGATAAAGGACATCTGCGACATGCACCGCACACGACTGTCTCCCCACGAGCGTCGCGGGTCCGATCAGGACCGTCCGGCTCGACAGGGATCGAAGCGGCGCTGACGGCCGCTGTCCCGCGCATCATCGCGTTTGAGGACGGTCTCGCCTATATAGCGACCCTTCCTCCTGGACTCGCATGTTCCGGACGGGAGCTTCGCATATCTCGCCATTTTCGTGTGCGCTCTGCGTGCGCTGAGATGTCGAAAAGCCGGAAACAACGTCGCAAACCGGCGCAAGATCGAGCGCACAGTCTGTCAACCAAAGTTTTGATATTACTGAACAATGTCTATAACCCAAGCGCGTAGGCTGTCCGTGGCCCCGATGATGGACTGGACCGACCGGCATTGCCGGGCGTTTCACCGCGCCCTCAGCGCGCGGGCCCTGCTCTATACGGAGATGGTGACGGCGCCGGCGGTGCTGCATGGGGATCGGGATCGTCTGCTGGGGTTTGACGCGGTCGAACATCCGGTCGCCCTGCAACTGGGCGGGTCCGATCCTGAAGAGCTGGCCCAGGCGGCCAGGATCGGCGAAGCCTACGGCTATGACGAGATCAATCTGAACGTCGGCTGTCCCTCGGATCGGGTTCAGTCGGGCCGGTTCGGCGCCTGTCTGATGCGCGAGCCGGCGCTGGTGGCCGACTGTATGGCGGCGATCCGGGAGGCCGTGTCCGTGCCCGCCACGGTCAAATGCCGGATCGGGGTCGACGACCAGGACCCCCAGGTCAGCCTGTTCGCCACGGTGGACGCCTGCGCCGCCGTCGGGATCGAGGTCTTCATCGTCCATGCGCGCAAGGCCTGGCTTCAGGGCCTGTCGCCCAAGGAGAACCGCGACGTGCCGCCCCTGGACTATGGACTGGTGCGGCGGCTGAAGCGCGAGCGGCCCCAGCTGAACATTTCGATCAACGGCGGGATCGCCGATCTGGATCAGGCCGAGGCCCTGCTGGACGACACCGACGGGGTGCGGCTGGACGGGGTCATGCTGGGCCGGGCCGCCTATCATGAGCCGGCCCTCCTGGGTCAGGCGGATCGGCGCCTGTTCGGGGCCGAGACGATCGACGTCGACGCCTTTACGGCGCTGGACCGTTATCGCCCCTATATGGCGGCCCGGCTGGCGGAGGGGGTGCGGCTGGCGGCCATGACGCGCCACATGCTGGGGCTGATGCACGGACGGCCGGGCGCGCGGGCCTTCCGCCGCATCCTGACGGTCGAGGCCATCCGGCCGGGCGCTGGGCTGGAGGTTCTGGACCGCGCCGCCGAGGCGGTGCGCGAGGCCGAGGCGCGGCGCGACGCGGCGGCCTGACGCCCAGCCGCGCCGGGAACCGTCCGGGTCGCCGCGCCTTTCAGCGTCGAACCCTTTTCGCGACCGGAGTCCGCCATGAAGCTCATCGCCCTCGCCGCCGCCGCGGCCGCCCTCCTGCCCGCCGCCCAGGCCGCAGCCCAGACGCCCGTTTCCAGTGCGGAGCGGGGCCGGTTCGCCCTGGGCGCCCAGGTCGGCACGCCGGGCGCCGGGCTTCAGGCCCAGTTCGCCGTGAACGACTATCTGGTGCTGCGCGGCGGCTATGACGCGCTTCAGTGGGACCGCGACGACACCTATGACGGCATCGACTATGAGGCCGACATCGACTTCAAGTCGCCGGGCGCCTTCGTGGATCTGCACCCGTTCAAGAACCCCTTCTTCGTCTCGGCCGGCGCCTATTTCGGCACGCGCAAGGTCGATCTGAACGCCACCCCGACCGAGCCGGTCAATATCGGCGGCCTGGTCTTCACCCCTGAGCAGGTCGGAACCCTGACCGGCCGCATCGACCTGGAAAGCACCGCGCCCTTCGTCGGCCTGGGGTTCGACAACACCTTCACCCATGACGGGCGCTGGGGCTTGAGGCTGCTGGCCGGCGCGGCCTTCGGCGATGCGCCCCAGGTCGATCTGAACGCCTCGGGCGGGACCCTGTCCGACCAACCGGCCTTCCAGGATCGTCTGGCGGAAGAGGAGCGCGAGATCCAGGCCGACGCCGACGACTACAAGGTCCTGCCCGTCGTGCAGATCGGGCTGAACTATCGGTTCTGATGGTGAAGGCGACCGGCGCCTGATAAGGGCGCGGCATGTTCGGCCTGCCCCTGTCTGAAATCGCCCTGCTGGTTCTGGCCCTGATCGGGGCGGGGCTGTTCGGCGGGATCATCGCCGGCCTGTTCGGGGTGGGCGGCGGCACGGTTCTGGTGCCGGTGCTGTTCTACGCCTTCACCGTCCTGGGCGTCGGGGGAGAGGGCGATCTGCACACCGCCATCGGCACCTCGCTGGCGACCATCGTGGTCACCGCCCTGCGATCCTTGGCCGCCCACCGCAAGCACGGGGCGGTGGACGAACAGGTGCTGCGGACCTGGACGCCCTGGGTGGCCCTGGGCGCCGTGGCGGGGGCGGCCATCGCCGGCGTGACCTCCATGGAGGGGCTGGCCCTGGTTTACGGCGTCCTGCTGATCCTGGTGGCGGCCCAGATGGGCCTGCTGCCCGAGCGCTACGTGCTGCGCACGGACATGCCGACGGGCTGGACCCGAGGCGTCCTGGGAAGCCTGATCGGCCTGTTCTCGGCCATGATGGGCGTGGGGGGCGGCAGTCTGGGCGGCATGACGATGACCCTGTTCGGCCGGCCGATCCACCAGGCGGTGGCGACGGCGTCGGGCTTCGGGGTCGCGATCGGAGCGGCGGCGGCGGCCGGTTTCGTCGTTTTCGGCTGGGACGCGCCGGGCCGCCCGCCCCTGTCGCTCGGCTATGTCAATCTGCCCGCCGCCGTGATCATGGGGATGATGACGGCCCTGTCGGCGCCGCTGGGCGCGCGACTGGCGCACCGGCTGGATCGGCGCGTCCTGAAAAAAGCTTTTGCAGTCTATCTGTTAGGGACAGCCCTGTCGGTCGTCATCAAGGCGTTTTGAGCCGCGCCCCTTTCTGGCCACAAGTCCCGGCGACAAAACGCGCGCCGGCGGCGTTGGGAGCCGGCGCCTCTATGAGCAAATCGGATGATCGGCGCCTCCGCTGCCTTCGCCTTGTTGTGGACCGCTCTGTCCTCGGTTTCGAGCGAGCCTGTCCCTTACAATGTCGCTGTCGCGGCGGATGCAGCCAGGGTTGAAACCCCGGCGGACGACATCGGTTCCCCCGATCTGGAGGCTGCGGCCCTGACCGAGGAACAGGCCGAGCTGATGGCCGGCGATCCCGACTGGCGCGCCTCGGCCCGGCTCTATCATGCGGGCGGCGGCGGGGCGACGGGCAATGATTCCCTGGGTTGCCGTCCCATCGCCATGCGCACCGTGGCGGTCGATCCCCGCGTCATTCCGCGTCGCACCAAACTCTTCATCCGCGAAACCGTGGGGATGCGTCTGGCCGACGGTTCGATCCATGACGGCTATTGGTACGCCTCCGACACCGGCGGGGCGATCAAGGGTCAGAAGATCGACCTCTATACCGGGAACGGCCGCGGCTCGATGGCCCAGGCGCGTCGTCTGAACATGCGGACCCTGACCATCGCCGACGCCGGTCGTTTCGACGGCTGCCCCCCGGCCTGGGAAAGCGCCGCCCGCTAAATCACCTTCAAGACGTGAAAAACGCCGGCTCCGCTGGGGGCCGGCGTTTTCATGTGCGGGATTTGCGAAGGCTCAGTCCAGTTCGCTGACCTTCAGCGTCGACTGGACCATGTCGTCGCCATAGGTGCCGACCCAGACGTCATAGCGGCCGCTCTGCGGATTGGTGATCTGGACCTTGGGGTTCAGACTGCCGCCGCTGTCGTCGTCGCAGTACCAGCGGCCGTTCGGCGTATTGATCAACAGGGTGGTGTCTTCCGACGCCTCGACCAGGAAGGTCAGGTCCAGATTTCCCGCCTCGAAGAAGACCTGATAGTCGGGCGCCGCGCTGACCGAACCTTCACAGCCCGCCTTGGCGTTGGCGGCCGGGACCGAGCCGCCGGCCAGGATCGACTTTTCGTGGGGATCGGGGGTGAAGCCGGTGCGCAGGCGCACCGAGCCGTAGTTCGGCTCCTTATCCGTATCGGGGCTTTCGCCGCCGCCGCTGCTGGAGCCGCCCAGTTCGCTGACCTCCAGCGTCGCCTGGACCATCTTGTCATTATAGGTGCCCAGCCAGATGTCGTAGCGGCCGCTCTGCGGATCGGAGATCAGCACCTGAGGGTTCAGATCGCCGCCGCTGTCGTCGTCGCACAGCCACTGACCGTCGGGCGTATTGATCAGAAGCGTGGTGTCTTCCGAGGCCGTGGCCCGGATGGTCAGGTCCAGTTCGCCGGCCTCATAGGTCAGTTGCAGATCCGGCGCGGCGCTGACCGAACCTTCGCAGCCCGAACGGGCGGCCGAGGCGGCCACGGAACCGCCCGCCAGGATGGACTTGGTCCATGGATCGGGGGTGAAGCCGCTTTCCAGCTCCACCTCCCCATAGTTGGGCGACAGGGTGAAGTCCGGGCGGCTTCCCGACTTCTGGGCCAGGGCGACGCCCGGCGTGAGCATGAGGGCGGCGGCGGCCGCGGCGGCGATGCGTTTCATGAAGCGTTTCCCCTTCCCTGCGGCCCCTCGCCGCACCTTCTGCATAACCCATTTTCCAGAAAGGCGCAGCTTCCGAAACCCAGGGCGCGCGGTCAGAATTTGCGTCGGCCCGACACCGTCTCGAAGAACAGGCGGAAGTCGCCCATCAGGCTCCACAGCGGATATTTGAAGGTGGCAGGCTTGTTCTTCTCGAAGAAGAAATGTCCGACCCAGGCGAAGCCGTAGCCGACCAGGGGCATGGCCAGAAGCCACCAGGGATTCAGGGTCACGACGAAGGCGAGAAGGGCCAGGATCACCAGTCCGGTGCCCATGACGTGGATGCGCCGACAGGTCCGGTTGGAATGCTCATGGATGTAATAGGGGTAGAAGGCCTCGAACGAGGCGTATCGGCCCTGGGGTTCGGACGGCGTGTTCATGGGCGAAGGGTGCGCCTCCGCCCAGAATCAATCAAGTCTCAGCCCTTGGGCTTGCCCTTGAAGCCGTCCTTCTTGAACCCGTCCTTCTTGAAGCCCGGCTTGGCCTTGAACGGCTTCTTGGCGAAGGGCTTGTCGCCCGCCGCGTTCGAGCGCGGATTGGCGGCGCCGTCGGTCTTGGGCGCCCAGGGCTTCTTCTTGAACGGCGGACGGGCGTCGCCCTCTCCGCCTTCGGCGCGCTTGTAGGACGTCTTCTTGAAGGGGCGGTCGCCGTCCTCGCGCGGCTTGCCGGCGAAGCGCGACGCCTTCATCGACCCCGGCGTGGGCGCCTCCGACGGCGTGATCTTCACCTCTTCCTTCGAAGCGGCGACCGCTTCGCGGAAGGCCTTTTCATGGGTCTTGGCGATTTCGAACCGGGTCTCTTCGGGGAAGGTGCGGATCGAGCCGATCTGAGGCTTGGAGATGCCGCCGATGCGGCAGATCAGCGGGATAAGCCATTTGGGGTCGGCGTTCTTGTTGCGGCCCACGTCCAGGCGGAACCAGACCACCTCGTCGGCGCCCAGCCGCTCGCCCGGCCAGGGCTGGGCCGCCGTGCCGTCGTCATTGCGGGCGGCGCGGTCGCGCTTGGCCGGTCCGCGATCCGAACCCGGATCGGACAGTTCTTCCGGCGCCGGCTGTTCCTTGCGCAACAGGCGAACCAGGGCGGCGGCGATCTCGTCGGGCGTGCGCTCGGCGATCATCCGTTTGGCGGCGATCATGTCCTCGTCCGACACCTCGGCCTCGAAATGGGCGGGCGACAGCAGCCGATCCTCGTCGGCCTTGCGGATTTCGTCGAAGGTCGGGGCGCCGGACCAGACGGCCTCGATCCCCGCCTCGTCCATCAGACGCTCGGCCTTGCGGCGACGCGAGTGGGGCACCAGCATGACCGAGACGCCCTTCTTGCCCGCCCGGCCCGTCCGGCCCGAACGGTGCAGCAGGCCGGCGCGGTTCATCGGCAGTTCGGCGTGGATGACCAGGCCCAGGTCGGGCAGGTCCAGACCCCGCGCGGCGACGTCGGTGGCGACGCAGACGCGGGCGCGGCCGTCCCGCAGCGACTGAAGCGCGTCGGTCCGCTCGCGCTGGCCCATTTCGCCCGACAGGCTGACCGAGGAGAAGCCGCGTTCCAGCAGCGACGACTGCAGATGCCGCACGCTGTCGCGCGTGGAGCAGAAGACCATGGCCCGCGGCGCCTCGAACCAGCGCAGGGTGTTGACCACGGCGTGTTCGATCTCGTTGGGGGCGATGCGATAGGCCCTGTATTCGATGTCGGCGTGCTGGCGCGACTTGTCGGTGGCGTCGATGCGCACCGCATCCTTCTGATAGCGCTTGGCCAGGGTGACGATCTCGCGCGCGATGGTGGCCGAGAACAGCAGGGTGCGGCGTTCGGGCGGCGCCTGGTCCAGGATGTGCTCCAGATCCTCGCGGAAGCCCATGTCCAGCATCTCGTCGGCCTCGTCGAGCACCGCGACCTTCAGCTCGGACAGGTCCAGATTGCCCCGGTCGATATGGTCCTTCAGACGGCCGGGCGTGCCGACGACGATGTGGACGCCGAAGCTTAAGGCACGCGCTTCACGGCGCGCGTCCATGCCGCCGACGCAGGTGGCGATCTTGGCGCCGGAATCGGCGTAAAGCCATTGCAGCTCGGCGGCGACCTGCATGGCCAGCTCCCGCGTGGGCGCGATGGCCAGGCACAGGGGCGCGCCGCCGGGGCCGAACTGGGGACTGTCGCCCAGCAGGGTCGGCGCCGCCGCCAGGCCGAAGGCCACCGTCTTGCCCGATCCGGTCTGGGCCGAGACCAGCAGGTCGCGGTCCGCATGGCCCTCTTCCAGCACGGCGGCCTGAACCGGGGTCGGTTCGGCATAGCCCTTGTTGATCAGAGCGCGGTCGAGCGCGGGGTGAACGGCGGGAAAGGGCATCGGCTACCTGGAATGACGGACGAGGCGGTCGTCGAAACGACCGCGCCCGGCCGAGGACAGACCTCAGGCCGGGCGAATGATGGGCGCTCTATACACGGATAAAGGCTGAAGCGGGGCGGAAAACGCCGTTCACCCTGTTCCTTCAGGCGACGTTGACCTGAGGGCGACAGTCTGGCGATCAAACCCGCCTCGTTCGGAGCCTATCATGCAAGCGCTTTCCATCGCCGCCGCCGGAATGACCAGCGCCCAGATGCGGTTCGAAAACAGCGCGCGCCGCACTGCGACCGCGCCGCTCGACAACCTCGCCGAGGAAACCGTCGAACGGCTTCAGGCCAAGACCGCCTTCAGCGCCAACGCCGCCGTGGTCCGAACCGCCGACGAAATGACGGCGACCCTGCTGGACATCCTGGCCTGAGCCGCGACGCCGTTTAGAACTCTTCCCAGCCGTCGGCTTCGGGCGCCGCCTTGGGCGCAAGGGCCGCGCCGCCGCGCCCCAGGGTCTTCAAGGCCGCCGCCATATGGGGCGTAGACGCCCGCGCCGAAGCCGGAGCCGGCGCCGCCGGACGTTGCGCCGCGGACTTGGAGGGGAAGGCCTGACCCACGGTCCCGACCTTGAACCGGGCCGCAGAGGCTTGCAGGGACTGGGCTTCCTGATCCAAGGCGTGGCTGGCGGCGGTCGACTGTTCGACCATGGCCGCATTCTGCTGGGTGACCTGGTCCATCTGGTTCACGGCCGTATTCACCTGGGCCAGGCCGATGGCCTGTTCCTGGGCCGAGGCGGCGATTTCCGACACCAGACCGTCGATCTCGGCCACCCGGTCGACGATCCGTTGCAAAGCCTCGCCGGTCTGGCCGACCAAGGTCACGCCGGTGCCCACCTGGCTGGTGGAGGTCGAGATCAGGGTCTTGATCTCTTTCGCCGCCTCCGCCGACCGCTGGGCCAGGGCGCGGACCTCGGAGGCCACGACGGCGAAGCCGCGACCGGCCTCGCCCGCCCGCGCCGCCTCGACCCCCGCGTTCAGAGCCAGCAGATTGGTCTGGAAGGCGATCTCGTCGATGACGCCGATGATCTGGCTGATCTGGCTGGACGAGGACTCGATCGCCTGCATGGCTTCGACAGCGTCGCGGACGATGACGCCCGAGGTCTCGGCGTCGCCCTTGGCGGCGTCGACGACGTCGGCGGCCTGGCGCGCGCCTGCGGCGGTCTTGTTCACCGTGGCGGTGATCTCGTCCAGCGCCGCCGCCGTCTCTTCCAGAGAGGCCGCCTGCTGTTCGGTGCGGCGCGACAGGTCGTCGGCGGCCTGGGAAATCTCGGCGGCGCCCGAGCGGATGCCGGCCACATTGCCCAGGACGACGCCCATGGCCTGTTGCAGCTGGGCGATGGCGGCGTTGAAGTCGGACTTCAGCTGGGCGGCCTTGGGCGCGAACTCGGTTTCGATCCGATAGGTCAGGTCGCCGTTGGACATGGCCGACAGCCCCTCGGCCAGGGCCGTAAGCGCGATCCGATCCTCCTCGGCGATCCGGGCCTTTTCGGCTTCATTGGCGCGATGTTCGGCCTCGCTGACCGCCCGCTGCGACTGGGCCTCGGCTTCCAGCCGCGCCTTTTCGACGGCGTTGTCTCGGAAAGTGCCGACGGCCGCGGCCATCCGGCCGATCTCGTCGCCACGCTCCTGGGCCGGGATGGAGACCTTCAGATCGCCGCCGGCCAGCTGCGCCATGGCGCGGGTCATGGCGACGATCGGCTGGCTGAGCGCCCGGACCAGCCAGACCGTCATGGCGGCGGCGACCAGCAGGGCCAGGATCCCGCCGACGACCAGGGCCGCATAGCCCCGTCCGAAAGCCGCCTTCTTGGCGGCGCTTCTCTGACTCAGCACCGCATCGGCGGCCTGATCGACAGCGGTGACGGCGGCGCGAATGTCCTTCAGGTCCGCCGTCTGCAACAGCCGCGCTTCGGCCTGGAGCCGGGTCGCCGGATCGGCGGCCTGGGCCATCAGCCCCTGCGACTGCTGGTGAAAGGCGTCGCTGGCGGCCTTCAGCGCCTGATGCTGGGCGGCGTAGACATGATCGGCGTCGCTGGCGCCCAGGGCCTGGGCCGCCTGGTCGAAGGCGGCCTTGCGCGCCAGATAGTCCCGTCGCGCCGTCTCCTGGCCCGTCGCCACATAGGCGCGCAGGGCGTTCTGCTGTTCGACGGCGGCGGCCAGGGTCAGAGTGGCCGACTCGCTGATCTGATAGGCGGACCGTTCGGCCGTGTCCGACCGTTGCAGCGTCACCAGGCTGAACAGGACGACCAGGGTCGCCACGCCGCACGCGCTCATCATCGCCCCGAGCGCGATCATCAGCTTGATGGATATGGACAAGGACTTGAACACGACCGGCTCCGAAAGCGGTTAACCCGTCGCAACTACCGGACAAGCCTTACCAAACCTTCTAAGGCGACGCTTCCAATCCGACCTTTTCTGGTAGGTGGAAATACCCAGTGAACTGTTCGAAGACCGCCCGGTCGCCGACGATCCTCAGCCCGCCTTCGGCCTCAAGCGCCGCCGTCGGAACCTTGCCGTAAACGGCCGCCGCCACCAGTTCGGGGCGGGTGGTCAGGACCACGGCGGCGTCGTCGATCGGCCCCCGCCGCGCGTCCAGACCGCCGTCCCGGATCTCAACCCGGAAGGTCTCGTCTTCAAAGACGAAGCCCAGGACCAGGGCGGCGTCGCCGGCCAGGGCGGGATCGAACATGGTCTTGAACGACAGCATGATCGAGACGGCGCTGATCGGCAGGGTCGGATCATGCTGGGGCGACCGCGCCGCCCAGCGCCCCAGGACGATGAAGACCGGCTCGATCTCCAGCCCCCAGTCGGTCAGCTCATAGACCTGGACCGAGGCGGGCGGCGGCAGTTTGCGACGCCGCAGAACTCCCGACGCCTCCAGCCCCTCCAGCCTCTGGGTCAGGACATTGGCCGATATGCCGTGCAGGTCCTTCTTCAGATCGCCGAACCGGCGCGGGCCCAGCATCAGCTCGCGCACGACCAGCAGGGCCCAGCGTTCGCCGATCAGATCCAGCCCATGGGCGGCCCCGCAGGCGTCATGATAACGACGCCCTGGCTTTGCAGTTACTTTTTCTAACTTCATTATTGACTATTCTAACTACCAAAGGCACGGTCCGCAAAGAGGGAGAGGACCGCCGCATGACCCAACTGATCTTCATCAACCTGCCCGTCGCCGACCTTGACCGTTCGATCGCCTTTTATGAAGCCGTCGGGGCGACGAAAAACCCGATGTTCAGCGATGAGACGGCCGCCTGTATGGTGGTGTCGGACGTGATCCACGTCATGCTGCTGACCCACGACAAGTGGCGCAGCTTCACCGACCGGGCCATTCCCGACGCCCAGGTCTCGGCCCAGATGCTGCTGTGCCTGTCGCGCGAGGACAAGGCGGCGGTGGATGCGACGGTCGCCCAGGCCGCCGGCGCCGGGGGTCTGCCCGACCCGAACAGCCCCCAGGAATACGGCTTCATGTACGGCCGCAGCTACGCCGATCCCGACGGCCATATCTGGGAGGTCATGTGGATGGACCCCACAGCCGTCGCCGCCGGGCCCGAGGCCTTCGCCGCCCATGACCTGACGCCGGCCTGAGGCGGAGATCGTCATGTCCGAGATTTTCGAACTCCGCATCAGCCGCCTGATCAGGGCCGCGCCGGAAACGGTCTGGAACGTCTATACGCAACGCACCGCCGAATGGTTCTGCCCCCGCCCCTGGACCACGCCGGTGGTGGACTGGGACCTGCGCGTCGGCGGCCGGGCCAATGTCGAAATGGCCTCGCCCGAGGGGGAGCGTCATCCCTATTCCGGCGTCTTTCTTGAGGTGGTTCCGGGCCGCAGACTGGTCTCGACCGGCGCCTTCACCGAGGGCTGGGTTCCCCAGGCCGGAGAGATGAACTTCGTCCGCATCGACACCTTCGAGGCGCAGGGGGATGCGACCCTCTACACCGCCGTCGCCCGCCATTGGGACGAAAAGGCCATGTCGGCGCACCGGGCCATGGGCTTCGAACAGGGCTGGGCCGCCGTCGCCGACCAGCTGGCCGAACTGGCCGAGGGCGTGGCGTGATGGCCGACAAGATCGTCCCCTGCCTGTGGTTCGACGGCGACGCCGAGACCGCGACCGCCTTCTATGTGTCGCTTCTGCCCAACAGCCGCATCACCGCCGTCAACCGCTCGCCGGTCGATACGCCGTCCGGTCCGGCCGGTTCGGTCCTGACGGTGCAGTTCGTCCTGGCGGGCCGTGAGTATCTGGCCCTGAACGGCGGGCCGAACTTCCGTTTCACCGAGGCCGTCTCCTTTATGGTGATGACCGAGGATCAGGCCGAAACCGACCGACTGTGGGACGCCCTGCTGGCTGACGGCGGCTGCGAGAACGCCTGCGGCTGGCTGAAGGACCGTTGGGGCCTGTCGTGGCAGATCACGCCTCGGCGCCTGATGGAACTGACGACCGACCCGAACCCCGCCCGCGCCAAGGCCGCCATGCAGGCCATGATGGACATGATCAAGATCGACATCGCGGCCCTGGATCGCGCCGTCGCCGACCTCTGACCCCTCAGCAAAGGACGACCCCATGACCTATGTGACCGGCTTCCTGACCCCCGTGAAATCCGAGGACAAGGCGCGCTACGTCAAGTCCGCCCAGGCCTCCTGGCCCCTGTTTCAGAAATACGGCGCCCTGTCCCAGGTCGAGACCTGGGGCGAGGACGTGCCCGACGGCAAGCTGACCAGCTTTCCCATGGCCGTGAAGCTGGAGCCGGGCGAGGTGGTGGTCTTCTCCTGGGTCGCCTGGCCCGACCGCGCCACTGCCGACGCCTGCTGGGCCCAGATGGAGACCGACCCCGGCTTCGCCGAAATGGACATGCCCTTCGACGGCAAGCGGATGATGTGGGGCGGTTTCGAAACCATCTTCCAGTCATAGGGGCTCAGCGGCGCGCCGCCTTCAGGGCCGCCGTCAGGGCCTTGCGGCGTTTTGCATGGGTCCGCTCCCGCTCGGCCTGTTCGTCCTCCAGCGCCTTCAGCCGATCCGCCAGATCCGCCATCGCCTGCCGATGGTCGGCGTCCAGGGTCTCAAGCTCGGCTTCCAGCCGCTCGATCCTGGCGCGCCGGGCCTTGGACGGACCGGCGGCCTTCTTCGGTCCGTCCGCCTTCCTGATCTTGCCGACGTCGATGGCCAGGCCGCGTTCGATCACCTGGCCTGGGGCGGCCAAGGCCGCCTCATAGTCGGGGCCGCCGCTCAGTTCGCTGGCCAGGCCCGTGGCGAACAGATCCTGTTTGGAGCCCCAGGCCTCCAGCGCCTTGGGCCGCGAGCTGACCGCCACCGTGAAGGCGTGAAATCCGTCCGACCAGGTGAAGACCTTCAACCGTTTCGCCATGCGCCTCTCCCGGCCGACGGCCCGGCTCGGCGCCGCCTCAGCGGCAGAAACGCGTGTCGGTCGCTTCCAGATGCAGATGGTCGAAATGCACGGCGTTGTAGTCGGGGCTCAGCACCGTGCCGAAGATGCGGCAGGCGTCGTCGCGGATACGCCGCAGGAAGCGGGCCTCGGGCGCGTCGCCGCTCCAGTCCTTGGTCACCGTGATCCGCCGCCCGTCCCTTAACCGCACCCCGGCGAAGTCCAGGGCCGCCGCCTGGGCGTGGGCGCTGATCCGGCTGGAGCCCACGCCGTTGTTCACATTGCGACAGGCGTAGGCGCCCATATGGTCGATCTGGACCACGTCCGAGCCCAGGATTTCGCGCGCCGCCGGCTCCAGCGACTGACGCCGCCAGACGCTCAGCGCCAGGGCGGTCTGGCAGGTCATCTCGACGTCGCCCGGCGACATCCGCGCCACCGTCCCCAGGTCCGGCCCCAGAACCCCGCCCTGGCTCAGGCCGCAGACGGCGGAGTTCTGGCGATCCGGCACGGGGCTGAACCGCACCCGCGCCGCCGTCAGCTGGGCCATGCACCGCCCCAGCTCAGAGCCTTCGCGCACCACCGCCGCCTGGGTGCCCCCGTCGATCGGCCGGTCGATCAGCCCCCCGACGAGAGGCGCCGCCGTCTGGCCCGGATAGGGCGACGGCCGCAGGGGCTCAGGCGCGCGGCGAACGCAGCCGGCCAAGATCAGCAGGAGCGAAAGGCCGGCGCAAAGGCGCATCAAACGAGGCGACGAGGACATGGCTCCGGTCCTAGCCGATTCCCGCCGGGTCCGGCGGTCACGAGGCGGAGAGCCGCCTATCGCCGCTCTTCCGACACGCCCTTGGCCCGACAGCGGTCCGAGCAGAACCGCACCTGGTCCCAATCCCGCGCCCATTTCCGCCGCCAGACGAAGGGCAGGTCGCAGGCGGCGCAGACCTTCTGCGGCAGATCGGCCTTGGCCGGCGCCGTGCCCAGATTGACGTGTTTGCGGCCCATCCGGTCCTCTATTTGAAACGGCGGGCGAGGGACCGCGCCGCCATTGTTGCGAAACACTCTCAAACTTGCTACAGGACGGTCGTCGCCTCGGCGGCCGTAAGCGTCTCACGTCAGGCAACGCATCCATCCCGGTCTTCGGCCGGGGCCGGTTCGTCCGGCGGATGCCCGCGCCGAAGACCTGAGTTCAAAGAGAGACGCAAACCATGCACCCTCATCCCGCCGTCGTCCGGTTCCGACGCCTGCCCGCGCGTTACGCCGGTCTCGTCATGCCGCTGATCCTGTCGCTGATCATGACCTTTGTGGTCTCAGCCATCGCCACCGCTCGAACCCTAGGCTTCGTCCCGGCCTTTCCCAGCGCCTGGATGCAGGCCTGGGGCCTGTCCTGGCTGATCGCCTTCCCGGTCCTGCTGCTGATCCTGCCCCTGGTCCGGCGCATCGTCGCCGCCCTGGTCGAGCCCGCCCGCTGAACGAAGAAGGGGCGGCCCTTTCGGCGCCGCCCCTGATCGTCTTCAGCTGTCCAGGAAGGACCGCAGCTTCCGCGACCGGCTGGGGTGTTTCAGCTTGCGCAGGGCCTTGGCCTCGATCTGACGGATCCGTTCGCGCGTCACCGAGAACTGCTGGCCGACTTCTTCCAGCGTGTGGTCGGTGTTCATGCCGATGCCGAAGCGCATGCGCAGCACCCGTTCCTCGCGCGGCGTCAGGGACGCCAGGACGCGGGTGGTGGTCTCGCGCAGGTTCGACTGGATGGCGGCGTCGATCGGCAGGACGGCGTTCTTGTCCTCGATGAAGTCGCCCAGGTGCGAATCCTCTTCGTCCCCGATCGGGGTCTCCAGGCTGATCGGCTCCTTGGCGATCTTCAGGACCTTGCGCACCTTCTCCAGCGGCATGGCCAGCTTTTCGGCCAGCTCCTCCGGGGTCGGCTCGCGGCCGATCTCGTGCAGCATCTGGCGGCTGGTGCGGACGATCTTGTTGATCGTCTCGATCATATGCACCGGAATACGGATAGTGCGCGCCTGGTCGGCGATCGAGCGGGTGATCGCCTGACGGATCCACCAGGTGGCGTAGGTCGAGAACTTATAGCCGCGGCGGTATTCGAACTTGTCGACCGCCTTCATCAGGCCGATGTTGCCCTCCTGGATCAGGTCCAGGAACTGCAGGCCGCGGTTGGTGTATTTCTTGGCGATGGAGATCACCAGGCGCAGATTGGCCTCGACCATCTCCTTCTTGGCCTGACGGGCCTCTCGCTCGCCCTTCTGCACGGTCTGAACGATGCGGCGATAGTCGTCGATCGGCAGGCCGGCCTCCAGGGCCACGGCGGCGACGTCGGCGCGGATGGTCGCGATCTGGCTGGCTTCGTTCTCGCTGAACTTGGTCCAGCGCACGCCCTGATCCTTGATCCGATCGGTCCAGGTGGGGTCCAGCTCGGAGCCGAAATAGGCCTTCAGGAATTCGGGCCGTGAAATGCCGTAGCTGTCGGCCAGACGCAGCAGCCGGCCTTCCAGACCGATCAGCCGCTTGTTGATCGCATACAGCTGCTCGACCAGGGCCTCGATGCGGTTGTTGTTCAACTTCATCGTCTTCAGACGATCCGAAATGGTCGTCGTCAGGGTCTGATAGGTCTTTTCGTCCTTGGCGCTCAGGGTCTCGCCCTTCAGCCGGGCCTGGACCAACTTGTCCTGCAACGCGCGGAAGGCGCCGAAGTCGGCGGCGATGGCGTTCAGAACCTCCATCACCCCGTCGCGCAGCTCGGCCTCGAGCGCCGAGATCGACATGCCGCCGCCGTCGTCGAAGTCGTCGTCGTCCTCGTCATCGGACTCCGGCTTATCCTCAGCCACTTGTTTTTCTTCGACGTCTTCTTCCTCTTCGCCCTCAGCCGGGGCGGCGCCCGGCAGGGACGAAGGGTTCAGCACGCCGTAGGTGGCGTCCAGGTCGATGACCTCGCGCAGCAGGATGCGGTTGTTCTCCAGCTCGTCGCGCCAGACCATGATGGCCTCAAAGGTCAGGGCGCTTTCGCACAGACCCGAGATCATGGCGTCGCGGCCGGCCTCGATCCGCTTGGCGATGGCGATCTCGCCCTCGCGGCTCAACAGTTCGACCGAGCCCATTTCGCGCAGATACATCCGCACCGGGTCGTCGGTGCGGTCATAGGCGGCCTTGGCGGGCGTCTCGGCCACGCCGGTGGAGGCGGCGGCGGCGACGTCGGTGGACTGCTGCTCCTGCGCGTCCTCCTCGGCCTCGACGACGTTGACGCCCATTTCCGACAGCATGGCCAGGGTGTCTTCGATGGCGTCCGGGGTGACTTCCTCGGACGGCAGGACCTTGTTCAGCTCCTCCATCGTCACATAGCCGCGCGCCTTGGCCTGTTTGATGAATTTCTTGACGCCGGCGTCCGTCAGATCGAGCAGGGGTCCATCGGTCGAAACCTCGGTGTCCTGCGTCTCGGTCTGTGCGTTCATAGTCAGTCTGTCTCCGGCCGGAGGGGGTGATCAATCCGCCCCGGCGAAAATACAATGCTTGGCGAGGCGTAAGGTTACGCGCCCGCGCTGTCTTCCCAAATCGTCCCGGCTTTGATCGCACGGCGAAGCGCATCCCGCGCAGCTGCCGCCGACGGAACCCCCTCATCCCGCCCCGACGCCTCTCGCGCCGGGACCGAGGCGTCGTCAAACGCCTGCGACCATCGGACCCTTGCCTCGGCGAGGGGCGCATTTGCGGCCAGGAATGGCGCACCGGACTTCGCCGCCGCCTTCTCGACCTCGCGCACTAAGGCGTCATGATCCGATTGCGCCAGATGGCGTCGCAAGGCGGCGGAGTCAAGGCCACCCTAACCGACACGCAGCCAGTTCTCGACCCGAAGGCCCGGCACGCGCGAGAATTCGCGTTCATTGTCGGTGATGAGGATGCAGTCCAACGCCAGGGCGTGGGCGGCGATCAGCAGGTCGTTGGCGCCGATCAAGCGGCCCGAACGCTGAAGTTCCGCGCGAACCTCCCCATAGAGGCGATCCGCCGGGGCGTCCCAGGCCTTCACCGCCAATCCTGACAGCACGCGCTCCAACTGCATCGCAATCCTGGGAGAACCGGATTTGCAAGCCCCGAAGCGGAGTTCCGCCACGGCGATCAGACTGACGCAGACGTCCACGGGGCCCAGAAGGGCCAGTCGCTGACCGACGGATCCGATCGGATCATACATCAGGTCCGACACCGCGTTGGTGTCCAGCATATAGCCGCTCAAAGATCCACCGGTTCAGGCGGTTGATCATCGAAGGGGTCGAGACGCTCATCGATCGGCTGCAGAGTCGCGAGCACCGCCAGAAGACGGGCGGAAGACCCCATCGACGGCCCGGCCTTCTCGATGATCAGCCGCTCCCCGTCCTGACGCACCACGGCGTCGGCCGGAACGGCGACGCCGCTCGGCAGGTGGACGACCTGATGATCGCCTTCGCGCGTGATCCTGACGGGTTGGGAGCCATCCATGGGGCGAGACTACTCCAGATCGTCAAGCCCGCCAATCGGCGGCTCAAACCAGGGTCGCCCAGAAGTCAGGGGCCGCGAACGAGCGGGTGATGGCGTCCCGCTCGGCCTTCAGCCGGATCAGAGCCTCGATGCCCGTCCCCTGGCCCAGGTCCTGTTTCGCCGTCTCTATGGCGCGCGACAGGGCGGCGAGATGGGTCATCAGGCCGAACACCTTCAGCCATTGGGCGCGCGCCTCGGCCACGGGGAGATCGGACGACAGGAAGGAGGCGCCGGACTTGGACGCCGCCTTCTCGATCTCTTTCAACAGCGGATCAAAGCCGGAGTCACGCAGCCGATGCCGCACCACGGCCGCGTCCGACGCCTGGCCCGACAGCCGCAGCCGCACCAGCTCCTGGGCCAACCCCTCCAGGGCTGCGTCGCCAAATCCCTGGACGCTGACTTCTTCCAGATGATCGTCCAGCCGCTCGATGTCGTCGATCGCGGCATAGGCCAGGGCGGCCGCCACCGGACTGACGGCGCGGAACAGCGACTGCATGGCCTGGGCCCCCTCGACGGTCTGGCCCAGCTTCGGCGGCGGGCCGAAACGGCCCCGCCCCTGCCCCGGCGTCCAGGGCGCGCGCGGAGGGTTGCGGGGAAACAGGGCGTCGAACCGGTCGAACAGGTCGCGGCGATACTGTTCCGCCAGATCCTTGTCCTGAATGGCGCCGGCCGCCGCCCGCAGCCGCGCCTTGAACCCGGCCTTGCGCTCGGGCGTGTCCAGCGGCTCCACATCCTGTTCGCGGCGGAACAGGACCTCGGCGAAGCCGTGGGTCTCGGCCAGGGCCTGGCGCAGGGCCGGCGCCCCCTTGTCGCGCAGGATGTCGTCGGGGTCCTGGCCTCCGCCGAGGAGGGCGAAACGGAACGATCGTCCCGGCTTCAGCAGCGGCAACGACCGCTCGATGGCGCGATAGGCGGCCCGCAGGCCCGCCGCATCCCCGTCGAAACAGAGCACCGGCTCATGGCTGACACGCCACAGCCGCTCCATCTGTTCTTCGGTCAGGGCCGTGCCCATGGGCGCCACGGCCGGCAGGCCCGCGCGCTGGCAGGCGATGACGTCCATATAGCCTTCGACCACGATGATCGGCTGGTCGTTCCGGCTCTCGGCGCCCAGGATGCGCCGCGCCTCGGGCAGGCCGTAGAGCGTCGCCCCCTTGTGAAACAGCGGGCTTTCCGGCCCGTTCAGATATTTGGCCCGGTCGTCGGGGTTCATGGCCCGGCCGCCGAAACTGACGATCCGCCCCCGCGCGTCCAGAATGGGGAAGATCAGCCGGTCGCGGAACCGGTCGTAAGGCTGGCCGCCGCTGTCGGGCGCGATCAGCAGCCCGGCCTCGACCAGCTCCGCCGGCCGCGCCCCGCGCTGGACCAGGGCCTGTTTCAGCCCCTCGCGGTCATTGGGCGCATAGCCCAGGCCGAACCGCTCCCACTGATCCTCGGGCAGGCCGCGCTTCTCAAGATATTCGCGCGCCGCCTTGCCCGGCGTGCGGCGCAGATTGGCGGCGAACCATTTCTGGGCCAGGTCCATCCACTCGGACAGGCCTAAGCGCTTCTGCTCGCGCTCGGCCTCCTTGGGGTCTTCGGCCGGCAGTTGCATGCCCGCCTCGCCCGCCAGCCGCTGCACCGCCTCGACGAAGCTCAGCCGCTCGGTCTCCTGCAGGAAGGAGATGATGTCGCCGTGTTTGCCGGACGAGAAGTCGTGGAAGAAGCCCTTGTCGTCATTGACGAAGAAGGACGGCGACTTCTCCTTCGAGAAGGGGGACAGGCCGACATACTCGCGCCCCTGCCGCTTGAGCTTCACCGTCCGCCCGATCACGTCGGACGGCCGAAGGCGGGCCTTCAGTTCATCGATGAATCTTTCGTCGAAACGCACACGACGATCCATAAGCCTTGCGACAGGTTCCGTCGATGTTCGGGACGATCAGGCGGTTCGTCCGGGCATCCCCCGATAGCCGAACGAACCGCCGCATCGCAGAAGGCGTAAGCCGCAGCGTCCCCCAACGCCTTGGCTAACGAAGTCCTAACGCCTCGCGGACCTTCATCTGACGTTCGACGGCGTCGGCTGTCGAGAGGCCGGCGACCGGCGTGATGCGGATCATGGCCGGACTGTGTCTTTCGCGTCGCAACGGCTTTTCAGCGGCGAGGTCCAAAGGGCACCACCTTATTGGCCGTATCGTGCCCGATATCAGCGGAGCCCAGGTAGTCTATGCCCGATCTCAGGCACCAGTATCGAACGATCTCCTCCGGAGTCTGGCCGAAATCAGGATCGTTTGGCGTGACATCGGAAACACGCCCCAGGCGAATTCCAGCCACACTTCTGATAGAAGCCTGACCCGTCAAGTGAAACATCATCCGGTCGATCCGATAGGCGGCCTCCGACACCTCCTCCAGCATCAGGACATGGCCGGTCAGATCCGGCTCCAGCGCCGTGCCGACGAGCTGGTCGATGATGGTCAGGTTGAAGGCGACGGCGGGACGCGGGTCGGCGGCCAGGGACGGCTCGATCCAGTCCGTCCGGCCCGTGGTCAGCCAGGCCAGGGCGCCTTTAGCCGTCACATCGTCCCGCACCGAATCCGAAGCCATCGGCCCATGGGCCAGATGTTCGAATCCGGCCCGGTACATGCCAGCCAACAGACTGCCCGCGTCGGAATAGCCCAGATAGCGCTTCTTGCGCGCCACCGCGTTCAGCCGGGGGATCACCGCCTCGGCGATGCGGCAAGAGCCATAGCCGCCGCGGGCGAACCAGACGGCGTCGATGCGCGGATCATTGGCGAACTCGATAAGGGCCTCGGCCCGCGCCCGGTCGTCCCCCGCGAAGTGACCGTGCTTCAAGAAGCAGGCGGGGTGGAAGACCACAGCCACGTCGCGATCCGGGTGATGTTCGGCCATCCACTGTTCGACGGCCTCGGCCCGCTCCTTTGAAAAGCGGGAACTGGCGCAGACCACGCCGATCTTGAAGGTGTTTGCGTTCACGCCCGTCTTCTTCGTCGAAATTGCGATCCGCCTCTGGCGGATCGGCCCGATCCCCTGTTCTAAGGGGGCATGAACCAAGACGCCTCCTATTTCTTCTGCGGCATCGGCGGGTCGGGCATGCTGCCCCTGGCCCTGATCGTCCAGGCCCAGGGCGGCCGGATCGAGGGCTCGGACCGGGCGCTGGACCAGGGCCGCACGCCCGAGAAGTTCGACTGGCTGCGCGCCCACGGCGTGACCCTGCACCCTCAGGACGGATCGGGTGTGACCCGCGCCGCGCAGACGGTGATCGCCACCGGCGCGGTCGAGGACACGGTGCCCGACATCGGCGCGGCCCGCCGCGTCGGGGCGACGATCAAGACCCGCCCCGAACTGCTCAGCGAACTGTTCAACGCCGCCCCCACCTCGATCGGGGTGGCGGGCACCAGCGGCAAGTCCACCATCACCGGCATGATCGCCTGGATCCTGCACCAGACCGGCCGCGATCCGACCGTGATGAACGGGGCGGTGATGAAGAATTTCGCCGACGCCGACCATCCGTTCGCCAGCGCCCTGATCGGCGGGTCGGATCTGTTCGTGTCCGAGGTCGATGAATCGGACGGCTCGATCGCCCGTTACGTCCCGACCGTGGCGGTCGTCTCCAACATCTCGCTTGACCACAAGTCGATGGAGGAGCTGCGCGACCTGTTCGGCGGCTTCGTCCAGCGGGCGGCCAAGGCGGTGCTGAACCTGGACAATCCCGAGACGGCGGCCCTGGCGCAGGACCTGGCGCCCGGAAAGGCGATCACCTTCGCCCTGGGCGAAGAGGCGGCCGACCTGTCCGCCCACGACCTTCAGCCCCAGCCGACCGGCATGCGGTTCCGCCTGATCGAGGGCTGGAGCGAGTTCGACGTCACGCTGAACGTGCCCGGCGCCCACAATGTCGCCAATGCGCTTGCGGCGCTCGGCGCGGTCAAGGCCCTGGGCGTCTCGACGGCCGAGGCGGTCAAGGCCCTGGAAAGCTTCGCCGGCATTCGGCGGCGAATGGAGGTGGTGGGGACCGTCGACGCCGTCACCGTCATCGACGACTTCGCCCACAACCCCGACAAGATCGCCGCCACCCTGAAGACGCTGCACGCCTTCGACGGCCGCCTGCTGATCCTGTTCCAGCCCCACGGCTTCGGCCCCCTGAAACTGATGCGGCGGGAGTTCATCGACGGTTTCGTCGGCCTGATGCGCGAAGACGACGTCCTGTTGATGCCCGAGCCGGTCTATTACGGCGGAACCACCGACCGCAGCGTCGGCAGCGAGGCCATCGCTGAAGGGGTGCGCGAGGCCGGCCGCCAGGCCGAGGCCCTGCCCGACCGCGCGGCCTGCGGCGACCGTATCGTGGAGATGGCCCGGCCCGGCGACCGCATCCTGGTCATGGGGGCGCGCGACGACACCCTGTCCAGCTTCGCCGCCGATCTGCTGGAGCGGCTGGGCGCGCGCTGAAGCCTGACGTTCGGAGCCAAGGCGCCGCTTCGGACGTTGGCGGAAGATGAGCGCCGCCGCCCTGATCGATCTGAGCCGAGAACGCGCCTATCTGCGCGACCTGGGCCGCGCGTTCGGGGGCGCCCTGGTGTTCAGCATCCCCCTGCTGATGACGATGGAGATGTGGGAGCAGGGCGTGGCCATGGACCGGGGCCGGCTGCTGGCCTTCATCGTCGCCGGCCTGCCCCTGCTTTACGGCCTTGCCTATTATGCGGGCTTCTCCGACCGGCGGGGGCTGGTGAACGATCTGATGGACACGGCTGTCGCCCTGGCGGTCGGCTTCCTGACCGCCGGCGTGCTGTTGAGCCTGTTCGGCGTGGTCCGATGGGGCGATCCCCCGCGTGAAGCCCTGGGCATGATTGCGCTTCAGGCCGTTCCGGGCGCCATGGGCGCCCTGCTGGCCCGGCGCCAGTTAAGCGGCGACGCGGACGGCGGCGAGACCCAGGAGGATCAGGCCTCCTATGTCGGGGAGCTGTTTCTGATGGCGGCCGGCGCCCTGTTCTTCGCCCTGAACGTCGCCCCCACCGAGGAAATGATCCTGATCGCCTACAAGGCCGGCGCCCTCAACGTCCTGGGGCTGATGGCCGTGTCGATCCTGCTGCTGCACCTCATCGTTTTTCGCGCGGGCTTCGCCGGTCAGGAAGAGGCGGATCGACCGGCCCACGCCTTCTTCCACTTCACCCTGCCCGGCTACGCCATCGCCCTGGGGGTCAGCCTGTTCGCCCTATTCGTCTTTGGGCGGATCGAAGGGCATTCTCTGGCCGGGGTGGTCCAGGCGACGGCGGTCCTGGGCTTTCCCGCCGCGATCGGCGCGGCCGCCGCCCGTCTGCTGGTCTGATCCGATGAACCGAGCCACGCGCCGAAAAACCGCCCCGCCCCGCCCGCTTTTGCAGACCGCCATGGCCGCTCTGGGCGGGGCGGTGACCCTGGCCGCCGTCGGGGTGATCGTGTGGGAGGCCGTGCACCCCGCCGCCCCGGCGACCCTGAGCGCGCGGATCGAGAGGGTCGAGACCACCGCCCACGGCCACGTAGCCGCGATCAAGGTGGTCAATGACGGCGACGAAACCGCCGCCGGGGTCGATGTCGAGGCCGTGGCAGGCGACCAGACCGCGACCGCCACCCTGGACTATGTGCCCGGCCGCGGCCATGCGACCGCCTATATGCGGTTCGACGCCGATCCGCGCGCGGCGGTGGTGACGGTCAAGGGCTGGTCGGCGCCCTGAAGGGCTCAGATCAGCAGCAGGGGCAGGGTCTGAAACACCACCCCGACGCCGCCGATGAAACAGCCGCCGACGCCGACGGCCGGCTCGAATCCCCGACGGGTCTTCAGGATCAACAGGGCGAGCCCCGCCTCGCCCGCCAGACAGGCCAGGCTGAATCCCCCGCCGATCAGGCGCCACAGGGGCGCCTCGGCCGTGGCCACCACGTCCGCCGTGGACGAGATCAGATAGACGCCCAGGAAATGGGCCGCCCAGATCAGCAGCCCGCCCGTCAGGATCAGCCAGCGTCCGATGTCAGCCTCCCGGGAACAGATGGGTCAACAGGGCGGCGCCCGCCCCTTGCGCGGCGGAAAAACCGATGAACAGGGCGATCAGCTGATAGGTCGCCGGCCTCCGGGCCGACAGCAGGCCGAAGACCCAGCGCATCAGGGCGAAGACCGCCATGATGGCGCAGATGGCCGCGAACAGCCCCTGCCAGGCGATCAGGGCGAAGACAGTCGCCCCCTGGCCGCTGGCCTGGGGACGCAGGCCCGCCCCCCACCAGGCGGACGCCTCGACCGCCCAGCCCGCCCCGATCGTCAGGCCCGCCAGCAGCATCAGGACGGCGGCGATCACCCCGCTGCGCGGCCGGTCCAGCGCCAGGGCCCGCAGCGAGACCCAGGCCAGCAGCGCCGCCGCCGCGCAAAGGCCGACGACCTGGATCAGAGACCCCGTCTCCGGCGGCGCCTGCCACAGATCGGGACGACGGCTCCACAGGAAGACGTAGGAGAAGCCGGCCATTACCGCGACCATGCCGGCGACGATCAGGGTGATGACCATGGCCCACCAGCCGTGGCTGGTCGGGCCCGAGACATAGGTCGGCAGGCGCACGCCCGCCCCGACGTCCACCACAGCCGCCCCGCCCTCGCGCCGGTCCGGCCGGTCCAGCTTCCAGCACCATTTGAGGATGCAATATACGGCCAGAATTCCACTGATCACCGAAGCCAGATAGGCCTGGATGGTCAGGATCAGGAAAAAGCCCGCCGTAAACACCGCCCCCCAGACGTGCCAGCTGGAGGGCCGGGGGATTTGCAGCAGATACTGGGGTTCGGCGTTCAGCGGGCTGGTGACGATGGTCTCGCGTTCGCCGCGCGGGGCGCCGGGCAGGAAATAGCGGCCGGCCTCGACGTCCTCGGCCAGCCCCTTCTGCTCCCAACCGGGATAGAGGCTCTTGATCACCGGAATGGAGCGCAGCGAATAGAGGCCGGCCGGCAGCCACTCCAGCCCCGGCCCATTGAAGACATTGCCCGCCTCGCGTCGCCCGAAGGGGCGGAAGTTGCGGATCATGTCCACCCCCCAGATCAGCACCGCCAGGCCGAACAGAAAGGCGCCGACGGTCGAGATCATATTGGGCAGGTCCCAGCCCCGATCCGGCAGATAGGTGTAGACCCGCCGCGGCATCCCCATCAGCCCGGTCAGATGCATGGGCAGGAAGGTCACGTTGTGGCCGACGAACATCAGCCAGAACACCCACTTGCCCCACCGCTCGCTGAGCGGCCGGGCGCTGGACATCGGCGTCCAATAGTAGATGGCGGCGAACAGCGGAAACACCATGCCGCCGATCAGGACGTAGTGCAGGTGGGCGACGATGAAATAGCTGTCGTGGGCCTGCCAGTCGAAGGGGACCATGGCGACCATGACGCCCGTCAGCCCGCCCATGACGAAGATCACCAGCCCCCCGACGGCGAACAGGCCCGGCGTGTTGAACCGCATCTTCCCCGCCGCCAGGGTGGCGATCCAGGCGAAGACCTGAACCCCGGCGGGCACGCTGACCGCCATCGAGGCCGCGCTGAAATAGTTGATCGAAATCTGGGGCATGCCGGTGGCGAACATGTGGTGCGCCCAGACGCCGAAGCTGATGAAGCCCGTCGCCAGCATGGCCAGGACCACCAGCCTGTGTCCCACCAGCCGGGTCTGGGCCACGGCCGGGATGATGGTGGACATGGCGCCCGCCGCCGGCAGGAAGATGATGTAGACCTCCGGGTGGCCGAAGAACCAGAACAGGTGCTGCCACAGCATCGGATCCCCGCCCCGCGCCGCGTCGAAGAAGGGCCAGCCCAGGGCGCGTTCCAGCTCCAGCAGCAGCGTCGACAGGATGATCGACGGGAAGGCGATGATGATCATGCAGGCGAAGATCAGCATGGCCCAGGCGAAGATCGGCAGCTTGTCCAGGGTCATGCCGGGCGCCCGCGTCTTCAGCACCCCGACGATGATCTCAATGGCGCCGGCGATGGCCGAAATCTCGATGAAGCCGATGCCCAGGAGCCAGAAGTCGGCGTTGATCCCCGGCGAATAGGCCATGGAGGTCAGGGGCGGATACATGAACCAGCCCCCGTTCGGCGCCAGGCCGAAGAACAGGGAGCAGAAGAAGCACAGTCCCCCGATCAGATAGGCCCAGAAGGCGTAGGCGCTGAGACGCGGGAACGGCAGGTCGCGCGCCCCCAGCATCTGGGGCAGCAGCAGCACCCCCAGGGCCTCGACCGCAGGCACGGCGAACAGGAACATCATCACCGTGCCGTGCATGGTGAAGATCTGATTGTAGGTCTCCTGGGCCAAGAAGCCCGTCATCGGCAGGGCCAGCTGGGTCCGCATCAACAGGGCCAGAACCCCGGCCAGCACGAAGAACAGCATGGCCGCGCCGACGTAATAGACGCCGATATAGTTGTTGTTGATCGCCGTGACCCATTCCCACGGCTTGCGCGGCGCGCACCAGACCTGTTCCAGCTGCTCCAGCTCGCCCTCGGGGCGGGGGTCGCGGGTCGGCAAGCGTTTGTAGAGTTCGGGATCGAACCCGGTTTCCGAACTCATTTCAGACTGTCCAGATAGGCCGAGACGGCGCGCAGGTCCTGGCCCGTAAGGACCGGATAGGAGGGCATGCGGTTGCCGGGCTTGATCCCTTGGCTGTCCGAAATCCAGCCCGCCAGCGTGCCCTGATTGTTCGGCAATATGCCCGCCCCGATCGTCTGGCGAGATCCGACATGGGTCAGGTCGGGACCGGCCAAACCATTGGCCTCGGTTCCCCGAATGGTGTGGCAGGCGCCGCAGCCGGAGGCGGCGAAGACGTCGCGGCCGCGCGCGATCAGGGCGTCGCCCTGGGCCGCCGCTATCAGGGCCGGTCCGGCCTGACGCGCGCGCCAGGCGGCGAAGTCCTGAGGCGCATGGGCCACCACGACCAGCCCCATCAGCGCGTGCGGCCCGCCGCAGTATTCGGCGCACTGGCCGCCATATGTTCCCGGCTGATCGGCCTGAAGCCGCATGAAGTTGCGCCGGCCGGGGATCATGTCGGTCTTGCCGCCCAGGCGCGGAACCCAGAAGCTGTGGATCACGTCGGCGCTTTCCAGCTCGAACACCACGGGCTGACCGGAGGGGATATGGACCTCATTGGCGTCCTGAAGGATTTCGCGTCCCTGGTCGTCCAGATAGGCGACCCGCCACCACCACATCTCGCCGGTGACGCGGACCCGCATCTCGCCCGGTCGCGGCGCCTCGGCGACCCGCGCGGTCGTGGTCAGGCCGTAGATCAGAAGGCCGGTCAGAACCACGATCGGAAAAGCCAGGCCGCCGATCCAGACCAGACGCTCGCCGCTGACCCGCCGCTTCCACCGCCGGGGGCCGAACAGGGCGATCCCCAGGGCGATCAGCACCACGGTCATCACCACCGCCGCCATGACGAACAGCACCCAGGCCACCACCTCGATCGGCCCGGCGAAGGGGCCGGCCGGGTCCAGCACAGGCGGGGGCCAGCCCGCGGTTCCCGGCGTCGGTTCAGTCGTCATCGAGCGTATACAGATAGGCCGCGACGTCGCGGGCTTGGGCTTGGTTCAGGGGCATGGGGGGCATGGCGGTTCCGGGATCCAGGGACGGCGCGTCGATCAGCCAGCGGGTCAGGACGCCGGGCTGGTTCGGCAGGCGCCCGGCGATGAAGGAGCGCGCCCCGAAGCCCGCCAGGTCGCCGCCGCTGCGGCCTTCGGGCCAGGCGACGCCGGGAATCGTGTGGCAGGCGGCGCAACCGACGGCCTCGATGACCGCCAGGCCGCGCGCCGGATCGCCCTGGGCCACCGGCCGGGGCTGATCCGCCTTGTCGACGCAGGCGCTGAGGCCCGCCGAGGCGAGCGCGAGCAGAGCCGCGGCGGCGGTCCGCCCTGCCTCGCCCTGTCCGCCCCATCTCATCGCCGCCCGGTCCCCCGCCCTGAATCGCCTCGGGCCAGGCCTCGAAAGCTTCACCAGACCAATCCCCCCAGGACGAGGAAGTTCCCCGGCTGCGACATGGCGTCTCCGTCGGGCGGCGCCTTCGGAACCGGGGCCGTAGGCGGGGGTTGGATGCAGGTGCGCGCGCCCCTTGCCCCTCTGATGCTCCTGATGCTGCTGGCCGGATGCGAGGCGGCGGCGACCGACACCGACCGCGTTCTCTCGGCGAATGGCGAAGTCATCGCCCTCAGCGGCGGCGCCGGCGGTGCGGCCAACGCCTGTTTCACCTGTCACGGCCTGGACGGCGGCGGCGACGGCGCGGCCGCGCCCCGACTGGCGGGCCTGGACATCGGCTATCTGCAGAAACAGATGGAGGACTACGCCTCGGGCCTCAGGGCCGACGACCAGATGACGCGCATCGCCAAGGCCCTGGATCAGAGAAGCCGACGCGAGGTGGCGGCCTATTACGCCGCCCTGCCGATCCCGCCGACGGAACGGAACGCCGCCGCCCCTGCGCCGTCGGTCTATCTGAGAGGCGATCCTGCGCGCGGCGTGGTGGCCTGCGCCGCCTGTCACGGCTTGAACGGCGAAGGAACCGGCCTGGGCGGCAATCCTCAGATCGCGGGTCAGCCCTACCCCTATCTGGTCGAACAGATGGAGCGGTGGAAGTCGGGCGAACGCCGCAACGATCCGCGCGGCGTCATGGCCGCCGCCGTCAAACCGCTTTCGGACCCAGAAGTCCGCGCCATAGGGCTTTGGCTGTCCGCGCAACCTGCTTCTCCAGCGCCCGCCAGCGCCTCTGCCACCGGGTCCGCTTCCGTCGACGCAGCGGCACGACCGGCAGCATCGCGTGAAACACGTCGTCCCGATCGATCAGATGGTGCTTGAGGGCGGCTCCGGCGTGGATGGGGATCATCAGCAGCAGGGTGACGACCAGCCCCCAATGCATCCATTCCGCCGCCGCCTCGATCGCCCATAGCTGACTGTTGGACAGGTCCTGGAACGGCAGCAGGGGCCAGGGGATGAAGCCCAGCGTCTCCAGTTCGCGCGTCCGGTCCGTCGCCGAGATCATGGCCCAGCCCGACAGGGGCAGGCCGAACAGGCAGATGTAGAAGACATAGTGGGTGACGTGGGCGGCCCAGCTCTCCCACCCCGGCTTGTCGGCGTCATTGATCAGGTCGGGCGCCAGCAGCCGCCAGGACAGGCGGCCGATCACAAGGATCAGCATCAGGACGCCCACGGCGAAATGCAGATCATAGGCGGCCAGCATCGAACCGCCGACCGGCTGACGCCCCATCCACCAGCCCCAGCCCAGCTGAAAGATCACCAGGGCGGCCATGACCCAGTGAAACAGGATGCCGACCGGCGAATAGCGGCCCTGGTCATGGTGGCCCGCCGCCCATTCCAGCAGTTGGGTGAAGAGCTTTTCGATCACGCCGGACGCACCCCGGCTTCGGCGGGAAGGTCCGGCCCCAGCATCCGGCCCAGCCGCCACAGGGCCGCCAGCAGATAGAGGCCCGCCGCCGGCGCCCACATGATCAGCCCCGCCGCCTGCTGGTCCTCCAGCGGGGTCAGGCCCCAGGCCAGGGTCGTATAGGCGTGGGGCGCATAGACGGCCTGGCCGGCGAAGGTCAGGACCGCGCCCAACAGCCCCATCGCCAGCATGGCCGCCAACAGGCCGACCACCGCCGCAGGCGCGCTGGCCGCCCGCGCCGCCGCCCAGAACCAGACGGCGGAGGCCAGAAGGCTGAGCTGCATGATCCAATAGACCAGGTCGCTCGACAGGGCGGCGCCATAGGCGGCGGGCGCATGCCACACCCACAGCACCACCGCCTGGACGAAGGTCGCCAGGGCCAGAGACCCGTATCGCCGTCTCGGCAGCATCTCGGCCAGCAGGGGGGCGGCGACCGTGACCAGCAGGACGTGATGCACGGTCCGGGCCGAAAACAGGGCGGAGCTGAGGGCGCAAAGGGGCGAAACGAAGCTGACGCCCAGCACCGCCATGGCCGCCAGGCCCAGGCGCCGCGACCGGCCGCGCGTCCGCATCAGGATCAGGGCCGTGGCCCCGGCCATAATCAGAAGCAGGACGGGGTCCAGGTTCCAGCGCCAGTCGCCGGCGGCGGGCGCGGGGCCGCAATAGGGCGTCCAGCCCAAGACGGGGGTCAGGTTCGGGTTCATCAGGATCGTCTGGTCGGCTGCATGGGCCCGCCCTTGCTGCAAGCTTCACATCGGAAAGGTGCGACAGGCCGGCCGGTTCCGCGCGGAAACGCCCGCAGCCCTGCGGCGTTAGGTCACCGAACCCAAGGCGAGGAACGCACCATGGCCGCAAGACCCACCTGGCAGGGGCATCTGAAACTGTCGCTGGTGACCTGTCCGGTCGCCCTCTACACCGCCACCGCCTCCAACGCCCACGTCAGCTTCCACCTGATCAATCCCGAGACCCACAACCGCATCCGCATGGTGCCGACCGACCCGGACACCGGGCCGATCGAACGGTCGGATCTGGTCAAGGGCTATGAGGTGGCCAAGGACGAATATGTCCTGTTCGACGACGCCGACTTCGACAAGGTCAAGCTGGAGACCACCCGCACCATCTGTATCGACAGCTTCGTGGACGAGGACGAGATCGACCGTCTGTACTGGGACGACCCCTTCTATGTCGTGCCGGAAAAGGGCGTGGGGGCCGAAGCCTTCGCCGTCATCCGCGACGCGATGAAGTCGGCGGGCAAGATCGCGATTGGGACCCTGGTCCTGCGCGGGCGGGAACGGCAGCTGGCCCTTGAGGTGCGCGGCAAGGGGCTGGTGGCCTATTCCCTGCGCGCCCATGACGAGGTGCGGCCCGCCGAGGACTATTTTGACGACATTCCCTCGGTCAAGGCGGACAAGGACATGGTGGAGATCGCCAGCCGGATCATCGCCCAGAAGGAGACGGACTTCGACCCGACCGACTTCAAGGACCGCTATGACGAGGCCCTGCGCGAGATGGTCAAGGCCAAGCAGAAGGGCGGCGAGTCGGTGGTCGAGGCGCCCGAGCCCGACGACACCAATGTGATCGACCTGATGGAGGCTCTGCGCAACAGCCTCAAGGGCTCCGCGACCGGCGCCAAGCCGAAGAAAAAGGCCCCCGCCAAGAAGAAGTCGACGACACGCAAGACGGCGGCGTGATGGGGTCGGGGTTATAGTGATTAGTGCTAGTGATTAGTGCTAGTGAGCAAGAGGTGGGCTGGGCGCGGACACTCCCACTGCTCATGCCTTACTCACTAGCACTAGCACTAATCACCAGCACTACGCACCAGAACCGCCCCTCTAAAGCCCCATCGCCTTCAGCACGGGCCGCAAGCTGACCTCGCCGGCCCTGAAGTCCTTCCACGGATCGGGCTTCTTCAGCAGGGCCGGGGCGTCGTGCAGGGTGAAGGCCTTGGGATCCAGGCCCGCCTTGACCTGGCCCCAGGACAGGGGGAAGGCGATGCCTGCGCCCGGCCGCGCCCGCACCGACCAGGGGGCGACCGCCGTCGCCATCCGGCCGTTCCTCAGATAGTCGATGAAGATCTTTCCGCCGCGCGCCTTCTTGGCCAGGGTGGTGGTGAACCGGTCGGGATCGGCGCGGCGCACCTCTTCGGCCACGGCCTTGGCGAAGGCCTTGCACCGGTCCCATTCGATCCGGCTGCGGCCGTCCGAGCGGATCGGAACCACGACATGCAGCCCCTTGCCGCCGGTCGTCTTGACGAAGGGGTTCAGTCCCTTGGCCTCCAGCGTCTTTCGCACCGTCTTGGCCGCCGCAATGACCGCTTCGAAATCCAGGCCCTCGTCGGGATCGAGGTCGAAGGTGACCTGTTCGGGCGTCTCCGGATCGCCGGGCCGGCTGCCCCAGGGGTGCAGCTCCAGCCCGCCTGACTGGGCGACGGCGACCAGGCCCCCGACGTCGATCACGGCGACATAGGGTTTGCGCTCATGCACGTCGATCAGCTTCAGCCGCGGGTTCGACCCCGGCATGGCGTGGCGCTGGAAAAAGGTCTCGCCCTCGATCCCGTCGGGGGCGCGGATGATCGACACCGGTCGGTCGGCGACATGGGGCAGGATCCGTTCGGCCGCCTGTTCATAGTAGCGGGCCAGGTCCGTCTTGGTGATCGCCGGGCGGCCGCCGGCGGCGGGCCACAGAACCTTGTCCGGGCTGGACAGGGTGACGCCGGCGACGACCACCTTGTCCTTGCCGGTTCGGCGCGGCGCGAGCGCGGCCTTCTCCGCCTGTTTCGGCGACGGCGATTGCGGATCATCGACCACCTCCTGAGCCCGCTTGTCCTCGCGCAGCCCCTTGAAGGCCGCATGGCGCAGCGAGCCGCCTTCGGTCAGACCGCCGTGTTCCAGCTCGGCCACCAGGACCGGCCGCAGCCAGTGGATGTCCTTGCCGCCGCGCGGCGCCCCCTTTCCGACGAAGGGCGAGGTCTCGGCCGCCGCCGCCTTCAGCGCGGGCAGCAGGGTCTTCAGCAGCGGGGCGGAATAGCCGGTCCCGACCCGGCCGAGGTAACGCAGCCCCTCCTCCTCCGCCACGCCGACCAGGAGGGAGCGAAAGCGCGTCCCGCCCTCCGACGACCAGCCGCCGATGACGACCTCGTCCCTGCCGCGGCATTTGGACTTGACCCAGGTCGAGGACCGGCCCGGCTGATAGGGGGCGTTCAGCGTCTTGGAGATCACCCCTTCCAGATCCATCCGGCAGGCGCTGTCCAGCACCGCCTGGCCGGTGGAGGCGAAGTGATCGACATAGCGCACCCTCCCCCGCGCCTTGGCCGGGATCCGGTCGATCAGGGCCTGGAGCCGCGCCTTGCGGTGCGACAGAGGCAGGGCCGTCAGATCGTCCCGTCCTTCCTTCAGCAGGTCGAAGGCGAAATAGACCAGGTTCTGGGTCTTTCCGTCGGCGATGGCGGCCTGAAGGGCGGAAAAGTCCGGCGTATGGTCCTCGGTCAGGGCGCATAGTTCGCCGTCCACCACCCCGTCGGGCCACTGGGCCGCATCGGCCGCCAGTTCGGGAAAGCGGTCGGTCCAGTCATGGCCCCGACGGGTGTAGAGCCGCGCGCGCCCGCCGCCGACGGCGATCTGGATGCGATAGCCGTCGAACTTGATCTCATGCACCCAGCCGGCCCCGCCGGGCGGATGGTCCGCCACCTTGCACAGCTGGATCGGCTGGAAGGCGGGCGGCTGGGCCAGGTCCGCTTCGCGCGGCCTGGCCTTGGGCGGCTTGGGCCCCTTTCGCGCGACGGGGCGAGAGGCGGTCCATTGGATCTTGCCCTCGGCGATCTCGGCCAGGCTGCGGCCGCTGGCGACGGAGGCGTCGATCTCCATATTGGCGTCGCCCTCGCCGGGCACGGCCGCCTCGTCCTTCTCCTTGATCAGCAGCCAGTTGTTGCGTTTGGACGGCTTGCCGCGATCGGCCTTCAGCCGCACCAGGGCCCAGCCGCCGCTCAGCCGCTCGCCGTGCAGGATCATCTTCAGCGAGCCGCGCTTCAGCGCCGCCTCTATGTCGGGCTCCTGCGGCTCCCATTCGCCCCGGTCCCACAGCTGGACGGTCCCGGCGCCGTAGTTGCCGGACGGAATGGTCCCCTCGAACGTCCCATAGGCCAGGGGGTGGTCCTCCACCTCCACCGCCAGTCGTTTGACCGCCGGGTCGCGCGACGGCGCCTTGGTGACGGCCCAGGACTTCAGGACCCCGTCATGTTCGATGCGGAAGTCGTAATGCAGCCGAGTGGCCGCATGGCGCTGGATCAGATAGGTCAGCCGGCCCTTGCGTCCGGCCTTGGTCTTTCCGGCCGGTTCGGGGGTGCGGGTGAAGTCGCGCTTGGCCCGATAGGCTTCCAGTCCGTTCGCCATGCCGCCGCCTCGCCCGTCTTCGTCCCTGGTCGGACGACAACGTGCGTGGGGCGAAAACGATCACCCGGCCCTCGGACGCCCCCTCAGACGGTTTCGCCGTCGGAAGCGGCGGCTTGCAGGGCGCCCCATCCCGACAGAAGAAGGACGCTGACGTCGTCGGCCCAGGGCACCCCCTCCTCCGACACCGACAGGGCCATCTGCAGCAGGGCCGACACCATCGCGCCCTGATCGCAGCAATCCAGCGCCTCGCAGCTCAGGTCGTGCGGCTCGCTCTCGTCGCCCGCCGGCCAGTCGGCGCCCGCCAGTCGGAGATCAAGCGGCGGCGATCGCATCGAAGCCTCCATCGACGGCGCGGCTGCGATCCGGCGGCAGCAGACTGTCGAGATCCAGCAGGCTGATCATGGCGCCGTCCACCGCGAAGATGCCGGCGATGACGCCGCCCTGACCATCGCCCATGTCCGGCGTCGCCTGACGGTCGCCGTCGTCCAGCTCGATGATGTCGGAGACCCCTTCGACCAGCAGGCCCACGGTCCGCCCGCCGCAGTTGGCGACCATGATGGCGTGACGCGCTGAGGGTTCAGTCGTCGGCAGGCCCAGGCGCGCGGCCAGGTCGATGATCGGCAGGACGCTGCCGCGCAGATTGACCACCCCCTTCATATAATGGGGCGACTGGGGCACGGGCGTCGCGGGGGTCCAGCCCCGGATCTCCAGCACCGAGGTGATGTCGATGCAGAAGGCTTGGTCCCCGACCCGGAAACCGACCATCTCACGACGGCCGGAGCCGGCGCGGTTGACGGAAAAGGCGTCGGTTTGAGTATGCGCCATGGACATCAGAAGGCCTCCCATTCGGAGTGAACGGCGGCCTGTCGGCCTCCGCCTGCGGCGAGTTTCAGTCGGGGCGCAGGGCGGTCGGCCGCGAAGGCGGCGATCCGGCCATGGGCCTCTTGCAGCGGCGCAGGTCGGCTGGAGCCGCCGTCCTGGCTGGTGGTGAACCGGCCGACCAGCTGGGCCAGTTCGGCGGCCTCGCGGCTCAGGGCCACGCTGGCGGCCGTCGACTCCTCGACCATGGCCGCATTCTGCTGGGTCACCTGGTCCATTTCATTGACGGCGGTGTTGACCTCGGCCAGGCCGACCGCCTGTTCCTGGGTCGATCCGCGAATCTCGCTCATCAGCTGAGTGACTTCGACGATCCGGCCGGCGATGCCGGTCAGGGCCTCGCCGGTTTCACGCACCAGGACGACGCCGGATTTGACCTGGGCGCCGCTGGCGGAGATCAGGGTCTTGATCTCCTTGGCCGAGTCCGCCGACCGCTGAGCCAGGGCCCGCACCTCTGAGGCCACGACCGCAAAGCCCCGCCCGGCCTCGCCGGCGCGCGCCGCCTCGACTCCGGCGTTAAGCGCCAGAAGGTTGGTCTGGAAGGCGATCTCGTCGATGACGCCGATAATCTGACTGATCTGGTCGGACGAGCGTTCGATCTCGCCCATGGCGTCCACCGCCCGTTGGACCACGGCGCCGCCCGTTTCGGCCTGGGCGCGGGTCTGGCTGACCACCTTGTCGGCCTCCTGGGCGTTCTCGGCCGTCCGGCGGACGGTGGCCGTGATCTGATCCAGGGCGGCCGCCGTCTCTTCCAGGCTGGCCGCCTGACGTTCAGTGCGACGGGACAGATCTTCGGCCGCTGAACTGATTTCCTTGGCGCCGGACTGCATGGTCTCGGCGTTGCCGCCGATGACGGCGATCGCCTGGTCCAGCGCCGCCATGGCGCGGTTGAAGTTCTCGCGCAGAGCGGCGTACTCGCCCGGAAAATCCTCTTCGATCCGATAGGACAGATCGCCCGAGGCCATGGCCGACAGGCCCTGGCCCGTATTTCGCACCACCATGGCCTGAACGGCCGCCGCCTGACGATCAGCCTCGGCGCGGCGTTCGCGCTCCTCTTCGACGGCGGTGACGTCAATGGCGAACTTGACCACCTTATAGGGCTTGCCGTTCACGTCGAAGATCGGATTGTACGACGCCTCGATCACCGCCCGCTTGCCGTTCTTGCCGTAACGGACGAACTTGTCGGCGACGAATTCCCCGGCGTTCAGCCGTTTCCAGAACTCGGCATAGGCCGGCGAGCGGGCCTCGGCCGGATCGACGAACATCCGGTGATGCCGGCCTTTGATCTCGGACAGTTCATAGCCGAGCACCGCAAGGAAGTTGGCGTTGGCGTCGAGCACCACGCCGTCGAGATCGAACTCAATCACCGCCTGGGACAAATGAACGGCCGCGACGATGGCGCGAAGCTCCAAGAGCTCCTCGCTTTCCGCCTGCGGTCGATTGAACAGCTTACGCATTCGGGTGGATTTCTCTTCTTTGCCGCCTTTTCCCAGACCCACATTACCGCTTCGCTATACGATGCTTCGCGCCCGAAGCTTTTACAACCTTGGTCGATGCCGCTATGCCACTACCAGTTTAACTTCGTTTGTAAGTAAAAGTACTAGTATCCCCGAAAAGCACAGCGATGTTGGGTTCAGATAAACATTCCGTACACTTTCCAGTAATGAGTGAGCACTAACGCTGCAGCCAAAGGGCGACGAACGCCCGCAGCATCGAGAGCGGATATGTGGGCCAAGGGGAAAAAGCCGGCGAGCGGCATGCTGGAAACGGCTGTAGAGGCTCTTCGCACCAACATCATGTTGGCCGACAAGGACCTGAACATCACCTATCTGAACCCGGCGGTTCGCAATCTTCTGCAAGAGGCGGAAGCCGAGCTACGGTCAGACCTGCCCAACTTCAGCGTTGATCGGCTGGTCGGCTCCAACATCGACGTCTTCCACAAGAACCCGGCCCACCAGCGGCGGATGCTGGCGACTTTGAGCGAACCCCATTCGGCCACCATCCGGGTCGGGGGTCGCGCCTTCGACCTGTTGGTCACGCCGCTGAAACAGGGCGGCAAGGCCGCCGGTTTCGTCGTGGAATGGGCGGACGCCCGCTATCGGCTCGCCAGCGAGGACTATGCGGCCCAGATCGAGGCCATCGGCCGATCTCAGGCCATGATCGAATTCACCCTGGACGGGACCATCGTCAACGCCAACCGCCTGTTCCTGGACGCCATGGGCTATCAGTTAGAAGAGATCGTCGGGCGCAAGCACGCCATCTTCGCCGAGCCGGCCTATCGCGACAGTCCTGAGTACAGCCAGTTCTGGGCCGCCCTGTCGTCCGGCCAGTTCCAGTCCGGCGAGTTCCGGCGCGTCCGCAAGGACGGCGGGGCCGTCATCATCCAGGGCTCCTACAACCCCATCGTCAATCCGGACGGCAAGGTGGCCAAGGTGGTCAAGGTCGCCGTGGACGTGACCCGTCGAGTCGAGGCGGTGGAACAGATCGGCGACGCCCTGACCGCCCTGGCCCAGGGCGACCTGGAGCGCCGCATCACCACGGCCTTCATCCCGGAACTGGACAAGCTGAGAACCGACTTCAACGCGGCCGTCGACGCCTTGCAGGCGACGATGAAAAGCGTCGGCGAGACGGCGGGCGCCATCCGTTCCGGCGCCGACGAGATCGGCGTGGCCTCCGACGACCTGTCGCGCCGCACCGAACAGCAGGCCGCCAGTCTGGAGGAGACCGCCGCGGCTCTGGATCAGCTGACCGCCACCGTCCAACGCAGCGCCGCCAACGCCCAGCAGGCCGCGACCGTCGCCGCCGGGGCGCGCGGCGACGCCGAACGGTCCGGCGCCGTCATGGAAGAAGCGATCGGCGCCATGGCCGAGATCGAGCGCTCCTCTGGCGAAATCAACCAGATCATCGGCGTCATCGACGAAATCGCCTTCCAGACCAATCTTTTGGCCCTGAACGCCGGGGTCGAGGCGGCGCGCGCGGGCGAGGCTGGTCGCGGCTTCGCGGTCGTGGCGTCTGAAGTTAGAGCCCTGGCCCAGCGGTCGGCTGAGGCGGCGAAAGAGATCAAGGGTCTGATCGCCGGCAGCACCAGTCAGGTGGGCAAGGGGGTGAAACTGGTCGGCGAAACCAGCCAGGCCCTGGCCGTCATCGTGGACCGGGTCGCCGAGATCGACGGCCTGATCACCGAAATCGCCACCTCGGCGCGCGAACAGTCGACCGGCCTGGCCGAGGTCAACACCGCCGTGAACCAGATGGACCAGGTCACCCAGCAGAATGCGGCGATGGTGGAGGAGTCGACAGCCGCCTCCCATTCGCTTCGCCAGGAGACCGAGAACCTCGCCTCGATGATCGGGCGGTTCCGCCTGGGCGCCGGATCAAACTTGCTCGCCGCCGCCCCGCTCGCCGCCGCTCGCCCCGCCTCGCCGCCCCGTCCCGCGCCGGTGAAGCTGGCCGCCGTCGCCGGCCGTCAGACCGCCGCCGCCCAGAGCGTCGAGGCGGACTGGGAAGAGTTCTAGAACCCGATCGTTTGGCCGGCGCCGCGCAGCGGTTCCGGCCAAAGCGTCAGTCAAGCGCTCGCTTGGATTTTCAGCCGATCAGGCCCTGGGACCGGACGCAGCGGGCGGGCGTCGACGCGGGGCGGGCTTGAGCTTGCGCCCCTCCTGCTCAGACAGCCGTTCGACCGCCGCGCCGATCTTTTCGAGCGTTCTCTGGGTCACGGCCAAGTCTTCGGCGCCGACAGACTCGAGAATCTGCTCCTGAACGCAGGACAGGCACTTAGACCAGACGTCATGGGCCGACCGTCCCTCGGCGGTGATCTGCAATAGATGCGCCCGTCGGTCGCCGATCAGGGTCTGACGGCTCACCAACCCCGCCGACAGCAGGGCGGCCGTGCGGGTGGACATGACCGCCTCTGACACAGCCAAAAGGTCGGCGGCCTCGCGCTGGGTCAGGCCGGCAGGCCGGTTCTGCAACAGCGTCAGCACGGCCAACTGGCCGACGCCGAAGCCGGCTTCGGCCAAAACCTCGTCCAGGTGGGCGGCCCACCGCCGCGCCAGGATCGCAACCGTCAGCCCCAGCGTGTTGCCGGCGTCGCCCTTGCCGCAGTCGCCGCAGTTCGCGTCCGGGCGGTGACCTGCGCAGGTCGCAGGATCGCCACAGACGAGGGGTCGATCTTCTGGCGCGGCGAGTCGGGCGCCGTCGTGCATGTCAGGTTTCCTCCTAGCCTGACAGTTTCACCCAAAGACCCTGCACGCAATAAGGATTTTCCCGAGTGGGCGGGGTATGTAATCGTCAACAGACATGTCGGGCCAAGTTAAGGCTGTCGTGGGATAAGCCCGGCCACGCCTGAATGATGGGCGATCGGCAAGACCCTGTCCCAGGTTAAAGCCGCCACCGCAAGGCCGCGCAACATGACGGTGTCACCACAGGCGCCGCTCATGAGACGCTATAAAAATAACAGACTAGGCATCCCGCAGAACCTGGATACCCTTCAGCGGTCAGGGTCAGCGTGTTGGGTCAATCGCGCAGTCGCTTGTCCCCCGGTCGCCATTGCAGTCGCCGCGCTCGTCTACGACACTCAATGCACCCTCGCGGCTGCCTGGCGTCTCATACGAGGCGAGATAGGCGACGAGACCCTGGATTTCCTGAACGGTCGCTGTTTGCGTGGTCGGAGCGACCGGGACCGCCGTGATCGTCAAGCTGTTGCCGATGAAGGTGAGTTGGTAGTTCGCCGAGGCCGCAAGGCTTCCCTGGGTGATGGCGTAGGCGCCTGGCGCCTCGCCTAGGGACCGTGTAAGCGCGCCGGTCAGCGCATCGCCGGTTACAAGACTGCCGGTAGTGACGGCGTAGGTTAGCGCGGGATCAGGCGCGCCCTGGGTTTTGGAAACCGCGTCGGCGGACACGGTGATCGACCGTCGAAGGATGGTCGCAAGAGTCGATGCGGGCACGGTGAGAGTATAGTTGCCAGCATCGGCGCCGGTCAGGCCGACGCCGCTGACCGTCACGGTCTTTCCGGTTCCGGCGTTGGCGTCGGTGAAGGCGAAGGATCCGGCGGTGGCGCCGACGCTGTCACCGCCGAGCACGCCGTTCAATGTCACCGTTCCCGCGGCCGCCGTCGTGCCGTCATAGGTCTTGTTAGACGCAGACACATTGGCGGTGATCGCACGATGAAGGATGTCGGCCAGGGCCGTAGCGGGGATGGTCACGGTGTAGTTGCCCGCATCCGCCCCCGTCAGACCGACGCCGCTGACCGTCACCGTCTTGCCGGTTCCGGCGTTGCGGTCGGCGAAGGTCCAGGTTCCCGCCGTCGTGCCGACCGTATCGCCGCTGACGACGCCCGACAGGGCGACCGAGCCGGAACCGGCGGTCGTGCCGTCATAGGTCTTGTTCGAGGCGGTCAGGGTGACGGTCAGACTGCGCTGAAGAATGTCGGCCAGGGCCGTGGCGGGAATGGTCACCGTGTAGTTGCCCGCATCAGCCCCCGTCAGGCCGACGCCGCTGACCGTCACCGTCTTGCCGGTTCCGGCGTTGCGGTCGGCGAA